>BNJT01000111.1_pt1 | contig 582241 bp, 597 predicted proteins | sample 8540491 | NCBI WGS metagenome assembly BNJT01 (sample SAMD00202455, study PRJDB9452) | human saliva metagenome | host: Homo sapiens | reverse complement strand
TCAGTTACGTATTGCTTAAAAAGATCAAACGGAGTTTGAGGGCTATGGCGCGCTACCTAAAAATGCTGATAGTTTGGTGAAAAAGACGCCAAATGCGCTTACAAATGAAGATAAGGCGAAACGATGGATACTCATTTAAAAGGGTCAAGCGATGTATGAGAGCTTTGCATTTTATCTTTTTAGCGCCCTTTATTAGTTAGTTTTTCTTTTTAGCGTGCTTTGTACAAACGCAGTCGCGGTCTCTGCGCTAGCTGCGGGCATGGTTTTTTATCTCGGCTATATTTTTCTTGCTTTGGGGCTGAGGTTTTTGGGAGTGGTTCAAATCGTCGTCTACTGCAGGTCGCGGTGGTCGTTTTGATACGCATTTGCGATGATGTGTTTTTGACACCAGTAAGGAGTGCGAGCCACAAAAGCGGTAAAAGCAAAGATCATCATCTATCTTCTAAGTAGCTTCATAGCGCTTCTTTTGATATTTATCTTTTAGCGCCGATCATAGCGCAAAGCAAGAGGTGGTGATTCGCTACCCTTGCTAGTCTTGGCAACATCGAAGCGGTTGGATTTCATGCTCTTTTTAGCAAGTATTCACTAGCCTTTGAAATGTGCGCTATCATGCTAGCTTGTGGCGATGGTGGCTGGCATCATCTTGATACACAGAGATATGAACGCGCAAAGCAGCCTTGAGGAGATGCTATGATAGGACCTTACTCACTACCTCATCCTAGCAAGTCTGGTCTTTTGGTCGCAGGGCTAGTTGGCATAATGGAAGAAGAAATGTGATAATGCTATTTTTCTCAAGCGAAATTCTACCAAACTCAGCAAACATCGCACTTGCAGCTATCTCGATACTACTACTTGATCTAACTGGGCAGATCATCGCCTTTTTATAGTAGCCATCGCTCACTGGCGAGGTCTGCTGTGGGGCTTGGCCTGCTCGCTGCTGGTATAAAAAGATTGGCAGTATCAGCCTAGAGTCGATGACAAATATGAAAGGCTAAGAGATGATTTTTATTTTGTATTTCGCTATTTTTCCGCTTCTTAGCTTCATCATAGCTGGCATCTTTTTCGCACTAGCAGTAAGTTTATTTATCGGTCTTTTTGCTCGCTTCTCGCGATCGCTAGCGCCACAGCTTCGCTTATGCTAACGGCTAGTCTTAGCGTGGATGAGCCACTCATCTAACCCTAAAAAGAGTTTATAAATTTAGGCTCGCTTGATCTTAGCTTTTAGCTTCTACCTTGACGCGATTAGCCTGTGATGCTTAGCACCGTGGGCGTGGTCGCTAGCATCGTGCATATCTACTCCATCGGCTACATGAGAGATGACGCGAGTTTTAACCGCTTTTTAGCTACCTGGGCTCTTTTGTCTTTTGCATGAATGTCTCTTGTATCAAGCGATAACTTCATAGGGCTCTTTATCGGCTGGGAGGGCGTTGGACTTTGCTCGTGGCTGCTCATTGGCTTTTTGGTATAAAAGACCTAGCGCAAACATCGCTGCAAACGAAGCCTTTGTGATGAATAGAGTGGCTGACCTTGCCATGCTTGTTGGCATTTTTATATATTTTATAGCTTTGGCTCGCTTTAAATTGGCGAGGTTTTTGCCGCTTCAGAAGCGACCTTTCTGGGCTCAATTTGAGGCGTGATTGCCACCCTTCTTTCTATCGGCGCCATGGGTAAAAGCGCGCAGTTTCCATTTCACACTTGGCTTGCAAACGCCATGGAGGGACTCAACACCAGTTTCTGCACTCATCCACGCTGCGACCATGGTAACAGCTGGCGTTTATCTGGTAATACGCGCGATCTCATCTTTGCAAACGTGCCAGAGGTCTCGCACTTTATCGCCTGCCTTGGCGCATTTGTGGCGATATTTGCCGCAAGCATCGCGCTAGTGCATAACGACCTTAAAAAGATAGTCGCCTACTCGACGCTTTCGCAGCTTGGATATATGTTTGTAGCGGCTGGTCCCTGGGCGCTTATAAGATCGCACTTTTTCACCTTGTCACGCACGCATTTTTCAAGTCACTTCTCTTTTGTGCGCTGGAAACGTCATGCACGCGATGAATGACGAGCTAAATATCAAAAATGGGCGGACTTTATACATTGTAGAAGCCAACCGCGTTACTTTCTATCATCGCAAGCTGTGCGCTGGCTGGATTTTATCCATTTGCTGGCTTTTTCAAAGGATAGAAATTTAGAGGGTCGCCTTTAGTGAAAATCAAATTACAGCAGGCTCGTCTTTGCTCTTTGGTGCGGTTCTTACGGCATTTTATAGCTTTAGACTTGTCATGCTTGTCTTTTTGCAGGCCAAAGAGCGAGGAGCACGCACATGAAGCCAGCTACATGCTTGTTGGCATGAGCGTGCTTGGCGTTCTCTCAGTCATCAGCGGCTTTTTGGGAGGGCTTTAGCGAGTTTTTAGGTAACTAGCCTTGGGGATTATAAGTCAATTTATCTCACAGCAGCGAAAGTTTTTCTTACTCGTTTTCTAACGCTTAGCTTGGTGCTTGTAAGCGCTGGCTTTGCTGTGTTTGCATATAAAAAGAAGAGATATTTTAAAGAGAGCATTTGTGAGAGTAAAGACTCTATGTACTTGCAAAATGCCTACTTTATCCCAAAATACATGAGAAATTATAAATGACGCTTTATCTCAAAATTGTAGAAAATTTGATGAGATGATAGTTGATCGAAGTGTTGATTTTGTCGCGCTTTTGGTTTACTAACGTTTGCGTATCTTTGCAAACAAAATGCAAAGTGGCGATCTTAAGCGTCATGCTTAGGGTTTTATGGTCGCAGGATTTGCCTTGCTTTTAAAGCTTTATATTTTTATTAAACGGAGCCAAATAATGCTAAGTGTCATCGTATTTTTCCCAGCAATTAGCGCCGTGCTTGGCTTTTTGATGAAAACATCATCCGATACATGGAGCAAGCATCGCTAATCGAGCTTTTTGCTAGCCATTTTTGTCTGCTGTTAAATGTCGATTTTAGAGGCTACGAGTTTGTTCTTACACACACCGAGTCTCGCTCATACCAAGCCTAAATATCAGCTATTTTGTCGGCATCGATACTATTTCGCTGAGTGCTCATTGTGCTAGAGTGCGTTTTATGAGCTTTCATCTCGGTCGCCGCGCCAGCGATGATGGAAGGTAAAGCACCTGGTTTGATTAGCGTGCTATTTTTAGAGAGCACGATGATGGGCGTCGCTTAGCGCCCTGATATGATCTTGTTTACAGCTTTTTGAGAGCAGCCTCATACCGCTGCCTACATCATCGGCGCATTTGGCGGTAAAAATAGAATTTGACGCTGCGATTAAATTTTTATCTACACATTTTTGGCTCATGTCTTTTATGCTGGTGGCGATCATCTTTATCGGTTAGTTTGTGCTATCAAAAGCGGCGTCTTTAGCTTTAACCTGGCTGATTGGCGTACAAGCATGGCATCGGACATGCTCGATTTGGCTATTTTTGGCCTTTTCTTTGCTTTTTGGCGTCAAAAAACTCCGCTATTTTCCATTTCACACGTGGCTTCCTTACGCACACGGACAGGCCCGACTATCGGCTCGGTGCTGCTTGCTAGCGATGCTTTTAAAGATGGGTACTTACGGCTTTGTGAGATTTTTCACTACCACTTTTTCCAGACGCGAGCCTACTTTTAAGCGGCTTTGTCTGCGTCATAGCCATTGTCATGATCATCACGCGACCGCGTTGCCTACGCGCAAAGCTTGATAGAGCAAGCGATCGCTTATAGCTCCATTTCACACATGGGCGTCATCATGCTGGGCATCTTTTCACCAATTTAATAGGGCTTGGCGGCTCAATATTTTTGATGATAAGCCACGGTATCGTAAGTGGCGCTTTGTTCTTGCTAGTTGGCGTCATCTACGAGAGGGCTCACTACCAAAGAAATTACGGGCATTTGCGGTGCTTGCAAGAGTCATGCCAAAGTACGCGCTTATATTTTTTTAGCAACTCTTGCAAGCATCGGCCTGCCGCTAACCATTGGCTTTGTAGGCGAGTTTTTGAGCTTGCTTTAGCGTCTTTAAAGCTAACAAACTCTTTTGCGCTACTTGGTGGCTTTAGTATCATCGTGGGCGCTATTTATATGCTCGTGCTTTATAAAAAGGGTCTTTTTGCGAGTGCAAGGATAGTTTGGGTCTTAAAGATCTAATTTTCAAAGAGCTAGCCGCTCTTGTGCCACTTTGTTTGCTCATGTCGCCCTTGGTATCGCACCAATGTGATACTAAAGCCACTTGAGCCAAGCGTGCAAAATATCATAAGCAAAATGCAAAGCAGAGCGATGAGATAGCGGCACGAAGGATAAATTTCATCTTTAAATGGCGGGAGCAAACTATGAACGAAATAGCCTTTTAGACCTAAACGAGATCTCGCTACAATCGACTCGCGCCGATGCTTAGCATGATGGTTTTTGCACTTTTTATCCTCATAGTTGGAGCGATAAAAAGGATCTTTCGAGGAAATTTTCTACTGCGTATTTTGTATCATCGCTATATTTGTGAAAATTTGGGGCATTACGCTTGATTTTAACGGCTTTAGCTCTGAGCTTTTTGGGATATGCTCTTAGTCGATGGAGATTTCTATCATCTCCGCAGATCATCATCCTCATCGCCTCAGCCCTTTTTCATACCCTCTGGCACTTAGCACGAAAAGAGTATTTTGAGTATGTACATTACGAGTATTACGCGCTATTTTTGTTTATGATCGCTGGATTTTGTTTATGGTGAGCTCAAGCAACCTATCTCATCATCTGGGCCTTGAGATCAGCTCGCTTTGCCTCTACACGCTTATCGCGCCTTCACAACAAGGCAAAAAGCGTCGAGGCTGCGATCAAAATACTTTCGCCATGGGCTCGCTCTCAGCTGGCTTTTTGCGATGGCGATAGCGATGTTTTATCTAGCAACAGACTCAATCGATATCACGCTCGTATCGGCGATAGTGATAAAAGATCTTAGCCCTAAATCAAAGCTTAATCATCTTGCTTGGGTTGCGTTTTTCATCGCTTCAGCCATTGGCTTTTAAGCTCTCGCTCATGCCATTTCACACGTGGATACCAGACGTTTATGAGGGCTCAAACGCCCCGCTTGCTGGCTATATGTCGATCGTGCCAAAGGTAGCTGGGCATTTATCGTCGCACTAAATGATCTTTGCCATGCTTGAGGGCTCTGGCGATTTCCGTGGATAAAAGACATGCTCTACATCATCGCCGTGCTTTACGATGAGCCTTGCAGACATCATCGGCTCTAGTACAAAAAGACGTAAAAGAGATGCTCGCCTTTTTAGCTCCATAGCTCACGCTGGTGTCGTGCTTTGTGCGCTTGTAGCAAACTCTCACGAGGCAAATGTCGCCTTGTTTTTATTGGATCATGTTTTTGTTTGCCGATTGGGTGCATTTTCTATGCTCTGGGTGGCAAGGTGCGATGACGTCGTCTGCTGGGACAAGCGCTTTAAAGCACCCGTATGAGAAAATTTTCAGGTCTTATTAGAGTACTGCCAAGCTACGCAGTGATAATGGGAATTTTATGATCGCCCTTGCTGGCATACCGCCTTTTAGCGTATTTTTGGGGCAAGATGGTGTACATCTCATCGCTCATAAAGTCTGATTACGTCGTCCTTAGCCTCATCATCGCATGATCAAAGCTCGGCCATTTGCGATCTATTACTACCTAAAGCTCATCGTCTTTATGTTTTTAAAGAGCCTATCGTAAAAGGATAAAAATATCTACATCTCAAACGTCTCGATGGCGCTAAAAGTGATCGTTGGGCAGTCGCCGTTGCTGGAAACACGGTCTTTGCCTTTTTATTTTCTGGGGCGATTTTGGGATTTATCGAGCATTTTTGTCTTTGCTTCAGGATTTTGTAGTATTGACTATAATGGCGGCATGAAAAAGCTCTTAACCATCTTTATTTTTACCCGCTTTATCTAACTGCTGAGCCTTAGCCTAAACAGCGGCGCAAACGCAAACAAGCCTTACAGCGTCCTTCAGCTAAGCGACGAGATAGCAGGTCGAATGCGTGGAGCAATTTTAGCCTACGACACCAAGCGCTACGTTTGTATGCTCGATGACGGGATCTTGCCAACATCGAGATGCACGCTCGCCTTTTAATGGACATAAAATACAGCAAGACGGCAAGCTCTTTCGTCGTCATCATGCCAAAAGCACCATCAAGCTGTCTAAACGTTCAAACCGAGCTACAGCAGTCCAAGCGTGCAAGATGCGCCAAAGACGACCATCTCAAAGCACTTTAGCATCATCATCGACACTTCCTTAGTGGAAACAGCAAAGAGATCTGGGCTGATATCGCCTGATTTTAGAGATATATAAGCCCAAGCATCGAGCGCTCGATCTTAACAGCGCCTATTGCGCGCTTCGATAGCAACGACATAGACATCTACATAAATATAAAAAGAGCATGCAAAAGGGCGCTTATGAAAGCGTGGTAAAAGATACGCAAACAGCGATGAAAAAGGCACCCAGCCGTTTCTCAAGTGAGTTTTTACTCTTTTTCGACTAAGGGCGCTTGATAAAATCTCTGAGACAAAGAGCGAGCTTGAGGCTTGGGCCAAAGGACATCGTCAGCGCAGGCAGGGCTTGGATATGAAAATTCCCTCTGATGAGAACTACCCAGAGGTGCTGTATCTCATCGCCAGAGCTTACCTACAAAGATAGCATCGCAAGTGATGCAAAATATATGCTTGACATACTAAGCGAAGAGCACGCGGAGTCTAAAATTTACAAAGCTTGCCACGCTTGATTATGCTGACTACCCTATATAAAATAGGCAGGCAAAAAGAGGCGCTAAGCGACTATGAAAAGGTGCTCTACTCTACAAACGACATCGACCTTGCAAGCAGGGCAGCACTAAGCTCTAGCAGACACAAATATCGATAAAGAGAAGGTACGACGAGGCAAAGAAGAATTTTTGTACTAAAGATCGCAAATGCAAATGAAATTTTTCATGAACGATCCGACAAAATCGATGAATTGAGCCTATACATTTGCCAGCAAAGATATGCCAGACGTAGGCTGCTAAATTATGAAAATTTACTGGTAAATAATAGCGACAGGACAAAAGGACTTTTACGAGGCAGCATTAAAAATTTGAGCGCTTCGATGTAGCCAAAACCAAAGATGAGGGCGTATGAGTATCTAAACAGATACGAAAAAGAGTTTAAATATGGCGATTATATCGATGAGGTCGCTAAGGCAAAGGATGGGCTATTTTTGAAGAGGATGACAAAAACGCCACCGCGCTTCACGCAAGATATAAAGAGCTCATCAGAAAAATACGCCGGCACAAATATCAGCCAAAAGGCGCTAATCAGCGAGCTTGAGCTTGATCTAAAAAGAGCGTAAATTTGCCGATGCGCTAGCCTATCAACAACCTCGCGAAAAAGATGAAAAAATTAAGCAGAGCTATGGGAGCTAGTAAATGAGGCTGCCTTGAGCTAACAAAAGAGTTTTTCATCAAGATGACTGCACAGCGGTTTGTAGATTTACTTGAAAACTACGATGTGAGCAAGGTCTCTTTGCCGCAGTTTAAGCTCTTTAACTGCTACTTTAGAACGGCGCGTTACAACGAGGCGCTAGAGCTTGCAAAGGCGCATGTGAAGGATGAAAAGTAGAAGATAGAGTCGAATGGCTGGTAAATTGAGCAAAGTACTTTATATAAAATAAAGACTACGAGCACGCGATCACTGCGGCAAATGATCGCTCTCTCGCTTGGCTCAGCGGTCGAGTACTCAGACCCTACGCCATCTCTTTTTGATAGATTTTACTCGCTGCTTGCGCTAAAGCGCTTTACCGAGGCGGTCTCTACGATCAGTGCGATCGAGCAGCTAAGAGGGCAGGACTTTAAGATCATCGAGGCATATGCAGCTATAAGCGACTACGCGATGAAGAGCAACGACTACGCTATCGCCGCGACCTACTGCTAAAAAGGCGCTTGAGCTACAAACCAAAGCCAAGATAAATACCTTTTTCGCCAAAGCTAAATTTCTTGACTATGCTGAGGCTTCGCTAAAGACTAGATAATCTTGACGAGGTCGCTTGATGAGGCGAGGTATCCTAAAGTATGAAGCTTGAGCCAGAGGAGCGCCTGCATGCTCTAAATCAGCAAGCGAGTACATCAGACAAAAAGCAGTATAAGCTGGCGAAGAGCTACTCTAAACGAGTGCGTTAGCTCAAACTACTGGCTAGCTTACAAAGACGCCTGCAAAGCCAAACTAGAGATGATAAAGTAAAAATTAGTGCTCAAGTTTAAATGATCTTGAAAAGAGTATGTAGAGCTTAAAAAGAGAATTTCAGACTGTCAAAAAGGATCAAATGTAGCAGTACTGAGGCGCATAGTGGCGAGATAGCAGTATCACTATGAGCTCATTTGCAAAGCAGTTGCAAGAGGGCAGGCAGCTAGGTAGAAAGCAGCTTTGATAGGCACGAGGCGCTGGGACTGGAGTTTTTTGTTTGAGCAGCTAGCCAAAACAAGCGATCAAGACTTATATCTACGATCTATCTTATAGCGCAAATTCTCTCTAAGTCTAAAGCACAGAGACTTTTATGCCGCATTTTGTGACCGCCTTATCCCGCATATCCTCCCTTTTTCAAACGCAGAAAATGCCCTTCGCCGCAAGCTTATAATAGCGCTTGGCTGGGTTGGTACTTTAAGCGAGAGAAACTTTTGACAAAGACGAAATGCTAGTAGCAAAGATAGCCTTTGCAGGGCATGGGCGGCAACTAGCCTTATGCAGATGTCCTTTCACAGAGTCAGCCAAGAGATCTTGTGTGCCAAAACAAAAAGCCGCATTTTTGCAAGGCATCTCTAGCGAAAAAGAGCTATACGCTTGCGCAGTTATGATAGAAGCGGCTCCATTTTATTTGGTAAAAATGGATATCTGGCGTAGCTCAAAACCAAAATGAAGAAAAGATAGAAAAAGCTAGGAAAATCGGCTGTAAGATTTTTAAGCAAGAGCTAGAATGCAGATTTAAAAACTTATCTGAATAAAAAATGGTTTAAGAGCTAAAAAATTTTAGTCTATAAATTTATATTTTTGCCTAGAAATAGCGGAGATAATAGCTTTATTTTTGATTAGAAAATTAATTTTTCTTGACATATAATAATGTTTTTGTATAATCACAATTCTTTTTAAAACAAATGTCTTGCTAGCTCAGTCGGTAGAGACATCTCACTTTTAATGAGGGGCCGTTGGTTCCGAATCCAACGCAGGACACCATTTTGGGTTTATGACCCTTTTCGTCTGAGTGGCTCAGGACTCTACTTTCTCTGTGTAGGAACAGAGGTTTCAAATCCTCTAAGGGTCGCCAGATTTTATAAATTTCCCAGGTCGCTTAGCTCAGTTGGTAGAGCGCCACCCTTACAAGGTGGATGTCATAAGTTCGAGTCTTATAGCGACCACCATTACTTTTAGGTGCAGCGGTAGTTCAGTTGGTTAGAATGCCGCCCTGTCACGGCGGAGGTCGCGGGTTTCGAGCCCCGTCCGCTGCGCCATCTCTAAAAACCTCAGGTTAAGGTTACTCTCATAAAACATCCATTATTGAGTGTCAAATTAAATTTTAAGATTATAAGTTTTATGATTATATTTTTAAATTGTTTTCGTAGAGTTTAATTTGCCTCGTTAGCTCGAGTTGGTAGAGCATATCACTCTTAATGATGGGGTCGTAGGTTCGAGACCTACACGGGGCACCATCTTTTTGGCCCATTCGTCTAGCGGTTAGGGACACCAGCCTCTCACGTTGGTAACACGAGTTCGAGTCTCGTATGGGTCACCATTTTTCGTCAACTCTAAATTCACTCAAATTTTTCATCTACTAGTGTAATAAATTGACTAATAAATTGAGACGCATTTTGCTACCGGAAATTTTTAAAATTGATCTTTGATGTAAAAAAATGTTTAGAAATCTCTTTTTGTTTTATAAAAGGTGAGATTGTATTAAAAACTACTAGAGTTGTCCATATAGAAAAGCAATGGAGCGCTCTATTTTCTAACAGTAAAATGAATTGTATATTGTTTTCAACCAAATTTTACATCTAGGGATTATAATATTTTTCTTTATTGCTTGCTGGTATGTGAAGCAATTTTGGTATTTAGATAGTAGAAATTATATTAAAATACTGTATCCCAAAAAGCTCGAAATTCATTTTCTGAGAGTCTAAAAACTTGTTTTAATAACGAGGTGCTTGAATTTTTGCAAAAAGGTTTTTAGACGAAAACGGATCAGCATAATTTGATAAATTTGCTGGACTTTGCCTTGATAAATTGACTCTATAAGATAAAAGGGGTAGGGGCGCATTTTAACATACGCCCTTTGATAAATCTAAATTTGATCTATTTTAGCTCAAACGCAAGTGTTGCTGCGATCGTCTCGTCATCGCAAATTTGCAGAAGTCAGCAAAATGGCATTTTATGCACTGTTTGTAGTAGCCATTTTCAGGTTTAAGCGCAAGCACTTCTATCGTACCATCTGGCTCAGTTTGGCCGTGAAATGCACTTTTTCTTTCAAAAAGCCATCAAATGTTCCATCAAGTGTGGCATTTTTCCAAATGGTTTGCCCTCAAATAAAATTTTACACTTTAAACGGCACGCCAACTTTTGAGATTTGCTGGATTGTCAAGCGGAACTATCTCTAGGCGTTGGTTGGACGGCTTTTGTGACTGAGCCATCTTTTGCGTTTTTATTTATGACGCCTTTTGCGCTCATGCTCGCTTTTTTGCAGTATTTGGCGTCCTTGATGTCCTCTTTGGTTTTTGCCCATGTGCCATGTGCCATCGCTTGCTTTTGTCCAAAAACGTGAAAGCTTATACTCGCCAGCTATAAGGTATGAGCCGTCCTCGAGTTTGGCTCTTTCATAATGGTAGTTTTTCGCCGCTTTGCTTTTGAGGCTCAGTTTTTCGCCATTTTTGTTTATAACGTACGGGGCTTCAAATGAGGGCGATCCTGTTATCTGGGATCTTTTCAACGGTTGGAAAAGTCGTCTGCGTAGCCGATATCAACGCTTGTTACGTCTTTGCTGCTCCCAAAAAGCCAAAGATTCAGTGAGCTAAAGAGTGACTGCTAAAAGCTGCCAAAGCCAAAGTGCAAATAAATGCTTGTTCATTAGTTATCCTTTTAGGTTAAAATGTCTTTTTCTATTTCTAATATGTCACAAAAATATTGTTAAATTTTCTACATGACTAGAATTACATCTTTCTTCTAACAAATTTAGTAATCAAAACTAAATTTATTCATTTAAATTTATAAAATAACATAAAGTATTAAAAATACTTTAACTACTGAAATTACGAAATAAAATCAGTTGCGCAATTATATCAAAATAATAATCATTGTCAATATAAAATTAAGTCATCCACAAAGGGACAAATCAAAATAAATTTGCTCTTTGCCATTTATATATCTAAAAAGTTTCATTTTTGAAATATTTTGTATAAAAAGTCTTTTTCTCATTATATTTTAATATTATATTTAAGATTATATCCTTTATAATGTCACTAAATTATTTTAAAAATATAACTTTATAGTTATTTCCAGGAAGGTTAAGATGAGAACTCTCTTATCTTTAAGCATGGTGTGTCTGCGCTACTTGCTAATGAGACTAATCTAAAAATGAGTTAAACAACGAAGAGATTTAGGGCGAATATGGCAAGCTCTTTTTAACGAAAGCTCCAACATAAATTATAACGAAAAACCAGCTTCAGAAGGTAAGCTAAATTTAAACGAAACCCCATGCTTTAAAATAGATAAAATTTCACTTCTTAGTGAGAACAGAAGTTGCTAGCTTTAACGCTAGTAGTGGTGCTGATGAGGGCTATAATAAGAAAAGCTTATAATGCAAACTACTCTAAATTTAACTCTATTTTTAGAGGCTAGCTTAAACAAGCTTGACTTTTAAACCAGGCAGCTGTCTTGGCAAAAACTCTATCAATCTAATCATAAACTCTTTTAACAACGAGATCATAAAAAGTGGCTATATCACTTCAAGTGCGAGCCTAGTTACAAAAGTCTAAAAGATGCCAAGCTAGAGTTTGTCATAAATCTTGGCTCTAATAGATGATATAAGCATCAATGAGCTTGACACTCAAAAGAAATAGAGCGAGCCTATTTAGTGCATTTGGTGAGTACTCTCATAAAAATAAAGTGGCAAATATAAGAGATATTGAGCAGGCTCTTGAGTCACTACAAAAACGTCTCGAAAAATGACGTTAGCATTAAATTCTTACCTTCAAATAGAGCTGGCTTTTTCAAACATAGTGATCACTAGAGTTGAGAGCTTTCCACTAAAAGGCTGCCATTAGCCTTGATAACCTTGGCTCAAAACAAAGCGGCAAATATCAAGGCATGCATAAATTAAGCACACTAAATTTACTTGGATTTAACGAGGTATCTAGCTTCTCGCGTGGCAAGGATGTACTTAAAAAGTATAATGTGACTAATAAATTGAATGGCGCAAGTGATCACGGAGCTTCGAATAACTACTATTACGGCTTTAGTATCCCATTTGGCTACTTTGATGCTTGAGTATGAAAAAGAGCAAATATGACTACGCCCGGATCATAAATGCAGCCTACAATCTCATACATATAAAGGTAGAAGCGAGGTGACTCACTAAGTCTTGCTTATACATTTTATAGGGACTCAAATTATAAAAATAGCGCCTATGTAAAAGCTATTTAAGAGAAAAATAAAAACTACCTAGAGGACTACGAGCTAGATAACCAAGCTAGAAGAAATGCTGGATATGAGGTGAGCGTAAAATCAAGCTGAATTCTTACAACCAAGCTTTTAGCGCCAAGCTAGCTTACAAAAAGGGCACTGGGATATTTAACTCACAGCCTGATCCTTTAGAGGATAGCGGGGAGGCTACATCTAGGGTTTGCTCTAATAAATTTAAACCTAAACTACAAATATAAATTTGAACTTCCACTAAGCTATGATCTAAATATCAACGCAAGATATGGACTAAATAAACTAAGCTTGCAAGATAAATTAGTATTGGTGGATACCACAGTGTTAGGGGATTTGACGGGGAGAGCTCGCTTGTTGGAAACCACGGAGTAAGCGTAAGAAATACCCTCTCATATAACTACTATAAAGAGCAACTCTATCTATGCAGGGGCTTGACGCTGGCATGGTAAGAGCAGCAAGTAGCGGCATAAAGGATAAAAACACCCTTGCAGGATACGCCATAGGGTCTAAGAGGCAGCATAAAGCCTACAACAACCTAAGCTACGACATATCTGTCTCTAAACCTCTTTATAAACCAAAAGAGCTTTGAAATCTAAATCAACAAATGTAAATTTCATCATAAGCTACGAATTTTAAGGATAAAAATATGCTAAAGAACAACCAAATTTCAAATGCACAAAAGCCTAGCCTTTTAACCATGAGGCTTAAACCTACCGTAAGTCTCTCTTTGCTACTGCCACTTCACCAGCATTAGCAAATGAGCCAAGTATCATAGCTGACCCAGGTGCTAGCAACCGCCCTGATATACTAAAAGCTCCTAATGAGACGCTAATAATAAACATAACAAACCCTGATAGCAGGGGCGTCTCTATGAACGAATATAGTAGGTTTAACACGCCTCCAACTGGCACTATCCTTAATAACTCTAATAAAAACATAGATACAAAGATAGCTGGCCAGATAGATGCAAACTATAGGCTAACATAAAGAGGCAAACCTTATTATCAACAAAAGTAAATTCGGCTGAAAAATCATCTCTAAAAAGGAAAATGTAGAGGTAGCTGGTAGCAGAGCCGACGTGGTCATAGCAAACCCAAATGGCATAAGCGTAGATGGTCTAAATATGATCAACTCTCGCTCACTCACACTAACAACAGGCAATATCAATAAACTAAGTCCTAAAGAGATAGAGCTAATATCTAATAACTCTATCGACATCGTGAGGGACGGCCTAAACGATAAAGAGCAGCGACTACACAAATGTAATCTCAAATGCTAGTAAATTTAAACTCAAATATCCACGCAAAATGAGCTAAATATCATCGGTGAAAAGGCAGTAGGATCAAGCAGTGGCAAGCTATATAACGACGTAAAAGCTAAAAACCAAGAAACAGCTTTAGTCTAGATAGTAGCGCACTTGGCGGTATGTATGCTAATAAGATAAAACTGGTTGGCACAAGTAACGGCGTAGAGTGTAAATAATAACGGCCTAGTTATAGCAAATAACAACATAGAGATAAGCCTTGATGGAGACATAGTAAATACTGGCGCTATCGCTTCTAACAAAGATGCTAAGATAGAGAGCAAATACCATAACAAATAAAGATGAAGCGCTAATAGCAGCAAAGAGAGCCTTAATATAAAAGCAGAGACTTTGGTAAATACCTCAAAGCCAGATTTATGCTAAAGATATAAATGTAGAAGCTAAAAAAAGCTGATAAAATAACTCAAGCTCAGCAGGCTAGGGTGGAAAAAGCTCGTTTGCTGGAAATGTAGCTCTAAAACAAAGCGGCGAGAATAGATTTAAACTTGAAGAGGTAAATTTAAAAGAGATAAAAAGCAAAGATTGAGGCTAAATTTAAAAAAACTAGGCAAAGAGCTAAGCGAAGATAGAGCTAAATGCTGAAATTTTAAAAGAGGCTATAAACAAAGATAGCACCCTTTATGCTCTAAGTTACACAAAGACTCATATCTATATGGCACATCAACAAAGGTATTTTGCTAATCTAAGACTAGACATGAGACAAAAAACGAAGTAGTACTTGATACTAGCAAAAGCAAAAGACCATGAAGTACTAAAGAGATTACTACTCTATAAACAAAAGAACTTTAAACGAAGATGATAAGGCAAATTTCATCCCAGGTAGTATAGTGGCAAGCAATGATATAAATTTAAAAAGTAGATGAAGTGCTAAAATGATAAGAGCTTTATCTACGCAGGCAATGACCTAGTGCTGATAGCAAAGATATAACAAACGTAGCGCTAAATTTAAAAGAGATGTTAGCGAGCTTTAACGAATTTAAGTGGAAAAAGCAAGGTGGAAAGGAAAAAGCTGGAAAAGTCTTTGGCAAAAAGAAGTGGGTAACTAAAAGGCGGCAAAGGTGCTGTATTTAACTTCTCATATACAGATATTGGCCTTCCAGCAGTCTTTGCAGCGGGCAATAACATAGTAGGAAGCACGCAGGACTTTTCAAGCTATGCACTAAATGATGATATAAAAGCTAGCAAATGTTGATCTGGATAAATTCTCTGAGCCAATATTTAATAGCCCAATAATTAAAAACCTAAATAGAAGGGTTAAAAACCAAGGTTACTACTACAGCCTTGATAGTATAAACTCTGCTTATATAGCAAATATCCTTGATAGTCTATATGAAGCAAGAAATGAGAGCATAAATGGGAAATTTAAAAAGAGGCCAAAAGATAAAAATGTAAAAGCCTCAGCTCTAGTAATGGCTAATAATATAGACCTAGACGCCAAAGGCAACATAAGCCTAGCTGGCAGCGTAGTGGCTGACAATGTAAAGTTTAAACTCACAAGTATTGAAACCTAAAATCACCTAGAGCTAAACTCTAGAGATCTAAATTTAAAAAGCAGACAGGGGCAAATATCAACTCAGGTGAAATTTCAGCCAAAAACATAAATGTAAATGCAAATAATATAAGCTTAGACAAAGGGTCATCTCAGTTTAGCAAAGGCGTCAAATTTAAAAAGCAGACGAGAGCCTTAAATCTAAACGCTAAAGAAAATCTAAACATCGCTGGCGGGGGTCTAGAGGCTGAGAAGATAAAGTGAAGTGCAGATAATATAAACATAAACGCCAAAGAGTTTGCCTACAGCCATAGCGCAAAAGAAAAGGGCATAAGCTTTAAAGCAAAGCATCCAAACACTAAATAGTGCAAACCTAGATGCAAAAAGATATAAAGTTTAAACTCTAAATCAAATACCAACATAAGCTCAAGCAACCTAAGAGCTACTAACAAGCTAAATGTAGAGGCTGGAGGAGACATATATGTAGTTGGAGCAAATACAAACGAGAGCACAGAAACTAAAGAGAAGTCAAAAGGCTTTTTCTCTAAAAAGAGTCTCAGCTAATGGCTATAAATCAAAAGGTCATTAGCTCAAAATTTGAAATGCAGGTGATATCAGCTTAAAAAGCTGGGGGTAATGCAATAATCTGGCTCAAATAAGTGCTCAAAAACGATATAAAACATAGATGCAAATAATATAAGTATAAATCCTAGCGCATATGAGAGCTTGATAGTCTCAAGCTAATCAGCTTTGTAGATTTAAAAGATCTATTGATATGCACTCTTTATCATTAAAAGCTCACGCTCTTCATCGCTACTCAAAAGCGGCAAGATATACGTTATGCAAACAACGACTTCTATCTATCTCTGTCAAAAGGGCGATAAAATAGCAGTCATGCTATCAATTTAAATGCCTTTAAAATACCATATCTATACTAGCAGACAAAGGCAAAACAAAAGATAAGCGTATCATAAGCTCCACTATTAATCCTTTGGGAATTATAACATATGTGGCTACTTAGAACTAGTCGGATGGCAGATATATAGTGCAAAACATAATGATGAGAGCATACTGATGATATCGAAGCTTAATCAAAATAGAGCTAAACGATAGGCTAAACTTCAAATACATCTGGTGCGACATCACAGCATAAAGTCGTAAAAAGCATAGAGCTACAGTAAACCAAACCACCAGCTAAATCGCTACTAATACCCTATGATCTGATATCAAAAAGCAAAAAGACAAGTAGATGAGCATATCTAAAAGCAAGATATACGCAAAAAGCTAAGTAGATCAAAAAGCTACAGTATAAAAGAGAGTACTAGCATAAATGCAAGAGCTAGCAGACTCAATGCTTCTAAATACCATGTGTTCTACACGAAGCTATCAACTAATATCAATATAGATGCTAACTATGATATAAGTATAAAAGGCTCAAACCTAAACGCAAAGAAGATATTAGCTTAATTAGTAAAAATGCAACATCAAACATCTGCAAATAGCTATAGATACAATCGATTCCACCTCCACTTTCTAAAAAGAGGCACAGGCATGCACTTATCCATCACTGCCCAAAACGAATATGCGCAGATCGCTCCAGCCACTCTAGCCTACAAAGAGAGCCGTCAAACAACTAAAAAGCGTAGAGTACGAACAATATAAGAATGAGAGATCAAAGCTACAAAGCTAAACTAACGAACTAAAACAAAGATATAAAACAAAGAAGTAGGCATAGACTAGCTCTGACATAGAAGATCTAAGCAGATATCTTTAGAAAAGTATAAAGACGAAGAGAAAATACTATATAGCAAAATATAGCTTTAGCTACTAGCAAACGTAGCCTCTAAAAAACTTAGCTCTAATATCTCAAATAGCACGTACAGACTGCAAAGCTCATGAACATATGGGCTTTTAGCGTAGGAGTAGCAGCTGATATTAGCTACCGATACAAAAGTAGTATGCAAAGCAAATAACTTCCATCGATCAAAACCTAGTCGCTAAATAACATAAAATCTCGATAATACCCATAAAGATACTAGCTACTATCACCGGTTCAGATCTAGCATCAAATAGAGGATATGAGCATAAACTCAAACAACTCTAAATATAAACTCTAGCGAAGATAGTTTAAAATATAAATCACAAACGAGATCTTTGACAACAGGATTTGGTTTTACATTTTATGGAGGACTGAGTCTTAGCCTAGGGTCTGGGCAAAATACACTCAAACAGAGCGAACAAAGTCTAACAAATAACAACTCCCATCTTTACTCAGCTAAAGATATGAATATAAACACAGCCAATGACGCAACTATCAAGGGAGCAATTTAAGAGCTGATGAGAGACTAAATTTAAAAAGTAGGGAAATAACCTAGTCTTAGAGAGTGTAAGAGATAAAATATGCATACAATCGAAAGAGGATATGGTGTAGGAGTTGGTATGAGGATTTAGCGCAGATAAGTCAGCAAACTCAAGCTTTGCTAAAGTCCATCTAGCTACAAAAAAGAGCAACTAGCACCAATGCAAATTTTCTCTAGATCAAGATCAAATACTATAACCAAACAAACCGTACTATCATCTATAACAGCCAAATGAGCTAAACGTAGAGGTAGGTAAAAACACTCATCTAAAAGGATCACTACTAGCTAGTGGAAACTACGATGAAAAGACAATAAATTTATAGATAACCACAACCTCAAATTTCAAAAGACAAACACCCTAAGCTATGAGAACCTATCAAATACAAGCTATAACAAAGGATCATCTCTTAGTATAGGAGCTAACTACCTAGTAGGTAAAAAGATGATAGCAAATCAAATAAATAGTCAAGACAAGAGTGCTACAAGCGGCTACTCTGGTCTTAAAAGTCAATAAACTACTCTAGCCATAGAAATCTAAGCTACACACTATCTAAAAAAACCTAGCAACATCTAGGCAGTGGCAACATAGAGATAGCAGATAAAAGAAAACTCTGATGATCTAGATAGACTAAATAGAGATACCACTAAACTAACAAAAGATCTAGTAAATACTAGCATAAGCTCAAATGTAGATGGTAGTATGGATTTAAGAGTGCTAACTAAGAGTGGGCAAAAGGATATCAAAGATGAGCTTTAATACAGCCACTGCCATAACAAAAAGCACTAAATGCCATTATAGAAACAGGTGAGCTTTAATTTTTAATAGTGAAGTAAAAAGAAAATGTTGCACAGTATGAAGCTGGAAAACTATTAGGCAAAAGAACTGGCTCAAAAATTAATAGATGATAGTGTCACCATAGAAGAAAAAGAGGCCTTAGGAAATAAATTTATAGAGCTATTTGCAAGCAAAGCAGGTCTTGACCTTAGATGGCATATCTTTAAGAATAATTGATGATAATCGGTAAAAAGGAAAAGGACGATGAGAAAAATTTCTTGGGCATTTCAATAGCGGATCAATAATACTAAATTTAGCTCACATTAAAAATGTTGATCAGTTTGTGAGCACTCTAGGTCATGAGTTAAAAACATGCCATGGATTATAAAGCTGGCAAATTTATACCAGGAGATAGTAAGCAAAGATATATATGCAAAACTAAAAAGAAGATAGTTTTAGTGACTATCTAAGTAAAGCTCTAAAGTTTACAAGATAGTGGCATAAATGCCAAAGATGCAGCGATAAACTATATTAAAAATCAAAGTAGTTTAAATACCCTACTCTTTAGATCTTATATGTTTAATGGTTTAGATAAGAGTAAGGGAGATAATAGTCCGTTATTATTAGCTGGAGTAGTTATAGAAAAGACTATCGAGATTAGCCCACTTGTCTTTGGCGGCTGGCTTGTTTATAATAATGCAAGCAAGGATAAAGATAGTAGTCATGAGTTTTTCCTAGTGATGAAATTTCGACCTTACCAGGAACTATTTTTCCAAAAGAAGAGCCAAATAAAAATGATAATGTCCTCACTACACCGCAAACAGAGCAATATGATAAAAATAACAAATGGCGGTGTAAATACAGACAATTCTTTTTAACGAGCCTTATCTCGGTGGAGTTGAGGGAAAAAGAGCAGAATTTTAAGGATAATGTGATTTATGCTAATCAAAATGCAAAGGATTCATTAGTAGTACAAGGAGGGCGAATAAGTTAGCGCAAGATTTAGGCTATAAAGATGCGCATGATTTGAAAAGGTGAATATGTTGGCAAAGACATAAGCAAATATGACATATATGTAATTCAAAAACTGGTGAAATTTATAATGGATAAATCCCAAAAATATCATAAAGATACATTGTTGAGTTAAAATGTCAAACGAAATATTTTTATTATATCATTCTTATGAATACGGCAAACAAAATGAACACGAAGCTGATCTTGGCATATATTCATCTTTAAAAAGTCATCAGAAGCAGTAAACAGATACACGTAATTTACAAGGATTTAATCAATTCCCAAAAAGTGTTTTATAATTGATAATCTATACAAAATATTGATAATTATTTTACAAATGGTTTTTACACAATTTGAAACCATACCAAAAATCACAAAATAAATAAATATACAGTATTTACGCTGAAATATCTTTTGAAAAGCAAAAATATTAGTCTGATTGATGATTTGAATAATATTATGTAATTTGGTACCGACAAAAATTGGTAAAATTGGCGAAACAAGTTACAAAAGCAAACGAATACGAGATAATAATTTATGGAATTTCAAAACCAAAATTATAAAGGCAAACGAACTTAGTAAGGTATCAAAAGACTTTGTGATTTGTTTTACAATATTAAAGATAAGCTCGGAGAATATGTTCGCAAAAATAGTTGTTCTGTGAATATTTATTTTGTCGTAGATATTGGTAGGACGGCTTTTGCATAGAAATAGATGAAAACTGATGCAACTAGCATTGGTGCAATTCAGCACTTTCTACTCTGACGGATTGTATATTAGTACCGTAGGGGTGGTTCTTGCCCGTATAAAGTTTAATTATGGATTAAAAATGATAAAATGGATAAAAATAGGAAATCTGGTGGGCAAGGATGCCCACCCTACGGTGCTATGCCAATAAAATCAAGGATTTAAAATGAGTGAAGTAATTTCTAGTACCCTAATTTGAAAACTGAATTAACTTATGTCTAGTTCCATAATCTATGATAGTTTAAAGGAATTTATTTATTCAAAATATAATGGAGATTGTTTAAAAATAGATATATTCGGTAATATAGATAATGATTTTAGGGCAAATTGCCGTTATAGCAGCGATGGATAATGAAAATGATGAAATACACATGTCAGTTAATTTGAAATTTTTGATATATGACCATGGTGAATTTGAATCTTGTTAAAAGAAATAGCTAATGCAAAATCTTGTGTTCTATTAAAATTAAAAGAGAGCGAATTCTTACAAAGATATTATCTTATATTTCTTTTGAAAAATTTATGGGTTCTTATTTTTCAAAAAGGTAGATTTATTGGAGAAAAATATCAACAATTTGAAATTTATCGGTGTTTGTGATCTCAAAAACGAAAAATATATTGATAAATTTTGTTGATTTAATTAAAAATATTGAAAATATAGAAAATTCAGATGATTTTTATAACAAACAGATTTATAAGGATTGTATGTGAAAATAATTATATTGTTAATTCAGAAAATTTGATAAAGAATTTGAAACTTTACTCAAAATAAAAATAAAAGTGTGTGATAAAATCGAATTTGATTTTGAAAATGTTTGTGTTAGCATGGAATTGATTAAATTTTTAATTACAAACAGTAATTTAGTTGGAAATATTGTGTATAAAATCCTTTTTGGGAAAAAGACGAGGTACTAGAAAGTTGTTTGGCTTTTTGGAATTATACATAAAATCCTATAAAAATGGTATTGTCGGGTATTATATTTGTAGAACAAGACAAAATTGATACCAATTTATTGATTTTATCTTGTTAAGATATTTTAATTTTGAATTAGCAAAAGAACCATCACTAAATATTAAAGTTCAATATAAAGTTTGATGATCAATTTTCATGTTATTTGATATATATGATGATAGAGGATTTTGGCGTTTATTACTTATAATTTAATGAAATGGATGAATCGAAATTTATGATAAACAAGGCAAACATCAAGGATCATATTCCACACTTACTGATGGAAACAAAACCAAGATGGACGATAGATATTCCAATGGGAATTTGTTGGTAAAAATGGTATCTTTATGAAATTAATCAAATAGGTACTGCATGAAACAATCAGAAATTTCATATATATCATTGTAAATAAATATTATAATGAGGCGTTAGAGTGTTTTGATGTTCTTCTCACATATTGTTTTGGAACCATGATGAATTTAAGGATAATTTAGAATATAATTTTGAAGCCATTTTTGTATATGTTATTGATAGATAATGGAGAAGCTTGGTTTTAGTTCCATATTGTTTTTATGACAAACAAACAAACATATTCAACATTATAAATGGTGAGCGGATATGGGGATATTCCATCTGATGAAATTATAAATTATACACGCAGTGTTTTACCGAAAGATTTGAATGATATAAGTAACTATTCAAATAGTACTATGGTATGGTATGATGATTGTCCGCAAATCCGTTGGGTTGATAAAGAAAAATGGAAAAAGATTTTATTAGTATCGTAGGGTGGCATTTATATGATGTAAATCTTAATCATACGGAAGTTAGAAAATGCAATAGTTAATGAACCATATGGTAAAAACCTTTGAAATAAATACATTATGAAAATACCATTGAAGTAAAATGGCACAACAACAGAATATAATGCTTTTAAACGAGATAATGGAGTTATAAATATAGGAACTTACTATACAGACAAAATAATTCTATAAAAACGATAAGTTTCCCTGTTACAAGATGAAGCCACAGCAGGAAGGATAATAGTTGAATAATAGCATTTATTAGAGATATAAGAAAAAGAGCAACTATTAATTAAAAAGTATTGCTTAAAATAAACTAGATGATTATAAGAATATTTACCGCAACACTCAAATAAAGTAGTTGAATGGGGCGAATGTAGTGGTAGTTTTGATTTTGTTTATGAACCAAAAATTACCCCAAAAACAATCGTTCAACCAAGATTGCAGAATGCATTTTATGATGTAGATAAAGCACTGTGCGAGGTCGTATTATTAGCATATATTGATAAAAATGTCGATACAGTGTTGATATATTGAAATTGGGAGACTCTGATTTTATTCAATTGCCTGATGGTGAAAAAGATTTTTGTTAAAATTATGATATAAATAATGTTTTCAAATGAAAAGACCAATGTGAATAGTTTTGAGAATTAAATACAAATCTTTAATTTCAGAGTTTCCAAATTTATGCTTATTAGGTCTTTTCAGATGAACTCCATACTCATAGTGTGATTTTAGAGATGAACTAAGAAATTATATTGTAGAAGATGATAATGATGATGAAGCGATTATTAAAGACCCAAAATTGGCAGATTGTTATTAGCACAAAAAGTTATAGTTTCTTGAATAAATATAAACAAGTGCTCAAAAATGACCAAAAGATTTACATTAGTATCTCTTCCAAAAGATTTAAACAATTATTTAAATCTTTTATATTAAAAATGATGGGAGATATTCAGTTACAAAGCAAAATTAGTCGTATAGAAACTGATTTAGGATGGAAAGTATTTGTTTTTGATTTATAATGTGCCAGTAAAACCAATAAAACTAGACGCTACAACCTTAAAGCTCATAAACGACTCTTTAAACTCAGAGGAATTAAAGAAGGAGTTATAAGAGAGCTAAGATCAAACTCAACATACCCCAATAGATGAAGAGACGATAAATCAAGTAAAAGCACTCCTAAACTCTAAAGAGTGGGAAGATAAGACAACTACCTAGTGGTATGGGGAGCTCAATAATAACAGCCATCGTTACATTCCCAACAGCAGGAGCTGGAACCGCTGTAGCTGGAGCACTTGAGCTGTCGCTAGCTCAACTGCAAGTGTACTATATCAGCTAGTGACAACAGCTGTCAGTAGCAAACTCAACAGTTCAGCTAACAAACAATCTCTTTATCTCATGGCAAGGTTAATGGATACATCATCCTCGCTAAATCAGCCATCAGCGCAGGGTGCTATCTCTATGCTGGTGCCGCTTTTGGAACAGATGCCCTCAACACAAAAATATGGATTTTTCAGATTATGTAAAATGCTACTATAAACGGAGCACTTCAAGGCATAAGCTCTGAGATAAATGGAGGAGAGTTTCAAAAGGGCTTTTTGATGGGTGTTGCGCTATCTATTATGAGTGATGCTTCGCTTCAGATGAGAAAGCATAGAAGGAAAATTATAATTATGCTGGTAAAAAGTGGAGAAATAGTACCAGATGATACACAAAGTGTTGGTGTGAAAGGAGATGGTGCTAAAATAGGGGGCAGTCACTTTGAGAAAGTATATGAAGATGGAGTATTAAAAGGAAGGCCCATAGATGCACTCTACTGGTGGTTCCCAAACAGGCCCCAGGATGTTATTTGGAAAAAGCTATGAAAAAGGTTCTTTGGCAGATCATGCTATAGAGCACTTTGCTGGACCACATGACTTTATGTCTAGCTGGAACTATGAAAAATATAAATGGAGTTACATATCTAAAGATAATGGAAGCTTGGTAAACATAGCAAGTGGTTTGCTTTTTAGTTCCAGCTGCACCATTTATACAAGGGCATTTGTCAGATATACAATTTATAAAGATATCAAAAAGTAAGCAAAGATGCTAGAAAAGAAGTTTTAAACAAAGCGAAAGAAAGCAGATGATATTTAGAGATTTTATATTATTTATAATCACCTGGTTGGATGTGGGAGTGGTTGTTACTTTAAAAACCGCAACTTACGAGATTTTTAAATACAAAAGAGATGGCGAGCTTTATGAGTGGAATAACCAAAATATCCCAAAATATCCGCAAAATATCCCAAAAATATCACAGTGAGCGTAGGGAAATATACGATGACAACAGATATATTTATAACTTTAATGGCGACGATACAAGATGTGTTTATGGTTATCTCACAAATAGAAATGACGAGATTGAGAAAGTCGTAGGCTGGGTTATATTGTCTCGAAAAGAGTATTGCAAAGAAACACTAGGAGTAGGGGATGTGGATGTAGATCAGACCAATGACTTGTGGAAAAATATGATGAAATTTGTAGGCCTATATTATTTGCAGTCACTATAATCGGATTTGGTGGTCGCTATATAGGCGAGCCAAGTTAAGGAAGTGTTTAAAGAAACATTAATGGCAAATATTGGCAATCCAAATATTTTACTTGCACATAAAAGGGTATATAGTGAAGATAGGTATATATACGAATTTGAAAGACCAAAAAGGATGCCATTATGGCTATCTAACCAACAAAGACGACAAGCCAGAAAGAGTTTTAGGCTGGGTCATATTGTCTGGCAAAGAACACTGTAAAAGAAAGGCGAGCTTTGGGCTTTATCTTTTAGGGAATTTGATGAGTACTTTATTATTACTATTAAGTTTAAAAATAATTAAAAACACATAACAACAAACGCCTACTAGCATCCCAGCTAATAGGCATAATAGCTGGAGGTATAGCTAATGGCGATAAAGCGAGCAAACACAGGATATAAGATAACCACAAGTGCAGATACTTATATAGACAGCTTCATCAAAGAGAGATAGACTTTATAAACAACAAAAAGAACATAGAAAGCTTTTTAAATCAAATCTTCAAACAACAACAAATAAAAATATATAGTGATGATGAAGCAAAAATCTATCCTAGCAAAAGCAAGACTATCTCTAACAGATAGATCATTTAATGAAGCATATAGACAAAGCCTAAGCTCAAATGATCTATATAATATAGAACTAGCAACAATTTTCATAAAAGCAAAGTAGCTTTTATAATACAAGCCTAGATAATACAAATGCCTTTTAATCCAAATAAGAAGCAATATGAGGATAGGTATGTCTATGCTTCAAAGGCATATGACAATTCAGACTTTTACAAAGATAATTTGTATATTAAAACAAATCCTGCATATTAGATGGCATATTAGATTATACAAAAATCAACCATATATGGTCTAGGTGGATTTGCAGTAGGTGGAATCGAAGGACTTAATGATATAGGAAATATTATCTTACATCCAGTAGATTCAATAAACGGTTTTAAATAATGCCTTTTATCACCCAATCCTAATAGCTAAAATGTAAATGCAGATATACAAGATTCGTAGGCTAGTACTCGTAGATAGTATGATAGGTGATCAAAGCTCTATAAATTATAGAAGTTATCACGCACTAGGTGAAAATATAGGTTCTCTTGGAGCAGCTGGTAAAGTAGGACAAATAGCAAAAATAGTAGCAAACTAGCAAAATATCGGTAAAAATAGCGACAATATAGTTAAAAACAATATGCCCAATGATACTAAATCAACTACTACTAAATCCAAATAATAACGCAAACAATTGGAACAATAATAGTAATGATGGAATAGTTGTTGCTAGGGGTGAGAGTGTTAAAAATATCATAACAGATAATAAGGCTAAAAATATTTGGAACAAGAGAAGGACATATCGTAGATACTCCGCAAAATAGAGAACTTTTAATCAATATTGCCAATGATACAAATAATATTTTTAGGTAATGATAATTTGGAAATACTTGGAGTGCAAAACCTTGGATACTGGCGAACAAGTTTGGACACAAACTAGAAACGGACAAATTATAAATGGTGGAATAAATAAGATACCTGGGTAATTTAATTCTGAAACGGGGCTATCATCTCCAATACGACCAAATTGAATAGATTATGAAAATATATAACTATAAATGAAGCGTACATTTACACATATAATTTTTTAAGTAATTTGTATTTTTAGTAATTTAAATAATGATTTAGGTGGCTTTTCTGGTAGTATGTCGCCAGAATTTGGATAGGCGAAGATTCAGGAGATGAATATTTATATAATCAATGGACAACACCTAATAATTTCAGGCTCTATAACACTAAAAGAAAGCTTTTTAATTATGGTGTATTCTTAAATATGCAATATGAAGAATTTGACGAAAAATGGGCAAGGAATTAGCGGATGATTTTTTATATAATAAAATGTATTTTTAGGCAATGGATAGCAGGATATAATGAATAAAGAGTAATAGGAAGTGCAGTTTGCTTTTATAGATTTAGATTATATTCAAAATATTACCAAATGAGTTGTTGTATAAAGGTTTTTAAGGTAGCATATTGGTGTATATGAAATTGCTTGGAGACATACGAAATTGAGTGGAGGTATTAAATATTATCAAAGAAGCAAAAATGATAATATTAGGTGGCGAAGTTTATGAATTAGATAATAAAATACCATTTCCTACCTATGATAGTGTGGAGTTTTTCAGAAAAACATTATGAAAAATCTTTGATAGGGCAGTAGAATATATATCCAATTATAATAGCACAAATGGAGACAATTTAGTTGTTTCAAATGAAATTCGCAATGCGAGCATCCATCCATCATAATGATGAATAAAGGATTAAAATGATGAAATTTGATAAATATGTATCGGTGAGTAAGGATGCCCATCCTACGGTCCTCATTTCGAGGCGTATGATAAGCTAGTAGAACAAGGTGGAAAAGAATCAAAATACATCTGTTAAGATTATAAAGGATTGATAATGAAAGAGTTATTTAGAATTTATTTAAATAATTTTTACCAAGCTCAAAAACTATTCATTTTAATCATCACGAAAATTGCCTATTTCGCACGCTTTAAGCATAAGTTTAATATCTTGACGATGATGGTTTGTTTTATTTAGATGAATTAGATAACGAGCAAACAGATACTTATCATAATAGTTTGACAGAAGCTTTTGAACAAGCTAATTTGAATTTTGGTTTTTAAAGAAAAATGATTGATTAAATGTGATGGGAAAATAGATAATTGACAAAATGGTAATCCAAATGTTATCAACTGGAATTTAATGAGGAAAAACAATGGAATTATTATCAAAGTTTTGTTTGGTTGACTTTTAATAGATTGGAAAATTCAAGGTAACTACAAAAATCACGATGGAGTGTTTGAGTATATAATAGAGCCTGATAATACAGTTAATCATAGATTTTTAAAATAAAGGAAAAATAGTATGAATTTAGTAAATGACGTGTAAGAATAGAAGAATCTTTTTTAGTAATATATATGAAATTGCTAGCGACTACGAAAAATGCTATAAAGAAGATTGCAGTATTGAAAGCCAAGGGACAAGTTATTGTCGGTGGTGATGTAATAAAGTATAATGGGCAAGCAGCTGAATATACTTATGATAATTGAGCTTTAATTCTGGAGAATATACATATGATCTACATGAATATTCTGCTAAAAAGGCAATTGATTACATAGAAAAATATCATAATATAGATAAAGACTGTTTTTATACTATATACATCTGGTATGTTGTAGAAAAATAATTTATAAATAATATACAGTAAAAACAAGGATAAATAAGATGTTTAAACGCATAGGCTGGGCTTTTATAGGGTTTATGTGCTTGCTTTACTGTATCTCTATGCTAGCTAACAAAAACGTAAAAGTAGGTGAGAAGTTTTTAAATCTGATGATGCTGGCAATTTGTATCTATTGCCAGCACTTGGATTTTTGTTGTTAGGTATTTATGGCTTTGGATGGCTCTAGAAAAGAACCACCAGTTGTGCAAAGGCTAGAGGGCATGTGGTGTCCTGACTGCAAGAATTTTATCATATAGGTGAAACTATGTGTGAAGGATGCGGGCAAGAGCTCGCTAAAAATGTTATAACACGCACTATGAAACAAGACCAAAAACCAAAGACCGAGCTGCTGTTTAGATCAAAACCTAGAAATAAAAAGCGAAAGCTAAAGAGGTACTCGGCGGTTTTTCCCACGCAAAATAACCATAAACCGTGCGTTGCTAGGCTGGATTTGTGACAAACTCATCTTTTGTATTTAATTTATTATGCCATTTGCGCTCATCGTCGCATGCCTCGCAAATTTAGCTTCGCCTACTCTAATTCTATCCGAACTCACCCCGCGGAAGTCCGTTTTTATCTGACTTGTGGCTGATTAGCTTGCCGTCTTTGTCGTATTTTTGGCGCGCACGAGCCTCGCCACGCTCAAACTCCCCTTTGCTTCGAGTTTGCCGCTTGCGTAGTAGTGTTTCGCCGCGCCGACCTTTCAGCCCGTCCTCAAACGTCACTTTGGCTTTTTAGCTTGCCGTTTTCGTGATACTCCTCGTATAGTCCGGTGATAGCGCCCGTTTTTAAACATCACTTTTGCGCCAGCGCCCACTCGTAGTAGTCCAGCCCCGTGCCTATTTGGCGGCCGTCTTGTACTGTACTCGCCTTTTAAGCTTGCCACCTCCGTAGTATTCGCGCGCGACACCGTCCTTTTCGCCGTCTTTATAGTTTTCTACCACGCGCGTTTTACCGTTTTCGTAAACCGCTTCCAAACGCCTTGTTTGCGGTCATTTTTGTATTCGCCCACCTCCTCCACGGCGCTGCCGTAGTACCATTTTTCCGCGCCCTCTCGCTTGTCGTTTTGAGAGTTCGCACGCCGCGGATTTTACCGCTTTTGTAGTAGTCTACGTCCTGCTGCTTCGCAGCCCGCCGACATAGGGACTGCGCGCTAACCTCGCCGCTAACGTAATAGTCGGTAAACACACCTCTCGCTTGTCCGCATTGTAGGTGCCCTCCTGCTCAGTGCGCCGCCCTCGTCAAAGTAGTAGCGTCGGTAGCGCCCATCGCGAACGCCATTTTTGTATTCACTCGCCCATTAGCGCACCGCTATCTGCGTGGTAGTGCTTTGGCCGTGCCCTCGCGGACGCCGTTTTTAGCGGGTATTCGTTTGAGGGTTTGTCTCTGCCGTCAAATAGTCTCGATATCGCACCGCCGTACCGCCCGCACGTCTATCTCGCGAATGAGCGTAGGCGAGCCGGGTTTTAGCCTCGACAGACCACTACCCATCGCATTTACGCCGTAAAGGTCCTCGGCGCCGTATCGAAACATCTTTAACGTGCCGTCGTAGAGCTTACCTTTTACGTAGTAAAGGCCGTTTTTAGGCTCGCTTCGGCTTCATTACGATTTTTGGCTCCAGCGCCTGCACCCGATCGCTAAAAAGCGGAAGTAAAAATAGAAATTTTAGGATTTTCATGGCTTTCCGTTTGGCTTGGTTTGGTTAATTTTGTACCAAAGCCAATTTAATATGAAAGCGTGGTTATTTTTATTTTTAAAACGAGTCACTTTGAGCTTTCTAGTGTAGATCTAACCGCCTTTAGCGTTTTGACTACTACTTTCCATTCACCCGTGAGCTTTTCAAGGCCAATTTAGCATTTGCAGGGCTAGTCGATGGTAGTTTGACTGGCTTTTTGCCGGTTGCGTTTAAAATTTCCATCATTCAGCTATTTTTCGCACCTGTAAGCCTTGCCGCCGTTTGCATAAACTTGCGTGATATTTTGCATCTTTAAATATCGGCTTTAAATTACAGGCACGATCTTGCTCATTTTTGCGTCGCTCGAGCCCTCTATCTCGCACGAGATCGCAGCTGTCATATTGCGATGTGATGAGAAAGTAGAATTTTATCTTTTGTCCGTACTCTCTGGTACGGCAGCGTTTTAAAATCTTAGCTAACACCCGCCAAAAGCGGTTTTGCGGATTTTAGCATAGTAAAAGCCAAATTGACGGAGATGACAGAAGGGAAAGAGCCAAGGATCGTAATGTAGAGTTTTTATCAAAGATTGGCTTTAAAAGGTGCATCTGGCTCATTTTTCACCTTTTAATTGAAAATTGTAGCCAAAAACGGCTAATTACGTGAAATTTTTCTTGCCGCTTCAATGGCAAGAGAATTAATGTACTCAGCGCTTTGCACACCTCAGCGCTCTCTATCTCGTCGCTAAAGTCTGCTAGGCTTAGGCGTTTTTAGCTGGCGGTAGCGATCTTGCGCGTCGGCCTTATTTTTAGCTAGTAGCTCGTCTGCATGCTCAGGGTTGGTCTTTTTAAGCGAGTTGTAGCGAACTTCGTTTAGTAAAAACTCTTCATAAAGCGACCAGTCTGGCTCTTTTGAGGTGATTTTAGCGGATTTTTGCCCTCTTTTAAAAGACGCGGATCGTATAGATATGTCGGCCAGTATCCGCATTTGGTCGCTAGCTCGCCTTGGCCGCCTGACTGCGACAAAGCCGCCTTTTGATGCCGTGGAGCGATGCACGGAGAGTAGGCGATGATGAGACTTTGGGCCGTCATGCATGCTTCGGCCGCTGCGATAGCTTTTTATCACGTTTGCTTGGCTTGCGTTTGAGTTGATCTGTGCGACAAAGATGTTGCCGTAGGTCATCGCGATGTAGCCAAGGTCTCTTCTTTGAGCTGGTTTGCCGCTAGCCGTAATTGCGCTATTGAGCCTGCACGGCTTGATTTTTGAGCTTTGGCCGCCTGTGTTTGAGTAGACCTCGGTGTCAAGCACTAGCACATTTACGTTCTCGCCGCTGCTAGCACGTGGTCGAGTCCGCCAAAGCCGATGTCATACGCCCAGCCGTCGCCGCCGATGATCCATTGCGACTTTTTGACGAGAGTCTTTCTAAGCTCTAGCATTTCTTTAACGCCTGGCGCGCTTAATTCTGCTCTCAAAATAGGCAATACCTGGTGATCTCTTGCGTTTTAACGCCGTCATTTTGAAATTTATCCAGTCGTTGTAAAGCGCTGAAAGTGCGTTTGGCACGCTATCTATGTTATTTCTCATGATATCTTCGATGCGGTGGCGCATGGTCTCGATCGCTACGTTCATACCCATGCCAAACTCGGCGTTATCTTCAAATAGCAGTCGCCCACGCAACGCCCCTTTGCCTTCGTCATTTGTAGTGTACGGAGTAGATGGAGCTGAGCCGCCATATATCGAGCTACAACCAGTCGCGTTTGCCACGATCATGACGCTCGCCAAAGAGCCTTGTAATGAGCGTGATATACGGAGTTTCGCCGCATCCCGGCAAGCGCCGTGGACTTCAAAAGCGGCTTAGCAAAGCCAACGCCCTTAACGCTCTCTTTGTTCGCGAGGATCGTCTTTGTAAGCGACCTTTTTAAATAGATAATCAGCGTTTTCTTGCTCGCTTTTTGCTCAGCTCTTCTTCAAGCGGCACCATGACGAGCGATTTTTCCTTGCTCGAGCAGTTTTGCGCACAGCTCGCAGCCAGTGCAGTCTAGTGGGCTTACTGGATTTTTGTATTTAGTCCCTTTAACCTCTTTGCCTTTTGCCTCTAGGATTGTGTTCTTTGACGCCATCAGGAGCTGCGTTAAGCTCGTTTTCGTCTATCAAAATGGCCTGATTACAGCGTGAGGACAGACAAATGCGCACTGGTTGCACTGGATGCAGTTTTGCTCGATCCATTTTGGCACCATGACGCCAACGCCACGCTTCTCGTAAGCCGTCGTGCCAGCTTCAAAGTGGCCGTCCTCGTAGCCTATGAAGGCTGAGACTGGTCAGGCTATCGCCCTCTAGCCGCATTTATCGGTTTTTACGACGTTTTCGATGAAGCTGTTGCCGATGTATTTTTCCTCTTTGTTTGCGCGTCATCTGCTAAATTTGCCCACGCAGGATCGACTGGTACTTTTATGAGGCCGTTTGCGCCAACGTCGATGGCGTTAGTTCATCTGCACGATCGCCTCGCCCTTTTTAGCGTAGGCTTTGTGCGCGTACTCTTTCATATATTTTTGCGCATCTTCAAATGGTATGATGTCTGCAAAGCTTGAAAAATGCCGACTGCATAATGGTATTTGTGCGGTTTTTAAGGCCGATGTCGTGCGCTAGCTTTGTTGCGTTTATGATGTAGAGGCTTATATTTTTGCTAGCTAAAATTTTACTGTAACTTTATTTGGTAGCTTCGCTATGGTCTGCTCTGCGTCCCAGATAGAGGTTTAGTAAAACATGTGCCATTTTCTCTTGGCGCCATCAATAACATCGTACTCCAAGATATGCGACGACCGAGCAGGCTACAAAGTGCGGGTTTGAGACGAGATAGGTCGAGCGGATCGGCTTTTCTGCCAAAGCGAAGGTGCGAGCGTGTGTAGCCGCTCGATTTACTATCGTAGGCAAAATATGCCTGCGCGTAAAGGTCGGTTTTGTCGCCGATGATCTTTATCGAGTTTTTGTTTGCGCCCACGGTGCCATCAGCGCCAAGGCCGTAAAATAGCACTCTTTAACGCTTTCATCGCTTAGTGAAATCTTTTCTCTCCAGTTGGCGCTGACGTAAAGGTCACGTCATCGACGATACCCACCGTAAAGCCGTCTTTGGCCTGTTTTGGTTTAAATGTCAAACACAGCCAGCATTTGCGCAGGATCGACGTCCTTTGAGCTTAGGCCGTATCTGCCGCCAACGATCACTGGAGCGTCCTTTGCCGGTAAAATGCAGCTTTTATATCAAGATATAGCGGTTCGCCAAGGCTCGCCTGGGCTCTTTTGTGCGGTCAAGGACGGCTATCACACTCTTTGGCATCACGTCAAAGAGATACTCAAGCAATGGGCGGTGTACAATGCACCTTGATGATGCCCACCTTTTTCGCCTTTGCGTTTAGATAGTCCACGACCTCTTCAAGAGTTTGTGTCACTGGAGCCCATAGCCACGATGACGCGTGTCAAGCTTCTGGTCGCCGTAGTAGTTAAAACGGCTTGTAGTCACGGCCAGTGATCTTTGAAATTTCGGCTAGACTACTCTGCTACGATATCTGGCACCGCGTCGTAAAAGCGGTTGCTTAGCTCTCTTGTTTGAAAGCAGATATCGTCATTTTGCGCTGTGCCACGAGTTTTTGGGCTCTCGGATTTAGTGCATTCGTCTCTCACCTCTGTAGCGCCTCTCTATCAAGAAGTCTATCAAAGTGCGCGTAGTCCATCACTTCTACTTTTTGAATTCTTATGGCTCGTTCTAAAGCCATCAAAAGAAGTGTAAAAAGGGCACTCTGCCCTTGATCGCCGCTAAATGCGCCACGCCAGCGATGTCCATCACCTCTGCACTGAGCCGCTTTACTAGCATAGCAAAGCCGGTTTGGCGACAGGCGTAGATGTCTGGTGGTCGCCGAATATTGAGAGAGCTTGCGCCGCTAACGAGCGAGCTGAGACGTGGATGACGCCAGGGAGGAGCTGGCCTGCGATCTTATACATATTTGGAATTTTTAAAAAGTAGGCCTTGAGAAGCTGTGTGTAGGTCGTAGTTAGCGCGCCAACTTGTAGCGAGCCATGCACTGTGCCAGCTCGCGCCTTCGCTTTGCATTTCGACCACTTTTACTGGCATACCAACACTCGTCCCTGCGCCGCCTCAGGTCAGTGTAGTCAGCTATAGGCGAGCTAGGAGTGATAGGGTGAAATCCCAGCTACTTCGGTAAATGCGTACGATGCGTAAGCTGCGGCCTCGTTTCCGTCCATAGTTTTCGTATTATTTTTGACATATTTCCGCCTTAAAAGTTATCTTTAAAAATGGCTTTTATTATAAGGAAATAATCCGAAATTTGTCATTAATCTCTATCATTAAAAATTAAAAATTTATAAATAACTAAGATGTAAGTCAATTTTTAATATTGTAGGGGCAAAGTAAAAAGGGATGAAATTTCTGATAAATATTCATAAAATAGCCTATCTAAGGGTTATCACGCTAGCTTTTTGCAGCTTTTATATTTAATACAACTGAGTTCGTACCAGTGCCGCTTTTAAGCGACATAGCGAAGGATTTTGACGATGAGTACGGCTGATACTGGGCTCATCATCACGATATATGCGTGGAGTGTGACGATATCTCGCTACCATTTATGCTTTCTAACCGCAAATTTGAGCGAAGGTCGCTGCTTTTAAAGGTTTTTTATCATTTTTGTCGCTTCTCAGCACTTTGCGCGGTCGCTTGAATTTCACGGTTTTAGTCGTTGGTCGTGTGCTAGTCGCCATCTCGCACGCCATAGATTTTGGTCGATCACCGCCTCGCTTGCCGTTAGGGTCGCACCTATCAATAAAAGCTCGCAAGCTCTGGGACTGCTGGCTCTTGGCACATCTATGGCGATGATACTTGGCTTGCCGCTTGGCAGGAGTCTAGGCGATAGCTTTGGGCTGGCGTGTCACATTTGGGCTGATAGGGTCTTTTGCTGTGGGAGTTGGCGCTTGGCTATAGTACATCTGCCGCTTTTGCCTAGCAAAAACTCAGGCTCGCTAAAGAGCTTGCCGGAGCTTGCAAGAAATGGCTTTTTGATGGTGGTATTTTTGCTAACCGCTATCGTTATCAGCGCGCATTTTAGCACCTATAGCTACATCGAGCCATTTGCCAAGATATTAGCGGCTTTTGATGGTAAATCTATCACGGTATTTTTGCTTTTATTTGGCGTCGCTGGCATCGTAGCAAGCGTGCTTTTCTAAATTTTCTATAAGCTCATACCAAATGCCTTTACAGCTATCTCAATAGCGATCATTTTAGCCTGCTTGCATTTGCGCAATCGGATCGCTACAAACGAGAGCTTGATGCTTGTGCTTGCCTTTATCTGGGGGCTTGGCATAGCTGGGATAAATATGAGCTTTCAGATAAAGGTGCTAAACCTAGCCTCAAACTCACGGACGCTGCGATGGCGATATACTCGGCTATTTACAATATCGGCATAGGAGCTGGCGCTCTCATCGGACATCAGACGATAGTTCGCCTTGGCGAGCAAAATATCGGCAACGTTGGTAGCCTTTTGCAGTGGCTGGGCTTGTCATCTTTCTCGTTGCGGCCGTTCGAGCGAGGGCAAAAAGAGCTCAAAAAGTAAATTAAATGAAAAGTAATTTTATTTTTAGTTTAATAAAAGCTTTTCTGCACCCGAGGTGACCAGTTAAATTCGCTCAAAGGAGTCATAAAATGGCTTTTGGGGTATTATAATCGGTCTAGTGACCCTTTTTGTAGTGGATACTGCCATCATTAAAGGCAAATACGCGCCACTCGTTCTCTTTCTTTCTGGCGTTTTTATGCTGATCTGCTCGGTCATGCTTGGCACTGGGCACTTTATGCCAAAGCAGGCTGTGCCAACAGAAATGAGTATTTTAACATCGTAAGTCGATACGCTACATGTTCTCAAACAGGCTCTCAAACCTTGGCCTCATCATCATGTTTATGGTCGGTTTTGCAAGCTATATGACGCACATCGGAGCAAACCACGCCTTCGTTGGTATCGCAACAAAGCGCTTTAAGATGATAAAAACCCTTACATCATGGTCTTTGTCGCATTTTTGGTCGCAAAGCTCGATTAGTATGGTTATCACCAGTGCCGTTGGGACTGGGCGTTTTGTGCCTTGCTCTGCTTGGGCCGGTGCTCATCTCGCTTGGGCCAAATAAACTAACAGTAGGCTCGATCTGCGCTATGTCTGGAGCTGTTTCGCTGGTGCTTCTGCGCTTCAACGGCCGCTGCTGCAAAGGGCTACGCAGCTTAATATACTGATTATGTATTTACCTATAAAATTCCAGCCGGTCTGCCAACGACGCTGGTTATTGGCATCGCTCTAGTTTTTGGAACAGATATCTGGATAAAAAGAGGCTGGGTTTGTAGCGAGCATGTGGGTGATGTTATGGAGTTTGAGGGGACAAAGGACGAGCTTAAAGAGGCGCCCGTAAGTACGCACTACTGCCCTTTTTGCCGATGATATTAGTCGTTGTATTCTCACGCTACGCTATCACTTCTATCAAGCTTGATATTTCAGCCATTATCATCATCTCAGTTGTCATTGCCATGATATTTGAGGCGGTAAGATGCAGGTTTTAAATTTGACGTTATTGCTGATGGGCTCAAGGTCTTTTTAACGCTATGGGTAAGAGTTTAAGTGGTGTTGTCGTTTTAATCATCGCAGCTGGCGTCTTTGCAGAGGGCTTTAAGGCTCTTGGTATGATAGATGCGATCATAAAAACTCGCAAATACTCTAGGGCTTGCTGGCTTTTGGCATGTCGAGTGCTCTTTTGTCGTTATCACAACGCTAGTTACCATCATCTCTGGCTCAAACGGAGCGAGCTTTTATCCGCTCATAGAGATGGTGCCACAAATCGCATCTAAACTAAACGTAAGCTCAGTCATGCTGGTACTTCCTATGCACAAGCCTCAACGATCGCTCGCCCGATCTCGCCCGAGTATCAGGCGTAGTCATCACATAGCCGGCATGCTAAAGTGCAGACCAATGGATATCGTAAAAGCGCTGCAGTGTGCCTGCTATTTTTGGGCACTAGTAAGTCATCACATTTTTGTATTTTTACTTTCGTTGTGAGGGACGATATGAAGCGAGTTGTTTGGGACTTTAGCGATGCTTATGGCGACATTGATAGTGCTAAATTAAGAGGCGTTTGGCATTAGAAGCTCTTATCTGAGAGGCTAGAAAGGTAGCTAGCAAAAAGAAGGTCGAGCTGGCTATAAATGCTTATGAGCTTGCTTTTGGCGAGCTAAATTCGCTTTTGGCATTTTTGCAGGTGCAAGGCGAGCAATGACGTAAAAAGACGAGCGAGCAAGCGTTGCAGAGATCCCACTTTTGATGTAGAGTGGGAATTAGAAAAGGCGAAAACTAGCTATCTTTAATGCCATAAAGCAAGCTTGATGGCTCATTTATTTTCTTTAAAAGTGGCGGGTTTAAAAAGATAAAGCCACTTTATGATGAGCATAAAAATAGCTATCGGCGTATGCTTGACGCAAAAAGTGGCGAAATTTATGATCACATTTCACTTGCAACTTTGCGCCGATTTGCGCATATTTAGGCACCTAAACAACCTCATATCAGTAAAAGCAGTAAATGGCTCTGGCGAAGAAAATGCAGATAGCTACGCAAAAATGCGCTGGCGTCTTTAAAAGGCTCACCAGATCAGATACAGATGTCTTTTTGCGGACTAAAAGAGCACTATAAAAAGACATGCAAATTATACGCAGACTTACTAAATATGCTAGCTGGCTTTTAGGCTTAGTAACTTAATGCTGCAAAACCGACTTTTTAACACCAAGCTTGGAGCAAAATAAGATCAGCAAAGAGACGCTTGATGCGATGTTTGAGGCAGTTTGCATGAGGCTAGAGAAGATAAGAGAGTGCGTGGTCTTAGGGCAGTACCTTCCAAACGGCGAGTACGCTTGTGACCTTTTGGCTCCATCGCCATTTGCTATGAGATACATTCTCCTACGAAGAGGCTACATGGTGATCCTTGCAGACACTTAGCAAAAGTAGATGATTGAAGCTTGCGGGAATTGTAAAGATGATGCTAGAAAAAAAGGCTGGGTGGAGGCCGAGGTGCGTGATAATAAAGCGGCTGGGGCATTTTGCGTTTGGCTTGGTACCCAAGCAACCGCGACTTTTTTTCTGCTATACAGGTGCTCTATCTCACGTCATACAGCAGGCTCACGAGCTGGGCCACGCTTGGCACTACTGGCTCATGCGCGACATCTGCGCACTTCATCAAAAAGCCACCTATGAGCCTGGCTGGAGTGCGCTGATACATTTAATGAAGCCCTGCTTAGAAATCACCTTAGAAAAAGCAGCGAGTGATGATAATTTAGCTTTGATATCCTGGCAGGAGCTAAAATCAGCTGTACCTTATGCTAAATATCGGTGTTAGATATGAGTTTGAGAGTGAATTTCTAAAAAGCTAGAGCAAAACGGCGTTGTGAGCGCTAAAGAGATAGAAATCTTCATGCAAATGGCGTGGGATAATCATGGCGAGACGACAAAAAGATAGTGAGAGCATTTTGCCTTACTTTTAAACTGCATTTTTACAAAACGGATCAATACATCTACAACTATCCTTATATGATCGGCTATTTGATGATCGCAGTTTTAATAAGCGAATGAAAAATGATAGCGGTAAATTTCTGGCAAGATATAAGGCATTTTTGATGGATAGTGGGGTGATGACGTTGAAGATCTTTTGCAAAAACACTTTCAAAAAGATGCTAGAAAATAGCGACTTTTGGCTTCAGTGCGTGGACCATGCTTTGTGCTACGCAGATGAGTTTAAAAAGCTAGAAAAGAAAAATCAAATTATAATGAACCTCCCAAAACAACCAAAAACGTTACAATTTCTACAAATAAGTGATACTAAATATCATAACTAAGAATAATTTTAGCTAACCTTTTTATAATCGTTATCAGAAAAACAAATAAAAATTAGGGAGCTTGTTATGTCAGTTTTAGTTATAGGAGCAGATGAGATAACGCCTATTAAGGCGGTTTTGCATGATTTGGGGGCTGAGAAAGATAGAGCACTGGGACGCTAGAAATGAAAACCGCGTAAATCGCAAGCCGATCCCACAAGACACCGAGTGCGTGGTGATGCTCACTAGCTTTTTAAACCACAACACGATGAAGACCATTAAAACTCAAGCAAAAAGAGAAATATCCCTATCGTTTGTGCGAAAAGAAGCGTTAGTTGCGTATTTTGCGAGTATTGTAAGGTCTTTGGGCTAGATAAGGAGCTGGATGCAAAGAATAATCGATGAAGTTCGGGTTTTTATCAGATATTGGCGAAATAACTCCAAGTATTTTTGCAAAGCTTGACAAGCTTTCACGTGCGAAAAGATTTTCATCGCACTTTATAATGTTGGCGTTGAGGGCGAGCTAAAGATCCCGCTTTCTTACGCTACATTTCTAAATTTCAAAGATATTTTTGATGCTAGGATAAATTTCTTTACTTGCGAGAAGTATCTAAGCTTTAAACCCGCTAGCCGCTTTTGCCTGCCCTCAAACATCATCATAAATGGCTACTAAAAGATGACCTTTCAAAGATCACACTAGTAGCAAAAAGAGCTAAAAATGGCCGCTGCAAAGATGATAAAAATGCTTTATGCAAGCGGTAAATTTGAGCTGTATCGACGCAGACAGATGTTTTGTCAATTTGTTTATGATAAAATACGCCTCCGCCATCAGGACAAAGAGGTCGTGCTAAACGGCGGCGTCATCTCGGTCAAAAAGATGGCGTAAAACTTGCTCAGCGTCATGCCAAGCTTTAAAAAGTGAGCTTTGATGATATGAGAAAATTTAAACGACGATATAGATAGGGCTGTTTGCGCGTTGGTAGTGAGTGCGAGATGGTTTATATCGTTTGTCCCTAGAAATGAGGAATTTAGCGGCACGTTGAGGTTAGGGCACTGCTTTGCCAGAGGCTCGATCAAGCTCGTGCCTTATACGATTATTAGTGAAAATTCTTTAAAAAGGATAAAAAATGATAGGTATAGTTTTTGGAAGTAGCATGGGAAATACACGAAGATGCAGCAAAACTTATAAGCGAGGGTTCTAGGCCTTAAAAACGAGCTTTTAAACGTCTCTGATGTGGACGCAGCAAAGCTAAATGGCTTTGATAAGCTCATCCTGGCACATCGACCTGGGGCAGCGGCGACCTGCAAGATGACTGGGACGCATTTGACTTTAAAGCGTTAAATCGAAACGGCAAAACGGTCGCTGTTTTTGGTATGGGCGATAGCCAAAGCTACTCAGACGAGTACTGCAACGGCATGGCAAAGCTCTATGACGAGGGTTGTAAAAGCAGGCGCAAAGGTCGTGGGCGAGGGTTAGCACTGATGGATATACATTTTGATGGCTCTGACGCTGTGAAAAATGAGTAAGTTGTAGGCCTGAGCGCTTGACGCTGATAACGAAAGCGACAAAACCGAGTGTAGATTTCAGCTTGGATAGAGCAGATAAAACCACACTTTATTTAATCTCAAATTTAGCTAGATCTTCTAGCTACATTTCTCTTTAAATTTAACAAGACAATGTAAAAAGGGCGGCTCACCCTCTAAAAGTGAGACCGCTAAGGCTTTTAACGCCCTTAAAATCAACCTTGCCGCTTGCAAGTGTTGGGATATCATCAACGATGAATATATAGCTTGGCATCATGATAGAGCAAGGCTACTCTCTTTTTAAAATTGCTCCTAAATTTCCAGGGCTCTGTGCCACTTTTTACTAAAAAGTGCGATCGCTTCGCCCTTTTTGCATGCAGCAACCCCTGCGTAGTTTGCTGAATTTAAACTTTGCCGTGAGCTATTTTAATTTACTTTTGCCCACATGGTCCGATTAGCGTAGATGATCACAGAGATAACGATGATCGCGCCGTAAATCATACGAGTATAAAACGCATCAAAGCCCATAGCTACGATACCACTCTCCATTATTCCAATGATTATTGAGCCTATAAGCGTGCCATAGACGCTTCCGCTGCCACCATTTACGCCTGTACCACCCAAAAATATCGCCGCAAATACAAGGAGCATATATCCATCCCCCTGTGTCGGCCACCAGTTGATAAACTCTAGGCTCAAGATAACGCCAGCTAGCGCGCTCATCACGCCTGTGTTGATAAATAGTAGGTACTTTTGCCTTGGCTACGTCAACACCTAGCATTTTGGCGGCTTTTGGTTATCGCCAGTAAAGAGTATGCCATCGCCAAATTTATGTCTAAATATCGCTATATATGTTAAAAATGCGATCACTACGGCTATTATTGACTGTGCTGGAATGCCAAATGCTCGCCCTATCAAAAGCTCTTTTATCGCCCCCTCAGCTGTGGCTAGAGATGAGTGCTAGTCCGCCACTAGCCACCGTAGCTAGACCCTCCAGAAAAACTGCGTGCCGATGGTAGCGATGATGGATGGGATGCGTGCGTTTATGACCAAAAAGGCATTTAAAAGCACCGCAAGCAGCGCCCACGGCCAAGCTTGCAACTAGCGAAAAGAGCTGAGACTGGAGCTAAATTTAAAGATATAGGCAAAGATAAAGCCACTTATCGCCATAACCGATGGGAAGCTCATATCAAATTCGTCCGCAACTATGCAAGCGGCAAGAGCCCAAGCGCCAAAATGGCGATGATAGTACACTAACAAGGTAGCTAAAGTATATTTTTTTGATAAAAATACATCTGGAGCAAATGCTGCAAAGACGCCTAAAATGGCAAATAAAATGAGTGTGATGACTCAAGTCTTACTCATAAAAAGGCCTTATATAGCTCATCTATGCTAGATATCTCGCTTCGTAGCAACTCTTTATGTCCCCTTGCCGCCACGCAAAAGAAAAATCTATCAGCTAGGGTTAAAGGCTTGATGAAGGTCGTGAGTGATGATGATCGTGCTTAAATTTTGCTCTTTTAGCGACTTTAGATAGTCCATAAAACGCTTGCTCTGATCTACCCCAAGCGCTGTTGTTGGCTCATCTAGGATCAGAAATTTTTAGAGCGAAAAGTATATCGCCCTAGCGATCGCAAGCCCTTGTTTCTCGCCACCGCCGATTGCCGCTTGCTTGTGGCATCTAGCCCAACGCCGCTAAACCCTGAAAAATTTCTTTTCAAATTTTATTTTGCGACTTCTATCTCTTTTTGGTATCTATGAGGCCAGAGCGTAGTTATGTGGCGAGTGGCGAAGATGTTTGCGATAAATTTCTTGTTCGCTACCTAAAAAGCCCTCTTGAAAGACGACTTCTATCCCCATATCTCGCGCTTTTAGTAGGTTCAAATGTATCCTTTGTGATAGGAGACTTGTGAAATTACAAATTCATCAAAAACTATCAAATTTCTTTTCATATCCGCAAAGGCACTTTATCAGAGTGGATTTGCCAGCTCCATTGTCGCCCAAAAGCGCTAAAGTCTCGCCACTTCTCAAGTCAAAATCAACGCCTTTTTAAAAATTTGAGTGTTACCAAAACTTTTAAAGGCGTTTTTAACTCTATCGCCTTATCTGATGCCATTTTTACTAGCTGGCTCGATGATGCCAATGTTTTTAGATGTTATGAAACCGCCACCGTATCTAGCGCAAAGCCAGAAAATGAGTATTTTTTATTCATCACGATCTGAAGAATACTAAAATATCCTTGGAAAAATGGTTGAGCGTCAGCAACTAGGGTCGATAGAGCCATCTTTGATGCCAGCTATCGTTGCTGGAGAGGTGAAAAGCCTGCGACGTTTAGCTTTTCTTTGTCTAAGTTTAGCTTTTTAAAAACTGCGGTGACTGCGCTGTTAGCGCGCCGTGATCAAGCACTACTAGCTTTGTGTCAGGGTGTTTTTGCCATATATGCGCTAAATACGCTAAGCCCTAGGCTAGGGTCTTTGTTGATCTCAGGTGAAATTTCGATGTACTCTACATTTAGGCCGTTTTCTTTAAAGACTTCTAGCATAGCTTTTGCTCTAAGTCCGCGTGTCGGCTTGCTCAAAAGCCCCCAAACCATCACTTTTTCGCCCTTTTTCATATCAAATTTTTCTAATAGCTTCATTTGCCATGAGCTGACCAGCTTTGTAGTTGTTGCTGCCTGCGTAGCCAAAGCCATCTGCTTTAAATTCATTAAGGCTATTTGGTAGCTCAGTATCTATGCTAGTTACCGCCACTTTGCTATCAAGCGCTTTTTCTAATGAGTGGCTTATATAGCTCGTCGCCTGGGTGCCCCATGACTACGATGCCGCTAGGGAGATGCGGCAAGAGCGGTTTTTGAAATTTTCAACCATCTTGTTTGGATCCCACTCTGAGTACATAACCTTTAGATCGACGTTTAGATCTTTAGCCGCCACTTTTGCGCCGTTTGAAATAACAGTCGAGTAGTTATCTCCGACGCTACCTGCTTCAAAAGTAAATTTGATCTTATCTTCCGCACCACGAGATGCTAAGCAAGACCGCCAGTAGTAAAAACAACTTTTCATATTTTCTCCTTTTGTGGTACTTTAATCTCAAATTTAAATCAAAAAACTGCCTACCAACAAATAGTGAGACTTGTAAAAAGTAAATTTAGAATAATTTATGCAAATGTCAGTCGCAACTGCGACCTAGGGTAATATTTTTGGCGCTATTTGTATCACAAAAATAAAAAGAGGCGGTGTCTCACCCGCCAAAAGTGAGACCGCTAGAGCTTTTAACGCCCTTAAAAATCAACCTTGCCACTTGCAAGCGTTGGGATATCATCAACGATGAAATATATAGCTTGGCATCATGATCAGAGCAAGGCTACTCTTTTAGAACTTTGCTCTGATATTTTCAGGCTCTGTGCCACTTTTTACTAAAAAGTGCGATCGCTTCGCCCTTTTTGCTATCTGGCACGTTTGCGCTGCTAAAAGACAACGTCGCTTCCAAGCACCTTTGTAAGCTCTTCTTCGACGCTTCCAAGGCTTATCATCTCGCCGCCAATTTTTAGCAAATCTTGAGTATCTATCGACGATAAAAAACAAAGCCGTTTTTCGTCGATGTGGCCTTTATCGCCGGTTTTATAGTATCTTACGCCATCAATGTGCGTGATGACGTCGCTTGTTTTGGCCTCGTCGTTTAGATAGCCCTTCATCACCTGCAGATCCGCCGATGACGATGAGTCCGTCTGTGCCAGTTTCTAGCTCTTCAAGCGTCTCTGGGTCGATTATCTTTGATGATGGTGCCAGGCAGAGGCATGCCAACGCTGCCAGGTCTATTAAATGTAAGCTCTTTTAGGCTCTCTTTTTCTAGGATATTTGGCATATTTACAGCCGCCACTGGTGCCGTTTCGGTAGCGCCATATCCTTCATACAATTTCTATGCCAAATTTGAGCCTAAACTCGTCTTTTTATCTCAGGTTTTAGCTTTTCAGCCCCAGCTACGACCATTCTGGCACTTTGAAACATCAGCGGATGAAGCTTTTTGTTTCTGGTGTAGAGCCTAAAAGAACGTCGAGGTGCCAAAGATGATGCTGGCGCTGTGTCTTGCAGCCATTTTTGCCGATAGTCGCCCGTCTGTTGGGTCAGGTACGCTCACCATTTTTATCCCCTCGCAAAGTGGCATGAGCGTGGTGACTGTTAGGCCAAATGAGTGAAAATACTGGGAGCGAGTTTAAGATCACGTCATCTTTTTGAAATTTAGAAGTTCGCTTATTTGCTTTGATGTTTGCAAGTAAATTTTATGGCTTAGCTCGATGCCTTTTGGCTCGCCCTCGCTGCCGCTACTAAATAAAATGGTAGCTGTATCCTCTAAGCTCACTGGCTTAAAATAGCAAAGCTTTTGATGAGCCAAGCTGGGAGCAAAAATGCAGTTAAAAAGCGCTGTACTTTCTCTTTTTGAGACGCTAGCTGAGAGATCTTCTGCAAATTTTGCCTTGCCACTCATTGCATCTTTTAGATCAAAAGCCCTTAAGTGCGAGCTTTTCAAGAAATTTACTAGATGTGATCACTGTGTTTATATCTGCCTTTCTTAGGGCGTGATTTAGCGAGGTCTCATTTAGCGTGTAGTTTAACGTACGCTCACTTTGCCCATGGCGAAGCGCCATATTTACGATGGCTGCGATGCTTGAGCTAGGCAACAAGATGCCTATATTTTTCTCATCTTTTAGCTCGCGCTTTGAAAAATTTTGATAAAGACTAAAACGGCTGTTATAAATTTTCAAGTTGCTTACAATTTAGCCCAGTGCTGTCGCTCACGCACTCTTTAAATTTATTCTCTTTTGCGTTGTTTAGCCACCGTTTTGTTAGTGGTTTTTGCCTTGAGATAAAAGCTCTCCCACGACGAAAAAGCTAAGCTCAAGCACCTTTTGCTTCATCTTTGCAGCGTTTATAAATGTATTTATTGGTTTGCCAAAAGGCGACGATGATGTCACGTCTGCCGTTTTTAGAAGTGAGGTCTTTGTATGGGTACTAGCCTTTGAAAAAGCTCGAGCCCCAAAGGCCACGAAGGTAAAACGGCACGATGCAAATTGCTTCTAGATCTCTGATGATAAGCTCAAAGCCCTTTTGAAACTCATTTATCTGCCCGTTATAGCTGATGTGTCCCTCTGGGAAAAGTGCGACCACTTCGCCATTTTTAGGCACTCACGCACAAGCTCGATCGACTCTTTGCTTGCCCCTGCGCCTATCGGGATCACTTTGAAAAAGTATCTAGAAAATTTGCTTTTAGATACCATTTGTTATAGATCGTTCTATACATGACAAATCTTATGCCCCTAGGGCTTGCTGCTTGAAGCACGAGCCAGTCTATCCAGCTGATGTGATTGCCAGTAGTAGCGCGCCGCCACTTTGTGGTAAACTTTTCGAAGTCCTTCAACGAAAAAGCGGTACTTTGTCTTTAAAAATGGCAGTAAAAAGTAGCCTTGTAAAAAGGTGTGGAAGCTGCAAAATAGCGTAAAAACTGCCGATCAGACAAACAAGCGCTGTAAATACAAAAAAGCCCAGTGGTTGAAATTTCAAAATAAACTAAGCCTATGCCAATGGCTAAAAATAGTAGCATTGAGACGTTTTGCAAGAAGTTGTTTGTCTGCCATTATCTTGCCAGTCGTTTTTGCGGGGCAAAAGTACTGGATCATCGCATTTAGCGGCACTATGAAAATTCCCGCCAAAAAGCCAAATGCAAATGAGCTAAGGCTAACTACGCCGATATTTGAGCCAAATGCGAAAAAATAAAAAGCGAGAAAAATATACCCATAGCACCCATCGGTACGATGCCAAGCTCGATGTGAAGCTTTGACATAGAGCCAGCCACGTATGAGCCAAATGCGATGCCCTATGGGCGCTTAGCTGCGAGTATGGCCTGCACCGCTAGCGAGCTATCGTCGTTAAAAGACGGCCTTGTAGTGAGCTGGAAAAGCGGCGATGATGATCTGAGAAAATGCCCCAAAATATGCTTAGCCCAGCGATGCTTAGCCAGATGTTTTTATCTGACCTTACCTCTTTAAATTCTCTCTTAAGTAGCTAAGGCTGATGTATTTTTAAGCTCAAATTGTCGTTCTCTTCGTTTGTTTCGCTGATATATGGTAGCTTGTAGGCGAAAAGATGCCTCAAGCGCGCTAATACGACTAGAAAAGATGCCGATAGGATAGACGCTTTGGATGATATCTGATGCGTTGCCGCCGTGAACGTAGAGCTTTTTCAAATATAAATGAAAATAAAAACGAGCTAGCGAGTATGGCGACGATGGTTAGTGCTTGTATGACGCCGTTTGCGGTGCCAAGGCGCTCAGGGCCGACGAGAGCTTTGATGATGCCATATTTTTGCAGGCGAGTAGATCGCACTTTGAGCGGCTAGTATGAGTGTAGCGCAAAGGCTAGGGTTAAACGCACCAGCAAGGTAGCTAAATAGCACCGCAACGCTGATAACAAGGCCCAAAAATGGCGCAAATTCTAATAACTTTAGTCTTTGCAAATTTGTCATTTGATAAAGCTTGAAGGCGAAAAATAAAAATATAAACGGAAGCAAGATCATCGCGTTTATAACGGCCGTTAGGATAAATAAAATATCGCCGTCATATATCTTTAAAAAGGACGTTTTGGATAGTGATCTTGTGTGCTAGATCGACGCTTGCGTTTAAAAACGCGATCGCAAGGTAGGGCAAAAAGCCCGTGCCACTTTTAGTAAATTCACATGAAAAAACCTTTTGGACTAATTTGATAAATCTAACAGCAGATTTAAAAATATCATTAATAAAAACTCTAGCCATAAATTTTGTGGTGAAATTTACTTTGATAAAAATTTGAAATTTTATATGCTTTTTGGATAAAAATCTGCACATCAAAAATAAGGAAAAATTTATCATGGACTATGAAATCATCGTCGTTGGCGGCGGACATGCTGGCATTGAGGCAAGTCTTGCGGCTGCTAGAATGGGCAAACAAACTTTACTGATCACTATCTTGGCCGAGCAAATAGGCGCTGCAAGCTGTAATCCAGCCATCGGCGGCCTTGCGAAGGGAGCACCTTGTAAAAAGAGATCGACGCACTTGGCGGTCAGATGGGGCTTACGACTGACGCTGTTGGTATCCAGTTTCGCGTGCTAAATGAGAGCAAAGGGTCCCAGCTGTGCGTGGTAGCCGTGCTCAGATAGATATGGATAGATATAGAGTTTATATGAGAAATTTGCTTTTAAATACGCCAAATTTGAAATTTCTCCAAGAGATCGCCACTGAAATTTTTAAGCGAAAAATGGCGAAGTAATCGGGCGTTAAAAACCCATCTAAACAACATCTATAACGCAAAAAAAGGTGATAATTACGACTGGCACATTTTTAAACGGGCTAATCACGTTGGATTTAATAAGCTAGAAGCTGGCCGTGTGGGAGAGCTAAGCGCAAAGGATCTAAGCTCTAGTCTAAGAGAGCTTGGGCTACAGTAGGCAGGCTAAAGACTGGAACATGCCCAAGGATCGACGCAAAAACGATAAATTCTGAGAATTTACAGAAAAGCAAGATGGTGACGCAAAGCCCAGTTGCATTTAGCTTTAGAACTAAAATTTCTCCCCAACGCAGCTGCCATGCTACATCGCCTATACAAACGAAACCACTCATGAGATAATCCGCTCAAATTCTGACAAAGCGCCACTTTTACAGGTCAGATCGAGGGCATCGGGACCAAGATATTGCCCTAGTATCGAGGATAAGATAAACCGCTTTGGTGACCGCGACAGAGCACCACCTTTTTCATCGAGCCTCAGACCCTTGAAGCGACAGAGTACTACATAAACGGCTTTTTCAACGAGCCTGCCTTATGAGGTGCAAGTGCAGATGCTCCGCTCCGTAAAAGGGCTTTGAAAATGCCAAAATCGTAAGGCATGGATACGCCATCGAATACGACTACGTCGAACCAACAGCAGTTAAAAACATAACTTAGAGACCAAAAAAAGTAAAAAGGGCTATACTCTGGCTGGGCAGATAAACGGCACGACTGGATACGAGGAGGCCGGCGCTCAGGGGGCTAATGGCTGGTATAAATGCAGCGCTTTCACTTGATAACAAAGAGCCGCTTGTTTTTGCGCCGTGATGAGGCGTATATCGGCGTTTTGATAGATGACCTTGTCACAAAAGGGGACAAAAGAGCCATATAGGATGTTTACGAGTAGGGCGGAGTATCGCTTGCTTTTTGCGTGAGGAAAATGCCATTTTAAGGCTTGGCGGATATGGTGCATGAGCTTGGGCTGCTTGATGATGAGACTTTTAGTAAGATCGAAAATATAAGAAGAAATTTAAAAGATGGGTTAGAGTTTTTAAATGAGACTCAGATCACGCCAAGTAAAGGCAAATTTAGAGCTTTTAGCGAGTCTTGATGAAGAGCCGATCAGTCAAAAACGTGAGCCTTCAAAAAGATAGTCGCTACGAAGAGCTTCACGGCTGAGAAACTAAGAAAGCTTGATGAGAGATTTGTACACTTGACGATGCGAGCATGGATCAGATTTAACCGAGTGCAAGTATCAGCACTACATCAGCGAGCAAAAATCAGATAGAAAAAGATGAAAGATATGATGGATGTAGAAAATCCCTGAAAATTTCGACTTTAGAAGCATAAGCGGACTTAGCAACGAAGTGGTCGAAAAAGCTTTGAGATTGCCCCGCCAACGCTCTTTTGCGGCGAGTGAAATTTCGGGTATCACGCCAGCAGCGATCGATATCTTGCATATCTATAAAGATGACGAGAAAAAGGCTTAAGTGAAGCCTTTTATGGTTTTAAAGTTTAACTAGTATTTAGAAATTTTAAAAACAGCCTATCATTTTTAATAGTTGCTATTTATAATTTTTAAGTTTAATAGAATTATTATTAAAATTTTCTATTTTACGAGGCTAAAATAGAAAATTTTTATCTTAATGTTTGGGTATTAAGTCAAATTTCTCTTTTACAAAAAGTTTAAAAGTTATGATATATAGGTATTTTTAGATAAATTGTCTCAAATTTTGGTGTAAAGCTTAAATTCACTTTATTTTTACAAACTATATTGTGAGATTATAGTTTTTTAATTTTTGAGAGTATAATCGTTTAAAATTTTATTTATAGAAAGGAAATTAATGTCAGTAAAAGCAAGAAAGACGAAGCTTTATCGGCCTTGCATTTGGTGCCGTGGCAGCTGTTGGTGGCGCGATGTCACTAGTTGCCATGAAAAAGACCTGGGATCCGCTCCCTAGCGTAAAAAGCTGCTGGTTTTTACAACTGTCGATCTAAGCCCGATCAAAGATGGCGAGATGAGACAGGTTGAGTGGCGTAAAAAGCCTATCTTCATCCTCAAAAAGTCCAGATATGGCTAAAAACGATAAGAGAGATGTAGTCGTTGGAGATGCGAGATATGTAGTTCTTATCGGACTTTGCACACACCTAGGATGTATCCCTGAGTATAAAGCTAGTAAGCAAATGTTTGTCTGTGCCTGTCATGGCGGCGGGATTTAACGTCGATGGCATACAGACATACGGACCTCCACCAAGACCGCTTGATATCCCACCATTTAAGATCGATGGAACCAAGCTAGTTCTAGGCGAAACAAGCCCAGAATACGAAAAATTAGTAGCAGAAAAGCTTAGGAGGTTAGCGATGTCTTTATCTCATAAATCAACTGGCGTTATCGACTGGCTTGATCAACGCCTAGCTTTTTACAAAAGCTGATGAAGGTTTTTAGTTAGCGAATACTGGATCCCAAAAAAATATAAATTCTCCTTTGGGCGATGGGTGTTATCCTAACGACGCTTTTTCTTGCTTTTGATCATCACTGGCTTTTTGCTTATGATGTACTACAAACCAGACGTAAATTGGCCTTTTGATAGCGTAAACTACACTATCATGCAAGAGGTTGAGTACGGCTGGCTTTGGCGTCATATCCATGCGATTTCAGCTTCGACGATCTTTCCTTATCATGTATATCCACCTGCTTACTGGACTTTACTACGGCTCATATAAAAAGAGGTAGAGAGGTCATCTGGATAAGCGGTATGGTGTTATTTATCTGCTTTTCAGCAGAGGCATTTAGTGGCTATATGCTCCCATGGGGACAGATGAGCTACTGGGCGGCGACTGTTATCACTCAGCTTTTTGGTGGCGTGCCAGTTATCGGCGATGCTTTTGGTTGAGTGGATCAGGGGGTGATTACGCAGTTGGCGACTCGACACTTACTAGATTTTTTTCATGCTTCACGTCTGTTTGCTTCCGCTTGTGACTATCGCTGTTTTGGTTATCCACTTCTACTCGCTAAGAGTTCCACACGTAAATAACCTAACAAGCGAAGATATTGACTTTGACGTAGAGGCTGAGGTCTATCTACACGGCGATAGAGCAAAAGCTAAAGTCATACCATTTTGGCCAGGATTTTTAGCAAAAAGACTTTATGTATGTGGCATTTTTTTCATGATCTTTTTTCATGTATCTAGTCTGCTATCACTTCAACTTTGCGATGGATCCTATCAACTTTGAGCCAGCAAATCCGCTAAAAAAACTCCCACCACACATCTACCCAGAGTGGTACTTCTTGTGGCAATATGAAAGTACGTGGCTTCTTCTTTGATATAGCTGGAATTTCAGCTTACAACATCGGTCTTATCGCGTTTGCCTTTGCGGGCGTGGCATTTATGCTTATACCGCTCTTTGATAGAAGCGACCTTGTGGCACCAGCTCACAAAAGACCGCTATTTTTGTATGGTTTTGGGTACTAGTTATCGACCTTATCGTCTTATCTATATATGGTAAGCTCCCAACAGGTGGCATCAACGACTGGATAGGATTTTACTCGTCACTACTATTTTTGGTGCTATTTATAGTCGCACTCCCAGTTATCACAATACTTGAAAGAAAAAGGGGCTAATCATGAAAAGAGCTTAAAAATTTTTGCCATCGTTGTTATTCTTTCAGGCATTTTATACTGGGGTATCGAGCCTCACGCTCACACAAAGCTTCATCCGCACACTGCAAATGCTGGAGTACAACTTCTCAAAAGAAGATACTGACTATGCAAAGCACTTTTTAGAGCAGAAAAAGAGGCGCTCGAGGCTGCAAAAGCTGGCGGCAACAAAGGCTAGCATAGAAGCGGCTACAAAAGATGTCGAGACAGCACAAAAATTCTTGATGACTATACAGCATTTTGGGCCGATATAAACTCGATCGATCTTGCAAAAGGTGATGCAGCAAAAGGTGCTGAGACATTTGGCGCAGCTGGATGTACAGGTATGTCACGGCATAGAAGCAGCCGGCATGCCAGCTGAGTATGGACGCTGAGACAGCTAGCCAAAGCTTTGGCGTAGTACCGCCAGATCTTAGCACGGCTGGTGAAAATTTATGATGAGAGATTTTTGGCGACGATCATCAAAAATCCAACTATGGCTGTAAAACTATCTCATAATTTAACGACGAGAAGCCATATCCCGATGACTGCATTTTTCGGTGCTGGCGGCGATCTAAATACCGAGATGGCTGACATAGTTGCTTACCTAAACAAGTATCAGCTGACGCAGATGCAAAGAGCAAGATCACTGAAGGCGAAAGGTATTTTGATGACGCGTGTCAAAGATGCCACGATATGAAATATGATAAAAAAATATACTCTTGGCAACAAAAGTAAGCCTTGCTAGCTTATATGGGTTCAAACCCACCTGATCTATCTATAGATGATCCGCTCAAAAGGTGATGAGTACTTGCATAAATTTATAAACGATACTCAAAAAGATGCTTCCAGGCACTGCTATGCCTAGGGTTGGCTTAAACAAAGCCGCTGAAGATGACGTGGTGGCTTACATTCCAAAAAGTAGGCGACAGCAAAAAGGCTGAGCGCGAGAGCACAGGTCTTTATGCGATGATCTACTTCTTCATCTTGGGGAATTTTTCGCTTGGCTTTGAAACGCAAAGTCTGGAGCGAACTCCACTAAAATTTAAGAGCCTTTTTGGCTCTTAAATTCTTTCTAGTAAATTTACATATATAAATAGGTATCTGATTTTCTTTAAAATTATTCTTTTTACAAATGTAATCAAGCTGTTTTGAAAAATTTACAAAATTCACTTGCCTTACCAGTCTCAAACTTTAGTTGTGATGATGCAGACTCTGCATGCAGTGTCGTTTCATGCATGCAGTGCGCCATGCCACGCTCTAACGTTGTCGAGGCTTTACTCGACTTCGTCTCGTAACTGCAAAACAGACAGGGGGATTGTTAAGGGGAAGGGAGCTTCTTTGCTTCGCAAGCTCGCAACTGCAAGCAGAACGTAAATTCAGAGTCCCCTTGTCTCCCTTTTGATAAAAAATATATCTCTAAAAATCTATTTTTGCAATTTTAAAACTTTCATTCACTCCAAGAATTGACTACTAAAATTATCGCTTAGCTCTAACTCATTTTAGAGCCGAAAATTACTCGTTCATAGAAATTTTACATTTAGCGTTTATTTGATTTGACAAAAGCAAATTTGCAAATCTGGATTTACTCACTGCCCTTAGCTAGCTTACCGAATTCAGGTCTCGCTAACGTCGCACTAAATTGAGCCGTGATATGCCAGCTCTAATTTGAAAACTGTGCTAGACGCTAACCAATGCATTGTGCCCGTGCGATAGGATATGTTTAAAAGCAGAGGGATTTTTGGCAAAAATGGCATAACATCGAGAGTATAGTATTCATAAAGCAACTAAATTTGCATTATCTATCAAATTTATACGCTAAAAGCTACCAAATTTCAGACAAAACAGCCAAAAATTCCATTATCAATCTAAATTGACCAAATTTCATAGCGATCTTGCTCATTTTGTTTATGAGCTCTTCGCGCTCGCTTGATTTTTAGGTTGCCATATTGAAGCTTTGTCATCATCTGCATGAAGTCAAACTGCTTAAACATCTGCGCGTCGCTCTTTAGCTCTTTTTCAAGCTTTTCGTAGATCTTTCTCTGTCTCTTCGTTGGCTTTTTCTAAATTTGCACAAAAGCTTCCAGTCGCACTCGCATCAAGGTCGTTTTTAGCCGCCTTGTCGATGACGTTTTTAAATTTGATAATTTGTAGAAATTTTTCATCTGCACTTCCTTTTTGGATTTTTGAAATTTAGAGCAAATTTTATTCCTACCTTCATCCCACCACTTTTTCTAGGTGGATTTTGCACGCTAAAAAGCCTCTCTGATCATCGGCGTTGGCGTAGTTTAGCTCAAGCTTTTCGTCCGCCGCATTTATCATCGCTTGATCGGCTCGTCCCACGCGTGATAAGAAAGATCAAATTTGCCCCAATGCACCGGCACGCCAAGCCTTGCGCCAAGATCTTTTAGCGCTTGCGCTGACTCTTCTGGCCGCATATGCACGTAGGGCCAGCCGTCGCTATAAGCGCCATTTTCTATGAAAAACTAGATCAAAGTCCGCCAAATCCTCTCATTTATCATCTTAAAAATGCTCGCCGTATCCGCCATCTCCGCTAAAATAAAAAGCTAAAGCCAGCCTCTTTAATCGCCCAGCCGCCCCAAAGCGTGCCGTTTCTTTTTAACATGTGCGCCCGCTAAAGTGCCTTGAAGGGCAAAAAGTGAAGTTTTCAAATTTCTATTTTTGATCATTAAACCAGTCAAATTCACAGATCTTTATCTGCGTTTACGCCCCATTTTACGAGGTGAGCTTTTGACGCCAAGGGGCACTAGAAACTTTGGCTATTCTATCCTTTAGCTCAAGGATCGTCTTGTAGTCAAGGTGGTCGTAGTGGTCGTGCGAGATGAGGGGCGATGTCGATCACCTCTGGGTAGTCGCTAGCGGTGATGGCGTGCTCGTAGGCAAAGGGCTTGCCGCCTATTGGCAGCGGAAATGCTCGGTGCAAAACTGGGTCTGTGACGATCGTTTTTGCCATCAAGCTTGCAGATAAGGCTAACGTGCCCAAGCCAGATAAACTCTCCGTTTTTGAGGGCATTTGCGTCAATTTCTAAATTCGGCAAAGGGCATTTTGGTAGCTTGCCTTTTGGTGGAAAGAGCGCTTGGAGGGTGAAAATTTAGCATAGATGCTTGCGGACTTTTTCTTTACTAGATCGATCGTCGGCTCTAAATTTATAAAAAGCATTACCATTAGAAATTTGGCGAAGCCTCTATGAGTTTTTGGCTCTTTTGGTATCTGGTGTGCCACCAAAAACAGGGGCACCATTCTATAAATGCAAAAAAACACAAAAATCCAAGCAAAACTATAAAAAAATAAGAAATTCCATAAAACGACCTTTTAAAATTTAAAAGTGAGATTATATTTTTGTATTTTTTTAAATTTCAGTTTCATTTAATTAACCAAAAGCTTAAAAACTAATTTTTAAATTTAAACATAAATAAGATAATATTACTCTTTTTACTAATTGTTTGTTATGAAATATTAACATTTTTGATTAATACCACGATAATAACGCTATTTAATAGCATATCTTAAACCAATATAAAATAAAATTTAATTTTCAAAAATACAAAATTTCGTCAGATAGATGACGGAATTTATTTGCTAGAAGTTATAAAATGGTTGCAAAAATTAGGAAGGAGCGTTTGAGATGTTAAATAAAGATTTAACTATCTCTATTCAGGTGATTAACAATCAAACTATTAGCGAGCAGGGCTCTAGCCTTGTTTTATAGGAGGATTTATGAAAAAAACATAAATTTGTGATTGCCGACTCAAAACGCTGCATAGGATGTGCGACCTGCATGGCTGCATGTTTTAGAAGCGCTTATGAGCGCGGCAAGTTATCACGTGCAAGGCTAAGCGTCTTAAGAGAAGCTAGCGGCGTCATGCCGACTCAGTGTAGACAATGTGACGACGGCCCTTGCGCAAAATGTGTGCCCAACTGGAGCGTTGCGATTTAACGACAATTGCATCGAGCTTCACGAGAAGATTGTATAGGGTTGTAAGATGTGCACGATCGCTTGCCCTTATGGTGCAATTAGCTCAAGTGCAGAGCTTATGCCTTCAGTAAATTACGCTGTTGAGCCAAAAATACTACCTTGAGGTAGAGTCACAATCAGGCGCAAAAAACATCGCTGTTAAAATGCGATATGTGCTTTTGGCCGTGAGAACGGACCAGCCTGTGTTGACGTCTGTCCAACAAGCGCTCTTATAATGGTAGATCCAGAAGAGGGCAAACATAAGCTTGGCAAGAAGATAGACTACGAGGCAGCGAATACATTTGCTACTAAAATTACTAAACGGACAAGGAGCATAAGATGACTACGGTTTATATGCTATTTCTTGTAAGTGCCGTCGTTAGCATCTTGCTCTACTGCGCTCCAAAGGCTGCTGTAAAGGTTGGTTTTGGACCAAAGTGCTTTGAGCTGCTTTTATGCGATGTGTCACTTCGTTGCAAATATGGGAGTGAGCGATAGCTTTTGCTCTTATGGATGGCTTTTTGTATTCGCTAAAATTTGCTCTAAATCCACTTGGAAATTTTCTTTAGTTTCGTAGTTGTTTTCATAGGATTTGCAAGTAGTGTTTATGGTATGAGCTATGCTGAAGAGTATCAAAAAAGCAAATGTTGGTGTGTTTGCATGTTTGTTTAACACATTTCATCCTTTCAATGCTTTTTAGTAATCAGCGCTGATAATGTATTTTGCTTTATCGTTTTATGGGAGCTTATGACTCTTGTATCATCATTCCTTATCATAGTAAATGATGGTAAAAAAACACTCTAAAAAGCGGTCATGGTATATCTTGGCATCGCACAAATCGGTGCATTTTGTATCACCTGTGGCTTGCTTATCACTGCCTTTCTACGCAGGAAGCACAGACTTTAGTGCGTTTATGGGTGTTAAGATGCCATTTGGCGCTTCTGTTGCTGTCTTTACACTATTCTTGGTCGATTTTGGTAGTAAAAGCTGGTATGTGGCCATTCCACGTTTGGCTTCCACAAGCTCACCCAGCAGCACCATCAAACGTTTCAGCCCTTATGTCAGGCGTTATGATCAAAGTTGCTCTATTTACACTAGTTAAATTTACACTTTTACCCTACCACTAAGCACATATTTTGGACTTACAATACTCGCTCTTGGTGCAGCTAGCTCACTATTTGGTGTTTTATACGCTCTTTTGCCAACACGACTTCAAAGCCTTGCTTGCTTATCACTCAGTTGAGAACATAGGCATCATCTTACTAGGTCTTGGTACTGGTATTTATGGCGTTGCAGCTGGAAATTTAACACTTGCAGCAGTAGGTTTTCTAGCAGGTTGCTACCACGTAGTAAAACCACGCTATATTTAAAGGTCTACTTTTCCTTTGCGCTGGTTCAGTTATCCACGCTACTCACACACAAAACATGGACATCCTTGGTGGCCTTGCTAAAAAGATGCCATGGACAAGCCTTGGTATGTTTATAGGTATCATGGGTATCGCAGCTTTTACCTCCAGTAAACGGCTTTGTTTCAGAGTGGTTTTACATATCAAGGTATGCTTCAAGGTGCGATGGGCGAGGAACATTAGTTAGATACGCATTTACACTTGGTGTCGTAGCTCTTGCGCTAACAGGCGTTTTTGGTCGGTATGCACCTTAAAACTTTACGCTGTTATCTTTGCAGGTACTCCAAGAGATCAAAGAAATTTGGGAAAAATGCTAAAGAGAGCCCAATAGGCATGGTTCTTGGTATGATCATCCTAATGATAGGGCTGCGTTGGCTTTTGGTCTTGGTGCAAACTACATAGTTGATTACATCATGCAAGCTGTAAATTCTATCGCTATAAGCGACTATAAAAGCTAGCCTTGGTGCTATAAACGTAACTTCACCAATAGGCAGTATGATCTCAACTCCGCTTATCGCCCTGGTTCTATGTGCGACTATGATTTTTGCCATTTATCATCCTTGCTGTTATGAAAGCAAACAGAGATAAACCACGCGAGACTGATCCTTGGGCATGCGGCTTTAAATATAGCTCACGTATGCAAATGACAGGTGGTCCATTTACTGGTGACCTTAGAAAGATCATGCAATGGCTATTTAGAGCTGATAAAAAGATCGTCACTAGAAAATTATTTTGACGCGGTTGAATATCACAACCACCCAAAAAGATATCTGGTGGGGAATGTTTTATGAGCCAGTCATCAAATGGTGTATGAAATTTGCTGATAAACTTGGCATCGTTCAAAGCGGATATACAAACGTATATACACTTTATATCCTAGTTTATCTATGTGCCATACTTGCTGTAGGCTACTTTTTTTAGTTTAGGAGACGAAAAATGCAAACTATACTTTTAATGATATTTCAAGTAGTCGTTATCGTTTTGGTAGCTCCTTTGTTTGATGGTATGGCAAGAAAAACTAAGGGCTAAACTTCAATCAAAACAAGGTAGCGATTTCTTTCAAACATATCGCGACATTATAAAAACTCTTTAGAAGAGGAAGAACCGTCCCTGAGTGCTCACACTGGGTATTTAGATGGGCTCCATTTTTTTCCTTTTTGCAACTTCAGCTGCAGTGCTAGCTGCTATACCTATAACATATAGCAAAAGATACTGTATTTGGAGCATATTCAGATATATTTGTGATCCTCTATCTTGGCGCATTGCTTAGATTTGTATTTGGTGCAGCTTCAATGGATAGCGGCAACCCATTTGCAGCAACAGGCGGCGGCAGGGAGCAAATGCTAGGCGTATATGTCGAGCCAGTTATGATCATGTGTCTAATCGTCGTAATGCTCGCAGCTAAAACATCAAATTTAGTTGAGATCCAAGAGATGGTTAAAACTGGCGTTATCGGATATCAAATCCCAAGCTTTGCCGTAGCTTCTATCGCATTTTTATGGTGCATGTACGTTGAGACTGGTAGAAAAGCCATTTGACGTAGCTGAAGCAGAGCAAGAGCTTCAAGAGGGCTTACTTGGCGAGTACGCAGGTAGTGACCTTGGTTTGGTTCAAGCATCACTTATATTAAAAACAGTTTTGCTATGATCGGACTTTTCCTAACTATATTTGAGCCATGGGAACTTTAGCAATCCTTTCTTAGCTATCATCATTTTTGTGATAAAAACCGGAGTATTTTTACGTAGCGGCTGTCTTTATAGACAACTTTGGCCCACGCTTTAGAATGACTTCATCTTTACGCAAAAATGCGCTTGGTGCACTTGCTATCTCGTTTGTTGCACTAACACTTTTATGTAGTAGGAGTGTGAGATGCAAACATTTAGACGCACTAGCAATTTGCATGATCGTAACTTCGCTTGCGGTTTTTGGTCTTAGAAAGTTGAAGCTATCTATCATCGCTTATGCGATGAGACACTACTTTTAGTTAGCATATTTTTTTCTTGCTATCTGAGAAATTTAACGCTGAGCAGCTAAAAAACTTGGGCGATCGTTGCGTTCTTTTACCAAAAGTTATTTTTCGTGCCAGCTATCTTATTCTGGCTTGTTAAAAAGCTAGATGTAGTTAGCGAAGATGAGCCGGTTGGTGGATTTTTGTAAGCCCTGTTATTGCTATGGGATTTTCTCTAGCTCTTTCAATGAGTATCCACCCTATATTTTTAGAAATTCTCTCTTATCAAAGAAGAGATCATGCTAATCGCAGCTGGAACAGTCTTTATGATGGGGAATTTTTGGCTTTTATGTTAAGAAATTCATTTTGTAAAAACAAATTCTAGCTTACTGCTTGTTTGAAAAACGGCATCCATCTAAGCCTCGCTCTAATGGCTTATAACTCACATGAGCTAGTTGAGCTTGGGAATTTTAACAGATGCGATATTTGCTGTTATCATAATGAGCGTTCTAGCGATTAGATTTTATAAAGCTTATGATAGCTTAGATACTTCTAAAGCTTCAAATTTGAGGGGTTAGAGATGGATAGTTTAGCTTTAATACTTATCTTACCGCTCCTTGGTGCTTTGATCTTGTTTTTAAGTCCTAAAAATTATGCGGTATTAAGCGGGACTTCACGTTTTGTTTTCTGCTGCGACATCAGTGGCTTTACTTAACAATGTTCTTAAAGTCTTAAGCGGCGGAACTTTTTATAGTTTTGACAAATTTTTGTTTTTAGATAGCTTGGGCTGTGTTTTCTTGGTCCTTATCGCTGTAACTGGATTTATAGTAAATTTCTACTCTATCCACTATATGAAATGGGAGCTTGAAGATGGACACATTCACCTAAGTGATCTTAAAAAATACTACGCTTTATGCCATGTATTTATCTTTACTATGACACTAAGCGTTATTTTGCAACAACGTTGCATTTATGTGGGCAGCTATCGAGGCTACAACACTAGCTTCAGTATTTCTTAGTTGCTATCCACAAAGATCAAAAAAATCAACAGAGAGTGGTTACAAATACATCGTTCTTTTGCTCAATCGGCCTAGCATTTTGCGCTTTATGCGACTGTTCTTCTATACTCAGCCACATACAGCACTCTAGGAGATGGTGAGGCTTCTATGCTATTTTCTGGAATAATGGAAAATGCTAAAAAAACCTAGACAAAGACGCAGCAAAAACTTATCTTTGTATTTGCGCTAATTGGTTTTGGTACAAAAAGCTGGTCTTGCTCCAACTCACACTTGGCTGCCAGACGTTCACGCTGAAGGTCCAGCACCTATCTCAGCCTTGCTTTCAGGCGTACTTTTAAAATGTGCGATGCTAGCACTTTTTAAGATACTACGCTATCGCAGCTCAAGCAGTTGGATTTAGCTTTGTTGAGGGCATAATGATCGTATCAGGAACTATCACTCTTTTGTAGCGGGATTTTTCCCTAATCAGACAACACAACGTAAAAAGAATGTTTGCATATCACTCAATCGTTCACATGGGTGTTATCGCATTTTGCACTTGGTGTTGGTGGTAAATACGGCTTATTTGCAGCGATATTCCACTGCTTGGCTCACAGCTTCACAAAAGCTTTGGCATTTTGCTCAACAGGCAATATCGCAAGAATTTACGGCCACAAAGATATAGAGTAAGATGGGCGGTATGGTTAAGATCGCACCGATCACCACTATAATGTTTGGCGCGGCTGTTTGCTCACTTGTTGGTGTTCCAGCGTTTGCTATATTTGTTAGCGAATATAACGTCTTTGTTGGAGCTATTACAAGCGGTCAATACATCGCAGTTGCACTATTTGCTATTGCACTTGCAGTTATTTTCATAGCTGACTTTTGCACACTTTAATATGGCAAGCTTTGGCGAGCCAAAAGGTGTGATCGTTCACAACAAAGAGATGAGTTTGTTAGAGACTTTACCTCTTATAGCACTTTGTGCCCTTATCATAATCTTTTGGCGTATGGCATGTAGATAGCTTTTATACGCTAGTAGATAACGGTGTTAATATAATGATGGGAGCTTTAAAATGAGAGGCGATAAATCTGTAGAAATACTAAAAAACTAAAGTAAAAATTTCTAGAGGTAACTCGTCAGGCTGACGATCAGATCACTGTTTTAGTTGATAGAAACGACCTCCCTTTAGCGGTTAAGACGCTTTACTATGATATCGGCGGCTTTTTAAGCACGATGATACCAAACGACGAGCGCCAGATAAATGGCAGCTATGCGCTTTACTACGCTATCTCAATGGAAGGTAGCAAGATGACTGAGGCAGACGACTTTTGCAGCTGAGGATAAGTGCTTTATCACTGTTAAAACGCTTATTCCAGGAAGCGATCCGACATTTCCATCTGTTACTCCGCTAGTGCCAGCTTGTGTTTGGTACGAAAGAGAAGCTTATGATATGTTTGGTCTTGTAGCCGAGGGACTACCTGATAAAAGGCGTCTAGTTTTAAGTGATGACTGGCCAGACGGACTTCATCCACTTAGAAAAGACGCGATGGATTACCGCTATCGCCCTGATCCGGTTGATCACAGAGATGAGCCAGAGGCAGAGATTTTTATTTCCCAACTGGTGATGCAGTAGTAGACGTACCACTGGACCACTACACGTTACATCTGATGAGCCTGGTCACTTTAGACTTTTCTGCGACGGCGACGAGATCATCGACGCTGACTACCGCTTGTTCTATCAACACCGCGGTATGGAAAAACTCGCTGAAAATAGAATGAACTATGACCAAATGGGCTACCTTGCAGAGCGTGTTTGCGGGAATTTGCGGTTATGCTCACGCCATCAGCTTGTATCGAAGCAGCAGAAAAAGCTATCAAGCTTGAAATCCCTTTAAGAGCTCAAGCTATACGTGTCATTTGCCTTGAGATCGAGCGTCTTCACAGCCACCTTTTTAAATATCGGTCTAGCTTGCGAGGTTACTGGTAACTACAACGCATTCATGCACATCTTTAGGGTGCGTGAGTACTCTATGGAGCTAGCTCAGTTAGTAACTGGCGGCCGTAAAACATACGGTAACGTCGTTATGGGCGGCTTAAGACGTGATATGACAAACCACGAGATCAAAAAAAGGTATCGAGATCATAAATAAACTTGACATCCGAAATTTTCAGAAATGGGGACGCAGTTATGGAAGATAAACGCCAGCTTGGCCGCTGGAAAGGCGTAGGTGTGCTTGACCGTCAAGTAGCACGTGACTTTAGCCCAGTTGGTCCAAATATGAGAGGCTCTGGCTTTTAAACGCGACAACCGCTACGACCACCCATACGACTTCTTCAAACAGATAGAATTTGAAGTAGCAGTTGAGCATGGTTGCGACGTATTTGCTCGTGAGATGGTTAGATATAAAGAGCTAAAAAGCTCTATCCACATCATCCGCCAATGCTTTGAGCTAATGCCACAAACTCCGATCATGATCGACCCTGTGACTATGATCAAGCCTGAGAATTTCGCGCTCGGTCACGACGAAGCACCACGCGGTGAGAACGTCCACTGGATCATGCAAGGCAGCGCTCAAAAAGTATATCGCTGGAGATGTAGGGCGGCTACTTATAACAACTGGCCAAGCCTAAGATATCAATTCAGAGGCAACAACATAAGTGACGCAGCACTTATCGTTTGCTCACTTGACCCTGCTACTCATGCACCGAGCGTGTTACCTTAGTTGATGTAAGAACTAAAAAGAGCAAAATTTAACAGAAAAAAGACCTTAAACAATTCTGTCAAAATGGCGGGGTTAGCAAAAAAAGGATTTAAGATGATGAAGTTATTTGACATAACAGAAAAAATATGGAAAGGCGACATACGCCTATCCATTTGAGCCATACATTGTGCCTGAAAAATTTCCGTGGTCAGCCAAACTACACATACGATCTTTGTGTAGGTTGCGCAGCCTGCGGTGTTGCTTTGTCCTAGTAACGCTATCGAGCTTAAGATGAACGGGGATCAGTCAAGGCTTGTTTGGCAGTTTGACTGCGGTCGTCTGCATATCTTTGCGGTCGCTGCGATGAGGTTTTGCCCAACAGGAGCCGTTCGCCTAAGCGATAGCTTTGAGCTTGCAGTTAACTTTGACAAGAGCGCTCTTATACAAAGAGGCGAGCTTGAGATGCAAACATGCAAATGTCTGGCAAGCCATTTACGCCAAAAAGGCTTATAATTTTCACTCTACAAAAAGCTTGGCACTGCAAATTTACTTCCAGGCAGACTTGAAGAGGCTAAAAGACTATCTTTTTCATCTGCCCAGAGTGCAAGAAAAATCAATCTGCTGAGAGGCTAACAAAAAGGCGTTGAGGAGGCTATAAAAATGAGTCTATATCAAGTCCCAGAGGACATAAAAAAACAGCAAATGACCTAACTGCAAAGCTAGAGCATTTAAAAAATATAAAAAGAAGCTTTTAGTGTTTATAGGATCGACTGCGGAAGCTGCAATGGTTGCGAGATCAGAAATTTTCGCTGCTATTACGCCGATGTGGGGACCCTGAGCGCTTTGGCTTTTAAACTAGTAGCAAAACCCAAGACACGCTGATATCTTGATCTGCTCAGGTCCAGTCACAAGACAGATGTACTACCCACTACTTCGTGCGTACGAAGCAGCTCCAGATCCCTAAGATCGTAGTTGCTTTTTGGTGCTTGCGGAAGTACAGGGCGGAATTTTTCCACGATGCTTACAGCGTTTGGGGCGGTATAGATAAGATCATACCAGTAGATGTTTATATCCCAGGCTGCCCTCCACACCCAGCAAGCGTTATTTATGGTCTTGGCATGGCTCTTGGTATCATCGATCAAAAGCTTCAGAAAAAAAGCTATGAAAAACGACAGCACTACACCTCCGCCAGTTGAGAAGTCGGTAATGGGAGATATCTTGTTTGAGCGCGACTTGCAGGCTGAGAGTAAAAGGCTGATGAGCTATATCTTTGGTAGAACTCTTTACGAAAAATATATGAACGCTATCAAGGGCTCAAGTGATATTCACAACCCAAGTGCGTCAAGAGAGGCTGTGCTTGCAGCTATCAAAAAAGAGGAAGACCCAAGATATGCCGAGTGCATGGGACTTTTTACACAACGATGTCTATCTAAAAATATGCAAAAGCTGATAAAGAGCTTTGCGATAGACGTTGATAGCGAGGTTTGGAGCAAAAAGATGATACAAGTGTTTAAGCTTACAAAAAGGCACATGGACGACAACGACAAACTTCCACGCGAGCTAAAGGAGGTAAAGAAATCTTTCTCCACTTGCGTGGGACACGGCGTTGGCACGATAGACTTTAGTGAGAAGGTTTTAGAGATCAGTGAAGAAGAATTTGACGAGATGATCAAAGAATTCAGGCGAATATGTGAAATTTGAAAATCGGTAATCTAAGCAAATATTTCGAAGTAGAAATTTTTGCTGAGCATATCGTGCGACTTTTTGCCACAGCTTTGCGAGTGTAAGCTTAAAGAAATGGGGTACAGCAAATTTAAAAGAGGGATATGTCGTGCTTAGGAAGGATTTTTGATGAAAAAGGCCATCCTTTGCATCGGCAACCCAATGCGTGGTGACGATGACGTGGGTAACGAAGTCGGTCGCATCGTAGAGGCCGAGCTAAAAAGAGTGGAAGGTATTTTTCGGGCAAGATGTGCCTGAGAATGGATTTTCAGCTATTAGAGATTTTGCACCTGAGATTTTGATAGTCGTTGATGCGATGAGCGGATTTAGCGAGGATAAGATAGAGTTTTTGACCCTAAGCGACGATAAAGACTACATCTACTCGACTCACAATCTCCCAACGCCAGTGCTTTTAAGCTACTTGCGTGAAATTTGCCCAAAGACGCTCTTTTCTAGGCATTAGCGTCTTGCTCGAAAATGTCTTAAATTTTCGAAGAAGGCCTTGAGTGAGCAGGCGAAAAAGTGCCAGAAAAGCTTTTTAAGAATAGTAGAGATTGATAAAAATTTAGTCGGTTAATTTGGCAAAGGGGGCTAAATTTGACCTGGTTGGTTACTAAAGACGAAAAATTTAGTTGCGAGAAATTTAAACTCTAACAAGGGCTTCAAATTTATCCAAAGTTTTTGGATTGTGAAATTTTTGTCCTTAGTCTTTTGCCTACGCAGACTTCACAACTGCAGGCAAAAATCTTCTTTTGGCTTGCTTTTGCTAGGCTAAAAGGAAGAAAAAGTAAAAAGGAGACGTGATGTTAAATCCGGCAGAAACCGCTCAAGCGGTCTCAATTCAATGGAGCATAAAGCTCATACGCCACTTGTAAGCATTATTTTCCTTGCTATCATGGCTGGAGCTGCTATTGCGATGGGTGATATCTTCTGGGCTCACTCAACAGTTGGTATGGCTGAAAAACAGTCTATCGGTCTTGTACCATTTTCATCGGTGGTATCACATTTAGCTGCGGTCTCATGATGGTTGTGTTTTATGGTGGCCACCCTATTTACTAGCTCTATTTTTAAGCGGCGTTAGTGCATATGATGGCAGATTGCCACTTGGCAAAACCATAAGCTACTGGGCTATCGTTTGGATATTTAACTTTATTGGCGGTGCATTGATCGCTTATATGTACTACTACCAGGCTTGCCACTAAAAATACGACGGCTACATCTTACAGCACTTCGTACCAGCTGGTATCGGCAAGATCACAGCGCCATTTCACGAGCTATTTATCCGCGGTATCTTTTGTAACGTCTTTGTTTGTATGTCTCATCTGGACTGCGACAAGCGAGAGCAACTCTATCTGGTAATTCTTCGCGATCATGTGGATGATCGGCGCATTTGTCGCATGCTCAATGGAACACTGCGTTGCAAATATGTTCATCATCACTGAAGCTATCATCTCTAAAGCTCACTATATCGCAGCAAGTGGCGGCGATATCAATGCAGCAGCAGCAGCTACTTCACACTACAGCTGATAAGCTAGATATGCTAAACTGGGGAAATTTTCATAGTTAAAAACCTAGTTCCAGTTACACTTGGCAAACACATGCGGTGGTCTTTTCTTTGTTGGTCTTGTTGGCTTCATGGCTAATCAAATTTGATATGAAGAAAAAGCTTAATCAACCCTTTAGTCTTTGCTATCCAGCAAAGACTACACTCTTTTCAAATCCCTCTAAAAAGTTTCAAAAATATATCCTAAAAATTTATATAAAAATGTCACACTTAGCTTACTTTCACCTTTTGCGCCTAGTTTTTAAATTTTGTGAAATTAGCAAGTTAAAATTTACTTTTATAGATTAAATTTAGAGCAATATTAAAAGCTTATATTTAATATAATCTCGCCTCAAGAGGAGAGTTTATGAAAAATTCTAAATGCTTTTTGCTGGCATCATATTTGTCCTTGCTCCTATTTTTACGCTATTTGTTGGACTTTTTAACAACTACTTTTCACACTACGGCATAAACGAGTACTTTAACGCTATCTTTGTTGATAACGTACCTTTTTGTGGCTTTTTGCCTGTGTTTTTTTATATTTGGATATTGTTTCTTTTTACGCACCATTTAGTAAGATCTTTTAGAGGCTTTTTATCTGCTCTTACTCGTAGTTTGCGCACTTAGCTGGTATCCCTACATGGCTTAGAGCTTGGTAAAAGTATCTTCACAAGTGAGCCAAAGAGTAGAGCTGTCACAGCGGAGGGCGCAGTAGAAGTGAGGGGAGAGATCTTTATATCGGCCGAAAAGAATTTACTTTTTAAGAAGTGATAATGATAAAGTCGTTAAAATTTCAAAGTAAAGTTTTTACTTTTGTTTCGTTACAATGACACAAATTTAAAGGTTTAAAAATGCGTATAAAACTTCCGCACGTCCCATATGTTTCACATAAAATAGCAATAGATCTTTTAAATTGTGGTTTTGTAAAGTTAAACAAAGGCATCGAGCCAGTTGTGGCAAAAGGCAAATGAAATTTTTAAGTAACGACGTTCAAAAAGAAAGAGCCTTAGATGAGCGAGTAAATGAGCTTTTGAGAAAAAAACGAGGACGAGATGCAAACTATGCAAATCGACCGCAAAAATATGTTTTGGCTCGTTAAAAAGAAGCTTGCAGGGCGAATTTGACGTCATTTTAACTCACGAAGATAGATTTAGCAACGTCGCTCACAAGATACTTGAGACTATTTGGAAGAGCGGGACTGGTTGATTACAGCGTATCTGAAAAATCGCGTGAAAAAACGTGATATATGGCTCGATAGATGAGTATCTAAAGAGTTATGAGAAGATAGAAGATAAAGTCTATGAGATGATGCAAAAACTATAAACGCAAACTGATCCCAGGAACTGACGAATACGACCTGATTTTTCGAGCGTTTATATCAAGATGAGCTTAAAAAAAGAGGAATGCTTTTAATGAAAGCTTATATTTACATTGAAAACGGCGTTTTTAGAGGCGAAAGCCTTTGGTGCTCACGGCGAGTGCGCAGGCGAGCTAGTTTTCAATACCTCGATGACTGGCTATGAAGAGATCATGAGCGATCCAAGCTATGCTGGTCAGTTTATCGTCTTTACTATGCCAGAGATCGGTATAGTAGGCGTAAACGAAGATGATATGGAGAGCCTTAGATTCACGCAAGTGGCGTCATAATGAGAAGCTACAACGAGACTCCGTCAAACTACCGCTCGCAAAAATCTTTGAGGTAAATTTTTCGAAGAGCAGGGCAGTTTGGCGTTTACGACGTTGATACTAGATATTTGACAAAGATGCTACGTGACGAGGGCGCACTTATGGCCTACATCTCAACGCAGATAAGCGACAAAAGACGAGCTAAAACGTAGGCTTGAAAGCAGTGGACGCATAGAAAATATAAACTACGTAAAAACAGTCAGTGCTATGGACGAATACGAGCATAAAAAGGTGCTTGGGATAGAATGTAAAGTCATATAAGCCGCTAAAAAGTATCGGCAAAAAGATAGCTGTTTTTTTGACTTTGGTGTAAAGAGAAATATCCTAAATGAGCTATGTGAAACTGGCCTTGAGGTCATGGTTGTGCCACACGACACTAAGGCTGAAGTTTTGATAGAAAAAGTAAAAAATGGCGAGATAAATGGTATCTTTTTTATCAAATGGTCCTGGCGAGCCAAAGAATTTAAAGGCTGAGATAGCTGAGATCAAAAAGATGATAGAGGCAAAGATCCCTATATTTGGTATCTGCCTTGGACACCAGCTACTATCAAATGCCTTTGGATATGAGACATATAAACTTAAATTGGCCAGCACGGAGCAAACCATCCAGTCTTAAGTTTAGAAACAAAAGCGATAGAGATAACAACGCAAAATCACAACTACAACGTGCCAGAGAGCATAGCTGAAGTTGCTGTTGTAACACATAGAAATTTGATTTGACAACACGATCGAAGGTGTAAGATACAAGGACTATCCGATCTTTTTCAGTCCAGCACCACCCAGAAGCAAGTAGTGGCCCTAACGAGAGCAAATATATATTTAAGCAGTTTTTAGAAAATTTTATAATGCAAGATATAAGCCTCTACACGATCATCGCGGTTGCTTTTATGAGCAGCTTTAGCCATTGTGTCGGTATGTGTAGCGGGTTTTTGAGCTTGCAGGCTCTTTTTAAAGGTAAAAAGCAAGAGAGAAATTTTAATGCTAAGCACGCTTTACAATCTAGCTAGAGTCTTTCTGCTTATGTGGCTTTGGGCGCGTTATTTGGCGCTTTTTGGAGCGGTCATTAGCTTTGGTTTGCAAGCAAGAGGTATTATATTTTTTTCATAGTTGGCTTAGTGATCGCATTTATCGGTATCGCCTTTGCTTTTTAGGGGCGAGCTTTTAAAATTATAGAAAACGAAAAAAGCACTTAAATTTGTTGTAAAAATGGCAAAAAATAGGCTAAACAATAAAGAAAATTTGCAAAGTATCTTCTTGCTCACTTGGCTTTTTAAATGGCCTGCTTCCGTGCGGAGTGGTCTATTACTTCTTAGCGCTTGGCATTTTAAGTGCAAACGCAGCTGATGCGTCGCTCATAATGCTTATTTTTGGGCTTTGCACCTTGCCAGCGATGTTGCTTGCCAGTTTTGTCTTTGGCTTGCTGGGGAGAAATTTAAAGAGATAATGTTTAAGCTCTCGGCTTGCATAATGATTGCAAATGGACTTTTATCTATCATTTTTAGGATATAGAGCAAATGCCTAGTTTAATTCGGATGAAAATTTTCCTTTCAAGTAGCGAGGGTATGAGACTTGCTAAGCTTGCGATGATGGGCGAGATGATGGCAAATATAACTCACCAGTGGAAGCTAGCCGCTAAATGAGCTAAGTCTTATTTTATATAAGATGAAAAAGCTTGCAAACAGCGAAGAAGGCGAGTTTGTGGGCGCTTATGAGAGGGCTATGCAGATCATAAAATATATGGCTGATACGACTGATGATTTTTAGTTCTTTTCTAAATCCAAACACACTTTCACAAGACTTTAGCCTTGCAGACGCAGCTAGAGCGTCGATACAAATAGTAAAAGGCGTGATGAAAAAGAGGGCGCTCATATAGAGCTTGAAGTGCTGGCTGACTCTAAAAATTTGTGGTCACAAAAAAACAGGCTCATGCAAGTCATCATAATTTACTAAATAATGCAAAAGACGCACCAAATTTAAAAAAGATAGAAGATAAAAATATAAAAATAAGCATCGATAGCGATGATAATTTGCTTTACATTAGTGTGCAAGATAATGGCGGCGGTATCGACGAAAGCGTCATGGATAAAAATTTTTCAAGCCATACTTTAGCACAAAAACAACAAATCAACGGGCATAGGTCTTTATATGTCAAAACAAATAGTTGAACAATTTAATGCAGAAATAACAGCGAGCAACAGCGATGGCGGTGCTTGCTTTTCGATAAAGTTACCACACAAAGGAGAGATAGATGAATAAAATTTTAAAGAACCTAACGGTTTTGCTTGTCGAGGACGACAACGATAGCAAAAAGATCATGCACGATATGTTAAGTGATAATTTTGAAAAGGTTTTTACTGCTCAAAACGGCGATGAAGGTTTGAAGAAAATTTAAAAATACAACCCAAATATGGTAATCACAGATGTATTTATGCCAATTAGCGATGGACTTGATATGACAAGATATATCAAGGAAATTTCTAAAAGACACACCAGTCATCGTCCTAAGTGCGCATAGCGAAAAGGGAGACCTTGCTAAAGGCGATCGATGTTGGCGTAGATAAATATCTTATCAAAGCCTATCATGGCTGATGACATTTTTAAAAAAACCATAGAAAATGTCGCTAGAAAATAAGATAGAAACAGCAAACATCATCCAAGTCGCAAGTGGATATAGCTTTAACAAGATCAAAGCGCGTACTAATTAGAGATGGCGTTGAAATTTTCGCTTACTAAAAAGAGCTCGCATTTATCTCACTTTTGATAAAAGAGACTTGGTACGCTCGTGCTTCATGATGAGATCAAAAGCGTCGTGTGGGTTGGTGAGAGTGTGACTGAGGCAGCTATTAGAACCTTTGTTAAGCGTGTTAGAGACAAGGTTGGCAACAACTTTATCAAAAAAACGTTCCAGGACTTGGTTACAAAATAGACAGAAGACTTTCCTAGTTAATGAGAATTTATATTAATTAAGTTTTTACAGATATTGTATCTTAGAATAACGAAAATATTAATATACAATTTAACTAGGAGGAAATTTTATGCGACCATCCCAGTTGCTCGCATTATGATTATAGTGTGGCAAAACTTTTTATGTTTGCAACGATACTTTTTGGTATCGTTGGAATGGCTATTGGCGTAGTTATAGCTTTTCAAATGGCCTGTCCAGAGCTTAACTACATAGCTGGCGAATATTCGGCGTTTGGGAGGTTGCGTCCTCTTCATACTAACGGCATCATCTTTGGCTTTATGCTATCTGGCATATTTGCCACTTGGTACTACATCGGACAGCGTGTTTTAAAGGTCTCGATGAGCGAGTCGCCATTTTTGATGTTTATTGGTAAGCTTCATTTTTGGCTATATATGCTTGTTATGGTTTTGGCTGTTGTTACGCTTTTTATGGGTGAGAGCACAGCGAAAGAGTACGCCGAGCTTGAGTGGCCACTAGATATCGCGGTGGTCTTGGTTTGGGTGCTTTGGGGCGTTAGTATATTTGGCCTCATCGGTATTCGCCGTGAAAAGACACTTTATATCTCAGTTTGGTACTACATCGCTACATTTTTAGGCGTTGCGATGCTATATCTATTTAACAATATGGAAGTTCCAACAAGACTTGTTACAGGATATGGTCTCATGGCTACACTCTGTCTCTATGTACGCTGGTTCAAACGATGCTTTGGTTCAGTGGTGGTACGGCCACAACGCAGTTGCATTTGTCTTTACAGTAGCTATCATCGCTCAAATTTATTATTTCTTGCCAAAAGAGTGGTCAGCCGATATTTTCATATAAACTATCGCTATTTTTCGTTTTTGGGGTCTGATGTTTATCTACCTTTGGGCTGGTGGACACCACCTCATATACTCTGCTACGCCTGATTGGATGCAGACTATGGGCTCTAGTCTTTTTCTATCGTTTTGATACTTCCCTTCATGGGGTTCAGCTATAAATATCCTTCTTACTATGAAGGGTGAGTGGGCGCAGCTTAGAGAGAGTCCGCTTATTAAATGTATGATCCTAGCTTCGACATTTTATATGTTCTCAACACTTGAAGGCCCGATACTTTTCTATCAAGTCTGTAAACGCCCTAGCGCACTTTACTGACTGGGTACCAGGACATGTGCACGATGGAGCACTTGGCTGGGTTGGCTTTTATGACTATGGCGGCGCTTTTTATCACATGACACCACGTGTATTTAAGCGTGAAATGTACTCAAAGTCGCTAATGGAAGCTCAGTTTTGGATACAAACAACAGGTATCGTTTTATACTTTGCCTCTATGTGGATCGCTGGTATCACACAAGGTATGATGTGGAGAGCGACTGATAGCTACGGAAATTTACTCTACTCGTTTATAGACACGGTGGTTGTGCTTATCCCATACTACTATATAAGAGCTATTGGCGGACTTCTTTATCTAGTTGGCTTCTTGATGTTTGCTTATAACATCTACAAATCAACTTCTGCTAAAGCTATCTTAGCAGAGCCAAAAAAGCGCTTCGCCAATGGGTGGCGGGGCAAAAGCTAGTGCGGAGGTGATGTGATGTTTGCTTGGTTAGAAAAATCCATTCTTTTTGCAGTTTGCGTCTTTATTGTCATCGCTTACGCTGGCATAGTTGAAATTTTACCAGACTTTTTGCAAACAGGGCTAGACCGCTTGAGGGCACAAAGCCTTACACCGTTTTAGAGCTAGCTGGTAAAAATATCTATATGCAAAAATGGCTGCAACACTTGCCACTCACAAATGATCCGTCCGTTTAAGGCAGAGACTGATAGATACGGCATGTACTCGCTAAGCGGCGAGTTTGCATATGATCGTCCCGCACCTTTGGGGCTCAAAAAGAACAGGGCCCAGATATTATGCGTGTGGGTAACTATAGAACGACTGACTGGCATGAAAAATCACATGCTAAATCCAGCTCTCAGTAGTGCCAGGCTCGATTATGCCTGCATATCCATTTTTTATTTAAGAAAAATGCTGATATCGAGACTGCATACGCTGAAGCCCTAACTGTTAAAAAGGTCTTTTAATACGCCTTATGACGAAAAAGATATGCCAGCTCTTGGCACGCTAGAGCAGACAAAATGCTAATGTCAAGGCTGAAGCTGCAGCTATCATTGAAAAATATGAAAGATGAGCAGGTAAAAAGTGCGTTTGAAAAGGTGAAATTCGCCAGATCGTAGCACTCATTGCTTATCTAAATAGCCCTAAAAAGTAGGAGCGAGAGATGGAAAACATTAGAGAGCTTCAAGCTTATGGCTATTTTTCTTGACAGCATTTTTGGCGATCACTTTATATGCCTACTTTTTTCACCTTTTCAAAAGTGAAAAAAACTGGCAGAAGAAACTATGAGAAGTACTCAAAACTAGCGCTTAAACGATGAGATCGGTGGCGAGATTTTAGAGCGTAAGGCTACAAAGGAGAGCGTATGCAATGGCTAATTTAGAAGATAATGTACTTTACTAGCCTTATAGGAGCGGCTCTAATCATCGTGCTTACCATCGTTGTAGCTGGTAGGTATGTTGGGCAGATGAAGGTTAAAAAGATGAGAGCGTTGAGCTTAGCGAGCACAACTGGGACGGCATAGGAGAATACAAAAACCCTGTCCCACTTGGCTGGGCGGTTGTATTTTTGCTAGTGCTAGTTTGGGCAGTCTGGTACTATTTGATCGGCTATCCTCTAAATTCTTACTCACAAATAGGCGAGTATAACCAAGAGGTTAAAGAGGCAAACACTAAATTTGAAAAAAAGAGTACGCAAACCCAAGCAAAGAGACGCTTCACGCTATGGGCGAGAGCATATATCTCGTGCAGTGCTCAGCATGTCACGGCATCACAGGCGATGGCATAGGTGGCAAGGCTGCAATCTTTACAAATTTGGGGTAGCGAAAAAGGTATAGTTGAGGACTATACTAAATGGCTCAAAAGGGCTTGAATATCCTATGGGCGAGATGCCAGCAGGCTTAGCTGACGCTGATGGCGCAAAGGCGATCGCAGACATACGTAGCTAAAGAGATAAGCGCGATAAAAAGCACTAAAAATGGAAATTTAGTAGCAACTGGCAAAAGAGCTTTACGCTGCATGTGCGTCGTGCCACGGCGAAGATGGCAAGGGCATGGATGGGCATGTCGGTTGATCTTAGCAAATATGAGCTCGGCTGGTTTTGTGGCTGAGGTGCTAAATCGCGGCAAAAGGGCGATCGGCACTATGCCTAAAATCTAATGATGGCAGGCTAAACGAGATCCAGCAAAAAGCAGTTGGCGAGTACGTCATATCGCTATCAAAGGGCGAATAATGGAAAATAAAAATAGAAACATCTTTGCCTTAAATGGCATTAGTGGTTTTTAATAGCGGTGGTGCTTTTGCTCTCTATCTGAGCGGTGCTTACATATGTTGGCATCGGCTTGCAAAAGAGGTCGCAACCAAGCCTTACTCACTAAAAGATGCAGCTAGCATCGAGATGAAGAGCGTTGATAACGCTAAACACGTCATTGTAAAGGAGAAGTGATGCTAGGCATAATAGAAAAAGCCATTATCCTGCTAATAGTCGTCGCAGGCGCCATTTGTGCCTGGTCAGTACTTACGCCAAATCACCTATTTTGTAGGGTTAATTGAAGAAATTGCACTCATTTTTATCATTTTGCTCTGTCAGTAATTTGGCTGTAGCAAATTTTTGTTATCAATAACGATGAGTCTAAGCCAAAAAAGTGAGCCAAAAGCTAAATGAGATAGGAGATGAGCTTTATCAAAAAGTGGCATACGTTTAGTAGTTGGCGTATATAAGATGGCGAGCTTGGCATGCTTTTAAAAGAGCAAAAATTAAGCTCGCCATTTGTCTCTTTAGCGCTCATAAAAAGATAAGCAAAAGGTTGAAATTTTTAGCGACAACAAAACCTCAGAGCTCTTTAACAAGGAGCAATTTAAGTCCTAATCCAGAATCAGGCACAATCATCCCAATTTTTAGTATCAAAAAAACGGCAAAGATGTCTATAATGCCGCTTATCTTTAAAACGGCTACGCTGATATCGCCGAGCAGATCGCAGCGAGCTTAAATTAGCCTAGAAAGTGGCATCGGCAGTTCAAACAAGACGACGCTTCAAATTTCTTGCGAATTTTCATCTACGGCTTGATCGCATTTTTCGTTCTCATCATCTTTTATAAAAAGGTAAAAATGGCTAAAAAGAGCTTTTGGCCTTATGGCATCGTACTTAGCATAGTAGCTATCATCTTAGCTTGCGCCGCAACCATCGTTAGTTGCGATCAATACCCAGTCGAGATGGATAGCGCTTATATGCAAAGTCATCAAAGCGTCGATGAAAAACATCACCTTTATAAAAGAGAGTGAGGCTAGATTTGATAAGAAATTTGAGCTTAAATTTGAGCCAGAATTTAAAGGCTCATAGGGGCAATCTAAATTTTCACCTAACGCCAAAAATGGCGAAATTTTCAAAGTCTTTAGCTATGAAATTTACTCACTCGCCCACAAACAAACAAAAGACAACAAGACATTAAACGCTTCATGGCAAGAAAAATGAGCTTGTAAGCGAGAGCGTTAGCCTCAAAAGAGGGGCAGGTGGCGGCTAATTTTAAGGCTAAGCGACAAGCAAGATACGAGATATTATAATTTGATTTTAACGCTACAAAAATAGACTAAATTTGTACCCAAAAGTTTTTAGCCAAAGTCAAAAACCAAATAAATTTAACTGCAAATTTTGCTAAATGCTAGATCAAACTCTTTAAAAGCCAGAATTGAAAGCCCAAACGCTTGCCAGTTTTGACATACTCTTTCAAATTTATAGATTAGAGGCGACCAATTTTTAGTATCGATCTTTTCATCTTTTTAGTAAATTTACCATCCACAAATATGCCAACTATCTTGCAAGTGACGATGCAAAAACCACTCCTTTATCGCACTTTTCTACGATCGTTTTTATCTGTATCTTGCACTCTTTTATGCGCGCGCTTTAGTTTTTGGCGCTCAATTTGAAGCAATATAAACCCGCGGCACCCTGAAACTACCGAACCTAGCAAGATAGCGAGCTTGTCGGTGAGGCAAAGGCGTCCGTGTCGTTGTAGGCTAGGCCGTTAACGAAAAAGGCTCATCGTAAATCCTACGCCGCAAAGCACGGCAATGCCGTAAAAGCTGGATGAATTGACCCCTCAGGCGCAGCTTGGCTACGGTTGATCGCTAAAAAGCTAAATCAAATACTCCGATTTGCTGCCGACGAAAAAGCCCCAGCGCCGCTGCCTAGCGCGACCGGAGACAAAAATCTCGTCCAGTCCGACGCCTCGCAGTGAGATGCCTGCGCGCATGAAGGCGAAATATCGGCGACACGCCAAACGCTACCCAGCCGTGCAGGTCGATGCTCTTTGCTAGCATAGATTTGCCCGGCTCTGTCTTTAAAGCTAAGCGGTATGAAAAAGGCCGCCACGACGCCGGCAAGCGTGGCGTGAACGCCTGATTTTGCACCGATACCCACATCACCGCGCCTCACGATCAGATACGCCGCCTTGCTCTTTACGCCGAGTCTGTTTAGCACGAAAAAGCGCGGCTAGAACAAACGCTCGCGACCGCAAGCATTTGGGCGCTAAGCTCGCTCGTGTAAAAATAGCGCGATAATCACGATCGCGCAAAGGTCGTCGACGATCGCTAGCGTCGCATGAGGAAAAATTTTCAAACTAGTCGGTACGCGAGGCCCTGGAGGGCTCAAAATCCCCAGAGCAACGGCGATATCCGTCGCCGTCGGTATCGCCCAGCCGCCAAGCGTGAAGGAGTCGTGCTTCGTAAAAAGATAGAAGATAACCGCGGGCACTATCAGGGCCGCCTGCCGCGCCGATCGCTGGCAGCGCGATTTGCGACGGATTTTTAGTCGCCCTCCAGCACCTCGCGCGCTTTAGGCTCAAGTCCGATGAGAAAGAAAAATACCGCCATCAGCCCGTCGTTCACCCACAAGATCAGGGGTTTGCTTGAGTCCGTATTCGCCGAAGCTCGCGGTAATCGGTATTTTGAGCAATCTGTTTAAAAACTCGCTCAAAAACGTATTTTTGACACAGTAGCGCCAGCGACCGTAGCGACTCATCAGCAAAATCCCGCCGCTGGCTTCGTGTTTTTTAAAAACTCTTTTTATTCCGCCCATTTTGCTTCCTTTTTAGTACTTGGCGATTATAGCGTATTTTTACGCTCGCGCATGTCAACGGCGATGGCTAAATGCTAGATCAAACCTCTTGTAAAAGCCGTACTTTGCCCAAACGCTTGCCAGTTTTAACGTATTCTTTCAGATTTATAGATACAGAGGCGAGTATTTTTAGTATCTAGCTTTTCGTCTTTTAACAAATTTTTCATCCACAAATATGCCAACTATCTTGCAAGTGATGATGCAAAAACCACCCTTTATCTCGCACTTTTCGACGATCGTTTCTATCTGTATCTTGTACTCTTTTATGCGCGCTTTTTACCTTTTATACCAGGCTCTTTGTGTAATTGCCACCTCAATTTATCGCTTTCATAGCTGTATCCAGGGCTCTTTTCTCCTCTGGCACGTCCTCATCGCCTGTTAGTTTTTCTATCTTTCTTATAGCTTCAAGCAAGCTCTCATCGCATAATTTGAGCGTGATGTCTGAGCCATTTTGGATATTTTTATAGCCTTTTGTTATCAACTCCGATGCCAAGCACCACGCTATCTCCTAGCGTCCAAGAGGATGAAAAGAACGGTGATATCATCTCGCCCTTTTGATCTTTTGTAGTGGCAAGCAGGACAGGAAAGCCGTAGTAAAAGCCAGATCTGTTTAACTCTTTATGCATTTTTCTCCTTGATTTTCATCCCCAGCACTTTAAGGCTTAAACATTTTAATGAATTTGAGAAAAATTTTCCAAAGCTTGCCTTAGTGAGAAAAAGCGCCTTTTTATCAGCCAGCTATCATTTTTAAAAAAATTTAAGAGAGTAAAATGCGCAATCTAAATCAACTTTTCGTCTTCCTGTAAAACTCGCGTAAGATCAGGGAATTAACGCTGGTTTTAATGACGAGCTAATCCCTAAAAAAGCCTAAGTATCGCAGAGTTTTATAAAAAAGGTCGTTTTTGTAAATGGTCGCTTTGAGTGCGATAGCACCTACGCTTTAGTGCTTATGAACAGAGCCTGTGCCAGTGTCAAAGAGGCAAACTCTGTGCTTAAAATCCCAACTGAGTTTTTGAGGTTTTTGAAAAACAACGACTATCTTTTCGTTTTTAAAGAGCTTGCCATCAGCAAAAAGAGTACTGCAGATATTAAATTTGACGACATTTACGCTGATTTTGAAGAGCATCTAGCATCCTTGAAGCGGTTTTAAAAGAGTATGAGAGCTTACTTGGATAAAGAGGATCTTTATGATGATATAACCTTGCCAGAAATTTACTCCAGTAAATGAAGCCTATATAAGAAGTTTTAGTGAAATTTCACTGCACATTGATGGCATTTTAAGTGAGTTTGAGTGGGAAAAGTTTTTAGAAAAAATCTCAAAACTAACAACGCTAAAAATTATCTTTCAAACTAGCGTTTTTAACAAAAACTTATCGATAAGATAAGGCAATTTCAGCTCATTAGCGAGTTTGAAAAGCCATAAAAAAATATGAGCTAAAATTTAAACACAAACGAGCTAATCTGCCTAGAAAAATATCACGCAAATGGAGCCAGTTTTAGTAAGAGAAATTGCCACAAGAAGCTTTCGAGTGCGCTTACGCTATGGCAAGGCGAGCGAGTTTAGTGCGCGAGGAATCAAAGCCTGAAAAATATCGCCGTTATCTTGCCAGATGAGGGCTTTTAGCGAGATTTTGAGGCTTCATGATGGTGCTAAAAGTTTTTAACTACGCCATGGGCGAGAGCTTTAAAAATAGCACATTTATAAGAGCCTAAGCTACATCACAAGGGCGATAAATGAGGGGCGTGAGCGATTTGACCAAAGCAAGTGTGGAAAGCTATGGGAAGAGCTTGGCTTTATTTTGAGCGAATTTGGCGTGAGTGAGCAGCTTTTTGAGAAATTAAGGGCTGGCTATTTTGAGCTGTGTGAATGTGCTAAATGAAAGAGCTAATAGATGAGCTTTTGGCGCTTGAAAAATGAGCCAAGATACGAAGAAAAGCCTGCACTTGAGCTTTTTAGGATGGAGAATTTATGCAGGTATTTTTAGCTTTTAGCTTAGCAGCTGAGCGAAATTTTTCTTGCTAAATATCTCGCGCCTAAGCATCGACGACGTGGGCGGCGGAAAGATCAGCGTCATGGGCAGTGCTAGAGAGCCGTGGGATGAAATCGATGGCGTCATCATAGTTGATTTTAACGACAATTTCATCCCAGCAAGAAGCGCAAATGAGATGTTTTTAAACTCAAAAGTGAGGCAAAAAGCGGGGCTTATAAGCTATGTGAGCGTGAAAATTTGCAGAGATTTTACTACGAAAGCCCTCATAAATAACGCCAAAAAAGTGGCGATAAAGTTCATCGCGTCAATGAGGAGAGCATACCTCTCGAGATTTTTAGTAATCTCAAAAACGATAAAAGATGAGAAATGAAGGATGAGGCCTATTTAAAGCTATTTTTAAAAAGGAAGTGCGAGCTTAATGTAAAGGATGATGAGATCGTTTTAGAGCATGATTTTTCACAAACCCACTCTCGTTTTTCGACGCTACAATTTATTTCTAACTCTGCCCAAGAAAATACTACTACACAAAGATAGCTGGCATAAAAGCCTGCAAAAGGCGTAGCAAAAGAGCTTGGTACAAAACAAGGAAATAGCGTTCATAGCGCACTTTTTGAATATTATACGAGTGCATTTTTATAAGCAAAATAACACCTTTTGATCTAGCCAGTTTTTAAAGAGATGTTAGCAAAGCAGAATCTTACGCCACTTGAGTCTTGAATTTGGACGCATAAATTTGAAGAGTATGAATAGGTGAAAAACGCCTCGTTTTAGGGGCTGGTTTTAGGGTGCTTGAGCGCGAAAAAGAGATGCAAAGCGAGTTTTGCGGCGTGCAGATAAAGGGATTTATCGATAGGATCGATGCGGACGCAAACGGCGACGTGCTTATACTTGATTATAAAACGGGCGAAGCAAATGTAAGCTCGCTCCAGCTTGCATTTTACGAAGCGCTTTTTGGCAGCGAGGCAAGAAGTGCCTACTATGCCCCTAAAAACGAGCCTAGCTCAGTTAGCTCGAAAAAGCGTAGAGGATCTAGCGGCGAGATAGAAAAAGCTAAAAAGTCATAAACAAAACCAAGATAAATTACGAAAGAAAGAGCGGTGCTTGCGCATTTTGCGAATACGCTGCACTTTGTAGGAGAGAGTTATGAAAGACATTTGCAGCCCTAAAAGCAAGCGCTGGAAGCGAGTAAAACCTTTGCGCTAAGCGTTCGTTACATCGCTTTTGGTGCTTCGAGGTGAAAATATAAACGAGATCGTCGCTCTAACTTTTACACAAAAAGCGACCAAACGAGATGAAAGAGCGCATAATCGTCACTTTTTGACTTGCAAAAACAAAAAGGCGAGCTTGAAGCGGTGTGCGCGGAGCTTGATATAAGCCAAGACGAGGGCGATAAAAAGGCGAGATGAGCGCCCTTGGTGTCTTTACAAAGCGAGCTAAAGCAAATTTATACATTTGATGCGTTTTTCTCTGGGATTTGTACAGAAATTTAGCCAAATTTAGGGCTTAGCCTGATTACAGCGTGCAAGATAGCTTGCAAGATCTGGCGTGGAAAACGGTGAAAAGAGGCGAGCAAGGATAAAAACGCTTCTAGCGAGCTAGCCTTAATGATGATCATCTCAAGCCAAAAGGAGGCCAGCTTTTCGCAGACTTTTGGCGAATCTATGAGAGCTTTGGCGGCGAGCTAAAAGATAGTGGCGCAAGCTATCCAGATGATAGCAGGGGTGAGGGAGGCGCAAAGGGCGTTAAATGAGCATATAGCTTGCAAAATGGCGCTAGCGATGTGGCTAAAAAGACATTTGGCGAGCAGAATTTGATTTGAGCTATTTAAGAGTAAAGTTTTTTGCGTGAGCCTAGACTACCGCACTTTTAGCGTAAATTTACACCACTGAGCTTGATAGGGCTTTTTTGTGAGCTAAAAAGAGGCGCGAAAAACTACATTTTAGAGGTCGAAAGTATAGGGCTAAGTGGCTTTAGCAAGCTATTAAAGCTTTATAAGGGCTTCAAATTGAGCGCTAAGCAAGGAGATAAATGCGCCAAGTTTTGCTGATATAAAATAAGCTGGTTTTTAAGCTTTTGGTGCAAAGCTTAGACAAAGAGGCGCTTTATTTTAGGCTTGATGGCGGGATAAATCACCTCTTGGTCGATGAGTTTCAAGATACAAACGTGATCCAGTATGAGATCATCTTGCCACTCATCGCTGAAATCGTCTCTGGATACGGACAAAAACGGGCTTGGAAGTTTCTTTTTACGTGGGCGATACGAAGCAGAGCATCTATCGAATTTAGAGGTGGCAAAAAGGAGCTTTTTGACAAGCTTGGAGATGATTTTAGTCAGATAGATATAGAAAGATTTACCAAGCAACTACCGCAGTTTAAAAGGCTTTGAGTGAAATTTAATAACGCTATTTTTGAAGAATTTATCATAGATATGGCTTGGGTTTTGAGCCGCAAGAGCTCAGCAAAAAGGATGGGGCGCTAGCTACGAGGTAAGCGGCGAGTGTGCACTACTTTTGAAGTAGAAAAGACGACTACGGCTACTTGCGTGTGCTAAGCGATGAAGATATCGCAGGTGCGGTCGTTTCGCAAGCAGAGTGAGCTTTTAAAAGCTGGCGTAAATGCAAGCGATATAACCGTGCTTTGCTGGAAAAATAGCGACATCAGCCTCATTTCAGAAGTGCTTAGCAGTGAAGGGATAAAAAGCGTCAATGAAGGCACTTTTGGAGCTAAAAAGAACGCCACTTGTCGCCGCGATCATCGAGTATGCGAAATTTCGCCTTTTTAGTGAAGAATTTATGAGGAAAAATGTAAGAGCGCTAGTAAATGCAAATGTCAAAAAAACTAAGCATAAAACCAGAAGAGAGCGCTACAAATAGCCTATTTTACTTAGCTAATGAGGCTAGGCTAAGCATGGCAGACGTTGATATCCTGAGGCTGTTTGAGCTAAGCGCGGGGTATAAAAATTTAAGTGATTTTTATATTTAACCTTGAAAACTTTAGCTCTAAAATCAGTCCAAAAAGTAGCGACGGCGTGAAAGTGATGACGTGCATAAGTCAAAGGGCTTGAGTTTGCTCACGTCATAGTTTGCGACATGATGGGCAAGGGCAGGGGATGACTCAAATTCATAACCGAAATACAGCGAAAAAGGCGGGTGGATCGTAAAGAGTAAAATTTCAGGCAGAGAGAGTACTGATAGCGACTACGCAAGCGTTTTGGAGCAGATGAAAGAGCTTGAAAAGGCAAGAAAATATCAATAAAAGTTTACGTCGCTTTCACAAGAGCCACAAAGTCGCTCATCATCATCAAGCAAGCCTTCCCAAGCGGAAGCTAGCCCAGCTTTTCATTTTACACAAAAAGCGACTAAAGAGCGAAGCGAACGACTATCTTGATCTAAAAGAGTTTAGTTTTGGCAAAATTTCATCTAGCAAGAGCGAGCAAAAAGAGGCAAAAAGATGAAAAAAATGCCTGAAATTTTTAAAGATAGAGAGGCAGAGGGTTGAGGCAAAAGAGCAAAAGACGAGTGGTAAAAACTTAAGTGCGATATATTTTGGTCTGGCGTTTCACTATCTGCTTGAGATGAGCGAGAAATTTGATGAAACTTTCACTAGAAAAAGCTAAAGAAATTTGATGCTAAATAAATTTTCATAAATTTTGCTGCTTGAAGCACTTGAAGATGCCTTTCTAGGGCAAAAATGCTTATAAAGTGAGCAAAAATTTATAGAGTGCATAAAAGGCAAGGAAGTACAAAGAGCAGCCATTTAAAGTAAAAATGAGCTAAAACAGATGGATCTTTTTTGCTTTAATGATCGTGGAAATTTGCGTGATTGATTATAAAACGACAGATAAAAACATCGAGGAAAATAAAAACAAGTTGGCGAGTATAAGGCGGCATTAAAGCAAACTTTTATCCAGAGCATAGTATAATGGCGGTCATCTTTTATGCTCTAGCAACAAAATTTCATTTGTTGAAGTTTAAAGACTACGTAATTTAAGTTTTTCAAAGTATTATTTAAATACAATCACAACTCAAAAATTAACTTGGCAAAAGGTAAGAAAATGACAAAAATAACAAAAGCCAAACGAAGTTAAGCGAGACTGGATCGTAGTTGATGCAGCTGGTAAGCGCTTTGGTAGATTGCTAACTGAGGTAGCAACTATACTTCGTGGTAAAAACAAACCATGCTTCACGCCAAACGTAGATTGTGGCGACTATGTTATCATCATAAATGCTTCTAAAGTAGAATGATTGCTAATAACAAAGCTGAAGATAAACTTTTATCACAGACACTCAGGATATTTTGGCAGCGTAAAGAGCGAGAAATTCGGCGATTTGATAGCAAATAAGCCAGAAAAACTTTTTCAAGCTAGCTGTTCGTGGCATGCTTCCAAAAGACAAAAACTTGGAAGAGAGATGATAAAAACTAAAAAGTTTATGCTGGCAGTGAGCATCCTCATACGGCACAAATAGCTAAAAAGAAGGAAAAATAATTATGGCAAAAGTTTATGCAACTGGTAAAGAAAAACTGCCGTAGCAAAGGTTTTGGATAAAGTCTGGAAGCGGTAAAATCGTAGTAAATGGTATGGATCTTAACACTTGGCTTGGTGGTCACGAGGGCTATCAAGCTTTAAAGTTATTCAACCACTTTTAGTAACAAAACAAGAGAGTTTAATAGACGTAGTAGCTACAACTTTAGGGTGGCGAGTTATTCAGCACAAGCAGAGGCTTTAAGACACGGCATTTCACGTGCTTTTAGCTGATATGGATGCTGATTTTTAGAGCGGCACTTAAAACCAAAAAGGCTTACTAACTAGAGATTCTCGTGTTGTTGAACGTAAGAAATTTGGTAAGAGAAAGGCTAGAAGAAGCTCCACAATTCTCTAAACGTTAATGGATTTTGCAAGTGCTTTTTGCTCTTGCAAATTATTTAGGTTATGTAAATTTCAAATTTACATTAAATTGAGTTATAATTTAAAGTTGATTAATCTTTATTTAGGTAAAATTATAGTCAACATTAAAAATCCCTATTGAAAGGAATTCTATTATGAAAAAGATTGCTTTAGCTATGGTTGCCGCAACAGCGGTTTTTGCATCTAATGCAGCATACAACTACGAGATCACTCCAACTATCGGTGGTGTACATCCAGAAGGAAACCTACGCATAAAAGACCACAACTTCTTTGGCGTTAGAGTAGCTAGAAACCTTGAGAACTTCTTCTTTGATCAAGTTGAGCTTGGTGTTGATTATTCTCAAAAATTAAAGAGAGACAGGCGACGTTGTAAGACATGGTAGAGCGCTTAGATATCACGCAAAACCTTGTAAAAGATATCGTTGACTTTGGACCAGTTGGCCTATATGGTTTAATCGGTGCTGGTTATGAAGATATACCAAACGCTTTTGTGAAAAATAAAGATGGTGGTTTTGGTCAATATGGTCTTGGTTTAAGATACCAAGTAACTGATAGATTTGCTCTTAAAGCAGAAGCAAGAGATGCTATCAAAGTTTAATCATGCCGATCACAACCTATTCTACTCACTAGGCTTTGGCATCGGTCTTGACTCAAAAAGCAGCTCCAGTTGTAGCAGCAGCTCCAGTGAGCAGCGACAGCAACTCCAGCTCCAGTTCTTGACGATGACAATGATGGTGTGCCAAATGATATCGATCAATGCCCTAACACTCCAGCTGGTGTAGTTGTTGACGAAAAGAGGTTGCGAGAAAGTTATCGTTCTTAGAGACCTGGACGTTAACTTTGCATTTGATAGCTACAAAGTTGGACCAAGCTATGCAGCTGAGATCAAAAAGTAGCTGATTTTATGAGTGAACACCCAGATTATAAAGTTGTACTTGCTGGCCACACTGATAGCGTAGGTGCAGAAGCTTACAACCAAAAAACTATCTGAGAAAAAAGAGCAAAAAGCAGTGGCTGAAGTTCTTGCTGGCTACGGCGTTGAGCAATCAAAAATCTCAACAGTTGGTTACGGCGAACTTAAACCAGTTGCTACAAACAAAAACAAAAGAAGGTCGCGCTCAAAACAGACGTGTTGAAGCTACTTTCAACAAATAATTTTATAATTTAAAATTACTTCTTTAGGGCTTAGCTTCGGCTAGGGCCCTTTTTATTTCTGCGGAGATCATCATGAAAAACCATACTTTTTGACTTAGATGGCACACTTATAGACTCAACTTCTGCTATTTTAAAAAGGCTTTGATAGCGCTTTTGTAGCTCGCGGTAAGCAAACGCCAGATCATGACGTTCTAAAGTCGCTAGTTGGTTATCCGCTTGAAATAATGTTTGAAAAACTTGGCGCAGATAAAATCGGCTTTGCCGACTATGTAAGAGAGTATAAAGCTTTGTTATGAGAAGAATTTACCTTGATGAGACGACACTTTTTGCCATACGCGATGGAGGCTCTCAAGGAGGCTAGCGGCTTTTGCTGATGTTGGCGTAGTTACGACAAAAAAACTTCTGAAATCTTTCTATCATCTTGTTAGAGCATTTGGGAGTTATGAATTTATAAAAACAGTTGTTGGCAGAGATGACGTAGTAAATCCAAAGCCAGATCCAGAGCCCTATAATTTAGCTCTTAAAAGGGCTAGAAAAAGGCAAAAGATAATGCTTTTATGGTTGGCGATACTATTATGGATCTAAAGAGCTGCAAAAGTCTGCTTTAGTAACTGGTGTCGGACTTACCTGTGGATATGGACAAAGGGCTGATCTGGAAAGAAAAGTCCAGCGACCATATCTTCTTAACTCCACTTGAGGCAGTGTGTTTTATAAAAGAAGACAGTATGCAAAAGCACGTTTCTTTGAACGATCTAAATTTAGGCACTTTTTGGTGCTTTTTATTACTACAGAAATTTGTTAGACTAAATTTCATAGCTCACCAAACTTATATTTTTATCCCATTTAAGTATTTTAATCTACAAATTGATTTTCAATTTAAAAACTGATCTATGAATTACTATTATGCTCTGTGGCTTTTAATTTCCCAAAATAAACTGCAATTCTAAGAGATGATGCGCCGCCACTAATGTGTAGCGGCACATTGGTCAGTTCTGGCCTTTTTGATAGCTTGCTCTAGGTCAAAGATGAGATCGTCTGCATTTTCGATACCGATAGCAAGTCTTAGTAGCCCATCGCTAATGCCTATCTTCTCTTGAAGCGCCTTGTCGTAAGACTCATGCGTCATCGAGGCTGGGTGGCAGATGAGACTTCAACCCTCCAAGGCTAACCGCTAGGTCAAAGAGTTCTAAGCTTTTAACAAAATGTTTTTATCGCAGCCATCTTTTAGCTCAAAAGATATCAACGCACTGATACCGCTTGCTGTGCCTCTTGCATGGCTTTTTCCTCCGCTGAGTACGAGCCAGCATAATATACAACTTTAACGGCATTGCTATTTTTGAAAATTCATGATTTCTAGCGTGTTTTGGCTATCTATCAAACCTCACGCTTGAGCGTTTTTCAGCCCTTTTATCAAGCTATAAGCCTCGAGCGGGCTAAGCGTAGCGCCAGAGTGTTTTCGCCGAAAATGCTATGCGCTCAGCCAGTTTCATCATTTGTAGTCACAATGCCAGCGATCACATCTGCGTGGCCACCGATATATTTTTTGTCGCGCTATAAACAACGATATCAGCGCCAAATTTTAGCGCACTTTTTGATAATAAGGCGTCAAAAATGTGTTATCAACCACCATGAGCGCACCCTTTTTATGCGCGCGAGCTTTTGCAAGGCGTGCGATGTCGGTTACTCCGCAAAAAGTGGGTTTGATGGGTTTCGATAAAGATCATCTTCACGTCATCGTCAAGTTTTGTTATCTTATTTAGATCATCTGCAAGCTCAGTTTATCCCGTAAGCATCAAAAAGGCCGTTTGCGTAGCGATATGTCGCCACTAAACATTGCTATTTAGTATCACCTTATCGCCGCTTTTTAGCAGGGCTAAAGACCGCACTGGTTGCCGCCATGCCAGAGGCTAGAGCAAATGTAATTTTTGATTCTTCAAATTTTGCGAATATCTCTTCAAAAGGCATTTCTAGTTGGGTTTTGCACTCTGAGGTAGGGCAGATTTACCAAACTCACCAAGACCCTCTTGCACAAAAAGTCGTAGCTAGATAAATAGGGCGGGCACGACCGCTTTGTCGTGGGTTGTTTTGGCTTCTAGCCCTTTACTATCAGTGTATCTACTTTCATATTTTTCCTTTTAAATTTAAAATCCATAGCCGAGATAAATTTTTGATGCGAGACAAATCGCTTCTACAATCCTCACTACTACCGTCAAATGCGATATTTCCGCCCTCTAAAAACAAAATTCTATCTGCACACGCCTTGCAACGCCATGTTGTGCGTGACGATGATTAGGGATGATGCTCGTGGCTGAGCTCGCTAATAACCTTTAAAACCTCCACTTCAAGCTCCGGATCAAGCGCGCTCGTAGGGCTCGTCAAGGCAAAAAATCAACGGCTTCATCGCAAGTGCTCTTGCTATTGCTACGCGCTGACTCTGTCCGCCAGAGAGTCTGCTAGGATACTCGTGCTCTTTGCCTTTTAGTCCAACTTTTTCAAAGCAGACTAAGAGCCTCTTTATCAGCCTCTTCTTTTTGGGACCTTTTTAGCACCTGCGTTGGCCCTTCGGTTACATTTTGTAGCGCACTAAGATGTGGAAAGAGATTAAAACTTTGAAAGACCATGCCAGTTTTTTTCACGAAATGGCAACATATCTTTTGCTGAAAGTTTTCTGTGCCAAATTGATCCTTTCATCTCAAGCTCCAGCTCGCCACTATCTGGAATTTTCAAGTAAATGCGTATACATCTAAGAAGAGTTGACTTACCTGAGCCTGAGCTGCCTAGTATGACAGTTGTTTGGGCGTCTTTGACTCCTAATTTCAGATCATTTAGCACTGTGTTTTGGTCATCAGATTAATTCTAAGTTTTACTCATCACACATACCTTTGAAAATCTTTTTCTCAGCCTAGCTTGCAAAAATGTAAGCACGGTGCAGTACAATGGGGTAGTAAAGTGCGGCTAGTAGATAGAGGCGTGAGTGGGTCAAAGCTCCTTGCGGCGATCCTTTGGGCGACCATAAACATATCAACCATCGTGATAGAAGCAACGCAGCGAAGTGTCTTTTAGCGTGCTGATAAAGATATTTGAAAGTGGTGGCAGCGAGATCCTAGCGGCTTGCGGGGCGATGATGCGGCGCAAAGTTTGAGCATAGCTCATGCCTAGCGATGTTCTTTCGCTTCCCATTGTCCTTTGGCACCGAAAGTATGGTCGCTCTAACGGCTCTGACGCATAGAAATCCGATATTTAGGCTGAAGGTGATGATGGTCATGCGCTCAAATATCAAGCACGATGCCAACGACTGGAAGCCCAAAATAGACGATAAATAACTGAGACCAAAAAGCGGCGTTCACGAAATATCCATGTAGGGAAATCGGCTCACCTGTCTTAAAAAATTTAACATCAGCTATGCGAAATATCGCCGTTAGCACCGCGACCATAAGCCCTAGAAAAATGAGATCACGGTAAGTGGCAGGGTGACTTGCACCATCGCCACTGCCATAGAGCCAAAAGCGAACCTAAAACAAGCTCTTATACGCTCACCCGTCGCTCATTTTTGGCTACTTTTGTGATATCTTTGCCAAAAATATTTGACAGAAAATTCACTTAGCTTGCCCTCTTTTGAAAGCTCATCAAGTGCTTTGTTTACCGCATCTACTAGCTCTTCATTGCCTTTTTATTAAAGCATCTGAGTAGATCGGTTTCGTTTCTAGTGGTCGCTATCTTAAGCGAGTGCATTTGGACGCTGTAGCTATGTAGTCGTCAAAAATGTCACGGTATCGTTTATCGTAGCGTCTGCGCGTTTTGTAGCGATAAAGCTCTACGCCCCATTAAAGCCATCTCACCGTCACGATATCGGCACCGTATTTTTTTGTGCGATACCAGCCCAGTTGCTGATGTGGCTGAGTGGGCACTTTTCTTGCCTTTTAGATCATCAAAGCTCTTTATGCTATCATCATTTTTGTGCGTCACAAGCGGCGCGTGCAGGCAACAGTATAAAGGCAGAGTGGTCGATTGCTTTTTCTTGCGCTCATCTGTGATGCTTACGGTTAAAGACTGATATCTGCCTTGTTTGTGTCAAAAGCAGCAAAGCATAGCGTCCCATGGTGCTTCAATGGATTCTGCTTTTAAATTTAGCTTTTAGCCACCTCGCATGCTATATCTACGTCAAATCCAGTGAGTTTGTCACTTTTTGTCGTGAAAAAGAGTATGGAGAATAAGGGTGCCTTCAGTTGCTATCTTTAAAACACCGTTTTTCGATAGTTTTTGCATTTGCGCTGATCGCTAGAGCTAGCTAGCAAGAGCCAGAAGCGAAGAGTTTAGTAAATTTTTCATTGATTGTCCTTTTTGATTTGATAATTGGCTATTCATCTAAAAAGGAAAGTGCAAATGTGGTTAAAATTTCTTTTTAAATGTTTAGCGACTTGCTAAGCGCTCAAAAGAAATTAGCTAGCGCTCAGGCCTTTACTTTGCAAACACATGTCGCACATATCGTTTTTCATGGGAAACCTTTCGTGTGAGTTTCGACGATAATTTTACTTTCGAATTAAATGAAAGTAAAATTGCCTTTTGAAAATTGGCTTTAAATCACTGAAATTCGATTGCATATTTATGCTTCCAGCTGGTGCTGGCATATCGCCTTTTTCGTCGATAAATGGAGGGCCTTTTTGAAGTAAGGGCTGTGATCTCAGAGGCTACTTTTGGATCCATCTTTGCCATTATGGTTGAGATCTTTTGGCATCAAGGGCGTAAAAGTATGGTGGGCTGCGTTTGTTCTAGGCATTTGCGAGAGTACCTCGGCTGCGGCACCATCTTTCATCTTAGAGTATGACTCATTTACCTTATCGGTAGTCATCGTTCGAAGCTCTTTTAAATTTCTCTCATTTTTAGCGACTACTTCGTCGATCTCTTTTGCGTTTTTGTTCGATCACCTTCATCGTCGCATTTAGGTCAGCCTCCTTTTGGCAAGCTTTTTGTTGTTCTCTTCATAGGCTGCCGCGCCTGCTTGCACGAAAGACCTCAAGTGCTTGACGCTGCTCGTCTATGATCTCTAGCTCTTTTGAAATTTTCCTCTTTTCTCGCCTCAAAAATCTGAGTGCAATCAACTCGGCACTTCAAAACAAAATGCAAAATTAATAGCACAAAAATAGTAAAACCGCTCTCATCACGCCTCGCTTTTTGCCTGCACATTTCATCACCGCAAACTCGTCGAGTGCTAGTGCTTCGGCCTTTTGTATGCGTTTTATCTCTCGTTTAAACTCTTCTTTTCTAGATATCTCATCTTTTCGTACTCTAAATTTGCGTTTTTGTATTTATGCTCGTAGTACAAAACCTCTTTTGGCTATCTCAAGGCGCTCTTTGCAGGCACTTTAGTCCCTGCCTCGCGATATTTATAAGCTCTAAGTATGCCTTAGTCTCATCGATGTTGCCACTTTTTGGCAGGCTAAACTCATCAAGCCTAGCTCTTAAAGTGCCAAATTTTCCTCAGCACTTCTAACATTTAACCTGGCAACGACGAGCTTGGCCTCTACCTTGTCCATCTCCTGCTTTTTTACGCGGACGACGGAGGTAAAGTGCTACTTTTCATCTAATGATCGTATCGCATCTTTCTGGGCTTGTCGAGATGTAGCCAACTTTTACGCCAGTTAGCTGCTCGATGCGCTCGATATATGCTTTTGCGTTTGCTGGTAGGTCCTCGAAATTTGCTGATGCCTTTTACGCTGTCCCAGCCCGCAAGCTCCTCGTAAATCGGCGTTTGCGTTTTTCAAGGTCTGTTGGCACATAGTCGATAGTCTCGCCGTTATATTGATAGGCTTTACAAATTTTTACCACTTCAAATCCATCAAGCACGTCAAGCTTCATAAGCGCGTAAGTATCGACGCCGTCAAGTCTTGAAGCGTATTTTTACGCTCACAGCGTCAAACCAGCCACAACGTCTGCGGCGACCTGTTGTTGTGCCGATCTTTACCGATATCGCACATTTTATCGCCGTTTGTGCCCTTTGTCCTCGGTAGGGAAAGGTCCGTATCCAACGCGTGTTGTATAGGCTTTTATAACGCCTATCACTTCGCCGATCTCTTTTGGATTGAGCCCTACCTGTGCAAGCACCCGCGCTTAGTGGTATTTGAGCTAGTTACATAGGATATGTGCCGTGGTCGATGTCAAGAAGCGTGCCCTGCGCGCCTTCAAGTAGGACTTTTTATCTTCATCAAGCGCTTTCCAAATAAATTGTAGTGTTTGCGATAAATGGAGCAAGCACCTCTTTATATCTTTTTAGCTCTTCAAGTAGCTCATTTCTTCAGGTATCTTTACGCCAAGAGCGTCAAATACGCATTTGTTTGTTTCAAAATCATGCATCAAAAGCATCGCATAAGCGCTCTGCCAGCAAAGCTCACAACCTGTGGCGCTTCGCTGATCTTGTCTGCATATGTTGGTCCGATGCCTTTGCCAGTCGTTCCGATCGCTTTTTCGCCTTTTAAGCGCTCTTTGCTTGATCAACTGGCTGTGGTAGCTTAATTTAAGTGCGCTTTGTCGCTGATAAATAGCCTACCTTCTAAATTTTTCAAACTGAGCCATCTCGGTGATAAGCACTTCTGGGCATACGACGACGCCGTTGCCGATGATATTTATGATATTTTGTGCAAAATGCCACTTGGAACAAGGTGTAGCGCGTATCTTACTCCATCGACCCAGATCGTATGAGCCAGCGTTGTGGCTCGCCTTGAGAGCGACAAATCATGTCATGCAGTTTAGTCCTAGCATATCAACTATCTTGCCTTTACCCTCGTCACCCATTGAACTCCAACTACTAAATCAGCCTTTCTCATTCTTACTTCCTTAAATTAATCTTCGATTAATGCATCTGTATATACAGCGAACCCGCTGCTTGAAATCCTGTCTATTTCGTAGTTTCCACCACTTGCCAAGATGGCATTGTCTTTTAAAATCTAAAAATAAACTATCATAATATCTCATTTTTGAGTAATATAGCGGAACTATTCTTTCACTTTTATATTCTAGTGATTTTGCCACAGCTTGCAACACTTGCAGCGGCTCTTTTTAACTTATCAGGGACTCAAATTTACTATCCCATCAAGCTCGCTAGCGTCCTTTAAAAAGGGCTAGTTTGCTAAGCCACGGCACGTTTTGTGATGAAAATCTAGCGCATGAGTTTTCAGAAAATTTCTATCTCTAAGTTTACAAAATTTCGCAGATGATCCTTGGTATTTGCATGTTGCTAAGCTGCAAGCAAGTGCTAAGACTAAGCTCATTAAAGAGCTTTGCGACGATATTTACGCTATTTAAGATGTCGTTTTCGCCGATCATTTCTGCACCGATCTGATAAATCTCGTGGCTTGGGTAGCGAAAGACTGGTTGGATGTAAAACCACCTCTTTGGCTCGTTTGCCTTTAGCCTTCTAAGCACGATCCTAACGGTATCGACGGTGCTATCTGCCCTTAGAGCTTATCTCGTGATTTAGACTATCGCTAAAGCGCAAAAGATTTGTCGCATTTACGCTTAGGTGCTGATGGTACGAAAAACGGCGTTACGATCTCGCTCAAAGCCCCTCATTTTTCTAAAATTCACCTCGCTTTTTGCTCGATTTGCCTCTTTAGCTTTTGCACTTTTTGCAAAGTAAAGCCTGCTTCCGTTTGGGATTCATGCTCATAAACATTTAGATCACTCAACTCTTATCTCCTTGCTAAAAACCCAACTATATCGCACTCTTTGACGATTGAAGTGGCTATTTGTAGGCTTCGTTGCTATCATCAAGGCTTGCTATCTTGCTTAAATTTATCGATATATCTTCATTAAAGTTTGGTTGTATTTTTGTCTCGTTTTCTATCTTTTGCTTGAGGTTTTTGGTGGGAATTTGATCGCTTTGTTTTAAGGTACTATCACCTCATTTTGCAAGCTCTTTTTATGGTAACTAGCTCTCTTAAAACATCGAAATTATCACTATCAAGATAGTTTTTGACCTCTAGATCGTCTGGCTTTTTAAATTTAAACGCAACGGCGTCTTGTGGTAAAAAGCGCGTGCGAGAAGATATTTCCTTGAGTTATCAAAGCCAAGTCCGATCAAAAACTCAAGTGTTCTTTTTATCGTCGATGTTTTTGATGGTTGTGCTTAGTCCAATTTATCCGCGACAAACCTTATCATATATGCTCTCAAGCGCCTCTTTTGAGCTAAAGATATGCTTTGCAGATCTGTTGTCTATGTTAAAGCGGTTGGTTTTTAGCATGCCAAGGGCTTCGATAGAGCTTGAGTATGAGGCAAAGTCGTCTAGCGAAAAGCTTTATGCCAAGCTCCTTGTACTTTCTGACGCCATTTCTAAAATTTTCTAAATTTGTAGCAGTCGCAGCGTCGATAACGTCGATGATGAGGCTGGTTGGATCAAGGCCTTTATCTTCTTCAAAGATCGCTTTAATTTCTGCCAAAACTCCTGTGTAAAGAGCTTTTTGACGCTAGAGTTTACACGCACTTTTGCGTTTATGCCATTTTCTAGCCAAAATTTCCTAGCCAGCAAGGCCTCTTTTTATCGTAAATAGCGCGATATTTGTCGATGTGTGCTTGTTTTTTTATGAGCGGTAAAAAGTCGCTTGATAGATGATCTTTCCATCTTTTTCCACCTTATAAGCGCCTCTGTAACTTAAGATCTCGCCTGTATAAAGCTGATCTCTAGCTGAAACTCCAAAAACATCTCGCCAGCCTCTAGTGCCTTTTAAAAGTTTCTTTCTGAGCCATCTTCGTATTGGCTTTTAAAATATACATCTTTTTGGCGTCAAATATATAGCTTCTGTTTTTGCCACTTATCTTCGCCTGATACATCGCCCAGTCGGCTCTTTGCAACACGTCATCAGCTCCAAGCTCAGGGCTCAGCCAGCGCTATGCCGATGCTTGCACTAGTTTTAGGGCTGATCTCATTTATAACGACCGCTTGCGACGATATCCTAGTATATTTTCAACGATCTCATATACCTCGCCTAAATTTTTCATAGTTTATAACGCCTGCAAACTCGTCTCCGCCGATCCTCTGCAAAGATATTTTTGTTAAAAATAGGGCGCTTATCTTTCTCTGCATGATGGTGATTAGAGACTATCGCCGATCTGGTGACCAAAGTTGTCATTTATCCCCTTAAAATCGTCCATATCAAGGTAGATAACGGCTATTTTTGATCATTTTTGTATTAGTGAATTTAGCTTGTTATAGAGTAAAAATCTATTTGGTAGCTTGGTGAGTGGGTCGTGATATGCGATATATTCGAGGTATTTTTCGTTTTTGCTGCTCGTTGTTTGAAGGCATCGAGAGCAGTAGATATCTTTTGCTCTCATCGGCATTTATGAGCGGTGAAATTCTATCATCTCAAGCTTGCTTTTTGCCCTTGGCGTCCTCGCTCCAGACCTTGCCCTTTCCACGAGCCTTCGCGGTTTTATGATCTCGATGATCTGATATTTTTATCATCGCTTAGGGCCTTGTTTTTATGAGGGTGATATCTTTTAGATAAATTCATCTTTTTGCTTTGGGTGCTGAAAAATGCGTCGTTTGCGTCGATCACTCTTAGCTCCTCATCAAGCAAGATGATCTCCTCTTTGCTAAATGAGAAAGAAATTTCAGCCAACGGTCTTGGTAGATAAAGAGATTTTTCCTCTAAGCTTTCGATCTTTTAAGACGCCTTTTATCAGGCTTGCCTCGCCAACGATTCGTCGCTTTCAAGGGCTTTTGCTCGCAGTCTAAAGGTGCTATCTCTTTATCTGCACTATAGATTAACATCGCCAACATAGCTGTTGCCATCTCTTAAGCTCTCAAAAAGTTGTAAAAACTATCAATTCATCGACCAAGATAGATCTGGTCTGCTCGAGATGAGCGTGCTTTGCACGTACCCTAAAGTAGCCAGCTCGTCTGAAATGCTAAGTAGATCATTTCTCTGTCCCACGAGAAGATATTTGCCTCGCCTGCCCAAAGCAGCGCTTTGTTCTCTTTTGCCTGCTGTCAAATTCTCCTGAGGCTTTAGCATATCGCTAAGGTCGGTAAATGAGTAGATGATCTTTGCTCGTCCCCATCGACACATTGGCCCGTACTCTAAATGGCATTTTCCTGCCGTAGGGCGTTTAGCATATTGACGATGATATTTGGCTCGTCGTTTTTGAAATTTGTTTGTATAAAGGCCTTTTTGGCTGCTTGCATAGCCGCTTTCAAAGCTCTCTATGTCCTCACTCGCGATGATATGCTCTAAAGTTTATGAGGCTCTCATTTTGGATGTTAAAAACTCTCTCTATATTATTTGTGCTTTGAGTTATCAAAGAGTGGCTCATCAAAGGGTGGCCAATGCCATGACGTTTGGAGAAACTAATACGTAGCTTTTTGATGATCTCGTCGTCATTTCTTTGCGTGATCTTTTCTTGAGTGATATCTTTTACAACGATAGAGTACTCTTGTATCTAGCTCAAAGCTACTTTCGATCACTGAAACATCGACTATATCGCCATTTTTACGTTTTATCTTTTGCTTCATAGGCTAGACCGTTTTTCATCGCATTTTGCCTATCCCTTGCAAGGCTTTTAAACTCGCCGTAAAGTAGCTCTTTGACGTTTAAATTTAATATCCATCTGTAGCCAAGGTTTCTAAAAGTGCGTTGCTAATGTCTGTTATAACGCCAGTATATGCGTCAGACGACGATCTTTAAAAAGCTCTTTTTCAAAGACGTAGCCAAATCTATGCTCGTAGCTTTGCGCTACTTCGTAGGCCTTGTCGGTTTTGTCGTAGAGGTGCTTTTTATGCTGTTGTTTAGCGATATAAACTCACTTATCTCAAAGTCATCTCCAGCCTCTTTGCTCTTGTCTGTGGCAAAAGGGTGATCTTTTTAAACGGAGATAAAGTTATCTTGGACATATCTGTTATCAAGCATCCAAAAATATACTAAATGCAACAAAACATAAACGAAAGCGCTATAAAAAGAGCTGCAGGAATATCTCAGCTGCTTGTTAGAGCCAGTGATGATAAATAATTTTTGCTCTTCTAGGGTAGCTGATCTTGTAAAAATTCATATCCTTTTAGTATAAAAATGATCTTGTCGCTTTTAAATTCGCCACCTTGCGAGATATACTTTGTCAAAGTCCTCTTTTTACCGATTTTTCATAAAACTCATCTCTTGAGAGGTTGCCGTCTTTGTCAACCAAAAGACGTATGCGATAAGCTTTTTATTGTAGCTAGTATCGACTCTGTTTTTAAAAGAGTTTTGACTTTAGTTGAGCGAGAATTTTATTGCCATTTATTAGCCCATAAGCTATGTAGATATCTTTAAAGCGCTTGTTTTTGTAAAATCTATCAGAGAGCCTAAACTCGCCCGCTTTAATATCTGAAAAACCATGCGATATCGTGAGTCGTGTAGCTCTAAAAGCACCATCAAATTTACGCTCGTAAAGCAAAGAGTTATCTTTTGATATCACGTAAAAAAGCGTAAGACCACTTATAATAGTATTTTTCATAAAACGGCTCTATGCCGTTTTGCAATGAGTCTTGCCTTTGTAGATATGTTATCTTTTGCATCTGAAAATGCGTTGGTGATATTGTTTTAGTGATTAAACTGGGAGTGGAAATTTTCATGCGCGATGTCGTTTGTGCCGGCAAGCACGACAAATATCGCAAAGAAAAATGAAAGCAAAAAGAAGCAACACGATCTTTATATAAAAATTCTCAAAAATCTGCAAAATCGACTTGACACTATTTTTGCATTAAACGTTTAGCCTCGCTTTTTAAAACTAGCCATGATTTTAACGCAATTTGCTTTTTAGCTTATAAAATGCCTTTTTGTTTAAAGTGAGAGATCACAGGGCTTTTTGCCCCGTGACTTAGTAGATCCACGTAACTACTTCAGATCTTTGTCTGCGGTATTTTTCAGGCTGTGGGTTTGAGGCGGTAGCCAAATGGCACTACGATAGCCACTCTTTTGCTCGCTCTCATCAAGCCCTAAAATTCTCATTTAAAGCGTGCCTGTCAGAAGCCTTCGATCGGGTAGCTGTCGATCCCAAGACTTGCGGCTGCGTTCATCATATTGTTCGCGGCTATCATGCACTCGCTCGTGTGACCACCGAAATGTTAGCTCATCGTCATTTTCTTTGAGAGTTGACAGCAAAAGTCGTTGTGAATTTCTTCCTTGCAGCGATAGCTTCAGGGATCTTTATCAGCTCTTCTAGCGATCATTTTATCAACATAGCTGACTGCCAATTTTATCTCTTTGACCTTTGCTAAGATGACAACCAAAATGCGAGCAAGATGTGATCTGCGCAGTTTCCACGAAACGGCTTTTTGATCTTTTCTCTAAGCTCCTTGTTTTTGCACGACCACAAAAGTCCCACTGCTCAAGGCCAGTCGAGCTTGGGCTTAGCCCGCCAGCCTCCAGATAAAGTCAGGTCACAGCACTTATCTTTTTGCTCTCGTCGAAAATTTGCAAGCGTGACGAGGTGATTCAAGATAGTTCATCATATCTCCTTTGTTAAGTTTTGAAATTATATAAAGCGACTAGGTAAATTAAAAGAATTTGAGAGATCTTTATCATCTAGTGTATGAAAACTAGGCTAAATTAGCCTAGAGTTAGTTGAAAAATATATCAAACTCGCCTTTTTGGATAGTTTCTGCGATGATGGCTGAGTGCTCAGTAACCAGCCTCTTTGAGGCGCTTTAGAGCTAAAGCTCGCATCGTTCTCGCTAACAGCTAGCAAAAGTCCGCCAGAAGTTTGCGCATCAAAAAGCAAGATATCAGCCTCTTTGCTCACAAAATGCTTTTGTCAAAATTCGCGGTTTTGTAGCTTCCCTCTGGGATGATGCCCATATCGGCCAAATTCTTTCGCGCTTGCGATCACTGGCACATCTTTTCAAAGACATTAAAGCTGATCTTGTCGTTTAACATCTCGCTTAAATGCCCTAAAAATCCAAATCCAGTCACATCGGTAGCAGCGCATAAACCTGATGCCACTAGCGCTTTTTAGAGCGTGAAATGTAGCTGAGCCATGATGCTTGCGACCTCCTTATTTGCTCCAGCTGCTTAGCAGATCAGCCTTGATCGCCAGTGCTAAGATGCCGCTACCAAAGAGGGCTTTGTGGAGGATCGAGGACGTTTTGCCAACTTCTGCTGTGTTGTTTTTGCCCAGAAAATGCGTGGGCTCACCTTGCCGAGTCGCGCTTAGCCCTAATACATCTGCTGCGTCTCTATCGTGTGTCCGCCAACGATGACGCCACCACGCTCTCTTGCTTTATCGGCTCCACCTTGTAAAGTACGCCTAGAAATTTCAGGCGCAGGGTTGCAGCTGTCAAAGCCCACGATATTTAGGGCGTTTATCACCTCGCCACCCATGGCAAAGACGTCGCTTCGGGCTGCTTTGCAGCAGCGATCTGACCGTAGATAAATGGGATCGTTGACTACTGGCGTGATAAAGTCGAGCGTCTGCACGAAAGAGCCAGATCGTCTGAGAGCTTAAATACGCTTGCGTCCTCGTTTGATCCGATGCTTTGAGAGCAGGTTTGGATGAGATAATTTGAAACTACTAATCGTTTTGTGAAGACCCGACGGGTCAAAGCTTAGTAGCTCAGCCAGCGGCTCTGACAAACTGCGCAAGCGCTTTTTGTCGTGGTGAGATCATAGTTTGATCTGCTCGTGAGTTGAGAGTATGTCGATGATCTCGTAGCGTTTGTATCTCGCCAACTCGCAGATCGCTTACTCAGCTTATAAGCCTCTAAGCGGCTTCCGCGCACTAAATTTGTGAACACCAGCACTTTCTAGGTCTTTTAAGTGGCTTAAAGCTTTGGATGTGCGGTTTGTCGTCATCTTAACGGCGTTATTTACGCAGATGATTATCTTTGGTTTTTCTCTACTTGAAGAAGTGCGCCTAGAAAGATTTTTGATAGCGATTTATGCCCACTTCGCTACTGCCTGCGCTCTTCGTTTAGATAGAGCACTTTTTCGTTTTTTAATGGTCGTTATATCGCAGACAAATTCGTCAAAGTACTGCAAGTTCACTTTTGCCTTTTGTTGCCAAAAATTTAGTCTCTTTTTCGCTACTTTCAAGGCTAAATTCTATATTTTTGATTTTTAAAAATCTTGAGATATTTTCTTTTTGGAGCTAGGGCATTTTACGATGATCTCTAGGCTCTCTCCCTCGTTTAGGCCCTCAAGCGCGTTTTTGGTGCATGATGACTGGTTTTTGGGCACTCTAGTTCTCGCAATCAATTGTTCTTGTCATTGTTTTTCCTTTGTTATTAGTATTTCAAACCTTTAGAAACTGATTTTGGATTATAGCTATATTAATTTTTAAAAGGATTTGTGCTGTGAAAGTGCTATAAAAGAGAGTTTGACCCTCGCGTAAGTCGCAAGGTCAAGGTTGATTATTTTAAATGGTATGTAAGATTTCTCGTAGTCAGATACTGGGATCTTGTTTTCTTTAACAAGCTCTCGATACCAGTAGTGGTGAAGTACATCAAACCTCTTCTTCTTCTTTGTATCCAGTGACCATTGACCAGATAGCGCCATGTATAGCGATCAGCAGCCATATAGATATGAATCCAGGGAAAAATACCGCACAGACGATGCCAGGCAGTTGTGGATAACTACGCTATATCTTAAAAAGATCGATTTGAGAGATACCAAACTAACTAGCAACTGCTGGCTCTTTAGTATCCATGAAATACATAATCGCGCAGTGATGATCATCCGATACCACCAGGGATAGCGATCCAGTACCATGCTTTTTGACCAGCGTTCAGTGTACCAGCAGGGACTGGTTTCTTCTTTGATAGATAACCACCAACTATCATCATCCATCTGATGTCATAAACAGCTGGAAGCATTCTGATAGTCCAAACGCAACATAGGAAGCACAGATAGTAGCCCATGTGCCGCAGTACTATCGTGCAGTATCTCTGAAACGCACACGATGTGCACCGCCAGCTCTGCACCCACAGCATGATGATGCCTGTTGGCACTAAGATGATCCAGAGATCGCACTAAGCCGTGAGCTATACGCTCGATCATTGAAAATGCGTATACTTTTTGCCATCGTGACTAGAGTGTTTTGGGTCCGATGATCAAGAAAGTGTAGCACGAACGCACCGATGACCGCAAAGATAATACAGAGCGCACCTATCGCAAAGTGGTCGTTACCTTGGATAAAAGTAAATATCGGACAGCCATGCCTCAGCAAGGCTTGATATTTTTCTATCCTCTGTGTTGCCAAATGGTGCTGTCAGAATTGATTTACACCAGTTGGTCCTCAATGGCCATTGCCGCAACGGACAATGTAAAAAGTAGAGTAAAATTCTCGTCATCTCATTCCTTTTATTTACGCAAACTTAAATGATTTTAAGCTTTTTGTTAAATATGCTAAAATCACATAGCTATGCCGCTTTTGGTGGCTATTATATCAGAGCTAATCACAAGCAAACCTTGTAGCAAAAAGATTACTAAAGAAATTTTATAAAAATATTTTGAGTTTTTGTTTATTTTGATAATCTTCATTTGCGTAATTAGCTAAAATAAAGCCAAAATTAGCTAAAAAGCTGTGATAGGATCTTTCCTTTATATTTGATGACTACGGACAGCTTGATCTCATGGGTCCGGTCAGATGCAGCCAGAGTGCCTGAGATAAATTCGAGTACTGTTTCATTTGAGGGCGGGGCAAAAGGAGCAAAGCAAGGCTTTGAGATAGACAAAAGCTTGCCAAAAGTGCCAAAAGATGGCGTCTTACTACTTCCTGGAGGTCAGGGCACGAGGGCGCTGGTGGGTGATAAAGAGTTTATCTTTGGGAGCTAAAGAGTGCGTTTTGGCGTCTAAATTTTGTCTATAGCGTCTGCACAGGCTCAGCGCTCATCGCTCGCACTGAGAGGCTTGATGGGCTAAAAAGCGACGTCAAATAAAAGATCGCTTGAGTGGGTAAAAAGTTGCGGCGAGGCGGTAAAATGGCAGAGCGTGCCAGATGGGTGAAAGCTGGTGGGAAATTTGTACAGCGCTTCAGGTGTGGCTGCTGGCATGGATATGGCGCTTGGCTTATCAGTGATCATCTGTAGGAGCTAGCCCAAAATATCGCAAACAGACTGAATACAACTGGCAAAAAGCTCAAGATGATAAATTGCCATGAAATTATGGGTGTGTACATTTTAGAGTAGCTCTCAAGATATTTCAATTTTGCCATTTAGTGGCTTTTACCACAACAAAATATCTTTAATGAAAAGTAGGTAGTCATCCGTAGTACTCTAGAACTAGCATGAACTAGCGAAATTCAGTAGCGAGTTTTAAATTTTTAAAATAAAAATATCTTTGCCAAAATGTCACTAGGATAAATTACCAGAAATTCAGGTAACCCATCTTTTCAAATTAGGCGGCAGTTTAAAGGCATTTTGGCAAAATTACAGGGCAGATAAATGTGACTTAAAGTTAAAAAGCCATCACCTTCAAAAAGCATAAATTTTTGGTTTCTGCGCCTATACTCTTCGTAGTCTAGCTCGCGGATCATTTTTAACCTCGCCATTTTTCTTTTTAAAAGAAGAAGATCAGGCAGTTTATGCCGTTAATCGTATTTTTCACGATCGTGTAGTGGTTTGATCTTCAAATATTATGCGGTCGCCGATTTTAAGCTCGCTATCAGATTGCACTCCGCATCGCCCGCCTCAAGCCCCACGATATCGCCAGCCAGGCGGGTATTACCGCCAAATCTATAAGACGAATTTCGCCATTTTCCTCTCGCCTCTAACGGCTGGTCGGTGAGGGCATTAGTACGGTATCTGTAGCATGTGAGCCTCGGCTGAGGTGTCAAGGATGGCGCTCTAACTTTATCGTTATGCGCGATGTCAAGGCGCGCTACTTATCAAAAAGCCAGTTTGCCCAGCCCACAGCCTCGCCAGGCTCAGATAGACCTCTACCGCGTGCCACTTTTCGCGGAAGCGTCTGGTGATCTTACTCGCGGCTCCGTCATAGTAAACGCTCGTGATGTGGTGGCCGCCGCTATGTTGTCCATTTTCATCTGGTATCCATTCACCATTGCCCTCGAGCGCCTCCAGCGCGACCTGCAAGCTGCTCGCACTCTCCTCGCAAAGCGCGCCGAAAATGACGCCAATGTTGCCATCGAGATGGCTCACATCACGCCCCTTGTGATGCCAAGCCTGCAGTACCGCATGGGTTGTAGCTATCGTTGGCGCTGAGTGAGACCTCTGCGGTTTACTCAGGCCGCGCAGATGACACCATTTTGAAGGGCGATGCCTTTAAATTTACTGCCACTGAGCAAAAGGAGTCATCTGTGATGCTGCTGGGAGTGCTAGAAATTTCATCAGAGGTCACTCATCTTTAAAGAGCTGGACTATACGTGTGGATCTCGCCTTTTTGCTATTATTCGCGCTCGCATTTAGCCTCATGCAAGACCCACTGCAAGTCGCTCCGTCAGAGATAGGCACCTGAGTCCATCACTCCGCTAAATGCAAAACCTTTGAGTGCTACTAAAAGCTACAGCTCCACTTTTGCTCTTTGTATACTTTTAAAAAGCTCTAAAATTACTACATGCTTTTGCCTCTTCGCAGACGTAGGCTGGGGTTTTTATGCTTTTTAAAATTTCGTTCATCTTATATCTCTTTTGCTATTTTCAAATAGAGTATATCTCAAATTTATTTTTAAGTAAAATCAGCAAGAAATTCAAAAGGATAAAATGTGGTAGAGATCAATTTCTTGGGCCTATCGGGCTGAGAGTATAAAAGTAGAAGCAGTGAAAGTCAGGCGAGGTAAAAGCAGCTTTAAGCGAGAAAAGAAGAGCTAAAAAGTGGCTAAATATCTACGCTGTGGCGGTAAATGACGAGATCGTAAGCGATATACATTTCGCTCTTAAATCAGGCGATAAAATTCTATATTTACCACCAGTTTGTGGAGGCTAAGATGCAAATTTATAATGGTAGCTTGGATATTCAAAGTATCACAAACGAGTGGTATGATAGATTTAAAAGATAAAAACTGCGGTGCGCTCATCACTTTTGTGGCATAGTAAGAGAAGAGGGCGGGATCTCGGCGCAGCTTTTGATATCATGAGCCGATCGCTTAGTGGCTGGATGCTTGGCAGGAGCGAGCCAAAAAGAAAATGCCCTACGTGCTCTGCTCACTCAAAGGCGATGTGCCGTACATGCGAAAGCTCTTATGCTGAGCAGGTGTAGTAAGCCCCTCAAAGAAAAAGGTCGCGCTAAGGCTTATAAACGAGGTTTGTCCGAGGACTTTAAAATCGTGCCGATTTGGAAATATGACGTGATAAATGGCGAGAGGTACGCAAAGAGCGCAGTCAAGCGATAAATGGTGCCGGACTTTTGGCATACAAAAGGCAAAATGATAACCAAAGAGGTAAAAGATGTTTTTGGGCGCTAGCCTTTGGGCTTGAGGCTCTTTGTCTTTAGCGTCGCTAGCTACTTTATCTTGATCTTGGCACGCCACTCTCTTTTTGGTGTCATCGTTGGCGCCATTTCAACCTTTTTGCGTGAAAGATCTTGCAAAACAACTTTTTGAGATAGATGATGATGGGTTTGTCATAAAAAGGCTCAAAAATATCAAAGTCTTCTTCAAAGATATCGATGAGATCGCCATTAAGAGCTTGGCGATAAGAAAAAAGAGTCGATGCACTAAGTGTTAGAATTAGATCGTCTCGATAGAGATGCGTGTTTTAACAGTACAGGCACTTGGCGATGATATGATCGTCATTTTGACAGATATGAGCTTTCACAATTTACACTTTCAAAGAGCTTCGAGATAGAGCTAGCTAAAGTAAAGATAGGGCGTAGTTGGGTAAAAAGTTTACATTAATTTTTGTCCTTTGCACTAGTGTTATAATTTAAATTTTTATATAATAATTATCAAAATATATAGCAAAAGTATTTTACATTATTTTTGCCTTATTATGTTATTTTTACCTGCTGATTAATTCTGTATTCAATAATATAAAAATATATGATGATTTATATCAATATCTTATAAGAGATTTTTATTTACAATTTCGATAAGAAAAATCATAATTGTATTTTTAAAAGGAGTTTTTATGAGGCAAGTTTTTAAGCCTAATAGTTTTTCGTCACTGCTTTTAGCAAATGAAGCAAATTGGACATTATAAAGCCTGTTGAAAAGATTTGCGCCACCGCTAATTATAACGCCAAATGTTGCGCAAAGTGCCTTTGTGGAAAAATCAATTTGACCGCACTCAAAGAAGCGAGTATCCATTTGCGACAAATTACTCGATAGCTCAGCGGATATGTTTCATATCTCAGCCGGGATGTATGGCAAAAGCTTTTTACAACTCATCGCTTTTTAAATATCGTGGCACAGAATCACATACCATTTTAAACGCAAAATTTCACTAAGGCAAATAGCTATAAAGACAGGAAGTGGCAAAAATGGAACTATGGTTTACAATAGACAAGGTCAAAAGCGCTATTTTAGGGTTTCGTGCCAAATGAGCTTAGCGAGCTTAGACTTACGTTTTTAAGGGATAATATCGATAAAGACAAGCAGCCAGAACACGCGATGGATGCCTTTAAAACAACAAGAAAAAGTTGGCAAAACTAAATATTAGGCTGGGCGAGAAGACCTTTCAAATACGCTAAATGAGATTATCCTAAAAAGATTGAGCGAAAAAGCTGACAACTTTCATCTAAGGGATGCTACCCCAAATGTAAAAGTTGAGATAAAGAGATGTGCTTGAAAACAAATTCAAAAATATGACGCTGATTTTTGCAAGCTTTCACAATCAAATAGGCGCTGGCTTTGAAAAAGATAAAGCATGATGGCAAAAGATATATAAAACAAAGGTGACAACTGGGTCTTTAACGGATATAGATTTGCTGATGTTAGAAAATGATAATTACTCTTGTTTGATACACTTGCAAATGAAGCAAACGAAGCTTCTCTTGCTTTAAAATATGAAGAGCAAAAAGCAAAGCTAACGGACTTGATACTAAATATTTGCACGAAAATCCAGCCGTTAGCACGACTCGTGAGCTGCTTCGTCAAATTATGGTGAAGACGTAAACGATAAGATCAAAAAGACGCTTTTTAGCGCAAGTTTAAAATATAAATTTACACCAAACGATAAAGATAGCTATTTTGCAAAACTTGAGAGTTTATCTCGCTTGCCAAGTAATATGGAGCGATTCAATGCACTTTATGGTGCGGGCGATAATGGCTGGATAGCAAATCCGAATTTAGAGCCAGAAAGGCGCAATAGAGCAGTTCTTGGCTTTAGGTTTGGCGAGTCAGTTTTATAAAGAATACCTAAATTCTTTGCAAAACAAAGATGCTTTTTAGCTTTAGCGGGCATTTCATCGCTGATAGCGTAAAGAAAAATTTGAATCATTTTTGATAGACGCCACTCAAAAAGCTGCTATGCCATTAAACAAAAATGCTGTCATCTCAAGAAATGTTGACGCAACGCTTTATAGTCTAAATTTAAACTCAGAATATAGCTTTTGCAAGGCACTTTGACTAAAAAAGCTCACTTTACTACAACTACGGACAAAATAAAAACAGATGGCAGACCACTTTATCAAATAAGGCCTTTTTGAGGGCAAATTATGCGTTTGACTACAAAGACTATGCAAGCTTTGGTAGCTACAATCTAGGCACTGCACTAAGACTAGTTTCAAAGCAAACTAGAATGATTTTAGCAAGCAAAATGGTCTAGGTATCGACAAAAAGAGGCCGCAAAGGGGTTTGGCTTGCTCGATCTTTATGGTGGCGTAGAGTTTAAAAACAAAGTTGGCATAAGATTTTGGCATTGCAAATTGATTTGACAAAGATTATGCATGGGTATCAGCGGTGATCACGTAGCGAGCACTTGATCCAGTAGTCGTTCATGCCCCTGGCAGAACATTTTCATTAGCTTTCACAGCAGTTTTTAAAGGAGAAAAAGATGTTAGATAGAAAGAAAATTTATTTAGGGACTTAGCACAGCTTTAGGGCGTTAGCGCTTTTGCACCAAAAATTATTTGCAAAAGAGAGCTTTACTATGTGGGTGCACCAGCGATCCCAAGTGTCATAATGGCAGTTGCTGCACTGCAAGGGGAGTTAAATAAAACTTACGATGTAAGCCTAAATATCTGGAAAACACCAGATCAGCTTCGTGCAGGCGTAGCTAGTGGGGATATTAAAGTCACGATGTCACCATCAAATGTCGCTGCAAATTGAGAAACCAAGGGCTTGATTTTGCGATGTCAAATGTACTGACCCTTGGCGTAATGAACGCTATGGTCAAGGACGAAAAGATCAAAGAAATTTCAGAAGATTTTGTGGGCAAAAAGCTAGTCATGCCGTTTCGTGGTGATATGCCTGATCTTGTGCTAAGGGCACTTTGCAAGAAGCGAGGCATAGACGCTAGCAAAATAGATATCACCTATACAGCAACACCTCCTGAAGCTCTACTTTTATTTTTACAAAAAGATTTTGACATTTTAATAGTCCCACAACCTCTTGGCGAAGCGACTATTTTTGCGTGGTAAAAAGCAGGTGTTAGCGTGCATTACTCAGTTGATTTTTCCAAAAATTTGGGGCGAGAGCTTTAGTACAAAACCGATAATCCCAATGGCTGGCATTATCGTAGAAAGAGGCTTTTATGAGAAAAACTCAAATCTATTTGATACGCTCCATAGCGATCTTAAAAAAATGCTCTTTCTTGGATACTTGAGAACAAAGCAAAGCGCAGCAAAGATAGAGTTCAAGCTACTTACCAGCTCCGAAGTGGCACTTTGCAAATGCCTTTGATAAAAGCAAATTAACAGTGACAAAAAGCAAATGAACTACAAAGTGAAATCATGGCATTTTTGAAGAAAAGGTATCAGTTTAATCCAAAATTTCTAGGCGGCAAGATGCCAGATAAAGGTCTATTTTTATGATACTAATTGACGGCGTCAAAAAGATCGCTCAGCCTTTTTTTAAAAATGATTGACTATTTTTTTGGGGCGGATTTAGCGGATTTGCCGTAGTTTTTGATCTTAGCCATTTGGCAAGTGGGAAGCGAGTTTAGCTCCCCACTCCTACTCCCATCGCCAAAAGATGTATTTTTTTAAAAGCCTGTGAAATTACAAAAGATTACAAAAAAATAGCGAGATAAATATAACGCTTTGCAGATCGCTAGTTGGGGTTAGCACGGCAACATTTTTTGGTATATTTTTAGGGCTAATAGCAGGCAGCTTTAAAAAGCTTTGCAACCCTTTTTAAAACCTGTCATTACCTTGCTTTTATCGATGCCGCAATTATCTGGATAGTGCTTGCTATTTTTGGTTTGGATTTGGAAATTTACAGCACCATTTTTACTATCTTTATAACCGTTTTGCCGCTTACTTTTTGCAAGCTCGGCAGTTGCTATGAGTAGCGTAGATGAGGAGCTAAAAGAGATGTTTGATGCTTATCATTTAGGCTTTTTAAAAAGATAAAACACCTTTATATCCCACATCTTACAAGCTATATAATAAGCTCTGTTAGCGTAGCTGTTGCAATGGGTGTAAAAAATAGTCATAATGGCCGAACTCTTGGGTGCAAATAACGGCATGGGAGCAAAGATAGCAAATGCAAGGGCGATGCTCAGAAACAACCGAGGTAATGGCCTATGTTCTTTTAAGTATAGCACTCATTATGCTTTTTGAATACCTCATCATTGAGCCTTTAAAATAGCCTTGATGCCTTGGAGAAGATGATGCTTGAACTTAAAAAAATGTAGAGTATAGAATTTTCAAGAGATAAGGTCGTAGAAAATTTTTAATTTAAAGGTAGAAAAAAGGCGAGGTGGTGACGCTTTTTGGGCCTTCAGGGTGTGGAAAAACTACTATTTTGCGGCTTATTAGCGGACTAAATGAGCCCAGAAAAGGGAGAGTCTAATAAATTTAAAAATGACATATTTTTCAAGAAAATCGTCTGCTTACATGGAAAAATGCTCTTGAAAATGTGCTTTTGGTTATGGATAAACCCGATCAAAACATCGTTTTAAAGCTCTTTGCTAAGGTTGGTCTTAGTCAAAAAGACGCACTGAAATACCCAAGTGAACTAAGTGGTGGTATGAGGCAAAGGGTCGCTTTTGTAAGAGCAGTTGTGACAAAACCTGACCTACTTTTTAATGGATGAGCCATTTTCGGGGCTTGATTATGATATGAAAGAAAGTACTGATCGATATCGTTAGCCAAAAGAGTCAGCAAGGGCATGAGCGTAATACTAGTCACACACGACAGAATGGAGGCCGTAAAGATGTCAAAATAAGATTTATTTTCTCGCAAATAAAGGTGCGGTCATACAAAAAAAGAGCTTATTTTAGATGAGGCTTTTTAAAAACCGTGATTTTACATTTATCAGCAAAACAATAGATGAAAAATTTACAAAGGGAAACCGTTATTATGATTAACAACTTTTTACCTATCCTATGAGGATATTTTTCTTACCAGTGCTGCCTGTGCCGTTATGGGAGCTGCTATATTTTTACACCAACTGATTTTGTGAGTTTGCATAAATTATATTTTTACACCTTTTTCTAGCACTTGCCTATGCTGGATTTTTACTCACTGGACTAACCGACTGGACAAATTTCAGCTCCTCACTAAAAGCCCACGCTTACATTTTATTTTCACTCTTTGCAACTAGCTTTATAGCTGCACTTTTTAGCTTATTTTTAGCACATTTTTATTACGCTTTTTGGGCATATCTAGTGATGCTTTGCCTGTATATGATCTGGCGAGATAAAAATCTTGATCAATTTGGCGTACTTGGATTTTTTTATTCGGTATTTTAGGGTTTTTGAGATCTACTATCTAATAAGTGGCAACGAGAAATTTACTAAAGTACCATTATATTCATGTCATCGCTATCTTGCTTATTTCATATCGCGTTAGCGTTGTACTTGCAAAAGAAGCGCTAAAGCGAGAAAAACGATATGGATGAGGCTATCTTTGTGCCAGATTTTATCTATAAAAATATCGCTATTTGTATGACTTGTGCATTTTTGCTTTTTAATATATTTTTTGAAAAAGAGTATCGGCACCTACTATGTAGCCATTGCTTGCGGATGTGCGGTGCTTGCAAAGCTTAAAGAGTGGCATTACAAGCAGCTTTTGAGGCATAATTTTTGTGATTTACTACTACTTTTATGCAGATATTTTTAGCGGTTGGATTTTTAGGTATCAGAGACAAGTGGGCTTTTTAAGTTTAGGGTCTTGAAGTAAATTTTATGCATTTAATAGCCATAAATGCCGTTATTTTTTTAGTGTTATGCTTATTTTTAATATCGCTGGACTTCGTCACAGCAGACAAAACTTGAGTTTTTGCGTCTTAGCAAAATTGCATTTTATTTTAGTCATTTTAGCTGGCGTTAGTAGAGGCATTTTTGGCTTATTTTTGGAGTGGATTTTATATTCATTTACCAGCCACTTTTGATAGCACTTGCTTTTTATCTTTTGGCTCATAAATTTTTATGCAATTTTTAGAGATAATGAATTCTCTGAGGACCCTGAGTGATATTAATTTGTATAACTTTCAAGTTTTTCGTGGTCGATGATGAGAAATTCGTGTGGTGTGATCTTTCTGATGATGTCGTATTTGATAAGCTCATTAAAGGCTGTTGAGGCGCTTTGGCGCTAAGCCCAACAAAGCTTGAGCACCCTTTAGAAAATGGCAAAAACACGTATCGATAGCCGTTTTGGTTTAGGTCTTGCTCGCGTGCGAGTTCGATTAAGAACTGCTATCCTGCCCTTTGCGTCCTCAAAAAGTATCGACTTTGTGATCTGGCGTTGCACTATGATGGTGTTTAGCGTGGTTGTTAGGATCTCGCTCGCGGCTTTTTGATTGTGCATTTCACCCTATATCATCTAACCTGATAATGTAAATTTGGGCATCTTCGAGAACTTCAAACGCACAGTTGTCATCGAGGTATGGCGATGTTGTTTTTCTAAATGATAAAGGGATAAATTCCTCGCCATCTTCAAAAAATGAGAGTTTCGCAGAGCCGCTCTTTAGGACGATGATCTCGATATCTTCGGTGTAGATCGTGCTTGTTTTTGGCAGCTCTTTAGACTCACATTCTCTAGCTCGCTTGGAGTTAGAAATTTCTACAAATTTTTGTTTGAAGAAGGCCTAAGCGTGATTTTTCATAACTCTCCTAAAAAAATAGAGTGGGATTGTATCTTAGAAAGTATTTAAATCAGTTGGATTTCTATCTTCATTTAAATAAGGAAAGTAATAAATTTGAGAGTGGTTGCATAAACTGCAACCATTAAAAAACCATGGAGCTCTTTTATCTTCTCATCTATCGGTTTTTGTGTCCCATCTTTTTGTCACACTAACATAGGTCGCGATGGCGCTTGTGACGATGTATAGTCTCTCTAAAACCGCCGTCATTTAGCCTAAGTGCAGTCACTTCTATCTGTGTTGTTATCGATGTTTTGCCAACTGCGATGATCTTTGCATAGCAGACAGCACGTCGCCAGACAAAGACTGGTTGTTTAAAGATGATCTCTTTCATAGAAATTGTCACAACTCGCTCAGGCGAAATTTCTCCTAGCAGCCCTGAGCACCTGCAAGGTCATCTGGCTCATTATCCAGCCGCAAAAGATATTTGCCAGCTGAGTTTGTATCTTTTGGTAGCATCACTTGCTTGATGCGCGGCTCGTCAAAATCCTTTAAAAATATCCATTTTTTTGCCTTTTAGATCTTCAAATTTGCGGCAAATTGTAGCAAATTTTAAAGGCTTTATGCTAAAATCCTGCAACTTTAAGGGATGAAAAGATGAATGATTTTAAAAAGACTAAACGAGACTTACAAAAGCGCAAAAATCCAAGCTAAATGCTATTTATAAAAATTAGATGACAAGATCATAGCTGATGCTGTTAAAATTGCGCCCTTGCTGGCACGCCGAGCCAAAAAACAGCCCTTGCAAGAAGGATCATAGACCTAAAAGTAGACCCACTTCAAAATGAGCTAAAAAGCTAAATTGAGGCGAGGACGAGCAAAAACGCGTGCTCGGTGATCTACGGCTATGTTAGAAAGGTATATGAAGATCTCCACTCACAGCTTATAAAAAGGCACGTTATGAGCCGTTTCCCAGACCCGTTTTTATCAAGCCTTTGTGGGGGCTATGCACGAGCTAGGGCTTAGTCTAAATGCGTGGCAAAGTCATGGCAAGATAAGATAATGACACCACAAACAAAGAGTTTGAAGCTAAATTCAGCGATCTTGGTAGGCAAATGAGTTCATCACTAAAAACGGCTTATTTCAGTGTGATAGTAACGGCGTAAGAGCTGATAGAACTTATGGCGCAGTTTGCAAAGAGGGCGAAAAGGGTAGCTTTTTGCCTTACGCCTAGCCTTTAAAGATGAGGTTAGAGGCTAAAAAGTTTTTATAAAAATCTTGAGATTTACAGAAATTGAGCTCAAAATGACGAGCAAAAATCCTACGTAAAAATACCTTGAAAAAGCTGCAAAATGCCTTTTGCGAAGAGGATAACGCTAAAGTGATAAACGCCTGGCAAGAGGCTGAGATAGCGTGGATGGATGTAAAAGGAGCGCTTCAGCCAGGCCATCCGCTGAAGTACTACGAGGACGCCTACACGCATGCAGTTGCGCTTGAATGGGACATCAGGCTGGTTGATAGCGAGGGCATTGACGAGCTTAAGTTTAAAGAAAAAGTGACAAAAACTTACAAAGCGTTTGCGAAAAGATCAGATTGATAACGCCGCGACAAACAAGGCAGTTAGCGAAAATATCGCTCAGAACGCGAGCTTTATATAAGTGTGCCGATGATCTATTACGGTGCGGAGCTAAACGGGCTTTTAGCGCTCAGGTCGTGCCAAATGATGAGAGCGTGAGTGCAAAATGCGGCAAGAGACATTTTCTGCTTTTGTAAATCACGTCTACGAGGGCGCAAAAGCAAAGCCTTTATGAAGCTTAGGAGCTGAGATTACTAGCAAGAGATACTTTGGATTTTGGTGAGGAAATTTTTATTTTTAAAGCCAAAAATTTGGAAAAAGTATGTAAAATTTCAACGATCGGCCATGAGTTTGGGCACATTTCTATTTATCGGGCTTGATACCGAGATGAGTATGAATAAAAAGTGGCGTTTTTAAATTTATAGAAGAGTACAAGGCGACGACTGGCGGGCTGAGTAATTTCTTCTTGCACGAAGAGGCGGAGTATAAAATAGCCGTCTTTCACGAGCTAATAGCCCGTGCGGTTGGGCTTATGCGTGGCGAAAGGTCGATGAGGTGAGGGCTTATTACTGCGAGGGCTCGCACATCTTAGCCTGCTTTTTAGGGCTGAAGTGCTTCAATTTGACAGCAAACTAAGTGTGGATATGAGCGAGCAAGCCTACGCTACATTAAAGAATATGCTTGCAAAACTACTACTGATGCTAGCGAAAACATACGCTAAAAAGCTGATGCGAGCACGTTTTTGGAGAAATATGCCAAAAAGATGAGCAGAGCTACCTGCCAAAGATGAAGAGTGCAAGAAAATTTGTCGAGCATTTCTACGCTAGGGTACGAGGGCTATCGGCAACGACGTCGATGATAGCGGCGAGTGGCAAAGGTGGCAAAAAGCTAGCCCAGGAAGCGGAGAGTAGCCGTGCTTGATAGGTGACAAATTTTTCATAGTGGATCGTTTTTATTTATAGTTTTATTTCTTTCGTATTGGCATATTTAACGGCGATATATTTGGATCAATGTCTATATCTAAACGCACACGTCTATTGTCTTTTGATGTTTGTGTATTTTTTTATTTTTATTTTATACGGGTAAAAAGATAGTGAAAATTTAAAGCTCATACTGGGCTCTATATCGTTTTAGGTATCTGCGGCGTGGGTGGTTGCTGATGTTTTATGGATGCATTATGATGATTTAGATTTTTGGTGAGAAATAATATTTCTCGACCGAAGCTTTATCATATATCTGATACCTAAATGCCATTTGCAATGTTTTTGACAGCTTTCGTTACATCTTTTTGCCAGGATACAAAGCACATGATATGGCAGCAAGTAGTCGTCGATATACTAGTTATAGTATTTGTAGTCTCTAGCTTTTTGGTTTGCTGTCTTTTTAATATAGATGTGCGAGTGATTTTAAACAAAGAATATCGTTTTAAATCTTGCTTACATAGTGATGGATATTTGTATGTTTTGTAGGTATTTGTCACATTATTTTTCGATCGATTTACAGAAAAAGAGACATAGTAAAGCTTCTTTGCTATATCTGCTATGCTATATTGGTTGTTTCTATCTGTGATAGCATATTATTCTACTAGGGATTATTTTGACCTCGAGACTATCAGATGTTCATTATGATGATCTTTTTAAAGGTTGCATTTTTATCATGTTTTCATGCCAGCTTGCATCTGGATGAAAATGAAGGAAATATCAGAGATAAAGGCTTCATAGGATAGATATCAAAATAGGTATTGATGAAAAGAGTCGCCATTTGTGTTAATCGATTCGTTTGTGTTGCTCTTTAGGTCTTGCTGGTAGAGTGGTAGATTTACTCTATCTGGATCGTTTTTTGCTTATGAGCTTTGTTGGTATATGCTGCGATAACTTATAATATTTTCATATAGGTGAAAATACAAAAGACATTAGCTCACAAAGGAAAAATCATAATCGCAAAGCTGATAACGAGATAAAGGAGAGCATCAGGGAGCTTTGAGGGAAAAACGAGCGTTTAAAGACAGCTTAGTGAATTTGACTCTCTAACTGGTCTTTTAAACAGAAAAAGCCTTCTTAAGCAAACTTGCTGAGATGATAAAGACAAAGGCGCTTGGCGAAAAGATCGACACTTATAGCATCGATGTCAATCACTTTTAAAGCGATAAATGATATGTATGGCCACTATGTTGGCGACGAGGTGCTTTTAAAAACTCTCTCAAAATATCAAGGCTATTTTGCCAGAAGGGGCGATCATATCGAGGTTTGGTGGCGATGACTTTTATGATAGTTTTAAAGCAAAAAAGACTATGGGCATTTTAGAGAGTACTATACTATCTACTAAAAGTGATAGGCGAGCAGATCGTCGTTGGCGACTATAAGATAGGGTCTTGGCGCAAAGGTGGGTGTTAGCTCAACGCAAACAAAGCGAGATAATGGCTGATGACCTTATCATGCAAGCTGGGCAGCACTTGACGCAGCCAAAAGGGACGTAAATACAAAATATGTCTTTTATGATGATATAAAAAGAGCAAATTCAGGAGAAAAACTACATAGAGTACTGCTAAATTCGATGTGAATTTACGATGAGATTAGCCTAAATTTCCAGCCGCAGTATCTGCTAAATGGTAAAAAGATCATAGGAGCTGAGGCGCTTATTAGGTGGAACTCACCGGTTAAAGGCTTTTGTAAGTCCAGCTAAATTTATCCCGATAGCCGAGCAAAGCTCTATCATAAATAGTATTGGAACATGGGTGGCGCGTGAAGCCATAAGGCAGATGAGCTACTGGAACAAAAAGTATGGTATCAGCCTAAAAAAATAGGTATAAATATCTCGCCAAAACAGGTTGATAATATACATTTCTCATCTGATATCTTAAACTACGTAAACAGATACGGCATCGATCCAAAGTGCATAGACGTCGAGCTTACAGAGGCAAGCCTTGTCAATGCCGAGGAGATCATGCAAACTGTCTTGGCTGAGTTTTTCACAAAATAAGATGAGTATCTCGATTGATGACTTTGGTACTGGCTTTTCGTCGATGAACTACATCAAAAAGTACCCGCTAGATAGACTAAAAGATCGCAAAAGAGCTGAGTTGATAACATCGCTACAAACGAGATAGATAGAGACGTCGTAAAGAGCATTATAACATTTGCTAAAAATATCGGGCTAAAACGATCGCTGAGGGCGTTGAGGACGAGACTCAACTGAGTACTAAGGGAGCTTGGCTGCGACGAGATACAAAGGCTACTTCTGGGGCAAAGCCGATGAATGCAAAAGACTTTGAGGGAGCTTATAAAAAGCTCGCTGGGGTGAAAATTCTTCTCTTGGGTTTTTAGTCACATCTTTTTCACATGGTAAAAAGTTTAAAACTTTAAACTATATCAAATAAAAATTGATCTAAAGCCATAACACTTTGGTAGTCAGTCTCAAATTTTAGTATTGGCTTTTTGGTATTTTTGGCTAGCAGTTGGATCATTTGTCGCTCTCGTCGCTCTTTGGGATGATGAGGGTGGATCTTTTCACTTACAAAGATGATAAAAGATATTTTTAAGCTCGTAAAATTTCCTTACATATCTAATATCAAAAATTTCATTTTCCTTTTGGCTCATTTTCATAAAAAGCTAGATTTTACGCTCATCAACTTCAAATATAAATTCTTTCTGAAACTCAGTTATTTCTAAGCTTTTTAAGTGCTGCTTTTCGCCTATTTTTTTAAAAATCTCGGATAAAAATGATCCAAAAACAGCAAATACTACGCCAACTATGGTAAAGAAAATTACTAGTTTTTAAAAAGCATATCGGCGACAAAGCCAGCCAAAACAGCCTCTGTGAAAGATCATAAAGACATTTATAAAGTATTGTTTTCGCGCTTTTTTTGATAGATTAAATGCTTGATAATCTATTAAATTTGTCCAGATAAGACGATATTTGTTTTCATAAACTAACCTTTTTTAGTGTAAATTTACCAAAAATTATATCCAAAAGCGAGATTAAGGTTAGAATAAGCAATGGAGAAAAAACATTTTTTAACGTATCAGACATCATTAATTACAAAGCAAAGACAAATTTTATTTGCTGTTGTTGTGCTTTTTGGTATCTCAGCTTGCAAATCTTTTAACTACAACAATGTTAAAATTTGCTTATATTTATTTTGATTTGGCCTTATGACACTTTTGGTATGTATATCTCCATGGGCAGATCAAAAGCTCAAGGTCATGCACTGGCTAGCTGTATGTATGGGTGTTTTTGTGGGGGCATTATTGATACAATTAGAAGCGTAAATCAGGACTTTTTGCTAAGAGATAGCACAAATTTCATATCTTGACCTCTTTTATGTTAGTGCCAATGGGGTTATTTTTAGTTGCTATTAGTCTATTTTTTGATCGTAAAAATACAAAGTCTTGATAAAAATAAAAATACAGCTTGCAGCCGACGGTATAATGTACTTTTCCTAGTCGGCACACTTACTTACTGTATTGTTGATGACTTTGGTGATCTTAGCCCATTCTTTCATCGCAAGAGCACAGATAAGTTTGTAACCAGTATTGCTATTTGCATCAAATTTGCTTATATTATTTGTATCGTTGATTGAGATTACTTTACTAGTAATATTCTTCATATAAGATATAGTGGCTTTTACTTTATCGTTGCAAATGTTATTTTACACTATTAAATTATATGTCTCCTATAATGAATTTTTGCACTAAAGGACTATGACTTTAAATTCAATCGCTCTACCTAGTACCTTTTTCTTTTTGATGTTTGGTGCTTTTTATCTTAAGAGTGAAAATAATCATATCAGTGTTATTAATATTGGGATACATACTACTTCAAAACTAATACCTATGATCTCAGCTTTTTACTTTTAACAAAAAGAGGAAACTTTGGCTCAGCATCTGATCTGCTTATTTTATCTGTAATTGTAGCCGGTGCTATTGTAAATTATTACGTTAGAGTTTTCTAACCTAAATGATGAGCTTTACAGAAAGATAAAGATTTCTACGCGATAGCAAAGAAAAAGAAAAACATAGTAAGACAAATGAGCTAGAAATGTTAAATTTGAGCTTGGAGGGTTTCTGAAAAGGACTATCTTACTTCTCTTGGCAACAGAGCTTCTTTGATGAATGAGCTAAAAAGTATGTGCAACTCACTTGAAGATAAACAAGAAATTGCAGTTTATTACATAAACGTAAGCCGCTTTAAAAAAATATAAATACCTCTTATGGACACGAGGTTGGTGATAAGTTTTACAAAGGCTATTGCAAAAAGTATACGAGAGGTTTGCAACAGGCAAGAAACTATCGCTAGGATTGGGGCTGATGAGGTTTGTCGTACTTGCAAAGATGGAGCTAGATAGCCATACAAAGCGCATGAATCTTGGCTATCAACTAAAGAGAGCATAGAAAAAACCTATACAAATAGAAAAATATCATTTTTCTATTAAAAAGTAGTGGTTGGTATACATGTTGTAAATAAAACAAATATAAGCGACCCAAGAACCATCATCAAAAAAAGCTGACATGGCGATGTACTACGCCAAAACAAAATCCAGTCTTAAATCAATGCTCTATAATGATATGATCGATGAGTGAGATGCACCTTAACTCAAGCATAGAGATCGCACTTAAAAAAGCCGATTGCAAGATGATTTTCAGGTATATTTTCAGCCGATATATGACATAAAAACTCGAAAATGATATATGTAGAGTCACTTTTAAGATGGCAGTCGCAAGAGTATGGGTCTAAAAAGAAGCTAGCGAATTTATGAGCATAGCAAGCCTAAATAGCGACATCTTAAACGACATCTGCACGCTTGCAGTCTCAAAAACAGTCGAGCAAGCTGTCATGTGGAAAAAGTAAAAATTTAAAGTTCAAAGATAAGTATAAATGTAGCGCAAATTCAGAGTACGTCTGAAGAATTTGTGAATGACTTTTTATGTTAGCGCTAAATTCACACCATCTAAATCCAAAGGCATTTTGAGCTAGGGTGAGCGAAGATATCTGGAAAAACGATGAGGGAGATGCTGGATAAAATGCACTCTTGGACAAAAATGGCATTGATGTTTGTGTGGATGACTTTGGATCAGGATATACGTCATTTGTCTATATTAAAGTATAGGATCGACCGCATAAAGATAGCAAAGCGACTTTGTTTCTCAAATCACTAACAGCAAACTAGACATGCAAATAGTTACAGCAATTATCGAAATTTGGCAAAGTCTATGAAAATAAAAGCAACTGCAAAGGGCGTTGAGAGCTTAGAAAGTACTTAAATCTTTTAAAAGATATTGATTGCAGTGAGATGCAAGGATATGCGCTATCTAGGCCTATGAGTGCAGTTGAATTGAAGACCATTTGAGCAAAATCCTCAAATGATAGCTGAAAGTAAATTTCAGCCTTTATCTCTTCGTTTGACTTCACGACCATGCCTGAGCCATGTATCACGCTTGGGATACAGCTGAGTGCAGATATCTACCTCTTCACCATTTTTGTGAGCGTGGATGAAAACTGCATTTTTTGTCATCGCTGCTTTTTAGTCCGCAAACGTTGCAAACTACTAAATTTCTGATCTCTCATTTTTCTCCTTTGAAAATTTCTGGCATTTTAGCGGTTCGATTTTATACTTAAAAATGATTTAAGTCAAGGTAAATAGGCATTAATGGTTATAATCCACAAAATTTAAAAAGGCATAAAAATGGATGAAAAGAGCGATAATTTTTAGAGATGTTAAATATGCAACAAAGCCTAAACGACGAGACAAACGGGCTTGGTTGGGAAAATGGCTATACAAATAAAAATAAACTAATAAGCTGGAGACGCTGCATATATATGGGTGCGCCGAGCTTATAGATAACTGCATGGAAGCACTGGAAGAGTATAGACGCCAAGACTGATGAGCAAAGATACGCATCGAAGTTGTCGATATCTGCGCACTTTTTGATGAGTTTGGCTCTGCAAATTTACAAGACAAAGCAGCTCGGAGATATAAACACGCTAGCTGATGATATCTGCCAAGCAAGCGGTTTTAGTGACTTTTGCAAAGGAGCCACTAAAGGTTGAAGACGAGCATTTATGAGATCATGAACGATGTTGAGATGCTTATACATGAGTGCGGCGGCTTTGACTACTAATATCTTTTGATATATTTAGATTTACTTCTCGATGGCACTAAAAGTGTGGGAGTAAATTTATATTCGCTTTATGGGTGCTACATCGCTAAAAACGTGCTAAATCGCTTCCGCCAAAATAATGGCTACAAAGAGGAAGCTATAAGAAAAAACTGGAACGGACGCGAAGATAACGAGGTGATGGTGAGAATACTATCAAATGGCGTTAGTAAGATCGATGAAATATTACGCAGCGCTTGAGCGTGAGTACAAAAAGGTAAAATGATAAATCTTCTTCGCCTTGGCTTTAAAGACTTTTTACAGCCGTTATAACGCTATCGATCTTGCCACTTTTTCTTAGCATTTGTAGCCTTGCGTGGCTTACGATCTGGGGAGGCGGTGAGATATTTGACCTTTTTAAGCGATGGGGCAAAAAACGAAAATTTCTCCTTTTTAGAGACAAACTCAACGCTATCTTTTATAGCTATTAAAATTACTAAGCTTTAGTGCTACAAAGTGGATAGTTAGCATACTTTTTTTACGTTCTAAGCACCTTTTTAACGATAATTATCAGCATAATAATCGCCCTAATAGTAGCTGGCTTTTTAACGCCAGTTGTGGCTAAAGAGATAAACAAAAGGCACTATAACTACGTGCTTAAAAGCGAGGCTAGCACGGCTAGAGTGCTAAAAGTGACGATGGTTGAGATCATCGAAATTTCTTGGGATTTTGCTCGTTTTGTTTGCCGCTTTTGTTTGTGCCTTTTGTAAATTTTTACCATCATCAACGTGCCATTTTTACATCTACTACAAGCTTTTACTTATAGACGTTGGCTCAAACACGCTTGATAGTGACAAATTTGAGCTAGCACTGCTTGAAGGTGGCAGGGGTTAAATTATAGTTTTTACACTTTTGTTTTTATCTCATCTCACTTGTGCCGCTTGTTGGACTATTTTTCAGCTTTATTTTGTGATAGTTTTGTCGCACCTCTTTTTATCAAAGAGGCGCTAGTTAAATAGAGCCAAAAGGCCCTAAATTTATGCGTATAGTAAGATAGTTTGTTGCTCTCATCAAGCAAAGTGTCAAATAGCCTTTTTGTCGCACTTAGCAGGTTTTTATTTGCCTCATTTTTGAGCTAGAAAGCTCGTCAAACATTTTTAGCATATTGTCATTTATAGTACAGCATGATTTAGGTCTTTTTGGCTCAGGCAACATCTGTGATCTTGTTTGAAAGATCGCTTATGCTTTGACTGCTACCTGCGATCTTGTCGCCCTTCCTTTGACGTTTTTCTCACTCATCAACCTGCGGGCGGGTGCTTCATCGCCTCTTCGATCTCTTTCATATCCTGCTCGTCTATGCCGTTTCCTTTGTATAAAAACTCATAGCCGTATTCGTGCGTTAGAGTTAGAGCTTTTTGGCGAAGTGCCATTTTTCTGGCTAGAAAACTCAAACTTTTGTTGTCATACATAGAAAAAGCTTATCTCATCGCCTGAGCTAGTTTTTCATCGAAAAGCTCATGTTGTTGTCAGCTTCCTTGAGAGTAAAATTGTTTGCATTTTTAAATCCTTTTGAGGCTAAATCGGCAAATGCAATTTCATAAAGCAAAAGTACAGCAAATGCGTCAAAAAGGACGGGCGATGTGTTGTTTTGGGACTAGGGTTTTTGCTGATGATTATCACTGTTTTTAAGCTTTGTTTTTGCTAGGCTTTGGCCTGTTTTACCAGTCGTTAGCTACTACTTTATACTTACCAGATTATCTCAATTTTTAATGTTTTTTCACTATTTTTCAAAGGGCTTTTGCCAAGCTTCGTAAAGTAAATGCCATCCACTACTTTTCGCTCATTGGCGGCTTTTTGGGAGCATTTTTAACGATGCTTGTTTTTAAAAAGTGGCAAAGGATAATTAACCTAACCGAGCTCATTATCTTTTTGATCTGGGTTGTTATCTTAGCTTGTTGTTATCTTTCAAATTTCAAGATATTTTTAGAGATTTTAGGAAAGGTTAGATGGATGAGAGGATAGTTAAATTTCTAAAAAGATGCACCTTGCTAGCGTTTGCGTCGTTGATGATGAGGGGCAGCCTTACGCTTTTTAGCGCATTTTACGCATTTGATGAGCTAAAGCTTTAGCCTTTTTGTTAGCTAGCTCAGACGAAACTTCTCATATTCAATTACACTCAAAAGCTTGTAGCTGGGCTACGGTCGCACTTGATACGAGATCGTTGGCAGAGATGAGGGGCGTGCGGTTTCAAGAGTGTGATGCAAAAAGCAGACGATAATGATAAGAGGTTATATTTTAATAAGTAGCCATGGAGCGAGTGAACCCTGAGATTTGGTGCGTGCGCCTAGAAAGGTCAAATTTACAAGCAACACACTTGGATTTGGAAAAGAAAAATTCAGTGGCAAAAAGTAAAAAGAGCATAATATGTAGTAGCCTAAGAACTACACTTGCAAAAATGCCCAAAATAACGCTTTTTGTAAAACTAGCATATAAAATTCAGATAAAATTACTATGCACTCTTTTTACATTAAACTTACACAAACTACCATAGTTAGGTGGTTCTTTAAAAATATGAATTTAAAAATAAAATATTAAATAACTAAAAAATAGCTTAAAAGTGCCGTAAAATTCGGTTAATCTTTCTAGCCTTACCATTATTATATAATCGCGATAAAATATTTTCAAAGGAGTACTTATGGCTAAGGGAAGCTGGTGTAGTAAAGTCGCTAAATGGCAAGGCGGTTGCTGTTGACAAAAATGGAAACGAGAGGGAGCTAAAAAGTTGGCGATCATCGTTTATATGGGCGAGAGCATCAAGACGGATGGTCTGCATGAACAAGAGTAACTATCGTTGCAAATAACGGCAAAGAGCTAACTGTACTAGGTAGCGATACACTTTCTTTAAATCCAAAGCACAATAGGGAGCTGAGGGCTTAGCTGATGTAAGCGCTCTGCAAAACGCTATCTTAAACGGCGGAGATCTAACAAAACTTGAAGAGACTGCTGCTGGTGGAAACGCTGCTGCAGGCGGTGGCAACGTGGCGTGAGCCTTGGTGCGGCTAAGCTTTGCCGAGGGTGGCCACTACTCAAATATCAATGAAACATGAAATTTGCTGACACAAATAGAGCTTTTGAATCATACGATAGTTCAATGAGCGGATATGTAATGACGGCGATGATACTATAATACCAGGTGCCCCAACTGTTAAATTGTAAGTGATGATCCAGATGATGGCATCCTAACTAGGTTGAGCATGCAAGAGTGATAATGATTTAAATACATCAAAGGTTCTTATCACTGTACCAAAATGATGGAACGGTTAGAGTTGGCGATGTGTTAAATAATCACTGTTACTGATCCAGATGGTAATGAGATAAAAACTAACGTAATAGTAACCCCAAAGTATTTTAACTAGTAGGTTATCCACTGGATGCACCTATCGAGACAGGTAAATATTCAAAAGTAGAAGCAACTATCACAAATTTCCAAGGAAATGTTAGTGGTAAGAGCGAAGATAGTGTGACCCCTACTGGTTTTGGTGCTCCAGTTGTTAAATTTACAGAGGATATGAATCCTAATAACAATCCTGATCAAGACCCTGACAATGACGGGCTTTTGACCTATACTGAAAATAATAAAGATGGCAATCTAAATGAAACTCCAGTGCTTATAACTGTAACAGATGTGATCGTTGGTGATATACTGCATAGTAAAACTAACAAAGCCTGATGGCACCGTAGAGAATAAAAACGTGCCTATCACTCAAAATATAATGAGACAATGGCTATAAAATAAACGATATGCCAGTTGCTGAAGATAAACTCTCAAAAGTGGAGAAGCTTTACGTAACAGATAGTACAAATACAATGACAAGCGCAACTACTAGTGATGAAACAACTCCAGATGTAAGACCGACTTTGAGTATTTACTGAAGATGGTGATAATGATACTAGATTAAGCGATCTTGAAAATGGACGAGATGGCAATTACAGAAGCACTCCAGTAGATATAACTCTTCCAAAAGATGTAGTAGCTGGCGATAAGATCGTTTTCTAACTTATACTGATCCGTTAAAATTAGCTCCTCATGAAAAAACAATCACACTAGAACTAACCCCAGAAATGGTTAGAGATCACAAGGTGACTGGCGTGCCGCTTGATATATTCCTGGGGTAAAAACAACTGCTAGTGTTCATGTAGTAGCTGCTGATGGTACTCAAAAAGTGCAGAGTCAGATCAAGATAGTGTAATGCCTGCTGGAAGAGACTTGGAGATAGAAACTTATAGAGCAAGATACTCTTCATGAGTTTCAGAGACAAGAGAGGCATGGATGAGAATGAGGTAAATGAAACTACTGCACGTATTAAACTATCAAATAAAGATCGATGATGGCGATGTGCTTACACTTCTTGTAAGCGAACCAACAAATAGCACATATACAAAGAAAGGATTACTGTTATACATATGGATAGAAAAGGCAATATAACTGGCGTAACAGAAAGTGGTAATGGTGACCAAAATTTTCCACTCACAAAAGTGAATAACAATGAATATTATATCGATGTTCCAGGCTTTGAGCTAAGACATGGACAAGATACTAACATAAAAACCAGCATAACAAATATGAATCCAGATAGACATACGTCTATAGAATTCTCCTGAAGCTTCAGCTAGTCTAGAACATGTCAAGGCACCTGAGGTTATATTTGAAGAGGCTGATGGCGCTAGAGTAATGAGTAGGGAAAAAGCTATTAGTGATGGATATCTAAATAGTACAGATGTCACTATAAAAATTCCTAAAAAATGCAGTCAATGGTGATAAATTAACCATCGATATAAAGAGCTAAAATAAAGCCCTAGAGCAAAACACTATAAAATCACTAAAGATGTTACCGGCAAGCTCATGGGTGTCTTGGATGCTGATACTAACGCTACTATAAATATCACAGATGGTAGAGTTTTCAAAAATTCCTGGCATCAAAAACTGCAACAGGGCAAAAACAGATGTAACAGCTACGATAGTGAGATAAAGATGGCATCAATCGGCCAATGGTTTAGCGAGCGTAGAAATTTCTAGCATAAATGATACGGCTGCTAAGATTTGTAGAAGATGGCGATCGTAACGTATCTTTGGCAAGATCAGAAAGCAAAGGACGGAGACAATGATCTGCCTAAGACTACAATTTGCAGTAAAGTGCCAAATAACGTTATAGCAGGTGACATAGTAACGTAAAAATGAATGAATGAGTGCTTCGCCTAAAATTTATGAGGTTACAGGTAGAGATCCAAGTGGTGAAATCATACTAGAAGATAAATCAACTAATACTTCTATAACTGCAAGTGACAGAATGAGATAGAGATTAAGGATGTTCAGATAGAAGCTGGTAAAACTATCAACGTATCTGCAGGAGACTACTGATGCAAGTGGTGGCAAAAAGCTGAAGCTAAAAATCATGCACTCTTGAAAAACTTCATGATGATGAAGATCACTTTTTGAAGAAGATGCTGATAATGACGGCATCTTGTATAACGCTAAACAAACAGTGATCATAGCGGAGACAACTACGACAGCAACTATAAAACTCCCTTCAAAATTTTGTCATAGGGTGATAAACTAGTAGTAGAGTCATACAACGAAGATACTCAAACAATAAAACACCTAAAAGAATATACCATAAGCAAAGATGCTGGCGGAAATTTGTAGTTTGCCATTGGTGGTGGTGAAACATTAAATATTATAGACGATCCAAATGGAAATAAAAAGTGGATTAAATACACTCTGAGTTAACAGAGGATCATACGACTATCATAAATGCTAAGGTTACTGACGATACTGGCGTTGACAAAGTAGAAACAAAGGCGACATAATGCTTGATGCTCAAGGTGCTGGTGCTGGAACTGGCTTTGGGCTGTTATCAATGAAGATAGTGATAGAAATGAGATACTAAGTAGAGATGAGGCGATGACAGATGGCCAGTTAAATACAACTTCTGCTACTTCAGATCCCAACTACTGTAAATAGTGGTGATGTTATAAAAGTCAAAAGTAAATGGTGGGGCAGAAAAAGACTTATATAGTTGTTTCAAACGATGGTACAAATGTCACTATAAAAGATGCGGTAACCAATGCTCCTATCACGACGCCTGGCAATAAAGCTAACAATTCTAACGTACATATAGATAAAGATCACCCACACAGGTTGAAGCTACTATAAATGGAGTAACAAAAACAGCCAAGGCTACACTTGAGACGATAGATACAAAGATCTAAAAGTTGAATATAGAAGACGATGCAAGTAGGGATGGCACGATAGATAGAGATGAGGCTATATCTATTGATGGAGTAAAGTAACAACCATAAGCGTTCAAGTGCCATATAATGTCATAACTGGCGATAAGGTAGAGTGCTAATAACTGAACCAAAGAGCAGTGGCACTACAGCAACTGGACCTGTAAACTATACTGTTTCAAAAAGCTCCTAATGGCAGAAATTTCATTTGATAGATGATACCGATCCGACACATACTCCACATGAGCTTGAAAACAATACTATAAGAATAGGTGGCGTTGCCATGCTACCAGGTCGTGAGACTAGTGTAACTGCTGTCATATCAAATGGTGAGTGAGCCGCCAGTGTCTGAGTCCTGGGGCAAAAATAAAAAGCTAGCTCCTCTAAGCGAGGCTGGATTAAAGCCAAATATTGGCGCTGACCTAAATGACAATGGCACCATAACTAGAGATGAGTCTGATATAGAGCAGTCAATCAGGTGGAAGCACTTCAAAGTAAATGTATCTATCCCTGGAAGCGTTATAGAAGGCGATAAGATGAGATGTTGAGATAACAAACCCTGAGTGCTACTACTCCTTTCAAAAAAGCTATGAAGTTATTAGTAAAGATGTAAATGGCAACATTGTCTTGGAAGATCTAGTCACTCCTCTCAATTTTCACTAGATGAGAGATCAACCACTTCAGTTTGATGCTAAAATAGCAGTTGGCGCGGAGACAAAAAGCAAAAAGTAACTCTAACAGATGCTTTTGATAATCATGTGAGTAAGACAGATAGTGCTAGTGCCGAAATAGATGCTATAAGAGGGGCCTTATTGAGAGATTCTGGAAGTCAGGATAAAAGCCCAGATAAAAAGTTTATCTCAATGAAGATGCAAAAAGTGGCGATAAAGTAGAGTTTAAATATACTGATCCAGATGATCACACGCAAACAAAAACTGATACCTATGAATTAACAGATCAAGATATAGGTAAAGGCGTGTTTGAATATTCGCTTGATATCAATGCAAGATCAGCCTATGACCTAAATGTGAAACTACGCTTATAACGCCAAATGAGCAGCAAGCAAGGTTTATTCTAATGACCTTCATCTAGATGAGAAATACACTGTAATTACGACGAAAACTCAACTATGAGAGGTGGCGAAGGAAGTGCTGATACTTTTAGTGGTTGATAATAAAGTGGTTGATTTTAGCACCATTGCTAACCTTGACTCAAAAGTTGAAAGCTTTGAGGTCATCCAGCTCAAAGCAACTCTGAGATCAAAAGACTGATGCAAAAAGCGATCTTTGACATCACTGATAATCTAGAACACTATCCCTAAAAATAAAAGGTGCTGTTGATGAGCATGGCAGCAACTACAAAAGTTGATCTAGATCACAAATGGACTGCTGACCCTAACTATGATGCTACTGGCTTTAAAGGCTACAAAAGCGTAGATCCAGTAAATGGTCAAACCCTTCACATCCAGATCGAAGATAAGATCCAAACAGACCTATAATCCCCAAAAGTGAGTGCGCACAGCACTCCTTTCACTTCAAATAAATTTATACTATTTTAAGCCTTATTTCATTCAATTTAGCTTTTTAAAAAGGAGAAAAATGAAAAGATTAGTCAGCCATCGTTGTGGTCATCGCATGCACTTGTTTTTGGCGCATTTAAATATGCAATTCATTTGTCAGTGCTGGATGAAAACACCAACGAAAAGTGGTCTGAGGTGCTAAATCAATACAAAAGAAGAGCCGATCTCGTGCCGATTGAGTTGAAACCGTCAAAGGCTACGCAGCCCACGAACAAAAGGTCTTTGAAGATCGTGGCAAACGCAAAAAGCAAGAGCATGCAAGTAGCATCGACGCAAGTAGCCTTAGCGACGAAGCAAAGATCAAAAGAATTTATAGCGACTCAAGGTCAGCTGGGCTCAGCGCTTGGCAGGCTAATGGCGGTTAGCGAGAGCTACCCAGAGCTAAAAAGCAAACCAAAATTCTCTCACTCCAAAGCCAGCAGGGCATAGAAAACCGCATAAGCGTAGCAAGAGCGCGACTACATTGAGGCTGTAAAAAGAGTACTAGCATAGCCCTTAGAAGCTTTCAGGTAAATTATAGTAGGCATTTTCTACCCAGAGATGAAACCAAAACAAAGCATCGAGGTTAGCGACGAAGATATAGAAAAACCCAAAAGTTTCGTTTGAGAAATAATGATCATTAACCTTTTGCTCTTTGCATTTAGCTTTTTGTTTTGCTCTAAATTTTCAATGAGCAGATCAACGATGAGGCTCATATCTTTTCACAAAATGAAAGAGATGAGCTTTTTCATTGGTGCAAAATTTCGAGCAAAATAGCACCACACAAATCGCCATAGTGACTTTAAATTCGCTTGAAAATAAGAGCATAGAAGAGCTATCTATAGAGATAGCTAGAGGCTACGAGACTAGGTCAAAAGAGGATAGTAACGGCGTGCTTTTTAGTGGTCGCTCCAAACGAGAAAAAGGTTCGCATCGAGGTTGGATACGGCCTTGAAGGGATGCTGACTGACGCCATCTCGAGCCAGATCATAAATAGCGTGATGATACCCTGGGTTTAAAAATGGCAATATGAGCGAAGGCGTGAAAAGATGGCGTTTTGGCGATCATAAAAGTGAGCTAGTGGCGAGGGTTAAGTAACGAAAACTAGCCTTGGCGACTTGCCTTTTGGCGTGTTTGCCTTTTGCTGGCATGCTCTCTTGTTTTGCCTCTGTGATCTTTAGCAGTTACATGCAGAACTGGCACTTTAGCACGTGCTTTGCTGGGCTTGTATCAACCGCACTTGAGCAGGGATTTGGCGTGCAAAACTACCTTATCATTTTGGCGTTTTGCCTTTATATTTGCGGTATTTTTCTAATATTAAAAGACGTTTTTAAGAGAAAATAGCTCAAGGTGGCTCTTTGATAGGCTTTAGACGAGGTGGTTCAGACTCAAATGAGCGGCGGTCGCTCAAGTGGCAGAGAGGCGGCTTTAGTGGCGGCGGAGGTGGCTTTGGCGGAGGCGGAGCCAGTGGCGGCTGGTGAGTGCCTGCCCTAGAAGTGATTTCTACTACCCTTTTGCAAATTTCTACATTCACTCACCCCTAAATTGACTACTAAAATTTGGCTTCACTTGCCGCTTAGCTCATCTACAGAGCCGAAATTACTCGCTCATGAGAATTTTACAAATTGCCTGACACTTGCCGGATGATAAACCGCATGCGGTGCGAAGCACTAAAGCATGCCCTCTAACGTTGTCGGGGTTAGGGGATTGTTAAGGGGAAGGGAGCGACTTCGTAATTCAAAGCCTCTTCCCCTTAACAAAAGACAACATTTAATTTGTTTAGATTGCTTTGCTAATTTTAAAATCCATTCACCCTAAGAATTGACTACTCAAATTTGGCTTCACTTGCTTAGCTCAGTTTCTAGAGCCGAAATTACTCGCTCATGAAAATTTCAAAATTGCCATTTTTCTTTTGTAGAACAAAGGATCATTTTGTACTTTATACTCGCCATTTGCATATAAAAAGCTAAATTTCTTAAAATATGCCAAAAATTAGGAGCAAAAATGCTATCAGGCGAGCTACTTAAAAGCTATTTTGCAAGCTGAGTTTAGCGGAAATGCTTAGTGGGTTTTAGAGCAAAGTCATTTTGACAAAGAAAAATTTAAAAGCACTTGGGCAAAACGGCTTAGAGCTTAGATAAGAGCCAAAGAGATGAGCTTCTTAAAATGGCAGGTTTTAAGGCGTATCTTGACAGAAAATGTACAGAGCTTTTGCGTGAGCTGATGCAAAGCAAGATCCTAGTTGCAAGTGGCGCGGGTATAAGTTGGCGAGCTTGAGTACACCTGCTTTGATGCAAACACCTACAAAAGATCGTGCGAGGCAGGCGAATTTACTTTCACAACTTTGGTTTTGATATCTCTTTTAAGAGCGAGCCAGCGCTTTATGGCGAGCATAGTGGTAGAAGTTTAAAGCCATTAAAAGAGCGAAAATTTTCATCTTTGGACCAAGAAAATGTGCCCTTTTTCATTTTAAATGCAAAAAGTTAAAGAAATTTAAACTTTGATCTAAAAGAGGCTGATTTTAGAGAGGATGAGGTCGCTTTTACGCCAAGGATTAGGTCGTTTAAAGATGAGGTGAGCTTCAAAATGACGCTTTAAGGGCGGTTAGTGGCAGAGTTTAAAGAGGCGCTTAAAAAGCGCAAAAAGAGTATAAAAGAGTTGAAAAATGCCTATAAAAAGGGGTGAGTATCTTTCATCGGCTTTGATGCTGAGAATTTAGCCCCAAAGCGTTTTTAGCTAGCTCGGGGCTTTGGTTTTATTCTATAACAGCTGGTTTGCCAGTGCCTGCGTTTTTATTTACCTCGTTTTGGACGTTTGAGGCCTTTATGAGCTCAAATTATATGGTGGCTCAAAATATGGCTTAGTTAGCTTTTCACAAGTGTTGCCTTTTTAGAAAGGTCTATGTTACCACTTTGAAAAATAGCGCCATTATCATTTGTGCTATATTTACACCTTTTTGCAAAGTAGTTGTTTTTGGGCGTATATGTAGCGAGCCAAAACGCACGCCAACAGCGTATTTTTGGTCATAAAAAGCCATCTTTTTGAGTTGTAAAAGTTGTTATAGACATGCACCTTTGCATTGCGTGCCATAGGTGAGGCGTTGCGCGCAGTTGTCAAAAATGTTGTGAGCGAGAGTTATGAGTCCCTAGTTTCGCTGCGCCGTCTGAGTCTCTTGAGCCTCATTGGTATCGTTTTTGTCATGGTTTTCAAAGATGTTGTGCGATATCGTGATAGCTTTACTATCTCGCTTTAATGTCGCATAGCGTCGTGAAAGCTTGCCATTTAGTAAACTCTCCGCCTGCTAAATGCACATGCTGGGTTCTACGTGTCCTCAAAATGGCAGTGATCTACCCAGATATTTTCTGCTTGACTCTATGCTTATACCATCGTATTGCGCGTTAAAGTTGTCATTTTTCTATATCTGGAAATGGGTCAAGCATCTTCAATCTTCATATTGCGGATCGCGATATTTTGGACATTTTAGTAAAGTGAGCCGCCTTTTTATGCCTGAGCTTTTGCCTGGTCCGATTATCGTGGTGTTGCTGGCTACGAGCACTACTAGAGCTTTTTATACTCATTGGCTAAGTACGCGAAGTCTTTGCTAGCTTTGGATCTTGCGATCCATCTAAACGTGCATGGCATGAAGCGCCGTAAGCCTGCATAAACGTTTGGCATAAGAACTAAACTCGCCACCACTAATCTCACTTATAAATTTATCCAACCATCGCTATTGCTATTTTTGCGGGATCTTGCCTTCACTAAGGTCTATGAGCCCATCCACACTAGATGACGTAACCACCCATTTTAGCGTATTTTACGAGCTCTTGCCTATCTTGGATGGCGACTTCTTTTGCTCTCTTTGTCGGCGTATCCGCCAAGTACATGCTCAACTCAATGCTAGCGTAACCAAAGGGTGAGTCGCTTGCTTTTATCTCGATCATTTGCGTCTCAGCCCTACATGCACAAATAACGCACCAATGGCGAGCAAAGTATCTTTTAAGCACTTATTGCCTCCTAAATTTGGCTTTTTATTCTTGATGCTTTGTTATGAAATTCGTCGCTTCATTGTAGTGCTATTTTTAGAAAGATAAAATATGTCGAAAAATATCTCACTTTTAGGCGCAGTAAGGCATAGATGAGGCGCTTAGCACGCTTTGCTCTCTTATAGTTGCGCTCGCCTTTTTAAAAAGAAAGCTCTCCAACCTCTATGTTGCCGTTTCTATCGCCAGGCTGCGACGTAGACCGTGCCAACTGGCTTGCTAGCTGTGCCCCCGCCAGGTCCAGCTATACCGCTAATAGCAAGCGCAAAGTCCGCATTTGTCGTGTAGAGTGCCTTTTACCATCGCTTTTTACACAAGGCTCGCTCCACAGCTCCGTAAGTATCTAGTACTCATCCTCAACGCCCAGCCACTCGTGCTTTATGTGATTTGCATAAGTTACTAGTGAGCCATCAAAGCTAGCCGAGACGCCGCCATATCTTGCAAATTCGCCGCCGCAAGCCCAGCCGTGCAAGACTCAGCAAATGAAATGTACAGCCCCTTTTGCATGAGCTTTTTGCTACAGTTTGATCACATCTTTTGCGGGATAAATTTACGCGAAAATAGCGTTTTACCCCTGCAAAAAGCTCTCGATCTGGCCAGATTTGATTGCTTTTTGCTCTTTACTGGTATCAAATTGGCAGGGATCTGCGCAGCGGGTGATATCGACATCGTGAAAGTTTTAGCAAGTGGCGAGCATAGGATCTTAGCGCTATCAGCGTCAATGTCTATTAGGTGAAAGTAGCTAAAATCAGGCTCATACTCGGTGAAAACTCGCCTAGCTCTTCATTTGGGTTGGCTTTTGCGAGAGTTTATCTGAGCGTTATTTAGGCTAGCTAAAAAGCTATTTTTAGAGTAGTCTAAGCTATCTTTAAAGTGCAAGTGTCGTGCTATCTTTTTAGTTCAAGCGAGCCCCAGTTAGCTCGTCAGCCACGATCTTTGCGGCGATGGCCAGAGTACTTTTTCATCCGAGGCCAAAAATGCTTACAAAGTCGTAATCTTTTGATAAATTTTCGATGATAAAAGGTAGCTCTTTGCTATGGAGCAAACTAACCACTCCAAGCTCGCCAAAATGATCCTCGTAACTTTGAAAAATGTAGTTTAGAATTCTCTATTTATCTCAAGATCTTCGCTATTATCAAGATACTTCTGTCTCATTTTAAAGCTCCCTGTCTCATTATACTATTTTTCAGTGTGATTTAACCAGCACAGGTGTAAAATTAGCACATTACAAAATCAAGGTAAAAATGGACTACAAAGAGACACACTCCCAGAGACCACTTTTCCCGATGCGCGGGAAATCTCCCACAAAATGAACCACAAAGACTAAAATCATGGTACGAAGACCGCAAGGTTTACGATGAAAACCGCAAAAATGCGGCTAAGCTTCAACATCCACGACGGCCTCCGTACGCAAACGGCCACCTACACATCGGCCACGCGTTAAATAAAAGTACAAAAGATATCATCACAAAAACGCACTATTTTTACGGCGAAAACGTCCCGCTACGTGCCAGGCTGGGACTGCCATGGTTTGCCGATCGGCGACAAGTCGAAGTTAAGCTGGCGATAAGAAAAAGAGCTTAGCAAGGTCGGATCGAAGCTTTGCAGACAGCACGCAAGAGAAGGTATAGACGTTCAGCGGGAAATGGTTTAAAAGCCTTGGCATAATCGGTGACTTTGAAAATCCATACATGACGATGGAGGTGAGGTTTTGAGGCTGATATCTACAAAAGCACTTTGCGAGGATCGCTAAAAGGGCCTTTTGGTAGGAAAGCAAAGCCAGTTTACTGGAGCTGGGCAGCTAGATCGGCGCTAGCTGAGGCTGAGTGAGTACGAAGAAAAGAGGACTACTCGATATATGTAGCCTTTGGTCTTGACGCAGACGCACTTGAGAAGCTTGGCGTAAAAGGGGCAAGCGCTGTCTGGACAACCACGCGCTTGGACGCTACCAGCAAATCAAGCCATAAGCCTAAATCCAGATGAAAATTTACGTCCTAACAGCTGGTGATCTTTGCAAAGCCCTCTGCTTGAGAGTATCGTGAAGAGCGGACTAAGCAGGGTGAGGTCAAGAGTTTAAAAGCAAGCTTGCTTGAAAACACTCACGCGATAAATCCGCTAAATGGCGAAAGTCTCGAGTACTGAGCGATCACGTCATGATGGACGGCGGTACTGGACTTGTTCACACAGCGCCAGGACACGGCGAGGACGACTACTACTGTATGTTTGAAAGTATGGCTGGTGAGTACGGTGCCAGTTGATGACGGTGCGTTGCTACGATGAGCAAACACAGCACGGTCTATTTACAAACGACGTGGTAGACGGGTTTGTCGGTATGCGACATCTTTAAAGCAAATGAGAATTTTAGAGCTACTTGGCAAAACTTGCAGCGTTCTAAAATTTGAGACACTCTTCATCCTTTCTGTTGGAGAACGCACAAAGCCTGTTATTTATAGAGCGACAAAGCGGTGGTTCATAGCTATGGACGAGGGCTAAAACTAGGCGGTAGAGCACAGACAAACAGCACGTGCGGAGCTTGAAAATGTTCGGTCTACCCAAGCGTGGGTATAAAAAGAATAGGCTCGATGATGAAAATCGCCCAGACTGGTGTATCTCTCGTCAGCGTGACTGGGGCGTGCCGATCGCGTTTTTCGAGGACAGAGCGACAAAGAAGTTATATTTGATGGTGAATTTCTAGACCACATCGCAGGCATTTTCAAAGAAAAAGGCGCTGATGCGTGATGGGCGCTAAAGCATGAACGAGCTTTTACCAAAGGGCTCAAAAATACAAGGCTGAAAATTAGAAAAAGTTATGGACATCCTTGATGTTTGGTTTTGATAGTGGCTCGACGTGGCATGCGGTCTTACGAAAGCGACAACTACGACGCTGGCAAATACCCTGCAAGCATGTATTTAGAGGGCTCAGACCAGCACAGAGGCTGGTTTCAAGCTCGCTTTTTAGTAAGCACAGCTGTAAGTCTCACGCACCTTGTGAGTATACTAACTCACGGCTTTCACAGTCGATGCCAAAGGGCGAGAAGATGAGTAAAGAGTAAGGGCAACGTCATCGCTCCACAAGACGTGGCTAAGACTCACGGTGTGGAAAATTTTTACGCCTTTGGGTTGGTATGAGTGATTATTCAAGCGACCTAAAAATAAGCGAGATATATTAAAACAAATAAGCAGAAAGCAGTACCGCAAAATCCGCAATACTATACGCTTTTACTAGCAAACGTAAATGACCTAGAGGAAGCCCTAAATACGGGTTTAACATCATGATAAATGGATACTAGCACGCACTAAAAGGTCTTTGAGGCGAGCGCGCTAAAACTTACTGACTTTTTCAAAGGGTTTAACATCCTTTCTTTATTCTTATCAGCCGATCTGAGCGGCGTATATCTTGACGTTTGCAAAAGATAGACTTTACTGCGATGCAAAAGACGCCCCAAGAAGAAGATCAGCTCAAGCGCGATGGCTATCATCACAGAGCACTTTTTGCCACTCATCGCTCAACGCCTGCCACACCGTTGATGAGGTGATGGACTACGCTCAAAAGATCATCAAAGGCGAGGCAAAAGACGCGTTTGATCTAGTCTATGAGCCGATCCGATTGACCTTAGTTTTTGAAGATGGTGCTTTTTGCCAGCAGGGAGAAATTAACGAGATCGTGGATGTTCTTAAGAAGGACAAAAAGATAAAATCAACCTAGAGCTAAGCCTAGAGACCCACAAACCACAACATCACAGGCTACGACAGGCGGGTGGCTGATCTTTACTGGTAAGCTCAGTTGGAGCTTACGATGATGAGCGAAACCATAGCTGAGTTTGAGCTGGAGGGCGATAAATTTAAGATCATAACCGGCTATTCACAAATGCCAAGATGCTGGGAAGGTAACGCTAGCAAAGAAGATGCGCTATGCCCAAGATGTGAAGAGGTCATAAATGTAAGTGAGCCAGTAAGCGCAACTATCATCATAGCAACGATCGCTGCGGTGGTCGTTGTTAACTGTTGGCATATTTTGGTTAATAGTTAAGGGATAAAAATAGTGGTAACTTTAAAAAGAGCTTTTGAGTTATCAGCTGAAGGATAAAGGTAAGAGCCGAGCTTGAGGCGAAGATCATAAAAAGAAAAAGAAAAGAGCTTGGCGCTTATGTCGAGCAACTAGCTGGAGGTAGAGATCGCAAAACTAGGCGAGGGCGTGCCTATCGCTATAAAGACAACATCAAGTAAAGGCTGGGCATCCGTGTGCTTCTAAATTACACAAGGCTACAGTAGCACCATATAATGCAACCGTTATTGAAGCTTCTTAGTAAGAGAATTAGCTCCATTGTACCCGCACAAATGTGGACAGATTTGCGATGGGAAGCGACTGAGAGCTCATTTACGGCAAAAACACTAAACCCACTAAATCACGCTCACGTCCCAGGTGGCGTGGCGGCGGGTGGCTCAGCGAGCGACAGTCGCAGCTATGTGCCTTGCAGTAACCGCACTTGGTAGCGACACTGGTGGCTCGATCACGCCAGCCAGCGGCATTTTGCGGATGTGGGACTTGACCAACTATGGCAGGTGAGCAGATATGGCCTTGGCGCATACTCAAGCGACCTTGATCAAATAGGTCAATCGCTCAAAACGTAGAAGATCAGCGACCATATATATGACGCGATCGCTGGACACGATCAAAAGATGGCACGAGTGCAGATGTGCCATTTGTGAGCGTGAGCGACAAGATGAATGTAACAAAAAGCTAAAAATTTGTGTCATCAAAACTACGTAGAAAACGCAAGCGAGCAGACAAACACTGCTTTAGTTAGCTATCAGCTAAAATCACACGGACACAACGTAACACACAAATTTTTGAAGACTCAAAAATGACGTCGCGACCTACTACATCATCAGCAACCGCAGAGGCAAGCTGCAAATTGAAAGCCGCTACGATGGCGTAAGATATAGCGCAACGCGGATGCTAAAAAGTTAAAAACGAGCTATGTAAATTCGCGATCTGAGGGCTTTTTGGCGAAGAGGTAAAAAGAAAATTTTGCTTGGTACATTTTGTACTAAGTAGCGGATACTACGATGCTTACTACATCAAAGCGCAAAAAGCAAGGCGCATATAAAGCTCAGATGAGAAAAATTTTAGAAGAAAATGATCTCATCTTCATACAGGTTGCCAAGCACAGCTTATCATTGGAGCACACAGTGATCCACTTCAAGCCTATCTAAGCAACATCTACGATCAGCGTCAAAATTGCTGGCCTGCAGCCATCTCGTGCCAGTTAGCAGAATGATCAAGTAAACAGTGGCGCAGCTCATCGCAAAAAGCGTGGGACGAACAGACCTTGATAAAGTGGTGCGCTAAGAGTACCTAGAAAAATTGTACAATAAAGATGAAAAATATGAAGATAGTAAAGGGAGCTTTGAGCATTTGAGGATGTGCTAACATGTGCCGCAATGCTCTGAGATACTGCCAAAAGCAAGTTGATGTGAAAACCAGGATCAGCACGTCACGCTAAATATCGATCGTCTCTGCTGCGATGGATACGGTGACTGAGCATAGAACTGCTATCATGATGGCAAGGCTCGGTGGTATCGGCGTCATCCACAAAAATATGGACGATCGAAAGCTTCAAAGCAAAAGAGGTCAAGCGCGTTAGTGAAAGTGGCGTCCGCATCGTCTATCTTTATAAATCCAGGAAGCGACCGTAGCTGAGCTCTAAAGCACTTATGTCAGATCTTCATATTTCAGGCGTTTTCGGTCGATTGATAAAGACTACCGCAAACTAATAGGAATTTTAACGAAACCGCGATTTGAGATTTGAGACAAATATGAGCACTTTGGTAAAAGACCGCATGACGTAAAGCACCGCTTATCACTGCGCACCGGGCTGCACGCTTGGTGATTGCGGAGAAACAGGTACTACTCTCAAAATAGGGTTGAGAAGCTTCCCTCGTCGATAAAGACGGCGAGACTTGACGGACTTATCACCATAAAAGATCTAAAAACGCAAAGGTATTATCAAAGTGCACGCAAAAGACAGCTACGGCGAGACTTCGGCGATGGCTACGCGGCTGTGGCGATGGGTCAGATAGACCGCGCTAAAGCGCTGTCGATGCTGGTGTCGAGTCAGTCAGTCATCGCACTCGGCTCACGGCCACTCAAAGAGAGTATCATCACGTACTTTTAAAAAGAGGTAAAAAGCAAATTTCAAAGTTGATGTCGTAGCTGGCGTATCGCGAAACCAGCGGCGGCCGTAAGGACCTCAGCAGAAGCTGGGAGCGGACGGCATAAAAGTGGAGCATCGAGGACCAGAGTTCGATTTGCACCACGAGGATCGTTGCTGGTGTTGGTGTGCCTCAAATAGCGGCTAATGATGACTGCGCAAGCGAAAGCGGCAGAAATATGGCATCCAGTTGCTGCCAGATGGTGGTTTAAAATATTCGGGCGACGTGGCGAAAGCCCTGCACGCAGGGGCGGCGTGCGTTATGACTGGTAGCTTACTTGCGGGTTGGCGAGGAGAGCAGGTGAGCTCACTTAACATTCAAAGGTCGCCAGTACAAAAGTATGTCGCGGCGTAATGACAATGGGCGCTATGACAAGGGTAGCTCTGACCACGCTACTTCCAAGAGGGCACCGCTCAAGACAAGCTTCCAGTGCCTGAAAGGTATCGCGGGCCGTGCGCGTTTGCTGGCAGTGTAAAGATGTGATACATCGGCTAATAGCGGCCTAAAAGAGTGCGATGGGCTATGTCGGCGCAAAAGATATCCCTACTCTTCAAGAAAGAGCTGGATTGTCGAGATAACAAGCGCAGGACTAGGCCACGTCACGACTGGCGGTTGCACTCGCTCACGAGGGCGCAAACTACGAGTGGTGAGTGTTAGACGCCACAGACTGGAACCGTCGGTAAGTCGAGCCACTCTATCTTGAGGTAGCGTATGCTATCATCATTTCTGAAAGCTTAGTTTGCGGGACTTGTAGCGCGCTAGATGCGATAAAAAGCGGCGTTATCAGCGATCTGCCACGCTAACTTCGGCTCGCACCATGCGGCTGGCACATACGCAGCGACGAGAAAGCTGGCTGGTGGGACGGGACAGGCTAATGGGCAGTAAAAAGGCGGTTTGAGTACCGACCGAGTACACGTTATCTGCGTAAATATCCACAAAGCTCGATCGCTGGCTCGACCTCGCCATTAAAGACAGTGGATAGAAGTAGCGGCAAAAGGTATCGGCTAAATTTCCCTGTCCTTGCCATAAGCGACGTGGTAAAAAGGCGCAGATGAGGCTGTGAGCGAAGGCTTGGCATTACAAGAGCAAGAGCCGTGATGAGCGGCGGTCTTGGTGGTCACGCGGCACTTTGCTACGCTATCAGGGTCGCACGAGTGCACAACCGACAGCACAATGCTCTGCAGCGGCGCCTATCAGACGAAGCCTTGGGCGATGGCGCGTTGCGCAACAAGATCGCCATCGACCATTTTAAATGATGAAAATTTCAAAAACGGCGAATATGACGTGGGATTTATAAGAAAAATGGGCTAAAAGGCATGGCTTACGGCAGGATGGCAGCACATCGGCTAGCAAGCCCTGATAGCATGGATAAAGAAAGCGCCCGGACGACTGCGTCCGGGAAACTGACGGCCTTTACGATCTTTTTGGACATTTTCAGATCGATCGTTACATGGAGTATAACGGCACAACTTCCCAAAGAGGTTTGATCCGCTACAGCTACCTATATATCGTAAAGATGATGAATATCTTTGACTGCACAAAGGCACTACGACAGTAAAGCAAGACGCTTGCACGCCGATCAAAACAAATTGCACCTTATCGCATTTCAGGCGATCTGCTCTCCGCCAAAGTGCACTCGCGAAGTACCAGCGCACTTTGCGAGATCGGCGAGAGGTGCAAGACACCATTGAGAATGAGATAGCAACGCTTCACGGTCACGACGCCTTTTTGGTCGAGGGTGACGGTGATGGATATATAAAAATATATTAAAAAGGGACTGATGGAGCATAAAAGAGCAAAGTTTACTGAAGAGAGAATTAGCCCTAGCTGATAAAATTTTAAACGATCTAAACAAAGCGACGTGAGCTTGAAAAGAGCATAAAGCTACTGACGGGCAAAGCGCTTAAAGTGAAGCAAGAGAGAGTACACAGCAAAACGCAAAACTTAGCATAAAGCAGGTGGATGATGGTGGAAATTACGCCCTTCAGCTACTAGCGCAGACCTTTAAGCACAGAGGCGAGGCTTGATTATTACCATAGTGCGCGGATGAAAATGCAAGCGAGGCTGGTTGTCCTTGGTGAATACAGTGACTAAATATGGCTAAAGAGCATGCGACATGCCAAGAAAGCCTAATAAAGAAAGCAGAGCGAGGCGCAAAAGAGAGCGCTTTTTGCGGTGGCAGTACGACACGCCAACATCATCGCACCTATCGCCAAATTGTTAAAAGCAGAGAGGTACAGAGCCTAGCCAGATTGTGGCAACCAGTGCTTATACGAGTCAGCAGATACTTATGCCTTATGCTGCACTGGAACGAGGCTAAAGTGCAGCAACGCAAGCGAGGAGCTAAATCGGTACTATCTTTACATGCGAAAGGTGGGGTTGGCGTCGTGTTTGGCTTCAGAGGCGCGCACTTTGACGATGTGCTGGGCATATATGAGCGCTTCAAAGGTTGATATCGTGCTTGTGCCAACGGCTTGCACGTTTTTCTCGCAGGCGCGCTGGGAGGAGCTTTTAAAGGTTGGAGCTTTTGACAAACAACATCTATGTGCTTCGTGTGTAAATCGCGTGAGGAAGCCACAAGAGCGAGGACGAGCGAGTGGGTTTTACGGCGACTCGGTGCCAGCAGCCCGTTTGGCGAGGGTCAAAAAGCGGGCTTGGCATGAAGAGATGATCGATAGCGCGGTAGTAAAGGAGGCTTAGCGAGGCTAGAAGCACCTGGGGCTTTATGCAGATAGAGGGGAAGTATGAAGTGGCAAGTGAAACATACACCTGGAGCGAGAAATTAGATTGGGAGCTATAAGAATGCCAGGTGAGGCAGGGCGATCAAAATGATAAAATTCTTTGAAATGCTCATTTTAGAGAGCTTTTAAGCAGGTCTTAGCGGGACTATGCTACAAAGAGCTGGGCTTGCTCACGATACACAAGACGGCTTGCAAAGATCGACTTTACGATGAAAAAAGCTTCAAAGCCTTTAGCTATGATAAGCTATCACCGCCATAGCAAAGTCACACTCTGCCATGCAGGCTTTTAAAGCTTTGCGCCGAGTTTGGCTCGTTTCATAGCTATATCTGCTCGACGGTACAAATGGCAAGCACGCGATAAATGACGCATAAAAGCGCCAAGGATATGCCAGCAAGTAGCGAAGCTCTCAGGCATATCTCAAAGATATGAGCGTGAGCTTTTAAATTTTGTGGGTGCTGTCATCATCTACTCCCGTTTTTACAAGGCGTTGGCATCATCGATGATCACGAAAATGAGTGCTTTTAGCAAGAGAAGGCGAGTAGCTCGCCGCTACTGTAATCATAATGCAAAATAAATAATTTTAAGTAATGCTTTGTCGTAAATAATCCTATAATTTTAAGTAATCCACAAAGGGTTTAAACTAAAGGTGTAGATTGAGGTTACAGGCTTTGGCGTAATACTAAAAAGGAGACGCTATGAGGTAAAGTTTCCTAGACGTGAAGTTTTATAAAGGGTGGTGCTGTTTCGGCTCTGCTAGCGCGAGCGTTTATGCGAGCGAATATGCCAGTCTTTGGGATAAAGATGTCCGATTTGACTGAGGAGTGGGATGTCGTTATCATCGATGAGTGGCTTTGCTGGCCTTGCAGCACGTATCAAGGCAAATGAGCGAGGCAACAAGGTTCTTATCTTACAGAAAATGGGGCGAGTTGGTGGCAACTCTGCTTAATAAATGGCGGGATTTACGCCGTGCCAAACAGCGAGCTTCAAAAGAAAACAGGGGTCAAAGACTCAAAAGAACTCTTCATCTCAGACTGCGTCAAAAGCTGGCCTTAGGCTAAACCATGTGGAGCTTCTTGGTATCCTTGCCGATAGAGCGGTCGATACTTTTAACTTCACCGTAAAACACGGCGCAAAAATACCTGAATAAGCTACTTCGCGGGGGCGGACACAGCGTGCCAGGGACTTATTACACTGAAAATACAAGCGGCTCTGGCATCGTTCAGCCTCTACGCTGAGACATTTAAAAATGACAAGACTGCGAGCTTAGAACAAGGTGCAAATTGATGAGTTTTCATGACTGATGAAAATGGTGCAATAGTAGCGTTGCGGTGCGGAAATGACTATAAATTGATAAAAATCTATTTAGCGATGTACAAGAATAAAAAGTGGTGAGCGTAAATTTATAAAGGCTAAAAAGGGCGTCGTGCTAGCAAGTGGCGGCTTTTGTAGTCGAGAATCGGAAAGCTTCAAGACCCACGCGCTGTGCCTCGATTTGACACCACAAAACCACCCAGGTGCAACTGCTGGTGCTTTGATCTCTGCCCTAAAAATAGGCGCATTACCTGTGCAAATCGGCTGGATACAATATATCCCATATAAAATGCCCTGACGAAAACGCAGCATCACAGTAAATTGCCTGCCTGCATGCTGCCTTTAGATATGGCATCTCAGTCGATCCAAAGACTGGGCAAAACGCTATATGAACGAGCTAGCCGACCGCAAGATAAGGGCTGATGCTATGTTTGGGATAATTGACGCTAAAACGACAGCTATCCTATAAATTATGTGACTCTGTGTGGTCGCCGCAAAGCTAGTCGAGAGCGACCTTGCAAATCCATGAAAAACGGCGTCATAATGAAGGTGACACTAGCAGACCCTACAAACACTACAAAATGCCAGCTGGCGAGCTAGACAGTTGAAAGATATAATGAATTTGTTAAAAAGGCAAGGATGAGGATTACGACAAGCCGATCGAAAGCTAACTGACGGGCTAACCGTCTCGCAGCCCCATTTTACGCTATGCGCGGGCTCCAAAAGCTGCACCACAATGGGCGGCGTGAAGATAAATAACGAAAGCTCAGGTGCTAAACATCGACGATGAGCCGATCAAGGACTTTACGCTGCTGGTGGGGTCACTGGCGGTACGCACGGGCAGACTAGCAGACTTAGTAGCGCGCGATGCTTGACTGCCTAACATTTGGCATGATAGCTGGGGAGAATATCTCAAAATTTGCTTTCTTGCTTACTCTAAGGTAGTTTGATATAAGAAGGGACTTGAATTACGAAGTCGTGCCCTTCCCCTTAACAACTATCACCCTTTTACGACGTTAGAGGTGCATGCTTCAGTGCTTTCGCACCGCACGACTTAAAATATGGGAATTACAGCCTTCGGAGATTAGGTAAACGAAGCGGGGTTGAAAAGTATATAAAAGAAAATGTGATGTTTTGGGCGAGCAACTTTTCCCCAAAGTATCAAATTAGCGCCTTCGTCACAAGAAAAATGAGAAGCGTTTTGCTCTGCTTATGCAGATAAGCGCTAACGCTTGGTCTTAAAAAGTGATGAAATGATAGATGTTTTAAACCTAAAAATGCACCCCTGATCTAGCCATGGTGCTGGTTGATGAGCGACAAATTTTTAAAAGCATATCACATGAATAAAAGCACTGGATAAAGTGTAAAATTTAAACTCAAAATCTCACAAAAACCGTTTTTGACCTGATAGATGAAAGCTTTGAGCTAAGCAAATAAAGCCATTTTTCAGCCTTTCAAATGTAGTAGTTTTGTTAAAATCACGAAAAACTTAAGGATAAAATTTCTGCAAGAGCTAAACAACGAGATCAAAAAGTCCATTTCATAGGCATCGGCGGCATCGGCATCTCAGCCATCGCTAGATTTTTACACGAAAAGGCCACAAGATAAGCGGCGGCTGACATCAAGAGAGCAAGACGACGCTTGAGCTGCAAAGCGAGGGGCATCGAGGTCATCACACCGCACCGCAAGAGGGCGATAAAAGACCAAGACTTTGTGGTCTATTCAGTCTGCGATAAAAGAGGACAACATCGAGCTAGTGGAGGCTAGAAACAAGGGCATAAAGTGCTTTTTCAAGAAAGAGAAATATTTTGCCTTATGTGCTTGAAGATAAGTGCGTTTTTCGCAGTTGCTGGCGCGCACGGCAAAAGTACGACTTCAGCGATGTTAGCTAAGCCTCAATAGAAGGCTCCAGTCATCATCGGCGCCATCTCAAAGCAGTTTGGCTCAAACATGCGCTACGCTAAAAGCGACAACGTCGTATTTGAGGCCGACGAGCGATTCTAGCTTTCAAACTCAAACCCATATCTAGCCATCGTCACCAACGCAGAGCCAGAGCACATGGAGCACTATGACTACGATCTAGCTAAATTACACGCGACTACTAAGGGCTTTTTGGAGCGCGCGAAAGTTAGGGTGATAAACGCTGAGGACGAGTTTTTAAGCACGCTTAAGCTTGATGCGATCAGACTCTATCCAAGCAGTGATATCACCGAGCTTACGATGGTTGTAAAGAGACTATCAGCCATAACGAGCTTTAATCTTAAAAATTTGAGCCGAATTTGAAGCCTTTGGCATGGGCGAGCATATCGCCATAGACGCATCTTTGGCTATTCTAGCTGCGATGCACGAGACGCCACTAAAAGATATCAGAGAAAAATTACTCACGTGACGAAAGGGATCAAAAAGCGTTTTGACATACTTTGTGCAAACAAAGTACTATCCTATTGACGACTACGCGCGCACCATCCAACCGAGATAAAAGCGACGCTAAAAATCAGTCTTTGAATACGCCAAGTACTAGGCATAAACAGCGTCACAGCGATATTTCAGCCACATCGCTACACAAGACTTTTAGCACAAATTTAGCTGGCTTTAAAAGAGTGCTTTGAGGGCGTTGATGAGCTTGTTATCTTGCCAGTTTATGCAGCTGGAGAAAAATCCGATCGAAGTTGATATGAAGAGCGGAATTGTAGTACAACCCGATCTTTACAGAACAAGGTTGAGAGGGTTGAAGAGGATAGAATGTATAGATGAATTTGGCGTGAAAAACCGCCTAAGTGACGGCATCGTAGTTGGCTTTGGAGCGGGCGATATCAGCGTGCAGCTAAGAGGCCGGATATTAATGGATATCAAAGTAGTTTCAAGCCACAAGATGAAAATGAAATTTTACAAAGAGATAAAGGAAAAAGAACTAAGCGAGGATGAAATTTCAAGCCTTATAAATTTGGGCAAAAGATATTTTAATAGCCCTTGCAAAGGTCACAAAAGCTAAATAGCGCTCAGATAAAGATATGCTGCCAAATGCCCCATATCTTGCCGTTTGCTTTGTTGGTTGAAAAGCAAGATATCAGCGAGGTTAGAGCTGAAATTTTACAGAAAAAGATCAAGCCTCATCGCAGAGCTTTACAAGGAGCTCATCGCAAAATATAAAGGCGTAAAATGGTAAGAAGGTGATAATAATCGCCGGCGTGATGCTACTTTTTTGAGCGAGTCTGGGCGATAAAAGATGAAAAAGATCAGCAAAAGCATCAGCGGTCGTTAGCGTGGTGCTTGTAGCTGATCCTTGCTTGTGTCTATTTTTACGAAAGATTGATCAAAAAACGAGGACGCTATCTCAAAGCTAGTGACTGACTTTAAGCAGGGGTAAAGTGCTAAAATGCGGCGATCACAACGTCAGTAATAAGAAGTTTGAACTACGAATTTGGAACGGCGTCATTTTTGCCAAAACGAGAATTTAGTGATCTTTCAGGTCTCATCGTGCCTATAACGAGCTGCGAGCAATGAACGATATCTTTGCAAAGCTCGATCTAGGCGAGTATCTAGATAATTAACTCCTTTTAGCAAGGCAAAAACCGCTATTTTTACAAGGTGACAGCAAAATCCACTTTGAAAAACATCAGCGAGCTTTCAAAGTATGATTTTAAGGCACCTGACGAGATAAAGAGCTTTGATGACGCACTTATGAGACTTAGCAAGCAAGCGGTGCTTCACATCAGCGAAAATTTACGAGTTTGCAAAGATCATTAAGTATTTTCATATCTAAAAAGCAAAAATTTGAAGGCAGGCTTGGCGAGTGGATCGCAAAGGTTGAAATCCCTGATGCGATGAGCCAGATGGCAAACAGCTTTGATGAAAACGGCGAGTTTAGCGACAGCGTGGACGAGAGATTTTACGCGATAAAGCAGGCGTTTAGCGAGAAAAAGCGCCAGATCGACGCCGAGCTTAAAAAGCTCATCTACTCAAAGCACATCACGCCCTATCTAGTCGATACCCAGACGCACCATATCAACTCACAGAGGCACTTTTGGTGCGTGGTGGCTTTTAATCACGCCCCTAAAAGGCAGCTGTCATCTCGCTCGAAGCTCAGGCGGTTACTTCGTACGTCGCACCTGCAAGCACCGAGCGCGCTAAAAAAGAGCAAAGCGAGCTGCTTGATAGAAAAGAGGAGATCATTTTACGAGCACTGCAAGAATTGTAGCTTGCAGATGAGCAAGAGCCTGCTTTTTAGAGAGTACAATAACGCTTTTTGATCAGTTTGACGCATATCAGGCGCGTGTAAATGGCTGAGATCACGTGACTATGAGTTTGTTTTTACCAAATAGCTCGCACGTCGCTAAAGCTTGAGACGTGCCCATCCCAGCGCTAAAAATCCAAAAGAGCGTGAGTGTAGATTTTTAGCAAAGCGCTTCTCATTACCGGCGTAAATGCAGGCGGTAAGTCAATGCTTTTAAAATCGATCATCTCAGCTACGCTGCTTGCAAAATATCTGCTGCCTATGCGTATCGACGCAAACCGCTCAAGCATCGGCTCTTTTAAAGCATTTGACGCGATCATAGAAGATCCGCAAAGTGTGAAAAACGACATTTCGACCTTTGCTGGCAGGATGGTGCATTTTGCAAAGCTTTTTACTAAAAAGTCAATCGTCATCGGTATCGACGAGATCGAGCTTGGCACCGACTTTTGAGGAGGCTGCGAGCTTGGATGGCGTCATGATAGAGCGCCTCATCACTCAAGATATCAAAATGATCATCACGACCCACCACAAGCGCCTTGCGATGTTAGCTAGCTAAAAATCCGAGGTTGAGCTAGTGGCGCACTTTACGACAGAGGCGGCTCAAAGACCCTAATGTGAGTTTTAAAAGGCACGATCAGCAAGTCTTATGCCTTTGAAACGGCAGGCAAGATACGGCATATCTCAGAATTGAGTGGCACAGGCAAAAGCAGTTTACAGCGAGGATAAAGAAGACTTAAATGAGATCATCACAGAGACCTTCCCAGTACAAACCAAGCAGATGAGGGGATAAAAAGAGGGTCACGGCAAAAGAGGAGCGGCTGGAGCGCTTGGCTTGAGGAGCAAAAAGAGCTAAAAGAGAAAATGAGATCAAGCTAAATGCGACTATTTCGCGCCTTGAAAAAGAGTATTTTGACGCGATAAATGCAGCAAAAGCTGTTATAATTCAAAGATATAAAAGACAAACAAAGGGGCGCTAAACGTGTAAAATGAGAAAAAGCTGCCATCGTTAAGCCTAAGAAAAACTGAGCGAGAGCCTAAAAGTAGGCGATAGAGTAGAAGTATGAAAAATATAAAAGGCACGGTTTTGAGCATCTCTAAAAATGACGCTATGATCGAGTCAATGGTATAAATCTGCGTGTGCCACTGGAGCTTTTTAAGAAAAATGGCAACGAAGTGCGTCACGCCTCAAAAGCAGCGTTAGCCTAAATGTCGATAAAGCCAAAAACTGCGTCGCATCATCGCTTGATCTGCACGGCATGAGGGCTGACGAGGCGATAGCAAAACTGATCAATTATCTCAGATAGTCTTGTTATGGGATTTGATGAGGTTAGCGTATTTCACGGCATCGGCACGGCAAGCATCGCCTTTGCAGTCAGAGCTCTTTAAAAGAGCATCCAAGCGTGAAAGAGTTCGACGCATCCAGCAAACCAAGGCGGGATATGGCGCTAAGATCGTTAGGTTTTAGTCAAATACTAATGAAAAATGAAAGATTGGTTTTATATAGCTTGGATATAATCCGTTAAAAGAATGAAGAAGGGAAGTTTGGGGAATTTATGGCCGCTGAAGAAACTCAAAAACGCTAAATACAACCAGGACGGTTGCTTTTTGTCGCTTTTTATATTAACGGCATTTTTGTGATAGAGATTAACAGTTTTTATTTTAAATACAACAACGCACTTTCTGAAAACAACTTTGACCTTGAGAAAAAACTGCAATATATGACCTATCAATATGTTGATTATTTTCAAAAATATCAGCAAATATGACGTATCAAATTTCCAAGATCATATAACCAACAACTCCGTTGGTGACGCATTTTTTGCTAAAAAGATAACGGTAAAAATGGCTTTACCAGTAGTAGCCCTCGGCAAAAAGAGATTGATCGGTCAAGACTACAGCGACACTAGCTGTGGCGACATCTACTCACGACTTTCAAAACGGACTATTTTCAAGGCTGAAATTTTGCACTGAAAACAGCGCAAAGATCATGTATGTTTGTGCCCTGTTGGCGACTACGATTTTTGGCTTTTAAAGGCAAACATCGATCAAAAGATCATCGGTATGAACGACCAGTTCTTTTTGCAAATGGCTCTTTCAAAATGTACGCTTTACCTTTATATTGAGCGATGCTAGGGCTTTTCTTGGGGCTTATAATTTGTATATTTTTGTCTTAAAGTATAAAAAGTCGAGCACAGCTACGAAAAAGCTAAAGATCGAAAGCACCGAGAAGATCGAGGAGCTTAGTAAGAAAACTCTATATCGACCCGATGACTGGACTTTTTAAACAAGGCCGCGCTCATCAAAGACGTAAACGAGTACAAATATCCAAAAGTTATCCTCATGGATATCGACGACTTTAGTAGGATGAACGACTACTACGGCAGATACGTCTGTGATCGACTCTTGATACAGATAGGCAATGTGATAAATCAATTTGCTGCAAAATGAAAATATGAAAGGCTTACTGTATCGAGGCGGATAGATTTGCTTTGGTTGAAGATAATGAGATTATCGATAGATACGAGGAGCTGGCTGGAATTTGCTAGATATTTTTAAAGGGCAGAATGCTAAGCATAAAAGATGAAAATGGCGTAGAGGTCGATGATATAGAAATTCACAGCACCATTGGCTTTGCGCTTGATAGCGACCAAACGCTAAGAAAAAGGCGACCATCGCGCTAAAATCAGCCAAAAGCTCTGACAAAGACTATGTTTGCTACTTCAAAGGGCTAAGCGAAAAAGACGACTATGCAAACCAGATTGAGCGCTCAAAAGCTTATCCAAAATGCGACTATAAACGACAATATTGTGCCGTATTTTCAGCCGATATTTTGACGATAAAAAGGTTCCTGTAAAAATACGAGATGCTTAGTAAGAATTTGTAGACCGGCGACGACGTCATCTCACCCAAGCGTCTTTTTGACATCTCAAAGCGTATCAAGCGTTACGCAGACCTTGAAAAACAGCTCATTAAGAAGTGTTTTGACCATTTGATAGAGGATCCCAATTTGGTTCTTTCTATAAATTGAAGCAGCCGAGATATGATAGATGGCGACGTTAGCGCACTTGTTTTCAAATGCTAAACAAAGCACAATGTGGCTGGCAGGATAATATTTGAGATCGTTGAGGACGAGGAGTTAAGAGCGCTGAGCGCGTGACGGTCTTTGTCGAGCGCGCAAAGAGTATGGGCGCTATGATCGCGATAGACGACTTTGGCTCTGGCTACTCGAACTTCTCTTATATCATAAAGATCAAGCTCAGACTACGTGAAGATCGACGGCTCTATCATCAAGGATATCGATATAACATAAAGACTCATACGCCATCTGCTAGTGCGATCGTGGCGTTTGCAAAAGATCTTGGCATAAAACGATCGCCGAGTACGTCCACTCGAAGGAAATTTTACCAACGTTTGTAAAGAGATCGGTATCGATGAATTTCAAGGATTTTGTTTAGGAACTCCGTCTAAAAAGGCGTTTTAGTGGTATCTAGCTTTTTAAAAGAGCTTTTGAAAATTTCACTCTATCACGCCTGATGACGCTGGAAGTTTGGGTTTATCGCTAAACTTGCCTGACTTTTGAGGCGAGGTATAGAAAAACGGCACAAAAATCTCATACTTTCTAGAAATTATGGAAACGGCGAGCATCTAGCCTTCGCAGGACACGTTGATGTCGTGCCTCCAGGTGATGGCTGGGAGGTGAGCCATTTACCCCACTTGAAAAAGATGGCTACATCTACGCAAGAGGCGCGCAGGATATGAAAAGCGGCGTGGCTGCCTTTGTTTGTGCTGCAAAGGAGGCTAAACTTGATGGCAAGACTAAAGCCTTATCTTAACAAGCGACGAAGAGGGCGACGGCACTTACGGCACGCCTTTGGCACTTGAGTATCTGCGCGAGATGCGGGATCTGCCCAGAGATTTTGCGTCGTGGCTGAGCCAACTTGTGATAAGGGCACGGCGATAGCATAAAAGGTCGGCAGACGCGGCTCGATAAATGGCAAGATCGTGATAAAGGGCGTTCAAGGCCACGTGGCATCCTGAAAAATGCGCTAAATCCAGTAAATTTAATAGCCCCCACTTTTTAAGTAGATAGCTGATCACGATATGGACGGCGGGTAGCGAGTTTTTTTAGCCCAAGTAAGATCGTGGTGACGGATATTCGTGGTGGTATGCAGGTTTGCAACGTCACACCAAGTGAGCTTAGTATAATGTTTAACGTCAGAAACTCAAACTTAACTGACGCAAATGACGTCGAGAGCTATCTTAGAGGCGTTTTTAGATGGGCTGAACTACAGAGCTTAGTATAAAGCAAAGCTCAAAGAGATTTTTAACCAACAAAGATAGCAAGATCGTAAGAAATTTAATGGCATCTGTTGCAAAGATCACTGGCGTTAGCGCCACTTTTAAATACAAAAGGCTGGCACGAGGCGACGCTAGCACTTTTGCTGAGTTTGGCGTAGATGCGATAGAATTTGGCGTCATAAATGACCGCATACACGCTAAAAATGAGCTGAGTGAGCCCTCGATGAAGTAGAAAAAACTTTATGAGTTTTTAAAGACCTCATGAAAAGTTCAGCTAATCTCTTTTTCATTAAATAGCTTAAATTGAGCCGCTGTTTCAGCGTTTTTAGGATACTCACACGTAAAGGTGACTGTTTTTGCCGCAGCCATCGAAACCACTTTTACTTTTAATAGCTGATAGTATTTATGCCAGCATCAGGCTCCAGCTCTTTGCATAGCACATTATCTTTTGATCTCGCACTTGGCTATCATCATCGGCGCATTTATGCAAAAGAAGTACTCGCTCCAGTTGGCGCGATCAGTAAGATCTCGAGCGTGACTCGATCTTTTATGGCGTTATCTCTACCATCGTCTGTGCAAGTATCACTGAAGTGGTGCTAAATCAATACAATTGGCTTTCGAAGCTCAGCCTATCGCTCACAATGATATGCTTTTGAGATTTCCTTGGCATGACGCTCGCTGGTCTTTGCTTTAGTCTAAGCTGACTGTTGCCCTGCAGTCAAATTTGCTTTTTATCTATAAATTTGAGGGAGGTAGCCACCAAAGATGGCTACATTGAAATTATCTTAAACGTGAATTTTCAGCTTTTTGCGCGGAGTTTGTCGAAGTAGTCGTTCATTAGCTTCTCTTGCTCGCCTTGATAAAGCTCGTTTATAACGCTATCTTTGACGTCAGCAAAGCTCGGGTATACGAGCCGATCTTCTCTTTTACGTAAAACATATCGTAGCTGTCAGGTCCTTGCAAGGGTGAGTAAATGAGGCCATTGCTGGTGTTTGCGATGATCGCTGCGAGCCTAGGGATCGATGCTTTGATAGTCTATGCTGAGCTCTTGTGTTTGCACGCCATTTTAGCAGTGAAGGGCTTGTCTTTTTGAGCCTCTAGCTCAGCCTCGCTACTAGCTCTATAGACGATCACATTTGCTGTGCTAAAGACCTTAAATCTCTCAGGATTTGCGTCAAAAATAGGCCTTTGCTCTCTTCTCATTTATATTTTTTGCCAGCCTCAGCGGCGATGCTTTTATATAGTTTTTCTTGAAGCATCTTTTTTGCAGCTCGTTTTTAAACTCCAAAAAGTCCATGCCTTGAGCCTGCATAGAGCTTCTAAACTGCGCATTTGTCATACCATTTTGCTAGCGATCGCCTCGACTCTGTCGTTTAGCTCAAAAGGTGTGACATTTAGAGTTTCGATGCTTTATCTGAGCCTCTTCGAGCTTCTCTCTGATGAGTAAATGTAAAGCCTCTTTTTCGCTACTTTTAAGCTGTTCTTTTTAAGCTATAGACCTCATAAAGTGTGATAGGTTCATTCTCTACGATGGCTGCGATACCGTTTACCATCTGAGCTGAATATAAATTTAAGGGCACTTAACATGCCAGCAGCCAAAAAGAGCAATTTTTTTCATAATAGAAACCTTTATTTAAGTATTTAGTAAATATAATTTTGGGCAATTATAACATAAAAAATAAGGCACAAAATGATAGTTACTAGATTTGCTCCGTCGCCTACTGGATACCTACATATGAGGCGGACTTAGGGACAGCTCTTTTACAATTATTTATGCGCAAGAGCCAATAATGGGAAAAATTCTACTTCGCATCGAGGACACTGACTTAAAACGAAACTCAGAAGAAAGCGACACAGGCTATAAAGAGAGCCTTTGCCTGGTGCAAGTTAGATCACGACGGCGAAGTGACATATCAGTCAAAGAGGTTTGATCTTTTACAAAGAGTATGTTAAAAAGCTTTTAGAGAGGGCAAAGCCTACAAATGCTATGAGTGAGGACGAGCTTGAAGAGCTTAGAGCAGCCAAGAGGCGAGAAAAGAGCGTCCCAAAATATGATAATAGATATAGAGACTTCACAGGCACACCCTCCAGCTGGTATCGAGCCAGTTATCCGTATAAAAGCCCCTTAGCGGCGAGATCGTCATAAATGACGGCATAAAAGGCGAGGTTAAGTAGAGTTGAAGATATATTAGACGACTTCATCATCGCTAGAAGCGACGGCACGCCGACATATAACTTCACGGTCGTGATAGATGACGCGCTAATGGGCGTAACAGACGTTATATCGTGGCGACGACCACTCTCAAATACCCCAAAACAGATCGTTCTTTACGATGCGCTGGCTTTAAAACGCCTAGAATTTCTACCACGTCGCTATGATAAACGGCGAGGACGGCAAAAGCTAGCAAAGGCACGGCGCGACTGACGTTATGGAGTATAAAAGATGGGCTATCTGCCTGAAGCTCTTTTCATTCCTTGTTCGTCTTGGCTGGAGCCACGGCGATGATGAGATTTTACTATTGAGGATGTCGCTTCGTCACTTTCAATCAAACGACATCAACAAAAGCTCAAAGTACCTACAACGCTCAAAAGCTTGACTGGGCTCAGTCTCACTACATCAAAGACCTTGCCTTACGAGAGGCTAGCGCACGATATGCCTGAGTTTGGCGTGGATTTAGAGGCTTTGGTAAAGGGCGAGCTACTGCTAGATTCGCTCCGTGAGAGGTCAAAAGACCTTGATCAGAGATGGCAAATAGCGCAAATGCGATCATCAAACGCTCCCAACAAGCTACGATGAGAAGGCTTATGAGTAAAGTTATAAATGAAAATAGCAAAAGGTACAGCTAGAATTTGCTCCGATTACTAGACCGCGACCTTGACGCTAAAAGGGCTGAGGAACTAACTAATAAATTTCCTAGAACAAAATGGCTTAAAACTAAAAGACCTAGCTCAAGCCTTGAGGATAGCGCTAACTCAGCTCAAGCGTGAGTCAGAGTATCTTTAGAAGTGCTTGAAGTAGTAGGTAGCAGAGATCAAAAACAGAATACAAAATTTACTAAAGGAAAAGAAATGACACACGTTACTAAAGAAGAGGCACTAAACTACCACATCGGCGGTAAGATCGAGATCAGGGTAAAGACACCTTACGAGACTTCAAGGGACCTTTCAATGGCCTATCACCAGGCGTTGCTGAGCCATGCCGTGAGATAAATCGCAGACACTGAGCTAGCTTACAAATACACAAATAAAACATTGGTAGCTGTCATCACCGATGCTATAGCTGTTCTTGGACTTGGTGACATCGGCGCTATCGCTGGTAAAGCCAGTTATGGAGGAGCAAGGCGGTGCTATTTAAAGAATTTGCACGTTGATGCCTTTGACATCGAGCTAGACGAGCGCGATCCTGATAAGATCGTTGAGTACAAGGGCTCTGGCTCGACATTTGGTGGTATAAATTAGAAGATATCCGCGCTCCAAAGTGCTTTGAGATCGAGCGAAAGCTTCAAGAAGCAGTCGATATCCCTGTAATGCACGACGATCAGCACGGCACAGCGATGATAACAAGCGCTGGCATGATAAATGCGATGAAATTTCTGGCAAAAGATATATCTAAGATAAAGATCGTAGTTAGCGGTGCTGGTGCAGCTGGCATTGCGTGCGCGAAGATGTATAAAGCGCTTGGCGCAGAGCATATAGTGATGATAGATAGCAAGGGCGTCATCCACAAAGGACGCACAGACCTAACTCCAGAGAAGGTCGATTGCGCTTGAGACAGAGGATAGGACACTAGCTGACGCGATGAAAGGGCGCTGATATGTTTTCTAGGTCTTTCAAAGCCTGGCGTTGTGACAAAAGAGATGGTTGTGTCGATGAATAAAGAGCCTATCATCTTTGCTTTGCAAACCCAGTGCCTGAAGTACTCCCAGAGGACGTCGCAGCTGTAGAGATGACGTTATGATGGGCACAGGCAGAAGCGACTATCCTAACCAAGTAGAAAATAACGTTTTGGGCTTTCCATTTATCTTTAGAGGTGCGCTTGATGTTAGAGCTAAAAAGATCACTGAAAATATGAAAATGGCTGCAGCTAGAAGCGCTTGCAGAGCTTGCAAAAAGAGTCAGTGCCAGCTGATGTTTTAAAAAGCAAGTGGCGTTAGCGAGCTAGAATGGCAAAGAGTACATCATCCCAAAAACCATTTGACAAGCGCGTGCTAACAGCGGTCGCTCCAGCAGTTACGCAAAAAGCTGCTGTTGAAGATGGCGTAGCGAGAGGTAAAAAGATTTTGATGTTGAGGGCTTATAAGCCAAACTTGCAAAAGGGTTTTTAATCAAATTAGCCCATCTTTGGGCTAAATCCCTCTACATTGGCTATAATGCAAAAAACCTTACAAAAACTAGTAAATTGGGACAAAAAATGCAAACGTTAAGCTCATCTCGCATCCATTGATCGAGCATAAATTAACCATTTTACGCGACAAAAACACCCCAGCCTTTTCCAGTTTCGCATGCTAGTTGATGAGATCAGCTACCTTATGATCTTTGAGGCAACTAGAAATTTAAAGGTAAAAGAGGTCAAAGTCAAACTCCCAGTCGCTACAGCAAGCGCTAAAAAGCTCACTACAAAAGGTGATGATATGCCCTATCTTTAAGGGCTGCTCTTGGCATGCTTGATAGCGTCTTTACCATCATCCCAGACGCGAGCGTGGGATTTTTGGGCTTTCAACGTAAACGAAGAGACAGCGCAGGCTGAGTTTTCTACGCAAAGCTTCCAAAAGGACGCAAAAGAGCGCATGGCTATCATCATCGACCCTATGTTTTGCAACAGGCGGCACGGCGATAGACGCGGTCAAAGTCTTGCGTGAAAAGGGCGTTAAAGAGATCACGTTATCTCCATCATCGCTGCACCTGAGGGTTAAAAAGATTTTAGCGAAGTACCCAGACGTTGAGGTCTATACAGCCTCGATAGATGAGAAACTAGATGAGAAAAACTATCTCGTTCCAGGTCTTGGTGACGCTGGCGATAGAGTTTTAACACACTTTAAGGGCTAGATCGAACAAAAGACTTTTTGCCAGCCTTAGTTGCTTTTGTGCTGGCTATCATCGATCGGCACCTTCTCAAAAGAGGGCGGAGGGCGAATAAAAACGCTCAAATCCTACTTGAGCAGCTTAATAAAGAGGGCAAAAGAGCCTAAAACTAGAGGCTGAGGGGCTCATACACCTCAAAAGACGAGGTCGCACTTTATATCTATCAGTTAACAAAGCTGCCAAAAATTTTCATAACCAAAAAGATGCGATGGCTCTTGGGCTGGGACGCAAAAAGCGAGAGGTATGGCAGATAAGCGGTGGTAAAAAGCATCGGTGGGGATAGATTTTCAAACAGAGAAAAAGAGGCTGCCTGAGGGCTGACGGCAGGAAAGTGGTTTGAGTGCGACGTGAACTATAAAGGCGGCAGACGCGGCGCTGAGAGATACGTAGTTCAAACGACGGACTTATCTACTACACGCCCGATCACTACGAGCATTTTTACCTGCTTTATGAGAAGAGGATGCAATGAAAAATCGTGATCTTGGACGCTCAAAAAGATGCTCGAAAAAGAGAAGATGCACGACTATCTTTGCAGAAGAGTGACCTGCCAGAGCACTACGGCAGAAAATTTAGACGCGCTTTTGACTGCCTTTGTGAGATAAATGAGCCAACTCTTATAAAGCTAAAAAATGAAAAATGCCCTAGAAGCAGGGCTAAAAGAGAGCTTGACTAGCGCTATTTTTGGACGTTTGCACGAAAATGAACTGGTTAAATTTTGAGCTCGTAAAAGATAAAAGATGATATTTGGAAAGATTGATTATCTAAAGTACTCCCATTTCACGTATTTTTAAAATCAACTCCCACTAAACACTCAGATAAAAAGGCGATCGAGTTTAAAAAGGGCGTGCCAAGTAAGCTAAATAGAGCCCTAAACGCCAGAAAGATCGACGCTGCGGTGATCTCAAGCATAGCTAGCAAAAGACCAAAGTTAAGAAAGCTAGAATTACGGCATAGTCGCTAAAAAGATGTAAAAGCGTGCTTGTTCGCAAAAACTCCGATATGAATTGACCCAGCTTCAGCTAGCTCAAACGCCCTAGCAAATATACTTCATCTAAAAGGCGAGGTGATCATAGGGTGACCGCGCGCTAAAGGCATATTTTAAGCGAGGGCAAGAGTGCTTTTACGACCTTGGTCAAAATTGGCATGAAAAGACAAATTTGACCCATTTGTTTTTGGTAGATTTTTCTTACGTAAAAATGGCTCGTTTTACAAAAGACTGGTCATAAGTACTGCAAAAATGTAAAATACCAAACTATATCTTGACCAAGTACGCTAAAAAGTCGTGGCATAAGCGGGCCAAGATATCAAGTGGTATCTCAAATTATAAGCTACGAAAATAGGCCCAAAAGAGCAAAAATCACTCCAGCAAATTTTCTTTAAGAGCATAGACTCTTAAAAGAGCCCAAACTCCCAGCCTAACGGGTGCTAAAGTTTAATCATCAAATGGATTATATTTTTAAGAGCTTCTAGACTATAATCCTCTCATAAAAATTACAAAAAGGAGAAAAAAATGGAATTTACATATGTGGTTCCAATAGCCGTTGCTGCGGTCATTGTGCTGCTTTTTATCTTGATACCGCTTTTTATTTAGGCGTGTTGTTGCTACAAACGAGGTGCATATCGTTCAAACATCAAAGAGCACCACATCTTACGGCAAAGATACGACAAATGGCAACAGCTACTACGACTTTTCAAGCTGGATACCGATCATCGGTGTGACAAAAGATCGTTTTTGCCAGTCTCGGTTTTTAGCATAAAAGATAGATGGCTACGAGGGCTTACGACGTGGGACGTTTGCCTTTCATGGTCGATATCACCGCGTTTTTAGGATAAAAGATAGCAACCTGGCGGCGCAACGCGTCATAAACCTTAAAGATATGGAGCTTCAGCTAACTGACATCATCCAAGGCTCGATCAGATCGATACTAGCTAGCAAGCAGCTAGAGAGTACTGCAGCAAAGAGAGTGATTGGCTTGAATGTTACAACCGCAGTCAAAGAGCAGCTGCAAAAACTGGGGCATAGAGCCAGTGAAAAACATCGAGCTTATGGACATCCGCGATAGCAGAGATAGCAAGGTCATCTTTTAACATCATGGAGAAAAAGAAGTCAGAGATCGAAAAAGAGTCTCGTATGACTGTGGCTGAAAAATAAAAAGCTAGCTGAGATCGCTGAGGTAAACGCTAAACAAAGAGACTGACGTGAAAAAAGCAAGAGGCTGAAAAAGGCCGTGGGTCTAAAAACCGTCGAAAAACGAAAGAGAGGTCGCTATATCACGCCAGCAAGCTTGTCAGCAAGTGGCTGACCAAGAGAAGATCACCAAAGAAAAGAGATGGAGGTTATCAGAGTGACCGACGTCAAGCAGGCTGAAATTTCCAAAAACAAGTAGAGATCGTTAAAGGCTGAGCAAGAGCAAAAAAAGATAGAGATCGACGCTGAAGCTAGGAAAAATGCGAAGATCAAAGGACGCCGAGGCGCATAAAGCAAAATCAAATTCTAACAGCTGAGGGCGAGAAAGAGAAGGCATTTTGGAGGCTGCTGCCTTGCTAGAGACTAAAGATAAAGAGTCGCAGGTATCCAAAAGATCAGCTCTGCCGAGGCTGAAGCGCTAAGGCTAAAAGAGCTCGCCCCTGTAAATGCGCAGATCGAGCTAGCTAGAGATCGGCGAAAACGAGGGGCTATCAGACATATCTTATCTCGATTAAGCAGATCGAGGGCAAATAGGGACGTGGGCTTGGAGCAGGCTAAAGGCGCTAAGCGCAGCTGATCTAAAGATCATCGCAAATGAGGGAGCGTCTCAAACGGACTATCTAAAATAAGCGACGTGCTAAGCTCAAAAGGTGGTACAGTAGCCTCGATGCTTGAAGGCTTAAACCAAAAGCGAGATAGGCAAAGGGCTAATAGATAAATTATAAAAACCAAATGGCGACTCGCCTGCAAAATAGCTATTTTAGGGGAGAGATCCCTCAAATTCAGTTAACCACGCTAAATTGACAAACTCCACTAGATATAGAATTAGAAATTGAACCCCTATTTTTCACCCTAAATTGTAAAAATTTAAATTATTTTTGATTTTAAGCTAGTATTAATTTTTCATGCGATTTTTATGTTATAAGATTATTACAATTGCACCAAGCAATCATTTTTGTTATTCCTTTTTACCGATTGAAGCCTTGGGTCTCCAAGGGCTTTTTACTACATTATAAGTTTTTACAGTAAGATTTATAAATCTATCTAAAGGAGATGTTATGAGAAAGACTTTGTGTTCTGTTGCGCTTTGCTTCTGCACTTTGTGCAGCTGCTTTTTGCCATTGGTGGTCCAAGCGGAGCTAAAGCTGACTACGCTATCACAGGAGCTATCGGCGAAGTAGTGGTAAATCCACTACGACACAGCGCCTCTTACAGCAGTCATCAAAAATGGCGGCTACACACTAAAGCAACGCTAAAAGGTCACCATCGTGCCAAAAACAAGGTGGCCAAACTATAAGCTACAAAGTGGCTGACAAGCATCTTCGCACACATGGTGGCATCCCAGTTTTTGGTATGTATCCCTGACTATCAAAAAACACCGTTGAAGTCGAGTACGACAAGAGCTACAAGGGCAAGACTGAGCATATAAAAAGAGCTATAAAATGTATGCCCCGGCTATCTATCTAGAGAGCGCTGGCACGCCAAATCAAAGGGCGCGCTATTTGACAAGATCGAGGGTTACCAAAGCCTGCGAGCGCTACGGTGCAAAACCGCTCTACTATGTAAATAACTTTGTAAATAAAACAGGCGAGAGGCACAAAAGTCGTTTGGAACAACCCAGCTGGCGGTGCGATCGAGTGGAACTACAGCCCAAATAACTTCATCCTTGATACAAAAAGGCGAGGTTAGATGGTATCTTGAGCCAAGTAAAATTTACGACCTAAAACAGCCATTTCACGCTGGCGTTATGATGGGCTTTAAGCAAAAATGACGACGGCGCTATGACTTGGGGATATGGCCAAAGATACGCAAAAATACGACATCATGGGTAGAGAAATTTTTCAACCGCGAGCTACCAGCTAGCTACAACGACTTCTCTCACTCGATGGACGTAGCACAAAACGGACACTACTTCTTGCGTGTGGCAAATGCCGACTACAAAAGAGCTGATGGCAAAAACGTAAGAACAGTGCGCGACGTCATCGTTGAAGCTTGACCGCGACGGCAACGTAGTTGATGACTTTAGACTATATGAAATCCTCGATCCTTACCGCGACATCGTGCTAAAAACGCTCTGATCAAGGCGCAGTTTGCTTAAACATAGACGCTAAAAAAAGCGAGGGTCACACAGCAAGCTCTGATGAGCTTCAGTCTATGGATACACACGATCAGTGGGGCGACATAGTTGGCGCTGGTCCAGGACGCAACTGGGCACACGTAAATAGCGTGGATTACGACCCAAGCGACGATAGCATCATCATCTCAAGTCGCCACCAAGACGCAGTTATCAAGATCGGCCGTGACAAACAAGTAAAAATGGATCATGGGCGCTCACAAGGGCTGGAGCGATAAAATTGAAAGATAAAGCTTCTTCAGCCAGTTGATAGCAAAGGTAACAAAGATCGTCTGCGAAGATGAGTACTCAAAATGCCCAGGATACGAGAGCGATAAAGGTGGCTTTGACTGGCAATGGACGCAGCACACAGCATTTAGGATAGATAGCAAGTCTAAAAAGGCGAAATGTATCTAAGTGTCTTTGACAACGGCGACACAAGGGGCATGGAGCAACCAGCCATCGCTGGTATGAAGTACTCTCGTGCGGTCGTTTATAAGATCGATGAGAACAAAAAGACCGTTGAGCAGATCTGGGAGTACGGCAAAGGAGCGTGGCAAAGAGTGGTATAGCTCAGTTACAAGCCTCACGCAGTATCAAGATGACCTTGATAGCGTGATGGTCTATTCAGCCGTTGCTGGCATGCAGTTTGACATCGCAAAAGGTCGCCCAGTAGGACTTCAAGCCCCACACATCGATGAGTTTGAGTGGGGCGCAAAAGAGCCTAACATCGAGATAAAGATGACAAATGCTATGGGCTATCAAGCGTTTCCATTTAGCTTACAAAAAGCGTTTGAGAAATGAAAGTACTCCTCCTTTGCTTCGGCAAGGGAGGACTTTATTCAGTATTTTGCTCTCTTAAAACAACCTTTGCATTTTTCTCTCTTTTGCAAAACTCTAGAGATTTAATCCATTTTTCTGCATCGTCATTTAGTTCTATGCATCCAAATCTCCTCTCATCATGCGGATAAACCGCTAAAGTGAAGCTTGAAGATATAAAAAGCACTCATTTAAGGGTATGTATAGAGCATGAGTAGTTTAGCTAGATCTTTGATCTCATCGAATGCTTTAAAGCATCTATCCCTAAGGCAGATGGCGAGGCAATAGAAATCTCACTATTTAAACCAAGATCAAACTGCTCATTTGGCTCTTGTAAGATGCCTAGCTTTTTAAATTATCGTGCAAATGTTTTATTTCAAGCGTTTTATCGCTCAAGTTAGTATCATCGTAGTTTAAAGGCGCTTATGGTAAATGCTTCATTTTTAATTTCATAAAAATATTTATCAAATAGCTTTAGTGCAGTATCTATGCCAGAAGTCCAGTTTTCATCCTCTATCTCAAAAAGCCTATCCAGTTTTTAGAATGGCTAAAGGGAGTTAAAGGTATATCGCTAAAGCTTTAGGGCCTTATTTATCAAAGCTTGATGATTTTTCCATTTTGTTTAATGCACCTTGCAAAGCCTCATAAACTAAGAGCCTCTCATAGAAGCTTCTATCCTTTTTCTCATCAAGAAGTTGCCATTATAAAAATAAATTAACGCTAAAAACCGCTTGATATAAAGAGCATATCAGCTCCGTCTTTATATGCTAAATTACGGCTTTTAGCCTCTTTTAAAAATAGCGTCTCTTTGCCGTATATACATCAAATGCAAATTGGCATTTTTAAAAATGCTATCTAAAAATCTCTTTTTGGTGCTGGCAAAAGATCATCTTTTAGTCCTGCTGAGGTTGAGTTTACGACTAGATCACATTATACTCTTTATAATCATCCCAGCTAAAGCACTCGTAGCAATCTTTAAATTTATCAAGTCTGGCTTTGCTTCTATTTAGTATGCAAACATCTATATTTTGCTCTTTTTAAGTGCGTAGGCTAGGGGCGTTTTGCAGTGCCTCCAGCTCCCAAGAATGATGGCGCTTTTTGCCTCTTTTGAAATTTGATATTGCTTTTTAAAAATCCAGGTGCGTCCGTGTTGTGAGGCATAAATTACTACTCATTTTTAGTACAAGTGTGTTTGCAGAGCCTATTTTACGAGCCGACTCTGAGGCCTCATCAGCTAAATTTAGAAACCAAATTCTTTGTGCGGAAGTGTGATATTTGCGCCGTTTAGTTTTAGGGTATCTAGTGTTGATTAGCTCATTTGCCATCTTTTTAGCAAAAACCCTAGTATATAGGGCATCAAGAGCTAGATCGGCAATGAGCTTTGTTGTGTAGTCTTGGAGATACCGAGTGAGCTATCGGATCTCCAAAAACTGCGAAGGTTTTTCATCTTGCTCTAAAGACAAAAGCGTCTTTATTGACATCTTTTCTTATATCGTTTATAGCTTTTTGAAGTGATTTTTCATCAAATGGACCAACTAAATTTTAGTTAGCTCGCCAGCTTTTATAGTCTTGTAGCTATATCCTTTTGCCGCTATCATGTATTCGGCATTTTGGGATTCAGACTGCTGGTTGCAAATACTTGGACATAAGAGCCTTTCGCGATAGTTTCAGCTTTTGCTGGTGCTTCGACTTTTTCTCGGCTTTCTTCTGCTTTTGCAGGAGTTTCAGCTTTTTCTCTACCTTAGCTTCAGCCTTTTTTCTCAGCTTTTACTTCAGTTTTTCTCAGTTGCGGCTGGCTTTTCAGCTTTTTGGCTGGTGTTTCTACCTTTGGCTCAGGCTTTTTAGCTGGTGTTTCAGCTGGATGTTCAACAGCTTTTACAACCTCTTTTGGCTCTTCAGCTTTTTGGCGCAGGCTTTGTATTTTCTTTATCTTTTAGCTTTTTGATCATATCTTCAAAAATCATCTTGCTGCTTGCTTTCAGGCACGATAGGTACTTGCTCAAAAAAGCTGTGTGTCGCCCTTTTGATATCAGGAATTGTATCCATCGCTGGCTTCTCTACTGGCTGCTCTGCTGGTACTGGAGGCAAGACTAGCCTTGAGTCAGCTTCATTTTGAGCTTGTGTAGGATCGTTTGAGTTTATAAGCTTCATCGCTACGATGATGATTAAAAAAATAGTATAACGAGCGCTGCGATAAACATCAAAAGTTTTTTTAGCTTTAAAGCCCTTTGCCTCGTCATCTTTTTCTAATAATATATCTTTTAATTCGTCGTTTTCCATTATTTCTCCTTACATATGTTTTGACCAGCTAGCCCCGCGCTCTTTTTGGTAGAGCTTATAAGGCAGCGTCAGGATGTTCAAATTCTTTTGGCATGTCGATATTTGGGAACATTCTCCACTCTTTTTGCTAGTTTTTGTGAGAGCTTTGCGCTAAAGCATATTTGCAAGCGTGCAAGCTTCGTTTAGCGTAGTGTGACCTTTATGCACGTAAAAGGTGCAAATGTCCTGGGGTCTTAGTCTCATAGGGCTGTGAAAAGTATAAAGCCTTCTTCTCTTAAAAAGAAGCTGCGCTCTATGCCAAAAACCTATCTGGAGTTCTGCCGTTGTAGTCAAAGACTATGTTTCTCGACCTTGTCACTTGCATTGATTAGCGAGTGGGCGATTATAGCTTTGCCCATCCTCATGCTCTTTCACTGACACTATAAGTTAGTGGTTCGTTGATCTTTTCAAATTTATCAAAGAAACATTTTACCCTTATACTCTATCTTATTTGACGATTGTGTCACGTTTGATGTAGTAATGGGTCATTATTATCTTTATAAGAGATGTATCAATACTTTGCATCAAAATGTCGCTTTATCGTAGATTATAAATTATGAGCTAGCTCTTTTAGCTCGCCCTTGATCTTCTCTTGCAAAGAGGTGTTGTTGATATCGCTTAGCATGTCGGCTATCTTGTTTGCTATTAGCTCCAAATTCAGCCTCTTTCATGCCACGAGCCGTAGAGCTGGGCTACCCACACGTATGCCGCTTGTGATAAACGGACTTCTTGTCTCGCCTGGAACTGTGTTTTTATTTACAGTTATGCCAGCATTTCCTAGAGCGATATCTGCGTCTTTTCCGCTAAATTCGCGGTTTAAGAAGCTCATTAGGATTCAGGTGGTTATCAGTGCCGCCACTTACTAGATCAAAGCCTCTACTTATTAGCACTTCGCCAAGTTTTTAGCGTTTGCTTTTTACTTGTTTAGCATCAAATTTTCCACTCAGGGCTAAGGTTGTGCTTAAAGCCAACTGCCTTTGCAGCGATAGACGTGAACTAGTGGGCCGCCTTGGATGCCTGGGAAGATAGAAGAGTTTATCTTTTTAGCGTACTCTTCGTTGTTTTGTCATGATGATACCGCCTCTTGGGCCTCTTAGTGTTTTATGCGTAGTTGAGCTTACGACGTCGCAGTGCGGGAAAGGATTTTGATGTTCACCAGCCACTACAAGGCCAGCGATGTGAGCAACGTCTGCAAAGAGTATCGCACCAACTAGCGTCAGCTATCTCTACCTTTCTAAACTCGATCTCTCTTGTGTATGCGCTCGCGCCGCAAACGATCATCTTTTGGTTTTACTATCTTTGCGATATCCATAACTCTATCGTAGTTTATGCGACCATCAAGCTCTACGCCGTAAAAAGAAGCTCTCATACATCTTGCCAGAGCTGCTTACCTTTGCACCGTGAGTTAGGTGTCCGCCATGGCTGAATCCATGCCTAGAAATTTTATCGCCTGGGTTAAGCAAAGCTCCGTAAACGCCTTGGTTTGCCTGAGAGCCTGAGTTTGGCTGAACGTTTGCAAATTCACATCCCAAAAAGCTCTTTACATCTATCGATTGCGATTTGCTCGATCTCATCGACAAATTCGCAGCCACCATAATATCTCTTTCCAGGGTAGCCTTCGGCGTATTTGTTTGTTAGGATTGAGCCCATCACTTCCATGACTTCTGGATATGTAAGTTTTCGCTAGCGATCATCTCAAGGTGATCACACTGGCGTTTTAACTCCTAAATTACTAGGTCGTAAATATCTTTATCGTAGCTTTGCAACTCATTTTCGTTCTCCTTTATCTCAGTTTTTAGTGGCCCTCATCGCTGGGAAGAGGACAACGTCGCGTATTGATTTTTTTATCTGTTAAAAGCATAACAAGTCTGTCGATGCCTATGCCTTCGCCTGCAACTGGCGGCATGCCGTATCCTAGGGGCTTTTACATCAGTCCTCGTCCATCTCGATGAGCCTCGTCATCGCCTGCGATTTTTAGCGTCGATCTGCGCTTTAAAGCGGTTGTATTGATCGATCGGATCATTTAGCTCGTTAAAAGCCGTTTGCTAGCTCTCTACCAGCGATAAATAGCTCAAATCTCTCTGCCACATCAGGATTTGCGTCGCTTCTTCTTGAAAGTGGGCTAATAGAGATCGGATAGTCGATGACAAAAAGTTGGGTGTATAAGCTTGCTCTCTACGTAGTTGTCAAAGAGTTCAGCCTGTAAGTGGCCAAGGTCAAGCTTCTCGTTTGCTTCAAAGCCGTCAGCTCTTAGTTTTTGCTAGAAATTTTTATCCTTGTCATTTACCACATCTTCAGCAAGTCCGCCTATCTCAACTAAGGCTTTTTGTAGCTTATGCGTTTAAATGGCTTACTAAAATCTATCTCCATGCCGTCAAAAATGTATCACTTTTTCCATATCTAGCTTGTCTAAAAATGACGTTAAATAGATCCTCTGTGATGCCCATTAGATCGTGATAGTTGTGGTATGCCCAGTAAGACTCTATACTTGTAAAGTCCAGGGATTGTGAGTAAGGTCCATGCCCTCGTTTCTAAAATTTCTATTCATCTCATAAACAGCTTCAAAAACCACCAACTATAAGGCGTTTTTAGATATAGCTCAGGCGCGATCCTTAGGTATCTCTCAACTCCAAAGGGCGTTGTGGAAAGTGATAAATGGCTTAGCGTTTGCGCCGCCTGCTATTGGGTGCAGCATAGGCGTTTCAACTTCCAAAAAGCCCTTTTCTTCAAAAATCTTCTAATCGTGCTAATAATCACCGAGCGTCTTTTTAAAATCAGCCCTAACTTCAGGGTTCATTATCATATCAAGGTATCTTTGGCGGTATCTCGTCTCAACATCAACTAGGCCGTGATACTTCTCAGGAAGCGGACTTATCGACTTTTGAAGCTAAGCTAAAGCTCATTTACATGCATTGAAAACTCGCCAGTTTTTGTTATAAAGCGTAGCCCTCTAACATAGACGATATCGCCTATTTCTACATATTTCTTAACGATTTTAAACCACTCTGGATCAAGCGTTTTGTTGCTAAAAGTAAATTTGTAAATTTCCATTTTCATCTTCGATATTTGCAAAGACAGCTTTTTCCAGCGTCGCGGATCAGCTTTTATCCTGCCTGCAAGGCCAACTAGCTGACCCTCTGCCTTTTTGTCTTCAGTATCTTTTATGTGAGTTAATCGAGCTTTCAAATTTTGAGATATTCATATCTCTTCTAAGAAAATGTGGGTATGGATTTATGCCTCAATTTTTTAGCTCATCTATACTTTCTAGTCTTTGAATTTCTGTGTTGGTTGTCAAAATATCACCTTACTTTTCCCTTTATATTATTTTTGAGCATTGTTCGCATCCTCAAAGCTGCATCATGTGGCCAGTTAGTTTAAAGCCATGCTCTTTGCTATGCTGATTTGCTCTTTTTCTATCATAGGATCTTCACTCTATGATAAGACCGCACTTTTCTGCATATCATGTGGTCGTGGTGTGGCTTTGTCGCAAGCTCACCCTTTCTTACCTTGTGAGCCAAAACTGATAGATGTTACCATCTCTGACTCTTCGTAAATCGTTAACGTCCCTATAAACGGTTTGCGATGCCCTATATTTAGCTCAGGGGTAGGTCTCTTTTATAAAAGATATAGTCGCTCATGGCTAAAGTGCTCGTCGTTGTTATAAAGCGTTTTTATGTAAAATTTCACGTTGCTTTGTGTACTTTTAGGCCGTTGTCGCGAAGTACTCTTTTAAATTTTCTCAAGTAACGCATCGTATTCTAATCTCTATCATCTCACTCCCCTTTGGTGACGTTTGTGTCGGTATTTGAACTAGCGTTTGCGTCCATGAGATGAACGCATCAGTTTTGTTTTGTATCCTTTTGGTCTTGCTATCATTTCGTCTATCTCATTTTTTGATATTTTTATATTGACGTTTGTTATCCATCTACCAGTTTGCAGTAAAAAGTGGATATACATTGCTGTTTTTAGCATATGGCTCTATTATATTGTTTAGTGAAGTGCCTGCCATTACGGCGATGACTGCTGAAAATGTGAGGTAATTCTACCACTTCCCATGACAAATCCACCAAGTCTGTCTAAAAAGCCAAGGCCGCTTACTGAAACTATCTTTGATAAAAATTTGCCAACTAGCAGACAAATGAGCCAAAAACTAGCCAAAGTCCGATAAATGCGACAAATTGTAGCAACGAAGCATTTTTCAATATATATATTTTTACTTATAAAACCCTCAGCCACATCTGAAAAACCTGCTAGCGACAACTAAACCGCCTATTAGTCCGATGAGCCCAAAAGTCTCTTTTTATGAGGCCATTTATGATGCCCTTTACGCCCAGCATCAAGACAAGGGCGATGACGATAATGTCAAACCAAGTTACTAAATCCATCATACAGTTCCTATTAAATTTCGAAGTTCTTGCTGGCTAGTCGAGTAGGCTAGCGCGTTTTCTTTTTGTGATCTTGCCCTCTTTTTAGTGCTTTCATTAGAGCTTGAGTCTGCGTGCTCATGCCAGTTTGTTGCTGATTTGAGCTGCATTTTGAGAGTACTTTGATGCACTTTGTTTTCGCGTATCAAGTTTGAAATCGCCATGTTGTTTATCACTTTCATGCACAGCGCACCTTCCGCCGCCTATTTTTGGGTATCAGACTTTGTGAGATGACGGCAGTTAGCGAAACGCTAAGCATATTTCTTACCTGAAGCTGCTCACTTCCATCGAAAGCTATCAACGATCCTGTTTATAGTTTGTATGGCTGAGTTTGTGTGAAGTAGTGCCAAAGACTAGGTGTCCAGTCTCAGCTGCCGTGATAGCCGTAGAGATCGTCTCTATCCCTCATCTCGCCCACAAGTATGATATCTGGGTCTTCACGAAGTGACAAATTTTAGCGCTTTTGAGTAAGAGTGCGTGTCAGTGCCTATGTTTCTATGTGAAAAATAGCGCTTTTTGTTGTTGTGCACAAACTCAACTGGGTCCTCAACGGTGATGATGTGCTTTCTGTAGTTTAAATTTATCTCATTAAGCATCGCTGCAAGCGTGAGTTGACTTTACCGCTACCTGTTGGCCCAGTGACTCAGGATAAGACCCTTTTCGCGTTTTATTATATATTTAGAAATTCGCGGTGCATTTTAGCTCATCAAGCGAAGGTATATCGATAGGTATGATACGAAAAGCTGCGGCTAGATCGCCATTCATCGTGTAGTAGTAGTTACCACGAAAGCGGCCGATATTTGGAAGCTCTATGGCAAAGTCAAGCTCTTTATTGTTTTTCAAGCTCGCTTTTTGGGCGTCTGTGATAAGCGCGTAGCATACATTTTTCTATATCTTTGCCACTTAGCACGCCAAATTCAAGCGGTCTTAAAGTGCCATCTATCCTTATCTGCGGCTCAGACCTTGAGACTAGGGTGAAGGTCACTGGCTTTATTAAAAACAACGGTTTTTAAAAAGCGTTTGGATGTCGCCTGAGAGGCTACTTTTCTGGTGTTTGAGCGGCGCTTGGGCCTTTGGCTTTTAAGCTGTTCGATAAGATCCATATTTTTACTCTATGATCTTTGGCACAGCAAAAAAAGTGTCCTTCGCGTGAAGGGGCATGCTTTAAAATTTTCATCGACAACGTCAGCAAATGTGGCTCATCTTCTCTTAATGGAGTGCCACCTTTTATGCGAGCTAACTACGGCCTCATCGCCACTTAGATCAAGCTCATTTAAAACATCAACGAAAGATACGATTTCGCTTAATTGTTTCTTTATCTCATCTCTTTTTCATCATTTATTTGTAGTAGAGAGTTTTTTTCTAATTTATTTAAAAGAGTGTCGTCTATTTGCATTATCAAGCAACCTTTTTAATTGATTTTGAGGCATTATATCACATTCAAGCTTTAATTTTGGGCTACTTTTTAATTTAATTATGCTAAAATCTGCAGAATTAAAGTATTTTCAAAAAACAAGGAAAAAAACGTTGGCTATAAAAGAAGATTTAACTGAGATAAAAAAAGAGATAGACGCCCAGAACAGTTTCTTGAGAGCATGATCAAGGGAGAGCGTTTTTTTAAGAAATATAAAACTTTGCTGATCGCAGTTTGCGCAGCAGCTGATTGTTGCGTGCTGTTGGTTTTACACGAGCAAAATTTTAAATGAGAACAGAGTCGAAGAGGCATCGGCCTATTCAAAGCTGATTTTAAACCCAAAATGACGCAAATGCTTTTAAGCGTTTTAAAAAGAAAGAGCCAAGTATGTATGCGCTTTTCTCACTTGGGCAAATGCTTGATAAAAACGACACAAAGGGCATTAGTGAGCTTGCAAATTTGCAAGTAAATCCGCTTGTAAAAAGATATCATCCTTTCACAAACTGGCAACGCAAATTCTGAAAATTTTAAAAGAATATAACGCGCTTTTAAAAGGTTTTGAGCTCTTAAAAGAAAAATAAGATCAAAGAGGCAAATGATGAATTTAACAAGATCGCACTTGACTCACAACTTCAAACTTTAGTTGCAATTTGAAACACTATCAGGGAATAAAATAATGAAACAAAAATTGACTCTTTTCTTGGCATTTGCCTTGGCCTTAGTTTTGAGCGGATGCGGCACAAAAAGACAATATTTTTGAGCCTGCGCAAACATCTGGCGAGATATCTTTATCAAAAGATCTCCATCTTACATCAAGTCGTCAAATGCAAACGGCGCGACGCTGGCAAATGGCAATATCGTCACAAAACTGGCCTAAACACAAGCGTTGCTTTTGCCTGAGTAATTTCTACTTTTTAAATGAAGAAAATGGCTTTTATCATCTCAGCTAGCATAAATGGCGATCTAAACGTGACTGATCCTAGCGGATACAGCCTTTATAGCGGTAATTTCAACTGCGATCGTGGCAGCTTCGCTTGACCACAACCAGCTTGCGGCGATCAGCGCGTCAAACCACATCTATCTTATCGACACAAACACCGCAACTACGATCATGGAGTATAGCTCGTCTGACATCGCAGCGGTTGACTCAAGAGTTGTTGCGCCTTATTTTCATGAGCTCACTCATCGTCTATCCAGCGCTTGATGGTAAAATTTACATCGTGCAAAAAGATACTGGTAGATTTTACGTGACGTGGTCGTAAGCTCTGAGTACTTTCTTTATCAACATCCTATTTTTAGGCGTTGAGGGCGATAACTTGATCGCAAAGCAACAGCAAAAAAGTGATCGTCATAAATCCAAGCCAAACAGTTTATTATGACGGCGAGATCAAAGACGTGCTAGTAAATAACGACGAAATGTACATCTTCAAAAAAAGATGGCACGATCGTAAGAACAAACCTTATGCTAAAAGAGCTAAGCAGAGTACCTTACCGGCATATCTTCTCAGCGGCAACTATCATAAACAATAAACTCTACGTTATCGAAAAACAGGCTATGTTATAAAGACAAATTTAGACCCTAAGTGGAGCTGAAATTTACGAGTTTAGCGACGAGATAAAAGATAAGAGCTTTATGGGAAATGGCACATTTTACTATGATAACGAGTATGTTAATCTAGGACAATGAGCCAGAGAAATTTCAGGGAGCTTTTTCGAAGCTAAAAAGATCTTGCTAAGGGATCTAAAAAGGCTTGATCTTAGCAGATTACCAAGAAACGCTCGCTTGAGGCGTTTTTTTGGTGTCGATACAAAAGAAATTTCTACGAGATCGTTTTTAAGAAGTGCAAAAAGCAGGCTTTTTGCTTAAAGAAACGGCGAGATAAATGAAAATGGTACTCAAATTTGAGGAGAAATTTCAAACCAAGATCAAAAACGTGTGATCTTTTACAACTCTCAACTTGCTCAAAGTCCCTAAACTACTTCAAAGAGCAAGGCTGGAGCTGTTATGATTTTGTGTGATATAGGTAATACCAACGCCTCTTTTTGCAAAAATGGCAAGATCACACACATAAAAAGTTAGCGAATTTAAAAACTACAAGCCAGATGAAAAGGTCTATTTTATCTGTGTAAATGAAGAATTTTACGCATGGTAGATAAGGATGAAATGTTTGTAAATTTTAGAGTCTTACTTTCGAGATAGACACGATCTATCAGGGGCTTGGAGTAGATAGAAAAAGCGGGTTGTTATATGATAAAATGATGGCGTTATAGTAGATGCTGGAAGTGCTATCACCGTTGATATAATGGCAAACTCACTTCATCTTGGCGGCTACATCTTGCCAGGCATCGCAACCATGTTAAATGCCTATAAAAGCATCTCACCACGCCTTGATGTGACACTACCTCGCAAATCGACATCGATGCATTGCCTCAAAAGACGAACGATGCTGTGAGTTATGGCATCATAAAGCCCATTATCACGCTCATTTCAAAGCTTGCAGGCGACAAAAAGTATATTTTACTGGCGGAGATGGCGACTTTTTATCTAAAGTTTCTAAAAATGCCATTTGCGACAAGATGCTGATCTTTCGTGCCATGCAAAAAATAATCGATGAGAAAAAGAGAATTTTAAAATGATAACAGTAGCCTTGCCAAAAGGGCAGGATCGCGGAAGATACACTAGAAATTTTTTAGAAAGATTTTTGGTTCGAGCTTTATGTTTGAGGATAGAAAGCTCATCCTTGAAGAGGAGAGTTTTAGGTTTTTAATGGTTCGCAACCAAGATATGCCAACATACGTCACCGAAGGGTGCCGCAGAATATCGGTGTGGTCGGGCTTGACGTGCTTGAAGAACATAAGCCAAATGTTGTGAGGGTCGCTTGATCTGCAAATAGGCAAGTGCAAGGTCTGTATCGGCATACGAAGAGGAGCTTGATTTTTCAAGGTCTGAGCTAAGGATCGCTACTAAGATGCCAAATATCACGAGAAACTATTTTGCCAAGCTTGCTGTTGGCGTGAAGATCATCAAGCTTTATGGCTCGATCGAGCTAGCGCCGCTTGTTGGGCTAAGTGATGCGATCGTCGATGTGGTCGAGACTGGCTCAACCATGAAGCAAAAATGGGCTAAAAGTAGCTGGTGATATCATGCAAAAGCTCAGCCTATCTGATCGCAAATAAAAATAGTTTTATCATCAAAAAGATGAAATTACGGAGCTTTTACCAAAAGATAAAAGATGAATTTTTCAAAGTAAAAATTGAAAAAGCAAATAGCACAAATAAAGGAAAAATGGTTAAGGTAAAACATTGTTGCTCTCAAATGAAAGAGGCAACGAAATTAAATTGCAAGATTCATAACAATATCTATGATTGCCCAGACGTGCTTATTTCGTATTATCCCTAAATTTGATGAATATGGAATTATAATTCACGATGGTGGCACAAAGTAGTATTTCAATTAAACTTCACTTTTTGTGGTACAAAATTACCAAAATCAAAACGAGATAAATGGTTTGACAAAATGGAAAAATTAGGAATAGATATTGATAATGATGAAAATTCCCTAAAGTATATTTAAATTATGGTTGGTGGTTGAAGAAGTGATTGAAAATTATAACTCTTTTTAATCAACATAAAAACTAGTTGTTGCCAATTTTAAACGGCTACCGCATAAAAGATCTTGAGAAATTTTTATTTAACTAGATGTAAAAAGCAAGATAAAATGCTTAATATTTTTGTCCACTCACAATGGCGGCGTGTTTTGTTAGGAGTTTCTAAGACCGAGCAGATATAACTTTGTATAAAAACAGCAAATTTGCTTTTTAAATTCTGCTAGTGTATCTGATCCAAGATGGTGATATTATTTGATGCAGTTAAAATTTAAATGGGAGGAATGAGCAAATTCAGATCAAAAATAATAATTGTTTTCTACATTTTAAAATGGCAATCTAAACTTTAATTTTTAACTTTTCTTGATAGTTACATCTAGCCCAAAACAAAAGAAATTTAGCCTGATTCTTCCCGCCAAACATCTCATACATCGCCTTTTCCTCGCCCCAAAGCTCACGGTGTTTTTGATAGATGATTTGATAGCATTTATGAGATAGAGCACGTCTTCTTTTGTGTGCGTGTAGTGCATACTTACCCTTACAAAAACCTGGCTTTTTCTCTAAGATTTTATTCTCCTTAAGCCCAAGCAGATCAAAAGCATAAGGTCCAGCGCACATCACACCAGCGCGGCTTTGTATGCCATAGTTGTTGCTAAGCGTTGCGGCAAAGTCATAGAGCGAAATGTCGCGACATTAAATGATAGGCAGTTTTTCTGCATTTTTAGGGCCATAAATAGTGATATCTTCGATGCTACTAAGCTCTTTTTCAAAGAAAATTTTGCTAGCTCATCTTCGCGAGCTTTGATATTTTCTACTCCGACACTTGCTTGCAGGCTGTAAGCTAGACTTGCTCGCACTAGCCCCAAGATAGATGGCGTGCCAGCCTCTTCAGGCTGCTCGACATTTTTATAAAAAGGTGCTTTGAGGGCGTCGCAAGTGCGATGGTACCGCCACCTGCGAAAGCTTGGTATATCGCTTGTGTAAAGCTCTTTTTGATCGCCAAAAGCCCACGACTACCAACTCCACCAAGTAGCTTGTGAGGCGAAAAAGGTCGCGTCAAAGTAATCGGCATCTAAACATTTCATGCGAGCTGGTTGCTGCGCAGTCAAATGCCACCACTCCGCCAAATTTCTTTTTAACGAGCGAGTAAATTCTCTTGTAGTCGGTTTTTTACGCCTGTGACATTTGAGGCGGCGCTAAAGCAGGCGATGATCTTTCTTTTTGCGTTTAGTTTTAGCGTCCTCTCAAGCATCACGCTAGTCTATCTCGCCGTTTTCATCAAGTCCGATGCGCTCGCAGTCGCAAAGCCCTTCACGAAAGCTGATCTCATTTGAGTGGTGCTCATAGGGTCCAACCAGCACAAGTGGTAAGATTACGCTTCTTAAATTTACTTCGCCGATCAAGGCTCTTGTCGTTGGCGGCAGATAAACTTCCCATTATCTCCTGAAAATTTCTTTATCGCGCCCGTTGCGCCTTGACCTGTTGCTATTAGATAAAAGCTCTCATCAAGCCCAATAGCTCTTTTTAGCTCGGCTCTTGCGTTTTCGTAGCGTTTTTGCGTTAGCACGGCACTTGAACTGCTGTCTGAGTGAGTGTTTGCGTAGGTTTTAAAGAAATTCTGGAAATTTCATCTTCGATAGGCGCGTAGGCAAGGCCTGAGGCCGTGTAGTCAAAAATAGTAAATTCCATCTTTTTAAAATGATATTTTTCTTACTTCATCTATAGTTGGCAATGATTTTCCTTTTTGGTTAAAAATGCGATTATAATGATAATTTTGCATAAAGTGAGGGTTACAAGCGGGCAGGGGCGCCCACTCGTGTGATTATTTGTTTAAGAAGTTTTTCTAACCACTCGTTAGCTTTTGCTTTCACTCTCAAATCTTTTTGGCTCTTAGCAACTTGGTTTGCACCTCGTAAAAACGGATACGAATGCCGTCTTGAACGCTATCGATCTTGATTCTTGTGATCTTATCTTTGTTTAGATAAGTCCTGTCGTTTTAGTTTTACATACATGTTTTCTCCTTTTTAAGACTTGGTTTATTTTTATCGTTTTTCTTTTCGTCTTGTTTTAAAAAATAGCTCTTTAAAGCGCTTATTTGCATAGTCTTCGATGTCGTTTTGAAGCTGTTTATAGGCGTTTATGAGCTCATGAGCCCTATCATTTAGCGTGGTGCCAGCACTATCTCCGCCACCTTGCTTGGTCGTAAAGAGATCTTCTTTTAAGTTTTTGCAAAATCGCAGATGCGACCAGCATTTTTATAGTTCATACCTAAAACTCAGTCTGCCTTTGATATCGAGCCAACCTCGGCTATAACGTCTAAAACCTCGGTTTTACCCTTGCCAATATAAGCTCGCCCTCGTCGTTTTCTATCCAAGTCTTTGTCTTTACTCTCATCTTTTTGCCTTTCTTTTCCTTAAAACAGCCTAGCTGACAGTACTTCACGTCAAAGCCGTAGTCTCTAAGTGTCGAACGCATGGTCTTTAGTCCGCCATTAGCTGCCGCCATCTCCCTTGCATCTTTGCAAAAAAACTCTGCCCTTTTCGTCGCTCACTTCCTTTTTGAGTTTTAGTGACAATGTCAAGTTTACCGCGGTCTTTATCCAAGCCGCCAAACTGTCCAAGCTCGCAGTTGTCTATCTTGATGCCAAAGTCTGGTTGCCTCGTCGCTCACTTCGCCGACTTCTATGCCAAGCTTGTTTGCGATCTTAAAAGCCGTTCCGCAGTCAAGTTTGCCGCTTTTTATTTAGCGTTTGTTTTATTAGCTCTTCTAAGTACTACTCATACATTCTCTCTTCGCCGCTATAAACGTTGATATTTTCGCCCCCCTTGCAAAAGCCGCAAAGCGTGAGCTCAAATTACGAGCTATCACCACGCCAAGGCTAGTCGGTGCTGTCCTTGAGATAAGCGCTGGGATGCCGTGCATAACGGCCTTTGCGACCATCTCTGAACTAAGCCTGCCACTCACCATCAAAAATGGAATTGCTAAGATTAGCTCCGTCTAAAAACGGCTTTGCCAACGGCTTTATCGATCGTGTTGTGTTGAGCGATATCCTCGCCTATGTAAAATGTATCTTCACTCACAAAAAGCTTTGCCGTATGCACGCAGCCAGTCATCTCGTAAAGCTCGCACTGCGTGTAAAACTCCTTCATTTGGGCAAGGATCATATCTTTGTTAAAGTTTAGCCCCGCTTTTACGGCTCTTGCGGCCATCGCCTGTGGGTCAATATTTGCTGTTGAGCTTCTGCCACAGCCACTTATTATGACCTTTCTTCGTCAAACTGCTCTAGGCGTTTTTCATTCACTTTGGCGCTTACATAGACGCTTAGCTCGTCGCTTGAGAGCCTAACTCCCTGTTATGTCTTCTGGTTTTGTGATGACATTTTCGCTGATCAAATAGCCCACAGCAAGCGCCTTTTGATCCGTTGGCGTTGCCATAACGGCACCATTTTCTTGTCATTTATGTAAATTTCAAGCTTGATCTCACGCACCAATATATCATCAACCTGAGCTTTTGCTCGCCTTTATATTTGATGATCTGCGTTTTATAAATCGGTTCCATCTTGCTCCTTGAAGTTTTTCACAAATGATAGCCCAAAAAGCTAAATTTAATTTTTGGATTGTAGTAAAAACTTGCTTAAACAAAGCAAAAAGCTTAAAACGCATTTTGATACGAAATAAACGTTATTGTGATTGTAATTTGATATGCAAGATAGTATATTTCTTAAAGTATAAAATTAGAGAAAATAACAATTTGTACAGGGTGCAAAAAGCACCTATAATTTACGCTTTTAGTTTTAGTCTGTCGCCAGCGTAGTAAGCGATCTTCCAAACAGTAGTTTGTTTCTAGGGTCTTTTTCGCCATAACCTCTTGCAGCAACTCTGTCATTGTAGATTTTTCGATCACATCTGACTCCGCCAACTAATAAAGCCTTTGTAGAGCACATCGCAAAGACAAACTGGCACTTTGCCCTCAGAAATTTCTATCTTGTCCTATACTTCGCGCTCTTCTTCGCTATTGAGTTGGTAGCGGACCGCCTGCACACATAGTGCATTTATCCATTACGCCTCTTGGCGCCAAACGCACCATCTTTAGGGGAATTGTGGTGCGCCAAATGGGCAAGCATACAAGCAGTATCCACAGCCTATGCAGATATCTTTGTCGTGAAGCACGATGCCATCAGCTCTGATGTAGAAACAATCAACTGGACAAACAAGCGAACAAGGTGCATCTTCGCAGTGCATGCATGCGATTGATGTTGAGAATTTCTTTGCCAGGCATACCTTCATTTAGTGTGACGACGCGGCGTCTTCTAACGCCGATAGGCAACTCATGAGCTTCATCACATGCTACTGCGCAACCGTTGCAATCAATGCATCTCATCTGTGTCGCAGTGAAATTGAAAGTCTATTGTTATCGTTAAATGCGCTCATATTATGCCCTTTCTATGCGGCAAAAGACCGCCTTTTTGTTTCTGGAATTTGAGTGTTGATATCATATCCGTAGTTTGTTACGGTATTTGCGCTCTCACCAACCGCAAATGGCAAAAGTTCCTTCTGGAGAATTTCCGGTCATATCAACACCTTGCATATATCCAGCCCAGTGGAATGGCAAGAAGATCATATTAGGTTTAACTGATGGCACGATCTTGCGCGAACCTTGATCTTGAGTACCTCAGGTGAATGAACCCAAACAAAATCCCAATTTTTAATGCCATGTTTAGCCGTTAGCTCTGGGTGGATGTCAGCAAACATCTCAGGTGTAATGCGCGATAGATACTTACTAGCACGTGTCTCCATACCAGCACCACTGGAAAATTTACAAGACGAGCTGTAATGAGGTTGATAGAGATTCTTTTTGAAAAGTCCTTACTTTGTTGCAAGCTTTCAAATTGGTATCAACGCGGTATTGTTTTGCTTTATCTTTAAAGCTTGGATACTCTTGGCTAGAATCTGGTCTTGGTGAGTGGATCGGCTCTCTGTGCTGAGGGATCTGATCGGCAAATGTCCAAACGATAGTTCTAGCACGTGCATTGCCGTATGGAGCGATGTTTTCTCCAAGCATTTCGTTGCTATGATATTACTATCATCAGTTGACCAGCTAGCTCCGATCCTGCTTTTCATCATCAGTTAGTGTAATGCCTAGAAATTTCTCTCGATATTGTCTTTTTGATCTCAGGATATCCGCCATTTATAGATGAACCAACTGGTGCCGAGCCTTCAGCTGCTAGCTGGCTAACACCGTTGTGCTCTAAACCAAAGCGGTTTCTAAAGCCCATTCCGCCTTCGCGAACTGATTTGTGTGTATCATAAAGTATTGGGCTACCTGGGTGATTTTCTGTCCAGCATGGCCATGGAGTCCGTGTAGTATTCGCCTTCAACAGGAGTGCCAGGCTTGCCAAGAGATGTTACTTCATCGAATTTATCCCAGTTCTCTTGGTGGCGTTTCAAGCGCTCAGGTGTCCAGCCAGTCATACCGATAGTTTTTATAATATTTGCTATCTCGTGAGTAGCAGCTTCTGGCCACTCTATCTTGCCGTCAGCATCCCTTATAGTGCGAGTTAGCTCGTCATAGAAAGCCTATACGTTTAGCTAGTTCAAATAACAATTCATGATCAGGTATGCTCTCATAAAGTGGTTTGCATACTTGGCTTCTCCATTGACCACTTCTATTTGTAGCTACGACTGTGCCACTATCCCTCAAACTGCGTTGCGAGCAGGAAGTAGATAAACATCATCTTTTTATTTGTTATAACGGCAGCGTCATTTACAAACGGATCTACACAAACAAGTAACTCAAGTGCATCAAGACCCTCTTGAACCTTTACTTGTTGTGCAGTAGATGTTATGCCGTTACCTATAACTACAAGAGCTTTTAGGCTATCTCCCTGCATTGTCGATCGCATCATTGCCATCTTTTACCATTTAGCGTACCAGCCCACCAGCGTGCAAGTGAAAATCCTGGCTTAAACATCCACTCAGGCTTGATAAAAGTGCTTTTTGCAACCACTCGAAAATCAACCTTCCACATTTTTGCAAAATATTTCCAGCTTCCTTCATTTTTAGGGTAATAACCAGGTAGGTTATCTGGTAAATTTGCCATATCAGTTGCAATTTTGAACGTTATCGTGGCCTCTTAGGATAGTTACATCCGCCGCCACTTACGCCCATGTTGCCAAGCACTAGTTGCAAGATCAGAGCTATACGAGTGTTTGAGCTACCTATTGTGTGCTGAGTTAGACCCATCGCCCAAACGACTGAGCCAGGGCGGTTTTTAGCATAGACTTCTGTGATCTCTTTAAGAGTTGCAGCTGGCACTCCAGTCACATCTTCAACGACTTCAGGTGTCCATTTTGCAGCTTCTACTGAATTAGATCCATACCATACACACGGTCATCAATAAATTTTTTATCCTCCCAGCCATTTTCGAAGATGAGATTCATCATGCCATATACAAAAAGGTATATCCGTTCCTGAGCGACTGAGTGAAATAATCAGCCTTGCCGCCGTTCTGTGTTATCTTGGATCGATTACTATTAGCTTAGCGCCCTTTTCTTTTGCTTTTAAAAAGTGTCTAAAACCAACTGGGTGATTTACCGCTGGGTTTGATCCGATTATAAAAATAGACTTTGCGTTTTGGATATCTCCAAGGTGATTTGTCATAGCTCCATAACCCCAAGTATTCGCCACACCGGCGACTGTAGAGCTGTGTCAAAGACGTGCTTGAGTGATCTAGGTTATTCGTCCCAAACATCGCAACGAATTTGCTTTATATATAATAGCTTTGCTCGTTGCTATCTTTTTGCTGATCCTAAAAACATTACTTGCTCTGGATTTTTCTCGCGGTAAGCTTTTTAGTTTTGCACCGATCTCGTCAAACGTGCTTGCGTCATAGAGATGCGTTGCCACTTGCCACCAACTTTTCATCGGATATTTTACACGGCAGTGTGAGCGCACCATATCGATAACGTCTGCTCCTTTACAGCAGTGACCACCAGCACTTACTGGGTGATCTTGTGCTACTTCTTGACGCACCCAAACTCCATTTTTCTACCTCAGCTAACACTCCACATCCTACAGAGCAAACTGAACAAACAGTTTTTACTATTTTTGAGTCTGGAAATGGGTTTGCCATCTCTTGTGCTGTCGCGCTTCTTGTGACATTGCTCGTGCAAAGCCGGCTGCGCCACAAGTACTTGCTAATCGGCCATTTCTTTTTAAAAACGATCTACGGCCGATGTTGTTTGGCGTAGCGTTTAGTCTAGCTTCAGACATTTTCATCCTTTCTCAATTTTCTATCAATTTTATTTTGCTTTGTTTATAGTAAAGTTCCCAATTTTTGCTTCTTTATAAAAGCACTTCGGTCTTTTTACTTTTCCCTGATTTTTAAATTCTCACCAGCATTTGCCACGACTGCGCCACTAGCAGCGACGGCTCCGACTAGACCAGACTTTTTGTACATCGCGTCTATTTTGCATATGTACCCTCCGATCTTAGTTTTCTTATCCTATTTTTCTCTTCTTATACTTTCTGACCTTGAAAGGCCATCAGTTTTTGTTTTCATTTCTAACTGGTTTTTGGCGAATTTAGAGCGACACGCTCAAATGCGATAAATTCATTTAGCAAAAATGGCTACATCTTTATACATTTCGCTATTTTTGATGCTCGTATCAGTCTCTATAAACTCATCAATGTTTGGATTTATTATAGTTTTAAAAAGTTCTTCCTCGCACTCGTCAATTTCGCCCTGATAATCTGTTCATCAGCGTAAAACAAAGCCTCACATTGTCTTCATTTTCTTTCAATGCCCTCGTCACGTCTGATGCTAGTTTTTGCCATTTCACGCACGTCACACAGGCATGGCTTACTTCGTAGCCCTCGTCGTAGTATGAGAGTGAGTTTCTTAGTGGGTGTGGCGGAGTGTGGAATATATCATCAAATTCAGCTATCAAATTCTCTGGATTTTTGCCTCGTTACGGTATCTGATATTTGCAACAGCGCTTGAAACTTCGTCATTTAGGCTGTATTCTTCTATAAGATCAAGCATTTTGTTTAGTCCATCAAAACGCCCTTTATCTTCGCTAAATACGAAAAATGTAGAAAAACAGCGTAGTAAAGCTTTCTGCCGTACCTGTCCTCTTTTGTGCTCACCTTATTCCTTAAATAGTTTTTAACAACAGCGAAACTATACTATTAATTGAGCTTATTAATGTAGCTTAAAATAAAAATAAATTATAAAAATTAAAAAGCTTAAATATGCTTTTTGCTTGGCATATTTTAAAATCCTGTTTTTAGGTGGTCTGCTATATATGATTTTTATGCAGTATATTCAAAATGGGTTGTTTTTGATATTCGTTTTTATATTTTTCACTAATCGTAAAGAGCGGGAGTACTTACTCCAAGCAACCATCGAGCCCTCTTCAAATTCTAAAAATACCTGCTCACCAATCTTTGTAATTTCATCATCGTGGCTAGTACATTTGACTGCAAAGTCACCAACTCGACCTTCAAAAAGCTTTTTCGTTTCCATGTAAAAGCGAGGCCGAGTGCAAATATCCTGGAATTTGACCCGCACTGCTGGTTTTAGAAAATTTTTATCTTACTTGGGTTGATCGTGATCTTGCTTTTACCTTTAGAAATTTGAAGGTAAATTTTAGCTTCGCATTATCGCTAAAAGCTTAGCACGCCACTCTCTATCTCAAAGATATTTTTGTATTCAAACTCGCAGACCCCTGCCTTTGTGCAAAAACACGCACTCGTGTTTGCTAGCATACTAAGCCACTTCTCGTCGTGACTTTGTGATGACAAATCCATGCACCATATTTCTCGTGCATCACATTAGTAGCCTTGTTAAAAAGCTTTGAAGTGCCGATATCAACGCTGTTTGTCGGCTCATCAAGCAGATAAAATGGCGCTCTTAAAGAGAGTGCCAAAGCAAATGCGATGCGTCATGGCTCTGCCCTGAGCTTAGCCTAAAAGTGGCGCTTGTTTAAAAACTTCTCATCAAGTCCCACTAAGTGCCAGAGCTTCGCTAGTTCGCTCCTCACTCGCTTAGTAAACTCTCACTTTTTAAGATGGCTTTGGTATTTCTGCTCTAACACTTCTTTTTAAAAGGGCAGTTCAGGCGCCAAAACTGAAATTTTTACGCGCGTTTCAGGGCTTTAGTTTGCCCTCTCCCCAGAGTGAAAATTTCGCCGCTATTTGGGCTTTGCAAGCGCGAGAGCACTCTTATTAGCGTGCTTTTGCCCGTCACGCTGTTGCTACCCATTAATGCAGTTATAGTATTTAGATCAAGGCTTGGGATATTTAGGGATCTCGCTTTTGCCGTAGTTTAGGTGTGAAATTTATCTTTATCAAAGTACTTGTCCTATTTGTCGAGTTTTCTTTAGCGCAAAAGATCGCTAAAATCTACTAAAAATGCGATAAATATCAAAAACCATAGCAAGCCTATACCCATGAAATTCGCCCTTGTTCGTCTCAAGCGAAACGGCCGTGGTGATCGTTCTGGTAAAAATACTTGATGTTGTCACTATCATCATCGCAACGCCAACTTCTGCCACTATCCCTGCCGTAAGCAGTGGCGATGACGACTCATGAGGGGCGTAACGTAGCTCATAAAGCACGCAAAAACTAGCTTTGGGGCTGATAGGCGTAAATTTAGGGATAGTTAGATGAGTGTTTTCTATCCATATTTTTTCAATCACGCTTGCGGTAAGCGAGATGATGATAGGAAGGGCTAGCACAAACTGCTCTTAGCATGACCGCTTTTAGCGTAAAATAGTACCGAATGCCATAGGGCCATTTCGTAATAAAAGCGTATATAAAGGCTGATCGCAACCGCTTGGCATGGCAAGAGCTGTGTCACTTAGCATGGCGTAAAATTTTGCGCCCCAAAGTCGTAAAAATCCAAGCGAAAACCAAGTGGAAAGCCTATAAGAACGGCAAAAAGTATCGACACGCTTGATGTGTAAAGGGTAGTCTTGATGGCTGAATATGTTTCAAGATTGCCGTTTCAGTAGATTAAAAGGCTTCATAAAAGCCGTGAAGTAAAAAGTCCAAATATTGTTCCTATATTCATATTATTTTAATATGCTATAATACCACATTTTCTAAAAAGGAGAAAAATGAAAAAGATTATTTTAGGCTCACTAGCACTGCTGGGTTTTAGCGTTTGGCGCTGACAATGAACTAACCATGGCGACTACAACAAGTACAGATAACACTGGCTGTGCTTTTCGACGCGATCTATCCAGTTTATAAGGCAAAAACAGGTGTTGATATAAATGGACAGCTGTTGGCACAGGTGCGGCTCTAAAGCTTGAGCGAAGACTGCAACGCTGACATACTTTTTCGTTCACTCACCAAAAGTTGAGAAAGAATTTGTAGAAAAGCTTTGGCTTAAAGAGAAATGCCGTAATGTACAATGATTTCGTCGTTATCGCTGATAAATCAATCGCTGATAATGAAGGTAAAGATATCAAACAAAGCTTTGAGCTTATCAAAAAGATGGTATCAAATCTTCCCTCACGTGGCGACAAATCAGGGCACAGATAATAAAGAAAAAGGCATCTGGAAAAAGATCGCTGGTGAAGTCCCTGAAAAGATAGCTGGTATATGCAAACAGGTCAAGGCATGCTAGCTACGATAAAATCGGGCCGTCTGAGCAAAAAGGCGTTACATTTTACGTGACCGCGGTACTTACATTAAATATGAAGCAAACCAAAAAGGTCATCCTGAGATGGTCATCATCAACGAGGGCGACAACGATCTTAAAAACTTCTACTCTAATCGCAGTAAATCCAAAACACTGCCCCTAAAAACTGACATCGAAAATGCAGAGAAATTTATAAAATGGGCTAGCAAGCGAAGAGGGTCAGAAATTTATAGGTGACTTCAAGCCTTCTTGATAAGCCACTTTTCACTCCAGACGCAAATACACGCAAAAACTAATCCAAAGGGCGAGCAATCGCCCTAAAGTAATCTCTATATATAAAGATGTTTTTGCTAGTAATTTCTCTGCATTTGTAAAATAAAATATTTTTAATAATTTTTAAACTGAATGTCTACATTTAAGATAAACTCCGTAATTCATGTCGTCAAAGTATACATAGTATAGCATATTACAAAATATATTAAACAAAAATATTAATTTTAATTTTATTTTATGTTATAAGCGAATATAATAACTCGAAATCGCGGGAAATATTATCTCGAAAGGAATACTCATGCAAAATATAGTTAAAAACGACCCGTCCGTATTGCGGAACTGGTTGTGGCATAGATCTTATCGTGGAAAACGGCAGGATCGTCGATGCAAAGCCAACAGACAACCATCATGTCAATGACGGTGAGTTGTGCTTAGCGAATGTTTGGTTGGGAATTTGTACCCTCCAAAAACGCTTAACCAAACCTATGATGAGAAAAATTTAAATGGTGAGTTTAATAAACACGGCAAACTTGAAGAGGTAAGTTTTGATGAAGTTTATGAATCTTTTAGGAAAGACATTTAAAAATAGTGTCGAGAAACACGGACCAAAACCCTATCATGGGCTTTAGTTCTGCTCGCTCGAACAACGAAGACAACTCATGTCTTTTCGAACTCTTTCGCGCTCTAGGAAGCAACAACGTAGATCACTGCGCTTGTCTTTGACACGCTCCAACAGTGGCAGGTCTTGCCAGCACGCTTGGAAACGGAACGATGACAAATGATCTTGTTGAGTTTGCGACTGATACAGATGTGTTTGTTTGCTAATAGGCACTAACACAGAGTGAGTGCCACCCCTATCATCGCTATGCAGATGCAAAGGGGCTTGGAGCGTGGCGCGAAGATGATCGTCGTGGGATCCAAAACGCACAGATATGGCTGAAAAAGCCGACGTTTACTTGCAAATTCCCAGTTGGCGCAAACATCAAAACGCTAAATACGATTATGAACGTCATAATCTCTGGTAATTACAAGACAACGAATTTAGAGAAGTATGCTGAGGGCTTTGAGCACCTAAAAGAGGCAGTAAAAAGACTTCACGCCTGAGAGATCGGAGCGTGAGACTGGTGTGAAAAAGAACTCATCATCGAGGTGCGCTAGACTTTACGGCAAGGCTGGCACTGCGGCTATTTGCTGCCACCATGGGTAGTACTCAGTTTACCGACGGCACGTCAGACGTATTTTCACTATCAACTTGAAGCCAACATGTAAATTAGGGATAAAAGGTGCTGATGCAACTTCACTTCGTGACGACAAAACAACGTTCAAGGCGCGCATGCGACAGGGAGCACTCCTAACGTCATCCCAGCAGGCCCAGTAAATAGCACCTACGCACAAGAGCAAGCACGCAAAGTTTGGCACTTTGAGCTAAAACCCAGTGCCAGGCTTCAAGCTCACATACGCACCTGATAAGATGGATAGCGGCGAGCTGTGCGCTTTTACGTCTACGGCGAAAAACCCAGTCATGAGCGATCCTGGACAGAACACTTCGTCCACGCTACAGCACCACCTAGACTGCTTTATCGTGCAAGACCTATTCTTCACTGAAAGTGCTCAAAAGGCTGACGTAGTCCTACCTGCGGCTGGTTGGGGCGAGAAAGATGCGCACATTTATCAACACATCTCGCCGTGTTCAGCGCACTAGAAAGGCAAGCGAGCCAGTAGCTGGCGTCGAGCCTGACTGGAAAGCAGTTTGCAACATCGCAAAAACAATGGGGCTTGAGGGATTTGATTTCTAAGCGCAGAAGAAGTTTGGGACGAGCTTAGAAAGCCACGCTCGACCTTTGGCGGTATCAGCACCACAGACTTGAAAAAGCTTGGCGGTATCAGCTGGCCATGCCCTGATGAAGATCACCCAGGCACACCAGTCCCTATACACCGACCATAAATCAATGCTACTAAGCGGTAAATCTCTGCCCAGTGCCGGTGCTTTATGCTGATGATAAAAACAAACGCTCAGAGGTCGAGGCTGAATTTAGAGCTAGGATGAATATACCAGATGGCTATCCAGTCGGAACTGCGCGCGCTAAGCGAAGTGCCAGACGAGGTCTATCCTCGCTTATTTACAACAGGTAGAAAGGTCTATCACTCACCACAGGTCACGATGACATAGAGAGTGCTCACCGCCAGAGTACGGCGCTGGCATCGAAGGTCCGCTAACAGAAGTAAGCCCCGATATCGCAAGAGAGGGAGCTAGAAGAAGGTCACTACGCTTTTAGTCGAGAACAAACGCGGTAGGATCACAAAAGAAAACTTCGCATAAATGAAGACCTTAGAGAGGGTACGGATATTTACGACTTTCCACTATAGTGAGGCTGACGGTAACGAGCTTGCAAACGCGCAAGACCACGACCCGCTCTCAGGTATCACACCGCTTAAGATGACGATAGCAAATATCACTAAGCTGAAGAAGAGTATATAGCATTTAGAAAAAGAAAAATGAGATGATATGCACCTGAAACCATATCTTTCACCTACAAGATAATACGGGATTTAAGGCAGAAATGCCCTTAGTAATATTTTTAAGTGTCTTTTTGTCTCATATTTTTATTCTGTGTAGTTTTTAACATAAAATATCGTAATTGTATTTTTGTAAGCATTGATAATACAGCTTTATTTCTATAGATATGTAATCATAGTATTTCTACACGCCTCAGGCATTAGCAATAATATTTAAAAATATATCAGCAACACTTTTTATAAAAATAAGAATCACTGTAACGAAAGAAAAATTAGTAAAAACACCCATCGCAATTATTAAAATAAATAAAAATTAAAAACATAAAAATAATTAAGTTTCAGAATAAAAATATAGTGAAAAAAATAGTGATAAAAAGACTCATTATATAAGAATAATAATAGTAAGCTGATTTACACTATGTAATTTATTATTACATTTTTATTACATTATTTTTAGCCGTAATTATAGATTAAACCAAATAAAGCTATTTAATTGTACTAAAGAACAATAGAACATCTTTTATTCGCAGTATAATTACATAAAAATCATATTTAAAGTAGATGTGTGATGTCTACTCGTTGGTATAGTAAAACAAGTTTCTGGCAATGTTGTTGCGATTGATGCTCATGGAAAACAAAGAGCTTTTTGGCAAAGAGGAGATGCTATTTTTGGGTGAGATCGTAAAAACGGTTGGTGGTAGCTCTAGCGCCGTCTTATCAATGGATAGCGGTAAAGATGTTAGTATCTTGGCCAATGATGCCGTATATGTTGATCAAAAATACAGCAAACAATCCAAAGTCCAAGTTCTGACAATGCAACTAATTTAAGTGATTTGCAAAAAGCCATTTTGGCAGGTAAAGATCTAACACAAACTTGAGGAGACAGACAGGCAATGGTGATGCTGGTAGTAGCGACGGTGTGTGTCTTGGGCGAAGCTAATTTGCAGAGGGGTGGTCACGAGTAATATATATGCTTATAATAAAAACATAGATGACAATAATTATGCTTTTGCTGAACCTGCACAGTCTGTAGGTACTGCACGCCAATGATGATAACGGGCAATAGTGAGGATGTAATAGTTTTGGACATCAGTATCTCTTACCTAGAGCTAAAAACTGCAGATGGCAATGATAACATCATCACCGAAAAAGAGCTTCATGATGGTAAAGATGGTGAGAAAGATAGTAGGTACTCTAATAGTAGGTAAAGATATCGTAGTAAATATGGCTAACGATAAGATAGCTATTAAAGTAGGTGATAACGAGATTGGTGAAGCTACTATCACTAAAAGACCTTGGTACATGGCAAATATGAGTATGAACTCACAAAAATGTAAGAACTGGAAGAATTTACTGATGGAACAGCTAATAAGACAGGTAAGATAGAGGCTACTTATAAAGCTCGTGATAAAACAAGGTAACCAAAAAGATATCACTGCTAAGAACACTGAGGAAGTTAATTTGACCATATAACCATAGACGCAAAAAGTAAGTCTAAAATGTATCTGAAGAGGGGCTTCCTGGTGGTATTAAAGATAGTAAAAGGTACAAAAAGACACTGACGGATTCTGGTAGAGGATACAGCAAGCTCTATAAATGTAACTCAGTACAACAAACGTAGCTTTTTGAGTTTGATGTTAAAGATGGTACAGATAGTCATCTAACTCTGGCGGCGAAAAAGTGATATGGAAGAGCGTCTCTGCTGTCGGTGGGGGTGCAAATATTGCTCACCTTTTGTCGGTATTAAAGAGACTAGCGGCGAGACTGTGCTCAAAGTTACATTAGATAAAGCAACAGGTGCTACTAAAGTTGTTTTAGAAAAACCAGTAGATCACGATCCGCTGGCAATGGCGAAGATGTGGTTACAGCTAACCTACCTATAAAAGTAACAAATGATCATGGTGAGACAGCTAAGTCTACTATAGAGATAACATCCAAGATGACTTCGCCTTACATATCGCTAGTGATAGCACTGAAAAATGTTCTGTTGGATTTGAACAGCCTAGAAGCAACGTCACACTTGTTCTTGACTTCGCGTAGTATGTTCTTTAAGAGCCAGACTCAAGCAGTAGATGCAAATGGTAAAAATTATACGAGCAAAAATCGAAAATGGCAAGTGGGTTGACGATCTGGATAGACCAGTATTGGTAGAAAAACTCGTTTAGAGATAGCTCATGACAGGTGTGATGAAACTTACTTAATCAGTACTCATTAAAAAGGTGATGAAAAATGTTAAAGTTTGCATGGTTGCGATTTGCAGGTGAGGCTCAAGAGCTTAGATCTCACCAGCGGTAAAAACATGGATGAGTATCTCTGAAGCTAAAGCGCTTGTAGACAAATATTTTGGTGGCGATAGTATAAAGGTATGATAACTACATATGGACTAAAAGATGCCAATGGTGAATATAGAACCCATGGTAACTACTATGCTGATAAAAATTGCAAAATAGTACTATCATATGATGAAGGCAATCTACGCTCATACAGGGACATAAGGTAATAGGGCGATGTTACAGATTCTATTAATTTACCTGCAGGATATGAAAGATGGCACAAACTATGATGCAGCCCTTTGGCACAAGCAAAAGATACTTTCGGTAAATCTGAAGATAGCTGGTGCAGATGTAGAAAATAGACTCACTTTGCTTTCGACGGCGAACCAACTATGTCTGACTCTAGGGTGGGTAGCGCCCTGGTAGCCTTGAAAATAGAGCTAGTATCGTATATAAAAATAAACTTGGGTGTATGACGGTGCGATAAACATGCATATAAAGCTGATGGAGAGACTGATTACATTACATCAGAATTAACTGGTAGTAAGTTTTATTTATAACAATAAAGGTGGTCACTATAAGGGCGATATAACTGATCGTGTCAAACTAACCACGGTATAGATGACGATGAGAAGGCAAAGATGGGGAAAATTGGCTGATTAACAACAAAGTCATAGCCGAATCATTTGCACTTGGCAAAGATGCAAAACTGGATAAACTTGATCCGATCTCATATGACGGCGTAGAAAGAAAAGATATAGATGCTAAAGATTTTGCAGAGCTAGCACTTCCTACTAAGAGCTTTAAAGGCAATATCATGGATACTCTAAGACCCGCTGAAAATCCTGGTGGTTCAATATCTATGGAGTATGGTGCATATATCAATGGAGTTGTAACTATCACTTTAGATACTGTCGCTGGTGTAAAACATACTTATGATGCAAGTAAGCAGAAGCTATACAACAAGTGGCGAGAGCGGTTCTCATGATGGCTCGTGAATTTACAGTCGCTGTTAGTTTCGAAATAGCAAGATCACTATAGATATGGCTACTGGTACATACGAGTATAGACCAGAAGCAAGTCTGGCAAAAAGCTGGCCATGCAGAAAACATAGATATCAAATATAGCGTAACAGACGCAGATGGCGATAGTGTGGCGTTACAACCACCATCAAGACAGATGGTATCGCAGGATTTGATCATATCAAATATGGCACTATGAATGGCGATACACTCAATGGTACATCTGAAAATGACGCTCATATTGGGTGGTAGAGGTAATGACTATATAGACGGCAAAAGGTAGCGGACGCCTCCACTGGGCGGCGGCGAAGGCGATGATACTATCGTTTTCCATAAGGGACGCAAGAGTGATGGATCGACGGAAATGGATATGATAGCACTTGTTGTTAAAGAGAGTATTGACTTTAGCAATGTAAATGGTCTTGATGGCAAGGTGAGCGAGCTTTGAAAGGACTCGATCTAGGCAAAAGGCATGGCGTAATGTTGCAGATATGACCATCAGAGCTGATGGATGTATTAGATATCACTGACAACAAAAATACTATTCTAAAAATAGACGGTGACAATCGCGACACTGTTAAAGGTGGAAACTGAAAGCTACACATGATGTTAAAGCCGATAGCGGTTATACAGACATATGAAGGAACTACTGAAAGTGGCCAAACCATATATATCCAGATCAACAATGAGATCAAAACCGATTTCTAGTAAATTTAAAGAGTTCTAGACTTTTTGGCACCCGGCTTAGGCTGCTGCCTTTAACCGAAAACATAGCTTTTCGCCTTTTTATACTAAGTAAAAATCACTTTTTGTACCAAATAGTTTTTGGGTCTGGAGTGATAATGGTCTCGTTTTTGTTCCTAAAATTTACACCTCTATCGTAGATGAGAGAGACCTTTTCATTCATCACTTCGCTTTTGCCACTAACTACGACTTTGCCTTTTTAAGCCAATGATATCGTCACAAAACCACAAGGCGTGGTTTGGATCATGTGTGTATCAGAACGGTTGGGTCTTTTGAAATGTAATTTACCAAAAATAAAAATTTGATTTTTAAAGCTTTAGTCGCTGGTTTGGCCCATCTATTATATGATGGTGCCGCACTCTTGCACTAGCGCCCTTGCTATGAAGATATGAGACATTTGTATTTGATGAGCTACTAAAGGCAAAATACAAGTAGTAGAGCAAACATATACTACTATAGAACGAGCGATCAAAAAGAGATAGACTTTATCCTTGAGATATCAGGCAGACTCATAGCCATAGAGGTCAAATCCTCAAAAACTATCAGCAAAGATGACTTTAAGCATATCTACCATCTAAAAGAGAATTTGCAGTACTGATAAAGGCATAGTCTTTACGCCGGAGACATGGTCGTAAAACTAGATGATGATATGTTTGCATTACCGTTTGGTTTTATGGGGTGAGAGATGGCTATAGTAATTTGCTGTCTACCCCAAATACTCCTCAAGCACATTCTCAAATTTCACCTTTAGATACTCAGGCTCTTTTATCTTGATAAATGGCAGCCAGTATTTGACCACGCGCAAGATCTCATCGTCGTCGAGGCTACCTCTGTGCTTAGGGATGATCTTATCTTCATCTTCGCTTATTATTTTTGGGAGATTTGGTAAGCATTTTCTTTTAAAGTAGCTCATCGCCTCACTTTTTATCTCTAGCGTCACTTCAAATTTAACGTCTGAAAACCAGTTTGTACTGTTTTGCTTTATGCGGTTTGTAATTCTTCCATTTGGCTCAAACGTACTATCTTTTTATATTTATATTTTCAAGCTTTGAAAGTGTGAATTTTAGCTTACTCGCTATCATCTGCTAGCAGGTACCAGATGCCATTGTTGTTTATCAGTTTGTATGGTTTTAGCGATCTAAATATGGCGTCATAGAGCACTCAATCATCTTATTTTTAACGATAGCAAAGACTTATCTCTCTCAAACTCGTCTCTTGAAATTTTGCAGATCCTCAAAGCCTTGATTTTTGATGAGATAGGCCTTGTTTAGCTTCTCGTTTAAAACATCGCTTATAATTTATCGTCTCAGATCTGGAAACAAAGACTTCACTCCACTAAGTATGGCAAATGCCTGGATATCTTTATAGCTAGCTTTACCAGTGCATAGTCAGCTAAAAAGTATTTGCCATTTGCTTTTTTTCTATGGGTAATACATTTAGTCGCTCAAAGTCTCTTAGAATAGTTCTTTATTGACACTACCCTCCGTGAGCTCATCTCATGCTAAGTCTTGCTCCGTCATTTAGCTTTATTGAATTTGAGCGAGCCTAAAGGCTATCTTGTCGTGAGAGTGCATCTTAAATCCTTTTTAGTACCTCTGCTATTTTATCTTAAAAATAAAATATGACACAACCTGTCAAAAAGCAATGTTAATTTTACACCCTATATTTTAAGTCAAAAAGGAGACAAAAATGAGTTTAAATGCGGATTTTATCCAAAAGGCTAATGAGATAGTAGGTGGAGCAAGATGTTTTAAGATGAGTGAGTTTAGAATGTGTATTAACGAACATAAGAGATAAAGCTGACTAGATAAGCGAGGACGAGCAAGAGCTTGATGAAATTTACTACAAAGACACATTTGGGCTTTTTGGTGGTGTTGCACTATTAGCACTACGTTGCTAAAACAGCTTTGGGCTTTAGATGAATATAATGAGATAGATGAAGATATCTTACGTAATTTGAAAAGCTGGAGGATCAAATTTTACAAAAACTATTTGGTCAGAGTTACTTTATGAGCTTTGTAAAGATCATGATGAAGATGAGAAGCTATAGATTTTGCTATAAGACCACTAGTTGAGATCGGACTCAGATAGCATTGTAAATAATTTTTACTGGGCACTTACGCAAGTTCAAACTACCATTGCACTTCTCAAAAATTGCGAAGCAGGCGTTGGCGAAGCAGTAAGGTAAACGAGATGAAAGAGGCATTAAAACAACTACAAGATGCAAGACAAAAATGTTAAAACAGCAGCGGCGGAGTATGATTTGAGATGAGCAGTGTGAATTTGTACGCCTAGTGGCGATGTGATTAAATAGAGAGTCTTTAAAAGAGTCTCTTAATCTATGAATGCGTCAATTTATGCAAAGAAAATATAGTAAAATATAGTTGTTTTGTTTGAAAAATATTTAAAAATATATATTTTAGTTTATTTTAGGAGTGGCTAATTGATGTATGAAGAAAAATATCAAGAACCAAGCAGATCAGTTGTGCTATAATGAGATTGGCTTAATGGATAAAAAGAGATTACTAGAGCTTTTTGAGGATGAAGAAGTGAAAGAAAAATAAATAGTGGCATTATGGATAAGCTAAAAGCAATGTTAGTTAAATGGTTTAATGTTGATTCGACTCATCGTTTTTAAAAAGATGAGATAAAAATCTCAAAACGAACTAGCTCACACAAAAGAGAAGTTAGAAAAGCCTCGAAAAAGAGATCTAACCGATAATATAATTTATATGCCGAGCAAGTTGAGAAAAAGTAAAAAGAGCTTGAAAATTCTAAAAAGATGCCAAAAGCTTATGAGAGATTTAAGACTTATCCGCATCCACGAAAAATCTCTTGAAAATATTATAAAAGAAGATAGTCTGGCTAGCTTTTATAGCTTCAGGGCGTTCAGCCTAGAAATATTGAAAAACCTATGGGACTATATCAACAACGAGCTTAGAGGAGGAGTGCAGATACAAAAGAGCTAATAGATATTTTTACTTTTTATTTGTAAATTTACCAAGGCAAATGGTGTATATATGAGCTTCAAAAGCATTAATGTAGAGAGAGAATCTCGACACGCAGCTACACTTAAGGCATAACTCCAGTCAAGGTGCAAGCGGTAAAATAAGTGAAGTCATACTAAAAAGGTCATGGTAAACAGCAAAACAAAAGAGATAAAAAGAAAATCAGTAGTAAAAATTTAAAGGATAGGAACATGAGCACAAAACAGATAGAGACAATAAAAATATTCAAAAGAAAGGCTCGAGCAGGATATAAACGACAGCTGAAAGAATTTTTAGAGAGCGGCGACGGCAATATTGAAAAGTCCAAAAATATTTTTACGAGATATATAGAAGATGTTTTTAAGTGGTTTAAAGAGTTGAAAATAGCAATCAACAAGTAAGTATAGGTCAAGATCATGTTGTTTTCTGATTTTAAACAAAGCTTATCATTCAGGTAAGAATGGAAGAAAATAATGATATGGAGTGCGAAAAACCAATCTATTTTCGTCTCCTTTTTCTCATTTAATTTCAATCGTAGTCAATGATGACAAAAATGATAACTTTGTACTTTTTATACATACAATTTTCTAATTTCAGAAAAATGCATAAGACATATTAGTTTTAATACATACTATCACTATTATTGTAGTGGTTTCAACTATTGTTTTGGTGTCAACGTATATCATTATTCCAGTTACAGTAAAAGAGCATGGAGATATGATGTAAAAAGATATGAGTAAACTAGAGCTAAAAGATATCAAACTTATATGCTCACTGTAATCATAGAGGAACTAAAAAGATAATAATGCATATAAAAGTACTTCTAGGATTTAAATTTTGAAGGAGATAAATTATCGCTTTCAATTTGGGCAATCTTGATACTGAAAAATAGAAGGCAGTAGGGCAGTGGAATCACCTTTGTTCGAAGACAAAATAAGAGCCGATATAAAAGAATACGAACCAAAGATGTTAACAGATGTCGGGCTTGGGCTGTGGGAACTATGGGAGATGGATGAAAGCAAAAATGACGGCATAGAAGTAAAACTAGAGCATTCCCCAACGGCAAGAGATCCAAAAAGCAAAGATAAAAGACGGAGTAGTCGGCATAGACTTCGGTACTAAAAAGCACGGTCGTCGTATATCAAGAAGATACCGTTAAAATAAACTGATGAGAGTAGGCATAGGTGATCTTGATAAAAAGATAGAGAAGAGTCACTATGAAAATCCTACGATAAATAAGCTTTTGGGATCTTCTCATATAGGAAGACTACGAGGCAAGAGAAGGCAGACCATATACTAGATGGGAGGATGTAAATATCTCTCATGCGGCGTATAACCTCGTTACTGCAAAGCGCATCTAGCGAATACAACTCTTATTTAAACGAACTAAAGCAGTGGGCTGGTCAAGGAGATAAGAAACTAAGTAATTTCTGATAGAAAAAGGCAAGGAATTTGAGATAAAAGGCTTTTAGCGAGCTTTGAAGACGGCGATATAAATCCTATCGAAAATTTATGCTTATTATCTGGGGCTTTATATAAATAATCAACGAAACGGGATATTTTTTGGATTACATTTTATCTTTTCCCGTTACTTACGAGAAGGATATAAGAGAAAAAGATACTAAAAAGCTTTTATAAAATGGTATCAAAAGTCGTTACCGCTTTCGCTTCAAACGCCTGAAAATTTTTCATCTAAGCTAAAAGTCATGAGTGGAGCTAGCGAGCCTGCAGCGTATGCCGTCATGGCCCTTGAAGAGAATAAATGTGAGCCAGTTGGTGACGAGAAGGTATTTTACGGAGTATTTGACTTTGGTGGCGGAACGACTGATTTTGACTTTGGCGTTTATAGGGAGGCCGATAAAAATAGCAGATACGACTACGTGATAGAGCATTTTGGGGCTGGTGACGATAAATATCTAGGCACGAAAATTAGCTTTGAGTTGGTAGCTTTTGAGCTGTTTAAAGCAAATAAAGAAAAACTACTCGAAGCCAAAATACTATTTATACATTAGCGCCTGAATGCGGAAAAATTTGTTGGGCATGAAACCTTGATAAGTAACGCTCAAGAGGCCAGAAGAAACACAAAAAGAGCTAATGGAAAAACTAAGACCGCTATGGGAAGGTAAAGATGACGGCGAGCTATATAAAGATGGGGTGTTGTCTGTAAATTCTGATAGACACAAAAAGGGTAAGCAAATAGCAGGTTTTAGCCTAGATATAGATAAAAAATAAAATTACTAGAGATAATAGAAGATAGGATAGGTGTAGATAACTTCTTTAATGCCTTGAAGACTAGCGTTTAGCAGTAAAAAGTGGATCTAGGAAGCATAAAAAGAAGTAAATATATTTTTAGCTGGAAATTCTAGCAAATCGGCATTTGTCGAAAAGCTATTCAATGAAAAATAAGCGCAAGAAGAGGGCATTATCAAAAGAATTTCCAAAGACCACTTGAGGGGCTTTATAAAGAAATTTGATAGACCACTGGGTGAAAACGACAATGACTTTGAAAAACCAAATGGTAAAAACAGGCGTTGCTTTTTGGATTAATAAGATCTCAAAAAGGCGGAACCATACTAGTAATAGACCACAATGTAGATGTAGATATAAATTTAAATACTATCTTGGTAGAAAAGGGCACGTTTAATACTGTCGTGAGCAGAGATGCCAAATATGGAGATTGGATCACCGTTTATAGATGCTAGCGAGAGTATTTTTGAGGCATTTTACACTACGCAAGCATCGGTAACTACGAAATTCTGTTGATATAAGCGATAGCGGTATAGATGAGGATAGATACAGGGGTTTGCGGACGAGAACTGCTATATTTATATTAGGATCGTAAGTCCAAATAGGTTTGAAATACGTAGTAGCCGATGAAGAAGGCGTAAAAGAAAAACGGAGACTACAAAACTCAAAATACAAGGAAAAAGATATAATGATATGCAGCAAATAACAATAAAAGAACTATTTAGTGCATTAAAACAAAAGCCTGCAAGTGGTGTTACGATAGATAATATGCCCGGTTGGCACATGAGATGGCAATATAGATATTAGCGATGTTAATTTATCATAAAAGAGCTTACGTTTGAAGAAGATAGCCCTGAAGAGAGGCTTGAACGTAATAAGCACGCTTAGGATAGATGATCATTTTTGGCATATTTGATCGTTGGCGGTAGCAATGGTGTCTCTTTTATGCTGGTGTAACTAAGGATATGTCGTATGAGCGAGCTCGAGCTAGATATCGACGATATAGGCAAAAAGGGTTTTAAAGCCTAGCATTGAGGGAGATCTAGGGGCAGTAAAGTGCTCAGAGTAGAAAAAGGACAAAAAGCGGAGCTGGTTTCTAAAATAGATAAATGAAAAAGATTTACAAAGTTAGCGGATACCTAGCGTATATAAGGATAAAAGAGGATTTTTCAGGGCATAGATAGACTTATAGACATTATGAGCGGGGACGAATTGTCTTGGTAGTACTAGCAAAACCGATGTCAAACAAGCGATAGCTGATATAGAAAAGGTTTTATGTTTGATGCTTATAATCATATAGCTCCGATGACAAAAACATCAGTACAGCATAGCGACGGAAGCTCCACTAGCACATCTACTTCGGCAACTAAAAGGCAGTTCAATATCTGATGGCACTAATTATTCCGAATCTAATCAGAAAAGGTAAAATACATCAAAGGGATAAGCAGTAGTGAAGGCTATAGCTCTAGATTCGGTGATAACTCTAGCTGGGCAGGACAAATGAAAGTTCTGGCGAAAGTTCATCTTTTAGTAAGACAACTGGAAGTTCTCTCAAACCAAAAGCGAAAATGAATCCTTTAATAAAAGCGAATCCATCTCTAAAAATCAAGGCAAAGAACTTAAAGCTGAATTTACCAACAAAAATGGCTAGCGAGCTTTACAAAGTATATAGACACGAAGTTTATTAAAGCGTATAAAACTACGGTAAAACAAAGGGGGCTTTTTGACTTTGTATATATCTTATGTCAAATGAAAAAGGAATACTGAACAAAGCTTGAAATGCTATCAGAGCTATATTTCTCAGGCGATGAGAGCAATAAACTCACTCATTTTTATAATTTAAATGCTTAGCAAAAGATATAAACGAGATAAAGGGCTATAATACCCCTAAGATAAATTTAATAGAAAATACAAACAGTGATATCAAGAAGCCTACTATCCCGTGGGCAAATTGTAGCCAATCATGCTGATGTCGCTATAGTGAACTAAGCGTGATAGCCACTTTTACCAGAGGCGGACTATCCTAGAAAAGAAGAGGTGGAATGGTCTAAATATTAAAGAGCAGGATATTACAAGACGAAGCGATATTTTTGGGCAATATGGTTCAAAGTATGAAAGAGTTAAATCAGCATCCTTTCATAGATAAAAGCTGGCTTGATAAACATATATTTATATCTGGGGTTACCGGAAGGTAAAACTACTACTTGCCAAAGAATTTTAAAGTCAGCTAATTTGGTTGTTTTTGGTTATAGAACCGGCAAAACAGAGATCTAGGGCTATGCTAAATGATATGGATGATTTGCTTATATTTACGCTTGGAGATGAGAGGGTTGCGCCTTTAGGATAAACCCATTTGAATCCCTCACGAGATATATCTTCGAGAGTAGATATGATAAAAGCAAATATCGAAGCCTCTTTTGATATGGAAGCAACCATTCCTCAGATCATAGAGACTGCTCTTTATATAGATGTTATGAAGAGTATGGTTGGGATATATCGACGTTCAAAAATTATAAACTTTAGCGATCCGTTTGCAGATGGAGTTTTTGCGTTTCCTACTACTATCGGATCTGGTGCGACAAGCAAACATCGTAGTAGAAGACAAGGATTTGATGAAAGACTAGACTACATAGGCTCTATAAATGCAAGACTTCAAGGGCTTTTAGTGGGCTCAAAAGCTTTTATGCTGAATAATCAACGAAGCGTAGATTTTTGCCGATCTGCTTTGAAAAACGTAGTTTTAGAACTAGAAGAGGTACGGAGCTGAAAAATCTCTAATAATGGGTTTTTATATTAATAAATATAAATGAAGCATTAAAGGTAAAAATACAAAGAGTACAAAAATAAAGGCGAGGAATTTAGACATATTACACTCATAGAGGAGTCGCACAGGCTTCTTTCTAATTTATGCCAGGAGATAGCCCAAACAAAAACTAGAGTAGAGACATTTGCCGATATGCTTTGCTGAAGTGCGAAAATATGGAGAGTCGCTAATAATAGTAGATCAAATCCCAAACAAATTAACGCCAGAGGTGCTAAAAAACACAAACACCAAAATAGTGCATAAAAATTTTCGCTCAAGACGACAAAGAGGCGATAGGTAATACAATGGCTTTAAATGATGAACAAAAGGAGTTTTTATCACCGGAAAACTGGTAGGGCAATAGTGTCTAATCCAATTTATCAAGCCAGATTCAGGTGCAAACTAGCCCAACTTGAAAATGTCAGCACCACAAAAATCAGCCGTAATTGACGCTGTAATTTCTAAGAGATAATGTCTTGGATTATTACAGGCAAAAACTATAAAAAAGGTATAATACCGCCAGTAGAAAAGTAAAAATAATGTGCCAAACGTAAAAGACTTAGAAGAAGCCTTTGCAATACGATTTTTATGCGCTTGAGATTGAGTGGCTAAGGCGAGCTAAAGATAGTGAAAAATTGTGCTAAGTAGTATCAAACAGATGATAGATCGCAAAAATACCAAACAACGTGAAAATATTTAAAGCAAATACATCTTTAATAAATTTCTATAAAAATCAAAGATGAGGGCGTGCATGATGATATAGAAAGAGTGTATTAGCCTGATTTTTGAAAAATTATGAATACTGAAGAGATTGAGATTTTGTTTGATAATTACATAGATAGAGCATTTAAAAGAGTATATTCAAACTAAATAAAGGAGCAAACATGGATTTTGGAGCATGCATAGTGTAGTTTTAGTAGCGTATGTAGTGCAATTAGTAGCGCGGTTAGCTCACTAGGAGTAGTTTATCTACATTTTGTGACTAAAAATAGTTGAATTAGCAGGACCGTTGCTTGAAACTGTTGGAAAAATAGCTTCACTGGTAGCTAATTTTAGGCGTGACAGAAGAACTGGAAAAACCCTTTGGAACTAGGACTAAGGGCTGAAATGTCCGATAAAAAGCCAGAGGATTTTGATAGCTATAAAGACTATATAAACTATATATAAAAATGAGGTAAAAATAGATGAAGAGAAGCTAAAAATGCTAGCGACATTGATAAGGCAAAGTATTCTGCTATAGGCTCTGGTATTCTGATCAAAGGCATAGAGGATAAAAAGGATATGGATATTGGGGCGGATGTATTTTGTTGCATTAGCAAAAATAGGTATGGAAACTTTAGATAAAATGGGTGGGGCTCGTGGTGTAGATGCTATTTTAGATACGTTTAAAGACGGGAAAAATTGAGCGAATTTGCAAAATATGTCTCTGGCGATCTAAATAGCGTAAAAAGACAAGATCATGGTCTCTGATAAATTAACAGAAACATTTAAAAATCTAAACCCGGGAGATGGATATAAAAAGATATCCAAAAAGAGGTTATGGATATGGGAAACATAATGAGAGATTTTTAGTATTTTACATAGAAGATCAAATATCCATTTGTGACTAAGCGATGGTCGTTTTATAAAATATAAAAAAATAACGGCGAAGACAAATGGATGTTTGACTACAAACAATTTTGGCATTGGTGGAAAGATAGGGTGGAATTTGTATCTGATACAAATTGGCTTTGTTGTCTTAACCGATAAGGAAGAGTTTAAGATGCAAAGACGATATCGCTATAGCCGAAAGTATTGGCTTTACGGCAAGCGATATAAAAAGGGGATATAAAAGATATCCCGTCAATTTAAATCTAATATCTTATCCTGTCGGCTTTAGAAGATGAGGATATGTTTGCCAAAGAAGAGTGCGATATGGGCGATATTAAATTGCCAAAGTGAAGATGAAAAACGAGTATCTAGCAAAAATACTATAATAAAAACTGAGGAATATAAAAATAATATCACAATCTGATGCAAATTAGATTTGCATCAGCATATTATCCTCTTTGCCTCAGCTCTAGCTTTTCTACGAGTTTAGCCAGCCACTACCTTCTCCTATTCCCTACTATCTTTGCCCTTAGCTTTGTCACATCAGCATGGCTAGGGGCTTTGGCATGGACTGTTTCATTGCGTAAGTCCTGAGTGATGTTATGACTTTTGGTAGAGTTTTAGCTACATAAGTTTGTAGCACATTTTCCTTCTAGTGCGTCTTGGACAAGATAGTTTTTAAAAAGAATTATAGGTTCCCTAAATTTGGTTTATTGTTAAAACATACCAGCAACCGTAATTTGGAGCCCTGAACTTCATAGGCTATTTTTAGAATGGCTGGGTTTTTATCTGCTAGCTTTTTAAAAAGCACTTTGGCAAAAGCATAATTCTTGCTCCATAGTCTTTGAGTATTTAACTACGACCGAGCTAAAGTCATAGAGTGGGTTAGAGATGTTGTCAAGATACTCTATCTCTGCAGATATGATATTTTTCTATGCTGTCTGGATGCATTAGATTTATCAAATTTGCCCAAAGCAGTAGCGTGTCAAATTTTTCTTGATCTCTAAAAACTCATCGCTCTTATAAACATCAGGATGAGGTACTCTCGTCATCAAAAATAGCTCATGCCTTGTTTGGTATCTATAATGAGTGGATAGACGTAGAGCGTTGCCATAGACTGCGTATGTGTGACCATTTACCGTGGAATCGCTAGATAGTTATCTCTAACACACTCAAAGTCGTTTCTAGCTAGCTCCCTTATGTCGCTTATCACAAAACCACTTCTCTACATCAAGGCCTTTTTCTTTGTAGTAGCTCGGTGAGATCTCGCTCATATCATCACTTATGATAGAGGGTGACCTTTGCTACAAATACAATTTTGAATAGTCGGTTAAAAAGAGTCGTGCAAAATGTGGCATCGTCGCTGAGCTTAACTCTTTGAGCAAACTGCTCTATTTGCTCCTCAAAGGATTTATCATATCTCGTCGCTTGCTCTTTATCTTGCCAAAAGGCAACCTTGCCCTTATCATTTAAAATTTTAGATGCTGCTCGATAACATCGCTTTGGTAGTATGGGTTGTAGAGGATGAGGATGTTGCGAATTTTATCTGACATAGTTTTTACTCAAAGTATTTTTCTTTTATTAAATCAAACATGCTGTAACCACTATCTGTGCATGGCTTACGCTCACATTTATCATTGCGCATTTTGGACACACTTTCTTTGGTATCTGGGCCATATCATCAGCATCTAGGGCAATCACTGCTAAAAAATGAACTACCTTTTCATAACCGCAGTTTGTGCAACACATTTTAAATGGATTTGGACGTCTTGGCATTGTTTTCTCCTTAACGATATAATAAACAAAGTTTGTCACATCCTATGTGATTCTCAATTTTACCACAAAGCGACGCGACAAACAAACTAGCTGGGGAGGTTTATTTTTAGTTGTGCCTTGCTAAAAATGTATCTTTGCAATACGCGCGCAAAATTGTAAAGCTTTCTCCTTTAGCTGCCCATTCTCTAGCCTGATGACGTAATCTACGTCATCAATATCTATATGTTTTTGACTAGCGACTCCGCCTGCTATCATGCCCTAAAGCACCACCTATAGCACCGCCCATTAATGTACCAGGCCCGGCACTACCGAACCAGCGCCGCTCCGGCAGCTGCTCCACTAGCTGCTTTCTTTCCACTGTGAACAACTATCTCATATACGTCAGCGTTGTCGCCACATTTTTGGACAACTAGGGTCTTACTAAATATCCCATACCTCATCTTTATAATTTTTCATCAAGATAAGACTCTCGATTTGCTCAAATTGCGCAAGATATTTTTCTAAATTTATTGCAAACTTTTTCCGGAAAATCATTCTTTACACTATCCGTGAGTTCATCTATTTCATTTTTAAATTCATCAAACCTTTTTATGAGATTTTTCTCTTACAAAAAGTATGCGTACTGATATATTTTTGGTCGCTTGCATCCATAAAATCATTTATAAACCGCTCACATTGAGATTGGGATATATTTGTCTTTCTTGCCATTTCATATATCATATTGAGCAAAGCATTATCGTCTGAGTCATTATTAGACACACTGTTATCTATACATTCCTTAAATTGCCTTATTATTTCCTTTATAATCATATAGTTGTTTGCCAAGTCGCTCGATTGATTCGTTATGCTCGTTTTGGTTTTTGTCTTCATTGTTGTCTATATTTACACCCTTCACTGCGTTGCTTGTTTTATTATTGTGATATGTTTCGTCAAAATCCACCACGACTTCATCAAGCCCAAACACCGTTTTTACAGCCTCTTTGAATTCATCCATTACAACTTTTAATAGTTTTTAGATTTTTCTCTTCTTTCTTTTTGTGCCAAAGGTGCTTTTTAACTCGCTAAGTTTAGTGTAGGCCTTGCTACCCATATCGTCAAGGCCATCTTCTAGCATATCTATACTAACTGATTGCAGCGTCTTTTGATAGATTTTTCTCTTTTATGCTACCTTCTATCGCGCCTTGATATGCTTGGTATATGTTTTTAGCTTATTAAAAATCTCTACATGCTTTTTGGCTGGGCGTATTGCATTCAGCCGAAAATCCGTCTAAACTTTGCCGACTATGCAAGGATTCTGAAGGGTTCTAATGGAGCTAAAGGTCTGTATGCCTTCATTTATACCGTAGTTATCTAGACTTTGCTTTACGGTTTCAGTAATAGCCCTCAGGTCGCCAGGCGCTCTGAGATCGGCTTTGTTTATCGACGTATAGCTTCTTATTTTCTAGATCCAAGCTGCTTAAAAACTCCAAGTCGCCGCTTGGCATCGTACCCAGTGCTGTCAAGCCCCACGAGCCATAAAAACACTCCCGCTTCTTCCAAAAACTCTTTGCCGTATCTACGTCGGCACCATAGTTTGCTATATTTCCTGATGGGTTATAGCCTGGGGTATCGATAAAAGCAGATATTTTCACTGAGCTTCGTGCCTAGTACTATAAATGGCAGTATCTTTTAAGCTAAATTTGAATCCTTTCATAAAATCGTGATTTAGCTTAGCGTGGTAATTTTATCTATCTTACGCAGGTCAACTGCGTCCCCCATTTTTAGAGTAGCCCTCAGCAGATACTCCTTTGGCGCATTCATGACGTATGCCGGTATGGCAGTAGTAGGCTCTATAGAGATGGGCGCTTTTGATGCCAGAATCCATAAAACTGCTGATAAATCCTGACTTGCCGGCGCTAAATCCACCGCCTACGGCTATGATATTTTTGATACAGCTCCAGGGGCAAGCAGCTATGATACTAAGCTCTTTTTCTATATTTTGTAGCCGCAAAAATATCTCGGCCTCGTTTGCCAGCGTATCATCGGCGTTAGCAAACCCATATAATCGCCGTTTAACGTCTCATGAAAACATCATTACGCCTTTTGTTTTGAACTTGCGCAGCAAGAAGTTCCGAAAACCAACTCATGTCTCGAGACTAAGATCAGGGCTAAATTCCTATCCTGCTCTTCTTTTTGGGCGATCAAAGCTACAGCATTTTTAACAAAATCATCTATAACGTCTACATTTCTTCATAAACATGCTTTTTTTATATGATTTTTATTTCTTAAAAATGGAATAATCCATTTAGAGCATCTATATTATCTCTCATATCTTTTATATTAGTTCGCATTTGCATTTTTTTATATCCTTTAGTATAATTTGTATATCTATCCAAAGCTTGTTCTTTATTGTTTATATCGCTAACTAGAGAGTTTATCTCTTCATCATATTTTACGAAAATAACATTTTGCCACGTCTTTGGGACTTAAACGACCCTATCAGCGTATCTACACTATATTTTACGTCGTTTCTTACTCTAGTTTTTAGATTTCTCGCAAATTCGCTAGCGCATTTAAAAATCCTCGGCTTCGTAGCCTTTTAGAGTGCCGCTCTTTTTGCAACTCTAGGAAATGATCCAGAGTAGTTGATGTCTCGGGTTTTGTACCGACTTAAAGTCCCTCTTATAGTGCGCGAGATGATAACTGGATCTAATACATCATCATCTACTACGCTTCTAGCCGATGATATCAACGACTTATACAGGCTCTTTTTCCATTCTATTATATTTTTGCCTATACTCTATCTCGGTTACTTTTTCTACCTCGGATATAACTTGATCTAGAGAGTTTTTAACATAACCGGCTTTTGACGGTGGTTCTAGTGCCGTATTTTGTTTTTGTATCTATCACCAAAAAGTCCCCATAAATTGTAAATCCATTATCTATGACTTTATAACTATATTCCTCTGTAGCTTCGCTACTAACTATATCGTCGGTTAGCTTTTTAAAGTAGCTTTCCACTTTTGGCAAAAAGCCTGTCTTTGATATTTAGCTCAAATCCTTCAAGAGAGTCTTCGTATGCGGTATTTACAGCCCTCTATAGCTTTTGATTTGATTTTTAGCATCTCCTCTCTCGGCGTTTTATCTCATTTATATCGGAATTTTCAATTGTTTGCATTTTTCTTGAATTTGCCGCTCTATCGCTTGTTGATAGTTGAGTAGATTTTTGAGATTTGACCGAGATAAACTCCGCGCTTCTTTTTTGTAAGATTTCTCTTTTTCTCTTTTTACTTTTGAGATTATTTGCTCGATCGACTTGATGCCCGACAGCAAATCTAGATTTGCTACGCATGTTTTCTTGTCGTCGAAAATAATCAGGATAATGTTCTCCCAAAGTTTTTCCCCAAACATGTTTTGAGTTTGCATCCCACTCGGGCTTGTTTTTTTCATAATTTTTATCATATAAAATGCTACCGCTGAGCTTAGTAGCACCTGTTCCTTTATAAGTTCGTCGAGGCTATCGCCGACTTCCGGACTTTGAGCTTTTATCTCTTTTAAAACCATTGACTGCTGGGCGCTTAATGTCTCTCTTATATTGTCAAGTACTTTTGGCAACAAGCCGCCACCTTTTTCTTTTTCTCCGCCGAAGAGCTGATTATCAACTTGAGATGCAAACCAAATACACCTCTCTGATTCCGTCTTTTTAGTGACGCGATCAAGTAAGTCGTATCCTCCGAGCTCAAAACTGGCCGGAAGGCGAAAACAACCAACACTACATCGCAAGTTTTTAAAAGTTGCTTAGTGCGCTCTTCTCTTGAGACAACAGGGTCGTTTACGCCTGGAGTGTCGATTATCTCTATATCTTTTAGACTTTCCTTGTCTAGCTTTAGCGTTACGGATTTTGTAAAAGGCATATATTTGCCATCAGCGCCGACAAAAATCATAAAAGCTTGCTATTTAGCTCGTCCATGCTGAGTTGCTGAGATATTTTTGAACTCCTCTAGGTTTTTAATTTTTACCCCGGAACGCTCGATACGCTCGTATTGCTCGGCGGTCTGCGCTTAAAGCTGCGTCATTGCGCATCTCTTGTTCGGCGATATTCACCGCCCTTTTCGTAGCTCGGCTTCTTTTTCTTGATCTAGTTTTTAAAATTTAGCTTTTTGCTTTCTTTTTCAAGCTCTACTAGCTCGTTAATTTAACTTCGGCTATTTCGTTTTTCTTTTCTTTTTGAAAAATTGCCGCATTTTCTTTGATATCCCGCAAGTCCTCTTTGCTGAAAAATCTACCTCGGCCTCTAAACTTTCGCCCATATTTTAAAACCGTAAGTGCAGCTGTCATCGGAGTAGCAGCTTTTGGCAACATCTTCACCCTCAAAAAAATAAGTGCATTTTATAAGAGAGCTCTTGCCTGATTTTACTCGTCCTATGATTCCTAGCTTTAGCGTTCTACCATCTTTTGCATAGCTTCTAGTTCAGCTTCTAGTTCCGAACTTTTTGAGACAGAATTATCTTGTTTTAAAAGTGAAACTTCATTACCGAGGTCGTATTTGGCTATGATGGCTTCAAGCTCTTTTAGCAAATTTAACTACGTTCATTTTTGGGTCCTTACTTATATAGAATTTGAGTTGTTAGTGTCCTGATTGCCTCTTTGCATTTTTCAAGAGCTAAATTTGAGCTTTCTATAGCCTGCATATCTTCGCTTTTTCTTCTATAGCTTTTGATATTTCGGCTTCTTTTTTGGCGTAGCTACTCTTCAAATTATCGCTTACAACCTCTATCATAGCGCTTATTTGCTCGTTTAGCAGTGCAGGCATCTCGCTTCTAAGCTTAGCCTTGATAGAAGGTATAACGTTGCTTATTATCTGATCTCTAGCCTGTTCAGTGTTTCTTGTTTTCGGTGTATCCTTGAGTAAAAACGAGATAATATCTGGCAAAAATATAATGATAATTTCTAAAAGAGGATTTATAACTGCTGTAGTGAGACCCTATGATCGTGGTTATAACTTTGTATATTTTACCCTGCATTTTTCGCCACTTTAAGCTTCTCACCAAAATCTACAAGTCCATTTTTGGGCTTTTTGTAGAAAATCTTTTTGTCGTTTGTGAAATTTTTTTCTATCCATATGTCATCTATCTTAAAATCAGTCAAATCTAAGCTTCTCATCTCGAGACTAAAGTTATCTACTAGCTGCAGCCAATATCGCTCATTTTACTTTTTATTTCTCGCACGAGCGATGTTTTTATTATGCCGTTTAGTTCAGTACTAAAGCCTTGCTGGTTGGTGGCAGCGAGCCCTGCTAGAGCGTCGATATTCATATTTATATCGTTAGCAACCGCTGCAATAACAGGGAATTTACGCTACCGTCTGAATATCTGCTTTGTATCTCGTTAAGTGCGGTTTGCTTTTTAGCTTTTAATTTTTCTATACCCAACTTTAGCTCATTTATAGCGTTTTGTGCATCTTCTTTGGAACTTTTTAGGGTTGATTTAGTCGTATCAATAGCGCTTTGGGCTTCAAAATGAATTTTGTTTTTAATTCGTTTTCAAAGATACTTTTAAAAAGTCCTTTTGAATCAATTTTTTTCGAGTATATTTTTAACTCGTCGCCACTGTCAAGCCCGAGGGCTATAACACCTTTTTGGTAATCAAAATAATCTCTTAATTGCTCTTCTATCCTATTTTTGTATCAATTACGTCGCTAGGCGCTCTTAATTGCCTTTACTTATACAAAACGAAAAGCCTTTTGCCGAATGCGTTGATATTTTGTATTTCTCTAAGCACACTATTTGTTATATTGCCATCCTCAACACTGATTAACACTACAAAAATACTTACCCTTGCTTAAGTAACTTAAAATTGCTTGGTTGTGTAGCTGTACTGGCGAGTCAAAGCCTGGCATATCAACAAGTACGAGCGGTGCGATAGCTTTTAAATTTGCGTTATTTAGATAAAGGCGTAAAAATTTATATTCGGCGACTCTATCTTTGATCTCGTCTGTTTGAGCAAGATCATATCTATCGCTATCGCCATTTTCTTTTACCGCCTCAAAATAGCTTTCTTCGCCGTATCTTAGCTCGGTAGCGAGCGCAGTTTCGGGAGTGATGTTTGTAGGTAGCACGCCTGAGCCTAAAAATGAGTTTATCAGCGTACTTTTGCCTGCACTAAAGCCACCTACAACTGGCACGATGAGCTCTGTTGCATGCAAAGAGTCTATCAGCTCTTCCTGTTTTCTTACGTCAAATTTTAGAGGACTTAGTATCGCTGACACGTCTCGCAAGTATTTGATATACGTTTGCTTTAAAATTTGCATAGGTATTCCTTGTGATGAATTTTGTTTATTTTTTTGTGATTGCATCTGATAAAAAGTGATAAAAATGTAATAATTTGGTCAACAAAACTACTCATTAGTTTATTTTGTATATAATCGCTTTTCAAATTTCACCTGTATTTTTTTATTTAAATGCTGAAATTAATATCTTTTTCAAATTATAATTTTTAAAATGTTAATATATGCTTTTTGCATTGCCTAAGAATTACAAAATCCACTTTGACATTTTTCTCTTCATATTCTGTAAAATATTCGATTTCTTTATCTTTGTGATCTTTTTGCAGCACATCCTTAGACTCGTGCTCATAACTCTTTTTCTCAAAACAATCCATGCTTATTAATATAAGCCTTAAGCCCATACCCAATAGCCCCAAGCGCCACGCCTCCTATGATATATCTTAACATTTACGCTCCTTTGATTTAAGTTATGATGGAAAAATTTAACCTAGCGAGCGTGACAGGTTGTGTCATAGTGAGTGGTGTGTTAAAAAATTTCTAGAAATCTTTATGAAAAAAACATGCTAAAATTACTGCGAGCTTAAAAATTTTGCTACATAAAATTTTTATTTTTACTACAAACATTAAGCTATATATTTCATGAAAGGTGACTGCAATATAATATTGTAGAAATATCGTAGTTTAGGTATTTTTGGTGTCACGGGGAGACTTGAACTAAGGGCGTCCGGCTTATGAGATGATACTTAAATATCGCTTAAGGCCTTGCTACATCGCCATTGCAAACAACTTTTTCCAATAAGCATTAGCCAAGTGTCCCACTTTTTGTTCCACTACAAATCCATGGTACACCTAAAAAACCGCAATGGGAATTTATTACTACCGAAGCGTCATCGCACCAAAACGCAAGAAAAGTCTTAAAAGTGCTCAAGAGAGCTAAGTTTCTCCTTGGGGACTTATTCCTTTATTAAAAAGCCAGAAAATCTGCTAGAATCTATGATAGATATATCTATCTCATAACAAAGGCAGTTGATATGAAGCTAAATCAAGGAATTATAGATTCATTAGTTGATAGTTTTATGCAGGCAAAGGTGGATAAGAGCATAAAAAGAGCATTCACTTTATGATAAAAAGATAGATATTGACTTTGCAGATGCGCTAAATAGGCATTTTAAAGAGGCTTTAAAAGATAATACCTTTCCTGATTTACTTAATAAAAAGTAATGAGACTTTAAATAGCATGGCTGAAAATTTACATCTAATAGTCTAGATAAAAGCCATAGACCAAGATGATAAAAGCCAGCATAGCTCAAACCCTGCTTGAAAAACATATATTGTCCCTAAACTACCTAATATCAAAGCTCGATAAGAGCGCAAACCTTGTGTCTAAAAGACTTAAAATTACTAAGCAAACAAGATGAAAGTTATAAATTTGAGCCAACTGATATAGATAGCTTTCAAGATAATATCAATGCTCTAGATGAAGCAAATGGACTACCTCTTAAAAAAGAAGATATCAAAAGTCTAGCTAAAAATTTCTCACATGCCATAATGGCAACTGCTGAGCAACAATACGGACTTAACACTCCTTTTAAGCTAGTAAAAACAAAAGGTGATGAGAGGAGGTGGAGCAGATACTATCTGCTAATAGTCATCTAATAGGCAAACGCATAAAAGTTGGAGATAGTAGCTTTGGCATGGGTAGTTTAAGTGATGAGGCAGTCCAAGAATACGAGATAGTGCCATGTTCTCCTAGTCAAAGAAAGGTGGAGAGTAGGGAGATCATCACACTAAAAACAGCATTTGAAAATTTTACAGCTAATACTAGCGTTAGCCAAAAAGTGGTCAAGTAGCACTATGGATCTGGTAAATATTGTAGGCAATATATTGTTTAAATTCTTTTCATCCAAGCAAGGATATCACAACCATATCACGAGATGATCTACTTAAATTTAGAAATACTTTAGCCCTCATACCAACTAAACTAAACCAAAAAGCCAAATATAAAGACAAAAGCTTAGAGCAGATAATACGCATAGGCAAAAATGATGCCAAGCTATCACAAGTAACCATACAAAAATATGTGATAAGAGTAGTGCAGTTCTTTAAGTATTGCTATAACAGCGACTATATAAGTAAGAGCATAGTAAATGACCTAAACGTAAAAGTGGAGATAAACCCAATGGAGCGCAAGGTACTACCTTATAGCAAGGAAGAGGCTAATGACTATCTTTAAAATAGTCCAGAAATACAAAAGAGACCAACAAGTCACCAAGCAATCGCATAAGTGCAAATGATCTATACTATATAACCATGATAGCGAGCATATAGTGGCATGAGGATAAATGAGATAGTTCAGCTAAGAGCACGTGATATAGTGCAGCACAATAATGTGCTTTGCTTTAGCATAAATAGAGATGATGGTAAGAGCACCAAAAAAACATAATCCATAAGGCTTGTGCCAGTCCATAGCAAGCTAATAGAGTTTGGACTAATGGAGTTTGTGAAACAAAGAGCTAGTACAAACAAAAAGTATCTTCAAAGTAAGCAACAAAGACTTTTCAGAAAATTTTTAGATCGCAAATACAACGAAAAACTAATAAGTACCGACAAACAAAAAGACTTTTTTTACTCGTTTAGGCACTATTTTATAGATACGCTTGTCCAACAAGAAGTAGAGCCAAACATCATAGCTCAAATAGTAGGGCATGAGAAGCAGTATAGAAATTTTACTTGGAACATATGCTACAAATATAAATGCTAGTGTATTAAAAAGCAAAAAGTTGAAATGGTGTGCTATTAGATATTTAGACAAAGCCATCTGAAATTTATATCATAATTATGCTATAATCATGTCATATTATTAAAAAGGAAATAGCATATGCCTCAAATAGTACCTATAAAAGAGCTTAGAAACACAAATGAAAGTTTTCACAGCTATGCAATAGCAAGGATGAACCAATATTTGTCACTAAAATGGTTATGGAGACTTGGTTGTGATGAGTATAAAGACATACGATAAGCTAGTAGCCACAGCCGATATAGATAGCGCCATCGCATCATCTGAAGCTAAGATAACAGCAGATACAAAGATGCTAGAAGCAAAAGATGTTTTTGCTAGTTTAAAAAGATAAGTATCTTGAGTAAGTATAAAGTCCTTATCTCACCACAAGCTTTATGAAGAGCTTGAAGCGATTTATAAATATATCGCACTATCTTTGCTCTCGTCAGGTGCTGCAAAACTCTACGCTAGAGGCTATCAAAAACGCTATTCTTAGCCTAGATGAGATGCCAAATCGTGGTGCTATTAGAAAAGTTGGCAGATATGCCAATATGGGCTATAGACAGCTATTTGTTAAAAACTACACAGTGATTTATAGGGTCAATGAAAAAGATAAGATCGTTATAATCATCACTATTAGATATACACCAAGCGCTTTTTAGACATATAACTTCAATAGTATCTTTCTAGAGAAATATCCACCAATCCTAGCACTCTTGTAAAAATATACATAACATCACATGCTATACATGACGTCACCTACTGCATGTTACATCCACATACTTGACGTGACATCAAGTACTGCATGTTACATCACATACTGAATGTTACATCATGTACTGCACATTACATCACATGCAGTATGTTACATTATGAATTTATTTGTTATAATCCAAGCAGAAATTTAATGCCATTTTCTAGTATATTTATCAACATTTTTAGTATGTTGATAAACTTATTTAGCAAGCTCGGACCGAGCTTGCTGTAGTATCTCAGCCAGACGGGCAAAATTTCTATTTACAAAGATACAACCTAAACAAAAACTTTATCCATTCAAGATGACCTTTGTCGATAAAATGTCTAAGTTTTTGCTTAAGGCATTTACTTCTATTGTTTAGAATTTCCAAAAGATAACTGATACATATGCACTCAATAAAGTTGATATGGGTAATAGTATATTATTAAAATCTATTATATAATTTATAAATAATTTAGCTTATACTTTACATAGTTTTTACTTAAGTTTACGTGTCTTAATTTAATGTATAAAGAGAAAAGATTTAGTAATTTTAAAAGTAAAATTTTCTGATATAATTTTGTAATATTTTTTTCTACAAAAAGGATATCCCATGGCAATAGGATCTAAATATAATCCACTAGGATCGGAACAAAAACTATAGGGGCAGAGCGTATATTTACAGATAGAGTTAAGCCAAAAGATGCTTTTAGAAAGTCAATAGCCCACATAAATGAAATTAGTAAAGATAAAGATGGCAAAGAGAAAAGCACATATAATGTCTTAGCTTTTTATGGCATGGGTGGCATTGGCAAAAACAAGTCTTAGAGAACATCTATGTGATATGATTAAAAAGGATGAAGAGTTAAAAAGAACAGGTAGTTTACTCATATATTGATTTTCAAACAGACTTTTTCAAAAGATATGATTTCAAAAGATGTTTTTATAGGCTTATTTCGGATAGATTTCATAAGATTTTTGGCATCAACTTTACAATATTTTCGTTGGCCTATATCATATATTTAAAGAAATTAAATCCGACTTTAGAGTTAAAAACACACCTTGCCTTTTTGCAGAAGAGGGTGACATATTATCAGGGATTATAAATTCCTAAGTGAGAGTGTTGGTTCTATAGCAGGGATAACGACTAAAATAGTTGCATATGCGTATAAAAACTATTCTAACTTTTTCTTGGACGATAATATAAAAACGAGCTAGTTAAACTAGAAAATCAAGAACTATACAAGATAGAACAAGAGCTTTCTAGATTTTTGCTTATGATTTTAGCACGTTTTAAAAAGAAAAATCTAACAAAAAGTCGCCATATTCTTTTGATACTTATGAGCTTTTTATGTAAAAACTCAACCAACAGACGCTGAAAAACTAAAGCAAGATGAGTGGATAAGAGATTTTTATAGAACAAAAACAAAAAAATGTTTTATTTGTCATTAGTGGTCGTGAAAAACTTATTTGGGAGTTAGCTGATAGCGATTGGGAAGAAGTTTTTAGAACAGCATAGACTAGGAAAGAGCTAAGTGATGATGATTGTAGGGAGTTTTTAAACCATTGTGGTATAACTGATCCTAATATTCAAGAGCGAATTATAAAATGTAGTTGTGGTGTACCATTTTATCTTGATATATGTGTAGAGATATGGGAAAAGTATAAAGAGAAAGAGGACTTTAGGATATAAAAACAAGCCGAGATAACAGAGCGGCTTATTAGATACTTAGATAGAAGCGAGCTTGCTACGCTAGAACTTTTGTCTATAGCAAGTTACTTTAATAGGGAAAATTTCTTTGAACTTATGGTTAGTACACTTCAACAGGCTATCCTGCAACCAAGATAGATGAACTGGCTAAATTTTCTTTTATATCATCAGAAGATAACATCAAATATACAATACAAAGACTTATGAAAGAGTGTTTACAAAATCAACTAAATGCCGAGTTAAGAGCTAGGGCTCATGAAGTTATGATATGTTATTATGAAGATAAGCTGAAAGACCTTAGTATAAAAACTGCTTCAAGTACTCAAGCTGCTTTAATACAGGAAGCATTTGCTCATAAAGAAAAATTAGAAGGTGTAGAAAAAGCTATAGATTGGCTTTTTGGAAAAATTGAGTATCTATAGAAAATGTGGAGTACTTTTTTATTTTTAAAGATATGCTTTTTGGAGTTATTGGATAGAGATCTTGACTATAAAAAGCAGAGAGTTTTAAATAATCTAGGTATATCTTATAATGATATGGGAGATTATGGTAAGGCTATTGAATGTTATAAAAGGCACTTGAGATTGGAAAAACTGCACTTGAAATAATCATCCAGATATTGCTCTTTATTATAATAATCTAGGCAGCTCATATTATATGTATTGGAGACTATACAGAGAGCTATTGAGTATCACGAAAAAGCACTGAAATCAATAACCATCCAGATGTTACTCTTTCTTATAATAATTTAGGTACAGCCTATAGCAGACTGGGAGATTATAATAAAGCTATTGAGTATCACAAAAAGCACTGAAATCATAAAAATACGTTTGGAGACAACCATCCAGATGTTGCTGTTACTTATAATAATATAGGTGGCATATATAATGATCTTGGAGATTATAGGCTAGCTATTGTTTTTGAAAAAGCACTTGAAATTAGAAAAATACGTTTGGAGACAATCATCCAAATATTGCTGTTATATAATAATATAGGTGGCTCATATTATAATATTGGAGACTATAATAAAAGCTATTGAGTATCAAGAAAAAGCTCTTGAAAATTCTAAAAATACACTAGGAGATAACCATCCAGATGTTGCTGTTTCCTATAATGGTATAGGTAGAACATATTATCGCCTTGGATATTATAAAAAATAGCCAATGATTGTTTTGAAAAAGCACTTGAAATTCTAAAAATACACTAGGAGATAACCATCCAGATGTTGCTGTCTCTTATAATAATATAGGTGCTTTCTTTCATGCCCTTGGAGATTATAGGAGGCTATTGTTTTTAGAAAAAGCTCTTGAAATTCTAAAAATACACTAGGAGATAACCATCCAGATGTTTGCTGTCTCTTATAATAATATAGGCATTTTATATCATGCTCTTGAAGACTATAATAGAGCTATTGAGTACCAAGAAAAAGCTCTTGAAATTAGAAAAATACGTTTGGAGATAACCATCCAGATGTGTTGTCTCTTATAGCAATATAGGTGAAACATATTATGCCCTTAGAGATTACAGGAGAGCTATTTATTGTTTTCAAAAAGCACTTGATTTTATAGAGCCGACATATGGAAACAATACCCAGTTAGGTAAAAATTACAAGGCAAATTGCTACCATCCGAGAAAAAACTTACCACACAATAACTACTAGCTGGGCATCTGCCTAGCTAGATTCATTAGCATATTTATACAAGATCTCTTAATTTTTATTGGTAACTATACCTAGTCTAAATTCAGAAAATTACTCTACCCTATCTCGACTCCAATATCATCTTTTGTAGATATTCTTAGCTCTGGCATTTCATTTACTATCATATCTTTTAGCTCTGGGTTGATATTTGCTGTTTCAAGTAAAAAGACCTAAGCTTTTTGTCATTAAAGTCTCTTAGCCTGATATTTTCTTTTTGCAAGCTTTCGCTTTTACGTGTTAGAGATTGATTTTCTTTATCCTTGCTCTCTTAACAATGCATTTTGTTCATCTATCTTTGTTTGCTGATTGGTATGTGCTTTTTACTCTATTTTTAAGATGCGTTATCTCTTTGTCTTGCTCAGCTTGGGTCTCTTTTTAGCTCATCTAGCTCTTTTTCTAGCTGTTCTTTTTCTTTTAAGACTTCTATGCTTTTCTCTATCTTCCTCTATGATCTTGTTTTTGTTCTGTTAGTTTGCCCAGCAAGAAGCTCTACCTTTTCTTTTAGCTGCTCATCAGATGTGATGGTTATGCTTTCTTGCATTTGTTCAAAAACAAATTTTCTAAGACCTACTATTAAAGCTCTTTTTCATTTGCGCTCTCAACCTAAAGTATTCGTCGCCCTAACAAAGGCTCTTTCTTTTGCATATACTTATTTGCTTCCACTTCTATAAGCTTTTTGAATTTTCTCTTTTAGCTCTTGCTCCTCTTATATTCACTTGCTATTTGGTGCATTTGGGTTAGCAATTCTTGTGTCTATACTTGACTTACCACGAAGCACCTGACCTTCAAAATGCCTCTGCACCCATATCTTGCAGCTCTTTACCAAATTTTGCTGTTTTTGACCTGCTGCCAAATCTCACAGTTGCATGCTTCTCAAAGTTGTAGTTTGTAAGATATGAAAGTGTTTAGTCTTCTCATCATTATGTTCGGCCACAAGCAGACACTTTGGCGCCATACTTCGCACAGTATGCGTTTTACAAATCTCATTACTCTATCCATGCATATGTTTTCATTTATAAAAATTTGACTCTTCGTCGTTTAGCCCTTCTTTTTGGCTCCTTTTTCTCTGTCTGTACCAAATGTGATGATGACTTCACAAAAACTAGCCATATCTTTGCGCCAAGACTTTTTATAAGAGTCTCTTTACCTTTTCGTTTTTGTAGTATAGGACTGCTTGGTAGAGTCCTCTTTAAAGCTTTCTTGAAAACCTTTAAGAAATTCTTTACAAAGACTTCATATTATGCAGCTCATCATCTTTGCTGTTAGCATCTCTCATATTGCCATTGCCATAATTCACTTAGGAGCTTATGGCGATTAATAGTGGCTGGGGTTTTTGTTGAGATACTTTATATGCTCAGTTTGATTTTTCTCACGACATGCATGTGCAAATCTACCTATGGCTCTACCATATGTTAAAAACCTGACCTTACGTTTAAAAACTAGGTTGTGATCGTTTATTGTATATGCGATTATGCTATGGCAAATCACCTCAACATATAAACATTCTTCCCGTTAGCGGTGCTAGTTACTATTAATGAGTAAATTTTTCATTTTTATCCTTTTTAAATATATTTATAGTAATTACACCAATTTTTGATCTGCGCTAGAAATGCAAATTTATTTTGTAAAAAGTTTATTTTTAAGAAAGAAAAGTTAAAAATATTAAAATGATAGATGTTGAAAGTGCGTATTTAAAGGAGTTTTAGATAAAGATTATCCGCCCCAGATGAGGCGGATTAGAGATTATAGTAGGAGGATACATCTTCCAGCTGCTTATCTACCTTCCAGTCTATCGGTGGCAAGACATACAAGTTATTTAGCTTTTGTGGATGATGACTGCATGAGCATGACTGACACTGAAGCATTTCATTGTCTCTATTATGGACACCATTATGTGGGGTTAGACAAACCATAGTTTGCGGTCTCTGATCTCATCTACCTTATGACAGCTTGTGCATTGTTGGTTTGTAAATCCTCTTTGTTTTGTTGGCATCTCAAAATCGCCCATCGCATACATCCTGACCTCGTTTAGTTGCTCACCTATGGTTGGTGTGGCAATCGTGGCATGTTACGTTTGCGTCATTGTGCTTTTTGGCTAGCAATTTCCTTTTGTATAAGAGTCGTACTCGGCGCATGTTATGACACAAGATACAGTATCCAGCCTCGTGGCTAGCAGACTTCTATTTGGTGAAACGCTATAAAGCCCACGATAGCGGCTACTATTAGTCCTATTATCGTATATTTTTCTATTGCTCATGCTTGTACTCCTTTTGCGTTTGCCGCAGCTTTTGATAACCAGCTAAACGTCCGTAGCATAGACATGTTCCGTGGCTAGTGCCAGCTAAAACTACTGGATAATCACCCAAAAAGCGTCCTCCCATAACGTTACCGCAGGCGTAAAGTCCTGAGCCGTTATAGTCGGTATCCAGCACGTTTGCAGTGCGCTCAGCAGTAAAGCCACCCATCCCGACCAGGCTCGCACCTACTCCCATTTTGCCAGCATAAAACGGCGCATGGCGGACTGGAAACATCCTCTTAGCGGTCTTACCAAAGTCATCATCATAGCCTTTGTCGCATAGCTCGTTGTATCGTTTTATGGTCGCCAAAAACCTGTTTGCGCCTTTTTGTTATCAGGGTAGAGCTTACTAGCAAGCTCTTCAATGGTGTTTGCTTTTTGACGACATCAGGCATCTCTTCAATATTCTACCCAGATATACGATGTTTTGCCTATCGCCCACTGGCAGTCAGGTGGAAGCTGGTTATCTTCTACACAGTGGTTTACGCCGCCGTGTGATACGCCCATGAGGCCGACTTGCTCTGGAAATTTAGAGTCAAACTACGCCAGCCAAAGCCTCCTGGTTGGCGAGAGCGGCTGAGTGACTTGCTGACCGCTTAGATCTTCATTTGTAAAGCGCCTCCCTTTGCGATTTTGTTAGTAAAACGCATCAACGCCAAGCGGTCCGCCAAGCGTGTGAGCGACTGCGTCCGGTCCGTCTTCTAGCTTTGCACCTCCATCCATGAGCCAAGTTTGTGTCCGTCTCCCGTGTTTGTCGGATTGTTTTTGTAGTCTCTGTTTGGAAACGGACGGAAGAGTTTTATGCCACCACGGCACAAAACTGTTCTTACCATCTCAGGGTCATTCATAATCGCCCGTAGCAAGTATCACCGACTTAGCATTTATCTTGATATAGAGCCATCAGCCATATTTTTGCGCGATCGCTCCTTGCATTTTGCCAGTTGTTTTGTCGCGAAGTAGCTTTTTCGCACGAGTTTTGAAGATATATTTTGCGCCTTGTTTTATAGACTTTTCATAAACTAGCTCCATCATCGGCTCTTGACTAGGTAAAAAGGACATAACAGTTGGATAGCTTGGGCTGTTTTTCCTTACTTGGGTCGTATCCGGCCGGAGTGGATAGTGCATAAGCATCAAATTTATCTTACTTCTATCAGCCGCGTATCGGTCTCTTTCATAAAGATGCACCGCAGGAGCAAGCTCTATCATCCAGTCAAAGTCCTCGCCGCTGTGATCCGCCCAGTAGTTCCACACTCGCTGATCGGCGCGGTAGCCCATCTGTTTTAAGTGTTCATTTATGGCACGCATTCTTGTCATATTTGATACACAAGCCTCTTTGAAATTTATTGCCTAGAGTGCCGTACTGACCGCTTCTAACCTGAAAGCGACCGGCTTTTTCTAGGACGATAACCCTGCGCCTTTTCGCTAGCGCGCGACGACTGAAGCCCTGAAACACGCCAGCACCGATGATAAGCACGTCGGTTTCAAGCGTCTCTTTTATATCTTTGTCTGAAAATTTCAGGCTCGACACTCTAGCCATTTTTGGCACATCAGGTGCTTTTGTGGTCTCCTTTTCTGGATGGATGAGGTGGTTATTTGGGTTATCACAGCCTGTTAGCGCGCTGATCCTGCCGCAACTGAGCCAAGTGTGAGTGCGCCACTACGTTTTACGAGCGACGTGATAGTTCGTTATTTTCTACCATTTTATACTCCTTGTTTCAATTTGTTTCAATATATCAAAGTCATAAGACACTCTTAGCCAAAAGCTCTTCATCTCTTGTCTTGCCGTTAGAGCCGCCGTTTGTATACTTTGTAGCTTTTCTATCTAATGTTTCACTAGATAGCTGATAGTTTTAGACCATAACCGCAGGGACTTTGTAAAGTTACTTGCACGTCCCAGCCCTTTACGTCGATTCTAGTTCCTGGTGTTTGACCATGAAAGGCCGCCTGAGCGAACGTTGCTACCATTGTGCTGTTTGCCATACCAGTAGTCAGCATCCACTCTAAGACCCTCGGCGCCTACATTTGCTAAGGTCGTAGCCTGCGCTAAATTTATGTAAATTCATACCAGCAGTATCTCATAAATAAAAACGGACCGTAGATCGGAGTAGCTAGCAATGAGCCAACGTCGTTTCCTATGCCTTGAAGCGACATCTGGTTTTTACTAACGGTTGGTATGCGTATCTAAAATCAGCGCCATAAGCATTATAAAAGCCCTATCATACCTGCATAGTAATCGCCGTTAAAGTCGAAATTCTCTTTTAAAGTGCCGTTTGTTCTTGAGCCTTTATACATAAAGTCTATGCCAACGATCGCGTTTTCAAAAAGCGTAGGCGTTTTGGTAACCAGCTGTCATGCCAGTAGAAATTTATATCGCCTTTTTGAGTTGTTTGCGTCATCTCATACTCGATGCCTGAGACATTTGCGTAGCCAGCCGTGAGCGAGACGCCAGGGATGCCGCTATATGTTACAAACGAGTTAAAGATATTGTCAAATTATAGCCGTAAGGCCCAAAAGCCACCGATAACAACTCTATCTTTAAACCTTGGCGCGCCGTGATCTCCACCAGTTACTGCGCTTGATCTACCTGCAAATTTCTAAAAGTCAGCTAGGGCCGATAACGGTATTTATACTATCAAGCTTTTTATCCTGGCGCTCACGCCCTCAAATGCCTCTTTGTAGCCTACGTCCGTGTTTGTTGCCACAAGCGGGCGCACTAGGCCTGTGTATTTTGAATTGCTAGTACTGGCGGCAGATTTGAAAGTCGATGGTCATTCTCATATCCTAAGTGAGGCCTCTGAGAGTGCTACACCTTCGCTATTCCAGTCATAGGCAAAATACTCTTTTGCAGGCCCTTTGACGGAGCAGAAAATGCTACTAAGCCCTGAGCCGTAAGACCAAGCTTAAAGCCATAGTGAAGCCGGTTAAAATCTAAGCTCTGCGCCGAGGCCGCCGATGTGCTCTTGACTTTTTATTTGTTCTGCTAGCTGGTGGAAAGTACTCGGTCGAGTCCATATCGTAGTATGAAAATAAGGTCGCACCCATAGTGCTTGCCTGCAAAGCCTCTTCCAAGCTCTCACTCGCACTTGTACAGGTCGCCATAGCCATAAACGTGATCAAACTAAGAGCAAATTACTCTTGCTTGTAGTTAAAAAGATGTTTTCACTCTAAACTCCTTACATTCTTTTTAGACATTTAACAATGTCGCTTTTTAAGCTTGGCTTATCGCATCATCACTTGCGATCATGCCACGCTATGTAAATTACCTTTCAGTTTTTGCCATTTGGTGATATGTCTCAGAATAACCGCCCTTTTAAAAACACAAAGCCACAGTGTTTTTATGGCATCCCCTTTGATTTATTAGTGAAATCATAACATGTAGGCCTCATCAAAAACGGTAAGGTTTTGGTAACATTAACTATATTTTTAGTTTCCAAAATTACATTGATATAATCACCACTATGATGAAGTTTTACTTATAGAAGACGACCTTGAACTAGCCGAGCTTTTAAAATATGCACTTGCAAAAAGCGAGATAAGCGTAGCCATAGTCACAAACCCGCTTGAGGGACTTAGATTTCTAAATGAGGAAAAATACCTTTGATGCATTGGTGCTTGATCTTGGCTTGCCAGATATGGACGGTCTTGAAGTGTGCCAAGCAGGTAAGGCATAGCTACCCATCGCTACCTATCATCATCTCATCGGCCTCGCAGTGAAACGCTAGATAAGATAAAAGGGCTTTGAGCTTGGGGCGGACGACTACATGGCAAAGCCCTATGAGCCAATAGAGCTTGCATTTAGGCTATAGGGCGATACTTCGCCGAGGGATACAAGCTGGCAATGACTCCAAAAACCTTTTGCGTAGATAAACAAAGACGCACTATATTAAAAATGGAGAGCCATAGCGCGTACAAAGGCAGATTGACATCTTTATCTATCTTTATGAAAAGAGGGATAGTCGTATCAAGAGAGGATATTTTGTTAAAGTAGGGTCAGGCTACATTTCCAAAGCGGGCTAAAAAGTATCGACGTAGCCATAGGGCGCTTGCGCCAAAAAGATAGGAGACGACCCTAAAAATCACACTTCATCCACCCCGTGCGCGGTATAGGGTGCTAATTTATCAATGCGTAATATATCTATCATCAAACTCATATCTTTTTCTTTTTGCCGCGCTCATTACGGTAAATTGGCATTTTTATCGAATCAAAAAGCAGATTAGAGACGCAGAGTATCATACTTATGAGCGCTTTATGCTGGGTATGCGTATACGAGGACAAGTAGAAGGCAACGCGGCTAAACAACTAGCGCAAATAGGTCTTAAAAGTAGCGAGCTTGATCCTATTAAGATCAGGCAAGGCGGAGAGAAAGAAATTATAGCGACTCGTATGCTGATATGATAGAGTATAACAAAAAGTTTTTATTTTGTGCCTAGATTTTTCTTCTATCGATCCAAAAATGTTTTTCACGCATTATGGATGCGGCAGGGCTTAATATATCAAGCAAAGATGACATAGCAAAAACGATGTGCCTTTAGAAAAATTTAGAAGAAAATTTTCCTTCAAAATGGCATTTGGGTGCTTTGGCTTGTAGTAGATATCGTGATGGTCGCATGCCAGTCGTTTTGAAAAACTGCTAAGGCTTAGAGTAAAAATATGATAAGAAGAGCGGGCGAGGGAGGATCGGTGGGCTGATAAAAAGTAGAGGCAAACTGACGAAATAGGCCAAAATCGCTGGCGAATTTGACACGACTATGCAAAGATAGACGCCATAAAACAGGCTAGGGCGCTCTTTTTGCGCAATATCTTGCACGATTTCCGCAACCCGATAATGAAAGGGCGGATCATGGCGGATATGATCGCTGAGAGTACAAGATGATAAGGCGGGAGATAGATTAAAACAAATTTTATAAGACTAGAGATGATACTGGGCGAAGTCGTCAAGGTCGAAAAACTAGTATCGAGCGCAGTGGGAGCTTAAAGAACAAGCACCAGGTCGTAGACATCGTCGATCACTCAGTAGATATGCTTTTACTAAAAGATACAAGCCGCATAGAGGTGTTAGCAGATGGAAATAAGCGCTGTTGAGGTTGATTTTTGAGCTTTATGCGACTGGAGTTAAAAGTATTGATCGATAACGCCTTAAAATACTCAAGCGACAAAGGTTGTCGTCACTATAGATAAAAATGCTCTGTGCATCAGCAGCGCGCGGGAGACGAGCTTGAGCCAGAAAGACTTGAGTTTGATAGGGCGTTTAACAGAAGGTAGAAACCTCAGATTCTGGACTTGGCCTTGGACTTTTAGCATAGCAAATCAAATTTTTAAGCACGGCCATACCTAAAATACAAACATGAAAATGGTAAAATATTTTTATGATATATGTTTTTGGGGAGTGATTTAAATAAGAGTTGCTTTATAAGTCTCTTGAAGATATTTGGAATTTCATTGAGTAGATTTTATATCTTGACGAATACAAAAGCAAATCTATTTTTATGATATTAAAAGGGTGATAGCTTTATAATCATTTAGGATCAAGAGACTGTCCCACTTTAGTAACTAAGTGTTCCACTCTTAAAGAGAATGTACAAAGAAAGGGAAAGAATAAAAAGCATCACTGCTAGTGCCTAAAATATGATGTTTTGGTGTCACGGGGAGACTTGAACTACGGGGCGTCCAGCTATGAGGGTTTAAAAAATAAACCTTGTGTAAGCACCAAAAGACGGCACACAGCCAGTTTCACACTAGGTATCTGCTACATTTTTGCTACAAAGTTATATTGCATAGGTAACAAAGATGCAATATCTAGTCAAACGAAATGGCATATACTACTTTAGAGTAGCCATTCCACTATATCTTAGGCCTTATTTTGGTAATAAAAACCGAATACATAACCTCCTTCCTCACAAAACGCTTTGATACAGCAAAAATCGTGCTAAGATCTACTCTATAATTTTTAACGCGATCAAAAAGGCATGGAAGATGGGTTTGAGCGACGAACTTATAGACACTTAGTGCTTATGCTTTTAAAAAGCCAAAGGAGGCCAAAAAGTATCAAAAGAGCATGATATGCTTGGCAGATATATAAATTAGATGGACTGCTATCACTAAATTGTTTTTAAAACAGAGTTTAAAGAAGATAGCTTGCCCAGTGTCATATCAAAGGGTTGATGATATCTGCAAAAGCTATCTTGCACTGATTCTCATACCAAAAAGCTTCTTGGCAAAAAGAGTGCTTGAGGGCAACGATAGATAACATAAATCACATATCATACAAGATGTAGCAAAAAGCCAAAAGTTATTAAATGATAAGCAACAAGCATTTGTGCCCACTTGGTAAAAAGCATAAAGAGCTACAATTTAGATAATAGCACCAAAGACGAGATAGCAAAATGCGTTAAAGATAGTAACTAGCATAGCTATCAAGACGACATAGAGACTTTAAAAAGCAGGTGGTACTACCCTTTACTAAAAGTCCTTAAAACACTCTATTGGTGAGCTAAGAGATGCTATAAATGAGCTAGCTAAACAAAGGCGCACTCACACAAAAACGATATCCTAAGAATATTTGGTTGTGAGTTATCAGCCAGATGGAGACAACGAGGCTAAGTGATGATCTAAATTTGGGTATGGAGAGTTTAGATGATCCTACCTTTGGCGTCAGGTAAAAGCTATACAAGGCAGATAAATATGAAGATAAAGGCATAGTTTTAAGTGACATTGGGGCCAAAGACCTTGCAATAGATGATACAAGTGATGCTAGTGGCATGACCTTTAATGAAGCTATACATTCTCTTTCAAAAGCTCTTCTCAAATAGAGCTAGAAGCTTGAAATCGCAACTAATCTCATCTACTAAAAAGCGAGAGTAAAGCTGACATGGTCACACTAAAGAGTGCATTTGAAAACTATGTATCAAACACGAGTATTTCAAACAACTGGAGTGATAGTACATTTGGTCTTGTTAGACATGTGGGACGGCTAATGTCTATGAAAAGTGGCGACGAGCTAGACATCAAAAGATAAAAAGAGATGACTTGCTAAATTTTTGAAATGTCTTACTACAACTACCAACCAAACTCTCTCAAAATAGTCTCTATAAGATAAAAAGCTTAGATGAGATCATAGTTTTAGCAAAGGATAGACCATCCTAAATCAACCATTAAGAAATATATTGTTAGAGTTAGTGAGTTTTTAAATACTGCTACGATAGCGACTATATAGATAAGAACCCAGCGGTGGATCTACAAATAAATCTAAACCAAAGATGACGTTACAAATAAAAACCCTTATGAAGATAGTGACGTAAACGCACTTTTTGGATATTGTGTAGTAAGATCAGGTCAAGTGGCGACACTAAAGCCAAAAGGATCAGCAAAGATGAGCTATTTTTCGTTACTCATATAGCAGCTTATTCTGGTATGAGACTAAATGAGATAATCCCAGTTAAACACAGATGACATAGTCGAAAAATATAACATAGTATGCTTTAGTTTAAATACAAAAATAGATGTAAAAACAGGCAAGAGCAAGACTTTAAAGACTAGAAACTCTGCTAAGATTGTTCCTATCCATTCTAAGCTAAATAGCATTGGGCTGTTTTGAGTTATAGAGGTAAAAAGAAGCTAGCTAGGAAATGTGGCAAAAGCAGTTAGGTTATTTAGCTGTGATAATAAAGACTTTTCTGAGTATTTTAGAAAGAAGATAAATACTAAAGTTATAAAAGATAGTGATAAGACAAGGACATTTCCACTCATTTAGACACACTTTCATAAACAAGCTTATTCAAAGTGGCCAAAGAGTTGAACATATAGCTGCTCTTGTGGGACACGAACAACAATCAAAGATCACCATGAATACTTATGGCGAACCAGTAACTCAAAGTCTAAAGGATCTAGTTGAAGAGAGTAGATTTTCTATCAAGGAGGGAAGAGTGAGTGCTTCTTTATTGTAAATGTATATGGTCATTTACAATAAAGAAGGGTTTATGCTTTTAAGATTAACCATGTTTGTAGTATATCACATATATTTTTATGATATAATTGTATTGTATTACATAATTTAGGAATAAGCCATGTTAGATCAACTTTTTAAAAAGCAATGACCTTATAAGGTTAAACAATCATAAATTTAAAGATATTTTATAGACTCCAAGGATTTATCTCATAGGCTTATCGTTATCCTGGGACAAGAGGGATAGGTAAAACAACCACTCTAGCTCAGCTAGCTAGTAAAAACAAAAGATAGTCTTTACCTAAGCCTAGATGACATAGAGATATCAAATGATATAACCTCGATCATAGAGAGTTTTGTATTAAATGGTGGAAAAGCATCTATATCTAGATGAGAATTCATAAAAAGTAAAAGATATATCGGCCGTATTGAAAATATGCCTATGATAATTTTAAAGAGTTAAACATAGTAGCTACTGGCTCATCTGCTCTTGAAGTACTAAAAAGCTCTCATGATCTAAATAGAAGGCGATAGTATATAAGATGATTGGAATGAGTTTTTAGGGGTATGCAGGGGCTAGATACGACGTCAAATTAGAAAGCTAGTTGAGCTTAAAGATTTGTTTCGCAAACCATCAGGAAATAGCTGTTAATATCAATAACGTCTTAAAACAAGAGATCTAGCAGTTATTAAACTTTTTAGAGGTATCTAAGGTAGGTTACTATCCATACTATAATGATATGCCAAATGATACCGCCTTTTTATCAGACTCTAAGGCAAAGCATAGAAGCTACGATAGATGAGTGATCTTTTAAGCATATATCCAAAGTTAAACGGCAATACGGCAAGAAAACTAAAGATCTTAACTCATGCTATAAGCACAAACGTCCCATATCAATACTACTCAAACCCTAAAATCAGCTTTTGATGATAAAAGGGATGATAGGACGCTAAAGAGTATCTTGCTATGCTTGATAGTGCTGGGTTAATAAGGCTTTTTAATGAAAAACAGGCTAGCTATAAAAAATATGGATAAGGCAGATAAAATTACCTTGAAAATACAAGTTTAATGTATATAAATAGCGGGCCAGAAATAGGAAATGTAGAGAAACATTCTTTTGTAATCAGCTTGGAAATATTACTGAGTACTCAGGCCAAGCCGGAGATTTTTATAGTAGCAGATGTCTTTGAAATAGGCGGAGCAAAAAGAGCTTTGAGCAGATAAAAGATATGCCAGATTCATATATAGTAGCAGATGATATTGAAGTCAGGGGTGAAATAGAAATTCCACTTTGGTTGTTTTGGGTTTTTATATTAGGATTTATCATGAGTGAAATCAAATAGAACAAGAGTTGCACCTAAAGGGTAGGGATTATATCTTTTAGAATATACAACACAAAATCGGAAATAGTGTCTAAAGATTACAAAATATTTGAAAAATGATTTAACAAAACCAGTATTAGTTTTTAAAATAAAAATTATTCTAACTAGTAATTGTGATATTAAACCTAACAAAAAGACTGCTGTAAGCACTTACGATGAGCTGTAACTGAAAATCCTAAAGGGTTTAGTTGAAGAGTAGTAAATTTTATCAAGAAGAGAGAGAGTGGCCATTCTTAAAAGTTATCATATTTGACAATAAGTTATCAAATATGATAATATAGTTGCAGCATGAAAGAGCAATTATGGAAAATCATATTTTTATGATAAGAGCGTTGAAGACGAGACACTGTCTTTACCAGATACGATATTTTGCTAATTTACTTCGCATACTTGAAATGGCTAGGGAGGTTGGACCAGATGAGGCAGACCTCATAGCGCACCTCTTGGCGATGGACTATTTCGAGTTTAGGGCAAAAAGGCAAAGAAGGTATTGCAAGAAGTGTCTTTGTAAATGTCATAAACAGAGAAATAGTGATTTTGCATACGCTCATTAAAAATCAGACGCTATCCCTAAAAAAAGATATGAAGATCATCATACAAAGAGCAAAGGAGATAAGATGAGGACCTACTTTTGAGGACTTTTAAAAGAAAAAGCTCTAGAAAAGATGAAGTGAAAAAGAATACGATAGACTTGAAAGTTGAATTTGATTTAAAGTTAAAAGCTTATATAAGATCAGAAAAGCTGCAAATCTGACTCAAGAAGAGATAGCTAGTAGAATGAATACTAGTAAAAAGCAACATCTCAAGACTAGAGAGCCTAAACTCTGAAAATTTCCCCAACAATCTCTACTTTAAATGCCTATGCTAAATGCTGCTGGATATAGGCTGGATGTAAATTTATGTGCAATAGTAAGATTTCACCATATATCTTTAGCTGTCTTAAATGGATCAATATAGAATAAAAAGCAGCAATCTCATAACCAGCTCACTATTCGCATACATATGATATTATCTATCAAAAATCTATCTTTCTATTTCATCTGGGCGAGGATACTTTTTGTCTGACATGTCAGACAAAAAGACCTCGTTAGGATCATCCCTAAAACCCTATCTTCACGCTCTTTTTCTTTCATTTTTAGTGCAACTTTCAGCTCAAGCCTATGGCAAAAGTCATCGCCATTTTTATAGGTCTAAAGTTTAGCTTGTCTTCTCACGCTGTAAAAGTCTCCAGGCGTTAGCAAGCCCAGACTTGAAACCTTGTGCTGCATCTTTCGTCAATGTGACTTTTAGTAGCGTGCACTCTTTTTAAACAAATTCTTGCATTGCTCTGGGCAGCAAGTAGCCAAACTCGAGTTTTTAGATCAAATCTTCTAAGACAGGCTTTATCAAGATTATCTATCAAATTTGTCGTGGCGATAAAGATACCATCAAAGCTCTCCATTTGTACAAGCATCTCATTTACCTGAGTTATCTCCCAGCTTCTTGCAGCCATACTTCTATCTTGCAAAAAGCTATCTACTCTCGTCAAAGACTAGCACAGCATGTTTTTCTTTGGCTTCTTTTGAAAGGCTAGAGCTATATTTTTCTCAGTTCCTCCTACAAACATAGACAAAAGATCGCTTCCTTTTTAATGATGATCGGCTTTTTAGGCTTTTTGAGCGATACGTTTGGCATAAGCACTTTTGCCAGTTCCAGGCACACCATATAAGACATATCCTTGCGTTTTTACTTACTTTTTATGCCTTTTACATAGCCTCATTTTAGATCGCAGTCTGAGTTTGCGTCGGATCGTAGCTGCTTGGCAGATCAATGCTTGGCTTCTCAATCTTTTCTATCTCATCGTAACCTTGCGCTTTTAGAGTGTTGTTTATCACTCGCTCAAAGGCTTTATTTTTGTCCTTTGTGTTTAAGTTTGAGACGACTACGCTCGCATTGCTGACGACTGCTGGAGCTATAAAGTCGATTTTTAGCCAGCTTTTTATGAGCTTATTGTCTATCAAATTTTCACTATATATATGATCTTTGCTCTTACATCTTCAGTTGGTATGCCTATCTCTCATAGCTAGGTTAAACCTTCTAACCACAGCTTCATCCATATCAAAAATATTATTTAGTTATCCAAAATAGTAGGCAACTCGTTAGTCTCAAGAGACTCTATTTATAAAGGCTTTTGCCATACTGCTCTTTTTCATCATTATTTGTGTTAAATATATCCTCTGCTTCGTCATACATCAGTAAATTTGATCCAGCGGATAATACATTTTGTGCAAGGCAATACGATCTTATCCTTTGATGCTCATTTGCATATCCATCTCCGTCATCATAAGCTACTTCATAAAGCTTTAAATTTAGCTCACTGGCTATCCCTTTACTAAAGCTCGGTTTTTGCAGTCCCTGCTAGAGCCGTATAAAAGAGCACATTTACTCCTTTTTGCTTTTTGCTAATCGGCATTTTTAGAAACAAGGAGCAAAATTATTTCACATCTTCTTTTATATGAGGGATAATTTTTGTTGTCAAATTTGTCTTGCTACACGGCTTTATCGCGCTTTCAAATATCTCGTCCATGCTTTCACATTTAACAAACAAATCACACTAAAGTTATTGTTTATGACATCAATTTTAGATTACAGATTATGCACATTATTTTTCTAGCTTTTACAATCAGAAGTCTTGGCAAAGATTCCATCTTTTCTAAAAGGCTTTTGAACATCACTAAAACGTAGATTTAGTATCTTTGAGATAGCTTTTTGTGGCTTGTATATTGTTTAGATCTCCTAGTAAACTGCAAGCATTAGATATCACTTCGTAGTTGTACATGATCGCAACAAATCTCAAAAATATCTCTCTCGAGTACTATTTAGACCTAAATTTTACTGAAGTAAATCTGGGTTGTGTTCAAGATCTTATCTCACATGAAATTTGACTTTTTCAAGAATTCAAGTTTGTTTTAAGATTTTTGGATCTCTTCTTTTTTGGGCTCTTTTGAGCTCGATACCCAAAAATCTAAAACATCATCATATCCGCTTCTTAGTAACTCTCTTTTCTCCTCCGAGATTAAAAAATAGCACAGAAGTGTCACAGTGTCGTAAGCTCATATATCTCGCTATCTACGTAAAAATCTCTTTTTCCACGACAAACTCCTTTTGCTTTTGTTTTTGAAGCTATTTTACTCGGCATAAAAGACATTTTTATGTCCGTAATTATAAGAGTGAGAGGATGTACGCTGAGATTTAAAAAGAGCGCCTTAACGCTCCTTATCTCACTCCTGCGTATCGCCACATATGGTAGCTCAAGGGCTTTTATGTTTGCTACCGCATTTTCCAGCGATACCCTTTATCAGAACCGTACATACTTATGGTGTTATCTAGCACCTTTTTCAATTTGCTTCTCTCTTTTGCTTCCATATCTTTTTGCATCGCGCGCTTTCACTATCTGGGTCGCTTTGCATGGTTGAAAATGCCTCTACTATCGCTTCTATTTGCATTTTGAAAATTCATTGCATGGTTAAAAAGTGATAGAGCAAGCTCATCTTGTCGCTTTGTTCTCTTGTGCGATCAAGACGTAGTGTATCCTTATGAGTTGTTCTCTTAAAACAGCGCTTAAACCTTCTAGTCCTCAAACGTGCAGATCCAAAACACCTTCATATAGCCCCATCCTTTTACGCATATCGCTTGGCATCGCGTCAGTGACTATGACGCCGATATCAGCACCTTTTTCTCTCATATCGGCCTTAGGGCTCTCTATCCAAGACCTTTGAAATTCTTTCGTTCTCTTGCTCTCACAATATATCGTTCCACAGTTTTGGGACTCCCTTTGTACTGCACGATCTGCACGCAGTCAGCACCTCTTGCGCCTTTTTGATCTCATCAATGAGTATCAAATGGAAATTTTTCCCTACAGCCCTCTTCTATCGCGAGTTCCTGCACCTCACCTTGAAGCTGCATGCTTTGCTCAGCCTTTCTTTGGGCTATTTGAAGTTGCTCTTGAAGGCTGCTAGTTGTTCCTCTTTTTGTCTAAATTAAGCTCATTTTGCTCATCCGTAGCCTTTTTGTATCTTCTCTTTTTCTTCTTTTAGCTTTTCATTTAACGCTAGCTCGGCCTTTGCAGTTATGGCTGACTCCATCTCTTCTCTCTCTTTTGAAGGTGTGAAAATTGAGCCTTTGTAATATTTTTAGCTCTTTTACTTGATTTGACTTCTCTTCAAGCTGTTTTTGCAAGAGTGCCACCGACTCATTTTGCTCGTCAAGTATCTCTTTTTCGCATGACTCCTCTTGAAGTCTTGCTCTTTCCATTTTTAGCTGTATTTGCGTAGCTTTTTGATTTCTTCCTCACCTTTCTCTTTTGATCTTTGCAGTTCTTTGCTCTTTTATTCTTAAACTCTCAAAAATAAGCCTCCTGCTCCTTCCTTTTTAGCCTCAAGTTCAGCTTCAAGCTGCTCTTTTGAGGCCGGGTATTCACCTTTATATTTACCTTCTAGCTGATGATATAAAGCATCATTTATATCTATTTCACACCCAGTTTGGAGCACTTTATCGTTGTTTTGATTTGTCATTTTACCTCCATTTTTATCTTTATCTTATGCTATCTTGCTTTTTAAATTACATAGTATTCGTCCCAGCAAAGCGCCATATCAACAGAGCCTATGCACAGTATGTCTTTGATCTTATTGATATGTGTGTTATTGTTAAAAAGCTGCAAATAGATAGCAAAAATATGCCTTCTTATCAAAATAGACAGAGCTACCAAAAATATTCATTGCAGTTTTGCGTCCAGCGGCTCTTTTGTTTCGCTCATTTTCGCCAGGAACGATAGGCTCATTGATGATGGCTAAGAAATTGTCGTCATTTTTCATCATAATCTGGATCGTCTTCGCGCAAATCAAAAAGACCAAACGAAATTCCATAGCATAATCCTCGATAAACCCGCCCTCAACCCTTGCTTTTAGCCTATTTTTCAAGCATTTTTGCATCTCTTATTAAGATATCTTGATAGCTAGCTAGCGCTTTATTTATCTTCTCTATCTGCTTCCACTGATCTTTGTTGGCATCAGAGATATACTCTTCTCTCTCGCTGCACTCTAGCTTTTTAGGCAAAGATCTATGGGCGTATAGTCGTACCATGAGCGAAGCTTGCCCTCCATCCTGTCGATAGTTAAAAATTTCATCCCAGCTAAGATCCGTATGGTCATATAAGCAGTGGTAAAACCAGCAGTGCCACTCGCCAGACATCTCATGTGTGGGCCAGTTTCTGAAATCGTTTTTGATTTTCCGTATAAAAGTAGTCATCTATGTGATCCATGAACTGCCTATATCGCATAAGAAGTTCATCCTTTGAGTAAAAATAGAGCAATAGCTCACAAAAATGATCACATGCCTCTTTACATCTTTTACCGACATATTTATCTGCTTTGCACGTGGCACGACACGGCGCTCAAAGGTCATAGAGCCTTTCGTTTATGCTATTTAGCTTTCGCCTTTGCTCCTTTGTAAATTGTCCCATTTTTGTCCTTTAAATTTTTGAGGAATTATAATGATAAAAACAGACAGGTTGTGTCTAAATTATGTATTTATATCTTAATTTGCTATTTTGGTTTTAGTGTTTTATTGCGTATTTGATCCAGCGCTTTGCCATGTTCTTTCTTCTACTTTTTCAAAACACTCTTCGTCATATGCGTCATTGTCTGTCGGTAGCTTTTTAGCTTTTTATAAAATTTTCTACACACCAAACTATACTTATCTATCTCGCTTAATCTATCTAGATTACAAATCTTTTGCCTTTTCATGTCCGAGACTTAAAGCACTTTTTATAGCTGTTTTAATCTGCTTTTTACTAAGTATATTTTTGCTTACAAAGCAAGAAATAATCATTTATCTTAAATCTTTTTATCTGTTTTTACAATGATCTTTCTAGCAAGCTTTTTATCGTTTCAAATTTTTCATAAAGCGCTTCTAGCTATATAAAAATATCCCCAAGGGATCTTGGCATGCTTGAGCGCCCTTTTTATGATCATTTTTATTATCTTTTTGCCTATTTTCGCCATCTTCAAGCTCAAAGAGCCAGATTTGCCAAATACAAATATTCTCTCACATCCCTCACATTTTGATAAGATATCGTTAGAGTCGCTAGAAAGCAGTTCTTTTGGCTTTACAGACGATATAAAAATCCTACTAATCTCCATATACGGCCCAAGACCCCAAAATTACTTTTTCATATTTCTATATCCTCTATTTCTATCCATAATAGCAGTATTTATCAATTTTACTTTTTCATGGTTTAATAAATTCTTGTATTTTCTCTAAAAATAGTTTCAATTTTTATTTTGTTATCATTTATGAGCTCAGCCAGCTCTAGTGAATTGCTATACCCTGATCCATATATTCTTTCTACAAATAACGCATTATAACTATGTCTACATCGACCAAAAATGCCTCCTATTTCTCTCCAGTTCTGTTTACCCATATTAATATGCGGGATAATTTCCTACAAAATCCATTATCTCTATACAAAAAGTAAAAATAGTATAAATTTCTCATCATTTATATTTTTCATTTTTCCCCAATCCTTACTATAAAATTCAAGCAAAGCATTGTGAGATTTCATTCCATATATTAATAGCACGTATGCTACTGATATTTTTATTAAAACCTTTAGCTAGAATCGTCAATAAAATTATTTATCTATCTCGTAAAGCCACTTCTTTCACCAAATAGTTATCAAACTTAATTTTTTTAACGCATTTGCAGAAATGATTTTTATAAAGTCAAGTTGCTTCCTATGCTTCTTGGTTTCAAAATCTCCGTAAAAAGTATATTTATTACATCCAAGTATTGATCTATAACGTCTTTCTAATCCTCTATTAATATCAAGTTTTTGCAACGTTTAAGCCACTCAATTGTTGATTATATATAATTTATTGAAACTAAAACTTAATCTGTTTGTTTCCATAAATAATAGCATTATCTTTAATATTATAGTTTCCTAAACTTTTTATGCGGTTCTTTTCTATCTAACGACAAGTATATTACTGCTATATTTTCATCTTTTTCGTATTCTTTTTCTAGCTCTTCTTATATATTTTAGTTGTTTGTCACCATCTTTTTGCTTCTAATTTTATTTTCAACTATAATACACTTTTTGTTATCTTTTTATCAGAATATCTATATTTTTCTTCTCTTTTACACATGAAAACCTTTTGAAATATCTTTATCAGGTATCACAAATGTTTAAAAACTCTTTTTAAAATAAACTTTTGTTTAAAATGGTGTCCATTAACATCAAGAGTGAGTATAAAAATCTCGATATGTAAATTTACCTCTCTCTACTAGCCTTGTGAAGTGCTAAAAATATATTATAATCAGTTTATTATCTGTCTTATTATTGATATTTAGCTCTTCATTAACCCATTATTCATCAGAGATTTCTTTCTGTATTCATTTTTACCCTCAGGTGATCTACCGCGTCAATTATACCGCTTTTGGCTATCTCGATTGTCCATTTTTATCTTTAAATATCCACAAAATATCGGTCGCTGCATCTAGAAATTCAACTTTAGTTTTGGCATTTTCTACGGCTTTTTACGCGCACTCTTTTGCTGAATTTGGATCGATATTTTTAGAAAGCTAGCGATCCCTCATATAGCTAGGATCAGGCAAGTTAAGTAGCTTTTTCACAAGCCATCGCTAAAAGCTTCTTATCGCCAAGCTCTTTTAGATATCAAGCACAAAAACGTCTCTTGCGGATCTGGCAAGAGTTCGACGGCTTTAGACAAAAGCTCTCCTGCGTAAAAATTTATCTTTAAAATCCATCATAACGCTACTTGCCACATAAGCATAATCAGCCGCAGTTTTTGGCATACATTTCGCCGTCTTTATAAAGTTCTAATATCCATCTTTGCTTACCAAATTCTTCCGCCATATCATCTAAAAACATCGTAGAGTATATAACTCTTTCGTCTCTCTTAGCTCACTTAGATATTCGTCTTTGCTTTTATGCTCTTTTTGAGATCACGAGCCTTTTTGGCTCTTTTTGCTTTGGTTTTATGCCGAGTGCTTTTAGCTCACTCTGTCTTTTATAAAAAAACGTGAGCATAACCTCAGATAGAAAGTCATGTTTGTCTTTCTCTATACACTTTTTATAAAATTTATAGGCAAACTCATCGAAGCCACCTATTTGCTTTAGTTCTAGTGCCATATCGAGATAAAAATCCGCCTTAAAAATCTGTCGTCGTTAGTGTGTTTTTGCAAGAAAAGTATCAGCTTTTGCCCGCACAAGACTTTTGATCTCTATAAAATCGTAGCATATTTATAAGGCAAAGCCCGTCTTTATGTTGTTCTCTGCCATAGCCAAAAGCTCCTTGCACCACTTTTTGGCTTTTTAAGCTTTTTATATATGCTATCGCCAAAAAGTAGTCCATGCCACTTTTACAAAAGGCTTTGTGCGATCTTGTAAATCTTTTACCGCAAGGCCTCTCTTTTACTTTTTAAAAAAATACTGAACAGGCCAGATCGTCGTACTCAAAAAGATGGTGATTTACCCTCAGGCAAAGCTCTGTGTAGTTTTGCAAAAAGCCAGTCAAGCTCATCTTGGCTTAAGTTTTTAGCAAATTTCTACCAGCATCACATTTTCGTCTATAATATAATCCGCATAATAAATCCTACAACATCTGCAACATTTGTAGAATGCGCTCATAGCGTCCTGATAAATCCATCACCTCTCCTTTATCTGAAAATTTAATCGTCGCAACTTGTTCAGTAGATCTCTTTATCATGTAAATCGCCATCCGTATCAATCGAGTAGTTTTTGCCTAGAAAAATAGAGCTTAAAAACCAGTTATAGCACCAAAAAAATAGGCAGAGTTTGCGTTTTTGATAGTAGTTTTTAGTGATATTTTGAGATAACTTTTTAGTTGCTCGTCTAATGTTTTAGAAAACAAAAGCTCGTCTAAAAACGGCGTTAGGCTGATATACCTTAGGTGTTTGCACCATAGCAAGAGCAAATATAGGTTCATTCTTGCGCTTGAAAAATCTGTATCTATGTAGATATATGAGCCTCTAAAATTTTACTCGCTCATTGTAGAGTTTTTGCACCCTCGCTAAGCTCAGCGTCTATGTTAAGAGCCAAAGTGCTTGCTAAGAGCTAGGATCAGTGTTTCTGAGCTATGCGCCCAGATCAAAATGCCCTTTGTGATAAACTCATCAAGGCTCTTTTGCCCGTCTCTATTACCAAAGTGCTCTTGTGAGTACGCTCTCTAACGTAGCCAAGTGCTTTTGAGAGCGCCTTTTTGTCGCTTGTTTGTGTGAGAGATTTTAGCTCTTCGTAGATCATTGATTATCCTTTTTGATTTTTATCGCCGATACATTTTTGCGATTTGTGAAATTATAGCTACTCAAATGGACATGTCTAGAAAACTATAGTGAAATTCACAAAAACTATCAAATTAGGAGCAAATATGCAGCCAACTATCCTACTTTCCGCGCTTTTGGCAAAGCACCACACCAAAACAACTAAAAAGCTTGTGTCAGATATTTGACAAACATGGGGTTAAATACGAGTTTTTAGAGACTAAAAGACATTTTGGATGAGAGACTTTATGCCGATTTTTGCTTGATGATGGGCACCTCATCTCTTACGACTACGATCCAGACTACCCTAAAAAGATGAAAAATATAGCCATCTAAGAACAAAGATCCAAACCATCAAAAGAGCATATACATTGAGTCCTAGATGGTGGAAGTCTCGTAAGATTGGAGGCAAAAGCCATAATGACTGATCAAAATTTTTAGAGAAAAATCCACTCAAAAGACAAAAACCGAGATAGCTGAAATTATAAAGCAAAAATGCGCGCTAAATGAGCTCATCATCATACCAAGACAGCCTTACGATATGCTAGGACACAGCGACGCCATGGTTGAGGTGGATAGATGAAAGATAGCGTGCTGATAAATGACTTTTCAAACGAGAGCAAAAGCTTTTAACTGATAGGCTCATAAAAGCCCTTAAAAAGAGTGGTTTGGATGTGAGTATGAAGTATAAAGAGGATTTTTCACTAAAAAGAGAGACTGGGGCGCTTACTTAAAGTTTTATTAAAATTAAGGATATTGTAATAGTTCCAATATATGGGATAGATGATGACGATGTTGCGTTGGAGCTAGATCAAGAAAGAGTATAGTGGCTATAAAGTAGAGACGATAAATTTAAGCTGAGATCATAGAGCTTGGCGGTGCGCTACACTGCATAACGGCGGAGAAAGTTTGTGCAGTAGAGCTACCGCCTTTTATAAAAACTATTTTTTATTTTTTGATCCAATATTCAAAATCTTCTGGAAATTCTACTTTTTGTTTAGATAGTTATTCCAAAATTTGTTTATTCCTCTGGCAATAGGTTCAAAACTCTCAGCCGATAAAAATCGCTTTTTGCATTATTACAAATATAACAAGCCAAACGACAATTATCTTTTTGAATATTTATTTTTCTGGCGCTGTTATCACTCGCTCAACTTCAAAAATTACCCTCTTTGTCTAGCATCTTCATATTGTGTGTTTTTGCTAGAAAATATTTTTAGGTCTGCTTCTTCAACGCCACCAATAGCGACATTTTTCTCTTGATTGTTATACCAATTTAAGAAATTCATCTCTTCCGCAAAACCTTCTATTCTATCCGCAGTAGCTAGGCTATTTATTCTTCTATCGTTATCGGCATAATCGAGTAAATGATTCGATATTTAAGTCAATCATATCTTTTTGTGCTACTGTTACACTATCTTTATTTTTACAAATTTCAGTGTATCATTAAAAAGCACCTCCATATCAGCATCAAATTTACTTTTTATCTCAAGCTCAAGCCTATAAAGTATCATCATCAATGCAACCAATAATTACATTGACATTATTTTTAACTTTTTCCAATATTTCTTTTAATAATAGCCTATATTTCTTATCAGCTCTTTTTGAAATACTTTTTACAATCACCTTCTCGTCGTCTTTTTCAGTATAAAACCAGTCACCGGGATTAGATATAAATTCTCAAATCTCTTGTCTGTTAAAATATATGCTCTTGTTCTAAGCGTTAATTTCTCTATCATATTTTCCTCTCCTATAAAGATTTTTCACTATTTTTACCAAAAGAGAGCGGACACAAAAATGTCTAGTCTTATCACTACAATTACCAAAATTTTCTTACAAAAGGATCAAAATGCAAGAGAAGATAGATAGGATCAAAAAGATCATCGCAGAGGCCGATGCGATCATCATCAGCAGCAGGTGCTGGCATGGGTGTGGATAGTGGGTTGCCTGATTTTAGGGAGATCTAGGGTTTTGGAGAGCCTATCCACTTTTTAAGGGAGAAAAATTTAGCTTTGAAGATATGGCAAATCCGCAGTGGTTTTAGACGACCCAAAAACTAGCATGGGCATTTTACGGGCATAGGCTAAATGTATACAAAAAGACAGAACCTCACGAGGGTTTGGATTACTTTTTAGATCTTGTAAAAAGCAAAAACGACAACTACTTCGTCTATACTTCAAACGTCGAGTGGTCACTTTCAAAAGCCGGCTTTAGCGAAGATAGGGTATGGCGAGTGCCACGGCTCGATCCACTACTCTCAGTGTATTCACAAGCGTGATGGCACTATATGGCAGACTTGTAGCGATATAAGGTAGATGAAGAGAAAATTGTCGCTTTTAGATATGCCAGTTTGCCCAGAGTGTGGCTGTGGAGCCGCCCAAATATCGTGATGTTTTACGATTGGATGGTAAAATACAATGCGCATAAACGAGCAGTATAGAAGATATGAAGCGTGGCTGGAGCAAAACAAAAATAATAGCTTTATAGCTCATAGAGCTGGGCGCTGGGCTTGCGGTGCCAACAATTAGAAAATCGGTGAGAATTCGTTAAACGCTCCAGCAACTCTTATCCGCATAAACCCAGAGATAACTACATTTCGCAGTATATCGGCATAAGTCTAAAAATGTGGCGCGTTAGATGGTCTTAGGCAGATATTATGCTAGAAAAAGACATCTTATAGTCCTAATTTTGGATATAATCCCCAAACTAGGAGGCCAAATGAAACCCATCATAACCAAACAAGAAAACAGCAAATTTGAACGCATAAATACGATAGCCCTAAAGCTAAGAGAGAGCCGCACACGATAAAAGAGCTAACAGCCATGCTTGAGTGACCTCAAAGACCATCCAGCGCGACCTTTACGACACGCTAAGAGAGTATGGTGCCGTCAAAAGGGGCACTACTGGAGCTTAAACGACGAGGGGCGCGAGCGACGGACTAAACGGCGATGATAGAGTGGTGCTAAATATCCTTGACAACGTGGCAAAAACATGGGCTCAAAGTTACACAGCAAGGCTCACGTCCTACTAGAGCACAATTCTCAGCAGCTAAACCACCCGATACTGACAAACATAAACAACGAAAAAGCTAAGCGAGGATGATCTTGTAAATTTTCAAACGCTTGAGGATGCTATAAGAGAAAAAGCGGAGATAACATGCACGTATAACGGCTTTGAGTTTCTTGTAAAAGCCTCTAAAGCTAGCACTTTTTGAGGGATTTTGGTATCTGCTCTTGCTTGATAGCAAAAAGGGTAATACATTAAGAAATTTTCACCTAAAGAGCATAAAAGATATAAAGCGTAGTGGGGATAAAAGTTTGAACTAAGTGGCGAGGCTAGATGAGCGTGTAAAGGCAATGAACTCGGCCTGGAGCAATTTGGAAGCCCCAAAAATAGCAAGACTACTACTAGCGCCAGAAGTGGCAAAAATACTTCGAGCGAAAACCACACGCAAAGCGACTAACTGGTCAAGATAGCGACGGCTCAGTCGAGATAGAGATAGACTTACCCACATAATGGAGATAAAACCGCTCATATACTACTACCCTGCCATTTATCAGGTGCTTGAGCCAAAAGAGCTAGCTGATGAGGTCAAAAAGATGTCAGCGAGGTATCTAAAAGAGATAAATCCCTAAGCCATGAACAGCAACGATAAAGAAGACGCTGAGAGCTTATTAGATACTACAAAAAGAGCTGGTCGCTACTGCAAGGATGATGATGGCTCACTTGGTCTTTACAAAAAGCGATGTGGGCGAAAATTTTGTCCTGAGATATGACGAGGCGCTAACGGCAGTGGATGAGCTAAAAAGAGCTTATAAAAAGGGCGAGGCGTCAAATATCTTTGGCGTTCAAAAGGCAGAGCGAATTTGAAGGGATAATAAAAATATATATCAGACCTTTGGCGGACGTGATCTTTTAGCAAGCCCGCAAGAAAAAGCGGCAAATTTGATCTACTACATCATCAAAAGACCACCCATTGCTAGACGACGGCAACAAACGCATCGGATCATTTATATTTATCTTGTTTTTATCAAAGTGCAAAGCTTCTAAAAGTAGTGGCGAGCTGAGGATAAACGACAACGCCCTTGTTACCTTGCACTGTTCATTGCTCAAAGCGAGTCAAAACAAAAAGATATGGTGAGTAAATTGATCACAATACTTGGGGATTAAAAACAAATGAGCGGCTTAAAACTTTTTCACGCTAGCGATTTGCACTTTTAGCGCTGGCTATTTTGACTATATTTTAGCCCTTCAAGATAAGTTGATATTTTTGTTTTAGCGGTGATTTTTATACAAAGAGAGCGCGCAAGAAAAAAGAGCAAACTACTTTTGTGGCTAAAAAGCTTTAAAAAGCCGGTATTTGTATGTTCTGGCAACCACGACACACCAGCATCTTGGCTACAATTCTATAAGTGGCATATACTCTGATGGCACTATAAAACTATAAACGGCGTTAGAGTTTGGTTGCGTGCCCTTGCTTGTGTGATGATCTGCTTTGAATTTGCTGGAGTGTGATATCTCACTGACCCACGTTCCGCCGGTAAGACAAATACGAGCATTAGCAAAAATGACAAAGATCACGGAGAGATAGAGCTTGCAAAGGCTTATTAAAATAATCTTTTAAAGGCAAAGATCATCCTTTGTGGGCATATACACGAGCCAAAAATCTCACTGGATATTTTTAAACGGAGTTAAGATGTATAACTCTGCAAGTAGTGGTGCAAAGAGCCATTTTATCAAGTGATAGAGCTATAGCTCTCTATCATTTTAGCCACCTCTTGATGCTCGTATGGCGTCATTTCTATATTTAAAATTTGCAAGCATATCTCTTTTTATAAATTCAGCTCTCACAGCCAAAAATCGTTTTTAGATTTTGCAGTATAAATTAGTCTCAGTAACGACATCATACGCATTATTTAGCGCATTGACAGCTTGCCTGTAGAGAAATCTTTTGACATTTTTCGTATTGCTATATTTCATAAAATTTGCGTTATTTACGTAGTCATAGCTTGACTTAGCCTGCGCTAAAAAGAAAACTCATCATACTCTTGCCAGTCTCTTGTTCGCTCATTTTTACTCCCATCTTTTTATTGTAAATAAAGAAATTTGGACGAAAATTGTCTATAAAATATCCAAAAAGCAGACATTTTTATGTCTTTAACTCTTGCTAATATCCTCTTAAAAATTACTAGGAGGTAAAAATGGTTTTGCACCAAGAAGAAAAAGAGCTTTTGATAGCTTTTGATCAAAAAGCTTCTTGAGATCTGACGCGAGATGACAGCAGAGTATAGTGCGCATTAAAGGAGCTTTTTAAGACATATCTTGACCATGATAAAGATATGATAGACATTGTCTGCGAGTTAGTTTTATATGAAAGACTACGAGGAGGAAAATTCTCTCTGTTGAGCTACAGGACTTTTTACTTTGAAAAATGCTAATGATCTTAGTGGTATAGAGCTATGCTATGACGGGCGACCACATGGCTTTGACTGTTCTATCATACTCACCAAGATGCATAGCGCCTCAATAACTATAGAAGAAATTTTTATCTATTGATGATATATATGTTGGCATTTTGAGCCACAGCTATACTACAAAAAGGAAAAATAAGTCTTTGCGCTCAACGAGAAGCTCATTTGGATGCCTATTGTAAGCTCTGATGACTACAATATATATCTGCCAAAGGGGCGTTAGAGAGGCAAGTGACCTTGAGAGACTTTGACAATATGTATATTCGTAACAGTTTTTGACCTCTTGGTTTGATTTTGAATATAACATTTTGCCAAAAAGTTATAAGAAATTACATCACCCGTTTTTAGACAAATACCCACTCAAAGCTTTATAGATCTAGATAGTTTCCACTAGCAAGGATTATTTATCAAAAACTATGTAAAGACTATGGATGCTCAGCAAATAGCTGGGCTTATGATATCAAAATATGTACCACTAAACATGATCGCAAGGGGTGTTTTAGACGCATATAAAGCGATGTGCGAAGGGACTTTACATGCGTGCAAGCTAGCGCTTGAGCTAGAGCTTTGCCATAAACGCGTCGTGGTGGCTTTGGATACTCCACGAAAAACTCTGGTGCAGTAAAAGCCCCATATAACGATATAGCGCTAAGCGTTATAAAAGCTTCACAGAAGACAGGCCAGACCGTACATTTTTATATATGTAAATTACGGTAGCAGCGAGAGGCGTCTTTGAGCTAGCGAAAGATGATAAAGAGCCTTTGGGTCTATGAGATCTACACAGAGGCTATGAAGTTGCTAAGGATATATGCCTAAATTAGATAATGTCTATTGTGACTCTGTCTTGCCAAATACCACAAAGAACAATATCTACAAAATATAAAAGATGGGCTTAGCAAAGCTATAAGCAATATAAAGCCAGATCTCATCATCTATAGCTCGGATGTGTCTAATGGGTTTTGGATATTTTGCAGTAGATGTAAATTTACTAATCAGAGCGTGATGCGGTCGTGACTGCTTCAGCGAGATAACAAAATACTCTTTGTGTTTGCATTAGCTCAGATCCCTTTCAAGATACACGTCATAAGGAGATGGTGCCTTTTTACGAAGGCTTATAGAAGATATGCTCTGCGTTATCGTGCAAAGAGAAGTGAAAAAAATAGCCGATTGATGGCGTAAGGCTTGGCAGAGACTTAGAAAATGTCCTGCCCTAGCAAACTTGCGCTTATGAATGATGAAAATTTCAAAAATACAGACGTGCTGGTGATAAGCGACTTTGAGTTTGCAAAGATCGAGTATCAAAGGATGAGGGCATATGGAGCGAGATTTTACGGGCTAAATGTGAGCTTTGAAAAGGTAGAGGATGAGTTTTTGATGAGATAATAGACTATTAAATCAAAATAATGAAAATAAAATATTTAAAGAATGTTTTATTTCATTTAAAAAAGAATCATCGAATATCTATATTTTTCTACAAATTCACTGTTTTATCGTGACGTTTTTGATGGCATCCTTATCACTTATCTTTTGCTATTTCCTTTATCTCTCTTTGTTGAGCTAAAACGTTATAAGAGCTTAGTTTGTCCTGAAATGAAACATTTCGATTGAGCAATTATAGGATTTTGAGATCAAAAGATAGTTACCAATGCAGTCTAAATACATATTTTTAAATTCTTCATCGTATTCACAATATCCTCTGGCAACAGGAGTTCCGTCTGAAGGAGTTTGTGGCGCAATATGCTCTAATTCAGGGCTTGCGATCTGCTCCATTTGCATAAATCCATAGCCTTGTTTTCTTGTGATATTAGATAATTTTCATATTTCAAAAGAATATGTTTTGCTATTTTTATGATATAGGGCTCCTTGCAATGCCTCTTTAGAATTTTTGCATCAGACCAATAATAAACTACCACCGCAGTTATTCTCATCTGCTTCTATCCATCTAATATGATCAATAATTTGACTTATATCTTTATTTTTCTGTGATTCTATATAAACTTCGTTTATTCTATCTTTCAAGATGAGCTCTTGTTCAATTATTCTATGTCTTACAACAAGTGATTCTAGCTCAACCAAATAACCTTGCTTTATCTTCATCTGATATCTTATGCACTTATATGACTTTATTACAAAATGGCATCATTTGTGTTTTTCTAAAGTAGCCAAAAGAATAAATCTCATGCAGATACTCTTTTCGGTACGGTTTTTAAACTTTCAAAACTATTTTTCTAGCTCAAGTGTAAATTTCATTACTAGGTATGTAAGTATCCTTGTTTTTAAGCTCTTTTTCAATTTTTCCATACGAAACATCAATATTGAAGTGTATTAAAGAAACCCGCATAGGCATATAGTAAAACATCATCTTCGTAAGATTATTTTTCAATAACCGATATAGACTTATAAATATGTTCAAATCTCTCTTGAAGCTCTTTTATTTTTCTGATTTTTCTTCTTGATTGATATTTGAAATCCATTCATACATGAATTGCGCTTTTACAATCTCAAGTTTTGTAGGGGTCTTTTCCTCTATTGTTTTGAAATATAAACATTTGGATAGACTTCAGCCCCCTCATTTTACAATGTGTGTTGTGCAAGCTGAATTGATTTATACACTTCTATATATTTTTATGCAGACTTATTTCATCTTTTAATTTTAGTTCATCTTCAAAATAATCAAAAGCTTCCATAATTCTAACAGCTGATAACGTTTCCTGAGACTTTCTCTTGGAAATATCTTTTTGATCAATTACATAGTCCTTAAAATGGATTATCATATTCGACGGTAGAAAATCTATATTTGCTATTTCTCTGCTATCACATCTTCTTTTATTTTCTTTATCGTCTTCTTTTATTTCTTTATCATCCTCTGTTAAAGATCTGATATTTTGCCAGTCTTTTTAAATACTGATGAGAGAAAAAATTTCCAGTGTAGTTAAACGTTGCTGTCCATCAATTATGATTTGTATAAATCTTCACTTTTTGCTCAAAAGAAAATGTCCGAAATAATACGGGTAGTAGAGCCACTATCTATATAGTCATCTAAATCAATCAAAAATTGCTTAACTTGCTTATCTTTATCCCACGAGTAGCTCTCTGATAGTTTGGCACATGAATAAAGTTACCACTTAACATTCTTCTAATAGTTGTTTTTGCTTCCATTGCAATTATCTCCTTTTAAAAATGTTTTAAAGCATTTTTCTAAAAGTTTATATAAACCTAGATTACTTTTGACTTATAATTTTTGCCCTAACTAAAGATCACATTTTAAAACCCAACTCTTCTTTCGTTTTTCTATCTTTTTATATCTGATCTCGTCATTTGAGGCGATTTACCAGAGTCGCTCGCATCTGCTAGCGGACTAAAGTTGTTGCTCTTAGCACAGCCGCAAAGTCTCAGGCGTTAAAAAAGGCGAGATGAGCCAACAAGTTTTAGATCGCTACTGCTAGCTTTTAGTCCTAAATTCACACTCTTTTTAAAAAGAGTGAGCGCTTATTCGCTTTTTAGATAGCTTCATTCTATCTTCATATCAAAACGCCTGATACTCTCACTATCAAGCCTGTCAAAGCAAATTGTCGTAGCGATAAATATGCCCTCAAAATTCTCCATCTGCAGAGCATCTCATTTACCTGGCTTACCTCCCAGTTTCTAACCGCACTACTTCTATCTTGTAAAAAGCTATCGACCTCATCAAAAACAAGAACATGCACCTTTTTCTCTAGCCTCTTTAAAGGCCTGCGCTATATTTTTTCTGTTTTACCGATAGTATGGATTTATTAGATCGCAGTAGAGACAAGTGGCTTATTTAGTGACTTTGCTGGGTTAGCATAGGCACTCTTGCCAGTACTCAGCTGCGCCGTATATACATATCCTAGCATTACAGCTCTCTTTTTATGCCGTGAGTTAGCCTGTCAAGATCGGTGCTTGCGTTTATAGATTCCACATTGCTAGCTGCGGCAGATAGACCTTGATCAGCGCTTTTATCTTTGCTGTGTCCTTGCGACTTGGCGTGTTATCTATCACCATTTCAAACGCCTTTTGCTTGTCAAGTTATCTAAGCTTAACGCCACTGCATTTGGGCGCCTTTTTGTAGTACAGCTGGCGAGAGAGAAGTGTAGCCCTAAAAGCCTTTTTTATGCTCTCATTTGTGCTAAGGCCGTTTGAGTATTTCTCTATTATCCTTTTTGCGTGTTTTCATCTGGGATAGGTACGATGCATAGCTATATCAAAGCGTCTTCAAGAACAGCCTCGTCCATATCTTGCACTTTATTTGTTATCCATATAGTTTGCTATTTTATTGTTTTCAAAGGGGCTCTATTTATAGCGGCCTTGTTTGTCATGATGCCATTATCTAGGCTAAAATATATCCTCAGCCTCGTCATACATTAATAAAAATATTATCAGATAAGACATTTTGAGCCAGTGTGTGGGCGAGGTGACCTATTTAGTAGCCCTTTTTGTTGTTTTCAAATTGTTATATGCCACTTCAAAAAGCTTAAGCCCGATCTCTTTTTGCTGCAGCTTTTACAAATTCCGTTTTGCCAGTGCCAGCAGGTCCATAAAGCAAGATATTTACCCATGCCTTTTTGTGCCCTAATGGCGTTTTTAGATACTCAAGTGTAAGAGCTAGCTCGTCTTTATGTGTCCATAGTCACAGCTCTTTAGATCGCCCTTGCCACAAGGCACTATAACTCTAAGAAAAATTGATTGAAAATAGTTTTTGTTTTCAAATATCTCAAAAGCAAAGTCACCACTTATAAAGCCATATTTGCAACAAAAAGTATCTTCAGTGGCTCAATATCCAAGTAGTCCTGAGCCTATCAACTTCCCATCATGTTTTAGTGCATTGTTACAGCACGTTGCGGTGATCAAGATAATGGCGATCATTTTATTAAAATCACTATTGTGTATATCTTCGATCTTGCCAATAGTGTTTTCAAAGCGCTCTTGAGTTTAATACGACGATCAAAAAGCCTAAAATTTGCTTTTTGCGTCTCATCCATTAACTTTTCGCTAATCATTTTTAGGTTTTTATCTAGCACTAGCAGAGGTACAGCATATTTTTAAGATATCATCATGCCTTTTCTTTTTAGCTCTTTTTAAGAAAGTGACATACCGCCTATCACTTTTTATCTGCTCCTCGCCATAGCCAAGGCCCTCTATAGCCCTATCAGCTGTACGTCCATTTACTTTGTCAAACAGCCCGTAATAAAGCACTGCACGTAGTAAATAAAATGTAACAAGTCTGTCAAAATTTCTCATCTCATCTCCTTTTTATTTTTGAGATGATACTTGGCTTTTTGGACTTTTTGTATGTCTTATTTTGATAAAATTACTTCTCTTAAATTTGGATTTACAGTGGCATAGAGGCCACTAAAGTACTAGAGTTGATTTTGTTTTCTTTCGACTAAGTTATATTTCTCAAACTGTTCTAAAAGTGCCTTTTTATTGTCCTGCAAAATCTTCCGGACTAAAGCTTATCTTCTATTATATTTTTTCTGAAATATCTTCTTTAAGTACATCACTATAAAGCCAAAATGTTCTGTTGGTTTTGATTTCTTGGGTTGTGTGTTATTTCTGGATCTTTCAAATTATAGCTTTTATTTCATTTTACTAGACTCTACTCTGCGAAAAGCCGACAAATGGCATAGAATACGTGCTTGATTTTTGAAAAGTCGACTGTGAAGTAAAATACTTTTCCATTTTATCTTGAGATGTTGTATTCTTTATTACTATAGGTCTGTAAGCTACACTATTTAATTCAATACTATATTTTATCTTTTAAGTCATTTTTCTAAAAATGTCTTTTACATTTTTAGTCATCTATTATTTTTCTTTCTCTGTCTCTTGATAGTTGTTGCTATCTCCGACACCACCAGTATAGTTTTCTTTAAAAATTTTCCACCAGTTGTTTCCATCTTATCTATCCTTTTTGTATCTATTATAAATCATCTCTATCACATCCTTGTATTGTGATAAAATACATTTAGGTCAGTTATATTTTGACACCTCATTTTTGCACTTATCTATCCACTCTAAATTTCATTGCCGTAGCTAATGACTTTTCAATTCTATGAGATGGAATTTTCTCCTAGTAGTCTAGTATGATAGTCCTTAAAGCTTTGATTATCTGAGGGTTTGCCATCTGGGTGCAGATATAAAACACCATATCCTTATCTTCAGCATCTTTATTTTTGAATAATAGTTTCAATATATCTTGCTATCTGCGTAGGTTGGTCTTTTGCATATACTTTATTTTCTAAGATGATATGCTTGCCGTCGCTTATGTAGATATCTATATGCTTAAACTCTTTAAAAACGGTCGCCCTGCTCGTATCTATACTAAAGTCATCTATGCCACACGTCTCTAAAAATAGCTTTAAAATAGATCACCCTTGTAGTGATCGCCATTTGGATCAAAACGGTGAAGCTATAAGGTGAGTGCAAATTTGCTTCATCGCTAAAACCATGAAACAAAGTAAATATATTATAGTCGTGCTTGCCCATGGCTCTTTGCCTGTCTGCCTCGACCTTTGCTGTCATGTAGTCTTTATTCATCTGCACAAACAGATTTTTCAAAGTCCTCTTTTTCTGACTTTATCTCCATCCTCTCTCCTTTTAGAATTGATATCTATATCTATATCGTCTAATTTTTAGTATTTTATAGTCAGCTTTTATATCAATGATCCGCTCATCGACATAGTCTAGATCATCCAGTGATGATCGCATTAAATTACACTCCTCGCAAGCGTATCTCTTATCTGCTCCAAGCAAAGCTTGATCCACAGCATCAAGTGGCATATCTTTAGAGAGTTTTTAGAATTTATCTCGATGCCCTTTGCATCTTCAAGTAGATGTAAGAGCTTGTCAGATATGCTCTGACTAAGCATAGTATATATCTTGCTTTGCCTAAATATAGCCATGTGCTTCGACTCGCCACTATCATTTTTACTACCAAGTTTCAAAGATGCTGGTGGCCTCCATTTTGTCTCCTGCTATAAGGTGATTTAGCGCTTCTAGACCACCAAGCTTTATACTGACGCCAAGCTGTGGGTTTGAGGCTACTATCTGCTGGGTTTATGCGGATAAGTGTCGCATTTTTAAAAGCGTTTTACCAGCGCCTCGCCGTGCTTTCTGATGGTTGGCACCGCTGAGGCCTGCGCCTATTTCTATGATGGCTATCTTTGAGTTTTTCATTTTCACTTAGCCACGCTTCATATCTTTTGCCTGTTGCGCCCAGGTTCTTTTTGGATTAAACTCGTGATCGTAAAACATCGGCGATATTTGGACGGCTCACGCATCACCTCACGGGCAAACTGGCATCTTTGTGGCGATAAATTCTCCTCATCTACTAGGGTGCTACTCTCATCCATCTTCCATATCGTCCCATCGTCGTCGTGGATACACTGAGCGTAGTGAGATGGAGCCATGAACTTCGTCATTTTTATCCTTGCTAAATCCAGCCTTGGCAAAGTGTCCATCAACGTTTGAGGTGACAGATGGAAGTAGTTTTTCATTTTTCTGCGCGCAAAAGCTCTTTTTAGCATGCCAGCAAATCCAGCGTGAGGCTCCGGTCTTGTTGTATAGTTTTAGTCTGTGACCGTAAAAATGCCAAAGCTCAGCTTTGGATCATCAAAAACTCACTGCGGATTTGCTATATCAGTAAAGCCTAGATCCTTATCTTTTTAGCGGCGGATATGCCTTCCAAAAGCCCTGATCTCCACGAAAATCAGGGCAATCCACTATCCACACCCATGCCTGCACCTGCTGTGAGTGACTATAGCGTCTGCGTTTTTGATGATCTCTTTGAAGTATTGCTTCTTGCAATGACTACGGTATCTGTGTCCATGTTGTCTCCTATGGCTTTAAATGCTTTTGGCATTATAGCCAGTAAAAGCAGACACTTTTTGTCTATTTTGCTACTTCGCGCAGTTTTCTAAAACCTTAACCATGGCTAACGTGTCTAGCTTTGCAGTATGCCAAAAGTGCCTTTTTATAGGCCTTGCGCTCATCTGCTGACATATGCGTCAGTGGCTTCGTATGCCCTGCATCGCTTCGCCTGCCATTGTGGATCAAATTTAGATCCTTGTATGCCGACTCAAACTCAGGCACGAGCGCCGGCAAGACAGACTGTATAGAGGTAGCTTCCTTGCATTTTTGGGTGGTAGTAGCTTTTTGCTGCAAATGGCGCCATCAGGTCTTTTATGTTGTCGTGTATTGCCATAAGCTCGTTTGAGAATTGCGGATAAATTTCCAGCAAGACGTCTTATCACCCTTTTTCAAAGCTCATATTGCATAAAGCCAGCACGCAGGCGTTCTGTGGGATCGAGGTGATCCATTTGGCGCCAGCTCATATCTAGGATCGGCTCCGACATCGGCTAAAAAAACTCAAAATGCTCTAAAATTTCCTTTGCCGTCCCTCTTTGTGGATGAAAACTGAAAAGGTATCTGCTCGTATGGACTAAGCCCCACAAACTCAGGCACCGCCTGCGGAAATGTCTCAAAGTCAAGGTGGTAGAGCGGATAGCTAAGCGTCTTTAAAAACTCGCTTTATGGCATCACTTGTCTATGATCTCTTCTTGTAGGAGCTCAGGCGGATTTGTATCTGCTGAGGCGTTAAATTATCTAGATCTTTGATATCTTCAGAATTAACCACGCCATTTTTGTAAAGGTCAAATTCTTATCGTTTCTGAGCCTAGATATGTTAAAGACGCTATACTCTGGTATACTGCACGCTGCTCGCTCTATACTCCCAAGCGTCGCAATTATAAAGGGTTTGAGCAGTGAGGGCCGATATCAATATCTGGCTCAACGTCTTTGCTAAGGCTTTCATCAGAATTGCTTAGAAGTGGGGATATCTGCTTGTTTTTGCTTTACCTGCTCCAGTTACGTCTTCAGTGCGACTTATCAAGCTCAGGTTTCTCGCCTCTTACGTAGCTATTATCTATGTGGATGATATTTACAGCACTTACCTTGTGACCAAGCGAGCTAATGACGTAGTGCTGGATACTTGCATCATCGATATAGACCTCTTTTACCGATGTTGAGCTCTTTACTTCGTTGATGATGGAGCCATCCTTGCCGATACAGAGATATCGACCATCACAAGGATGCCGTCAAAGCAAAAAGATAGCCTCGTAGATCACCTTTGTGCCTAGCTCTATAAAGCTCTTTTTGTTTTTGCCATTTGCGCGTCAAAATCGCCCGTGTACTCTATCCTCTCGCCGCCGCTGAAAAGCTCACAGGCTAGCTCACCCACCGATGTGCCGGTGTCAAATACAACTTGCGCGCCATGCCATCTGGAGCTTGCAAAACCCCGGGTCTTTTCTTTTTAAGCCATAAGCTCTTTTTCACACTGAAGACCGCGGACGTGAGAGATTTAGATAGTGTCATTTTATTATGCCTTAAAATTATTTTTTTAATATATCGTCAAAAATATCTTTGCTTTTTAATATCCTTTTACAAAAATTATATCAACAAAATAGGAATAAAAATGTCTGCTTTTACTTTAGAAATTCGTCCCAAAAAGGGGTGGCGATGAAAAGATCAAACATATAAAGAGCTATTTGAGGCTGGGAGAGAAGCAAGCAAAGGATATGCTTGGTCACTTGTTAAACGACTCGACAAATCAATGCTTTGTCTGCACAAGATGGATATACTGCACGATGTGCGGTAGGTCTGAAAAACAGCATAGCTTGGCGCAGCTGCTATATTTAAGCTCATGCAAAGAACAAAAAGCGCCGAGATATTTGGGCGAGTATATGAACTAGAGGATGATCTTTTTACGCATAAGCTTTCATAAATGGGCTCGAGAGTTTTCAAAACTCATAAAAACCGCCACAACAAAAGAAAAGATTTTTCGTTGTGGCCAATGAGGCTAAGAAAGATATATCAAAAAGCGAGATAAAAACCACTCTCATACTACAAAGAGATCGCGGACCAAATTTTCAAAAAGCGAAGTAGTGAAGATAATCCCACTAAAAAGCAAATGCTACTTCGTAAAACTCGAGCACAAGCTATTTTAACTACGCTATAAAGACTTCTGTGAGAAGCTGGCAGAGCTACGTCATCTGCAAAAATGCAAAGTTAAGTTGGTGGTTTTAAGACCTGATGCTGGATTTAACACCTATAATGACTGCAGTGTAGAAAGAAAAGTATATGTTTGCATAAAATATCAAGCAGATTGTGACCTTTGGGATAGCAAAATTTGCGCAGAACAGATACGCTAATATGCATAAAAATAGCGAAAGTACTATGAAAATGAAGTTATTGACAAAGGCAAAGATAATGCTACTTCAGGCCTTAAGTGCAGCTTATTATAAAGGTGTATTTATAAAAATGTCATAGCTGTTTTCAAAAGCACGGCACTACATTTGCATGAGCGATAGGAGGTATAAAGAGAGATACTAATGCGCGCGATAAGCTTTGGGTATGAGCATATTGAACAAAAAGAGATAAGGCTAGCACTAAAAGAGCTTGAGTGTTATGACTACTAGGCATAGGTATTATAGACTATGAAAAGAGTATAGCGATTTTAATCCGCTTGATTATTGGCTGGCAAGAGGGATTATTATACTTGGATTTAGAAATTGTGGTTAGAGGCAAATATTAGATTTTAAAGTTTAAATTAACCAACAAGTATGCAGTAAAGTCTTTAAATAAATATAGAATTAATAGTTGGCTATGTTGTCAAATTTATTGATATTGTTTGGATATTTTTGTATTCCATAAACAATAATGTTAAAAATAACGACTATGCTATATTCACATTCATATACAGTTTTTGGTAGGTAGTATACAGAGTTTTTGACAACATCAATAGTATTGTTGGAGACGATTTCAAGGCCGCCATCGAAAAAGGCGATCGAGATATCTATCGTAGCATCTTATTTTTCTATATGCTTACCAAGAACTAAAAAGCAGTTAGATTCGGTAGATGAATGTCGTTTCATTTTTACTTCACCTACATTTTGTAACCGAAAAACAGAAAAACCAAAAGCGTGAATTTTATGTTCAAGATTAAACCGAGAAAATAGCCTTTACGGGTACGGATTGAGTTAAAACTACGCAATGAAATGACGCAAAAATCAATTGCTAAAGAGTGCGCTGAGTGGATTAGGAGCCATTGGGTCTAACACGACAGACATGAAGGCGTGATGGGGTTTGCCACCATAACAAACAAAAGAAATGCAAGTCGTATATTTGCCTTTAAATGGATTTACAACGATAGACATTGGATGCGAGCGTGGAAATAATAGATATAACATGGTAAATAGATTTGATGAGGTCACTTCACGACTCCTTATATTAAAGCTTTTTGAAACATTATGGTGTGATAAGGAAAAAGCTACAAGATGTTACTGACACGGTCATTGAAAATATCACTCGCGCATACAGTCGAAAATCCTCCGAATGTATCTACTTTATGACCTTGTATCATATTTTTAGCTGAGTTTCTTAATGATATTTCCGAAGATGAGCTTCCAAATGAGGGCCACAGGCTTTAAACAAAAGTAAAGATTGGAACATGTTATATGATTTTTCAAAAAGATGCGGTCCTTGCCATCATCTCTAAGCTAGAACGATATACGGATGTATCCTTGCCGATAGCGTAGGTCTTGGCAAAACCTTTACTGCGTTGGCTGTCGTTAAGTACTATGAAAATAGAAACAAAAGCGTTCTCGTGCTATGTCCAAAGAAATAGCAGAAAACTGGAACACATATAAAGATAACTATATAAACAACCCGATTGCCGTAGATGGGTTAAAATTACGATATTTTTATTTCACACCCGATCTATCAAGATCGCAAGAGGCTTTTCTAACGGCCTAGATTTAGATCGCTTAAACTGGGGAAATTATGACCTAGTAGTGATTGACGAATCCCACAACTTCCGCAACGGCAACGGCACTCACTCTAATACAAAAAGAAAATAGGGTATATAAAATTAATGGATAAGATCACAAAAGCCGGCGTTAAGACAAAGGTTTTTGATGCTATCTGCAACTCCTGTAAATAATCGCTTTATCGATTTAAAAATCAGCTAGCCATCGCCTGCGAGGGCGATTCTGAATACATAAACAAAAACTAGATACCGATAAAACAATGGATGAAAATTTTCAAGCAAGCTCAAAAGAGCATTTAGCGCTTGGAGCAAGCGATCCTGAAACAAAAGGACTACAGATCAATTATTGCGAAAATTTGGTTTTGATTTTTTGAGCTCTTGATAGCGTGACTATTGCTCGCTCTAGAAAACATATTGAAAAATATTATGACACGGCGAAGTCAGTACATTCCCAGAGAGAAATAAGCCTATTTTCAGCTGAGGCCGCGACTTACGGATATAAGCACGGCCGTAAACTATAATCAGACTATGCGAGCATCTCATGATGCTATCGCTATTATATACACGCCTTCAAATTATATTTTTCCAAGTAGAGTACAAAAATATATCGACTTAACGCACAATAAAGGCGATGAGGCTAACTCAAAGTGAGGCCGCGAAAAAGGCATTAGAAAGCTCATGAGCATTAATCTACTAAAACGCCTAGAAAGCTCCATAAAATTCTTTCAGACTAACCTTGCAAAGAATAAAATCTTATATAGATACTACGGTTGATGCGATAGATGCATTTTGAAGCAAATGGTGCTACCGATATAGATATATTTGAGACTTCAGATGACGAGTTGATATGGACGATGGAAATACGAGTTTTTCACTGTGGGCAAAAAGGTTAAAATCAATCTTGCTGATATGGATTATAAAACATGGAAGACCGAACTTACTAAAAGATGCAGAGATACTAGGGCTTCTTGATAATATGATAAGCGATATTACTCCTGAGCATGATAGCAAGCTACAAGAGCTATTTAGGCTTATCTCCACAAAAATTGAAAACCCTATCAATCATAACAACAAAAAGGTCTTGATCTTTTCGGCATTTTCGGATACGGCAGAGTACTTATATGATAATGTCAGTAGCTTTATCAAAGAAAAATATGGCCTTGATACGGCGGTCATTACCGGATCTATTGATGGCAAAACGACCATTAAAGTTTAAAGCCACATTAAATAACGTATTAACATGCTTTTCGCCTTTATCTAAAGGCAAAGACCTTCTAATGCCTAACGATAAAAACGCAAATAGATATACTAATTGCCACAGATTGTATATCTGAGGGGCCCAAATTTGCAAGATTGCGACTATCTTGTCAATTATGATATTCATTGGAATCCAGTCCGTATTATTCAAAGATTTGGTCGCATAGACCGCATAGGAAGTAAAAACGAAGTTATTCAGCTGATAAATTTCTGGCCGGATATGGATTTGGATGAGTATATAAATTTAAAAGCACGCGTCGAAACTAGAATGAAAAATTTCCATCATGACCTCTACGGGGTGATGATGATTTGATAAATCCAGAAGAAAAACGGCAACCTTGAATACCGCAAGCAACAGCTAAAAACTTCAAGAAGAGTAGTGGATATCGAGGATATGGCCACAGGCATTTCGATTATGGACTTAGGCCTTAATGAATTTGAAGCTTGACCTACTAGAATACGTAAAAATAACGGCGATATGGACAATAAGCCAAAGGGCTACACGCCGTTGTTCCAGCTACAAGTGAGCTACCCGAAGGCGTTATTTTTATACTTAAAAATGTAAATAATAGCGTCAATATCGACAACGAAATAGAATCCATCCTTTTTATATGGTATATATGGGACAAGCGGCAACGTTATCTGCGATTATCTTGAGCCAAAAAGCATATTAGATAGCTTAAGGCTTCTTTTGCAGAGGGAAGAAAGAGCCTATCTCGCCTTTATGTCAGAAATTAACCACGAAACCAACGACGGAAAAGATATGAGTAAAATGTCAAAGCTATTAAGCGAAGCAATCAGTTCTATTATCAATAAAAGAAGAAAAGCGATATCGATAGTTTGTTCTCAGTCGGCGGCACTTCTGCTTTGATGTCTGCTATATCAGGGTTAGATGATTTTGAACTGATCTGCTTTTTGGTTATAAAATAACGGAGCTATCTATGGCTATAGAGTTACCAAAAACACGGAGTTTAATAAAAATAAAAATCCCAAAACAAAAATTTACATGAAAATTTAGAGATATCGCCCGCTTTAAAGAAAAATATTTATAGAGCAAGTAGATAAAAATTATTTGGAGCAATAAAATCGCGTCCTCAACTACCAACCTTGCAGACGGCAGTCTCGTAAAAAGAGATCGAAGTGTTTGAGGGTATCTTTAAAGAGCCCAAGCCTAGATGATGAGCTATTGCGCCATATAGATGAGCGGTGCCGTATCATATAGTTTTTATCTTAGAGTACCAAGGCAGATACAAAGCTTGTATTAGCTATAAAGAGGCTACTTTATCTGAAATATAGCTTTTAAAAGTAAATTCATACTACTATAGCGATTGGCTAGATAAGCAAAATTTGCCTTTGAAACTAGAGGGATTAAACCTTGACGCGACCTACGAAAGATTTAGTTCGCCAGATAGCCGGCGAAACATTGCAAAAAATGGTTTCAGATGAAAGTCTTAAAAGATTCCGTAGCTAGATCAGAGCAAAAGGAGCTTTTGCAAAAGGCAAATGTACAGCATTAGAGTCCAAAATTCGCAAAGAAAAAGCAGCTAAATAAACAGATGCAGATAAATAATGAGCTTAAAAACTTAAAAAGAAATTTGGAGGAACTATGATGGATAAAAATGAAAATGGAGACCGCAGATATTACCGCTCTTAATATTGAAAAAGATAGGAGCTATGTTTCCCTAATTGCATCACGGAAATGCTAGATGAAGAAAAAGAGCATGGCAGAAAACAAGGTCTATAAAAAAGCCGTAAATTTTTGAGCTACTAAAAGCAAATGCTATCAAAAGACGTTGCTGATGGTAACGAAGCTTATGAATTTACATGGGTCGGCAAAAGGCGTCTATCGTTGAGGCAAATAAGCCGATACGAAAGACGCTCAGGCCTGTAAGGACGAGAGCGTAAATTGGGACAAGACGGAAAGAAATTATATATCGAAGGCGATAATCTTGAGGTTTTTAAAACTTTTTGCAAGAGAGCTATTTGGGCAAGGTAAAGATGATCTATATCGATCCGCCTTATAACACCGGAAACGACTTTATCTACAACGATGATTTTAAAGATGAGTGGCGATGAGTATGCAGATAAATCAGGTGAGACCGACGAAGATGGCAACCGCATGTTTAAAAATACGGATAGCAACGGACGTTTTTCACTCCGACTGGTGCTCTATGATCTATCCAAGACTACTGCTTGCACGAAAAGTAGCTAGCGATGACGGGGTGATTTTTATCAGTATCGATGATAACGAACAGGCAAATTAAAGAAAAATTGCGATGAAGTTTTTGGGGCGTCAAATCATTGCGGTACTTTTTGTTATTAACTCAACCCCTAATGCGAGAGACTATGGTCATATTGGAAAAAAATGCATGAGATTTTGTATTCAAAGAATATAAATACTGTTACTACAAATATGCTTTTTGATGATAGCAAAAACTTTCAAATATAATGATGAAAAAGGTGGATATAATATCCATCCTCTTTATAATAGTAATGAGGCATTCCACAGAATGAAAATCGTCTAATTTATACTATCCATTTTATGTATATACCGATGAAACATTAGGTAATGGTTTTTATAATATTGGGCTTGAGAAAAAGGTAATTGTATTGAAGTTTATCCTCCTAAATCTATAAAAAATCAAGTTCAATTTGTTTGGAGATGGGGAAAAGAAAAAGCGGTTAAAAATATGAACATTGAAATTATTGGATATGAAGTCAAGCCAGATGTGATTGGGAGTGTCCAAAAGATGCGTCATGAGGAGAAAATTATCAGGAGCCTTTTTGATAGACACCAAGTATTCAAGCAGGAGCGGAACTGCTGAAGTTGAATCTATACTAAACAGTAAATTTTTCGTTTCCTAAACCATTATCATTAATTAAAGACTTTTTGTATAGTTGGTATTGAAAAGGATGATATTGTTTTAGACTTCTTTTCAGGCTCTGCCACAACCGCTCACGCCGTAATGCAACTAAATGCACAGGGACGGCGGAAATCATCAAATTATCATGGTGCAACTTCCAGAGCTCTGCGACGAAACAAACGAAGCCTATAAAGCGGGCTATAAAAATATCTGCGAAATAGGAAAAGAGCGCATACGCCGTGCCGGTAAGAAAGTAATCTTAGAAGAGAACAAAGACAAAGAGGGCATTGAAAAATTTAGATACCGGCTTTAGGGTGCTTAAGCTGAGACGATACAAATATGAGAGATGTTTACTATAGCCCGAGCGAATATAGCCAAGATCTACTTTCTACGCTAGAGTCAAACGTAAAAACCCTGATAGAAGCGATCTCAGACCTGCTTTTTTTGGTTGCTTGCTAGAATGGGGGCTTCCATTGTCGCTTCCATACGCTTGCGAAAAAGATCGGAGAGTACACGGTGCATAATTATAACGATGGAGATTTGATCGCTTGCTTTGATGAAAATATCCCTGAGAACGTGATAAAAGAGATCGCAAAGAAACGTCCGCTTCGCGCAGTCTTTAGAGATAGTAGCTTTGCAAATAGTCCGTCCAAAGATCAATGTAGCGGAGATATTTAAACTGCTCGCACCTGATACCAGAGTAAAAGTCATATAAGGAGCAAGCGATATGAAACTGCAATTTAAGCATCAAAAGATTTCAAGCAGATGCCGCCAAAAGCCGTAGTCGATGTATTTGCCGAGCGCTCATATCTAACGCCAACTTATATGATAGATAAGGGCACGGGGAGTTATCAGCAAACGCTAGAGTTGAGGACTTTACCGGTTGGAGCAATCAAAAAAATAGTACCTGAGCTAAATGACAATATCATCTTAGAAAATATACAAAAACTACAAAGAGATAATCAAATAAAGCCATCAGCCAAACTAGAAGGCAGATACAATCTAACGGTCGAGATGGGAAAACGGGTGTTGGCAAGACCTACACCTATATCAAGACGATGTTTGAGCTTAATAAGCACTACGGCTGGAGTAAATTATCATCGTCGTGCCAAGTATCGCTATCCGTGAGGGTGTATAAATCATTTTTGATGACGCAGGAGCACTTTGCCGAGGAATACGGCAAAAAGGTTCGCTTTTTATCTATAATTCCGCTCAGCTTACGCAGATCGATCAGTTTGCATCGGATAGCTCTATAAACGTTATGATCATAAATTCTCAAGCGTTTAACGCAAAAGGAAAAAGACGCAAGACGAATTCATATGAAACTAGACGAGTTTAAATCTCGCAGACCGATCGATATCATAGCAAAGACAAATCCTATTGTAATCATCGATGAGCCCCAATCCGTGGAAGGCAAACAAACAAAGGAAAAATTTAAAAGCAATTTAATCCACTAATGACGCTTCGATACTCTGCAACGCATAAAAGCGATAGTATCTATAATATGATCTACCGCTTAGACGCGATGGAGGCATATAATAAACGTCTCGTTAAGAAAAATAGCAGTCAAAGGCATCACAGAATCAGCTAGCACGGCTACTGAAAGTTATATATATCTTGAAAGCATTAATCTCTCAAAATCAGCACCGACCGCTACCATCCAGTTTGATTGTAAGGGGCGTAAGCGGTATCCGCAAGATCACAAAAAACGGTAGCCGAGGGATGCAACCTATATGATAACTCCGGTCAGTTAGAGGTATAAACAGAATTTTATTATCTCAAAAAAATAGATGGACGTGACGACTCTTTGGGATTTCTTAACGGCATTCGATGTACGCCGGAGACGTTATCGGTAAAAGTAAGCGAAGACCAGCTTCGCCGAATACAGATAAGAGAGACTATTATTTCTCACATTCAAAGAGAGCGCGAGCTTTTATAAAGGCATCAAGGTGCTTTTCGCTATTTTTCATCGATGAAGTAGCCAAATATAGGCAATATAGTGAAGCCGGAGAGTCTACAAACGGCGCTTATGCTGATATGTTTGAAGAAGAATACGAAGATATTACACAAAAAATTACAGATTGACACAAACGAGAATGATTATTTGAAGTATCTTGATTTGATCCCAGCTAAAAAGCACGCATGCGGGATATTTTTCTATCGACAAAAAGGAAATATGATTGATCCTAAAGTAGGTCGCAAAGAAACTACGACCGATGACGTCGATGCGTACGATCTTATCATGAAAAATAAAGAACTTTTACTTGATAGAGATCCAAATAAGTCCCCCAGTTAGATTTATATTTTCGCACTCTGCGCTTCGTGAAGGATGGGATAATCCTAATGTATTTCAAATTGCACACTTAAGCAAAGTACTAGCGAGACAAGAAAAACGTCAAGAGGTCGGTCGCGGGCTTAGACTTTGCGTAAATCAAAACAACGAACGTATGGATAGTAATGTGCTTGGAAACGATGTTCACAACGTAAACGTACTTACCGTTATCGCTAGCGAAAGCTATGATAGTTTTGCCAAAAGGGCTTCAAAGTGAGCTTGCTGAGGCTATCGCAGATAGACCGCGAGCCATTAGCGCAGAATTGTTTATCGGCAAAGTAATCAAGGACGACAAGGGTAATGAGCAAGTCGTTGACGACGATATGGGCGGCGCGATTTGCTATGATTTAATTGTAAATGGATATATTGATAAAAAGGCGCTCTTACGGATAAGTACTATGAAGATAAGGCTAACGGAGAAATAAAAGTTTGCAGATGAAGTGGCTAATTTTTACTAAGTCCGTCATTGCGATTATCGACTCTGTTTATGATGGCAAAGCGATGATGCCAGAAGATGCGCGTAAAAAAACAACGTCGAGCTATCAGTAGATGAAGACAAACTTGCTATGCCTGGATTTGAGGAGCTGTGGAACAAGATCAACTCAAAATCCGTATATGTAGTCGACTTTGATACAGATGAGCTTGTAAAAAGGCAATCGAGTCTTTAGATAAGATTTTGCAAGTTTCAAAAATTTGCTTTAGAGTCGAAACTGGAGCAATGGAGCAAATCCGCTCAAAAGAAGAGTTGATGTCTGGAGAATCTTTTGTTAAAAGAAGAAGCCCAAAACTACAACCATATAGTAGCCCTAAATTCAAGTATCAAATATGACTTGATAGGAAAACTGGTAGATGAGACTGGCCTTACGAGAAAAAGCTATTATCCAGATTCTTAGAGGGATAAAAGCAAACTACGTTTGAACAATTTAAATCAAATCCTGAGGAATTTATCATAAAAGCAGCTTCTCTTATAAATGATGAAAAAAGCGACAGCGATTATACAGCATATTACCTATAATGCGCTAGGTGAAAAATACGATACTGCGGTTTTACGGATACTACGATAAAAGGTCAGCTTTACAAAAATGCGGTTAAAACACATCTTTACGATCATGTCGTATATGATTCGGCTAATGAAAAAGCTTTTTGCAATGGATTTAGATACAAAGCAAGGATGTTGCCGTTTATGTTAAGCTTCCAAGTGGCTTTTACATAAGCACACCTGTGGGAAAATACAATCCCGACTGGGCGATCGCGTTTTATGAGGGGCGATATCAAAGCATATTTATTTTGTTGCAGAGACTAAAGGGGTCTATGAACTCTATGCAACTTCGCCGCGTCGAAGAGTCTAAAATCCACTGCGCAAAGGAGCATTTTAAGGCTATAAGTAGTGATAGTGTGGTCTATGACGTGGTGGACAGCTATAAATCGCTACTGGATAAAGTTATGAGGTAAAATTACTGGGAAGTTAAGTCGCAGCATAAAAAGAGTCTGTGTAATACTCCAAAAGATGGTTATTACCTTTGCTCTTTTTGAGGACTTTGACTACCATTTGTTAATATGAAAAATCTGAGGTTATATTGCTTTAAAAGCTCTACCAACAAAATACTCAGTGTGATAAAAAAATCACAGTGACTGACTTAATCTTACCAGTTTTTAGATCGAGTTAATTTTAAATATACAATTATCTTATCCAAACCATCCTTGTAAATTATATATATTGTAGTATTATACTCCTAAATATTTAAGGATAAAATACTATGTACATCAAACGAGCCATAAGCGATGAAATAAAAGAGTATATGAAAAGCTTTCCAGTGCTTTTTGATAAGCGGGGCTGAGCAGGTAGGCAAAATCAACCCTTGCATTAAATTTAGATATACCAAACTACATAACGCTTGACGACATAAACATATATGAATCCGCAAGAAACGATCCCAAAAGGCTTTATAGAACACTGCAATAAGCCTATCGTGATAGATGAGATACAAAGAGTACCCATACTGCTTTTAGCAATAAAAAGATTGTAGATAAAAGATAGAACAAACGGGCAGTTCATACTAACTGGCTCTACCAAATTTAAAAAGGCTTTAAAGATATTTCGGACTCTTTTGGCTGGTAGGATAGGTATAGTAGAGCTTTACCCGCTTTCTCAAAAAGAGTTAAGCCATAGTGATGAAAAATTTGATAGATATTTTAAGTGGCGATATAAGCCATCTTGCGCTAAAGAAAGTATGACAACGACGGCTTATCTGAGAAGATCATAAACGGCGGCTACCCGGAGATCATGAAGATCGCTTCTGAAAAATCAAAAATATCTCTGGTTTAGCTCATACATAGAACATATATAGAATCAGACGCCAAAGAGATAGGCAACATCAGAAATATGGATAAATTTATCACTATGTACCGCCTATGTATGCTAAGAAGCGGCAACATCTTTAACAAAAACGAGCTATGTCTAGAGTCTGGGCTTGATAATAAGACCTTTGATAGCTATTTTTAGCGTGCTTGAACATACTTATCATATCCAAAAGCTTCAGCCGTATTTTAACAATGCTCTAAAAAGGCTCATAAAAACACCTAAAATCTTTTGCTACCGACACAGGAGTACTGGTACACTTACTTCACCATTCATCAGCACAAGAGCTTGCTAGCTCGCCATACAAAGGCGCAATATATGAAACATTTGTATTTGATGAACTACTAAAAGGCAAATACAAGTAGCAAAAAGAGCGAATATATACTACTACAGAACGAGCGATCAAAAAGAGATAGACTTTATCCTTGAGATATCAGGCAAACTCATAGCCATAGAGGTCAAATCCTCAAAAACTATCAGCAAAAGATGACTTTAAGCACATCTATCATCTAAAGAGAGATTTACAAAAGTAAATTTGATAAGGGCATAGTTTTTTATGTTGGAGATACGGCTATGAAGCTAGATGATGATATGTTTGCCTTGCCGTTTGGTTTCATGGGAGTGAGTGATGATGTTTTGTTGTGTTAAAGGTTATTTTTAAAAGATCATTAAATAGCGTTTTGTTAAAAGCTTAAGACTTTAAAATATTGGTAAGTTCAGGGATTTATAAAAGAAATGGTGGTTAGAGGCAGAATCGAACTGCCGACACGCAGATTTTTCAGTCTGCTTTGCTCTACCGACTGAGCTATCCAACCACGTTGATAAAAGAAATTGGATTATACATTTTTAAATATTTAAAACTAAGTTTAAAAATCCAAAAATGCTTTATTTTTAAAAATTAGGCTATAATTATAGCCTAATGAGATTAAATTAATGTAAATCTACCACACTTACATCTTTATCTATCTCGATAAAAAAATGTTTGTGCGCTTGCTCCGCTACCATATACGCCTTTATAGACTTGATTTACAGCGTGACCACTTGCATCAACTGCTACTTTGTTATATTCATCTCCGATAACGCTATGTTTTGAATTTAGCATCGTTACTTCACTATCTGTTGCTTGTGTAAAGGTAGTTCCTTTGCCTTTTAGGGCTACTATGTCATCTCTGTCGCCAAAGATTTTTAGCACTGTGTTAAGGCTTGGAAGCCCACCATCTGTTGGACGAGATCGATGATATCAACAATGCTTTTGGCGTCTAGTCCTATAGAGACTGCTTGATCGCTTGTGCCTAGCTGTATGCGTTCAAAGCTTTCTAGAATTACTGTCAAGGTTGGCTACTTTACTAAGATCGACATCATCAACAAAGATGAGAGTATCTATACCACCTCTGCCGTTCATTGGCTTGCCATTATAGACAAATGCCTCATTTAAGCTACTTCCAACAGTTTCTGTTGAGTCGTGCCTTAGCTGAACGATGCTATTAAAGTCATTTGTATCATCTCCAAAAGTATTTGCCATCTTTCTCAAGAATTTTGTAAAAGTATTTGTTTCTTGGTCTATAAAGCCATTTTGTTCTAGTGCTTTTTACATAGTTATTACTAAAAAGGTGTGTATGACTATTTTCTGAGCCTACTACTTTATAAGCGCTCTCATCGCTTTTTGATTGAAACATCTAAATTTGACTCATATGACCCATCACCATATATCATTTCTAACTTATAAAAATCCCTTTTCAGAAAAAATTATAGGTTGCTGTTCGAATTTCATTGGTTTCTGGGTCGGCATTCCAGCCACTAGCTGCCAAAAGCCATCTCTTTTGTTATGATCTCTGTTCCTGCTATTTTTAAGTTTGGCTAAATTTTTGAAAGTCACTAACTTTAAATTCGTAAGTTCCAGCTTTGTCTATATATATCCAGCCATCCATTTTCATCAGTAGGTCAGTTCCTTTTTGGTTTTGGCTTCGTTTAGTGTGTAGTTGCCATTTTATTTATATAACTTATAGGTTGCCCAGTGCCATCGCTATCTTTTTGCATTTTGGTAGTGTCCTACCCTGGCTAAGTCATCAAGTGCTAAAGCACCCATGTTTCTGTCGCTTGGGCTCATATTTTTGTAACTTCTACCTGATTTAAATTTAAGCTCGTCAAAAAGTTGTTGAAGCACTTAATTCTTTGTTATCCATCCATTGTTGATAACGCCACTTGTTGCCAGCATATTTTACTATATAAACCACTATTGCCAGCTCCGCCACCAACTAAACTATCTTTATAGTCATAAAACCACATATCCACATCAAGTCCGCTATTTGAGATCATAGCGACGGTTTGGACCGACATATTGCCAGCATCATCTGGTCTTTTGACGATGAAAATTTTTACTACCGCTGGTTAGTGTCGTTAGAAATTCGCCTTCATATTTTAGGTCAGTTAGTGGCAAAATTGTTTTAGATGAGTTATTTACATCGACGACATCTACTTTTATGGATGTTTTGTCGTCAGGTCTGCTCGGATCTTCTGCTTCTCCGTTAAAGATCACTTTGTAACTTTGCCCTGAGCCAGACTTTGAGCCACCAAAGCTTGGCTCTTTTAGTCCATCTGGCGTCGCATCAAGATCGACTGTGATGGTTAAATTTTTCACTGCGTTTTTCTACACCATTTTTATCTACATAGGTAGCGTCTATGACGTGGTGCGTCCTATCTAGCTTTACGCCAGCTGCTTCAAAGTCAGCTATTACGACATTATCTTTGATGTCGGCATAAAGTTTGCTTTTTACTGCTCCACTTTCATCTTTTACTTCTATAAGAACCTTGCCACCATCTCCGCCTGTGGCTGTGTCAGTATCTTTTTGTGCGATACCGATTTGATCATCGGACTCTCGTCGTTTGTAAAGGGCGATCTTGTAGTTTATGCGCTCGTTAAATGTATCGATCAAATTTACTTGTTGAGATGATGTGCTCAAGTCTTTTTCGAGTAGATATTTGGCTGGGTTGCTCGATCCGCCATCTACTGAGGTAACTAGCTTAACGTCATCTACATAGTCAAGAATGCCAAATTTAAATAATCTACCACTAGAAGAGCCAGTGAAAATTTACTGGTGCCGTCTCTTACAAGGTCGATGTCTACTAGGGTTGGTTTGCTCGTGTTTACAGGGACGTTTGGGAGCAAAAATGTGCCGTTGTTTACAAGCTGGACGTCTGTTGGATTGTCTTTTGAGACGACTTTTATGTAGTCTTCGGTGAGAGTTTTGGGATTAGCTTCGTACTCGGCACTGGCTGGGTTTTTCTCGTATGTGGTCAAAGTTTCGCCCTTTTTGCCTCAGCGATGACGTAGGTTTTTACCTCTAGTTTGTTTGTATTTGGATTTAGCACGGAGACTTTGATCTCATCGCCTACTTTGGCTGTGCTTGGGATAGAGGCTAGGACGTCTGAGCCTGTTATAGTGGTGCCGTTTGTGCCGTCTATAAGTCCGTCGCCATCTATGTCTTTTACAAATTTGACCTTTGGTTTGTCGTCAAATACTATAAACTGGCTGTCAGTTGCGCCTTCGTTGCCAAACTGGTCGATGACTGTTGTATCTATGCTAGTTTTTGCGCCATTTTTATAGGAACATCAGTGATTTTGCCGTCGCTCGCGTCTATCTCGTTGCCATCTGGTGCTATGACCTTGCCATTTTTGCCGATAGTAAATACTTTTTACTTCGGTGCTTTGGTCTGGGTTTGTTATGGTTACTCTTATCTTTTTCGTTTTCTTTGCTTTGGCTCGGGATCTTTATGGTGACCTCAGTCTTTTCGCTGTCGTGCCGTAGCCATTTTTCAAATGTATCAAGCTTGTTGTCGCTCCTGCCCTCTGAGTCTGGCGTGTTTTGCTAAATTCTATCTTGGCTGACTTAACTGGTGGCGTGGTGTCGGTGGCTGCGGTATTTTCGTTGGATTCTACTGTGCCATCGTTTTTGGTGATTTCAGTTTTTATAGTGGCATTTGTGCCCTCGCTGATAGGTATCTTTTACGCCTGGGACTACAGATTTACCATTTTCGATAGGGTATAGGGTGTATGGCTTGGGTCATTTACATCATAGACGCTCTTTTTATCAGGGCTTTAGGACAAATTCTTTTTGCACTGGAGTTCCAGCGCCTGTATTTATCGTGACTTTTACGCTCTCGCCCGGCTTCATAGAGTTTGGCAAGTGGATATCTACGCTTGACTCGCCGTTTTTAGCTCGTCTTTGTTGATAACGCCGTCTTTATCGGTATCTGCGCTAAGCGTTGCCTCGGCCTTGTTGCTTATGTTGTTTGGCTTTTGTTTGATGTCGCCTTCGTTGCCAAAGCGGTCGATAAACTGGGTTTTAAGCTCGGTGCCTGGGTGATGACAGCGCCATTTGGCACGTCAAACGCCATAGCACCTTTGCCATTTGGCTTTAGTGGATGGACATTGCCAGCTTCATCGGTGGCGGTGTTATTTTCTTTGTTTATGGTGTAAATTTTTAGTGACTGAGTTGCCATTTGCGTCTGTGACGATAGACTTGATCTTATCGCCAGTTTTCATATCATTTTGGCACTAGGTATTTGACGTCTGTAACGATAGCATCTTCGCCTACGCCCATCTCGGTAGCGTCTATTTTGCCATCGCCATTTTTATCAATGCCTAAAGTCGCGCTTACTTTTGACTTTGGCGGGATGTCGTTTGACTCTATTTTTAAATTGAGCTACTTTCATTGCCGTTTTTTTATCAACTAAATTTACAGCAATATCTACTGGTTTTGCCGTTTGGCACCTCTACGCCTGGTATCTTGGCCTTGCCATCCGCTAGTGGCTGCGGTGTGCTTCCCTGGTACTGGTGTGCCGCTGTCATCAACCTGAACTAGCTCGTTGTTATCAAGATCGATCTTGTATTTTTAGAGTTTGCGAGCCGCTTTTTATCTTTATAATATCGCCAGTTTTGGCAGCTGGCGGCAAAGTGATAGTCATAGGAGTGTAAAAAGTTGTTGCCGACTTTTGTTGTCTCAGGAGAGGCTAAAGAGTTCGTATTTGTCGATAATGCCATCTTTGTTTGTATCAACATCAAAGGTAGGATTTAGGGCACGTTGTCGATAAATGGTGCGCTTGGCTTTTTCGACATGTGCTGGTGCGCCTTTTATAGATGAGACTCGGGGCGTTAAAAACTACTTTTGCTAATTTAGATCATCACGTAGATGAGCGTGTTTTAATGTTATCAAAGATGTTTTGAAAAGTGGCCCGCTTTGGCTAAAAACCTGCGTTGTTTAGCGATGTTTGGCTAGATAAATTTGATCCGCCATGATGGATGTTGCTCTCGTTCTCGCTGTTTTTCATGCTCTGCGCTTTTTTTCATCTTTTTGTAGACCAGGGATGATAAGCTCGCCATTGTGCTCAGCAAAAGACGTTTGTTGTTCTAAAAACGGAGTTAAAGCCGATGCGTGCGACTTCGCCATCATCAAAGTCTATCCTTACTTTGGCATCAATGGCTGTTTTTTATAATATCGCCCAAAAAAATATTTCGTCGCCTTTGTGAAGCACTCTTACGCTTCCATCTGGTGAAATAGCAACAACTTCGCCTACTATTTGTTTTAACAACGGCTATTTTAATGGCCATGGTCTGCATTTTTTTGATCCTTGAGCATATTTTTGTAACTCTAAATCTAGAACTATTGTTTTTATATCGGCAAAATCTGTGAAAAAATTTTATACATTAAACTAATTATTTTTAAGTTTTTTTATCTAAAGGGTCTTGCCACCCCCATAGTTTAAATTTGCTATATAAGGCTTTTATTTTAGGGGCTTTTTGCTAGTAATATAGGTTAGAAATTGTATGAATTTTTTTAAAAAAATAGTTTTCTTAAAAAAATAACAAGAGATCAAAACTATAAAATTTAAATTGCGGCCTTGATGCTAAAAAAATAACTTAATAATAAAATTATAAAATTTTTATCATAAAAAAATGTCACTTTGCTAAATTTGAGAGTGGTGTGAGTGAATTTGTTACATCGCCTCAACATGTATATTTTTATCTATTTCGATAAAAAAATGTTTGCATACTTGCTCCAGCGCCGTATGTGCCTTTATAGACTTGATTTATTGCATGTCCGCTAGCATCTACGTCTACTTGGTTGTGTGTATCACCTGAAGCGCTATGCTTTTAAATTTGAGTGCTTGCCACTTCGCTGTCTGTTGCTTGCGTGAAGATAGTGCCTTTGCCCTCCAGCGCCACTTTGTCGTTGCTATCGCCTTTGATCTTTAGCACGGTATTTACGCTTTTTAGTCCGCCGTCTGTTACTTGTGAGTCTATGATATCAAGCACACTTTTAGCGTCTAGCCCTATCGAGACTGCCTGAGTGCTGTTGCTACCAAGCTGTAAAGTTTCAAAGCTCTTTAGTTTATCATTTAGATCATCCACTCTGCTAAGATCGACATTTTCAGTAAATATGAGCGTATCTACGCTCGCCTTTTTGCGTCTATCTTGTTGCCTTCGTAGGTAAAGGTATTGTTTTGATCATCTCCCTCGTGAGTGATCTTGATATTTTTATCTATCTCAACGAAAAATGTTTTTTTGTGCTAGTTCCATCGGTGTACGTGCCTTTATAGACGTGATTTACTGGAGTGTCGTAGGAGTCGATGATCGGCTTGCCACTTGCATCTTTATATGTTTTCCATACATCTGGGTTATGCGTTGGATCTGGTTGGAATTCTCTTACATGTCCGTTACCGTCAGTTTCTACTTTATTATAGCTACCACCTATGGCTTTGCTGTGCTTCCAGTTTAGCAAAGTGATCTCTTCGTTTGTCGCTAATTCAAATTTATTTGTGCCATCGTTTATTAGCTTTTACGATATCGTTACTATCTCCTAGTATCTTTTAAAACAGTATTTATGCTTTCAGTGCCAGATACGGTTGTTAGGGTTGAGTATTCGCCTTCTGTTATCTTTGTTGTTCTAGAGTCTATTATGTCAAGAACATTTTTTTGTGTTAAATGATATTGAAAACAGCTTGATTTTCTGTGCCTAGTTGCAGGCGTTCGAAGCTTTTTAGATTATCATTTAAATTACTCACCTTTTCTAGTTTTGTATCTTCAACAAATATCAGCTTATCAACGCCACCTTTTGCGTCTATATTCTTGCCATTGTAGATAAAGACATCGTTTAGGTTGCTACCTTCAAGGCTATCATTATTGTGTTTGAGATGTATTACTTTGTTAAAGTCATCCGTGTCATCGCCAAAATATTTTGCTGGCTTACTACTATCTTTTTCTTGATTTATTAAGCTTTCTATATCCTTTTTACCAGCTATAAGACCATCTTTTTCATCGCTAACATATCCTTTTATCATGTAGGGCTTTTTACATAGCTATCACTAAAAAGGTGCGTGCCACTATTTTCTGAGCCTATTATTTTATAGTCGCTAGCATTTTGTGACCTTTTTGATCATTATGTCTAAAAATGTATCTTGCGTCCTATCAACATAATCAACCTCTATCCTATAAAATCCTTTTTAAGATTATAAATATGATTGCCTCCGTGAGACCATTTGTCGCCTGAACCAAACCAATACGCCCACTTTCCAAAACTTTCATCTGCTATTTTTACATCTACCATATCTTGAAAGTGCTTTCTCTGCTATATTGTATTGACCATCTTCTTTTATATATATCCAACCTTTCATTTTCATGATCAGATCAGTTCCTATAGGCTCCGCCTCCTCAAGGACGTAGTTTCCTGTCTTGTTTAGATTATAATGTGCCCCAGTGTGATCGGTATCACTTGCTTCTGGAGAGTGACCCACCTTTTTGCTATATCGTTTGTGTTTAGCTCACCTGCGTGCGGTCTTGTTGATTTTTAGCTTCCAGTCTTTACCTCCTGAAAAAGAAAGCTCATTATAAGTTGTAGTAGCACTTACGCCAGTTCCTGCCCATTTGGTCCATGCCTCATAGTGATTTGCTACGTGGTATCCATATCCCTCCAGGTGAGGTATTGTCCGCTCTTGGACCAGTTGTAACTGCTGGGTCATACGACCAGTAATTCTGTGTTTGTGCAATCAAAAACCACATATCAACGTCAAGGCCCTTTATTTGCCACCATAGTTACGGTTTGAACGGCTAAATTTCCTGCATCATCTAGCCTTTCAACGATGTAGTTTTTGCTCGCCAGTGTTTTTGTGCTACGTTAAAGCTTCCAGAGTAGCTTCAAATTTCTATCAAGTGTCAGTGTCGTCTTATCAGATGTCTCAGCGTCTATGACCTCTACATCTTTTGATTTTTCATCGTGCGGATTGTTTGCAGCTTCGCCTTTGCCGCTAAAATTTATAGCGTAGCTACTAGAGCTATTTTTTTATATTATCAAAAGTCAGATTCTATTAGCTTATCAGGGCTTTTGAGTCAAGATCGACCGTGATAGTTAGGGTTATCATCTCTTTGAGGCACGCCATCAGTTCCCACGTAGGTGGCGTCTATGATATGGTGCGTTCTATCTAGCTTTTTGCCAGCTTTTTCAAAGTCTGCTATGACGGTGTTATTCTCGATCTTGGCTATGAAAGCTATCACTTATATTTCCGTTTTCATCTTTTATCTCTATTAGCACGTAGCCTTTGCCGTCACTTGTGGTGTCAGGCTTATTTATACCAAATTTAATGTATGGCTGTTCGTCATTTGTAAGAGCGATGTTATAGTTTATCTTCTGGGTCGAATTTGACTCATACTGGCTTGTTGAGATGATATGCTCGTAGTTCTCTTCGTTTAGGTATTTTGCGGAGTGAATATCGGCATTATCTATCTTTGTAACAAGTTTTACATCATCTATATAATCAAGCACGCCAAAGGCAAATAGCCTACCGCTTGAAGTGCCAGATATTGCACTTCCATCATCTTTTATAAGGGTCGCATCGACTAAGGTTGGGCGCTTGCTACTACCATCACGTCTGGTATGGTGATAGCGCCGTCACTTATCACCTTGATATCGCTTGGATCTTTTTTTGTTTATCATATGTACGCCATCATCGTCTAGGATGTAGCTCACGGTTGATTGTTTGTTAGTAAGTGGGTTTAGGATGCTTATCTTTAGCTCATCTTTTGGCACTGCGCTACTTGGGAGATAGACCTTTACATCAGAGGTCGTTATAGCTCCAGTGGTGTCATCTATGAGCCCATCTCCGTCAGCGTCTTTGACAAATTTTTGCCACTGGGCTGTCGCTCAATTTTATCTCATTTGTATCGCTCTCGCCTTTATTACCAGCCTTGTCCATCATGGTCGTCGTTATGCTTGTGGTTTTGCCATGTTCTATTGGCACTGTGATCTTAAATCTGCCGTCATTTAGTGGCACTTCATTGTGATCAGGGGCGATTATCTTGCCATTAGTGTATGTGATACTATGTGCGTTTCTTTGCCGTCTGGGTTGGTGACATCTATGGCTATCTTATCGCCTTCTTTTATCACGCTTGGGATTTTTATAGAGGCCCTCGGTCTTTGTTGGGTCGCCGTCATTGTATCTATTTTCTGAGGTATCTATCTTGCCATCTGGTGTTCTATTACTAGAGCCCAAGTCACTATCAAAGCTTATCTTGGCTGATTTTATAGGTGGAGCTACTACGACGCTTGGGGTGGTTTTGACTGCTTGTGCCATTTGGTTTTTGGCGCACCATGCTCGTCATTAACCGTTGTACTTATAGATACATTTGAGCCATGTGCTACTGGTACGCTTATACCTGGCACTTCAAATTTACCATTAATTATTGGCACTACTACGCTTGGGTTATTTTTATCATAAACGCTTGTGCCATCGTCGCTTTACTACAAATTCTTTTGGCGAGCCACCTATGTTTTATAGAGACGCTCTCTTTTGGCTTTATGGTGCGAGGTAGATTTATCTCAACCTTTGAAGTGCCATCTCCTATCTCGTCGCTACTTATCAGTCCATCGCCGTTTTTATCAGCTGTTAGCGTCACTTTGACGGTGTCGCTTACGTTACTACTTGGCGTAGTGCTTGTGGCTGAGACGTTGCCGATTTATCAACTACGCCAGTTTCTAGCTGCTTCCTGCCGTGATGTTTGCGATATTTGGCACGCTAAAAGCTAACCGCGCCATTTTCATCGGTCGTAAATGTATAAGTATTGCCGTCCTCGTCAGTTGCTGTGCCATTTTCTTTATCTAGCGTACTTTCTTCTGGGTTGGTGGTTTGCCTGGTTCATTTAGCTTAAACGTGATCTTATCTCCAGTGTTAAGCTCGTCAGGCACTACAATTTCATGCCGCTAGTTTGCGTGCCACTGCCATATCCTAGCTCGGTCGCATCTATCACGCCGTCGCCATTTTTATCAATATCAAGCGTGGCTGTCACTTTTGAGATGGCTGGCGTGTCATCTAATTCATAAGCAGTTGGCGGCGCGGTAAATGTCCTGCCTCCAGTGGTGTATGAGCTTGTCACGGTCGTTTTGCCATGGTTTAGAAATTCAACCCCAGTGATCTCTGCTTTACCATTTTACGATAGGTATAGGAGGCGCTCCAGTAGGTGTGCCAGTACTATCAACTGGGATTAGCTCGTTTTGTTATCGTATTTACTTTTGTAGTTGCTAGTTTTTGCCGCCACCTTTCATATTTGTCTTTATCGTGATGATGTCGCCATTTTTAGCAACGTCTGGGATATCAACGCCTATGCTTGTGATGATCTTTTTGCCATCAGGTGTTTTTGGTAGTGAGTTTAGCTGTGCTCCTCCTAGAAAGCCCTTTTTCTCGCCAGTGTCGCTTGTGAGGTTAAATTTAGCACGATGTTTGGCTCTGGAGGTGTAAAGTAGGGTTTTCGGTGCCAAATCCAGCGTAAGAGACCCCGCCGATCTTAGCCTCGCCAACTGGCCATTTGACCTCGTCATGCCTCGCTTCAAGAGTACGCAAACCTGTGTAGAAGTCGTAGATGTTTGAGTAGTGACCACCTAGTTCACATTGATGCCACTACTGCTAAAAGAGGCGAAGTTGTGAGATGATGAGCCGTGAGAAGATAGCTCTTGATGGGAGATTTGATCATCGTCATTTGCGTGTTCTTTGTGATTTTCAAGGATGTTTGCGTTTTTTTGGGATGACTAGCTCGCCTTTATGCTCAGCAAAGACATTTATAGTGTGAAATACCGAGCTAAAGCCGACATAAGCCTTTTCGCCGTCATCAAAAACAATGGTAAGGTTCGAGTTTTCGCTCGTTTTATATCATCACCAAGGTAAATTTCATCGCCTTTGTGCGAGCACCCTCATAGTGCCGTCCCTGCTTATGGCGATGGCTTCACCCTCGATCTTTTTGATAACGCCGATCCTTATGGCGTCAAATTGGCATTTTTTTCATCCCTGTAGTGTGTGTGTAATGTAATATCGGAGAAAATTTACTAAATTACTATATAAACTAAAAAAATAACAAGAGTGATTTTTAAAAAGCGCTAAAGAGCCCTTATAAACTCTTTAAATTTATCTCCTCGTTCGGCGTAGCTCTTAAACTGATCAAGGCTCGCAGCTGCCGGGCTTGAAAGCGCTATCTCGCCACTTTTAAGCTCTTTACTTATCTCATTTACAGCATTTTTTGTAAAAAGTCGCATTTTAGGGCAGGGATACCAGATTACCGGATAAATTCGCTAAGCTTTGTCGCTGTTTGAGCCGATGGCATAAAGTACGACCTTAAGACCCTTTAAATTTTCAAAGAGCTCATCCATGCTAACGCCCTTGTCGTCGCCGCCTAAGATTAGGTGCATGAAGTGATCTTTGTAGCGTTTTACGGCTTGGATGCTGGCGTCTATGTTGGTCGCTTTTGTGTCATTTACCCAGGTTCGCCCCATCTTGTCGGTAAGCTCTTCAAAGCTTGTTTTGCCTCGATGACAAATGTGTTTAAAAGCCATACATCACAGCGGTCAAATAAAAGTACTTTCTCCACTGAAAGTGCCAGCAGTGCATCAAGCAAAAATGGCGTTTTTAAAAGGCTATATCGTCTAAATTTACACCGCAAAAACGAGCCAAGTCGCTCTCATCTTTATAGGTGATCACTTTGGCTTTGGTCGGCGTGCTAGCATAAATTTCAGGCACGATCGCCACGCTCGTTTCGCTCATGCTAGCAAGCGGCTTTTAGCTTCGCTTTTTTCGTACTCGCTCATGTTGCCATGCCAGCTTAGATGATCTGGCGTGATCGGCAAAAAGCACGTAGATGCCAGGTGTGGCGCGCTTTGTGTGGTGAAGCGTAAAACGAACTAGTCTCAAGTATCCAAATTTCCCTAGCGTTTGGGTCTAAATCGCTGGCGCAATGCCGACATTTCCGCCCATTGCTGAGCCCTTGCTCTCTAGTAGGTGCTTGCGTCATCTTTGTGGTCGTCGTCTTGCCGTTTGTGCCGCTTATCCAGACGTTAAATGGCAGATGCGCCTTGTAAATTCATAAAAAAATAGTCATATTCGCTAACTAAATTTTTAGCTTTTTGATGAGTTCGTGGTGAGGCGGGATGCCCGGGCTTGGTATCTCTGGGCCGCTTTTTGCTGGGTCAGGTCGCTAACTGGCAAAGAGCGTTGCCAAACTCATCCTTTGAATTTTCGCTACGTTTATCATCATAGATATCCCAAAAAGCCCTCATTTACGAAGTTTTTAGCGATAGCTTTTGTCGTGCCACCATAGCCAAATAGTGATTTTTCTCATGCTTTTATCCTCTTTTGCCCCATAAAATTTCTACTATCTCGTTAGCACTAAGCTCACGCATCACGCCCTCTATCTTGCGGCGTTCAAAGAGCTCAAAGCTAAACGTATCAGCAAAATTGAGCTTCAAAAACTCTGCAAAATATGCGCCTTTGCAGGCACATTACACTCTTATATAAAATGTCTCTAAAAAATCATCATCAAATTGAGGCACAGGCGCTAACATACGATCCACGATCTCGGCAAGCTCGTCTTTTTGTGATATCAGGCACCAGTTTTGGCTCTGGCAAAGCGATGTCAAAGGCAGATTTTCAGCGCCCTCAGCCTCCCACCACTCGTGCAGGCTAAATTTGCTCATATCTTTGCCACTTATCTGTGCTAGACGCTCTTCTACTTTATGGTACTCTTCGCCGTCCTCGTCGCCAATTCGTCGCAAAAAGTCGGTGTAGGCTAAAATTTGCTCCAAATTTCATCATATTTTTCTAGCACTCTCAAAGTCAGGCTCTATCTGCGCTCGCATGATCTACCTGATTTTTAGTGCCGTTAGTGCGATCAAATTTGCTAAAAGCGCGATGATCCAAAAGCGCACGATGATCTTATTTTTCCGCCCAGCCTTTTATCTCAAAAGTGGTGATGTATAGGCGCCATTAGGGAAAGATTCTGCGTTTAAAGTACAAAACTACCCACCTGTAAGATGACGCTTAGCGTCTCAACGACAAAGATGAGGGCCGATGATGATGAGCAAAATTTCGTTTTTGGTCGCAACGCCCATAAAAACCGATATATGCGCCAACGCTTGAGGGCTGCCGCTATCGCCCATAAAGACTTCAGCAGGGTGGCAGTTAAACCACAAAAAAGCCCATTAGCGAGCCAATGAGCGCAGAGGCTACGACGACGCTCTCGCCAACGCCTGCGATCTTTGGTAAAAGCAGGTACGAGCTAAAGACAGCGTGGCCGCAGATGTAGGCAAAAAAACGCCAAGAGTTAGAAGCGAAAAATATCGATGGCACGGCGACAAGTCCGTCAAGTCCGTCTGTTAAATTACCGCATTTGAGGCTGCGACGATGACAAGCGTCAAAAGAAAATGGCAAAGAAATACCATATCAAAGATCGGTCTGCTTGTAAAATGGCAGGTAAAACTCGGTGTTTAGCTCTTTGCTGATATATAAAAATGCTGCGAGTAAAAAGGCGATTAGAAACTGAAAAAGAGCTTTGCCTTTGGGCTTAGGCCGGCGTGGTTTTTTTGCACCTAGAATTACTGCTGTAGTCATCCTTATAACCAAGCAAAGTAAAAGCAAACTAGGCAAAAGAGCGATGCTAGTACGAAAGCGTTATCAAGCCTAGCGCAGATGATCGTGGCGATGACTGCAGTAAAAACAAAGACAAGTCCGCCCATGGTTGGCGTTTTGGCCTTTTTGGTGAGTTTGTGGCGCGAGCTCGTAGATGAGGCTGGGCGGCGTTTTTGCCTTTGCCCAGGCGATAGATTAGGCATCAGATAAGCTGTCAAGATAAATGCTATGAAAAACGCGATGCCAGCGCGAACGGTGATATACTGAAAGATATTAGAAATTTAAAATTTCGTAGATATAGTAAAACATAGGGGCCTTTATTTTAAAAAGCAATTTTAGTATAATGGCCTTAAAAAATTATCTAAATTGGGATAAAAGGTAAAAATGGCTCAAAAAAACTATACTTATAATAACTGATGGCATCGGATCAAACAAAAATAGCCATTTAATGCATTTGAGGCGGCTAAAAAGCCAAACTACGATAAATTTTTCAAAAGAAATTCCAAACTCACTTATAAAAAAACTTCTGGAAACGCTGTGGGGCTACCTGAGGGGCAGATGGGAAATAGCGAAGTAGGGGCATATGTGCATAGGAAGCGGACGAGTTTTTATATCAAAGACTGGTCAAAATTCACGAAGCTTTAGTGACGGCTCTATAGCAGAAAATGAAGCACTGAAAAACTCTTTTTAAAAAGTGCAAAAGATCCATGTCATAGGGCTTTATAGCGACGGCGGCGTGCACTCTCATATGGAGCATTTTGATGGTATGTGTGAGCTTGCTAGCAAAAAAATGGGTCGCGAGGTTTTTGCCCACGCTATCACCGACGGACGCGACGTTAGCCCAAATAGCGGTTTAAATTTCATAAAAAAGCTTGGAGGCTAAATTTAGGGTGGCGAGCGTTTGTGGGAGATTTTACGCGATGGATAGAGATAAGCGCTGGGAGCGTGTAAAAGAGGGCCTATGATAGCCTAGTAAATGGGGAGCAAATTTGAGCGATCTAGCACCAAGCGAGTATCTACAAAAAGCTACGATGAGGGCGTGACTGACGAGTTTGTAAAAGCCAGCAAGCTTTAATGGCTTTTAAGGGGCATAGGCAAAGATGACGGCGTCATTGTAATAATTTCTAGAAATGATAGAGCAAGAGATTTGCCAGGCTCTTGGCGAAGATAAATGTAGCGAGTTTGAGCGTCCTTTTGCTATCAAGAGTAATCACCATGACCGAATACGACGCAAATTTTTAAATTTGAAGTACTCTTTAAAAAAATGAAAAAGATAAAAACACTTTAAGCGAGGTCATAGCGAGCCGCTGGTCTAAAGCGACTTCACACGGCTGAGACTGAAAAAAATACGCACATGTAACATTTTTCTTTAATGGCGGCGTCGAAGAGCTAGCCAGCAACGAAACTAGGTGCTAATCCCTAGTCAAAGGTCAAAAACCTACGACGAAAAAGCCAGAGATGAGCGCTGCTGAGGTTTGTAAAGCCGTGCTAAAAAGGCATGGATGATGAGCAAGACTTTATCGTAGTAAATTTTGCAAATGGCGATATGGTGGGGCACACTGGCAACTATGAGGCTGCTATAAAAGCAGTAGAAGCGGTCGATGCAGCTCTTGGAGAAATTTACGCCAAAGCAAAAGAGAAAAACTACGCTATGATCATTACGAGCGATCACGGAAACTGCGAAGAGATGCGTGATAGCAGCGGCGAGCTACTGACAAATCATACGACTTATGACGTCTTTTTGCTTTGTGATGGCTGATGGGGTCAAAGAGCTAAAAAATGGCGGCCTAAACAACATCGCGCCTAGTGTTTTTAAAAGATCATGGGGCTTGAAATTCCAGCTGAAATGGACGAGGCGTTATTTTAAATTTGATAATATAAGCAAAATTTATAAGGAGAATCTATGAAAATTGGCGGAAAAACGTGCTAATAACAGGTGCAAGCAGAGGTATCGGCGCACAAATCGCAAAGACGCTTGCAAATATGGGCTTAAAAGTGTGGATAAACTACCGCTCAAAGCCTGAAATAGCAGATGCTTTGCAAGCTGAAATCGAGCAAAATGGCGGCAAAGGCTGCGGTGATAAAATTGACGCGACAGACGAAGATGAGTTTATAAAAGGCATAAATTTGATAGTTGATAGCGACGGCGAGCTAAGCTACCTCGTAAATAACGCTGGCATCACAAATGACAAGCTAGCACTTCGCATGAAAAACTAGCGGAATTTACAGATGTGATAAAACGCAAATTTAACTTCAGCTTTCATAGGGATGTAGAGAGGCTTTAAAAAGTGATGAGCAAAAAGCGCTTTGGAGCGGTCGTAAACGTCGCATCTATCGTTGGTGAGATGGGAAATGCTGGACAGGTGAACTATTCAGCCAGCAAGGGCGGACTAATCGCTATGAATAAGAGCTTTGCAAAAGAGGGTGCGAGCAGAAATATCCGCTTTAACAGCGTAACTCCGGGCTTTATCGAGACTGATATGACGCACGGGCTAAGTGATGAGGTGAAAAAAACTTATAGCGATAATATCCCGCTAAAACGCTTTGGCAGTGCTAGTGAGGTGGCTGAGGCGGTTGCATTTTTACTAAGTGATCACGCGAGCTACGTGACTGGCGAGACGCTAAAAATAAACGGCGGACTTTATATGTAATGAAAATTTCAACAAGTTTTGAGTTTAAAAATAAATAAAAAGCGTAAATATTATAAGATAACAGACATTTTTTATAAGGAGACCTTAAATGGCAGTATTTGAAGACGTAAGAGACGTGAGTTGTAGAGCAACTAAGCGTAGATCCACAAGCGGTAAAACTAGAGTCTAAAATCATCGAAGATTTGGGGCGCTGACTCACTTGACGTTGTAGAGCTAGTTATGGCTTTAGAAGAAAAATTTGAAGTAGAAAATTCCTGATAGCGAAGCAGAGAAATTAGTAAAGCATTCAAGACGTTGTAAACTATATAGAAAAACTAGGCCAAATAATCCAAATTGCGCAGTTTGATTTAAGGAGATGTATTGAAAACGAGTCGTTGTAACTGGTATTGGCATGATAAACGCACTTGGTCTTGATAAAGAGAGCTCTTTTAAGGCCATTTTGCGAGGGTAAAACAGGTGTTAAAGAGATCACGAGCTTTGATGTGAGCAGATTCCCTGTTAAAAATCGCCGCCGAGATAACTGATTTTGATCCAAATAGCATTTTAGACGGCAAAGAGGTGAAAAAGTAGATCGTTTCATACAGCTTGGCATAAAAGCATCTAACGAAGCTATGGCTGATGCAAATTTTAAGGAGTTTGATGCTCACGGATTGGCGTTAGCTCAGCAGCTGGCATAGGCGGTTTGCCAAATATTGAGAAAAAACTCAATCACATATTTTTGAAAAAGGCGTCAAGAGAATTTCGCCATTTTTCATCCCATCTGCACTTGTAAATATGCTAGGTGGTATAGTTTCAATAAACCACGGACTAAAAGGTCCAGTGTATCAAGCGTAACAGCTTGTGCGGCGAGCACTCATGCGATATCACAAGCTGCAAAATGCATAATGATCGGTCAAGCAACAAATATGCTGAGTTATCGGTGCTGAGTCGACTATCTGTGGCGTTGGCATAGGTGGTTTTGCGGCGATGAAAGCACTCTCAACAAGAAATGAAGAGCCAAGCAAGGCGTCAAGGCCATTTGATGCCAACCGTGATGGCTTTTGTGATGGGCGAGGGCGCTGGCGCATTGGTGCTTGAAGAGTACGAGTCGGCTGTCGCAAGAGGGCTAAATTTACGCTGAGCTAGTTGGTTTTGGTGAAAGTGGGACGCTTATCACATAACCTCTCCAACGCTGAAGGCCCACTAAGTGCGATGAAGCAAGCACTAATATGGCAAAAGGCATAAAGATCGACTACGTGAACGCACACGGCACTTCAACACCGGTAAATGACAAAAAGCGAAACTGCTTTGCATTAAAAGCGCTTTTTGGCGACAAATGCCCACCAGTTAGCTCGACAAAAGGTCAAACTGGACATTGCCTTGGCGGTGCTGGAGCGATCGAAGCTGTCATATCTATAATGGCGATGAGAGATGGTATCATCCCTCCAACCATAAACTACGAAATGCCAGATCCAGAGTGCGATCTAGACTACGTTCCAAACAAGGCTAGAAGGGCGGAGCTAAAAGCTGTTATGAGTAACTCATTTGGCTTTTGGCGGTACAAAACAGCGTCGTTATATTTAAAAAGTTGGATTAAGATGTCAAATTATTTAGATTTTGAAAAAGAGCATAAAGCAAATTGATGAAGATATAGCAAATGCTAGAATCAGAGGCGATGAACATGCCATTGAGATTTCTAAATAAAAACCTATCCAAAAGAGATCACAAAAGTATATAAAAATTTAAACGAATACCAGCGTTTACAGCTCGCTCGTCACCCAGACAGACCGTACTCTATCGACTATATAAGATCATTTTTAGTTGATGGCTACGAGATACACGGCGACAGAGCATTTCGCGACGATCCAGCTATCGTTTTGCTTTATCGGCTACATCGGTGGTAAAAAGACCGTTGTAATAGGGCGAGCAAAAAGGTCAGCGACACCAAAAATAAACTAAGAAGAGTACTGGCATGCCTCATCCTGAGGGGCTACCGAAAGGCTCTTAGAGTGGCAAAAATGGCTGAGAAATTTAACCTACCTATATTATTTTTGATAGACACTCCAGGTGCGTATCCAGGTGTTGGAGCTGAAGAGAGGTCAAAGCGAGGCCATAGCTAGAAAGTATTTGAGATTACGAAATTAAAAACTCCAATAATAGCTGTCGTTATCGGCGAAGGCGGAAGCGGTGGTGCTTTAGCTATCGGCGTGGCTGATAGACTTGCTATGATGAAAAATTCTGTTTTTCAGTCATCTCACCAGAGGGTTTGCGCCGCGATACTTTGGAACGACCCAGCTAAACAAGAGCAAGCTACAAAATCTATGAAGATAACGGCTGATGACTTAGAGTTTATCGCTTATAGATGATGTGATAAACGAGCCGATAAATGGAGCTCATAGAGATAAAGACGGCGCTGCAAAAGCACTTGCAAACTACTTCATATCAGAGCTAGCCGAGCTTGAAAAGCTAGATATAAACGAGCTTGTCGCAAAAGAATAGATAAAATTCTATCAATCGGCGCATACGAAGAGTAGAAATTTAGCCTTCTAAATTTATATTTTATCTGCTTGCTGGAAATGTGAGCTGTTTAAAGTATAGTTTCTTTTTAAATTCTAAATTTATCTCTTTCTTTAAATTTTAAATAATAAAATTGCATTTAATCAATTTTCAAAAAGATCATCTATGAATAAATTCCAAGAAAAATATAAAAACTTTCAAAAAGACTACTACAAAAAAATAACGGCAATGCAGCGAGCGTAGAGGCTTTATATCAGTTTAAAGAAAAGATCGAAGCATGTGAGGACGCGCAAGCAAAGCACGTTTTAGTCGATATTTATCAGCTTTTGTCTATGCAAAAGAGCGCTTATGAGCTACTTTTAAAGATACACGATAAAAAAACGACAAAAAGCGAGCTAAAAACGCTTGGCTATCTTGCGCAGTTTGTGGATGAGGGGCGACAAATGGGCGGTGCCAAGGCCAAAAAGTAAAGGGCATTTTACAGCCCAAAAGGCAAAAGGCTGCCACCTTGCCAAAATCTCGCTATCACCCAGAGCCACTAAAAACTGGCGCATTTAAAGATGATATGAGTGTCACCTGCGAGTCTTTGCGGCAAAACCACTGAGTTTACTATGATGGCGGCATATATAGCGAGCAAGATGTTACCTATCTTTGCCCAGCTTGCATCGCAAATGGCGAAAATCTGCCAAGAAATTGACGCTACCTTTGTTCAAGACGCCGACAATCTTGCCACGGATGACGCCAAAAAAGATGACGAGCTTTTTAGAAGAACACCTGGCTATGAGGAGCTGGCAGGGCGAGCACTGGGTGGCGATGCTGTGATGATTGTGCACATTTTTGGGAGATGTGGGCACGAAGGAGCTTGAGGAGCTCGGCATTGCAGATGAGGGTCTTTGATGACTACGCAAAAGGGACGAGTATGACGTGAAAATGTCGTGCGAGATGCTCGTGGCGGGCGGCAACTTTTGCTGGGTATTTGTTTCACTGTTTGCACTGCAAAAAGTATCATATCTACATTGATGCTTGTTAGAAAGGAAAAATATGGATCTAAATGAAAATTTTCTAAAAGAGCTGCAAAGAGCGCGGTTTGGAGGAGCTTTTGAGTTTTTAAAGCCATTAGCTAAAAATGCTATAAAGATAGATGCGCAGGCTAAAAGTGACGATGATACCTCCGTTGGAGCGTTCGATGGCGGACAGCCTGATCTGCCAGCTAGCGTGCCTTGGCCCTCAAATGAAAACGGCGCGCTTAGCTTTGTGGCGCAGATAAATTTTTGCTGAAACTAGCAATTGACACCGACGGACTTTTGCCAAAAAGTGGCATGCTCTATCTTTTTATGATATCATTTACGCATTTGGGGCTACGACCCTGCTGATAAAAAGGGCTTTGCCGTGATCTTTTCCGAGGTAGCCCAAGACCAGCTTGCTCCTAAAACATGGATAGCGGAAATTTCACATTTGGCGCGCGATCTCTTAGCTTTAAAAACGAGCTCAGTCACAGGTTTGCAAAAGCTCGCTCGTGCCATTTAGGGCAGATTAGCGAGGAGGAGGGAGGCCTATCACGAGGTCATCGAGCCAAGCTGGCAGGCCAAAGAAAACAAGCTACTTGGTCACTCTGACAACATCCAAGACGGCATGGGTTAGAGTGTGAGCTCGTGGCAAATGGCCTTGACTGCGGCGATGGTAGCGCTTATCACCACCCAAACATCGCTGAGTTTGAGAAAATACCGTCCAGTGGCAGTTTGCTTTTGCAGATAGATAGCGATGAGCAGAGCGACATGGACTGGGACGGAGAGGGCAGGAGCTTATCTGTGGATGAAAGAGGGATGACCTGACGGCGCGTGACTTTTAGCAAGACGTGGCTAGTTTTGCGAGACTAAGCTAATTATGAAATTTATTAAGATCGCTTGTTTTTGTATCATTGACAATCCTTTTAAATGGATTTATGCCTAAAGTACTCATCACGTAGGCACTTTTTGCTACGACTGCTTTGCTTGCAGCAAGTGCTATTTTGCCTACTTTTGCTTACATCGCCCACAAAAGGTCAAAACCAAATAAATTTAAAAAGATGATTAAAAATATCGTTTTTAGTTCATGGCACATTTGTCGATGGCTCTTGCTACGCTGAGTTGATCCGCCACTTGCAAGAAGCTGGCATTAACGCCGTTGCCGTGCAAAACCCGCTATCTTCGCTTGTTAGAGGCTTAATCGCACACTCGAGGGTTCAGGGCAAAGAGTCTGCTAGTTGGGCACTCTTGGGGCGGCGTACTGATCACCGAGGTGGGCACTCACGAAAAGGTCGCTGCCTTGTCTATCTCTTTAGCCACTCTGTCCGATAATATCGAGGTGCCGCTGCTGAGGCGCTTGAGCGGCAAAATGCGCCTATAAAAAGGTCTTAGTCCAGATGCAAATGGCGAGATATTTTGCCAGCTGAGGCGTTTGCAGGATGTGATGGCAAATGACCTGCCAGCAAAGCAAAGCCGTGTTTTTGCAGCGCTAAACGCCTATGAATGCGGTACGCATTTTAGCAATAAAGATAGTACAGTACGCTTGGTATAAAAAGCTATCTTTTTATCTCTTAACTAAAAACGATCACGCCTTGGCGTATGAGGTGCAATAGCGTTTTTGCAAAAGCAGATAAATGCAAAGCCAAAAGAGCTTGATAGCGAAATCTTTCGATGATTGCAAAGCCAAAAGAGTTAGCAAACTGGCTCATTGAGATTACCAGATTGATTTAGATGTATAAAACGAGCCACTTTAAATGAGTGGCTTGAGGTTCAAATCCCCAGTAGTGTTTTTACTCATCAAAGCTTTAAATTTTTAAATAATTAAGCCCCATCAATGCCCAGAATTAAGCAAATGCTTTACGGCTAAGGGCTAGAATGGCCGCTACTTTAAGGTTTATCTATCTTTTGTGGCTCGTCCGCTTTTTGATCAAATACTTGTATTCGTTCTCGCTTAAATGCTCCAGCCATGTTACGTTTTTGCCGTCCTCTTCAAAGGTCACTGCAATATAGCTCGCCATCTTCTTGCACTCCGACTCCGTGCCAGTGCTTGAGGTTAGGCGGGCAGAGCACTACGTCGCCAGCACTAGCTGTTGCAAGATGCCGTCTGCCGTGCAAGTGTAAATTACCCCTTTGTTACGATCAAAGTTTTTGCCCTTCGGGATGTGTGTGCCACGCCGTACGAACTCCGCGCGGAAAAATGCACTAATCTTTGCTCCTGCGTTTGCATAAGGTGTTGCGCCAAAAAGTAGCGTGACTTTTTGGCAGACCGCCTGCAGAAATTTTATCGCTTACCTTGTCATAGACGGCGAGAGATTCTTTTTAACCAAGTGCGCTTCTTGCATCTTTTTCTCCCTTGTTTTATTTTTTGCGATTTAGCACGCCTCCGTGCTTAAATTACTAAGATCTTACTGTATGACTTTCATGTATGACAATTCAAAGCCAAAATGCAAAAGTCGCCTAAGTATATTATTTTTACTAACTCGATCTTGATCTGCCCGTCTTTTTACGACCAAACTCACATCGCTCTCGATCACGCCTAAGCGCACGATGCCTTCATAATAGGGCTGGTAGCCGTAGTAGATGACAAAGTTGTTCCACGGAGCAAAGTACGAGATCTCGCCTTTTTGCCGTCGCTGCCGCTCGGAGCGCCTCTTGTATCAATCGGTTTTGGCGACTTAGCGATCTTTTCGTGTCCGCCGTAGTCCTCGAGATAGCGTTAGCGGTAGCTGTCGTGACAAAGCTTCTTCTTTCTACGCCGTATCGTCTAGGATATCGTCGCTTCGCCGTTAGAGCTCTTTAGGGATTATCTTTCAATTTTGCATTTTTTCCCTGCTTTGCCAGTTTAATCCCAGCAAAAAGCATAAAGATGGCTAAATTTTTCCTCATTTTACGCTATCTAAAGTTGTTTAGCCAGCTCAAGGATTTTGGCGATATTTTTCCTTTGGATAGAGCTCTTGCATAGCCCAGGTCTTTGCATTTTCATAAGCCACGCCCACGATCTCACTAAAAATCGCATCGCTATTTATATTTAGCTACGATAGTCTTGTTGAGTGCCTATTTTGTCAAACCACACTTTTTATCTCTTTTTCACTCGCTATCTCGCCAAAAGACTTTCCAGCTAACCACTCGCTGCCGTTTGCTTTTTGGCTCAATTTACTATCGCTATTTCCAAGTCCTGAGCTATAAACGGTGCAAAAAGCGATCACCTTTTGCCGCTAAAAATCGTTATTTTTATAAACTCCTCAACCAGCCACGCCGCAATATCTCACCAGATCGTATAGCCTACAAAAACGACATTGTAGCTCCTAGTCAGGGATCTTAGCATTAGCCAAAGGCACGCTTCTAAGTGAGCCATCAGCATGCTCGCGACTAACTCTACTTTTTGGATCGTTGTAGTTTGGATCCGCACTTGCAGTCAGGGCTGCACGGGCTTTAGTTCAATCGCTTTGGCCCTAATTACTGTACTATTAGATTGCCGTTCTAGCTGTGTTGCTGCTTGCTGAAAAAATATACCACAAGTGTCTTTTTCTGGCTCAGATTTTGTCTTTTTCGCTACGCTTTCTTCTCTTTCTGCAAAATGAGCACACAGCAAGCGCTTTAGCCATTATTTTTACTTAGTTCTTTCATATTGCTTTTCCTTTATCTCGTCTATTCTTGCCAAGTGAGTGCTCATCTAGCTAGCTAAATCCATGATCAAATTTGCGTAGCTGCACAAGCTTTTTTTAGTGCTTACAAAGGCTGGGATAAGTCAAATTGATTGTTTTACATTTTACTTTGCTCTCGTCTGCGTGGTCGAAAAAAATAGTGTCTCGTCTCTATCAAGCGTAGCGATCGACGACCATATCGGCGGGCTCTAGCCGCAAAAGTCGAAGACGTCAAAGTACTTGTCTCATCCTCTCTATTTTTAAGCTTTTTGGGATGACGCCGATACCGCGCTCAATTAACCAACGTAAAAATCACCTGAGCTGCACTTTTGCCATATTTTTCACCAATGCCTGTTAGTACAGCGTTTTTAAATATATTGTTTTACCCTCGGTGAAGACTAGCCCATGACTCAAATGCGATACCGTAGCCATCAAGCGTGCGCTTTAACGCTTCACGCTGATAAAATGGATGGCACTCAAGCTGATTTACCGCAGGGATGACGCCACTGTTTTCACAAAGATCTACCACGCGATCAGCGTAAAGTTGCTAACTCCGATAGAGCGAACACGCCCTTCGTCTTTTAGGCGCTTCATCGCTCGCGCATGAGCCGTAAATGTCACCATATGGCTGATGGATGAGATAGGGATCAAGATGTCAAGCTCTAGCTTTTTCATCGACACATAAAAGGCTTTTTAACGCTTTTGCTTCGCCTGCGTCGCTGATCAAAGCTTAGTAGTGATAAATAGCTCCTCTCGCTTGACGCCGCCAGCTATCGCCGTTTTTGATAAGCCTTACGCGGTGTCGATGAGGCGGTAACCTACGCTAATAGCATCCTCTACGCATCTTTGAGCCTCTGCTGGCTCTCTACTTGATGAGACTTCATATCTAATCTAAAATAGGCATCTTGTTGCCATCGTTTAAGGTTAAATACTGAGTATATTTATAAATTATCCCCGCAAAGCGCAGGGGTAGCGGTTTATTTCAAATTGCTTTGGAAAAACATTCCTCAAACTTATCGTATGGGATCTTGTTATTTTTATTGTCATATAGATCTATATGCACGGCGCCAGGGACGATAACTCAGCTCTTTGTTTGCGTCGCCAAGCGACTTGTAAGCGTCCTCGCTAAAGTATCTAGAGTGCGCTTTCTCGCAGGCTACGATAAGAGTCGGAGTTCTCATCTCGCTTGCGTAGGCAAGGATAGGCATGTTATAAACGAGATGGGGTTTTGTGACGATCAGCCGCTCTCGCCAGAGTTTGAGTTGACGGCGCGTTTGTGATAGCCGCGATCCGTGCGGTAAAAATCTCCCATACTCAGCTATAAACTGCGGAGTGCTAGCGTCGATTTTTTTCAGGATCAGCGGTTTACCGCACCCGTATATGTCGGTTTGCCATTTTTAGCATCGACCCAGCGTTGCTCAGCTAGCTTCTTTTTAGTTTCATATCTCTCATCGGCGCCCGCGCCATCGTTTGTAACCTTTTTGCCATCATTCGCGTCACATCATACATCGTGCTGGTCGCAACCGCCTTTATGCGAGGATCGGCAAGAGCCGCGTTTAGAGCAAAAACCGCCCCAGCCACATATGCCTAAAATGCCGATCTTATCTCGATCTATATTGCTCTGGGTACCTAGAAAATCCACCGCGACGCTAAAAATCGTCAGTGTTTATCTCCGGACTTGCTCAAATTTCTTGGCTCTCCGCCGCTCTTCCGGTGTAGCTCGGATCAAAGGCAAGCGTGATAAAGCCGCGCTCGGCTAAAGTTTGGGCGTAAAGACCGCTCGATTGCTCTTTGACTGCGCCAAAAGGTCCGCTAACTGCGATCGCAGCAGCTTTACCATGCAAATTACTAGGCGTATAAAGATCGCCGACGATCTCCAGGCCATGCTGATTTTTCAATTAACTTTCTTGTGATCTACCTTATCGCTTTTTAGCGAAAACTTTGTCCCACTCGCTTACCATCGATACCGCTTCTAGCGGTGATTTTTGCCACGTTTGTGTTAGCCATTGCATTGCCTCCTAAAATAAAAACTTGACGCTGCAAGCGTCGCCGCAAATACTAAGATTCATCTCTTATCCTTTAAATTTTTGATATTTTGGCGAGCTTTGGATTCTCCTTGTCCTGCATATCGTTTTGTTGGGTGTATTATATTTGTATTGTAAATTTTTACGTTAGAACGATCCTCTAAATTTCATGCCTAATCCTGCAAATTTTCTACAAAAATTGTATAATCTTGCAAATTGGCTTAAAGGCGCGAAAATGACTGATGTAAATTTACTAAAAGAGTAGACAAAAGAGTTTTTATTAGATAGATGCGGCGTAAACAGTCTAGTGCAGAGCGAGATCGACTCGCTTGATTTTTATATCAGTGACAAAACGCATGATTTTATCAGCGCGGTTTATGAGCCGTCATTGTGCATAATACTACAAGGGGCAAAAGGCGATCGGCTTTGGCGATGATATGTATGGATATGACGAGCAGAGCTATGCGCTAGCATCTACTCATATGCCCTTAAATGTAAGTCTAAAGGATACCTCAAAGAGAAACCCTACATCTCGCTTCGCATTACGGTAGCTTAGATGAAGTCTATGAAGTGCTAAAAAAGCGTGGATGTAAAAAGAGCAGAAACCTGCAAAAAGCGAAAAAGGGCATATTCTTTTGGCGAGCTAACGGATGAAATTTTCAGAGCCTGTTTTGAGGTTTGTTTGGGTGCTAGAAAAAGCCAAAAGAGAAGATCAAATTCTCTCAGACCTTGCTAAAAAGAGATACTTTACATGCTCGCAACAAACGATAAAAAGCGGCTATTTTTTGAAATAAATTGCAATGCAAGGGTAGCGTTTCAATAAAATTTTCAAAAAGCCGTGACAAAGATAAAAACGAGTTTTTCGCAAAAATTAAGCATGAAAGATGTCGCTAGAGAGTGCGATATGAGCGAGTCTTCGCTATATCATAACTTTAAAAATTGTAACCTCGCTAAGCCCAGTAGCCTTTCAAAAAAAGATACGCCTTGAAGAGGCTAAAAACCTGCTCGCGACTAAAAAAATATCGGCGTAGCGCAGGCCGCCTTTGACGTAGGATACGAGAGCGCATCGCAGTTTAGCCGCGAATACACCAGGATGTTTGGCATACCACCTAAAATCCATAGCGAAAGTACACGCTCAGGCGTGGCGTCGCCATTATTTTAGCGCGCTACATTTCATAAAAACTAGCAAAGCCATCCATGCATAGAGTAGGCAAAATTTAGTAAAAATCCTTAAAAATTTAAAGGCAAAAATATGTTTAATGGCTTAATCAGGGAGCTTGCCGAGGTCATTAGCTACTCGCAAAATGTTTTTACGCCTAAAGGCTAAATTCCCTTAGAGTGAGGCGACAGCATTGCAGTAAATGGCGCTTGCTTAAGTGTGACAAAAACTATACGAGGACGGCTTTGGCGTGGAGCTAAGCGCAGAGAGCAGGGCAAATGTCGCAGTTGAAAACTTTAACTGGCTTGGTGCATATCGAGCCTGCGATGAGGCTTGGAGAGCGAGTAGATGGGCATTTGATGCAAGGCCACATCGACTTTATCGGTGTGATCTCAGCTATAAAAAAAGCATGAAAACGGCGTTGATTTTTACATTGATCTGCCGCGCGAGGCGATGGCTCTTATGGCAAATAAGGGCTCGGTGGGCGTTGAGGGTGTGAGCCTTACGATAAATGAGATACGCCAAAGGGGCATAAGGCTAACTATCATTCCCATCACGTTTAGAGATAGCCTTTTGGCACTTTCAAGGTCGGCAGACGCGTAAATATCGAGAGCGACTTGCTGGCTCGCTACGTGGCTAGGATGCTTGAGGCTAAGCAAAAATGGCGGCCTTAGCTGGGACGAGGTCGAGAAGATTTTCGAGCCTTTACTAAGCGAGCGAAGATGCGTGAGGTAGAGATAGTTTTTAGCCAAAGTGGGATCGTAGCTGGCTTTACAAACAGGCTTGGCGGCGTGGTGAGGGGTAAGTTAACTCGCTCAAATTGAGGCGATCACGTGGGTGACAACCCAGCAGACGTCATCAAAAAAATAGAAAGTACAGCTCAGAATTGAGGCGTTAGGCGAGCTCAATTGTAGAAGCAGGTTCATTCAGACAAGGTTTTTGTCCTTGAAAACGAGGGACGACGATCTACCAGAGTGCGACGCTGTGATCCTACAGTTTAAGCGGTGTAGGCATATGTGTTTTGGTAGCGGACTGCTCGCCTGTCGTGATGATAGATGAAAAGCGTGGCGTAATCTGCGTGGCTCATGCAGGAAGAGCTGGTGTGATGCTAAGAAATTGCACAAAGGCAGTTATGCTCATGGGCGAGAAGTGGCTCAAGAGCAGATGAAATGAGCGTCTTTGTCGGGGCAAATATAAAAAGTTGCATTTTGCTACGAGGTGGGCGAGCTTGATCTTGGGGAATTTAACGCATATAAGATAGGTAGAAATATGATATGAACGCGACCTTAAGGGATGAATTTAGCGCACTTGGCGTGAAAAATATAAACTTTAGTGAGGTCTGCACGCACTGCGATGAGATATTTCTCGTACCGAAGAGACGGGTTTGCGGGCGATTTTGCGGATTTGCAGTGAGTAAGGATAAAAATGGGATATGAGAGCTTTAAAAAAATCCACTAGCGGCAAAAAAATAGCTCAAAATGCTAGAAAATTTGGGCTTTGAGCAGCTTATGAATGAGGAGTTTGTACAGATGCTACTTAGCTCAAAAAGATGGAGCTAAGCGCCGTGGATAGGGAAAATATCGAGCAAATTTACATAAAACTGATGGAGATAGAAGAAAAAGTTCAACTTAGCAAATAAAGGAGAGAAGATGCTTTTACTTAAAAATGCTAATCTATACACGCCAGAAATCCTTGGCAAGCGCGATGTTTTGGTAGGTGGCGGTAGAGTACAGCCATCGGCGAGGGGCTAAGCTTTAGCGTAGAAGGGCTTAGCGTTTACGACCTAAAGGGCAAGGTTTTAGCTCCAGGTCTGATCGATCAGCACGTGCATATCACGGGAGGTGGCGGCGAGGCTGGATATCACTCAAGAACGCCTGAGATCACGCTTAGCCAGATCGTAAAATACGGCACTACGACGCTTGTTGGCGTTTTGGGGACTGATGGAGTGACTAGAAGCCTAGAAAATCTCTACTCTAAAGCAAAAGCGCTTGAGTTTGAGGGCATCTCGACCTTTATCCACACCGGCTCATACGCAAGCCCTGTGTGACATTTACCGGCGACATCGCAAAAGACCTCATACTAATCGACAAAGTGATCGAGTGTAAAGATCGCACTAACCGATAACCGCAGCAGCTACGTCTCAAAAAGAGGAGCTCATCAAGATCCTAAGCAAAGAAATTCGCATAGGCGGCATGGTCTCTAAAAAGGCGGCGTGCTTCACATGCACATGGGCGGACTGAGTGAGAAGTTGACAACGTCTTTAAGGTGATAAAAGACTACGAATTCCCAGTTCATTACTTCTCGCCGACGCACTGCGCTAGGACGAAAGATCTTTTAACGAGGCTTTGAAAATTTCAAAAAATGGGCGGAAACGTCGATATCACAAGTGGTGGGAGTAAATTGCCCTACTTCACGAGGTGGTGGCTTATGGCCTTGAAAAATGGGCTAAATTAGAGCGCTAACGATGAGCTCTGATGGCAACGGCGCGTGCCCTCATTAATGAAAAATGGCGAGCTAGTGGGATATGGTGCGCGTCATGTGCGTCAAATTAGAGGTATTGCAAAGCTTTAGTGAGAAATAAAATTTTCAAAGATAGAAGACACTTTGGCTTTGATGAGTAAAAAAACGTGGCGAGATATCTAAATTAAGCCAAAAAGGCGAGATAAAAAGTTAGCAATGACGCTGATTTTTGTGTTTTTGACGAGGAGCTAAATTATACGACGTGATCGCAAAAGGCGAGTTTTGTGTCAATGACGAAAAGGTCGTTAAAAAGGCTTTTTGAGTAAATTGTGAAAAAATTAAAGCTTTATTGATAGCTAAAAATCTTTAGATTAGCTTCAATAAAAGCCAAGTTTCAATATAATCCAAGCTTTATTTCACACGACAATCCTAAATTTGGTTGTGCGAGGCATTAATGGTCGTGGAGGATAAAACTAAATTCAAGGCAAAATGCCTAAAACAAGGAGAAACTCATGGTAACTATGAAGATTTATTAGAGTGTGGCGTACATTTTTGGTCACCAAACGCGCCGCTGGAATCAAAAGATGAGTTTATCTTTGGCGAGAGAAAAAGGTATCTATATTATAGATCTACAAAAGACTATCCGCTACTTCCGCTACACTTACAACATCGTTCGTGACGCAGCTGCTGAAGGCAAGTCAGTGCTATTTGTCGGTACTAAAAACAAGCTATCGACGCCATAAAAAGAGTACGCTGAAAAATGCGGCATGCCTTATGTAAATCACCGCTGGCTAGGTGGTATGATGACAAACTTCGGCACTATCCGCCAGTCTATCCGCAAACTAGAAGTTATCGAGGCTATGGAAGAAGATGGTTCGATCGAGTTTACTAACTAAAAAAAGAGGCTTTTGATGCTTCAGCCGCAAAAAGAGAAAGCTTATCGCAACTCTTGGCGGTATCCGCAACATGAAAAAGCCTACCTGATATGATATTTGTAGTTGATACAGTTAAAGAAAAAGATTGCTGTTCAAGAGGCAAACCGCCTAAAAATCCCGGTTGTAGCACCGATCGATACAAACTGCGATCCTGACGTTGTTGACTATCCGATCCCAGGAAACGACGATGCGATCCGCTCTGTTCAGCTTTTCTGCCAAGAGATGGCTGAAGCGATCAACGAAGGCAAATCACTTCTTGAGCAAGATGGTGGCGAGCAAAGCTGCTGGCGAAGAAGTAAGCCAAGATGAGAAAGGACGCAGTTGTAGCTGAGGCTATGAGCGAAGAAGACTTTGGCGAGGATGATGAATAATGGAAATAACTGCAGCAAATGGTAAAAGAGCTCCGCAGATCAACCCGGAGCTGGCATGATGGACTGCAAAAAGGCGCTTGGCGAAGCAAATGGCGACATGGAAAAAGCTGTTGACATCCTTCGTGAAAAGGGTCTAGGGTCAAGTCGCTAAAAAGGCTGACCGCCTTGCAAGCGAGGGCTTAGTAAGCGTTGAAGTTTGCTCAAAATGCAAAAAGCAACTATCAGTGAGATCAACTCTGAGACTGACTTTGTTGCTAGAAACCCACAATTTCAAGCACTTGCAAAAGACACAACAGCTCATATCCAATCAAGTGAGTATAAAAACAGTTGAAGAGCTAAATACAAGCACTTTAAATGGTGTTAGAATTTGAAGAGTATTTTAAAACTCAGATCGCAACTATCGGTGAAAACCTTGTAGTTCGTCGCTTTGAGACTATCAGTGCTGACGACAAAGGCGTGAGTAAAGTAGCTATGTTCACTCAAATGGCCGTGTTGGCGTACTTATCAGTGCAGCTTGCGAAAGTGCTGAAGTCACAAACAGCACTGAATTATAAAGAAAGGTATGTATGCACGCAGTGCTATGAAGCCAAGTGTTATAAGCTACAAAGATCTTGATAAAGAGTTTGTTGAGAAAGAGTATCGCACTTCGCGCTGAGCTTGAAAAAGACAATGAAGAGCTAAAACGCCTAGGGCAAGCCACTTCATCATATCCCTGAGTATGCTAGCCGGCTGCCAGATAGGCGACGCTGAGCTTGCAAAAAGCTACAAAAGCGATCGAAGAAGAGCTAAAAGCTGAGGGTAAGCCTGAGAAAAGTGGGATAAAATCATCCCTGGTAAGATCGAGAGATTTTACGCTGATAACACAGTGCTTGACCAACGCCTTACACTTTTAGGCCAGTTTTATGTAATGGACGATAAAAAGACTATCGAACAAGTTATCGAAGAGAAGAGCAAAAGAGCTTGGCGGCAAGATCGAGATCGTAAAATACGTTCGTTTCGAGCTTGGCGAAGGCTTAGAGAAAAAGTAGATGACTTTCTTTGCAGAAGTTCTTTGCTCAAATAGGCTAATGGAAAGTACAAGAGCGTCTAATCTAGGGCTTTGCGTATGATTATACGCTCTTTAACTAACTCTCATTAACTCTCAATCAAAAAACAAAGCATCGCGATAACTGGCGTTAGCGGTTGTGGCAAATCAACGCTTTTACACATACTTTCAACACTTTTTAAAAAACCAAATTTTTGGCGAGGTCATCTATCAAGATAGATCGATCTATGAGCTTTTTCAAAACGAGCTTTTGGCCATTAGAAGGCTTCATTTTGGCATTATTTTTCAGTCGCACTATCTTTTTAAAGGCTTTAGCGCTTATGAAAATATCGAGCTTGCAAGTATCTTGTCTGGTGAAAATATAGATGATCTTGAAGCACTTAAAATTTCAAGTGTAATAAATCAAAAAGTTGGCGAACTAAGTGGCGGTCAGCAGCGGCGTGTCAGCATTGCTAGAGTGCTTACTAAAAAGCCAAAGATCATCTTTGCAGACGAGCCAACGGGCAACCTTGATAAAGCAAACGGCAAATGAAGTGATGCAAGTTTTTGTTTGACTACATAAATGAAAAACAACGCTGCCCTTGTTCTGAGTCACTCACGACAACGATCTAGCCGCAAAATGTGACAACTCATACAAGCTTGAGAACAAAGAGCTTGTGCAAATTTCTATAAAATTATCTTCAAATTATAAAAAAACGACCACATAAATTTAAAAACAAAAGTAAATTACAGTAAAATTAGTAAAAATTTAAAAAAGAGTAAAATGGAATTAGTAGAGATTTTTTGGAGCTGATAAGACCATAGTTTTTATGCTTTTATTTGCACGCCTAAGCGGTCTTATCGTCTTTTTCCCGTTTTACTCGCACAACCAAGTCCCGCTTACCGTAAAAACGCTTTTTAGTTTTTGTCCTATGCGTCGTGCTTTTTCCCCTTTCAAAAAGCTCATGAAAACTCTATAAATTTCCTAGTCGGCGAGATACTTGGCGAGGTGATGCTGGGTCTTAGTGCTGGACTTATGCTAACCATCATCTTTGCCACGCTTCAAATGGCAGGCGAGCAAATTTCAATGGTCATGGGCTTTTCGATGGCATCTGTGCTGACCCACAAACTGGCACAAACTCCCCAGTCATAGCAAATCTTATAAATTTCATTGCGCTACTTACATTTTTGGCATTTGACGGACACCATCTCTTTGCTAGAATACACGCTAGCTCTCTTGCTGTGGTGCCTCTTGGCGACTTTTATCCACGCCCTGGTATTATGAGTTACGCGATAAAGTTATTTACAAATTTATTTATGTTTGGCTTTATCATGTCATTTCCGATCATCGCCCTCTCTTTTGCTCTCAGACTCCATTTTTGGCATGCTCATGAAGACGATGCCGCAGTTTAACCTACTAGTTATTGGCTATCCTATCAAAGTAACGATCGGATTTTCCGTTTTGATAGCCATTTTAGCAGGCATTATGAAGATATATGAGCGACCTACTTTTTAAAAAGTGATAAATGATCTGCCAGCTCTATTTTTAAGAAAATAGCAATGAAAAGTATCATAGAATAGGCTTTTTACTATTACAAGGAGGGATGATGAAAGTTGCTCTTATAAATAAAAAAATCCAGCAGTTTCACGTCTGATAACTTTAAGTCTGAATAAAATCGGTACCGAATATAACGGGTGAGGATCTAAATGGATTTGACGATGCTCAGTTTGACTTTATCATAATCGACAGTGACGTGGATAGCAGTGAGCTTGCGACTACAAAAGATGTGATGTATCTAGCAGAGTCGTGGCGAGAGCAAGCCAGAATTGCTACTTTGATGCTTGAAAAAAACCATTTTTACCGACTGGATTATAAGTGTTTTTGAGCAAAATATACCAAAAAGATGAGCCAGCTCCTGAGCATGGTGCGAGCGAGCAAGGCGAAAGCGACTTTGGTGACTTTAGTGATGAGGGCTATAAAGTACGACGAGATGTCAGGGTTTAAGGCGCCTGATATCGATACAAATTTAGAAAAATTTTGCAGATCTTGATAAAGAGCTTTTAGAAAGTACTACTGATGATCTTGAGATGGATAGTGACATTAGCATGCCTGAGATCGAAAGTGACGAGGGACTGCTTGACTCTTTGGAGGAGCTTGATGAGCTAAAAGAGCTTGTGAGCGAAGACCTGGCTGATGAGAGTGAGACAGCAAGCGAGAGTGCCGAAGAAGAGATGGACCTTGGTCTTTGCAATAGGCAAAGAGAGCGATCTAGCAGAGCTTAGCTCGCTTGTAGATGAGATAGAAAAATATGCCTGAGACTTCTGAGATAGATGGGGCTCTTGAGGGAAAAATTAGATGATATTATTAGCCAAAAATGACGTTGTGGGCTTAGTTGACGACGAGAAGGTAGATGGCGAACTTGACGAGATAGATCAGAGTAGGGGTGAGCTTAGCGAGATCGAGGTCGTTAGATGAGGCGCTAAATAGTGAAGAGGCTGAGAAGGAATGTAGACGAGTTGGCTCAGCTAGATGATGAAAATTTAGAAGTTGCGCCAGAGGAAGAGCTAAATGACGACGTTCTTGCCGAGCTTGAGGACCCTAAATTTAGATGAAGAGTTAAAATTGGACGAGACGTCAAAAGATGAGGCAAGTGAAAATTTAGATGAAAATTTCTTTGGAAGATGAGAATTACTAGAAGAAAATATAGAAGAAGAGAGGGCTGAGCCAAGCCAAATAGATGAAAATTTCTGAGCTTGATCTGGAAGACCTTGCTCCAGCTGTTGCTTTGGAAGAAGAACCACAAGTAGAGGAAAAATTAGAGACAGGTATTTGAAGAAGAAGCCGCGCAAGAAGAGCCAGAAAAATTTAGTGGCTGAGGTGAGCTAGAGTACGATGCAACGTCGATCGATGAGATAGATGAAAACGCTATGTTAGCGGCTTTTGGGCTAAAAGATATGGCTAAAAACAAGCTCAAAAATGATACAAAAGAAGACTATAAAGAAGAGCTAACCAAAAAGATCACAAAAAACACGTCCATGAGTCACTAAATGAAAGCTCGCTAAGAGATGTGCTAAAAAGATATGAATATTAAGATAAATATAAGTTTTGAGGAAAAAGTGAGTTGCAAGGACAAATTACAGTAGTTTTCAGGACCTAGTGGAAGCGGCAAAAAGCACGCTACTAAGCCGTCTTTTAAAGGAAGAGAAAGACCTGTATTTTTCTATCTCAAGCACGACTAGAGCAAAAAGGGATGGCGAAGTTGATGGGGTGGATTACTATTTTATTGGAGGATGAATTTGAAAAAGCGGCATCGAAAAGGGTGAGTTTTTAGAGTGGGCGCAGGTGCATAAAAACTACTATGGCACGAGCCTAAAGCCAGTTTTAGAGGCGCTTGAGACTGGGAAGATAGTTATATTTGACATCGACGTGCAAGGCTTTCACATCGCGCGTGAGAGATTTAAAAGCTATATCACCTCAGTTTTTATCACGACTGCAAATAAAAAGAGCTTAAAAAGCGCTTGAAAAAACCGCGGAACAGATAGCGACGAGACGATAGAAAAATCGCCTAATGAACGCAGTTGGAGATGGAGCATATCTTGGGTATGATTATTTTTCTAGTAAATGATGATATCGAAAAGAGCTACCGCGGACTAAAGTCAATACTTAGAGCGATGAGGCTAAAAAGTGCCAAGATAAACTTGAGACGCGTTATAGACGAGTGGATAGATTGCTAGAAAATTCAGGGATTTATGATAACATTTTGAAAATTTTTAACGAGGAGAAAAGATGGGTTCTTTTTAGTATTGGCCACTGGCTAGTTGTTTTGGCGATTATTGTTTTTACTTTTTGGAGCAAAAGAAGATCCCAGAACTTGCAAAAGGACTAGGCAAAGGCATAAAGACTTTTAAAGCCGAGATGGAAGACACAACACCTGAAAAAAGAGCGAGAAAGTCGAGCATAAAGAAGAAGAGCAGCTGCTAGTCATAAGATAGAAGAAACAACTAAAAACGCATAGGTTTTAGAGTTGAAAAATAAAATCAAAGCTGAAGTTTCAAAGGTTTTTAGAGCGTGGATTGTGCTTGAAAAGCCAAAAGATAAGATTAGCCCACTATGCGACGCCACTTTTTAGCCTTGCAAAGGAGCTAAGAAAGTCGTAAAGCTATGATAGCTAGCGAGGTTTGCTGATAGTTAGTGATAGCAAAATAGTTGAAGCTAGCGCAGTAAATGGCTACTCAATTTCAAGCTAAAGAGCAGATTTGCAGATGAGAATTACAAAAGCAAATTTACGCTGAATGGCGAAAAATTTGTACAAAAGAAGATGCGAAAAAGATAGCTATTTAATAGAATACATTAGCGCAAATCCAACTGGTCCGCTTCATATCGGACACGTTAGAGGTGCGGTTTATGGCGATACTTTGGCTAGACTTGGCAAAAGACTTGGCTACGCCATCTCAACAGAATACTACATAAACGATGCCGGCAATCAAATGAATCTGCTTGGCACGTCGATATCTCTCGCGGCCAAAGAAGCGGCTTTTTGGCGAAAAATGTTGCCTATCCAGAGAAATACTACCGCAGGGGATTATATTTTAGATATCGCTAAAGCTTGCAAAATGAGAAAGTTTGGCAAGGAAATCTTTTTATGATGAGAGTAGAAACCTTGAGCTTGCCGAGTTTGGCAAGGATATCGTGCTTGATATCATCAAAAAGACTTGGCTGATGTTGGGATATTTATAGAGAGCTGGGCTAGCGAAAAGGCCCTTTATGACCATCTTGTGCCAACTATAAATAAGCTAAAACGCTCAAATCAAATGTATGAAAAAGAGGGCGCTACTTATATCGCTTCTACCACGCTTGGCGACGATAACGATAGGGGTTGTCGTTAGAAATGACAGCAGACCGACATATCTAGCTGGTGACATCATCTACCATAATGCTGAAATTGAGAAAAGGTACGACCACTATATAAATATTTGGGGTGCGGATCATCACGGATATATCGCACAAGACTAAAAGGCTGCGATAAATTTCATGGGTACGATGAAAACAAGCTTGAAGTGATACTTATGCAGATGGTTAGCCTGCTAAAAGATGGTAAAGCCATACAAGATGAGTAAGCGCTGGCAATGCCGTGCTGATGAGTGATATCGCAAGCGAGATCGGTGCTGAGGCGCTTAGATTTATCTTTATAAGCAAAGGCAAACACAAGTAGCTTTGGAGTTTGACGTAGATGAGCTTAAAAAGAGGATAGTTCAAACCCTATTTTTATATAAACTACGCTCACGCCAGAGTAAATCAAGTACTGCAAAGGCTGGAAAAAGCGTTTGTGATGTTGTAAATGCGGACTTTGAGTGTCTAGATGAAAATGCTAAGTACTTTTTTTGAAGCACTGATCTTGCCTGAGTACAGAGATGCTTTTATCTCAAGACAGCTTCAAAGGATCCCAGACTATCTAAAGTCGCTGGTACTGCTAGCTTTCATAGATTCTATAATGAAAACCGCGTGGTTGGAAATGAAAATGAAGATAGCTTACTAAAAAGTCTTTGCAGTCGTTGCAGTTTCTATAAAAAAACAGCATTTAATATAATGGGTATCACAGCTAAAGATAGGGATGTAAAAATGCTTAGTTTTGATGATTTTAAGAACATGGCTTCAGACAATTCATTAAATGATAATGAAAAGGTTAGCTTTCCTGATATTTACAGAAAAGGCACTGAAGAAAAATATATTTCAGATATTTTTACAAAAGTTAAACATTAAACCGGAGAATGAAAAACTAAAATCATAATGGACATAGGATGTGGTTGTTCTGGTCCTGCAAAGTCTCTTATAGAATATGCTAGAAAAAAATAGCTTTACTCTATATTTAATTGATTCAAAAGAAATGTTAGATAATTTGCCAAATGAGCCATTTGTTATTAAAATCGCTCATGAATTTTCCATGTGATTATGACTATGAAAGCTTATACTCAAAAAGTGGACTATATTATTGTTTACTCTGTTTTGCATCATGTTGTATATCATTCTAACTATTTAAAATTCTAGATACATGTATAGCGTTATTGAAGAGTGGGGGAGACTGTTGATTGGCGATATTCCTAACTCTAGCAAAAAGAAGCGTTTTTTTATCATCAGAGACTGGTCGTGACTTTCACATGAAGTGGTCCTCTTCTCAAACTTACCCAAATGTTTTGTTGGAATAAGCTAGAGCCACTTTGTATAGACGACAGTGTAATTTTTTTCTATACTTCAAAGGTATCGTTCTATGGGTTGTGAGTCTTATTTGCTTGAGCAACTAGCGAGTCTTCCTATGAATAATACAAGAGAAGACATTCTAATAGTGAAGCAATAATGGATATCTTAAGCTTAATAGGACGCACGAAAAAAACCTCTTTGAAGATGATATAAATGCCCTTGATAAAGACCTAAAAGAGATAGTTTCAAGCTCAAGCTTCCTAGTTATCGGCGGGGCTGGCTCAATAGGCTCTGCCGTGACAAAGAAATCTTTATAAGAGACCCAAAAACTCTACGTCGTTGATATATCTGAAAACAACCTTGTTGAGCTAGTGCGTGACATAAGAGTGAGTTTGGATATATAAATGGCGACTTTAAAACTTTTTGCCATAGATGTTGCAAGCACCGAATTTGACGCACTTTTTAGCGCAAAGCGGTGGATTTGACTACGTGTTAAATTTATCAGCGCTAAAGCACGTTAGAAGCGAAAAAGACCCATTTACACTCATGAGAATGCTTGAAACAAATATCTTTAACACCGATAAGACGCTGGCTCAAGCTTACAATATGAAGTCAAAAATATTTCTGCGTCAGCACCGACAAGAGCCGCAAACCCTGTAAATTTGATGGGAGCTAGCAAGCGCATCATGGAGATGTTTGCGTTTAGGCACTCTTTAGAGATCGACGTCTCGATGGCTGAGGTTCGCAAACGTGGCATTTAGCGACGGTTCGCTTCTTTTTGGTTTTCAAAAACGCATAGAAAAGTCTCAGCCATAGTCGCTCCAAAACGACGTCAGGCGCTACTTTTTAACGCCAAAAGAGGCGGCGAGCTCTGTCTTTTTAAGCACCATTTTGGTGAAAACAGAGATATTTTTTTCCCAAAAACTAGATGAAAAGATTTAGACCTCATAACATTTAGCGAGATAGCCAAGCGGTGCTCAGCAAGGGTGAGGCTACAGAGCCATTTTTGTGTGAAAATGAGGAGGAGGCCAGAAAGCTTGCAAAAAAGTGCTTCAAAAGATGGCTTTTATCCTTGTCTTTTTGCGCCCTAGCGACACGACTGGAGAGAAGGACTATGAGGAGTTTTTCGTTGATGGCGAGAGACTTGACATGCAAAGACTTCAAAAACATCGGCATAGTCAAAAAATGATGCAAGTACGACAGTAAAAAGCTAGAGTATTTCAAAAACAACATCTTAAAGTAAAATTGAGCTTGGCATGGAGTAAAGAAGATGTTTTGCGCGAAGTTTTTGAGCTCATACCAAATTTTATGCATAAAAGAAACAGGAAAAGTATCTCGATGAAAAAGATGTGATTTTGACGAGGTTTTTGAGATTTATAAAAAGTACCTTTGGCAAAGACAAAGTCCCGCTTCACGAGCCTAAATTATAGGCAATGAGAAAAAAATATCTGCTCGAGTGCATCGACTCTAGCTTTGTCTCAAGTGTCGGCAAATTTGTCGATGAGTTTGAGAGCAAGTTAGCTCAAATGGTCGGTGCTAAATTTGCAGTTGCAACGACAAATGGCACCTCTGCGCTTCACATCTGCCTAAAGCTAGCTGGCGTAGAGCAAAATGACGAAGTGATCACCCAGCCAGTTACTTTTTATAGCTACTTGCAACGCCATTAGCTACCTTTTGCAAAAGCCAGTTTTCGTAGACGTTGATCTTGATACGCTTGGTATGTCGCCAGCTTCGCTTAGTGCATTTTTAGAGAAAAACTGCGAGCTAAAAGGTGGTAAATGTATCAATAAAAACTAGCGGCAGGATAGTGCGTGCTTGCGTACCTATGCACACTTTTGGACTGCCTTGCAAGATAGACAAGATAGCTGAAATCTGCAAGCGTTGGAACATCGCTTTAGTAGAAGACTGCGCCGAGAGCCTTGGTAGCTACTATAAAGACGCTCATACAGGGAGATTTTGGCAAGCTTGCGGCGATGAGCTTTAATGGCAATAAGATCGTCACAAGTGGCGGCGGCGGGAGCTATCGTCACAAACGACGAAGAGATCGCAAAGCACGCTTCATTATCACTACGACTGCTAAAGTGCCACATCCTTTTTGAGTATCGTCACAGCGAGATCGGCTACAACTACCGCTTGCCAAATTAAACGCAGCCCTTCTTGTGGCGCGAGCGAGATTTGGAGCTATTTTTTTAAAGAGCAAACGCGAGCTTGCGATGATCTATAAAGAGTATTTTTCTAAAGTGATGATGTTAAATTATAGACGAGCCAGCGGATGCTAGGTCAAATTACGGCTAAATGCGGTGCTTTTTGAGAGCCATGAAAAAGAGATGAGTTTTTGAAATGTAGCTAATGAAAATGGAGTTTTTACGCGTCCTATCTGGCGAGCTTATGAATGAGCTTGATATGTTTAAAGACTGCCAAAGAGATGAGCTAAAAATGCTAAATTTCTAAGTGATAGGATAGTAAATATCCCAAGCGGCGCAGAGAGTGTAGCCGTGCAAGATATAGTTTTAGTAGGTGGCGGCGGGCACTGCAAAAGTGTGATAGATGTCATGAGAGTGAGGCTAAATTTAATATAATTGGCATCATAGATACAGCAGAAAATATTGGCAAAAAGGTGCTTGGCTACGAGGTCATCGGTAGTGATGATGATCTGGCTGAGGGTTTTTAAATCATGTAAAAACGCCGTAGTGACGGTCGGGCAGATAAAAAGTAGTGAGCCCAGAAAAAGGCTGTTTGCGCTACTAAAAGAGATAGGTTTTTACCTTCCAGCCATTACCTCTCCGCTTGCGTATATCTCAAAAGCATGCAAGGGTGGGCGAAGGCACGGTTGTGATGCATCATGCCTTGATCAACGCTGGTGCAAGTGTTGGCAAAAACTGCATCATAAATACAAAAGCGCTTGTGGAACATGACGCAACTATCGGCGATCATTGCCATATTTCAACATCAAGTGTGGTAAATGGCGGCGTTGTTGTGCAAGATGGGACATTCTTTGGCAGTAATGCAACTAGCAAAGAGTATATCGTGATAGGCAGAAAGTATCTCTCATAGGTGGCGGAGCTAGCGTGATGAAAAGCTTGGAGAAAAACGCTTTTATAAAGGCGTAAAAACTAGTATTTTAAGGAAAATTTGATGTCAAACATGGTTTTTATCATAGCTGAGGCTGGGGTTAATCACAATGGCGATATAAATTTAGCCAAAAACTGATTGATGTAGCAGCCAAGGCTGGTGCTGATGCAGTGAAAATTTCAGACTTTTAAGGCTAAAAATCTTGTCTCAAAAAAACGCACAAAAGGCTAGCTATCAAAAAGAAACTACCGATAAAAATGAAAGCCAGTTTGAGATGATAAAAAGCTTGAGTTAAATGAAGATATGCATAAAGAGCTTATAGCCTACTGCAAGCAAAAAAATATCACTTTTCTCTCAACTCCTTTTGATAGTGATAGCATAAAAGCTTCTTGATGAGCTGGGACTTAACACATTTAAGATCCCAAGCGGTGAGATAACAAATTTACCTTATCTTAGGCAGATAGGTGGGCTAAATAAAAAGATCATTCTCTCAACCGGCATGGCAAATTTGAGGCGAGGTGGAAGCCGCGATAGAAGCACTTGTAAAAAAGTGGCACAAAACGTGAAAATATAAGCCTTCTTCATGCAAATACGCAGTATCCAACGCCGATGGAGGATGTAAATTTAAAAGGCAATGATAACTCTTAAAAAACGCTTTTGAGCTTGAGGTCGGATATAGCGATCATACGCTTGGTATCGAGGTTGATATCGCAGCAGTAGCTATGGGTGCAAAGATCATAGAAAAGCACTTTACGCTTGATAAGAGCATGCCTGGACCTGATCACAAAGGCTAGTCTTGAGCCAGATGAGCTAGCGGCTATGGTTGGAGCCATAGAAATATCGAGCTAGCGCTTGGAGATGGGCTAAAACACTTTAGTAAAGAGCGAAAGTGAAAACATTAAAAATCGCTAGAAAAGTCGATCGTAGCAAAAGTGTGATATAAAAAAGGGTGAAAGTCAGCGAGCAAAACATCTGCGTAAAAACGCCCAGGTGACGGCATAAAATCCTATGAGGTGGGATGAGGTGATCGGGCAGGGCCATTCACAAAAAGACTATAAACAAGATGAGCTGATATGAGTTTTAATAAATTACCAATTGAAGAAATAAAAATCGGAATGAGTGCTACCTACACGCAAACGATAACTGATGCGGATGTGAAATGTTTTGCTGGACTTTCTGGAGATAGAAATCCTGTTCATATGGACGAAGATTATGCAAAAAATCTAGATTTAAAAAGAATAGCACATGGTATGATAAGCGCTTCTTTTTTCTGCACTATTTGGTACTAAAATCCCTGGAGAGGGGTTGTGTATATACCAGGCAGTCATTGAATTTTTAAAAGACCTATATATATAAATGACACAGTTGAAGCCGTAGTTACTGTAAGTGGTATTGATTTAGAAAAAAAGAAGAGTTGTTTTTGAGACTATTTGTAAAGTTGATGGCAAGGTTGCGATTGATGGGGAAGCAGAGCTTTATATTCCAGTTGAGATTTAGTAAGATTCTTATTAATGATAAAAAAGAATTATTGAAATATAAAGAACAGATTTTAGAGTTATTTTTGCACTCTTTTTTGGTCATGAGATAGATGAAAAATCTTTGGAATTGGGCTTATATGGATAGCCCAAATGGTAATCCAATAGTTTCTCTTTATTTTAATAATAATAAACTTGTTGGGACATTATGCTGTGATACCTATCAAATTTACGCATAATCAAAAAAACAATAGATGCGGTTCTTTCCATGACAACAATGGTTGATGCTAGCTATAGAAAAATATGGCATTTTTGTAGAACAGGCAAATGATGTTTACGATAAAGCGACTGAACTGGGCTACTAAAATTTGTATATGGTTTTCCAAATAAAAAGTCGGCTCCTGGCTTTTAAAAAGGCTAGAATGGATAATTGATGATGGTATGTGTGTGTCTAGCCTATCTTATGATGATTTACAACAAATAAAACAAAAAGATCACTCGAGCTTAATATCATTTGACATTAAAGATGAGTGTAATTTGCATTGGCGATTAAATAAAGCCAGGTTGTAGCTATTTTTAGAAATGGTTCTAATATATTAAAGTTTGATAATAAAGTTGATATAGTTTTTTTAGTGGGATAATTTTTTCTACACTAGATCGTAATGGTAGATACAACTTATTGTTGCCTGTTGGCTTGACTATTGGGAATAAAGAGTTTGATTATATTTTTGGATACAAGTTATTTGATTCTTCTTTAAAATGGTCTTGATTTTTAAAAAAGATCTAATTATGTCGGATATATTTTTAAATGGAAAAATGTAGTATTAGTTATAGCAGTACATCCAGATGATGAAACATTAGGGTTGCGGTGGAACACTGCTTAAACATAAAAGGCAAGTGGGGATGAAGTGCATTGGCTTATTTGTACAACTATTGATAAAAACAAATAGCTATTATAAAACAAGAGAAGATGAATTAAAAAGAGTTGCAGATGCTTACAGATTCAGTAGCGTTAATAATTTAAGATTAAAAACTATGCAGGTTGATGAATATGGAATGAGTAGTCTTGTAGATAAAATTTCTAATGTTATTAATACAATTAGGCCAAATATTATATATCTTCCTTTTTAAGGGAGATGTACATAGCGATCATAGAAAAAATTTCTGAAGCAAGCTATAGCTGTACAAAATCTTTTAGATATCCGTTTATTAAAAATATATATGATGGAAATTTCTTTAAGTGAAACAGAATTTTGCACCAAGCACCAAAGAAGATAGCTTTATACCAAATACATTTGTGGACATAAGTGCATATTTTCGATAGAAATAATGAAAAGATTACTAAAAAGCGAAATTTCTCTATGCATCCTTTTCCAAGAAGCGAGAGAAAAGTGTAAAGTCATTGGCAACCTTAAGAGGAGCAACTGCTGGATGTGAATATGCTGAAAGCTTTGTGCTACTAAAAGAGATACAATGAATAAATATTTTATACAGTGCAGTTATTTATCAATCTGATGATTTTGATATATTCATGAAAAGATTATTTGGTATCTGTTTTTAACCAAACAGATCAAATTACTGACCTTCTGTTAGTATTGGATGATTTGATAGTTGAAGTAATAAAGGAATATATTGTAAGATATAATAAAAAATAAAAATATATTCATACACAATTTTAAAGATCATACACCAATAGAGCTAAGAAAAACAAATCGATTTAGCTTATAGTTTTTGGATATGATATTTTAATCCTTTCTGATTTTTGATGAAAATGTAGCTTATAACAGGGTTGAAGAAGTTTCTAAATATATCGATAAATATGCATTTGCGTTTAATGACTTTTTATATCGTGGATCAAATTTAAATAGACTGGCTGAAAAAGTTTTTACTACAAAGGGAAAATACCTAAAGTAGTTAGATATAAAGATATCTTAAATTTAATTTTATAGGACTTGGAAGTCTCGCACTTAATTTAGAAATTTTCTGACTATAAAAAATAAAATTCCTAAAGAGATTATAGCGCTTGACTGGTATCTAGTCACAAGGGTTTTTAATAAGTGGATATAGTGGAATTGCACTATATAATACATATGCGAATTATAGGCAGCATAATAATTCGTTAGTTGGATTTGATTTTAAATTAGATATTAAATCAAGGTATTGCTACTAAATTGGCGCATTATAGTATATTAATGAAGTATAATAATATATTTAGTAATTTATATGATGACGTGGTTGAATTAAAAAGAGTATATTCAAAATTGTGGAGCGGACGCATATATTAATTTTATTAATACAAATTTCTGATACAAATAGAAATTTCTGCTGGTGGGAAAAATATAAAAACAAAAGGGATTTAAAAATATGATATTAAAAAAGTTAGATAAGCCATATGTAATAGCCGAAATCGGGTGCAATCATAATGGTGACACAAATATTGGTTTAAAAATGATAAAGTCTGCAAAAAGATTGTGGAGCAGATGCTGTTAAATTTCAATATTTTTACAAAAGATAATTTATTTACAGAATGATTATTTAGATGAACTAGATTCTGGTAAAGTTAAATTAGAAAATGTTAATAAATGGGAAGATAAGGCACTAGGATTAACTAATATAAGAGAGCAAATTAGTGCATTTACAAATACTGAAAAAACAATTACTGACTTTTTAGAAATTATTGCAATGAAATAAAGATAGACTTTGGATGTACGCCTGTAGACGTAGATGGAGTTAAATTTCTATCAAGTATAAAAAGTGATTTTATAAAAATTTCTTCGATGGATGCAAATAATTTGGAAATAATAGATGCTTGTATAGATACAAATTGCCCTATAATTATTTCAACAGGAATGGCGACTTTGCAAGATATAGATAAGATTTATAATCTTTTTGCAAAAGAGAATACTCAAATTTTTCGATATTGCATTGTGTTTCAATATATCCTCCAAGAGATGAGATTGTAAATTAAATTTCATAGATACTTTAAAAAAGTGTATACGATTGTGAAATAGGCTATTCTGATCATTCTTTTGGGGTTTTCTTTACCAATAGCAGCTATAGCAAAAGGTTGTAAAATTATAGAAAAAAACATTTTTACACTAGATAAAAAATATGCCAGGCTGGGATCATAAGGTTTCAGCGGATGAAAATGATTTAAGCATTATTTGCAGAGAAGGGAGCAAGGTGTTTAGATCATTGGGAAGTAAATATAAAATCTTATCAGAAGATGAAAAAAAGAAAAAGAAAATTTAGAAGAAGCATGGTTGCTAGGTGCGACTTAGAGAGTGGACATATATTAACAAAAGACGATTTTGTTTTATAAAAAGGCCAGGAACAGGGATATCTCCAGACAAGGCAATGTTTTTATAGGAAAAACTTGTTAAAGATATAGAAAAAAAGATAAAACCATATTAGAAAGTGATTTTTTTATGATAAAAAAATAGGAATAATAGGTACAAGTGAAGGAAATGGCCACCCATATTCATTTTCTGCAATTATAAACAGCTACGATGATAAAAATATGAGTATGAGCGGTTGGAATAATATTTATATGTATCTAAAAGAAAGAGATTTCTCTGATTTTGGTATATCTGATACAAAAAGCCACTCATGTTTGGACTCAAAGCTTAGATGAAAGTATAAAAAATAGCTAATGCTTCAAGAATTGATAATGTAGTAGATAATTATGAGGACATGATCAAGGATGTGGATGCTGTTATTATTGCAAGAGATGATTATGAATCACATATAAAAAAATCGCAAAAACCTTTCTTGGAGACTGGCAAATATGTATTTATTGATAAACCTCTCTCTCTGGATATTAATGACTTAATTTATTTTAAAGCCATTTTTGGAGTCTGGACAACTTAGCAAGTTGTTCAGGGATAAAAATATGCGCCGGAGTTAGATAAAATAAGAAGAGATATTAATGAATTGGCAAAATAAAAAGCTTATTAGAGGCACAACTGTAAAAAGTTGGGAAAAATACGCAATTCATATGCTGGATGGAATGTTTTTCCGTTGTTCCTTTTTAATGTTAAATCAGTGCAGTATAATAATTCAAATCACGAATCTTTTACTCTTTACAATCATGATGGCAGTATAATCCAAATAGATGCTCTTGGTAGCAGTGAACTAACACTCAGAATCGAGTTCTTTAGTGATATAAAGTATTATAGGGGCAGATACTCTTGATGCATTCCTTTCTTTTTAAAAAGATTGCTTTCAAATTTTTATTTTTAGAATAGAAAGAGGACTGGTGGACAATGGCAGTATCTTGACAATAAATTTAATGAAGGTTTTAATAGCTGGTAAAATGGCACAAAAACTAAAAGTATTGTAGAAATTGATAGTCTAGGGATATAAAAATGATTTTTAGCCATACTTCAAGCAAGAATGAGTTCTTCTAGGTTGCCAGGCAAAGTTTTAAAGAAAGTAAACGATAAGCCAATTTTGTATTATCAAATAGAAGAATTAAAAAAATCTAGTAAAAATAGATAAATTAGTTGTTGCAACGTCTGCAAATGTAGAAGATAATGATATTGAACTATTTTGTAAAGAAAATGACATTGAATGTTTTAGGGGCGACCTAAAAAATGTTTTTGGACAGATATTATAAATGTGCTAAATTATTTAAGGCTGATGTTGTTGTTAGATTGACTGGTGACTGCCCGGTTACTGATTTTTAATGTTATAGATGAAGTAATATCTTTTACATCAAAATAGCAATTCCGACTATACATCAAATACACTAGAAAGAACTTTCCCGGATGGTTTTAGACGTTGAGGTTTTTAATTTTAATGTTTTGGAAAGTATATATTATAAAGCAAAAGATCCAGAAGATCTTGAACATGTTACTAAATACATCCATGGGCATAAAGATGAATATAAGTTGGCCAATTATAAGAATGATATAGACTACTCATACATAAGATGGACATTGGATACTTTGGAGGATTTTTTTACTTTTTAAGCACTTTTTATGAATCAAAAAGAATTTAAATTTTTGGTTGGAAAGAGCTTTTGTCTATAACAACAGAAAATAAAAAAATTTCTAATAGACTCAAATCAGACTATTCGATATGCCATGAAAAAACTTGAGGAAATTGTTAATGATGATATAGATTCCTTTATATGTAATAAGTAATAAAAATAATTGGTACTTTTATCGACAAGTGATATCAGAAGGGCTTTGATATATGGTGATGTAACCAATAATGATCAAGTTATAAAGGTAATAAATAAAAATTTTCATTATTTGGAATATTTGAAACAGTATAGCAAAGATGAGCTACTGAAACTACTTAGATATGGTATTTTACCAGTATTAAAATGAGGATTTTTGAGATTTATAGAGTTTAAGAGTGTTAAGCAAATGCTAACCAAAAACAACATAGTTGTTTTGATGGCTGGTGGTTTAGGCAGTAGACTTGGTAAAATTACAGAAAAATACCTAAGCCAATGTTAAGCATTGGTGAAAAGCCAATACTTCAAACTATCATAGAACAATTTTAAAACATATATGTTTTCTAATTTTTATATAAGTGTTAACTATATGGCTGACCAAATCATTGACTTTTAATAATGGAAATACATTGGATGTTAATATAAAAAGTATTTAGTTGAAAAGCAAAAAAACTAGGAACAGCTGGGTGTCTTTTGTATGCTTGACAAGGATAGTATTAGTGAGCCATTTATTTTTAATGAATGGTGATATATTGACTAATGTAAATTTTGAAGATATTTTAATTTTCATGAAACAAACAAATACGATGTAACAATTGCCACAATATCATATAACATTCAAAATACCTTATGGAGTTATATCAAAAGAAAGGCAATACTGTGCGTGATATAATAGAAAAACCGATAAAAACATATGAAACTAGTGCAGGTATATATGTTTTAAGCCCAAATGTTTTTAAAATATGTCCCCGATAATGAAAAATATGATATAACTAGCCTTTTTGATGAATTAATAAAAGATGGTAAAAATAGGAACTTATAAAATTAATGGGTATTGGCTAGACATAGGAAAACCAGATGATTTTTATAAAGCCCATCAAGACTTTGCCTGCATGTTTAAGTAATAATATAGATAAAGGAATAGCAAAATGATTAGCAATTTTGATAAGTCAAATATTTTTAAGAAAAAGGCTTCTTTTTAATACCAGGAGGAGCACATACCTACAGTAAGGGTGATGATCAATTCCCTCAGTTATCTCCGCACTCTATTGTCAAAAGGCAAAAGGTGCAAGAATATGGGATGTAGATGGTAACGAGTTTATTGATTGGGGAATGGGGTTAACGTCTGTACTGCTAGGACATGCGTATGATCCAATACTTGATGTTGTAAAAAGAACTAGACAATGGTTGTAATTTTATAAAGACCTTCATTTCTAGAAGCAGAAGTTGCTGAGTTGATATCAAATCAAATTCCCATCTGCAGAAATGGTTAAATTGGAAAAATGGTTCTAATGCCACTACTGCAGCCGTAAAACTTGCTAGGGGCATATACAGGAAAAGAAATAGTATTAAGATGTTTTTGATCAACCATTCTTTTCAATAGATGATTGGTTTATAGGTGATACTGAAAATATCTAGTGGTGTTACACAAAAGAGCAAAATCTGAAACCAAACATTTTAAATATAATGATTTGGATGATTTAAAAAATAAAATAGATGAATATAAAAAGGCAGGTATAGCTTGCGTTATATTGGAGCCAGCTGCCACAGAGGAGCCTAAAGGAAGGTTATTTGCAAAATGTTAAGGATTTGTGTGAAAAAGAGGGAATTGTTTTAATATTTGATGAAGTTGTGAGCGGTTTTAGATTTCATCCAAGAGGTGCTCAATATTTATATGGAGTGACCCCACACTTGTCTACTTTTTGGTAAAGCAATAGCAAATGGTTTTTCTATTTCGGCTTTGGTTGGTAGGCGAGATATTATGAAACTTGGTGGGCTAGAGCATGATCAAGAGCGTGTTTTTCTACTCTCTACCACTTATGGTGTGAAACTCATCATTTAAGGGCTGCTCAAAAAATATAGAAATATTAAATCAAAACAACTATGAGATTACAAAAGTATATTTGGAGTGTTGGGATAAAAAGATAGTTTTTAATAGTATTTCAGAAAAGTATTCTATTCAGGAATATGCCAAAATAATGGGAGTTGATTGCAGGCCATATTTTTTTATTTTAAAAAGATAATTTTATGAGGACACTTTTTCAGCAAGAAATGATAAAAATGGAGTTTTAGCACAATCAATCAATCCATCTTTTTCGCATAGAGATAGTGAAATTTCTCAAACAATTGAGGCATTTGAGAGGTCTTTAAAGTTGTTGGCTTTTGGCTATAGAAACAAATAAGGTTAACGATTTGTTAGTTGGGCCACCCATCAAGCCAGTGTTTAGAGTAATTAACTAAAATTGAAATTATATAAGGAACAGCAGTGTTAAAAAGATAAAAGTAGTTGTCGTTACTGGTGGAGCTGGACTTATTGGTAAAGAATTTATAAAAGCTATTGTTGAAAATAATGGCATAGCTATTATCGCGGATATAAATGAAAAAAATAGGACAAGAGGCAAAAGAGGCACTATCTAAAGAGCTAAATTCAAAAATATAGACTTTGTGAAGCTTGACATCACGTCTAAAGACTCTTTGGAGGCTTGTATAAAAATATTTGCATAATAAGTATAAAAGGATAGATGCACTAGTAAATAATGCATACCCTCGAAACAAGAACTATGGAAGGCACTTTTTGATGTTGAGTATAGTGACTTTATAGAAAAATTTGGGACTAAATTGGGTGGTTATTTTCGCCGCATCTCAGCAGTTTGCAAGATATTTTAAAAGAGCAAGGAGTATGGAAATATCGTAAATATATGCTCGATCTATGGTGTGGTTGCTCCAAAATTTGAAAATATATAACAACACAACAATGACTATGCCAGTTGAATATGCTGCCATAAAAATCAGGACTTATACACCTTACTAAATATATGGCAAAAGTATTTTAAAGGGATGAATATAAAGGTAAATGCGCTAAGTCCTGGCGGTATATTTGATAACCAGCCAGAGCCGTTTTTGGAAAAAATATAAAGATCAGTGCCTAAACAAGGGCATGTTAAACAATAGTGACTTAAAAGGCACCTTGGTCTATCTGCTAGAGTGATATGAGTAGGTATGTAAATGGTCAAAAAATATCATAGTTGACGATGGGTTTAGTATATGATAGTGCGCTATAAAAAGAGGATCGTGAGAATTACTGAAGCTAGATGGCAGGAATATATCTTAGAAAATATTCACAGCCCAAGATATCTAAGCTCATATCTGGACTACATGAAATTTTTATTCAAAGATATACTTAGTGATGAAAGCTTTGTGGTTGTTGAGAGCAACAAGTGTGTTGAGATTTGTTTTTTTGCCAGTAGAGCAAGCAAAATGGCGTTGTCTCTATATCTTTGTCTGGATATTTTTACAGTTGCTCCGCTTGCGATAAGCGATAGAGTTTATGACATAGTTTTTAAAAAGAATTTTTGAGATAAGTAAGAGCTATAATGTTGGTAAGATAATGTTTTATTTGGACTCTTTGGTTATGGAGTTTTTTAACAAATACAACTATCTTATCAAATATGGCTTTATAGATGCTACAGGGCGAGCAACTGCGTGCTTGATCTTTGTGGTGAAAAAGCACTTTGTGGTCAAAGACTAAAGAAAAACGATACAAGTCATCCATAAATGCAATTTTTAAAAATAGTGAATATGACTTTTGTTGTAGTATCTAAAGAAAATCCAAGCTACGAAATCCATGAGGCATATAGAGAGCTTCACAAAAAGGCTGCTGGCAGAGAAACAAGACCTAAAACAACCTTTGATAAGCAGTATGAAATGCTACAAAATGGCAATGCTACTATTATAGGATTAAGATATAAAGGCCAATTTATAGGTCTTTGCTATTTTTACATACGAGCGAAGTTGTTGTATATATGAGCGGTACGGATGATCCAGAATTCACAAATATGAGAATTCCTATATACCACGCCATTTTTGCAAAAAGCTACCGAGTATTTTCATGATATGGGTTTTAAGCATATAGAGTACTCTCAGCCTGCGGGGTATAACTTAGTGGATGGTTTTTAGACTATTTAGACGAAAAACAGATAAATATAGCACATTTTAAAAGAGGTATGGGTACAAAAATGGTGCCACTATTTCGGGGTGTAAAAATACTTTGATGAAAAATTTACTCTTAAAAGATATAGATAGTTTTAGAGAAAAAGTGGTAAGAGAGTTATAAAATGAAAAATATTATTCATTATTGGTACTAGGCCAGAAGCCATTAAAGATCTTGCCAATATATATATAAGAAATATAATAATTTGATACAAAAAATATGTATAACTGCACAACACAGAAAAAAATGCTTGATGATGTAATGTCTTTTTGGAGTCAAGGCAGACTATGACCCTAGACCTTATGCGGCAAAAATCAAACACTAGACGAGCTAACATCATAATTTTACTAGGAGTATCAAGTATACTAGATGAATTTAAGCCAAATTTAGTATTTGTTCATGGCGATACAACGACTTCTTTTGCTGCATCGCTGGCGTCATTTTATAAAAAGATAGACGTGGCTCATGTAGAGGCTGGACTTAGAACTTATGATATTTATTCTCCATTTCCAGAAGAGGTCAACAGACAGCTAACTTCCAAAAATAGCAAAGTATCATTTTTGCACCGACATTGCTGGCTATGTAATTTATTAAGAGAAAGTATAGATGAGGATAATGTTTTTTGTAGTAGGTAATAGTGTAATAGACGCGCTATTTTTTTACGCTAGATAAGTTAAAAAAACACAACTCCTTGCCTAGATTACACGCCAAGTGAAAGAAAGAAATTTATCCTTATAACTGGCCATCGTAGAGAAAAATTTTTGGTGATAATTTTTAAATATATGTAACTCAATAAAAGAGTTAGCTTTTAAATATAGTGATATGGATTTTGTTTATCCGTTGCATCTTAATCCAAATATATGCGAGCCAGCTAAAAAATATTATCTAGATATAAAAAAATGTTTATTTAATAGAGCCACTTGAATACAGAAAACTTTTCGTATGTCTCATGTCAAAGGCATATATTATTTTTGACTGATAGTGGCGGCATACAAGAGGAGGCACCAAGTTTTGGCAAGCCCGTTTTGGTTATGCGTAATAATACAGAAAGACCAGAGGCTGTAGAGGCTGGAACTGTGAAGCTTTGTTGGCACTGCAAGAATTGTAGATGAAGTTTGTAAAGCTTTGTAGAAAAATATTGATGAATATAACAAATTTGGGAAAATTTAAAAATCCTTACGGTGACGGAAAAACATCTAGTAAAATTATGAAATAATTGAGTCTCTTTTGTGAGTACTTTTTATATCTTATTTCTTGCCCCATTTAATTCTCCACAAGCCATACAGATAGGAAGATTGTTGAGGTATTTTTTTCGTTATCAGGGCAATATGAAATAACTGTAGTAACTGCACGTTTAAAGAACGCCTCGGTAGATAATAGTTTATACCCAGATATTTTTGATAAAGTAAAAGAGGTCATATATATAGAAGATGTAGTAAAAAAATAAATACATCAAATATTTTTATTGGTATGGTTTATGCCAAGTATTTATAAAGACACCAGATGAATATAAAAATGGCATAAAAAGCATATCAAAAGCTTATCTCATAATTTAAAAAGTGGTGATTTTGACCTAATACTAACATTTTCTTTTTCCTTTGTCTACAAATATACTTGGCAGGCAATTAAAAAGAATATTTTGAAATGCAAATGGGATAGCGCACATCAGTCTGATCCATGGACCGATAATATTTTTTTAATGGCTACAACAAAGGCATAAATCAAAAATGTTGCTTTAGAAAAAGAATGTTTTGATGCCGCTGATAAGATCATATTTACTTCCATAGAGACACAAGATTTTATACTAGCAAATATCCGATTCTGTCTAGTACATTCTCTATTTTAGAGCACTCAAATGATCCTAGTCTATATCCAAGAAAAGATAATGTACTTGGCGGTACAAAAAGATAGTGCGATATATCGGTGGTTTTTATGGTGCTAGAACACCAGAGCCGCTATATAAGGCAATATATAAGCTAAAAGAAAGACGAAAAGAATATAGATTTTATCTTTGAGATATATGGTTTTGGTAGATCTATAACAAATTATTAAAAAAATATGATATAGCGGAATATGTATCATTTAAGGGAAGCGTAAGTTATCTTAAAAGTTTAGAGCTGATGGTTGGTGCTGATTTGTTGGTTTTGATAGATGCTCCAAGCGAGCATAAGAGTATATTTTTCCATCAAAGCTAGTAGATTACATTGGTTCTCAAAACACCTATTATGGTTATATCCCCAGATGGAGCAAGCAAAAGAGTGGCTGAAGAAAAATGGACTTACTTATTTTGATTTAAAGCGAAACTGATAGAGATAGCTGATTATTTATGTAGTGGTTTGGGGTCTTAGCCAAAAAGTATGGTAATGTATACGACATTAATGACGTTGTAAAATAAATTGTGAGTATTGTTGGTGAATAGAGGTATCATTTGACACCATGAGAGGGAATGGCGATCTTGTTTGTTTTGGCCGCTCATTTTTGACAAATAGTGTTGTCTTTTGATGATTATTCGACTACCATGCTAGGGAAATACATCGCTAAATTTTTCTTTTTGGAAATACTGGAGTAATTTTATTTTTATCTAAGTGGCTATTTGATTTACTCATCTATAGATCGTGGAAAATATAGCATTCTTTTTATATAAGAGATTATTAAAAATTTATCCGCCATACCTATTTAGTATAGCTATAGTCTTGATAATGCCATAATTTTCTATCCAGTTTACGGTATGCGTGATATATTTTGCAAATATATATCAAAGATTTTTAAATACTCCTTATATGAATAATGTTTTATTGGTCTTTACTGGTTGAGGTTAGATTTTATTTTATTATATTTATCTTCTTTCTAGGGCACTTTTAAATTCTTTGAAAGATAGAGTACTTTGCTACTACTTTTTGCTGCTGGTCAACTATACTAAGTTGTTTTTACTGGTAGCGGGAGCTGGTTTTGTTACATGGCTTTTGCTATTTTTATAGGTATTCTTTTTTTATAAGTACGTAACAAATAAAATAAAGATCGGTGTTTTATTGATTTGTTACTTTGTTGTTTTAGTATCGGTATATGTTTTTAGGGACTTAAGCTCCTTTCTTAGTGCCGTAGCATGTACTATAATCTTTGCTTTCTGTTTTTTTATTTTAATTGCACAAATCGAGTGTTAATATTTTTTTGGTAATATATCAGTACTCTTTATATTTGGTACATGCGCCAATTGGATATAGTTTGTTTTATTTTATAACATAATTTTACAGAAGACTTTGTTGCTCTTAAAATAATCTTTGTTACCTCGATATGTATTCTGATTGCTATGTTTTCATATAAATTATAGAGTATATATTTTTAAAAGGTATTAAATGAAATATTTAGTCTATGGATACTACGGATATAACAACTTGGGTGATGATTTGTTATTAGATACGATCATAAATCGTACTAAAGAAAAAGATAAAGAGGCTAGTTTTGTTGTTTTAAATAAAAAGTTCAGATAATTTGAAAGAGTATCCAAATGTATACTACTCAAACGTAAAGAGATATATTGTATAGCTCAAAAAATAAAAATATCTAAATTTTACATATTTTTAAAATGTTTAAAAACTATATTGATGAATGCGATGTATTTTTGCTTGGTGGTGGAACAATTTTTATGGATAGCAGCAAGGCTAGTTTTTTTGATGGTATATTTATCATTTTTGTATCTTATGCAAAAAAGTATTGGCAAAAAAAGGTGGTTTTGATAGGGGTTGGAATAGATATTTTTAAACAACTTCTTTTCTATTGTCTCAATGAAAAATACTAAGAAAATTCTGATTTTGTATATTGCAGAGATGCTCTATCTTTTCAAATAGCAAAAACTACATCTACATCTAATGCTTTGCTAGCTCAAGACCTAGTTTTTGGATCCCTACTGGAATAATAGTGTTTTGCGTGATGATAGTGTTGTTTTTATTGTGGACACAAAAACAATAGGCATATCATTAATTGATTATTCTGATAAATATGGTGAAAATTATATACCTGAGATTAATAATATACTAAATCACTATATTAAAAAAAGGTTTTAAAATAAAACTTTTGTCATTTCAAATCAATACAGATAAAAGCGGATAATTTATTTTTATGAGCAGCTAATACACCATGAAAATATTGAGATAGTAAATTTAAATATTGGTAATTTTTCTGAGCAATTTAATGCTCTTGACTATGTTTTTGAGTATGAGATTTCATGGCATAGTTTTGGGGGTTTTTATTTCATAAATATACTTTAGGGTATTGTACATGAAGTTAAAAATCAACAACTATGCCTAGAAACCAGAGTGAGATTATCTGTTTTTAAATGATCTGACGCTAGACAAGGTAGTAAATAGAGATTTCAGAATATCAGATGCGGAAATGTTAGCCAAGTTGGCCCTGAGCTCTGGTGCTAATTTTGATTTTATATCAAGGAGTGAAAGTCGAATATAGCTCTTTTTTTCTCCGGGTGTCTATTGTATATTTTTTTAATGAACTAGTTGACTATGCTAAAAAGAATAAATTTTTGTATAGAAAATGATGAAGTCAATTGGTTTGTATTGACAAAATACAAATATATACTTGTCACATTTAGAAAGAAATATATGTATATATGTTATCTATTTGAAAAGTATTTAATGAATATATGTCTGATGAAAAGTACTTACCTATAACCTTGATGGCTATTGCGGTAGCTTATATAGAGATATATTGACAGATAAGCATGCTTATTTTACCAAAGCTATCTTCTTATCAGATGAAAAAAACGTGTCGGTAATTTATAAAATTTGGAAAGAGTACTTAATAAAAACAATATTGATTACATTATTTTTCCAGATGTTGGATTGTGGAGGGAATGATACTTCTTGCCTTGTGTAAAGAGCTAAACATAAAGATACTTTACTATGTCAATGCAAAGAAGCATTGGTGGATCTTTTTGCAAAAATATTAATGAAGAGTACTATAAAGGTACCGCTACAAACAATGGCGGGGCTAGTGACTTTATCGCAAAAATAAAAATTCTAATAAAAAAGCCTATGAGGTTACACTTGGATTTAACCAGGCGGAATATGACCACAAAATATCAAAATATGGTAGAACTAGCCTAGAAAAAGCTAATATCATTTTTAAAAATATCGATTTATTTACGAAAAACACTATTTAAAAAGAAGATATGTCTTTCATAGTTAGGTTTAGAATGCGGTTTTTGGGCCTACTAAATAAATATAGGCGCTCAAGAAAGTACATTTTACGAAAAAAATATGTAACAGTAAAAACTATAGAAATGTTGCCAAAGAAGTTCGTATATTTCCCGTTGCAAGTAACTCCAGAATCTTCAATCAATAATTTAGAGCCATACTTTGTAGATCAGATGCGAGCCATAGATCTGTTGCTTATGAATATAACACCAGATATTAAGGTTGTTGTCAAAGAGCACCCGATTTTTGCTGGAGAGAGAAGTGAAAAATTACATAGAATTCTTTCTTGTAAACCAGGTGTGGAGATCTCTTCATTGGCTATATTAAGTAGTGACTTGATAGGTAACTCTATAATGGTATGTTCTGTGACCGGCACGGCACTACTAGAGCAATGCTTGCGCAATAAACCAGTCTTTCAGTTTGGAAAAAAACATATCAAGAGCAGTTTGGATTTGACTCTTTTAGAAGTCTAGCAAGTGATTTAAAGAGCTATTATGGGAAACGAAAGAAAAATAATATAGATTCAATCATTGCAGATTTGTATGGTGTGTTGTTTGATTTTTTTATATAGAGCAGCCAGCACAATACTACTATCAGCCAAGTCCAGTTGCATTGATGGACGCAAATTTAGATAATACTCTAAGAGCAATCTCTTTTTATAAAAAGGCATTTCTAGGGGTGAGCTAATATAATGTTTGCATCTTCTATAGAAAAGAGCTTGATCAATACTTTGTTGTACCAGATATTTTCAAAAGGTATAGGGTATGGAAAAATATCTCTTGTTTTGCATTTTTGTTTGGAACAAGCATGCAAATGGATGCTTACAATATGGCTTTAACGATACTTGATGTAACTATGTTTGTGTTAGGGCATGTTTTTTCCGTAGTTGGGATACCTATGCTGGTAAAAATCTAGAAAAATCTTTTACAGCATTTAAAAAGTTAAGCGGCTCTATATTTGTCTTTTCTTTAGTTTTGGCAGTAGTTATTATAGTTTTTTCAATATATATTTTTATGATCTAGTATCTATTTTAGCGCCAGGTTTTTGATGAAAAGAAAAAGTGCCTTGTCTTGTAAAATTTTAAATACTTTTTGCCTATGAATATAGTTTATTTTGCCATATTTTTGCTCTTATATCTTTTTAGATCACTCAAATTTATTTTCTATTTCTAACTTTTTAGATTTTTTTAATCGCTATATTTTCTGTTGCATATCTTGTTATTTTTTTATGAGTAGTGATATTGCTATCATTCCATTATCTTTGAGTGTTGCATATGTTTTTACTATATTTTTTTGCGCTTTTATTTTGCCATTAAGATCAAAAATAATTGGATTTACTGGCTCAATTTTTACACCATATATGAAAAAAATATGTATAAAAAAATATTGCCAAACTTTCGCTTTGGTTTTTAGTGCTACAACTATATAGGGTGGTGGATAAAGGGATTTGCCTCTTTGCTTGATAATGGAGCGATAAGCGCGTTAGTTTACGCTTCTATGCTTATTTCTGGTATGGGTTTTTGTCTTTGACTTTGCTTATGTATACATCACGTAAATTTTTCAGAAAAAAAGAGGACAAGGCGGTAGTATTTACTCTTGCAATTAAGCTTTATATATTTTTAACATTGCCTGTTGTTGTATATTTGCTTTTTATTCAAAAGAGTTTATCTCGATAATTTATGGAGGTGGAAAAGATTTGATAAAAACTCCATAGAGATAACAAGTTCTATTATCGTGATATTGTCGCCACTGCTATTTTTGAGCTTGGTTAACGGTCTCTTCCAAAGCCTATATCAGTCTTTGGAAAAATATGCTTATGTTATTTGTTTATCATTAATAGGGGTGCTAATAAATTTCTGTCTTAAATTATCTTTGGATAAGTAACTATGGTATTGTAGGGTATAGCTTTGGCAACTCTTGTTTCCACTAGTGTTATTATAGCCCTAAACCTGCTGATAATTCATTATAAAGAGGAATTTACATTTAAGCTATAAAAATATATTTTTGAGTTTATGAAGTATTTGTTGGCAGCGGGCACATCTTTTTGCTATGATTAGAATGCTTAGTCTGCCATTTTTGTGAGTAGTTTTTTTATTTTTTTGTCTTTAACTATGTAATATTAGTTTTGTTAAGAAATGAATTTATAATAAGAATTTATAGGATGATAAGGAAAAAGATAGTATGTGTGGATTGGCTGGATTTTGCGATTTTTAACAAAAACATGGTATGGATAATTTAATAAGCATGACAGATGTTTTTGCGGCATAGAGGTCCAAACGATGAGTGGGTACAGAATTTTGAAAAATGAAATTTTAATTTAGGCTTGGGCCACCGCAGACTATCGATACAGGATCTATCAAAACATGGGCACCAACCAATGTTTGATAAAACCGGTCAATATATTATTATTTATAATGGTGAAATATATAATTTTAAAAGAATTTTTACGAAGAACTCTTGGGTGATGGTATCAATTTAATTCTAATAGTGATACAGAGATAATACTATACTTATATATCAAATACGGCGACGATTTTTATTAAGAAACTAATTGGTATGTTTTCTATAGTTATTTATGATGTTAAAGATCAAAAAATAAAAGTTTTTATAGATAGGGGCGGGCGTCAAAACCATTTTTACTATTATTTTTAAAAATGGCTTATTCGCCTTTGCCTCAGAGCTAAAAATCTTTTTGCATTAAAGAAATAGATAAAAATTGATCCAAATGCTCTAGGACTATATTTTTCAGTATTCGTATATACCAGCACCATACTCTATTTTTGAAAATATCCATAAACTCCCAGCTGGCAATATGCTGGGAATTTGATTTAAGATCGATGTCGTATACCAAGAAACAGTATTGGAGTGTAGAGGAATACTATAATAAAGAAAAAGACAGACAAAGAGTATGAGGTTATAAAAAGAGGTCTCTGAATTGCTATCATCTGCTTTTTAAATATAGGTTGGTATCTGATGTGCCAGTTGGGATATTTTTTTGAGCGGAGGATATGATAGCTCTGCTGTTGCGGCGATACTGCAGTCAAATTCTAGTGCCAAAGCTAAAAACATTTAGTATAGGTTTTGATAATAAAAAGTACAGATGAAGCTCCATATGCTAAAAGATATAGCAAATTTCTTTTAAATACAGAGCATTACGAGTATTATAGTTACTCAAAAAGATTGTTTTAGATTTGGTGGATCAGCTTTTGTGTTATAAATGACGAGCCAATGGGCGATGTCTCTTCTATACCGACTTATTTTGTTTCAAAATTTCGCAAAAGAGCATGTATCGGTTGTTTTGTCTGGCGACGGTGGGGATGAAATATACTGGTGGTTATCCAAAATATTTTATTGGAAACAAGGTATATCGTTTATCATCAAAAGTTCCATTTTTGTTAAAAAGCAACTAAGTCGTTTTTGTTATTGCTAGATATAAAAAAATATTGGAAAAAATTTTTAAAAGCTAACCGGGCAAAAAATGACAAATTTTTCTGGAAAATTAGGAAATTTATAAATATACTTGACGCTAATGCAGAAAGTGTTTTTAAAAATTTCAAGTCAGTATTTTTTTAAAGGAAGATGTCATAAAATTCATAAAAATTATAGTTCTGAGTACAAAAACATCTTACGATAAATCTGGATGTGTAAATGGAGATTACTTCGACAAGTCAATGTGTGTAGACTTTCAAACATATATGTATCAAATTTTGATGAAAGTAGATAGAGCTAGCATGGCTGTATCATTGGGAGTCTAGAGAGCCATTTTTAGATCAGCGGATAATAGAATATTTAGCACAAGTTCCATCTAGTCTAAAGCTGAAAAATGGTCCCCAAGGGGTATTAAAAGATATTGTTCATGATTTTATCCCAAAAATTTACTAGACCGTCCAAAGCAGGGCTTTGTGCCACCTTTGAGGATTGGCTAAATGGTGACCTAAAAATTTTGTTGATGACTGCTCTAATAAAAGATTTTATTGAGGGACAAGGTATTTTTGCCATGCAGAGGTAGTTAAGCTAAAAAGAATTACATGAAGAAAAAAATCCGGATATAAATTATGGCTTTTCTTGATATTTCAGCTATGGTATAAGCAGTGGATGATAAAATGAAAGATAAAAATCAGGCTAATATTATTAAACGACTGGTTGTATGGCGGCGGCGCTAGAGATCTATAGCGGTTTTAGCCAATGAATTAGCAAAAGATCCTAGATATGAAATATATTTGGTTTTTATTAGAAGACAAGATCTCGTTTGAGATAAATTCTAATATAAAATGTATCTCTTTTTAGAGTTAGCTATAAATTTGGTATTCTCCAAAAAGCTTATAACAATTTTACTAGATGTTTTTAGGCTAGTATGGTTAATTAAGAATCTAAATATAGATGTTGTTTTATCGTTTCAACACCGCTCAAACATAATAAATTGTTTATCTAAGCTACTGTTTAAAAAGTTTAAAAAGCATCATAAGTGAAAGAATATATACGAAAGATGAGCAGGATTTTAAAAATACTTTTCTTTTAACAACGCCATAAAAGCACTTTATAATAAGGCTGATGCCATTACTTGCAATTCCGCAGATATTAAAGAAGGGCTTGCTCAATTTTATAATTGTGATAGGGATAAAATTACGGTTATAGAAAACGCTTATGATACGAAAAGCATTACTCGGCTCGGTAAAGAGGAGATAGAAACAGAGTTGCTTCCTGCTGAAAAGGAGGTTATCGTTAATGTTGGTAGACTGGACAAACAAAAAGGACAAAGAGTATCTTATTAAAGCATTTGCAATGTTGCCCATAGATCAAGCTACTGTCTTTTTATAATCGGAGAAGGGGCTTTGCGTGAGTGTTTGGAGGGCTGATTTCTGAGTTGGGGTTAAGTGATTTCTGTTTTTATTGGGGATATAAGAAAAATCCATATAAATATCTATCTAGAGCCAATATATTTGCTTTTTACATCACTATACGAAGGATATCCAAATGCGCTAGCTGAAGCGATGGTCTTTGATAATCTTAAAAATCATTTCTTTTTGATTTTAAGGCCGGATCAAAAGAGTTGATCGGTAAATGATGAGTATGGTAAAATCGTTAGAAAGTGTGATATAGTCGGATTGTCTCGAGCGATCCTGGATGCTAAAAACAGTAAAAATGTAAAGCATAAAAACTTTAAATAGTATAGAGGATTTGGTCTATGATTACAAAAAGTTATTGAGTAAATATTTGTTGTTATTTTTATGTTCTCTTGTTGTTTTTGTTGGTACTAAATTCGTTGAGCAATTTTTGCCTTTTTAATATTATGGATGTGCTGTATCAACCGCATGGACCCTAAGGGGTTACTAAAAGTATCAATATATGTTGCATCTTACTTATTTGTATTTTGCTAATCTTATATTTATCTTATTTATGAAAAAAATGGTGCAACATTTAAAATTTTTGATATTTGCATTATTTATTTTACTTAATGTGGATATTGTATATTATCTTATTGATAAGAATGGCACTGGGAATTTCTATGCCAAATAGTACTTGCCTATCATGAAAACATCTCATATATTAGGGTGCTTTTTGGGCATACTCTGGAGCAATAATAATGTCGCTGTTAATATCTGTATCTATCTTATTCGCAATAAAAAGTCATACGAAAGTATAGATATTAAATCTTTTTCTACATTCCAATTATTATGCTACCACTTTTCATTAGTGGGATCATATATGGTCTTTAATAAGTCAGCATATTCGGCATATGAGTATCCGTTTTTATGCAAAAATCCCATATGTACGTATACGCGCTAAGAGCAATGGGTATTTTGATATCAAATTTCAAAGCAAGGGATGCTTTGACTATACATCCAGACAGTGCTTTGCAAAATATAAAGAATATTATTTTAATTGTTGATGAAAGTGTAAGAGGGGATTATCTATCTATCAATGGATTTAATATACAGACCACTCCTTTTCTTGATACATATGATAATGTCGTTAGTTTAGGTATAGCTTCTTCTGGCGGTAACAACTCTGCGCCATCTCAATACATAATAAAGAAATGGTGTTCAGATGCGAGATTTGCCAGATAATAAATTCGCTACATTAGCAATTCCTAATATATTTCAATATGCAAAAAAATGCAAATTTTCACACATACTATCTAGATAGTCAGGGTGGAGTATCAGCAGCTACAAATTTTTATGTCTAGCTACGATCTAGAATACATAGATGAGTATTTTACTATTAAAGAGAAAAACCCTTTTATTATTTGGATAGAAAGCTGATACCAAAAATAAAAGAGCAATACTATCATCAAATGATCATACTTTTATTTTACATCGTGAAATATGGTTCTCATGTTCCATGGAAGATGAACTATCCAGAAAGAAATTCAGCCACCTTTCTCACCCTGTCCTTGAAAAACATGGAGTCAGTTGAGATTTAGTAATAGAGATAGGGCTATAAACACATATGTAAATAGCCTAAGATGGAGCATGGATGGATTCTTTAAAAGAATTATTAAGCAATATCTCTTTGGATGATACGATGATTATTTATACTTCTGATCATGGGATTAATATAGCAGAGAGTGGTACTACTATGCACTATGGAATGGAGCTAAATCCGCCAAAGACAACGGCAACTGTTCCTATATTGCTTTTTGCAAAAGATATCACTAGCAAATATCGGTGATAAAAATATATATAGCCATTTTATGATTTTTCCCATCCGTATTGGACTTGATGGGATATGACAAAGATGTTTATCATAAATACAACTATAGTTTTTTTAGCGATAGTGTTAGTGGAGAACAAGCTAGATCTTTTTATTCTGGTAACGTCTTTGGCAATGGATACAAAAATGTATTTTGACAGCAAAGGAGCACAATGAGTGTTACGATAATTATGCCGTCATATAACTCTGAAAGAAATTTATTATAGAGTCGGTAGAGTCAGTTCTGCGCAAACATATTCTAACATGGGAGCTAATAATTGTAGATGATTGTTCGCCAGATGATTCAAATAAGATAATAACAAAGTATGTTGATAGCGACTGCCGTATAAAATTAATAAAAATTACAAAAATAGCGGTCCAGCCGTAGCCAGAAATACGGCTATCGAAGGCTGCAAACGGTAGATATATAGCTTTTTAGACTCCGATGATGTGTGGTTTCGCCAAACAAACTTGAGACTCAAATAAATTTTTATGCGTGAGAATGATCTAAGCTTTTACATATAGCTCGTATGGACTCGTTGGGGAGGATAATGAACACTTGGGTGTCTTTTATCACAAAAGATAAAGAGTACGTATTTTGATATGTTAAAAACATGTAGCGTAGGATGCTAACTGCGATATATGACACAGAAAAAAATAGGTAAACAATATATGCCATTGATCTTAAAAAAGACAAGATTATGGATTGTGGTTGAAAATATTAAAAGCTTATTGGCGAGACTAGGGGCATTTTAGAGCCACTGGCTACCTATAGAATCGTAAAAATTCAGTATCTTCAAACAAAGTAAAAGCGATGCCAAATACCAGTGGAAAATATATGAGAGACAGAAAAAAACTAAGTTTTTAAAAAGCTATATTATTTTTGCATTTTATGCCTACAATGGGGTAACTAAATACAAATAGGCTAAACGCCCTTTTTCTCAAAAATAATTGCAATGGTTTTTGCTATTATCTTTATCTCCAGCCAAAGTGACCAGTGCTTGATGTAGTAAAAGATCATACATCAGCTTTTTGTTTGGCATCAAGTGCATTTTGCGCCGTAAGGGTAGTTTACCTGTGCCCAGCCGGTAATGCCAGGGCGGACGATGTGGCGTTCATTGTAGTAAGGGATCTTTTTTCATAGTCACGCACTAGTATATCCCATTCTGTACGTGGTCCTATTAGATGCATATCGCCACGAAATACATTGATACATTGAGGTATTTCATCCATTCTGAGTCTTGCGCATGAATTCGCCATTTGAAATACTCTTTTTATCATTTTCTTGTGTATATGGATTATGTTCTGAGTTTTCATGCATTGTTCTAAAGTTATAGCATTTAAATATTTTTGGCGTCTGGCCCAACCCTGTTTTGCAAAAAGTAAAGGCTACCAGGCGACTGTTCGTCTATCTTTTTCTTTACGTAAAATGTAAGCACAAAAAGTACCACAAGAGCATCGAGCGAGCTTACATGAGTCGATCACGCGTTTTAAGGCGTATTCAAGAGTATTGTAAGGCTTGATATCGTTTAAAAAGTTTAAGTACTACGCCATTTTTCTGGGATGTAGCACTTTTGCAGATAAATTTCTAAAAAGCTCTCTACATTTAGAAAATTGATCTTTTTATACTTAGTCTTAAACTGCAAAAGTGTGAGAAATCTCACCAGCTTGCCATCAACCGGCTTTTCGGTATTTAGTACGATCAGCCTTTGATCGCCTGATTTTATGAGATTTTTCTAGTGCGCTTCGAAGAGCTTTTGCGTCGCTATTTTCAGGGGATAAAAAGTCACCTGGCCAAATTCTTCCTAAGCTTCTCTAGCTCGAGTTTGGTGAAAGTATATTTTTCGCCAAGGATGATCATGGGCCTATCCCTTTATCTTTATTTTTAAATTTGCATTATAAAATTCGTCTAATTATACCCAAACGTGCTAATTGCATTTTTAAAAAAGAGTTAAGGTTAAAAATATGTCTCATCAAATTTCTTGCTGTGCTTGTTTTGGCGCTGATCTGTGCCATTTCTTTTGCAGCTCTCAAACACGGTTTTTGGCTCATTTCACACTAGCTCGCTCATCATCTCGATCATTCTTGGCGCCATTTTTGCAAATCTTTTCGCCAAACAGACTCAAATTTCTAAAAATCAAGCGGCGTCGTGGCGGTCGCTGGAAAGCAAGATACAAGGCTTGGCATCATACTTTTTGGCTTTAACATAAGCCTTAGCGAGATCTCAAGTGTCGGCACCATTGGCGTGATATACTCAGCTTTTATGGTATTTGCGACCTTTTGCTTTTTGCTCTTTTTGTTGCTAAAGCTTTGGGGACTTAGCAAGGATAGTGCCGTGCTCATTGGCTCAGAGGCAAGCATCTGCGGCGCAGCTGCTGTTATGGCTACGCAAAATGAGATAAAAAGCGGACGCAAACAAGCTTACTATCGCTATTTGCACAGTGATACTATTTGGGAGTATTGGCATGCTTATCTACCCATTTATCGCTAAATTTCTAGCTCTCACGCCTCAGCAAACTGGCTTTTTTTATCGGCAGCTCACTTCACGAGGTAGCCCATGTTGTCGCAACTTCAGCGGCATTTGACGCCGCGACAAGCAGCTCTGCCATCATCATAAAAAATGCTTCGCATCATCATGCTCGTGCCATTTTTGTTTTTTGCTAAATTTCTTAATTTAAGCCAAAAATAGCGGTGGCTCAAAGCTAAAAGAGCATACCATGGTTTGCGCTATTTTTTTCCTAGTGGCGATCTGCGTTAGATCTTTGCCATTTTTCCCTGAAAGTGGTGCAAATTTCCAAAGCTCTTAGCTAGCATCTGCCTTTGCGTGGCGATGTGTGCATTGGGGTTTGGGATAGATAGGAGTATATTTAAAGCGACTGGCAAAAAGCCATTTTTGCTAGCATTTTTATATTTTTTATGGCTTATTTGCTCATCGCTTGTCTTTGTTAAGACTCTTTTGCTAGTTTTTAGCTTTTGTAAAAACTCTTCGATGTTGTATTTTGCTCTATAAGCTGGGCTTAAAAAGATGTATCAAAATGTCACTAAGGTCCATCACGATCCAATCAGGCGAGCTCTCAGTGCCTATAAATTTCTCTCAAGAGGCTTTAGCTCTCTTTTAGGGTCCTCACCAAGCGAGTAAGCGTGCCTCTCACCAAGCGTAGTAGCGATAACTACGGCCTTTACGAAATAATCATCTCCACTCATATCAAACACTTGTATCTCTTCAGCCTTTTTGCGTCTAAAAATCTTAACTATACTTTCGGTGCGCTCTTGCATCGATCTTTCCTGCATCTTTAATCCTTGGTAAGGTATAATCTCATCTTTTTATCTCGCTAGGCGGCTCATCAAGCCCCTTTTGATGCCTGATCTGCGACGAGCTAACGTCGACGTGCACGTCCATTTTTTGCATGAATACAGTGGAATTTTCTATGTGATTGCGCTTGGCGATCACAAACTGCACCTAGACTGTTTTAGCTCCTCGTAGCCATGCCACTTATCAAGCGTGGCTGGGTGGTCCGCACCTATTATGAGATAGAAATTCTCTATCTTGAATTTCTCATACAAATACTTAACAGTCTCTATGGTAGGCACTGGGCGAGCTAAAGTTATCTCATAGTCTGAGATTTCGACCTTCTTTAAGCCGCCCCAAATTTTCTCTTATCCACTTTAGGCGAAGCTCTGGTGGAGCTGAAAAATTCGCTCTTAAAAAGGGACTTATAAAAGTTGGCATGATGATGAGCTTGTCGATATCAAGGCCACTTAGTGCCATTTTCACAATGCTATCGTGTCCTAAATGAACCGGATCAAAGCTCCCGCCAAAAAGTGCTAACTTCATCTATTAAAGTGCCTTGTTTATATTTGTTTTAAAATTCTTTTTGTAGAATTAGGGCGTAATTATATCAAAAGGAGCTAAGATGTCAGTTAAAGTAGCAATAAACGGCTTTGGGCGTATCGGTAGGTGTCTTTGCTCGTATTATTTTAGAGCGTGATGATGTTGAGCTTGTCGCTATTAACGACACCGCAACAAAGGGATATGACAGGTATTTGCTCAAATACGACAGCGTGCACGGCGAATTTAAGCAAGACGTTAAGGTGATAAGCGACGATTTTATAAGTAAATGGCAAAAAGATAAGAGTTTTTCTACAAGAGATCTAAAACGAGCTTAGCTACGCAGACTACGGCGTAGACGTGGTTTTAGAGTGCACTGGCAAGTTTTTAACCACTGAAAAATGCGAGCCATATCTGGCTCGTGGCGTCAAAAAAAGTCGTCATGAGGTGCTCCGGCAAAAGACGACACGGCGACATTTGTAGTCGGCGTAAATGACGATAAATACGCAGGGCGAGGGCGATCGTCTCAAACGCAAGCTGCACTACAAACGGCCTAGCTCCAGTTGCAAAGGTGCTAAATGATAAATTGGCATCGTAAAAGGGCTGATGACTACGATCACGCCTATACAAATGGTCAGAGCTTAGTAGATGTAAAAGCTAAAGACTTCCGTCGCTCACGTGCTGCAGCGCTAAATATTGGACCGACAACTACCGGAGCTGCAAAAGCGATCGCCAAAAGTGCTTCAGAGCTAAGCGGTAAGATGCATGGCCAAGCCGTCCGCGTACCGAGTCGCAAACGATCTCAATGGTTGATCTAACGGCGGTTTTAAAAAGACCGGCTAGCAAGAGGAGATAAACAGAGGCGTTTAGAGCGGGTCGCGAGTCAAATTAAAGGGATTTTGTTTGTCGATGACGACTACAGAGTTAGCGGCGACTTTTTGCACGAGTACCTTTAGTAGCATCGTAGCGAGCGACACTACGCAGGTCATCGCTGATGATATGGTGAAGGTCTTTGCGTGGTATGACAACGAGTGGGGCTACTCAACAAGGCTTGTTGATCTTGCTAAGATCGTGGCTACAAAAGTACGTTAAAGGGGTGAAAAATGAGTGATATTTTGTCGATCAACGACCTTGAGCTTAATGGTGCAAAAGTCTTTATAAGGTGCGATTTTAACGTGCCTATGGACGAGTTTTTAAACATCACTGATGACCGCAGGATCCGCTCAGCGATACCAACTATCCGCTACTGCCTGAGATAACGGCTGCGGCGTGGTTTTTGGCTAGCCACCTTGGACGCCCAAAAATGGCTTTGAGGAGAAATTTTCACTTCGCGGCGTGGCAAAAAGGCTATCAAGACTGCTTGATAGAGAGTGATATTTGCTGAAGATGTGATCGGAAATGACGCTAAAAGCAAAGGCTGCAGCTCTAAAAAGCTGGTGAGTACGATGATAGAAAAATCACGCTTTGAAAAAGGGCGAGACAAAAATGATGAAAGATTAGCAAAGAGCTTTCAAGGGTGGCGAATTTTACATAAACGACGCATTTGGCGTTTGTCACAGAGCTCACGCATCGGTTGAAGCGATCACTAAATTACATGATGAAAAAGCATAAAGCGCAGGGATTTTTACTACAAAAAGAGATAATTCGCTCAAAATTTGATAAAACATCCATCACGTCCATTTGTCGCAGTTGTGGGCGGATCAAAGGTGAGCGGCAAGCTTCAAGCCCTACACAACCTGCTTCCACGCGTCGATAAGCTGATAATTGGCGGCGGCATGGCATTTACATTTTTAAAATCACTTGGCGAGAACATCGGAAATTCGCTCCTTGAAGAGGACCTTATCGAAGACGCGCGCGGAGTACGCGTAAGGGCAGGGAGCTAGGGTGTCAGAGTATCTGCCGGTAGACGTCGTAGCTGCTCAGACATTTTTCAGCTGAAAGTGCCGTAAAAATACGTCCCAGCTCAAGAGATCCCAAATGGCTGGATGGGGCTTGATATTGGCCCTGCATCCATTGAGGCTATTTAAAGAGGTCATCGCCGATGCGCAAACCATCTGGTGGAACGGACCTATGGGCGTTTTTGAGATGGATAAATTTAGCAAAAGGTAGCATCAAAATGAGCCACGCTATCATCGACACTCACGCAACTACCGTTGTTGGCGGCGGCGATACGGCTGACGTGGTCGAGCGTGCGGGGACGCCGATGAGATGACATTTATCTCAACTGGCGGCGGTGCGAGCTTGGAGCTAATAGAAGGCAAAGAGCTACCTGGCATAAAGCCGCTTAGAAAAGAGGAGTAGGGTCTTGAAGTTTCTAGCAGATTTAAAAGTGCAACCATACAAGAGAGAGCTTTAGAGAGTACGCAAAATACTTTTAGACGCAAATTAGCGCAAATGACGACGTGAGCGTATTTGTCCCAGCTAGCGCCTCTGATGAAAAAGGCATATTTTTGAGGCTTGGGGCGCAGGAATTTCTACCCGTGCGAGGTGGGGCATTTACAGGCGAGATCGGCAAGGGCGATGCTTGATGAATTTGAGATCAAAGATGTGCTGATCGGCCACTCTGAGAGGCGTGAGATACAAAGAGGCGAGGAGTTTTTGCGAGGCGAGGTGACTTTGCTGAAAAAATGGTTGGAACGTGATCTACTGCATCGGCGAAAAATTTAAGCACAAACGAAAGCGGAGCGACCAAAAGAATTCTAAGCCGCCAGCTGAAAATATCGACCTTGGCTATAAAAATTTGGTCATCGCATATGAGCCGATCTGGGCGATAGGAACTAGCAAGAGTGCGAGCATAGAGCAGATAGATGAGGTGCTAAGTTTTTAAAAGACGAAGGCAAATGTCCCGCGCGCTTTACGGCGGAAGTGTCAATGCGACAAATATCGCTGATATCGCAGGTATAAAAGAGCTGCGATGGGGTTTTTAGTAGGCACAGCCAGCTGGGATGCGAATAATTTTCTAGGGCTTATTAGCGCGGCATCTCGCTGATAAATTTGAAACGATCTTTGCCATTTCACCCTGCGACAGGCTATCTGCCTAGCCTTGGGATGAAAAGTACTTCGAAACATTTCAAATTACCTAGCGATATATCCGCTTGTTGGTTTATTTAAATTTTCGAAACGCAAATTTAAACATCTGGAGTTGCGTGATACTGCCGCTATTAAATTTGGTTCAAATTTGATTGCAAAATTTAAAGGGAGAAATAATGATACTAAAAGGTAAAAAGGTCTGATCGTAGGGCGTTGCTAACGCCAAGTCAATAACACGGCATCGCAAAAAGCTTGTCACGATCAAGGTGCGCAGATGGCATTTACATACCTAAACGATGCTCTTAAAAAGCGTGTAGAGCCGATCGCTGAGGAGTTTGGAAGCAAATTGTCTATGAGCTAGACGTAAATAACCAAGCTCACCTAGACGGCCTTGCAGATCGCATAAAAAGCAGACCTTGGTGAGATCGATTTTTGTCGTGCATGCGGTGGCTTACGCACCAAAAGAGGCGCTTGAGGGTGAGTTTGTAAATACCACAAAAGAGGCCTTTGACATAGCGATGGGCACTAGCGTCTATTCGCTACTAAGCCTTACTCGTGCGGTCCTACCGGTGCTAAAGAGGGCGGTTCGGTGCTAACTCTTACATATCTTGGCGGACCAAAATTGTGCCACACTACAACGTCATGGGCGTTGCAAAAGCGGCACTGAGAGCTCAGTCCGCTACCTAGCACACGACCTTGGCGCTAAAAAAATATCCGTGTAAAATGCGATCAGTGCAGGCCCTATCAAAACGCTTGCCGCAAAGCGGTATAGGCGACTTTAGGATGATTTTACGCTACAACGAAGTAAATAGCCCGCTAAAACGTAACGTCACCACAGAAGACGTCGGCAACAGCGCTATGTATCTGCTAGCGACCTAGCTAGCGGCGTAACAGGCGAGGGTTCACTACGTAGATTGTGGCTACAACATCAGTGGGCATGGGCGACGTGGCTACCGACGCTGAGGGGCAACACTATCCTAGCTTGGGACGCAAAATAACCTATCTATATAAATTGGCGGGGCGGCTCGCCAAATTCTTCTTTTACAAATTTCACCATTATCACAAGGATAGAAAATGAGAGCTTTTAGACGAGCTTATAGATACAAATGAGCCAGGCTGGGCGTTGATCGAAGAGTGGCTAAGAGGCCAAAAACGACTATGAGTTTTTGCCTCGCGATGAGAGCAGGGCGCAAAGCGAGCTTTTGGGACTTCAGTTACCACTCGCTCGCCGATGGGAGCGCTTGTTTATGGGTGCGGCGGTGTTGTGATAGATGGCGGCTGGGCTGCGTGTGCTTGGCTCGGGATGTGAGCAGATGAAGCGCGAGATTTACAGCTTTAATCTTGGCAAAAAGCTTTGTGAAGCAGTGCAGATGCCTGGTTAGTTTGCTTGTAGCGGACGATGTTTTGGGCGGATTTTTCGCGGTAAATGGCGGCGCTTTTGACGGCAAAGCTGGCAACGTCTTTTACTACGCACCAGATAGCGGCAAATGGGAAGATACGCAACTTGGCTACTCGCAGTTTTATACTGGGCGCTAGTGGGGATATATCTGGACCCTATGAGCTTTACCGCTGGGATGGCTGGCGCGAGGATGTGCGTAAATTTAGCCTTGATAGGGTGATGTTTGCGTTGCCGCCACTTCTTTGGCAAGACGCCGACGTAAGGCTAAGGCTAAAAGAGATGAAGAAAGAGGGCGTTAATATCGATGAGTATTTTGCTTCTTTGTTTGAGGGGTAAGAAATAGGATCGGTTTTATAAAATTTTTAGTTTTTGACCAAATTTGCAAATTCCATTCACTCACAAGAATTGACTACTGAAATTGGCTTCACTTACCGTTTAGCTCAAATTTCTAGAGCCGAAATTACTTGTTCATGAGTACTAAAATTGTCTGGTGCTCACCGATATACAAACGCATGCAGTGCGCCAGCACGATTACATGCCCCTCTAACGTGCGAGGGATTTACTTCGACTTCATCTCGTAACTGCAAGCAGACGAGGGATCTAAAAGGAGATAAGGGGACGGCCTCGTAACTCGAGTCCCTTGTCTCCCTTTTCGAATAAAAAGAGCTTATAATTTAAAGTCGTGATTTCAAAAAAATAGAAATGTACTATTTTGCATTTCCCAAAATCTTACTCACTGCCTTGAGCAGACTACTCATTGGGTGCACTTCGTTTAGCACCTAATTTAGAGTCGTGATATGCTCGCTCATAAATTTACATTTAAATCGCAGATTTTCAAAAAATAAATTTACTAAGCACTTTTAAGATCATAAAACGCAAATCTTTACATATCCAAAAATTTAAATAAATATCCTAAAATAACCAAAAATTAAAAGGAAATTTCATGCAAAATAAGCTTTTTACGCCGCTTAAGATAGGTGGCATCGAGATCAAAAAACCGCATTATCATGGCTCCGATGTGTGTATGTACGAGGGTCAAAAAGAGGACGGACGCCCAAGGTGCTTTCACAAGCTACATTACGCTACAAGGGCGATCGGTGGTGTCGGTATGATCATTGTTGAGGGCAACGGCTGTTGAGGGTACGTGGCAGGATCACCAAAAAGACCTTGGACTTTGGGTGACGAGCAGATCGAGAGCTCACGCGGAGCTAGTAAAGGGCTGCGCTAAATATGGCGCCAAAATGGCCGTTCAGCTAGCGCATGCTGGCAGAAAGGGCACTTGCGAAAGGCATCGTTGCGCCAAGTGAGATCAAATTGCGAGGAATACGCCACGCCAAAAGAGATGAACGCGCAGGATATCGCAAAATGTAAAGCAAAAGCTTTGTGGATGCCGCAGTGCGTGCAAAGAGCACAGGATACGAGGGCTGTGGAGATCCACCGCGCGCATGGATATTTGATAAATCAATTCTTATGTGCTGGCACGAACAAGCGAGATGACGAATACGGCGGTAGTTTTGAAAACCGCACAAGACTACTGCTTGAGGGTACAGAGTGAGATAAAAACTCACGTTGATATCACAGTTGGAGTGAGGATAAGTGCAAGTAGCTGGCTTAAGGGCGACTGGGATGTGGAAGATAGCGTAAAGCTAGCGCGTGAGCTAGAGAAAAATGGGGCTGATTACATCCACGTCTCAGCTGGCGGAGTTTACGCAAATGTCGATGCTGTGCCTACTACGCCTCTTTATCAAACTGGCTACGCAAAAGCTGTGAAAAATGCAGTTAAAATTCCAGTCATCGCAGTCGGTCTCATTACAAAAGGCAAGCGAGTGCGAGGCATTGCTACTAGCGGCGATGTCTGCGACGGCGTAGCACTCGGCGAGGAGCTACTTAGAAATCCTTACTTCGCCTTTGGCGCCATGAAAAAATTCGCGAAAATGACAAAATAGAAAACGCCTATAAAAGGGCGTATTAAATTTTTCATGGCAAGGCTCTCACCTTGCCAAATTTCACTTTTCTTAAACAAAATATCCAAAGTGCCCATTGCTATTTTTCTACACAGCAAATGAGTATATATTTATAGCTATAAAATCGCATTTATTTTAAGTTTTTACCTAAAATTTATATTTAAAATTATAATATTCAATCTCAAAATTGGATTATAAACTAAAATAGTAATTTTAATAATCAAATTAGGAGGAGAGATGAGATTTAAGGGCTTATTTAAGCTTTCTCTTGCAGACTAGCGTGGCAGTTTGTGCAAACGCAGCAGGCGAGAGCGTGCTAAGCAGTGTTGAGGGTGACAAGTAGCAGTGGTGGATACGGCGTTGATGACATCAGGATTCAACTAGAAACGCTGGTCTGGCAAAAGACGTGATGAGAACATCCCTGGCGTTTATGTGGGTGGCACAAACGGCATGAACCAAAAAGTTACATGAGAGGTGTAAGTGATCGTGGCCTAAATATCACGGTAGATGGCGCAAAACAAAATGAGAAACACCTTTCACCACAACGCCGACTTGTTGATCGATCCTGATCTTATAAAGGCAATAGACGTAGAGGTTGGCTCAAGATCAGTCGTAAATGGCTCTGGTGCGCTTGGCGGCTCGGTCGCTTTTAAAACGGTCGACGCAAGGGACTTGCTTGAAAAGCGGTGAGAAGATTGGCGCAAAGATAAAGACCGGATACGCCTCAAATAACAGCGAATTTTCTCAAGGCCTTATGCTCTTTACCGCCCCAGTTGAAGGGCTTGACTTCATAAAGTCGCGATAAACCACAAAGGTTACGACTACGGCAAAAAGTGGCAATGGCAATAAAATAGGCGGCGACGGAAACGACCTTAGCTATCTTCTAAAAGCTTGGCTATAGCTTCCTTGACGCGCATAGAATTTTCTATCTCTATAGAGCATAATGAATTTAAAAGGTATTTATCCATTTAGAGCAGAGATTTGGTAGCTGGCATAATGGAGCAAAATGTCGATGACTACCGCAAATACGAGCGTGATACGACAACGTTAAAGTATGAGTATAAACCAAGCGATCTTTTTAAATTTGGAGGTAACGGCATATAATACCGAGCACAAAAGATGATCCTGTCTTAAAATTACTGAGCGTAAAGACAAATGGCATAAATGCAAAGGCTAAAGGGTGTAGTTGAGAGCGGCGATTTAAGGCAGACTTTTTAGATATGGCGCTGAGTTTTATCAAAGTAAAAATTTCAACAAGCCAGACAATCGCTACCCAGAAAAGGTAAATAACTACTCTATCTACGCAGAAGATGCGCTAAATACAGCTCGCTAACTGTTACTCCTGGCATAAGATATACACATCACGAGCTAAAAAAGCTATGATGGCAGAGCTGGAAATGTAAAGAGCTACACCTATAGAAATTTAATGAATTACACCAGCACTTGCACTGATTATGAGATCATTAAAGGTTACACGCATTTACAAAGCTATGCAAGAGTCTTTAGAGGGCCTGACGTTATGGAGTCGATGTATGCAAGTAGAGGCAGTACGAAGCAAATAAAGATCTAAAAAGCGACAACTGGCAACAGCTATGAAACTGGGCTTAAATATCATGGTGATATAAAATGAAGTTAGCTCATATAGCCTCTCTGCAAAATATTTCATGACAAAATATAGAAAATTGTAGTAGTTGATAACAACGCAGCAAATGGAGCTTTAAAGAGGATAAACGCTGGGGAGCTGATATAAGCGGTGTCGAGCTACTTGCAAGGGGCTAAATTTGAGACGCACTTAGCCTAGCTACTAGCTACACTCATCAAAATGTAAAATATAAAGATAGAGTCACAAACCCAGCAAGGGGCGGATACTACACTTCAAACATCATCGGCTACCGCGATCGGGCGATAAATCACATTTAACGCAGAGTACGCATTTTTCTAGCATCGATACGCTAATAGGCTACAACCTAATCTACTTTGCCTCGAAAAATACCGTCTCAGCTGGCAATGATAAGAGCGCAAAGATACCAAGCTACGCAGTTAGCGACATCTACGCTACCTATGCATAGCGCGGCGAGTAGAGGTAAAGGGCTAGAGATAAATGCTAGGGATTACAACCTATTTAACAAAGCATATGCTTCTGCAGTCACAAAGGATGGCTGACTATACAGGCAACTCAGACTACGTAGACTGGGAGCCAGTACCCTAAGGTAAATGTCTCTTATAAATTACTAGCTTTATGGCAAGGGTGAAAGCCTTGCCATTTTCACTACACAGCCTATTTTTCACACCTCGCTTTTTGCTGTTTTGATTTTCAAATTTAATATAGTATCATTTGTGTAACTAAACTTTCAGGGAGAAAAATGAGGCAAAAGCACTTTGAAGTGGCAATTGTTGGAGCGGGCATTAGCGGGACGGCACTCTTTACGAGTTGGGCTGCATTTAGCGATATAAAAAGGTCGCGCTCTTAGAAAAATATGACGGCGTAGCGACGCTAAATTCAAGCGGCAAGGGTAACTCACAGACCATCCACTGCGGCGATATCGAGACAAACTACACATTAGAAAAGGCCAAAAAGGTCTCACAAGTGGCAAATATGCCAGTAAAATACGCTCTAAAAATACAACTTAGAGGGCAAATATATGTTTGCTCATCAAAAGATGACGCTAGCTATCGGAGACGCCGAAGTAGAGCGCATCAAGGAGCGATATGAGAGCTTTAAAGAGCTATTTCCTTATCTTAAAGGTATGATAGAGAAGAAAGTTAAAGCAGATCGAGCCAAATGTCGTTTTTGACGCAAATGGCAATGAGCGCCCAGAAAACATCATCGCCATTGGCGCGCAAAATAGCCAGTTACGACGATGGACTTTGGTGGCGTGGCCGATCGCTCGTGCAAAATGCGCTAGAGTAGGGCGGAGATGGCTATGAGATCAGCCTAAGTTCAGAAGTGACTGATATGAAAAAGGTGGGCGATACATTTCACATCAAGATAAATGAGGGCGAAGTTATCACTGCAAACTACGTCGTAGTCGATGCTGGAGCGCACTCGCTATTTTTAGCTCACAAGATGGGTTACGGCCTTCATCTTAGCACCTGCTGCCAGTTGCTGGAAGCTTTTATTTTGCTAACAAGCGCCTACTAAACGGCAAAGTCTATATGGTGCAAAAACGACAAGCTACCATTTGCCGCACTCCACGGCGACCGACATTCTAGCTAATGGCAACACTCGTTTTGGTCCAACAGCCCTTGTCATACCAAAGCTTGAGAGATTTCACGGAAGTTCTAGCTTTTTGACTTCTTAAAGTGCTTAGAAATTGACAAAAACGTCCTTGACGTCTTTACAAATTACTAAAGACGATGACATCAGGTCGTATATCCTAAAAATTTCTTGTTTGAAGTGCCATTTGTCAACAAAAAGAATTGTCAAAGACGCCAGAAAGATCGTGCCAAGCCTAGCGAAAAACGACCTAAGCTATGCTGTACATTACGGCGGCGTAAGACCGCAGGTGATCGACCGCAACAAAAAGGCTAGAGCTTGGCGAGGGCAGCAAGATAAGCACGAGGCGAGGGCATAAGCTTTAACATGACGCCAAGTCCAGGGGCTACTAGCTGTTTTGAGACGGCAAGGGCTGATATGGAGAAGATTGTAAGTTCTTGGGGCAGAAAGCCCTCGACGAAGAAAATTAACGCCGAGTTTTTGGGTAGGAAATGAGAGTATTTGATATTTTTAAAAAGGTGCGGATATGCCAAAAACAGCGCAACAAAGAAAAGATGAGAACATAAAAATTACTAAAACAAGAGGGTGTGGCGGTGCTTGAGAGCTTGCCGCTTCGCTATGAAAATATTGAGGTTACGCCAAGAGACGTGGACGAGATAGTAAGGCGCGCGAGTTTGTTCATTTACGGTGATAATGTGTGCTTGCACGATCCGCGATGAGAGGCTCTTTGGGCGAAGAAAATATGGCGTGGGCAAAGAGCTTTTTGAGGTGCAAGCTTACGAGGGACTTAGCGTAAAAGAAAAAGAGGTCGTTGAGGATAGAGCTGATATGGACACGGCTGTGAATATGGGCTGGAAATATGAGTCGCTATGGATCTTGCTTTGGGCGCTTGGCATAGCTGAAGATATCGGACAGATGGATAGAGTAGCGACTGCGAGTTTGTGATGGATGTCTTTAGAGAGGGCGGGCTAAAAAGCCGCTCAAAGCTTCGCAGTATGGATGGTACAAGCAAGCTTGACCTGGTTTATCGCTACCACTGGGCGTGCGTAGATGCTAGGTAAATGGCAAAAGGTGGCTGGACTTGACGAAGAAGTCGTTATGGAGAGGCGCGCAGGGCTTGAGTGGCTATCTTTGCAAAAGGGCAAGAAAAATGACGACCTAAGTGCTGGATTTAACGCTTGGGACTATCCTGATCTAAACACTTGATAAGAATTTTAAGCTCATTTGAGCTTAAAAATTTATTTTAATGTAAATGCTATCGGAAAGCGAAGATAGCGGTCTTCTTTTTGGTTTTGGAAACTCAGAGCTTGCTTTTAAGATATTTTCTATCGCCCTTTATCAAGCGACTCAAAGCCTGAACTTTTTAGTGACCTTTAGCTCATCTATCTCGCCGTCCGTTTTAAGCAAAAATCTAACTTCAACAACGCCTTGGTGTCTCCATGCGCCTTGCGTTGCTAGGGTGAGTTTTTGTGTTTTTAACAACACTATGACCTTGCTAAAGTCCTCGTCGCTTTGTGCGTTTGATAAATTAGCTCTTGCGCTACTTTTTGAGTAGAGTCTTTGCGGTGATAGACTTGTTGTTGCTGGTAAATTGTATTTACAGCAGGGTGCTGGTGTCGTGACAGGAGATGGCGCTGGTTCTGCTTGAGGCTCAGGCTTTGGCTCAATTTTTGGCTCAGGGCGAGGCTCAGGGTTTAGGTTCTGGCTTTTTCTCCACTTTTTTGGCTCTGGTTTAGGCTTTTTCTATCTTTTTAGGCTCTGGTTTAGGCTCAGGCTTTGGTTCTACCTTTGGCTCTGGCTTAGGCTCTGGTTTTGGAGGCTCAGGTGGTGGCAGCGGAGCTGGTGGTGTTGGTTCAGGTATTAGCACTTGCTCAGCTATCTGCCGGAGCCGTGGTCTCTGCTACAAATGACTGCAGAGATATCTTGATAGGCTTTGCTCGCTCACTTTTTATCTCAAAGTGGTGATGCACCATGATAAAATAAAGCGCCACGCTATGCAGCAGCAGAGACAACTAGGCCGAGTATAGTTTAAATTCTATTCAGAGACTGTTTGGATTGCAAAGTTTTCGTGTCCCTTTTTCTTTTTAATATATCTATGACCTTCACAAAGCTCTCAAATTGGCGTTTTTGTCGCTTTTTAGCTGCACTAAAGTCTTAGATATCAATGGCATTTAGCTTATCTTTCAGCTCATCTTCCGAAAATTTCCGCGTCATCTAGAATTATTATCTTTATCGATAACGACACTCACTTTTTCTCATCCTCTTTGATCTGCTCTGTGCTGCTCGCACTTGGTAGATCGACTGCGATCTTGCCCTGGGCGATGAAGGTCGAGATGCTTAGCACGATGGCTAGCAAAACGAGCATGATATCGATAAATGGGACGATATTTAGCCCATCTTTTTATTTAGACGCATTTTTGGCCTTGTATCTGTTTATCATGACATCGACTTTTCTAACAAAGCCGTTGTAGATCATAAGTGTTGGGATCGCCACAAGTAGGCCAAATGCGGTCGCTTTTAGCGCCAAAGATAGGCCAATCATAATACTTTTTGTATCGATGCCGCCAGCCATACCCATGTCGTAAAATGTGATCATTATGCCAGCAACTGTGCCAAGAAGCCCGATATATGGGGCGTTTGAGTAGAATGATATAAAAGTGTGGTTAGATACTTTGTTAGCGCCTCATCGAGGCTCTTCGATGTTTTTGTAGCTATTTATATCTGCGCGTGAGTAAAAATGATACGCTCTATCGTATACAAAGCACAAAAAAAGCTCATAATGCCCAAAATACCGATGATTATATAGTCAATGTTGTGTTTTAAAAAGTTCCATAATGCCTCTTGTTTTTAAAATTGAGCGTGATTATAACTATATTGATAGTTAATGTCAAATATATTGTAAAAATGTAATCTAAAAATATTTTATAAGAAGAAAAGGTAAAGAGAATAGATCTGAAAATTAGCGCAAATCTGCGTTATTAATTATATTAATTACGATAGATAAGCGCTAAATTTTACTAACTTGATAATTGTTTTTAATATAAATATATAGCTAAATCTCTAGCTCTTTTTACCACATGTGCATTTAGTGCCATTTGCATGTGGTGTAAAAATACATTTTGATAAAATCGCCACTATGCCATGGAGCGTCGTAGGTTTTGGACTAAATTGCAGGCACGATGATCTCCCTTTTTAAATTTCTGCTCATTTGCGCTAAGTTTTGGGTGAGAGACAAGCTGATAGATGCACATATCGGTACAGTCGCCCATAATGACAAAAGCTATCACGTTACTTATAAATTATTAAATTCCTGCGAGTAAAGCGATGCTAAGTGAGTTTTTATAAAAAGTCTTCATCTCACTAAAAAGTCTAAATTTCGTAGCTCATCAACTGCCTGTGCTTCATTTTGCCCTTTTTAAAAGCATGAGGCTGGAAAGCTCGCAAACTCAGCCAGATTGGCTCATGAGCATCTTGGATGAGGGATGTAGTTTTTAAGGTCAAGTTGTCCCTTGCTAGCCTAAAAGTCTCTGCTATGCCCTTTGAGAGCTCACCCACACGCTTGCTAGCTAGTGCGCCTTCACAACAAAAAGCCATTTATCATATCAACGCTTATAAATGCCACTTTTTCGTTGCCATCTTTAAAAACTTTCACTTCACATTAAGCGCTTTTGAGGCCATTTTGCCACGCATTTAGCTCATCTAAATTCCTCATCACTTCCTCCTTTATAGGTAGAATTATACAAAATGTCTTTGGCTCAAGGTTATCTCTATCTTGCCCTTGTGCGCCTCTATTATCTGCAGGCAAAGGTGCAGTCCTAGAGCCATTGCCCTTTAGTTTGCTTGTCTTAAATGGCTCAAAGACGATGTTTTTCATTTTTATAGAAACTCCGCTGTCATAGACTATAAATTATGCTCGCTTGGCGTCTTTTCGTAGCTTAGTCTCACCACACCTTCGTCGTTTTCGTCCTCTTCGGTGGCGTCTATGGCGTTAAATAAAATGTTTTGAAAGACCATCGCGATGAGGTCAAAGTCGCCCACTATAATGGGCGTCAGGAAATTGGCTCAAAGCTTATCTCTTTTGAATACTCATAAATTAAGCGCCTCTTCGCACTCACTTTTTGATGTCTAAAAAGTTCAGTGCTTTTGGCGTGATGCTAAGCCCTTTTGTAAAAGAAGTGTGGCTTTGATGATGCGCTCAACCCGCCAGATCCCCTTTTGTATCTGCTCGACGATGGGCAGAATGCGAGCTCAGCCCTTTTTTAAAAGTGTGAATTTAGTAGCAGATAGAGCCTATTGGGTTTCTTATCTCGTGAGCTAGGATGCTGTTGCTACTTGACCCATCGAGGCTAGGCGCTCGGTGCGTTTTTCCTGCGTTATATCGGTAGCTGAGATGATCTTTTTATCATCTTTTACCACCTTTTTACTAGATAAATTGTAGAGCCAAAGTTTTAGTTCGCCCTCGTCTTTTGGGATGAAATTGGCGCTTTGCCAGCTTTTGTGCCTCTGAGTTTTGCAAAGAGTATTCATCATTTTTCATCAAGCACCCAAATGGCATTTGGCAAAATTCCACGATATCTTTTATAAAACCTTGCAGACCCATATAAGAAGCAGTCAAATTACTATACTCACGCTCTATCAGATGGGTCTGCTCTATCAGAGCTTTTTAGGCCATTTTGTATATCGATATCACTCACAGCAACTCCTCATAATCTTTTTATCTCATAAAAGCCTAAGTCGCTCATCTTTTTAAGCCCAAAAGCTCTTTGCTAAAAGCCACTTTTTGAAAAGCGCCACGATATCAGGCTTTATGCCTAGCCTTCACGCTTGTGAAGGACTAAATTTAAGACATTTTTGCAAAATTACTCGCTCTTTATACTTTGCTTCGCCGACTATTATCTTGCCATTTTATGCTAAAAAAGCATGTCTAGCTCTATATTTTGCTCCAAAATGAGCTTAACAAAATGCCAGATTAAATCAAGCTTTTTAGCCATTAGCTCGCCGCTTAAAAAGCTCAAATCCAAGGCTTGCGTATTCATCAAATTCTCTTCTTATAAGCTCTAAAATTTCTTCACTCCTGCCCTCTTTTAAGAGGCTGGTAGCTCGATAAATCTAAACCAAAACATGAAAATGGCTGTTGAAGTGAGATTTTATATCCTCTATCTTATAAGCTCGCTCGCTCTTTTTACATTGGCGCTTGTTTTTACTCGTGGCTTTTCTTGGCTCTTTTCAAGCACTAAAAATCCTTGCTAAAAGCTTTGCATAGACCCTATTTGTCATGCTTTAGGGGCAGAGTACATTTTATTTCTTCAAATTTTCTTTCTGTCGCTTCTAGCAAGCTTAATGAGACCATATTTAATGGCCTCGTCGCTGTCTCGTCAAAGTAAAACCTAGCCATCAAATATAATCATCTAAAATTTTCAGCCCTGATCGCCTCAAAAACATCGTAGTATGAGCCCTTTAATAAAAAGTCATCAAAAACAAGATGAGGTACATAACTTCAGCAATACCAAGGTGCTTCATCCGCTCAAATGTCGATTTTATGGCTGAAACTCGTATCCTTTGTGTGGCGGATTGTGGCATATTTTTAGTAATCTAATTATAATCACGCAAAAAGCTAAAAGGCTAAAAGTTGGTAATTAGAGCATTAGAGAGATATTATTTTAAAAAGGGATACATTACTTCGACTACACCGCCTCTGGGCTTGCGTATAAACCCATCGAGAACGAGGTCGCTGATATCTTAAAACCTACGCCAACACGCACTCGCTAACATCCTCAAATGCTTATAAAACGCAGACATTTTGTATGATAGCCGCTAGAAGCGAGCTAAAAGCGATTTTAGGGCTTGATGATGAGCTTTTATCATAGCCATACGGGATATGGCGCCACTGGTGCGATCAAGAAAGCTCAAGAGCTTTTGGGACTTTATGTGTACTCAGCTGCTAAAAGAAGGTTTGATCTAAAGCCAAACAACGACTGCACCTAGTCATACTGCTTGGCCCATATGAAGCACCACTCCGACGGGATCAGCTTTTACCGAGGCACTTTTACTGCGAGGTTGAGCGCATCGGACTTGCAGACGGCAGACCTCGACCTATCTCACTTGGAGCACGATTTTAAAGATAAAACGCAGGGCGCGAGATCATCGCTAACAGCTTTCAGCTTGCGACCTCCGACGTCACAGGCGTCTCATAAGCGACTACAAAGCTGTAATTTCACACGCTTGCTAAAGCAGGTAGCGGCTACGTGGCGTACGTTTTGACGTGGCGAGCCTGGTGCCTCATGCATTTAGACCGCGACTACTGACGCGCTCTTTATCTCGCCGCATAAAGCTTCTTGCGGAGTTGGCGGTCGTGGGCTACTGCAAATCAAAAGTGCTAGCAAATGACGATGTGCCAAGCTTTGCGGGTATGGTGGCACGGTAAGCTATGTGAGCAAAACCTGCATATATTTTAAAGGATCGCAGGCACTTGAGCGCAGGCTGGCACACTCGCCCATTTTGAGCTTATACGTGCAAATTAGCTTACAAGCCAAGAGAAGAGATAGGCTTTGCTACCATTTATGAAAACGAGAGCGAGCTTGAAGGAATACTTTTGCCAGGTTAAGGGAAATCCCAGAGCTAGTTAGCTACTGCGGCATAATTTAAGCGCCTTGCGATATTTTCGACACAATGTGAAAAACGTAGCTCCACATGAGCTTTCCAGTACTCTAAGCAAGAGTATGGCATACAAACACGTGTGCTGGCTGCTCATGCGCAGGCTCATATGGCACACGATCTGCTAAAAGAGGATCCAATGTCACCCATTACAAGCCAGGGCTGGGTGAGGGCGAGCCTGCCACTATACGCATACCTTTGAAGATATTGATTATCTGCGAGCGCGATCAAGAAAAGCATCGAGATACACGCACTTTCAGTCGGCAGGTCAAAAGACCGCTGACGTAAAAGAGAGATTAAGAGTGGGTGCGTGGGTGAGTATCGTTTTTGATAGTTGCAGGGAAGCGACAGCGTCGGTGGTGCAGGCGTTCAGGCGGATATAGCCGCGAGCATCGGTTGCTTTCTGGCGCAGCGTCATCACGGCCGTGACCGCGCAAAACACAAATGGCGTTAGCAGCAGTGGCCACCGATGCCTGCTAGCATGGTAAGCGCAGTTTGAGATGAATGCTGGCCGAGAAAGCTTGACATATGAACGCTGTGAAGGGTTGGCATGCTCTTTTAACGAGGATAATAGCCCGTCAGGCGCGTTTTAAAGGAGTTAAGAGCCAGAAATGTGCCAGTTGACGATAGATCCAGTTTGTGTGGCAAAGTCAGCAAAACTGCAGAAGATGGGGCGACCGAGGGCGCTAAAAAGAGAACTTTTAAACCCTACGCAAACTCATCGCCACGCCAAACGTAGATGAGGCTAGGATTTTGGGTATTAATTTTACAATTTACCTTGCGATATGGTGCTAAAGCGAAACGAAGGTGACAGAAAGGTGCGAGGATACGGCTCCTATATCTAAAAATGGTGGCGTGATAAAGGAATTAGCGACGAGCTTTTGGGCCAAAGGTGATGCACAGGGCTGGCTGTAGCTTCTCAAGCTCGCTAGCAAGCCATTTTATGCCCAGCAAAGTGATCTAGTCAAGCGCCGCAAAATGGCTACATTCTGTGGCAAATGGGATATGCTCATAAAAAGTAACTGGCGCACGGCTTTATAGATCATAGCAGGAAGCATCAATGGCTGAAATACGCTTAATGGCGATGATATTTTAACGTTCGGTGCACTCCTGGCTTTGGGTATGCAAGAGAGATTTTAGAGTGCGAGCTAAATCAGTTTTAGGTCAGCGTGGTCAAAACTGACGAAGCTTGCAAAGTGAGTACAGAGATTATGCGAGAATTTGGCGCGAGTATAGTAAATGACGATATCCATGCTAAAAAGATAGGGTGCCAAGGCTGTTCATCTAGGCAAAGAGGACGAGGGCATAAAAGAGGCGTTTGAATACGGGCAAAGACGCATATGTGGGCGTTAGCTGCTATGGCGATATAAAGCTTACACATAAATGCCACGCACAGGGCTAGCTACGTCGCTTTTTGGCTCTGTATGTAAGCCTACTACAGCCAAAGTGCAAAATGTGGAGCTCAATGTGGTTAAAGAAAGCAGAGCCAAATTACCACAACCTGCCAGTTTGCGTCATAGGTAGCGCCGTGGAGACAAACATAGGCTCGTTCTCACATCGCCAAACCCGATCTCATCGCCGTCATCTCAGCGATCTACAAAGACGGTAACATCAAAGAAAATATCACGTGTCGACATAGTTGACACTTTTCTAAATTTATAAGAAATATTTATCGAAGTGCTTTTAGATTTTAAGTTTTAAGATAGCGATGAGACCGAAGATCGGTACCGAGGCAAAACCGAGGCAGTTGCCTCGCCCCGCTGAAGTTAGCTATTAAGCCGACTTTTCTTTTTGAGATATTTGTTCATAAGAGTTGTGATCTCTTCGCCGTGGAACCTTTGACTCATCGTTTTCCGATGCGATCCCTTTTAGAAAAAGATAACGTTTCCATCAACCTCGACGATGAAATCTCCACCACTTTCCACAACCAACTCGACTCTTGCATCACTAAAAGTTCGTTTTATTTCATCTTCTGCACGAGGAGCTACGGACGATAGTTTCAGGATGCAGTAAATCAATACTTGCATGCTCTGTCGCTCTTGTGAAATAAGCTTTGATTATATAGTGCTGAACTAAACGAACGGATAATACAAGAAAGGAGAGTTATGAAAGGGTAGCTGTGATCTTAGCAGATGGTTTTGAGGGGTCGAGGCGCTAACTTTACTGTCGATGTTTTACGCAGAGCAGGTGCTATGGCATCTATCACTAAGCAAAGGACGCGCAGATCAGAGGTGCTCACAACATAAGTGTAAAAGCTGATGTCACACTTCGTGAGGTGGAGGAGCTAGGCTATGATGCGATCGTGATTCCAGGAGGTCTGCCCTGCGCGAAAATCTTGCAAATGACGCCAAACTGAAGAAATTTTGCAGTGCCCGATAAAGAGGGTCGACTAATTTGTGCCGTTTGTGCCACCTCCCTATGGTGCTTGAGCGAGCTCGTGTCCTTTAAAGAGTATTTTGTCTGCTATCTGGCTTTGAAGAAAATGTAAGAAGCGATAAAAGAGGCTACGTGAGCGATAAAAACGTGATAAAAGATCAAAATATCATCACTAGCAGGGACCTGCTTTTTCTATGGAATTTGCACTTTTTATGGTGAAAAATTTGGCGATGAAGAGAGCTATCTTAAAGTAAAATGATTTACTTTTATAAATAGTTTATCAAAAATATTGTAATTTTATTTAATTATTCACTTAAACAGGGACGAGTACACTATTAGTGATAGATATTATAACATCTTGCTGTTTGCGATTTGTTGCATTTAAGGATATTTTTAAAGAATTGCAATATTTTTCTTGATACATCTTTTGACGGAAATAAGCTATTATTTCTAATCGATCAGATCGATAATTTTGCTGAATAATCCTGTGAATATTTATAGTGAGAAGTTTGTCGTATAGAACGACAGAGCAGAGGTTCAGAGGCTTTTGCCAGCTGGTGAAGTAAAGCGCGCAAAGATCGTAAAGATAGAGAGACAGACCGCTCAAAGGGCTTTTGGCTTTGTTGAGATGGATGACGCGAACAGAAGGCCAAAAGGCGATCGACGCACTAAATGAAAAGAACCGGCGGACGCACTTAAGAGTAAATGACGGGCTAGACCAGAGATTAATGACTATTTTAGCCACCATCTGGTGGCATATCTCGCATAGCTCCGACGCCAAGCGGCTATCTACGCGCTGGCAACGCCTACAACTTCATCTTGACTTATCTTCTGACGCGCTCATTGGGCGGTGTTTTTGCACTGCAGGATCGATGATTATGACCTTGGCAGATACTCGGTGCGAGGTTTGTTCAAAACTATCTTTGATGTGTTGAGTTTTCACGGGGCTGAGATTACGATAAAGGCGCTGCAAGCATTAGTGACTTTGAGCGTAATTTTAGCTTTTAAAACAAGAGCCAGATATGAAACGCACTTGAAAAGCTAGGCGAAATTACATCTGTGAGTGCACAAGAGCCACGAAAGATGCCTATGAAAACAGCATTTACACTAAAATTTGCAAGATAAAAAGCTAAATTATAAAGATAAAAACCGCTATTAGACTAAGTGTTGGTGAAAAACGACGAGACTTGCTAGGATCGTGGCGCCAGCAGATGGGCGATTTTGTCATTTATAAAAAGGATTTTACGCAGCCTACAACTTTGCAAGCGTCATTGACGATGAAGATATAAGGAGTAAATTTGGTGGTTAGAGGTGAGGACTGGCACTTTGCACACTGGCTCAAAGATACCTGCTACAAAAAGGCTAATTCTGGCTTTTTAAAATGCTAAATTTATCCATCACAAATACTTTTAGACCCGAGCTAAAAAGGCTTTCTGTGCTGAAATCACCGCAATAGATCTAAGCCAGAATCCTCCGATTGTTACAAAATGCTAGCAAAATGACCTTGGGCTAAATTTAAGCTCGGCAGATAAAATTTCCGAGCCTTTTATATGGATCTGAGCTCAAAATATGGTCGAGAAATTGATGGGCTCTTAAAGTAGCTAGAAAGATTTAGATATGTGGCGTGTTGCATGCGTTTTTGCACTTGTATCTCATTCACTCGCAAGGAGTTGGCTACTAAAGTAAAGTTTCGCTCATAAGCTTAGCTCACCTAGAGGCTGAGGAAGTTACTCGTTCATGAGAAATTTTAAAATTGTAAAAATAGTCTAGAAAGTTAAAGTTTTTATCAAAAGGGAGACAAGGACTTCTGCGCTTCGCAGGCTCCGCAACTGCAGGGCAGACACGAAGTCCGATCCTTATCCCCTTTTAAACTCTAAACCCCTCGCACGTTAGAAGGGCATGCAGGGTGCTGGCGCACTGCATGCGATTAGAAAACCTGATCAAATTTAAAATCTGTCAGACGCTAAATAGCGCGGCACGGTCAGCATAATCGCGTGCTTTGCTCTTACCACATACCGAAAAATCTCTAATTTTACAAGCTCCCGTTAAAGCTTTATCAAGCGCCTTAATAGCAAGAATTATAAAAATCTGCTCATTAAAAAGGGATAAAAATGAGTGAAAAATTCTGGCTTTACACACCTACATTTTACACGCAGATACTCCCCTACTGGACAGGAGCTAACAAGATAGAAGAGACTAGCTCATACGCTTCGCGACAGAGGTGACACGGCGTGACGATCACGGATCACGGCAACATGTGGCGCAATTGATTTTTACAAAAAGATGAGGGGATAAAACCGCTGGTGGTATCGAGGCATACGTGCATAACGGTGGACGAGCTTTGACGACGAGAGCACGCAAACAGCGCTTTCACCTCATCTTAATCGCAAAAATGAGACTCGCTATAAAGTACTTTGATGTATCTTAGCTCGATGGGCTGCATGAGGGGCTTTTACTACTATACCGTATCAACAAAAGATACTAAAGAAAGAGCACAGCGAGGGGATAGTTTGTAGCTCGGCTGTGCTTGCAGGGGCGAGTGGCTGGCATCTATTAGCGATCGTAACGTCAAATTTGGCGCCAAAGGCTATGAGAGAGGCAAAAAGAGGTCGCGCTGAGTATAAAAGAAAGTTGGCGATGACTTTACCTTGAGATCATGCGCCACGGCATCGGCGATCAAAGCGCGCATAGACGATGATATCTTGCGCATCGCAAAAGAGACTGGCATCAAGGTCATCGCCACAAACGACACCCACTACGCACTTTTAAAGAGCGTGCCGCGCAGCACGAGGTTTTTATATGTGCATCGCGATGAACAAAACATTAGATGATCCAAACCGCCTTCGCCACAGCGTTCGCGAGTTTTTGTTAAAGCAAGGAGCAGATGAATGAGCTATTTTTAGACATCCCTGAAGTGATAGAAAACACCCAAGAGATCGTGGATAAGTGCAATCTTGAGATCAAACTTGGCAGCCCAACTCCGCCAATCCTAGAGTTTACTCTTGAGTGCGCTAAGGAGAAAATTGAACCTCCCAGAGCCAGAAAACAGATGATAGCTTCAAAAATGACTTGCTGTATTTTTCGAGTATGAGTGCAGAAAGGGTCTTGAAGAGAGGCTGAATGTGTCCCGAGTATTTACACGAAGAGTATAGAAAGCGCCTTGAGATAGAGATCGGCATCGTCAATAAGATGAATTTCCAGGATATATGATGATCGTTTGCGGACTTCATCAACGAAGCCAAGCGCAGAGGTGTGCCAGTTAGCCAGGACGTGGCTCTGCGGCTGAGTGGCTTGGTCGTTTACTCGCTAAAGATCACCGACGCTTGATCCTATCCCATAACCTATCTTTTTGAGAGATTTCTAAACCCAGAGCGTTAGCATGCCAGATATGGGACGTTGACTTTTGTCAAAGCAGGCGTGGCGAGATCATCGACTACGTCACGCAAAAATACGACGCAAAGTGTTAACGTTGCTGGCGTCATTACATTTTGGTAAATTGCTCGCAAAGGGTGTCATTAGAGATGTCGCTGAGAGTGTGCGACATGCGCTTATGCGGAGGCTGATGCGATGGCTAAACTTATCCCTGATGAGCTTAACATCACGCTAAAAAGATGCCTCACGATAAAGAGCCAGAAGATAGCTGAGCTCATCAGCCAAAACCCAAAAGGCGGCTAGAGTGGGGAAATTGCGCTTGACCTTGAGGGCTAAACAGCAAACGCCGGCCAGCACGCAGCAGGTGTCGTCATCTCAAACGAAGAGCTTTGAACAAAAACCCGCTATTTCGCCAGCCAAATAGCCGAAGATCGCTTTTGTCACTCAGTATAGCCTCAAATACCTTGAAGACGTTGATTTTAATAGATTTGACTTTCTTGGCCTTAAGACGCTAACGGTTATCGATAATGCGATAAAGCTCGTTAAACAGCGCACCGGCAAGGACATCATCTGGGAGCAGGTCGATAAAAACGACTCTGGCGTTTATAAGATGATACAAAGCGGCCAAGCTATCGGTATCTTTCGGATAGAGGGCGAGGGCATGAGAAAGTTAGGAACCAGCCTGCGCCCAGACTGCTTTTTGAGGATATCGTCGCGATGCTAGCACTCCACCGCCCAGGACCGATGGAGTGGCATGCTTGATGACTTCGTCAAGAGAAAACATGGCGAGGCGGAGTAACATACGCATTTAAGGAGCTTGAGCCGATCCGCGCCAACATACGGCGTCATCGTCTCATCAAGAGCAAGTCATGCAGATCGTGCAGAGCCAGTCAGGCGGCTTTTAGCCTTGGTGGGCTGACCTTGTGCGCCGTGCGATGGGTAAAAAGATCAAAGAGGAGATGGATAGACCAAAGGTGAGTTTGTAAAAAGTGCTGGCAAAAAAGGGCTAAACGGACAAAAGGCGGACGATCTTTTGAGCTGATCGTTCAATCGCAGGATATGGCTTTTAACAAGTCTCACTCGAGCGAGCATACGCCTACGTTTACGTTTCAGACGGCCTATCTGAAGGCTTACTATCCGGCTGGATTGTGCGGCTGCGCTTCTAACGAGCGAGGAGGGCAATGTCGATAAGATCGTGCGTTATATCGATGAGATCAAACGCGCAACATGAGAGATACTCGCCGCCATCTATCAACAAATCATGCAAGGAATTTAGCGTCGCTAATGGAGATCACGACGGCATTATCTTTTGGACTTGGAGCGATTAAAGGTGTTGGCGGGCGGCTATAGAAAATATCATCGCTGAGCGTGACGCAAAAGGGCGCATGTAGTATGGACGACTTGTCTCGAGGATAGACCGACTTTAGTCAATAAAAAGGTCTTGAAAGCCTTATAAAAGCTGGCTGCTTCGATGACCCTGGCCATAGCCGAAAATGCTTATGCAAAATGTGGAAAATATCGTAGAGGCCTGCAAAAACGCAGCTCAGATACGCAAAAGCGCCGCAGAGAGCCATGTTGGCGAAGATGAGAGCATGAACGACGTGAAGATACATCGTCACGATAAATGACGAGATGTGACGTTAAGCAGATATTAAAATGTGAGCAAGAAAAGCGTTGGCATCTACCTCTCGGGGCATCCGCTGATGACTATAAAGATGAGATAAATAAGATCAAATACACGCTAAGCTCGAGTTTGAGAGCTTACCGCAGAGTGCTGAAATCTTAGTGGTCGGCAAGATCGAGGACTTGCACAAGGATCACAAAAAGCGGCATGGGCTACTATAAATGTGCTTGACTTTCACGGCAACATCGAGATCGCAGTCTTTGAAAGGAGCTTGGCAACATCGAAGATATCATAAAAGACGAGGCAAAGCGCGAATCGCCTTTATAGCCTAGGATAAATATCACTAGAGATGACCAGTTTGTAGGACAAAATTAAAACGAGGTTTTTATAGCCTAGAAGACGCGTACTGAGACTTTAAGACAAGAAAAAGCTAAAACAAAACTCTACTTAGCAAAAACGAAGAGACGAGCGCGCCTCAAAAAGTAAGAGAGTATGCCGAACTAGAGGATAGCTTTAATGCCTTAGTGAGCTTAGCAGGCAAAAGCTAGAGACCGATTTACTCGCTAGTTTTAGCAAAATGCTCAAATAATCAAAAACGGCTAATTTTGAAGATAAAAATGAAGCAACTGGCGAAAGTATCATCTCATAAGACTGAGTTTATCGTAAGTGATGATGTGGGCGAAGAGATAGAAAAAGCTCGCCGCTTCGGCGTACTTAAGGGGCGAGAAATGTTTGATATTTTTAGAGCCATTTTTAGATGAGCTAGGCGTTGATAAGTCTAGCTGGAGTGAGCTTTTTAGCGCTTCTCTTGGTAGAGCGATCTCTTTGCTTCAAAAACGGCTTTTTAAAGCAAGTAGTTGAGGCATAGAGTGGCAGGCTGACTTTTGAAAGCGGCACAAGTACTTTGATGAAAAAGAGTTTGGTATGCAGTTTATCGGCTCTGAGGAGCTTTTTCATCAAACACTTAGCTTTGGGGGCTATGAAAATGTAAATGGTTTTGCTGAGAGCTTGCTTGGTCTTGCAGACAGGGCACGTGAGTTTGGCGAAGAATTGAGGCTTGATGCGTTTAGTGTGCCTCAGTTTGAGCTAGGCGAAGAGATAAATGGTCACGATTAGCTTGGTTGCTTGCGTGGCGCTTGGCGAGGAGCTAGCTACTATAAGATTGATTACGACGGAGGCCTCGTGCGTATGTTGCAATTAGGGCGGAGGCTATCTTTAAAGAGCCAGTTTAGCAAATGAAGTAATAAGCGTAGTAAATGAGTGTACAGTGCCTATGAAGCTTGATCACAAGCTTTTATAAAAAGGGCTTTGCTGGGTTGTGAGATAAATTGGCGAAAAACAAGGATGAGATAGTAGCTAAGTTTAAAGATGAACTTAGTTCAAATCTTGATGATCTTAATAGGCTAACAGATATCTCCGCGAAGTTATGAGCTTATATTTTAGCTGGGTTATTGAGGTGCTTAGCTTAATAATCTAGTTCTTTTCTTAAAGTAATCTATCTCATCTATCACCATTTGTGGCTTGAGATCCCTCATACAAGCATGCGTTTTTAGCGGGCAAACCTCGCTTCATACAGGGCATGCACTCTAAGTTTCAGATGTGCTATCTTTGCGAAATCATTGCCCCATGGCGAGGTTTCGTCAATTTTGTCAGCCCAAAAAAGAGCGATCGTTGGCACACGAGCAAGGCTGCACACGATGCATAGGGCCACTATCGTTTTGTCACTAAAATAAGCCATTTTTACTAAGCCCAGCTATGCGTTCACAAAGCTCTTTGATGCTTGTTTTGCCGGCTAAATTTGTGGCAAGCAATGCCGTTTTCTTTTCGTAACTTTGCTCAATTTTCTCGCACCCATTTTCGCTCGCCTTTGCACACCAAAGATTACGATCTCAAACTCATCTTTGTAATTTAGCGCCACCTGTGCAAAAATACTCTGGATACCATCTTTTTGGCACTCATAACTTGCACCCGGATTTAGAGCTAGTGTTTTTGGTTGAAATTTTCAGGGGTAAAATATAGCTTTAAATCGGTACTCATTCTGCCCAAAGCCAATGGCACTTTTTAGCAAACTTGCATATTTTAGCACCTGATGAAGGACGGTTTTGCTCTTTTTAAAGAGTGGCTTTTGCTTAGCGTTTATAAAAAATAGTAGAATTACTAGCAAATGAGCTCCTAAAGCTAAGAGCTAGATCAATTGCTCAAGACTTTTGCACTTTTAGCAAGTGATAAAAATCTACCTGTAGCCTTTTTGCTCTCATCAATGACCACTTTTTCCCACGATTTGGATCGCGATTTAAAAAGCTCAGCAAGCTACAAATGAGCCACGATTTGTAAAATTTCTTCCTCATTTTTGCACTACTTTTCTATCGCAGCGCTTGCCATTACGCTATCGCCAAGCCAGGGTTGGAAGCTCGATAAAACTCCTCATTTTAAAAGACTTTGTATCACTTTAAGAGTGAGCTCGGCGTTTTTCTCGATGCTGTACGTAGAGATAGCTCGTAAGACTTCTCTTTGCGAGGCTCGCCATGAGCCCACTGATTTGTCGAGAATTTCTCATCTATAAACTCCAGTGCGCTCTCGTCGCTTGGACTTTGAGAGTACAAATTATCTTCAAGTATCTCGCCAGCGCCATTTTGGGCCGTCATAAAGGGACCACGTTTTAAAGCTAAGTGCCTCTAGCACGACATTTGAAAAAATGGTTCATAGTGTGTTGGAAAGATAAAAATATCGCTTGCTTCATAGAATTCGCCGTGCTTTTTGCTCGCCGACAAAGTAGGAGTTTAGCTGAAGTTTTTAGCTAGGCGTTTGTAGCTTGAGATGTTTTTGTCTCTTTGCCAACGATTAGCGTATTTACAGGCGTGTTTTAGCTTTGAGGCAAGGAGCAAAAACTCTTTAACCACTTTTCTTTTAAAGCCATTTCCCACAAAAAGTATGGTAGAAAGCTCAAATTTGAGTCCGATTCCTCACAAAGTCGCGAGCTTTGCCCTCAGCTTTTGCACTCTTTGGGGTAATTTACGCCGTTATAAATGGTCGTGATCTTCTCTGGCTCTATGCCGTAAGTTGTGATGATCTGCTCTTTTATGAAAGTGAGTTTGATGATCTTTTGGGAGTTTTTAAAGCATCTTTCTCTAAGTACGGATGAGACAAATTTAGAGGGTTTAGCCACCAAAAGCCTCTTTTGTCGCCCTATAAACCCTTGTGCACGCCGTCTCCTGCCCTGTAGATGTCGGCGCAGCTTACGCCTCTAGGCTAAAGTAAAACTCATCTTCTCTGGCGTCTTACTTGGCGGTTAAAATAGAGCTTTTTCCAAGATGAGACGCTGGCATCGCCAAGATATGAGCGAATTTCTGTTTGGATACCAAAGCTCGCTTAGGGCCTTAACAAGCCTTCTTAAGTATCTTTCAGCACCTCCAACTGCGTTTGGATTAGTTCTTAAAAATACTATCATCTATAACTCCAAAGCTAGCGCCCAAAAACAAGAGCATCAAAAGTACGTTTTCATGGTGAAATGTCGTGTTTACAAGTGAAATTACGTTTTTGAAAAACAAGCATCAAAAGCGCTACTATGCTGTTTTGTCTGAGTCAATGAATTTACAAAAAGTGATAGTTGAAATACTAAATATGCAAGCAGAGCGATGATGCCTTTTTCTGTTAAAAATGTTAAAGGTGTTGTGTGCATGGCCAACACGTGCTTCGCCATTGCCTGGAAAAATATTTTGTTATATCAATAATTTTAAACTCTCCAGATCCTATACCAAAGAAAGGATGCCTCAAGCCAGTATAAAAAGCACTAGCAAAGATCGGATATCTTGTCTCTGACCCTGTTACACCCTCTTGTTAATTTGCTATACTCTTATATCCTGAGTGATATTTGCTGATATATATGTATAGGAAAAATTATGGCTATAAATAAAATTATTAGGCCGATTGATACTTTAAGATTAGTTTGCTTGTTTATAATCTGAAAAATAAGATGGATAACAACAGGTAAAAAGATACATGGCGGCTCTTGAGCCAGTAATCATAACCCCAATGCGCAAATTCCTGCTACTGCTATACATATATTTTTCGTATATAGCTCACCCATTGATGTTAAAAGCTACACAAAGAACTAGTAGCATAAAGATGGCGCTATGGTTTACGTGACCTATTGATTTAAGCTCAAAAAGTGTAGCTGGATCACTTGAAGTAAGTCTTAACGCAAGCAGGGATGAAAGCGGTGATGAAACCAGCAAATAAGGCAAAAACAGAAACTTAAAGTTTACTTTCTCAATACCAACGCTTCTAGCTACAAAGAAAATAACATACATCTGAGTGGATCAATCGCCTTGATGGAGAGATTCCATTTACAAAACAACTTATAAAAGTAGTCAATATGAATATAAAAAGAGAAATATTTATAACATCAATTTAAATTGTCTTTCTTTGACACAGATATAATTCAACCAATACAAAAAGTGTAAGTGAATGTATTTTAAGCCCTCGGTAACTGGCTGGTATAAATAACATAATAACCATGTTGTAGAGCTTGACGCAATGTCATTTTTCATATATCTCTCTAAAATGCAAGTAGATATTTTAGCATTGCTGAACTAAAAATAATATACAATTACAAAAATAGTTTTTAAAAATAAAGTTTTATCAAATAAGAAAATGAAAGAATGAAGAGTAAAAATGACATACTTGAGCTTGAAAGCTCTTCGGATTTGGTGGGCAGAGCACCGCACACAGCGTGTGATAAATGGGCTGATAAGAGTACATTTGAAGGTTTTTATGGGCTAAATACTGGCTCAAAAGAGCTTTGAAAAGCAAATAGAGTGCAGTGTGGAGTTTAATCTCAAAAAGTCTTCTAGCATTTTTGTAATTTGTACACGGTAAATCTGTAAAGCAAAATAATATAAAAATCATCTCCAACTCACTCAGGCAAAGACGGCATGATAGGCGCGATCGTGGGCGAAAATTTGTGGCATTGAGCGTGGTTCGCACTAGGCATTTTGCAGGTCGCCATAACATCGCCCTGCCATACAACCCAAGCACCAAAGTGGTCGGCGTTTGCAACTCAGTCTGCGCTGATCTTATAAAGAGGGCGTTAAAAAGAAAGTGCTAAAAATCTATACCGGCATCGGCATCGACGAAAAGATGTACGCCAGACTGCGATAAATATGAGAAAAAGACCGGGCCCAAGTGACGACGTGGTAGGCGTTTGTATTGTGGCAGGTGCTAAGAGCGACTAAAAATCACAAGCTCTTAATCGATGCGTTTAGTAGAGCCACCGAGAAATTCCAGCCCTTTTTATCGTGGGTGATGGTCCTCAAAATAAAATGTACATCTTGAGTATATAAAAGATAAGAAAAATATCTTCATGCTTGGCAACAGAACCGACGTGAGCGACTTTTTTAGGTTCGCTTGATATCTGTGTGCTACCCTCAGACATGGAGGTTATCGGTGGGGCGCGCTTGAGGCATCTTCGTGCAAGCTAGCTACCATCGGAAGTGATGTGGGTGGTCTTGGCGAGGCTGTGAGCGATGGCAAGAGTGGATTTTTATTTCAAAATGGCGACAAAGAGGATTAAAAAGGTGCTTGAAAGGCTCATTTTGACAGATGAAGATTAAGCAGATGGGTGAGTTTGGCCGAGAGTACGTAAAAGAAACATTTAGTATCGAAAAATGATAGAAACACACAAAATTTATATATGGAACTTGCAAAATGAGCGTAACGGTTTTGATGTATCACCATGTGCTTGAAAAAGAGCGGATTTATCGCCAGTAGCGTGGATGAGCTTTAGATCGCACATGAAATTTTCAGCTGAAAATGGCTACAAAACGCTAAGTATAAATGGAATTTATCGCGCTACAAAAAGAAAGGCGAGCTGAGCGCCTAAAAAGAGCGTTTGCATAACATTTGACGATGGCTGGATGGACAACCACATCTATGCCTATCCTATCGTGAAAAATGGACTAAAAAGCAAATATATTTATAATAACTGGCTGGATAGAAGCGGCACAAAAGGCTCATGGGAGATGAGGCCTGCTAGCTTTTTAAACGTTGATCACAACGAGTGCAAGAGACTTGCTCCAAGCTAGGCCGCAAAGATGTGATCTTAACATTTAGAACAGATCGAGAAGATGAGGACTGCTTTTTATTTTCACTCACACACGCACGGCCATTTTGATGGATATTTTCGGCAGCTGGAGCCTCAGACGAGGAATCGGCCTTTTGTCGAGTTTATGAAGAAAAACTTTGGCTTTGAAGATGAGGCACTTTGCTGGCCAAGAGGCAAATATAATGACGAGTATCTAAATGCTCGCTAAAAACATGATGGTTACAAGGCGTTTTTCACGACAAAACGCGGCATAAACAAGGCTGATGGCAATTTAGAGGAGATAAAAACGCTAGTGACAAAACGTGATGAAAAATGGCTTAAAAAGACCATGTTTATATATCAAAATGATATTTTAGGCTCGATCTATGCGGCGGTAAGGTCTTAGTGGCTAAAAATTAGTTTGTTAGTAAAAATTAGCACAAAAAGAGTGAAAATGGCTATAAAAGAGAGTTTTTATTACTGCTTATATAACGCAGAGCAATACATCAAAAAGTGTGTCGATAGTATTTTGTGTCAAAGTTTAAGAGAAATTGAATTAGTTGTTGTTAATGATGGAAGCAATGATAAGACATTGAATCAAATAAGTTTAATGACGATAGGTTAAAAATTATTTCTCAAGAAAAATACCGGTTCAACCATAGCCAAAAACAACGGTATGATAAATTGCGGTGGTGAATATATCATTACAATTGATGCTGATGATTTTGTAGAGTTAGACTATGCTGAGAAAACATATGAAGTTCATCTAATTCTAATGCAGACATCGTAGTGACTGATATGTTTAAGGACTATACTGATAATTCAAAATTAATAAAAGACTATGACACTTCAGAAAAATATCACCAATCAATAAAGACGAGTATTTTAGTAAGCTTTATATTTGCAAAAAGGAGTTCTGCATAATTTGGTAACAAGCTAATTAGAACTGAAATGTTTAAAACAAAACACCATTTCCTGACGGAATATTTTTAGCAGAGGACTTTGATACATATATAAAAGGTCGTGGCTAAATCAAAAACTATAGTTAAGCTAAATGGGAGGCCTTTACCACTATAGGATAGGAGAAAATAATACAAGTGGCTTTGAGAGCTTAAAGGGAGAATGGATCACAATTTGTCTCATGATGATGTGATGGAGTTTTTGCGGGCAGATTAGATGAGCCAAAAATTGATGCAGATGCTAGAATATGAAAGATAAAAGGAGTTTATTTGCCAGTCCTTTCATCAAGACCTGACCTGTCAAATCAAAATTATATAGCTGGGCTAGATCTGATTTTTAATGATCTTAGTGAAATAGTAAAACTTAGTGGATTTAAAAACTGAGATTGAAGTATGTAATTTTATTTTTGGTTACTTCAAAAGGATTAGTGATCGCCAAAAAGGTTGTAGGAGATTCTTATATGCTTTTAATAGTTTTAAAAACTTTTTCTGGCAAAAATGAGAAAATCTAGAGCATGATCTTGTGGTCATACTCTAAAATCTCCAAGATCTAATTCTTTTTGGCTTATAAAAATTTAGTAATTTTTCTTTCATCATCCTGATTTCTTTTTTAAGCCTTTTTCTCGTTCTTTTCATCTATGTTTAAGATACATAAAATGTCGGCCTTACTAATTTTGCAAACGGTGGCGCTGGCGTAAAATACGAGTTTGACATGTGGTGGTAAAAATTAAAAATGGTCTTAGCTCATCTTTTGATCGCTCTTATTTTTACTCTGGGCGCATAAAAAGAGATTTATACTCATTACATCATCGTCTATTACAGCTATTTGGTGGTTTAAAATATCCAAAGCCTTTTGCGTCTGATTTCTTTACCGAGTGTGCTTTTACCACCTCGCAAAGCCCAGTAATGACAATTATCGCACGTTTTTATTTTTAAAAATATATTACATTTTTCTTGTAGTTCGGATAGGTCTATCATTTAATTCTACTATTTCTAGAAATTTGAATATAAATTTCTAGTATTGGCATCGAACATATAAAAAGCTTCTTCTTAACTCTAAAAGATATAGTCGTCTCTCACTCTTTGCATTATTTGAGATATCTATACGTCTTATCTTAATTTATCTATCTCCCATACAATATCCACCATCGATCACGCTAAAAGCAAAATCATAACACTCTAACTATCATTTGCGAAAGCTCGTTAAAATGTCCTTTTGGAAAGCAAAACCACCTCTGGAAATAGCCTCTTTATCCCAGCAAGCGAGCTAGTACCCTTCTAACCTTGCCTCATCGTCACTTACAAGAAAAGTGGCTAACCGTATGGCTATCAATCAAAGAGCCCACTCTCTTTGCATCTGCCTGATCTCATCTAAATTTAAAAATACTCTATATCTTTATCGTAGTCGATATCTTGTGCATTTTAAAGGAAAAATCATAATCCTGCCTTTTTAAAAATCCCTGATCTTATCTGTTATCAAAAAGCAAACAGCCGATATTTAGCTCTTTTAGTAGAGGAAAAGCAATGAGTAATTATCAAAGTACCCATCATCAAAAAGTTAGTAAAATACTCTTTTTGTGAGCCTTTTGCTCGACCTACATGATATCTTTTAAACTGACCATAATTTATACCGAGTAGCCCTATCTAGCGCGTTTGAAGTGCTAAAAGTTCTGGGCTTATAGCAAAGTCATTTTTATTGTTGTTGCAGTGATTGTTAGTACGCAACCAGGTTATCATAGGCTCCCAATAATCTATTTATATATGTTTTGAATCGTGTGTCGTAATTCTTTTTGACAAAGGTGCTAGCATTTTCTGCGCATTGTTTGGCCAGCTTTGTCATTTTCGTGTGTACGCATTTATCTTCTCCGCCATATCTTGCGCACCTGGGGTAATATAGCTACTGCCCCCGTTATTTTGCAGCGTTATTCATAGGTGCGATATCAAAAGCGGACTATTGGGCGAGATAGGCCATAGCTCTGGTGTAAAGCCGTAGGAAGACCCTCCGTGAGAGGGAAAGGCGTAATAATCTATCCCTTACCATTTGCTATATCGTCGAAGTCAGTAAAGAGTAATTTTTCTCTCGTCGCATCATCAAAAGATGCTTAAAATTTGCTCTTTTTGTATTTTTGTTGATATTTCACCGAAAATGCCATATATATCGCTGCATGAGAATTTTAGTGCATTTGCAACTAAAAACACCTTTTGACTAGCTAAGGAGAAAACATACCCTACTGTTATCGCTTCTTTGGGATGTTAAATCTTTAAAGGTTGATCTCACCGCACTTTAGAGCATCGCAATCCACAAAGGTAGGGATAAAAACATATCTTTTCATACCCTATTTTTGCAAAATTTTGTTACATTTGGGTTGACGCTTATGATCTTATCAAAAGTGCGGTATGCATCTCCTACTCAAAGAGCCTTTTTATCGGAAACCCATTGTGCCTTTCACGTATAAATTTAACACCTTTTTCTAGGTAAAATTTTGATATAGCAATGACCCAGCTGTCTGTCGAGCCATTTGATATGACCACGTCTATATTTTTCTTTGCCATGTATTCTACAAAATATCGGCACTGTTTTAGGAAAATCTTATTCATCTCACATTCGATAACTTTGTAAATCTCTCTCGAGCGCGTTTTGTAAAATTTCGAATTTGATTGCAAAATAGCGTTGTGCCGTGTCCCAGCTCACGCATACATGACGCATCTCATTCATGATCTTTATTTTGTTGCCCACCCCAGTTAAAAAGCGTCTCTGTGTGAAGTATATTCATCGCTATAGTCCTAAATTTTGCTTGATTTTGGCTTTTATTTTTGGCATTTCGTCGCTAAAATCCATTAATGTTTTTCCTACGCCGTGCGTCTTTATGCCCTCTTTGTCGCAAGGCACAAAGTCCCACCCTTTTGATAGACGATGTGTTTGCCCATGCTTTGTAGGCGCTATTTTGCGCTGTGCAGCCATTTTGCATCAAGCCATTATCCCATGGTCCCCACTCGTAAGCATTACTTGGGCCAAACAAGGCGATCACTGGCACGTCATTTGCAGCAGCTATGTGCATGATGGCAGTATCGACGCCAATAAAGAGACTTGAGCGCTTTGAGAGGGCGATCGTTTGTTTTAGACTTAGCTTGCCGCCTACCGAGTAGGCTCGCTTTTTGCACTTAGCACGCTTGCAAGTTTTTCAAGTTCATTTTCTTTGTTGTCACTTGTTAGCACGACCTTTACGCCGCTTTTGTTTTCGCAGTAGTCGATGAGCTCTGCCATACTCTCGTCGTTTTGCGCATTTAAAACATCCAGCGGCTTGTTGATGCAGTGCACAAAGCATTTTGTACCGAGATGCTCCACGCTCTCATCTGAAAAACGCTTACTGCTTACCGGCCCAAAACCCAGCCCTTAGCGTTTAAATTTAGATCAACCGTGAGAGAGATTTTCGTAGTATTTTGCCTTTACACCAAAAGCTTATTTTTATTGCCTTGTGCTCTGCCTAAAAGCCAACTATCTTTTGATCTTGCGTACTTTTGCGATGATGACGCTGGTTCCAGTGGTCGCCTGATCCGCCATATCGTACTTCTTTTGATCGCTCTTATAATTTTAGCTCGGTCTAGCTTTTTAAAAAGCCAGACCGCACTTTGCCTATCATACGTGGATTTTGTTTATAAGGGTTGCCTTCATCATCGCTTCTGTCCCTTTATTTGACGGCAAAGTCGATGGTCGCGTCTGCAGTAGTGGTGCAAATTTCAATGAGCGGTGTTGTCAAGCTACGTCGCCGATATCTAACTAATTATAAGTATTTTCATTTTATATATTTCCAAAATGTGTACTGGGCGTAAAGTCTAGCGGATGATGTAGCCAGCAAAGCCCTCTTTAAAGCCGCCTTTTTAGCACAAAAAGCTTAAAAATGTCCAAGCTGGGCCTGTAAGCGCCTTTAGTCCTTTTTGCGCCCATGCTGAGTAGCAGATTTCTGTTTAGCGACAAACTGCTCGATACTCCTCATACGCGTAGTGCAAGAAGTGACTTTTAAGCACTCCAAGCCTTTTGTGAGCTGTCATTTAAAAATGACCTTTTCATGCACTGCCTGCCATCAATGCATGTATTCTTATTAAAAGTCTCACTGTGTAGTCTGGATATAGCCCCATATTTTTATCGCTTTTGCCAGAAATTTAGCCTCAGCAAACATTGTGTCATGGCAATTTAGGCCTTTTAGCACGCTAATGATCTCATTTTTAAGCTCGTCTGTTATCACCTCGTCGCCATCAAGCACAAATACCCACCTCGTTTTTGCCAGATCCACGCCCTTTTGCTTTTGCGCGCCAAATCCAAGCCAAGCTTTTGCTCGTGAAAATTTTACGCACAAGTGCCATCACAATTTGTTGTTATCTTTGAGCCGCTATCAACCACAATGATCTCATCAGCAATTTGAGCGCTTTCAGCACCCTTTTTAGGTACTTTTCGCTATTGCAAGTTAGGATTACGACGCTTAGCATTTAGTACTCATTTTCGTAAAACTTTGAACCTTTGGGTGAAACCCAAAAGTACTCTTCTGGCCTTGCTCTAACCATCGCTTCGCACGCGCTACACTGCATCTGCGTCGCTTTTTGCACGGCATCTCTTTATCAAACGTGCTTATATCAATAGGCTCTTCGGCTACTTTCGCTGATCTTTTCATCTTTTTGGTAGATAAATGCGTTTATGATTAAAGCATCGTCTTTTGCGCCAGCACGCTTGCAGCAGGTGTGCGAAGCACATCTTTACCAGTGACTTCACCTTTTATGCCTTCTTTGGCGCCGTATTTTGATCAACTAATATCTCCACCAAGCGCCTAGCTTTTTAGCGCTTTTAATATATCTTTTGCACCACCATCTTTGTCTATTAGGCTCCACGTCAACCTGCGATCTATTTTGCCTTTGAAATTTTTATCCATGACGCCGCTATCAAGCTTTCTACCAAGTGCCGAAGAAGCTCACAAAACGAGCTGCAACTAGTAAGCCCATCGTCTCTACTCGCCCAAAATGCCCAGTTGTTATTATAATAGGACGACCAGACTTTATCGCATCAACCAAAAAGTGCTCGTTTTTAAAAGACGACCTTTTTCTAGTATCTTTTGTTTTGTTGTATTTTTGATTGAGGATGAATGAGTACCAAGGTATTTTGCAAAGTTGTAGTAGCATTTTTGGCGATTTCTAGCTTCTCTCTCTTAGTTTTTGTCTCGCCAAAAGCAAGGTCTAATTTGTCATCACTACGTGAAATCTCTAAAGCTTCATAAACGCAAATGCTAGTAAATTTAGCAAGCATCTTTTTGAAGGGAGCAAGGCATTATAAATATAAGAAATTACTAGGGTAAAAGCCAGCTAGATAGGAGCCTATCCATTTAGCGACCTTTTTGCGAAATTTGGTACAACCGTTTCAGGGTACTCTCTCTTATGCAAAAAGTCGTTTTTATCGATACTTCTAGCATCTATCTCCTTACCCATATCAATGACAAGATTTTTGTCTGTGACGTAGGCGTTTCGGTGGCTTGGCGGTTGCCAAAAGCGTGATAGAAGGCCTATTTATCGCCCATGCAAGGTGCGTTAGACCGCTATCATTGCTAATTACTAGATCGCAGACTTGCGATAAAATCTATCATATCTTTTATGCTTAGCTTTTCAAGCAGTTTTGCAGAGGTGTGCGAGATGATCGCCTCAGCCTCTTTCTTTTCGCTTTCATTGCCGTAGCAAAGATACCTCGCAACCATTAAGCGACCTGATCACATCTTTAGTTGTCATAATTTTGCTCTCTTCGCTTTTGCAAAGCAGTGATTAAAAACGCGTTTTTACCGCTTTCATTTTTAAATTCTCTACTATTTCAAAGCAGGGCGATGTAAAATTTCACTTTTGTCAAAGCCTGCACGTAAGGCACATCCAACAAGGCTCAGGTTTCTAACGATGATATTTTCGTTGTAATCGATCTTAACGTGGCGCCTATAAAGCCTCAGCCGCGATCTTTCTTTGACGCTTTCCTGCTAAAGCCGTAGCCTTTCTGCCAAGCTAATTTTGCGACGACGGCTGATTTGAAAAAGCCCTGCAGATCGATGATTTTGTCAATGCCAAGCGTTTTTATGATCTTGTAGCTCTTTTTAAAAGCTCTCTTTAAGCGGCAAAACGACTAGCTCGTCGATTAGGAGATGATCTTTTAAAAAGGCTTGCAAAACGGGCATCAACGAGCCATGTGATGTGGAGCATTTGGGCAGTGCTTTTTGATAAACTGAAGCACAATGGCTGCGTGCACGATGTCCCCAAGAGCGGAAAGCTTGACGATGGCTATTTTTAGTTGATTTTTATCTTGCATAAAAACACTTTTAAATACTAAATTTTGGTATGATTTTATGCTTAAAAAGGGCTAAAATGGCGAAAAGTTACATCTGCGTCTTTGACTGCGAGACGATACCTGATGCAATGTGATAAGAAAAAGTTTACGGCATAGACGGAGCGACGAAGATGTGAGCGTGCAGGCGATGGCATTGCAAAAAGAGGCCAGTGGTAGCGACTTTTTGCCTGTAATGTTCTTTCATAGAGTTGTGGCGATCTCTGCGGTGATGGCCGATGAGTACGGCAATATTTCTAAAAGTTAGCACGATGGAGGGCAAGGACGAGCGCGAGATCATCGCCAATTTTTTAAAATTTATAAATGATTATAACCCAAGGCTTGTTAGCTTTAATGCCACTGGCTTTGACCTGCCAATGCTTATGGTGCGTGCGATGCGCTACAACCCAAACGCGGCGGCTATATTACGAGAGTGAGAATAAAGAGCTAAACAAAAATAAATGGGAAAAATTATAGAGCTAGATATTCGCCTACTCACCTTTTGATCTGCTTGATTTTATAAGCGATTTTGGGAGTGTGAGAGGGCTAAAGCTAGATACGCTGTGCTAGCTAACCATTACCAGGTAAATACGACGTGCACGGCGATCAGGTGCTTGAGCTTTACTACGCAGGCGAGCTTGATAAGATCAACGAATACTGCGAAAGTGACGTGCTTAACACCTACTGGCTATTTTTGAGTGAGCTTTTGCAGGCAAATATCTTGCAAGATGACTACATAAATCACCTAAACGTGATGAGCGAATTTCTAGCCAAAAACTGCGCCTCACAGGGGATACACTGAGGTCTTTTTATCTGCGATAAGCGACGAGCTAGCAAGGCTATCTGCGCAAAGCTAGACTACGAGATAAAGGTAGATAAAGAGGCTTTGGAATTTGAGTGATTTGATGAGGTAAGGCCCATTAGCAAAGAGGAGCTAAACCGCGATATGCTGGGCGGTCTGCTTAAAAGCAAGCGATCTAAAGCCAAAAGAGCTAGAAAGAGCAAGACACTTTTTGAAGAGAAAGTGCCTGAGATAATCTAGACGAAGTAAGCCAAAAATGAAAGGAAAAATATGAAAAATTTTAGTAACTGGAACAGCAGGATTTAGTAGGATTTCACCTTGCAAATGCCCTTGTGGCACGTGGAGATGAGGTCGTTGGATATGACGTGATAAATGACTACTACGATGTAAATTTCGAAGCTTCGTATGCCTAAAAACGGCTGGTTTTGACGTGAGCGAGATAGACTACGGCAAGCTTATCACATCAAAAACACATCCAGTTCTAGTACGTATAAAAGCAGAGACCCTGCTGATGAAAAAGACGATGAAAGAGCTTTTTGAGAAGCAGTAATTTGACGTAGTGGTAAATTTGAGCCAGGACAGCTGGCGTTCGCTACTCGCTCATAAACCCAAAAAGCCTACATCGATAGCAACATCACAGGCTTTATGAATATCCTCGAGTGCTGCCGCCACAATGAGATCTAGAAAATTTAGTCTATGCTAGCTCTGGTTCGGTTTATGGTCTGTAAATGAAAACATGCCATTTTCACGCACAATGAGGGGGTCAATCACCCCTATAAGCCTCTCACGCGCTGACTAAAAAGAGCAACGAGATGATGGCGCACACTCACAGCCACCTATTTAACGTGCCAAACGACTGGACTTTCGCTTTTTACGGTTTATGGACCATGGGGGACGCCCTGATATGGCGCTATTTTTGTTTGTTGATGCCGCGACTTAAAGATAAAAACCATCGACGTCTTTAACTACGGCAAGATGAAGCGCGACTTTACCTACGTGGACGACATCGTAAAGGGCATCATCAAGTGTATCGATAATCCTGCTAAGCCAAAACCCAGCTTGGGACGCAAAGCACCCAGACCCTGCCACTTCAAAAAGCGCCGTTTAAGGTCTATAATATCGGCAACAACAGCCCAGTCGAGCCTGGGCATGGACTACAAAGGCAGTTGAGATAAAGATCGGCCGCGAGATCAAAGAAAAGTACCTTTCCTCCCTTCAAGCAGGAGACTGCCAGCGACATTTGCAGACGTGAGCGATTTGGTGGCTGACTTTTGACTATAAGCTCAACACAAAGTAAATGACGGCGTGAGTCAATTTGTCGAGTGGTATAGCGAGTTTTACGGGATCAAGATCTAAATGAGACGTTGCGAGCGGGCCAAGGGCGAGCTTGATATAGCCTACCACGATAATGAGTGGGGCAAGGTCATAAAAGATGATAGAGTAATGAAAATGATAGTTTTGGAGGGTTTTCACAGGACTCTCGTGGCATGGGTGCTTCAAAAGAGAGGCCATGAGAGCGGCGTTTGACGGTTTTGAATTCTGCAAAAGATCAAGCTATGGCGAGGCTGAGATGGCTAACTTATGCAAAAACGAAGGGCTCATACGCAATAGATTAAAACTAATCTCTTGCCACAAAATGCCATTGCATTTTTATCAGTAACACAAGCACTTGGCAGTTTCTATGACTATCTTTGGGGACATTTGCCAAAGAATTTGGACTCAATGGACGGCAAACGAGATCATCAACTCACTACCAAAATATCAAGCAAGTGCTGGCAACTACGCTGATGTTCGACTTTTGTAGCAAAGGAGCCAAAAAGCGAGGGTTTAAGTTTCTAGGCTCTGTTAGCACCTATGCCTTTTGCAAAGTGTGGGCGTGGTGGACGATCATATGGACTATTGTTTTTTGCAAGTGCAAGGCTTGATTAGGATAGTTTTTGCACTTTTGGTGCTTTTAATTTCGCATTTTCTCTTGAACTGCTGCGACTTAGCGAATTTAAAGATCAAAACGTCAGTGGTCGCTAGCTAGCGAGAAGCTTGATGGCGTGCGTGCCCACTGGGACGGAGAGAATGGCTCTCCGGGCGCAGGGCAAAAGCTAAATGCACCGCTAAGTTTTACTACGTACTCTCTAATTTGTAATTGATGGCGAGCTTACGCAAAGGAGCTTAACGAAGAAATCCAGCAAGCGTGATGGATAAGCTGCCAGATGAAAAAGGCATGAGCAGGCTTAATTACATTTTTGACTGCCAGAGGCAAGCGGCGGACTACTTTTACTCAGACTGGAAATTTTGGCTAGTTCTAAAATGAGCCAAACTGCATCTGATCATCATAAAGCAGATAAAAGATGCGTGATAACGCTCAGTTTCTTAAAAATTTGCTGAAAAATATCATCGCAAAAGGTGGCGAAGGAGCTGTGGTGCGTGAGCCAGCGCCATACGAGCGAAAACGAAGTAAAAATGCGCTCAATTCGAAGAAATCGCCGAGTGTGAGGTTATCGCCGTCAAACAAAGGCGCGCAAATACGCCAATCTTGCCGGGTCGCTCACCTGCAATGGCAAAGATGGCAAAAGCGCGAGCCAAAAGAGGGCATCATCTTTGTAAATAGGCTCAGGACTGTTGACAAAAATCGTCAAGATCCCCAAAGATAGGCTCTATCATCACTATACCTCGCATCGAACGGCTAACGGCAAAGCCAAGATTTCTATATTTTTAAGGATTAGAGAGGATCAAATCGATCTGCAGATCTCTTTAACGCCCCAAAAGAGTCAAGCTGTGCCTTTTTCATCAAAAATGAAGCTTTGCGCCATGATCTCATCGACTTCAAGTCTATTTTGAAACCTATGATTTGCTCTTTAACGCTTTGCTTTGAGCCTATAAAAAGAGCACGCCATCATCTCTTCTGTGACGCTTCTTTCTCATTTTTAGCTCTCATCTGCCTAAAGTCGATCGGTCCAAAATGTGGAGCCTGCGCGCCTGCCTTGCTACTTACGGCAAAGACCTCGTCGTTATCTTTTTGGGTGGCTCGCAAATACTCTTTCGCCAGCTACTATGTTTAAGAAAAATTGCGTCTGCGTAGTTGCTAAACTCCTTTGCCAGCTCGTCGCTTTGAGCTATTATCACACGGTTCTGCGATGACATAAGGGGCAGCTAAGAAACGAAGAGGGCTTGTAATTGTGGCGATAATCTTTACTGCTCTAGCGCATCGTGGTGCAAAAGTGCGACGCAAAGGCATAAGGCGAGGCCAAACTCAGCGGCCACGTATGCGCTTATATATGCTTGAGCCAAGTATATAAATGGGTGAATTTGTGTCTACTTTTTGATAGGCTTTTACGGCTCTTTGGCGTTAAAATAGTCCATTAATTCGTTTATTTGCATATCAATCCCACCTCTTGCGCCTCGTCTAAGCACAGCGGCTGTCTCTTGGTCAGTCCCTGAGCCTGCTGAGCCCAAGATCGACGCGGTTTGGAAAATAGTGCCCTCAAGAGTGGCGTACTGCCGGGCGATAGAGTAGAGGGCTGTGAGTTTGCGTAGCATCACGCCGCCAGAGCCCACGCGAAGGCTTTTTGGTATGCTCTAAGATGTGCGCGATGATGAGCTGCGTGGCTGAGCTGAGCAATTTGCATGTTGTGATGCTCTGCGACCCAGTAGCGATTTATGCCGATATCCTCGGAATTTAGCCAGTCTAATGGCCGCATCTATGGCTTCTTTTGCGTCACCGCCTTGTTTTATCGGTAGTAAATTTAAGATTGAAACATTCATTTTTATCCTTTTGTTTGTAGATGAGGGATTATAAAGATTAATATCAAAACAGATTGTAAGTCTATTTTAATTTCTCCGAGTAAAGGCAAAGACCTATCCACGCAGCCTTCAAGCAGAAAAATGAAAAACTAACCTTGCTTTACTTTTGCTTTTACTCTATTTTTGATAAAATTACCACTTTTAATGAAAGGCTTAAACTTGAAGAGATTTTAGTAACAGGTGGAGCTGGATATATCGGCGCACCACGTAGTAAAAAGCACTTTTAAAGCAAGGCAAAAGATGAGATAACCATCATCGACAATTCTGCAAGGGCTCACAAAAAGCACTTGAGGCACTCCAAAAGATAGGAAATTTCCACCGAGTAAATGCAAATTTAGGAAGATGATCTAAGTGAAATCTCGCAAATGGTAATCGGATGCGATCATTCATTTTGCGCTGTTTATCGAGGTCTTTGAGAGTATGAGCGAGCCGCCAAAATACTATCTAAACAACACCGCCGCAAACGTCGCAAGGGTGCTAAAATACGCAAAACCTCACAATGTACACCGAGTATTTAGCCCAACTGCCGCAGTTTGCGGCGAGCCACAGACGTGGCGGAGGTGAGCGAGACAACGCCTACAAACCCGATAAATCCATACGGCAGAAGCAAGCTAACGAGCGGAGCAGTCATTAAAGACTACGCCACATCAAACGAGCGTACTCCAATCTGCAGGATTTTGCGGCTATTTTAACGTCGCAGGCGCAGACGAAGAGGGGCTTATCGGTCAAAACTATCCAAATGCCACGCCGCACCTTATCAGCAGCCGTCCAAACAGCACTTGGCAAGCGCGAGAGCATGGGTATCTTTGGCGATGACTATGCGACGAAAGACGGCATACGCGTAAGAGACTACATACACGTTAGCGACCTTTGCAGACGCTCATATAAGCGCACTTTCAGTATATCGGCCAAAATGGCGCTGAGACTTTTAAATGGGATATGGCAGAGGATTTAGCGCAAAAGAGGTCATCGAAACCGCTAAAAAGTAAGGTAATTTTCAGTGCTAAATGCGCCAAGAAGGACGGCGACCCAGCTATCCTTATCTCAAACGCAAAGCGAAACTGCGCTCGCTAACTAGTTGGAAGCCAAAAGAGACGATCTAGCGCCCATCATAAAACCGCCCTGGAGTGGGAAAAAGAGAATTTGAGGGGAAAATATGAAAAATAGCAGTAATTGAACTGATATGTTGGACTAGTAAGGTGCGTGTTTTGCTAAGATGGGCAACAGCGTCATCTGCGTCGATGTCGATAGCAAAAGATCGAGGCGCTAAAAACGGCGTCGTGCCGATATACGAGCCAGGGCTTGCTGATATAGTGAGCGAGCGCACAAAATGGCTCGCCAATTTAGCACGCAGATAACCGCTAGAGCATGCAGATGTGCTATTTATCGCAGTCTGGCACGCCTATGGGCGCTGATGGGCAGGCGGATTTCAAAATATGTCCTATCAGTTGCGAAATCGATCGAGGTACCTAAGCAAAACTGCTAATCGTAGTTGATAAATCAACCGTTCCAGTAGGCACTGGAGCTAAGGTGCACGAGGTAATCGAGAGGAACTTAAAAAGAGAAATGTAGAGGTTAATTGAAGTCGTTTCAAACCCAGAGTTTTTAAAAGAGGGCGCCGCGGTTGAGGACTTTTAAAGCCAGACCGCGTAGTTATCGGAGCTAGCAGCGAGTGGGGCTTTAGTGTGATGAGAGCTTTATGAGCCATTTATGAAAAATCACGACAGACTTATCTGTATGGACGTAAAGTCAGCTGAGATGACGAAATATGCTGCAATCTGATGCTAGCAACCAAGATAAGCTTTTATAAACGAGATAGCAAATATCAGAACGTGGACGCTGATGTAATTTAGTAAGAAAAGGTATCGGCGCTGACTGCGGATCGGATATAGCTTCATCTATCCAGGCTGCGGATATGGCACGCCGCTTCCAGCGATGTCGAGTACTCATTCATACGGCCAGACAAAACGGCTTTTGAGCCAGAGCTTTGCAAACGCGGTCGAGTCAGAACAAGGCTCAAAAAGAGTGCTATTTGAGAGTACTCGATAACTTCTTTGGCAAGCGACCTAAAGGGCAAGACGATCGCACTTTGGGGGTCTTGCGTTTAAGCCAAATACCGATGATATGAGAGAGGCTAGTTCCAACTTTGATAAAGCTTTTAGATGAGGCTGGCGCAAAAGTGGTGGCTTATGATCCAAAAGCAAGTTGAGGAAGCTAAAAATATATGCCACCGAGATGTGAAATATGCTAAAAATAAGCACGATGCTCTTTGATAATGCTGATGCTATGGTGCTTGTGACAGAGTGGAGTGAGTTTAGATCGCCTGATTTTATGGAGATCAAACAGAGGCTAAAACGCTGTCATATTTGACGGACGCAACCAATATAACGCTAAAACTTTAGCCGAGCATGGCTTTAAGTATTTTCAAATAGGCGTCAAAGCGTGAAGGCAATTTATCCTCGTAGTGTCGCCTTTTGCGCTTTAGTGGCTAGAAGAAGCTTCAGATGAGCTGAGCAAAGACGCAAGAGCATGTTTTTGAGCTACCTATCTCAAAAGATGCCGCACTATTATTTTAAATATGAGGCTGTGTTTTTTACGGATAGAGACTGACTGCAACTTTGGCTTTTTGCTAGGTGGAAAGCCAGGACAAAAGAGGACGCGCGGAATTTATTATGAATGAAGCGGTGGCAATGAGCCGTCAGAGACGCTCATGCACTGCAGATGGAAGGAAAAAGAGGCAGGGTTTATTATGAGTTTGCTATCTATCCGGCATTAGCCCCATAAGAATCGTAACTCCACAAGAGTGAAAGCTTGAGATAAGAGTTTTGAGCTCGCAACACATTAGAATCAGAAAAGAAAGAAAAATAGATGAAAATAGCAGTAGGACTTGATATGTGGGACTTCCACTAGCAGCAGCTTTATGAAAAGTACGAAGTAGTCGGCTTTGACGTAAAATGCAAAACGTATAGAAGAGCTCAAGGATTTGACCGCACGCTTGAGCTTAGCAACGAGCAGATGAAAAAGCTATCGATAATGGCACGAATTAGCCTAGCCTTTAGAAGACATTAGAGATTGCAACTTTATTGTAAATCGTTCCAACACTGATAGATAAAACAAAACGACCAGACCTAACCCTCGTGGTAAAAGCTACGTAGTGACAAAGGTGCTTAAAAGGACATCGTTGTTCTATGAAAGCACCGTTTATCCAGGCGGTTACAGAAGAATGGCGCCGCTACTTGAAGAGAGCGGACTCAAATTTAATAAAGACTTTCTTCTGCGGCTACTCACCAGAGCGCATAAACCCAGGCGACACAAAGAGCACACGGTAACTAAGATCAAAAAGATCACAAGTGGTTCGACGCCTGAGATAGCTGACAAGGTCGATGAAGTTTACCGCCTGATCATCACAGCTGGTACGCACAAAGCTTCAAGCATCAAAGCGGCCGAGGCCGCAAAAAGTCATCGAAAATACCCAGCGCGACATAAATATTGCTTTTATAAACGAGCTGCGATGCTATTTGAAAAGCTTAACATCAACACCATAGACGTGCTTGAGGTCAGGCACTAAGTGGGAATTTTCACCCTTCCGCCCAGGCTAGTTGGCGGACACCGCATCGGTGTAGATCCATACTCATCTAACTCACAAAGCTCAAGAGGTAGGCTACAACCCTGAAAATGATCCTCGCAGGTCGCCGTATCAACGACGATATGGGTAGATACGCAAACGATCAAGTGATTGCTCATGATAAGAAAAGAGAGCTGACAACAAAGCGCGCGTGCTTGTTCTTGGTGATGACATTAAAGAAACTGCCCAGATATAAGAAACCTCGCGTTATAGACGTGGTTGATGAGCTAAAAGACCTTTGCTGCAAGGTCGATGTGACTGATCCTTGGGCTGATAGCGCTGAGGTAAAACATGAGTAATGGCTTTTGATCTGTAAAAGAGTATAACCTAGACGACTACGACTGCATCGTGATCGCCGTAGCTCACAAATGAATTTTAAAAAGCTCAACCTAAAAGGCCATACTTGGTTTATGATATAAAAATATCTACCCAGAGGCTGACGCTAGGCCAGGCGAATGGTGCAAGCAAATTGTGACATTACTTATCTTTCTAGTCGCTGATCGTTTGACGCAGCTAGGATGCTTTTTGCACAAAGGGATATGCCAGAGTTTTACTTTAATGGCGACCGATGTTTACAACAAATGACGCATACTACGCGGAGGGCGCTAGAGATATGCCTGCTGGCTCATCAGCAAAGTGACTTTCAGCCCTTTAATCACCCAATCTCAACAATAGTTTTTATATTTTTGCACTTTACCTTTTCAAGATCGAAAGTGTGATGTTTTATATGAGTGCGTTTTTAGCACCTCTTATCGCACTTCCAGTTATTTTGATATCAAATGAGCTTTAAAGCCCCTAAAAAGCTGGAGCTGTGGCGGCATTTATGAGCGTTATCTCGCCAGGCTGTCTTGTAAGAACGCGTCAGCTTGGTTATTTTGATAGCGCGATATGCTAAATGTCACGTTTGCGCTTTTATCATCTATCTTTGATCAGACTTTAAATACAAAATGAACAAAGATTTATCGTTTTGCCGGGCCTTTTTGTATCGTTTTATCTTTGGTGATCAAAGCTCTATGCCCTTATTTTTAAGCATTATCTTTATCTTTCTCTATACCCTTGCTTTTTATACGAAACAAGATAGAAAAATTACCAAGCGATATTTTTATGTTTATAAGCATCGTTAGTCCAATATTTTTCAAAAAGACCCACTCATTGCAAATAGAAATTTTGATTTTAAAGTTAGCGGTTATTGCTTCCATTTTACGCCATTTTTTGCAACATAAAACTGCTTTCACCTAGGGCAAATGAGCATTTTTCTAGCTATTATGCTAGCTATTTTTATCTATTTTGGTGGCTTTGATTTTATTATCTCAAAGATTGGCAGTTATGTTTTTAAAAAGGCAGCAGAGGTCGCAAGTAGTTCCCTACTTTATAAGTGAATACACGCTAATTGATGAGGTAAAAAGCGCTAGCCCTTTATACTTTGTCTATTTCATGGCTGGAAATATCCTTATTTTTACTAGCAGCAGCTGATTGGTTATTTAGTGCTTTGTTTTTACTCGTCCATTTTTACTTAGTCTGCCACTGCTTGACTTGGCGCTTTATCGCTATTTTGGCGGAGTTAGATTTGCTATGTATATAACGCCACTTGTTGCGCTTAGTTTTGGATATTTCTTGCACTTTTCATTTATTTGATCTTGAAAATCTCTTAAGAGTGTATCCTTTTTATGCAAACAGTCGCGCTTGCTCCAAATTGAGATCGCTGCTCTTATAGACCTCTATACTTTGATCACACACGATGAGGCAAAGCAGAGACTTGACCAGTTAAAAAGGCAAAGCAAATCGTGATGACTACGTGCTTTCGTGGTGGGATTATGGATATGCGACAAGATACTTTGCTGATGTTAAGACGCTAAATGACCCTGGCAGGCAAGGCGGTGAGAATGGCTATTTTGTTAGTCTTGCTTTGAGAAAAAGATGAGGCGTTTTCGGCTAGGGCTTCATAGAATAATGACTGAATACAACGACATTTCACTTGAAAAAGACTAGACTGATTGAAGAGATTTTTAAAAGATCACAACATAAGCGATCTAAACGCCTTTTAAGCCAGCTTAAAAGCGCAATTTCACTTTGCCAACAGCAAAAAAGAGATTTTTACTATCTTGTGCCAGATATGATAGATATCGCTCCAAATGTCTTTAGATATAGTTACATTGATGTTGATTAGTGGCGAGAAGCCAAAAGAGGATTTTTACTACATTAGCCCTATAAATAGTGTTAGCCAGGCAGGCATAGATCTTGGAAATGGCTATATCTTACCGCTAAAAGAGCCAAAATTTATCACACAAAACGGCGAAAAAGTGGCCGTAAAGTCCTTTTATAAGATAAAAGGCTCTGGCAAAGAGCTACAAATAGACGAGAAAATAATCGATGAAAAAGGCGAGTAAATTTCTGTTTTGTTTTTAGAGGACTATGCGCGTGTGGTTTTAGTTGATGAAAATGCCTTCAAATTCAGCTCTTGTGCAGCTCTTTATGTTTGAGCGAGCTGATGAGCGATACTCGAGCCATTTATTATCTCAAGTGGCGTAATTTACAGGTTAAAAGTCTAATGCTAATCAATCTAATAAGCTCTATCGTCGTTTTTATCGTATCAATGAGGCATACTCTTTCTTACGCCATTTATCCTAAAGAGCCTTGGCAACGAGGCATTTGGCTTTGTAGGCCTTAGTAACGCCATAGTTAGCTACAGCCGCAGTCGTGAGCGTGGCCATAAACTCAGTGAGCGACCGTTTTGTCGCTCATGCGTGGCACAAAAAAGATATAAGCCTTTGCAAACACCTACTACTCATCAGTGCTTGCTGTAAATATCTTCTTTTGCGCCGTTGTCGTGGTGCTTAGCTCTGTTTTCATACTCAAATTTGCAAAAGCTTTTTAAATGTTCCTGACTTTACTTTTGATGTGAGAATGACCCTTGTTTTTACTTTATACCTTTCGCGTTGGGCTATTTAACGGCGTTTTGACGGTCTGCGCCTTCGTGACAAACAAGCTCTATCTGCTCTCCATCAGAAACGCCATCTCAGCGCGATCCCTAGCGACCCTCATCGTGGCACTTTTTATAAGCCATTTATCTCATATATCGCCATTTCAGCGCTAGTTGCTAGCCTTTTTGTCTTTTTAGCACTATTTTTATGTCAGCTCGCATCACGCCGGAGTTAGAAATTTAGCCTTAGTAAATCTGACTTTTCTAAGATAAAAGAGCTTCTTAGCTCTGGCATTTGAATAGCTTTAATGCGCTAAATCGCATACTTTTTAACGGGCATGGACCCTATTTGATTTGCAACATTTTCGTAAATGCAAACGCCACTGGTCTTCTTTCAGTCGCCAAGGCCGCCCCTATCATACTTGAGAGCTTTGCAGCGCAGCTTAGCGGTATCTTTGCGCCATAAATTTGTCGAGCTTTACTCTGTAGTCGATCACGGACCTCATAAAAGAGGCTAAATTTCGATGAAGGTGATCGCCTTTTGTCATGAGCGCCCGGTCGCGTTTTTTCGTCGTTTTTGGGCTGGATTTTTACACGCTTTGGCTACCTTTTTAAAAGTGCAGATGAGGTCAATTTATCTACAATGTCTCGATGATCACGCTTGTGCCGATCGTCTTTATAAGCTTTGTTTTTCGCTTTTTAACCTTGATAGTGCGACAAACAAGCTTCGCCGACCAGCCATTGCCAACACTATCCTTGGTGTTAGCACGATCATAGCGCAGATCGCACTGCTTAAATTTAGTGGCTACGGCGTTTACGGCATCGTCATCGTCGCGACCATTTTTATAGCATAAGAATCTCTTGGCTTTGACCTTATAAACGCAGCAATTTAGAGGTGAAACTCACCACGTTTTTACGGGGTTTATTTTTAAGTACTCTAGCCGTTTTTGCGCTTTGTGTGCTTGCGATGTTTGTCTGCAAGGACTTTGTGAGCTTTAGATAATTGGCTGTAATTGCAATTTTTGTCATGCGATATACGCCGGCGCAGCTTATATTTTGGGATATTTTTGTTTTTAATGCCTCCGAGAGAGGCATAGTCTCGTGTAATCTAGTGTAATGTAAAAGGTCTTAAATGAATGAATATCTGATCTCTTTGGCAAAAGATACCAAAAAGGCGCGAGCTTTTGCAGCAGAAATTTGGCTCTTATGATAGCTTTAAGCCAATAGACGCAGTAGATGGCAGGGAGCTAAATGCAAGGGAGTACTACAAGATCATTTCGCCATCATTTAAAAGCTTACGGCAAGATTTTAAGCCCAGCAGAGGTTGGTCGCTCGCTCTCGCACGTAAAAAGCTTACGAGGCATTTTTGGCAAGTGATGCGAATCTGCCCTCATCTTTGAAGATGACGTGATAGGGGGTGACCCAGCGATAAAAGAGGCCTTTTAGCAGCTAGCAAGATGCCTGAAAACAGCGTGCTGATATGTGGCATGCAAGATGGGCTAGAGGGCAGGTTTTAGCGCCTTTGGCAAAAGGTGGATACTAGCCTAAGTAAGCCACTTTGGCAGGTCTCAAAGCACTCATTTTTCAAGCATTTATAGAGCAGGGGCTTATGTAGCTAACCAAAAAAGCGCTAAAAATTTGGCTTTGAATTCACAAGCGTGCGCTTTGCACGACTGACGTTTGGGACTATTTGCTTGGCGTTAATGATATGCAGATGTATTTTTGCGACCTTTTTGCACACCCAACAGATCTTAGCAACTCAAACATCGAGGGGCGAGAGGCTTGAGAGAGGGTACAATGCAAATTTTCTAAAGGCCTACATAAAAACATTTAATTTGATACTTTTTCTCACGGCTTGAAAAGCTTCAGGGCTATGAGAGAATTTGTAAAAGGGGCTAAATGAGCGAGCCATTAATCAGCATCGTAACTGCAACTTACAAGCGTCCAGAGCTTTTGCAAAAGGCCATAAAAAGCGCTCTAGCTCAAAGCTATAAAAACCTAGAGATTATAGTCACCGACGACGGCAATGACGAGAGTGCGAGTGAATGGTAAGAGTTTTAACGACGCAAGGATCAAATTTGTAAAAACACAGCCCACAAAAGAGCCCAAATGGCAACAAAAATAACGGCTTTGACAACGCAACAGGCGAGTTTATCTGTTGCTTTGACGATGACGACGAGCTTTTACCAGATGCGATTGCCCAGTGTTATGGAAATTTCAAAAAGTGGCGAGTATTCGTGCGTTTTTGCAGACGCGATCTGCGAAAAGATGGCGTGATGACCGAGGTCGTGGCTGGTGAAGCCCGTATAAGCAAAGCGGGTGATGAGTAAGGTTGATTATCACTGCGGGCGGATAAATGGAGAGTATTTTTAAGTTTTTCACGTGAATTTATAGACGGCTTTAGATTTGATGAGAGCAGTTTTGGTGGCGAAAATGAGCTTTATATCCGCTTTTTGAAAATGTCTTTTATCTTAAAAAAGCCACTTTACATCTACCGCATCGCAAGAAGCGATAGTGCGACGCTAAATGCTGGCAAGCACGCTTTTAAACGTGGCAAACGCCTATATAAAAACAGCAATCTGGCACTACGAAATAGCCATAAAATGAGCCGAAATTTCTAGCTATGCAGTATAAAAACGCCGCTTACTACGCTAAAATAGCAGGTGAATACGGCCTGATGCTAAGGTGCATTTTTAAAAGTCTTAGCATACCCGTAGTAAAGAGGCGCTTATATTTTTGCTCGCTTAGCCCGCTTCCAAGTGGCATTTTGCCGGCACTTTCAAAGCTTAGAGTGAAGATAAAACAAAGGTTTGGCGTATGAAGGTTTTAGTTTGTCACATCAACGCTTAGAAGTGGCGGTGCAGAGCGAGGTTTGCGCGGTGATCGCATCAAGATTTAGCATGGATCACGATGTAAAGCTGCTATAATCGGACAAAGATGAGCCATTTTACGAGCTGGCAAGTGGCGTAAAGCTCATAGATCGAGCGTTGGGGTTGATGAGCTTGGCTTGGTTGGAAAATTTAAAAAGAGAATTCTAAAGGTGCTTGCTTTAAGGGCGCTCATAAAGAGGGCACTTTGATGCTGTTATATCTTTTTAGACGCCGTAAATACCTTTGGTGCTCTTTAGCTCAGCTGGGCTAAAAACGCCTATTATTATAAGCGAGCACACAAACTACCTCTAGCGCCAAAAAGAGCCATTTTTAAGTGCTAAGACGCCTTAGCTATCCATTTGCAAACGCACTTAGCGTCCTAAGCGACGAGGATCTTGGCTACTACTCCAAATTTCTGCAAAATGTGATGAAAATTTACAACCCTCTTTTTGAAGAGATACGCAGTGAGAGCTTTGATAAAGAAAATCGAGTCATCTTTGTTGGCAGGGCTAAATAAGATAAAAACTGCGAAATGTTTGTAAGAGTGGCTGCAAGCTTAAAGCAAAGTGGCTATAATTGTTGTCGCTGGAGATGGCGCGAGAGGGTACATTTAGAGTATCGAGCTGAATTTCGGGCGCTGATGCCCAGTTTTTAGGAAATGTAAGCGACATCGCCTCACTTTATAAAAAGAGCAAAGGTGCCTGCTCTCTTGCTCAAATTTCGAGGGGTCTTGGAAATACCTTGATAGAGGCGATAAACTATGACTGCGTGCGGGTTTGCGACAAGAACTAGCGGGGCAAAAGAGCTTATAAAAGATGGCTTTGATGGCTTGCTTTGTGAGATAAATGATGCTGGGCAGATGAGCGAAAAGCTTGCAAATTTGCTGCAAAATGAGGCAAAAAAATGGGCGACTTGCTAAAAATGCAAAGAGCTAGACTTGACGAGTTTAGCGTGGAGCAAATTATAAAAAATGGCTGGAGCTTTTAAGGCTTGGAGGTGTGAAGTGAAAAATCTTTTTGTCATCGCCGCACTTAGAAACGGCGGAGCTGAGCGCGTGCTAAACGTGCTTACGCAAATGAGCTTAGCAGGGATAATGAGATCACTATCGCCCTGCTTGAAGAAGACCTTGGGCTTTATAAATTTAGCGAAAAATAAATATCATAAATCTTAACGTCACTGGCTCTGGGCTGGCTTTTAGAAATTTGAAGCAGTACTTAGCCCTTAGAGCGCTTTTTAAAGAGCAAAAAGCTGATCTGATAATGAGCTTTATCGACTGGACAAACGTCGCTTGCGTGCTGGCAAATGCTGGGCTAAAGAGCAAACTAATAGCAACCGAGCACCACGAGCATAGCTACTTAAAAAGCAAAATCGCAAGCGCTATGCGTGACTTTTCGTATAGCTCGTAGATGGCTTAAGCGTGCTAAGTAAAAGTGACTACGACTACTATAAATTGCCACGCGAGGTCATCCACAACCCACTTTTTATCGATGTGCCTAAAATTTTGCGAGAAGCAAAACGTCATCTTAAGCGTGGCAAGGCTGGAGGCGGTAAAGGCTATGATCTCTATTTTGAAGCGCTTAGCAAGGTGAGTAAGGGCTTGCTTGATGGCTGGGGAGATAAAGATCGCAGGCAGTGGCAGGCAAGAAGTGCAGCTAAAGCAAATAGCTTCAAATTTGAGGCTTAACGTACATACCTAGGTCATATTAGCGACGTCCACAAAGCTTTATAGCGAGGCAAAAGTACTGTTCTTAGCTCAGAAGCGAGGGGCTTTCAAACGTGTTAATCGAGGTCAGGTGCTTTTTAACTGCGCTAGGTTAAGTAGCGACACCGTGGGTGCAAGAGAGCTTATAAATGACGGCACGGACGGGCTTATCTTTAAAAATGGCGACAGCAATGATTTAAAAAGATAAGCTTGAGATGCTTTTTAAAAAGATGAAAATTTTAGGCAAAAACTAGCAAAAACGCCAGCGAAAATGCAATTTATTTAGCAAAGAAAATATCATCAAGCAGTGGCGAGATTTATAAAAAGGTTGTTAGCAAGTGAAAAATTAGCCGTTTTTATACTCGATGGGGCCTGGTGGGGCTGAGCGAAATGTGGCAATCTACTGCCATTTTTGATTAAACGTTATGAAGTTCATCTCATCTTAATGAGCAAGGTCATCGCCTATGAGATCCCAAGCGAGGTGCAGATCCACTTTATAGAAAACAGCGATCCTTATGAGAGCGGGCTAAAGAAGCTGCAAGGCTCTTTTTGGCAATGCCAATGCTTGCCTTTTAAGTATAAAAACTTTGTCAAAACTTAGGTATCGACACGCAGTTTGTGCTTATGAACCGCCCTTGTTATATTGCTGGGCTTGCTATAATTTTTAGGGCTAAAAGGCTGAAGCTGGTTATCAGCGAGCGAAGCTGTCCGTCTATCTTATAAAAAAACGATCTAAGCGGTAGGGTTAATAAATTTCTTGCTCACTCATCTTTATAAAAAGGCTGATCTAATCCTCGCAAATGCAGCTGGCAACAAAGAGGATCTGGTGAAAAATTTTGGCATGAGTGAGGCTAAGACAAAGGTGCTTTATAACGCCCTTGATCTAAAAACTATAATTTACTAAAAGATGAGCCGCTTGATGGCGATTTTAGGCCATTTTTCATAAACATCGGCCGCCTTGATAGCGGTAAAAACTCAAGCCATGCTAATAAAAATAATAGCCTCTATTAACGACTCTCGCGCCACGCTTGGTATCCTTGGCAAAGGGCCTTTAAAGGACGAGCTACAAAGTGATAGACAAATTGGCATTGGCGAGCAAGTAAAGCTTCTTGGCACTGATAAAAAATCCTTTTTAGGCACATAAAAACGCCTCTTGCCTGCTTTGTGCATCGCGCTTTTGAGGGCTTTTCAAATGTGCTTTTAGAGGCACTAGCATGCGAAAACTATCATCTCGACCGAGCATAAGAGTGGCGCAAAGGGAGCTTTTGGGCGAGTGAGTTTGGTATTTTGGTACCTGTTGATGATGAAAATGCGATGAAAGAGGCGATGATAAAGGTGCTTAATGCGCCTGAAATAAGGCAAAAGTACTGAAAAGGTTGCGTATAATCGGGCTCGAATTTCTGATAGTGAAAATATAGCGAGTGAGCTTATAAAATTTTTGGAAAATCCTAATGAATAGAAATTTATTTTTAAAAATTACTCTTTATACCTTATGATATTTGTCGCAGCCCTTTTGGCATGGTTTGTAGGCTTTATTGGGTCTTTTGGGCGAGTGAATATCCGGTATTTTTCTGGAACAACGAGCTAATGATCAGCACAAACGACGGCTACGCATTTGCCGAGGGCAGCAAGGGATATGCTGGCTGGCTTTCACCAAGAAAACGACCTTAGCTACTACGGCTATCCACTCGACACTTACTTACTGGATCGTGAAATTTCTGGGCGTCAAGCTTGAGACGGCGATGATTTATATGAGCGTATTTTTCTCGTCACTTGTGGCTGTGCCTGTTATCTTGATCGCAAATGAATACAAACTAAAAATGGCTGGCTTCATCGCTGCACTTCTTGCAGTGATCGCAAATAGCTACTACAACCGCACGATGGCTGGTTACTACGACACTGACATGCTCATCATCCCGCTTAGCGTCTTTGTCGTTTGGGGGCTTGTTAGAGTGCTTGGAGAAAAAGGACGCAAAGAGCCTGATAATAGCACCTTTAAGCGTGCTTATCTATATGTGGTGGTATATGAGCGCCTTTTCGCTTATTAGTATTTTTAACTGGACTATTTTTACTTTATACGCTCATTTTTGATAGGAAAAATCCACTTTTACCTTGAAATTTCGCTGCTTTTTACTCGCTATCTCAAATCTTGATCTAACTCTTAGATTTATCGCTGTTATCGTTATTTACGCACTTTGCTTACTTAAAAAGAGGTGATAATTTAAAAATTGCTCTTTGGTATTTTGGCGGTTATCTTTGTCATCTTTGTCATCCGTGGTGGGGCTAAATCCGATAATCTTTCAGCTTAAATTTACGTCTTTAGAGATGCGCCTGAGTTGGCGGGACATGAGCTTTCACTTTTTAATGTCAATCAAACTATCCAAGAGTCAAGCGTCGTTGATTTTTACGCTATTTTGCGAGAGGATCAGCGCAAATGTCATCACATTTTTGATCTCGCTTGCTGGCGTCGCTTTGTTTTGCTACAAGCACCGCTCATTTGCCGTCTCGCTTGGCATGCTTGCACTGGCTTTTGGCCTTTAAAGCGTCCTAGATTTACCATTTATGCTGTGCCTATCATGGCGCTTGGCTTTGGCTATTTAGTAGAGTTTGTGCTTGCATTCCCAAAGCTAAAAGGAGCTGTTTTAAATCTCATAAGAGCGTTCATAGCGGCTTTAGTCCTGCTCCAGCGCTCATTCATATATATGGCTACAAGGGCTGAGCCAGTCTTTGTAAACATAAAAGAGGTTGAATACTTTAAACAGGCTAAAAAGCATCGCAGGACGTGAGGACTACGTGGCTGCGTGGTGGGACCATGGATATCCGATAAGATATTACAGCGATGTTAAGACGCTAATTGACGGCGGAAAGCACCTTGGACGTGAAAAGTATTTCGCCGTGAGCTTTGCGCTTGGAAGCGACGAGATGAGCTCGGCAAATATGGCAAGGCTTGATGTTGAGTATACTGAGCGAAATTTCAAAGAGCACTTTAATGGCAACTTAGCTCACATTTTAAAAGATAGAAATTTAAGCGTTGATCAGTTTTTAGCGAGATAAAAAGAGGCAATGTACAGCCTGCCAGCAAAGAGCAGAGAGATATATTATTACCTGCCAGATAGGGATGCTTAGTATCTTTCCGACCATTTTGCAGTTTAGCAAGATCGATCTAAAGAGCGGTAAAGCCTAAACAACGGACTTTTTGTCACCACTAGAGCGACTCTCGCAAAGCGAAAAAGGCATTAGGCTAAGTGGTGGATTTACTCTAACAAGTGATGTCACCGATTGATCTATGAAAACAACGTATTGCCACTAAGATCTTTCATAGAGACCGACTACGACGAGTCTGGCAAGCTAAATGTAAAAGAGTAAAAAAATAACGAAATGTCAAAACATTTCTGTCATTTATATGAGAGGGATTATGGCAGATTCATCATCCTACGAGAGAGCATTTTAAATAGCGCCTACATCCAGCTTTTCGTGCTAGAAAGATACGATCCAAAAGTCTTTGAGCCAGTCATACTTGACGGGGCGGCAAAAGTTTATAGGCTAAAAAGAGGTAGAGATGGCAAGGATAGGGTTTTTAAGCCACGCTGATATGAGCATACACTTTTAGACGGCCCATTATGCAGGCTTTAAAAGATATGGGGCATGAGGTTTTGCTATCGCTCCAAAAGGAAATTTTACTAATGATCTTGCTAAAAGCTTTCACGCCGTTACCTACGAGCTTGATAAGGCGAGCCTAAAATCCGCTAACCGTGATAAATAACTCAAAAACTATCTCAAATTACTAGGCGAGCTATTTACGACCTGCTGCAAACTGGCGCTCACGAGTCAAATGTCTTTTGGCACGTTTGCCGCTAAAAATGCTGGCATAAAGCACGTTATAATTGGTTGAAGGGCTGCGCTTTTATATCGATGATGATATTAAAACAAAGGCTGTGCGTTTTGTTATGGAGAGCCTTTATAAGCTCGCTTTTGCAAAGCTGATGCTTGTATCTCGTAAACGACGCAGATCCAGACTATCTGATCTCTAGAAATTTGATAGATAAAAGCAAGGTACCGCATAAAAAGTGTCGGCGTGGATACTGCTAAACTTGACCCAGCCATCACGCAGGCGGCTGACCTTGGCAGAGGTCATTTTAATGATCGCAAGAGCCATGTGGGCATAAGGGTGCGTGAATTTTACGAGGCAGCTGAGTATAAATGGCTATCAAAAACTGCAGAATGTCTTTGTTGGCGAGGGTTTTAGTGGCAATAAATCAACCGCAGACGAGGGCCTTTTTAAAAAGGTGGTAAAGTGCGCTATTTAGGAGCAAGAAACGACATCCCACAGCTTTTAAAGGCTTTTATTTACTGGCTTTGCCAAGCTATAAAGAGGGCTTTCAAGAACGGTTTTAGAGGCGATGAGTATGGCAAAAGCAGTCGTGGCAAGCGACGTTACAGGCTGCAATGAAGCCGTAAAAGATGGCTATAACGGACTTTTTATGTAAGGTAAAAGACGCAAACGACCTAGCAGAAAAGATCAGTATTTCTGCTTTGATGACGAGGAGCTTTGCGCTAAGCTTGGGCAAAAATGGCAGGGACTGGGCAGTAAGCGAGTTTGACGAGAAGCAAATCGCAAAAAGATATAGAAATTTATAGGAAATGAGTAGATGTATAGAAAGTCTTAAAAGGGTGATTGACATTTTGGGAGCTTTGTTTTTGCTCATTTTAACGTCGCCTATCATAATAGCAACGGCGATTTTTATCTATTTTTAAGGTAAGCCGTGATGTTATTTTTACGCAGGCAGAGACCAGGGCTAAATGAGGATACTGTAAATTTATAATTTAAGACGATGAGTGACGAGCGTGACGCAGATGGCGAGCTCTTGCCAGATGAACAGCGTCTTGGTACTGGCAAACTGATCCGCTCACTTAGCCTCGATGAGCTACCACAGCTCTTTAACGTGCTAAAAGGCGATATGAGCTTCATTGGACCAAGACCGCTTTTGGTTGAGTATCTACCCATCTATAACGAAACGCAAAAAGCACCGCTACGACGTGCGCCCTGGTATCACAGGCCTAGCGCAGGTAAATGGCGAAACGCCATAAGCTGGGAGGAGAAAATTGAATACGACGTATATTACGCTCATAAATCTAAGCTTTATGCTTGATGTAAAGATCGCATTGCAGACAATAGAAAAGGTGCTAAAGCGAAGTGGCGTTAGCAAAGAGGGCAGGCGACGACGGAGAAATTGAATGGCAAAAAACTAATGTAACTTACATCTACGGAGCGAGCGGTCATGGCCTTGTAATAGCTGACATCGCTAGAAATAATGGCTATGATGAGATAGTTTTTAGATGATGCGAGTGAGTTTAAACTTAGCCCAGAGCTTGAAAAAGCTGACATCATAATAGCCATCGGCCAAAAAATAAAACTAGAGATATGATAAGCAAAAAGAGTCGAAGCTGCTGGCTTTGAGATAATCGGGGATTGATCCATAAAAGCGCGGTTGTGAGTGAAAGTGCCGTGCTAGAAAAAGGGCGTAGTTGTAATGCCAAATGCCGTGATAAACGCAAGAGCTCATATAAAAGAGGGTGCTATCATAAACTCTGGAGCGGTTATCGAGCATGAGTGCGACATAGGCGGGATTTGCTCACATTAGCCCCAAATGCGCCCTTGCTGGAAACGTAAGTGTTGGCGACTATACACATATTGGCATTGGCTCAAGCGTCATTCAAGGTATAAAGATAGGTAACAACTGCATCATCGGTGCTGGAAGTGTGGTGGTAAGAGATATAAAAGATGGCATAAAGGCGTACGGCGTGCCTGCAGTGCGAGACGCGCTAAGATATAAATTTAAAAATAAGTGCTAAAATCGCTATCACGAAAGTGTATGAACATGGATAGGGTTTTTATCTCCACCAAACATGAGTGGAAAAAGAGCAGGAATATATAAAAAGTATTTGAAAGCAACTATATGCGCCACTTGGCGAGTATGTAAATACCGAAGAGAGCATTAAAGCTTACACTGGCGCAAAGATGCGCTTGCACTATGCGCTGGAACTGCGGCACTTCACCCAGCACTTCGCGTCCTTGGAGTAAAAGAGGGCGATCTTGTGCTTGCTTCTAGCTTTACTTTTATGGCTTCAGTCTCGCCGATACTTTATGAAAAAGGCAACTCCAGTCTTTATAGATAGCGACGAGAGCTGGGACTTAAGCTCCAGAGCTACTTAAAAAAGCGATCTCACCTACCTAAAAAGCCAAAAGCGCTAGTCGTCACCATCTTTACGGACAAGCTTCAAAGATGAAAAGAATGTGCGAATTTGCCAAAAATGAAGGCATCGCTTTGGTTGAAGATGCAGCTGAAGCACTTGGAGGATTTTTACGCTGGTAAGGCACTTGGCACATTTGGCGTGATGGGCGCATATAGCTTTTAATGGCACCAAGATCATCACCACTTCAGGTGGCGGCATGCTAGTTGGAGATAGCGAACTGTGGAAGAGGCTAGATTTTATAGCACGCAAGCAAGAGAGCCACTGCTTCACTACGAGCACAAAGACTATGGCTGCAACTACCGCTTGAGCAACATCCTAGGCGCTATTGGCGTGGCTCAGATGGAAGTTTTAGAAAAGAGAGTTGAGCAAAAAGAGAAAAGTTTTTGAATTTGATGAAAAAGAGCTTGAGGACGTTTTAGAGATTTATGCCAGAGTTACCGACTCTCGTGGCAACAGATGGCTTACAACTGGCGTTTTTGCTAAAAAGACGCACATTTAAAAGTTATAAAAGCACTAGCTGACGCAAACATTGAGAGCCGCCCACTTTTGAAGCCTATGCACTTGCAGCCCAGTATTTAAAGGTGCGTTGTTTTGTTGATGGCTGCAGCGAAGATCTATTTTTCAAGAGGAATTTTGCTTGCCAAGTGGCAGTGATATGAGCGAGCAGACACAAGAAAGAGTGATAAAAAATAGTCAAGAGATAATGCGTAAATGTTTCGGCGCAACGAAGTTAAAAAGGCTCGTATTTTTCCTTCTTGGCGATGTTTTTATATTTGTTTTTCGATATATGCGGCATATCTTTTTAAGATTTAACGCCGACATCCCAGATATCTACGTGCAAGGGCTTTTTGTAACGGCTGGATTTTTGATCGTATTTAAGCTCTTTTTATGTGGATGTTTGTAAAATTTACAAGGTTCCTTGGAGATTTTTGGCTTAAATGAAGCACGGGAGCATTTTCTAGCTCACGTCTGCTCGAGCGATCTTATTTACCATCGTATTTTTCGTCATTCAAGACCTTTTTAACCCATACCCAAGAAGCGTTATCTTTATAGACCTGCTCATCTCATGCCTACTCATCGGACTTTTTGAGAATTCAAAAGCGTATGGTGCTTGATTTTTCAAACAAACCTCACAAAGGCGAGCCATGCGTGGTCATCGGCGCTACCTCAAAGGCACTTCACGTTTTGCGTGAGCTTAAAAGCAGGGCTATCTTGACTACTACGCAGTTGGTGTGGTAGATGGCAGGAGTGATCTTAGTAGGGTACATATTGCGATGGATTTTTGTGCAGGATAAAAAGAGATACCAATTGATAAAAGACTACGAGGTAAAGACCGCTATCATCGCGCTTGCACTTGATCAAGACGAGCTTCAGGCCTTAGTTGATGAGCTAACGGGATACGGTATAAGAGATATGAAGCTTTTCGCTTATCGAAAAATGAGCCGATAAAGGATATCTCGATCGAAGACTTGTCTAGAAAGCCAAAAAGACCTAAATCCAGAGGCTATTTCAAATTTTTCAAAGATAGAGAGTACTTGTTACTGGAGCTGGTGGCAGCATAGGGAAGGTACTTTGCAAGCAGTGCTTAAGCTTTGGTGTAAAGAGCTTGTGATGGTTGAGCACAGTGAGTTTAACCTCTATAAAATAGGCGAAGATACAAGAGATAAAAGAACTATCAGCAAGCTTGTAAATATCACTACGTAAAGGACTTTGAAGAGGTTTTTTGCTGACTTTAGGCCTGAGATCGTCATACATCGCTGCAAAGATATAAGCATGTGCCACTTTGCGAGCTAAACCCTCGTTCAGCAGTGGAAAACAACATCATTGGCACAAAAATGCCGTTGACCTTTCTAAAAATATGGTGCTAAGCAAAATTTGTCATGATCTCATCAGACAAGGCCGTGCGCCCAACAAATATCATGGGCACAACTAAGCGTGTTTGCAGCTTTATGCGCTAAATTCAAACGAAGCGAGGTGTCTGCGAGATAGTCTGCGTGCGCTTTGGCAACGTTCTTGGCTCAAGTGGTTCTAGTCATACCAAATTAAAAACACAGATCGCCGCAAATAAGCCACTAAGCGTCACTCACCCAGAGATCACAAGGTATTTTATGCTCACATCTGAAGCATGCCAGCTGGTCCTTCAAGCAGCCTCTATCGCAGAAGGTGGCGAGCTTTTTGTGCTTGATATGGGCGAGCCGATAAAGATCGTTGATCTTGCTAAAAAGATGCTTGCTTCTTTCAAATAAAGAGCATTTAGGTATTGAGTTGTAGGGGCTTAGAACGGGCGAGAAAGCTTTATGAAGAGCTGCTTATCAATAAAGACGACGTTCAAACTAGGGCATGAGTCGATCTTTGTGACGCATCATGACCTTATGATCTGACGCTTTACATCGCAGATCAACGGGCTTTTGGAGCTTGAAGACGAGAGATCGCGCCTGCACTTAAAAATATCGTCCCAGAGTTCAACCACGCATTAAATTGAAAGGAATAGCTTTTTGGTTATAAAAAGATATTAAGAGATGATAGGACACGAGATATAAGGCAAGGGCGTATATTTGCTACTTATTTAGTAGAAATTGCCAAATAGACTGCCTGGAGTTTGTTTTGGAGAATATAAAAGCTGGCTTTGATAAGATCAGCCACGAGATAGAAAGAAATTACTGACGCACTATACATTTTAGATGAAAATGGCATACAGATCGAAGACCTCGATCAGTCTAAAATGAAAAATATAAATTCCCAAAAAGGCGAAAACCCGCGCAAATAAGGCATACTACTACACCGCAGTGCGCGAGAAAAGGTGCGTTCTAAGTGACCCATATCCATCAAGCCTAAATGGAAATTTATGCGTCACAGCAAGTGTGCCTATCTATAATGAAAAATGAGCTCAAATTATCGCATCTGCATCGACATAAGCCTAGAAAATATCCTCAAAAATGGTCGATAGCGGCTTTGTGGAGGAGCATTTTTGGTAGATTTTTAAAGACTATCTATACGCTATTTTGCGCCTCCTCTTTTTATGATCTGCGCCTTTTTGTTTTGGCACGGTGTAAAAGAGCTTTATCTCAAAGAGTATCGAGCATATAAATGTCAGAAGAAATTTTTGAATCAACCATCATTTTAACACTCGCCCTCGCCATTTTTGACCTTGTAAAGACGATATTTGAAGAGGAAGTCTTAAGTAAAAAATCACGACGAAAACAGCGTGATATATAAGACAATGGTTGGATTTTATCGGCTCTATCATCATCGCACTTGCGATCGAAGCGCTCATGCTGGTCTCTTTAAACTTGCTATCACTGCACCTGAAAAATATCATAAACGCTATCTATCTAATAGGCGGTGGTAGCGATGCTAATGGCGGCACTTAGCTTTTACCTTTTAGCGTAAAAGCAAGAAAATAGATGATAGCGGTGATCGACTATGGCGCTGAAACATTAAAAAGCGTGATAAATGCTTTTAAATTTCTTAATAAAAAAATGCGTCTTAGTAAGTGAACCTGAGAGTTTAAAAAGGGTACTCTCACATCGTTTTTGCCAGGTGTTGGGGCATTTGGTGAAGCGATGAAAAAAGCTCAATTAACGGCATGGACGAGGGCGATAAAAGAGGCTGTGAAAAACGGCAAGGCCTTTATAGGAATTTGTCTTGGCATGCAGCTTTTGTTTGAAAAAGCTATAATTGGCGAGCATGAGGGACTTGGGCTGATAGCTGGCGAGGTAATAGAAATTGATGAGGCTAATTTGACAAGCCGCTCAAAGATCCCGCATGTTGGCTGGAATGCGCTTTTTGTTTCAAACAAAAATGGCCCTTCAAATTTAGGGCTAAAAGAGCTTGAGTATCTATACTTTTGTCCACAGCTATCACGTCGTTTGTGATGATAACTTTGCGCTTGCAAAAGACGGGCTATGGCTGTGAGTTTACAAGCGCGGTGCAGCATGAAAATGTTTTTGGCTTTCAGCCTCATCCAGAAAAAAGTCACGAGGTTGGGCTTAAAATTTGTGAGAAAACTTATGAGGTTGTGATGGAAATTTTTCCCAGCGATAGATCTAAAAGAGGGCAAGCAGTCAGGCTTAGCAAAGGGCTCATGCAAAGCGCTAAAATTTACAGCAACGAGCCAAGCGAGCTTGCTAAGAGTTTGAAGACTATGGCGCAAAATGGTCGCATGTGGTCGATCTTGACGGAGCATTTGCAGGAGAAACTATAAATTTTAATACGATCGAAAAGATAGTAAAAAGCTACACATGTAAAAGGTGCAAGTTGGCGGTGGCATAAGGGATGAAGAGCGTATAAAAGCGCTATTTAGACCTTGGAGTTACTAGAGTGATCCTTGGCTCAGTTGCCCTTCGTGATCCAGAATTTACAGCAAAAATGGCTGAGGGATTTATAGGGTCGTAGTTGGCATAGACGCGAAAGATGGCTATGTGGCGGTGCAAGGCTGGGGCGAGGTTTCAAATATAAAAGCGAGTCGATCTTGCAAAAATTTGCAGATGTGGGTGTAGAAGCTGTGATTTGCACCGATATTAACAAAGATGGAATGCTTGGCGGAGTTAATGTTGAATTTGAGCTTGCAAATAGCTAGAAGCAGCAAGCTTGAAACCATAGCAAGTGGCGGTGTGAGCGATATAAACGACATTTTAGCGCTAAAAGAGACAAATGAGATAGCTGGCGTTATAATTGGTAAAGCTTACTAGTGAAGGACGACTTGATTTGAAAGAAGCTTTCAGACAAGTTGGCTAGCGTTAAAAGCTTTTTATAATTTTAATTAGCTAGAATAGGGCAATTTTTACTAAAAGGATATTATGTGAAGATTTTTGGTTGTAGACGACAGCTCAACAATGAGAAGGATCATTAAAAATACTTTACAAAAGGCTAGGACATCAAGAAATTCTTGAGGCTGAGCACGGCGTTGAAGCATGGAATATCATGGGACAAAATGAAGGCATTGAGGTTCTTATCACTGATTGGAACATGCCTGAGATGAATGGTCTTGAACTTGTTAAAAAAAGTAAGAGCAGAGCAAAAAGTATGTTGATATGCCTATCATCAATGGTAACAACAGAGGGCGGAAAAAAGCTGAGGTTATAACGGCTTTAAAAAGCAGGTGTTAATAACTACATCGTAAAAACCTTTTACGCCACAAGTTTTAAAAAGAGAAGCTTGAAGACGTTTTGGGTTAATGAAAGATAAATTTTTACGAATTAAGTATAAAAACATCTAACTTTTTATGATGAAAATTTTTAGAGTTAGTTTTTCTCTTTGGAGTCATCTGTGTTGAAGAGCTAGATAAGCAGATCATCGTCAGGGAAGAGTATGATCTAAATGACATAGCTTGGGGCATAGAAGAGTATGCAAAAGGGCTATCTAGCGCACGTAAAATCTCCAAAATGATCTAAAAATTTCTATCGATCTTAAAGAAAATAAAGACTGGCTAGGTGAATATAAAAAGGCTGTTAAACCTATTTTGGTTGATAAAAAGTTATATTAGACCCTAGCTGGGAAGCACCGCTTAATGGCGTAACAAATATCATAATCGACCCAGCTCTAGCCTTTGGCTCAGGGCACCACGAAAGCTTACAATTCTTGTTTGCTTCTTTTGCAAAAATATGCAAAAAGCGGCTACACTGCTTTAGATGTGGGCTGTGGAAGTGGGATATTAAGCATCGCTTTGCGAAAAGCTTGACGCAAGGTCGATGCTTGCGATACGGACGAGCAAGCCACGCAAAGCTCGCTTAGCAATGCCCAGTTAAATGAGGTTACAGTTAATAAAAGTTTGGACAGGTTCTATATCAAATTTAGAGCAAAAATATGATATCGTCGTAGCAAATATCATCGCTGATGTCATTTTTATGCTCTCAAATGACTTGAAAAAAATCGCTTAAAAAGGCGGCTATTTAGTATTGTCAGGAATTTTGAACAAATACGAAGATAGGGATCAAAAGATACGTTTAAGGATTTGGAGCTAGTTGAGATAAAAACAAGCGAACGATTGGAGTAGCTTTGTTTATAAGGAAATAGATGAACAATCAAAATAATAACCAAAATAACGGCGATAATAACGGATTTTTCAACAAAAATCCTATCTTTATCTTTGCTATCTTTGCGATAGTGATAGTGATTGCTTTTTAGAAGCTTTTAGCGGAGATGGACTGGGTGGCTCATTTGGGGTTGGCAACAATACTCAAAGCAAGATGGTGGCGTACTCTGAATTTAAAGATATGCTAAAAAACAAGCAGCTAAAACGAAGTCGCGATATCTGAAACAACGATAAAAGGTGTAGGTGGCGACAAGACCATCTATCTTTCAAAACGCATAAATGACCCAACGCTTATACATTGCTTGAGCAAAATGGCATAACTTACAGCGTTTACAGCGAAAATAACTGGTTTTGGCGATCTCTTGTTTTCATGGATCATACCAGTATTTATTTTTTGCTATCTGGATGTTTATCGCTAGCCGTATGCAAAAAATATCGGCGGCAGCATACTTGGCATAGGAAGTGCGAAGAAGCTTATAAATTCTGAAAAACCAAAAGTTCAATTTGACGATGTTGCAGGGCGTTGAAGAGGCAAAAGAAGAGGTTCAAGAGATAGTTGACTATCTAAAAAGCCCAGATAAATACCTAAGACTTGGCGCAAAAATCCCAAAAGGAATTTTGCTAGTTGGCCCTCCAGGCACTGGTAAAAACGCTTCTCGCAAGGAGCAGTTGCAGGCGAGGCTAGCGTGCCATTTTTCTCATGTCTGCATCAAGCTTTTATCGAGATGTTTGTCGGTGTTGGTGCAAGCAGGGTTAGAGACCTTTTTGAAAATGCAAAAAGAGGCTCCAGCGATTGTATTTATAGACGAGATTGACGCTATCGGTAAGAGTAGAAATTCTGGTCCAATGGGCGGAAATGACGAGAGGAGCAGACGCTAAACCAGCTTCTTTCTGAAATGGACGGATTTGACGCGGATAAGTCGCCAGTCATCGTTATAGCTGCCACAAACAGACCTGAAGTTTTGGATGTCTGCGCTTTTTAAGACCAGGGTAGATTTGATAGGCAAGTGCTTGTTGACAAGCCTGATTTTAAGGGACGTTGTGACATTTTAAAAGTTCATATGAAAGATGTAAAGATCGATAAAGATGTAAATATAGAAGATATCGCAAGGCTTACGACTGGTCTGGCGGGCGCTGATCTTGAAAAATATCATAAACGAGGTCGCGCTTCTTGCGGGACGTAAGTCAAAAGTCTTTGTTGAGCAGGCTGATCTAGTGGAGGCTGTTGAGAGATCGATCGCTGGACTTGAGAAAAGTCTCGCCGCGTAAATCCAAAAAGAGAAAAGATAGTCACATATCACGAGTGTGGACACGCCTTGATAGCTGGAAGTGACAAAAGGTGCAAAGAGTTACAAAGGTCTCTGTCGTGCCACGCGGTCTTGCAGCACTTGCTATACGTTAAACACGCCTGAAGAAAATAATTTGATGATGCAAAAGCACGAGCTTTTAGCAGAAGTTGATGTGCTTTAGCTGGCAGGGCGGCTGAAGAGGTCTTTATAAAGAGAAATTTCAACCGGAGCTAGCAACGACTTAGAGCGTGCGACTGATATTATAAAAGCTATGGTTAGCATGTATGGTATGAGTGACGTTGCTGGTCTTATGGTCCTTGAAAAAGCAGCGTGCGACATTTTTAAATGGCGGACAGACCATAAAAGACTATAGCGACAAGATGGCTGAAAAGGTCGATGACTTTGTAAAAACATTGCTTCACGAGGAGATATACGGCCGTGCTTGGCTTTGCTTAGGAATTTATAAAGGTGCCATTGAAAAATATGGTTTCGGCGCTTTACGAAGAAGAGACGATTGAGGGAAAAAGAGTTAGAGAGATTATCAAAAACTACGAAGAAGAAAATGGCCTTGAGAGCAAGCTAGTAGAGCACGAAGAAGACGAAAAAAGGCAAAAAGAGGAATAAAAATGAACGGTTACATCGCAAAAGCAGGGTATAAATATATTTGTCTTTTTGATTTTATTTCTTTTTGTCTTTGCTATTTGGGGTGTTGCCACTTCTTTTTACATTTTTGTTTTTATTTTTTTCTATGGTTTTTAGAGATCCTGAAAGAGAGCCATTTACCGATGATAAACTCGCCTTTGCTTTCGCCGGTAGATGGCAAGATAAAAGAGGTCGGACTTTCTAACTTTGATGATAATGAAGTCGCTAAGATAGTCATACAAAAGCCGTTTTTTTGGTGTCGGCACGCTAAGGGCAGTTAGTGACGCTAAGGTCGCTGATATCAAAAAGAAGGCACGGACTATTTTTGTGTCAGGCGATGAAAATTTCAGAGATACTAAACGAAAGAGCGATCATCCGCTTTGAAAAAGATAAGATCAAATTGCCATGAAGATCATAGCTGGAGTTTTTAGCAGAGGTTTAGAAAATTTATAATGTAAGCGCGCTTAAAGCCTCTAGGAAATTGGCTTTTTGGGAAGCGGCGAGGTGATCTTGTATCTGCCAAGAGATACTAAAATCTGCGTTAGTGTCGGCGAGAGCGTGAAAGCTGCTTCGCTTTTGGGATATTTTGAAGAGGATAAATAAGATGAATAGCATGCAAAAAAATGCAATTAATGTATATCTTGCCACTTATTTACGGCCGCGAGTGCTTTTTGGGCGTTATAAGCATCATTTCATCGATCCAGGAAACTACTTTAAAGCGATCATCTACATCGTCCTTTCACTTATCCTAGACGGACTTGATGGTCGCGTGGCAAGACTCTACAAAGACAACTAGCAAAGTTTGGCGTAGAGTTTGACAGCCTTGCTGATCTAGTCGCATTTGGCGTGGCTCCGGCGATCTTGTTTTATCTAACTATCGGCAAAGAAATTTGCATGGGCATTGGAGCGCTTATCAGCTGCAATGTTTGTGGTTTTTGGAGCGATCAGGCTTGCTCGCTTTAACGTCACCACAGGCACCTATGAGCCAAATGTATTTATTGGACTTCCTATACCAACAGCGGCTATTGTTAGCGTGCTTTGGGTTGGAGTTTATTTGGATTATGAATTTTTGGCTGGGTTTGAGTGGTGCTTGATCCTACTTCGAGGGCGGTTTTAGCGATCCTAATGGTTAGTAACATCCGCTACCCAAGCTTTAAAAAGATAAATTTAAAAACAAACTCACGCGATAAGAATTCTTGTAGGCCTTGTGCTTTGCATTTTCGATGCTTTATCTATATCCTTTTGAGAGTGCGACGCTTGTGATGAGCATTTATACGCTTTATGGTATCGTAAGAGCGACCATAATGTTTAGTAAAAAAATTCCAAAAAGGAGAGCGAATGAGCGAAAAATGGCGTTATAAAATCACGCAAATTTCTACCAAAAATCGAAATCAAAAACTCTCTACTGCTACTTTTTGTAGCAAATTTCTCTCTATTTATCTCATCACATTTGAAAACAAAATAAAAAACAAGGAAAAACATGGATAAGAATAAAAATAATAATTTTTGATACGACTTTAAGAGATGGCGAGCAAAGCCCGGGAGCCTCTGATGAATACAGCTGAAAAGCTACAGATCGCACTTCAGCTTGAAAGGCTTGGTGTGGATGTGATGGAGGCTGGATTTGCAGCTGCAAGCCTAGGGGACTTTGACGCGGTAAATCAGATCGCAAAGCAAGCTTCAAAACATCACTGTCTGCTCACTTGCACGTGCAGTTGAGCACGACATCAAGGCAGCTGGCAGGCGGTGGCTCCAGCAAAAATAAAAAGAATTCACACCTTCATAGCAACAAGCCCGATCCACATGCAGTACAAGCTAAGAATGAGCCCAGACGAGGGTGATCAGGCGTGCGGTTGAGGCGAGTACAATACGCAAAAACATTTTGTGATGACGTAGAGTTTAGCTGCGAGGATGCATGCAGAAGCGAGATGAGCTTTTTAAAAGAGTGCGACGCGCGATAAACGCAGGGGCAAAAACCATAAACATCCCAGATACGGTTGGCTACTTGTATCCAGAGGAGATCACAGCTCGCATTAGCGAAATAGTAAAATTATAGGCGATAGAGCGGTAGTTTCGGTGCATAACCACAACGATCTAGGCATGGCTACGGCAAATCGCTCAGCCGCCATAAAAAGCTGGTGCAAGGCAGGTTGAGGGCACGATAAATGGCATAGGTGAGCGCGCTGGAAATGCTGCGCTTGAAGAGATCGTGATGGCTATCAAAAAACTCGCCAAGACGTCTTTGCGCCGCTTTACACTGGCATCATCTCAAAAAGTATCCAACTTCAAGACTGATCGCCAGCATCACGGGCATCGAGCCACAGCCAAATCAAAGCAATCGTTGGCAAAACGCCTTTGCGCACGAGAGTGGCATCCACCAAGACGGCGTGCTAAAACACAAAGAGACCTACGAGATCATAAGCGCTGAGAGCATCGGCTTAGAAAAAATATCGCTCGTTCTTGGCAAGCACAGCGGCCGCCATGCGTTTAAAAGATAAAGCTTGCTAGCCTTGGATTTGACCTTGATAGCGAGGCGCTCAATAGAGCGTTTGAGAATGTAAAGAGTTGGCGGATAAGAAAAAAAGAGATATTTGACGACGATATCAGGGCGCTTGTGGCCGAGGAGATCACGAAGATACCGCAAGCTTACGAGATCACGGCGCTTCTTCAAAGTAGCGGCGGCGTGCTTAGTGCCCTCGGTCAGCATAAAACACAATGGTGAGATCGTCAGCGACTCAGCACTCGGAAATGGCACGATTGATGCGATATTTAAGGTGGTTGACCGCATTAGTGGCATTAGTGGCACGCTCAAAGACTACAAAGGTTACAGCCGTTTCGCAGGGCAAAGACGCCCTTGCGAAGGTTGATGTCAAGGTAGAGTTTGAGGGGCAAAAAGCGCTGTCATGGGACACGGACTTGACATCGACACGATGACAGCAAGTGCCAAGGCCTATGTCGGCGCACTAAATAGCTATCTGCGTATATACAAAAAAACTGGATTTATTGCTGGGTCGCTAAATTGCGGCTGGCTACTTCAGATTTAACTCTCTTTGAATAAAGCTTTAAATTTATTGGCTTTTTAAAATCTAAAAATCTTACAAACTTGCCTTAGTGGACTACTAAATTTGAAGCATAATATGCTAGCTCTAAAGTTAAGTCGCGTTAGATTTTTAACCGCATGCGGTGCTTTAGCGCTATTGCATGCACCTCTAACGTGCGAGGGGATTGTGGGATATAAAAGGGAGATAAGGGGACGGACTTCGTGTCTGCCGCGCAGTTGCGAGCCCGTGATGCAAAGCTCAAGTCCCCATTGTCTTCCATTAGATACAGTTATTCTTTTAGAGTACATTTAAACTTTCACTCACTCGTAAGATTGACTACTAAATGGCTTCGCTTGCGACTTTAGCTCAATCCCTAGAGCCGAAATTACTCGTTCATGAGAATTTTTAAAATTGTTTGACACTCGCCTGATTTAACAAAAGCAAATTTACAAATTCTAAAACTTTACTCAATCGCCTTAGCAGACTACTAAATTTAGAAGCGTGATATGCTCGTTCATAAATTTCTAAATTGACAGGAGTTTTTAATTGTATGCAGTGTTTTAGCCCACTTTAATGTCGTCTGAGCTGGGATTAGGTAGAGAGAAGGGTAGCTCTTTTTGCTTCGTAGGCTCGCCATTAAATTTAGACCTACTATCCAACTATCTTTTTTTAACAGCTAGTGAGGCTAATTTAGCCCAAAGCAAGCAGTCACGCCCATGAAGTCTGCTAAGTGGTTTGCAAAAGTGGCTCTTCTGTTGAAAAAGACCACGTCAAATTTACCACTAAAGCCCGATCTTTTTAGCTCATATCTATATTTTTCTAGCTAGTGGATCGACCGAAGTTTTCCAAACGCTAGCCACCTTTATCTTGGTTGGATCAACCCTTTTTGCCCCCACCCATCGAGGGCTATAAATTTACTAGGATCTACTGCGTTCGCAAGGGCGATCTTGGCAGCTATATCATCGATCGCATCGATCACCACGTCAAATTTACTAAAGTCAAAAACCAGTGACAAACTCAGGCGTGATGAGCGTCTGCATGAGGCGTGATGCAAGGATAAATTTTAGCAAACTCCTCCACCTTTACGCCACCCACATTTTTCGCTGTAAATTTGGCGGTTTTTGATTTGTCACGTCAAAGATGTCCTTGTCGATTAGCGTGATGCTTCCGACCCCGCTTCTAGCAAGCGCATCCACACATCCCGCCAACGCCTCCAGCTCCGCAAACTAGCACTTTTGCGCTTTGAAGCTTGTTAAAACCATCCTCGCCAAATAGCCATCTTATCCTTGTAAATCTATCATTTTGCATCAATTTTTCCTTTTAGACTCTCCAAACTCTCGTATGAAGTCATATTTAGTTTTATGGGTGTTATCGTTGCAAAGCCCTCATTAACCTTGCTGATATCGCTTGGCTCGCCTTTTTTTCGTATTCAAGTCTTGCGTTTCCAAGCCAGTAGTACTCGATGCCTCTTGGGTTGCGATTAAGCGTGGCATGCGTGGCATAGGTGCGTTTGCCAGCTGGCACGACGGCATAACCTTTGAGTTGCTAGTTCTAGCTGGGATATTTACATTTAGAAATTCCCTTGGATTTAGCGAAATTTCATCATTTAGCACCTTTGGAGTGATACATTTCACCACCTCTTTTGCTAGCTCAAAGCCAAGTTCATTTAGTGAGTTGTTTTTCATAAAACTGCGAAAAAAGCGATGCTTCTAATGCCCTGTAAAACGCCCTCCATCGCCGCTCCACACGTGCCAGAGTAGGTGATGTCCTCGCCTACTTTGCCCCGTGATTTATGCCACTTATCACTAGATCTGGCTTTTTATTATAAAGTGCGTGAAGTGCGAGATATACGCAGTCGCTGGGCGTTGCGTCGTCAAGTTTAAAAAGTTATCATCAAGTTTTATAAATCTAAGTGGCCTTGTGAGAGTTAGCGAGTGAGCGCAGGCTGATTTTTCAGAGCTTGGAGCTACGATCGTGACATTTACACCATCTAGCTCGCTTAAAGCTTCTTTTTAAGGCAAGCAGGCCAGTCGCCTCAAATCCATCGTCATTTGTTATCAAAAATTTCTTTTCAAATTTTATCCTTTAAAGGGTTGGATTTTATCACAGCTTTCTTAAAATTTTAAAGAATTTTTTGCGTATAATGCCCCTAAAAAAGACCTGATGAAAGTGTGTAAATGAAAATTTCTAGTCTCCGCTCTTGAGCCATCAGCAGATTTGCATTTAAAAGAAATTTTCGAGAAATTTCGAGGGCGAATTTGAGCTAATAGGAATTTTTAGCGAAGAGCTTGGCACGCCATATATGAAAAGTAGTGAGTTTTTCAGCGATGGGCTTTGTCGAGGTTTTGCCGCTCATCTTTAAAAGCAAAAAAAGGCAATGAAAGTGATGAGCCAGATGGCAAAAGAGGCTGATGCGGTGCTACTAATCGACAGTCCAGCTTTTAATCTCCCACTTGCAAAGGCGATAAAAGAAGCTGGGGCAAAAGGCAGACCGTGACATACTACATCTTGCCCCAAGTTTGGGCGTGGAAGCCAAAAAAAGAGTGAGCGTGGTAGAGAGGTATTGTGACAACCTAGCTTCGATCTTGCCATTTGATGCGAAATTTTTATAGCCGATCGACCTATGTGGGTCATCCTTTGATGGATGAGATAAAGCTTAAAAACTAGCCTAAGTAGCAGCGGCAAAGTGGCTTTTTACCTGGCTCAAGAAGGTCTGAAATTTCAAGACTTATGCCAGTTTACAGAGAGCTTGCTAAAAGATAGAAGCAAAAGGCTCGCTTGTCGTGCCGCCATTTTTGCTTGATAAAGTGGGTGGAAATGTATGGTGATACAAGTGATTTTGATATCGTCTCAAACACGCCTGAGGCACTGTGCGAGAGCGACTTTGCCTTTGTTTGCTCGGGCACGGCTACGCTTGAGGCAGCGCTCATTGGCACGCCATTTGTGCTAGCATATAAAGCAAAAAGCGATAGATGTTTTTCATAGCTAGGAAAAATTTGTAAAGATCAAGCACGCAGGTCTAGCAAATATAATGTTTGACTTCATGGGCAAAGACCGCTTCATGAGGAGTTTATCCAAGAATTTGCAACGGCTGAAAGTAATTTATTTAGAGCTTATGAGAGCTGTGATAGGCAGAAAGTCTTAAAAAGGTCTGCGACGAGCTAAGAGCCTATTTGGCGCACGGCAGCAGCAAAAACGTAGTGAGTAATTTTAAAAATATGGAGTAAAAATGAGTGAACCAATGACAATATACGGATACGAGAAAAATAGAGAGCGAGCTTACAAATTTAAGGCTAGTAGAGCGTCCGCAGATCGTCATCGAGATAGATATCGCAAAGGAGCCACGGCGATCTTAAGGAAAACGCCGAGTATCACGCTGCAAAAGAGAAGCAAGCCTTTATAGACGCTAGGATCGCAGAGCTTAGCGCGCTTTTAGCAAACGCAGAGGTGATCGACCCAAGTAGCTATGAGCACGATAGGGTGAGGTTTGGCTCGAGCGTGACGATAATGGACGAAGAAACCGAGATAGAGCACACATACACGATCGTTGGCGTCAGCGAGAGCGACATAGATAAGGGCTACATCTCGATAAACTCGCCCCTGCAAAGCAGCTTTTAGGCAAGGCTGAGGGGCGATGAGGTGGCGTTAATTTACCAAAAGGCAGAAGCGACGTTGAGATCGTTAAGATCTGCTACAAGCCTATGAAAATTTGACTAAAAAGATGAGGCAAAGAGCTAAAACTGCTTTTTGGCTCCGTTAATTTTTAATTACGCAGACTCGAGCGAATATCTATAGCCCCCGTTATAAAAGAAGGCGCGATCTTTTTGGCTGATGCGCATGAAAAACACAAACCGCGATGGATTTTTGAAAGTTACGCGCTGTCGATAGCGGAGAGATCAATGAGCCACCGCAGATTTTCTTGCTTGGTGATATATTTGATTTTTAACGGGCGAGGGCGAATACACAAGAGATTTTACGCTGAGCACTTAAGTCTTTGTAAATAAAGTTCACAAAGGTGGAGTACTTCGAGGGCAATCACGACTTTAGGGCTTTCAAATTTGTTTAAAACAAGAGAGATTTGTGACGAGAGCGAGCGGCAAGCTTTGCAAGGGCGTTAGAAATTATGAGATTTGCGCACAGCCTGCAAATTTCTAAAACAATAAGCGGCGAGCACGTCCAGATCGCACACGGAGATATATTTTTACCTTTTTATAGATAAGTACGCACTTAGGTTTTTAAGGCTTAGATGGTTTTTTTGAATTTATGAATGCGCTTGATAAAATTTTGGATTTTGAAATTTCTCAAAAAGCGATACTAGCCAAAACTTACTAAGAAAAATCTGCACTATAAAATTTCAAACTTTAAGGAGCTAATGAGCGAAAGCATTTGCAGGGCTTTTGACGCAAGATATAGTGATAGAGGGACACTATCATCAAGGTGAGCTATTTGATATTTACGATAGATTTTATATAGATTACCTTGTTTTTGCATGCGAGCAAAGTTATTTTGTTGTAGAATACGCCCAGCAAAAGTTGAGATTTGCTCAAAATGAGTTTGAAAGGACATTGATGTTTGGAGACAACGTACTAAAAACAGGGCTCAAACGAGATGGGAACTTATTGATTTTCGTATCTTTAAAAAGGCCGAAAACAAAGTATATGAAGGAATATACGGAGTCAATGTCGCAAAGGTGCGGGAGATCATTAAGATGCCAAATCTTACCGAGCTTCCTGGTGTTCCTGAGTATATCGAGGGATTTCTTGATTTAAGAGGTGTGGTTATCCCTGTTATAAACGTGGCTAGGTGGATGAATATCATTGAGCCAACTGAGGGTGTAGTCCTAAAACCACGTGTTATTATCGCTGACTGAGCGGTATTTTTGATCGGTTTTATCGTCCATGAGGCCAAGAGGATCAGACGTATAAACTGGAAAGACATAGAGCCTGCAATTTTGCTGCTGGAGCTGGAGCTCTGACAAAGGCAAGATCACAGGTGTGACAAGAATAGAAAATGACGAAGTGCTCTTGATACTTGATCTTGAAAGCATTGTCGAAGAGCTGAGATTTACTCGCCAAAGATCGATTTTGATATCGATGAGAATGAGAAAGGTAAAAGTGTGGCTCTTTGTGCTTGATGATAGCTCTACTGCTAGAAAAACTAGTAAAAAGACGCACTTGAGAAGATGGGTCTTAGCATAGTTGAGGCTAAAAATGGCGTTGAGGGCTTGAGAGAATGGAAGAGCTTTATCAAAGGTACGGTGATAGCTTAGTCAAAAGAACTAAGAGTTATACTAAGTGATATAGAGATGCCACAAATGGATGGATACCGTTTTGCTTCAACCATTAAAAACGATGATAGATTTAAAGAGATTCCGATTGTATTTAACTCTTCATTAAGCAACGAATTTGAGTGAAGCTAAGAGTAAAGAGGCTGGCGGAGCGATGTACCTTACGTAATTGATGCTGGTATATTCTATAAAGAGGTGCTAAAAGTGATCGAAGCACATTCTAAATCTGCAAAATGAGGTGAAATATGGATGATATGAAAGAAATAATGGAAGACTTCTTAATAGAGGCTTTCGAACTTATTGAGCAGATAGACCATGACCTTGTTGAACTAGAGGCAAACCCTGAGGATCTCGAGCTTTTAAATAGAATTTTCCGTGTTGCTCACACAGTAAAAGGTAGCTCAAGCTTTTTAAATTTTGACGTTTTAACAGAGCTTACTCACCACATGGAAGATGTCTTAAATAAAGCTAGAAAAGACGAGCTAAAAGATCACTCCAGATATCATGGACGTTGTTCTTGAGTCAGTTGATATGATGAAGGGCTTGTTACATAGCATTAGAGATAATGGTAACGACACTGTCTGCTGGCATAGATATCAAAAATATCTGCGCAAACCTTACTCCACTTTCAGAAGGCGAAACTCCAACTGCAGCATCCGCAGCTCCAGCCGCACCAGCTGCACCGGCACCTGAGCCTGTAAAAGAGCCAGAGCCAGTTGTAGAGGCTGAGGCGGCTCCCTGAGTAAGCGACGCTGAGCTTTCAAAACTAAGTGACTCTGAGGTTGAGGCTGAGATAGAGAGACTTTTAAAGGTTAGAAAGGCTGAAGATCAAGCAAGACGTGCTTCAAAAAGGCATAGCTCCAAAAATCTCCTGAAGAGATAGCGCCAGCTGCTCGCGATCACCCAGCGCCTGTTGCAAGACCGGCTCCTAGCAGAGAAAAAAAGAAGCTGACAAGAAAGTGCCTGCAGCTAGCAGTAGCAGTGCAGTAGCGCAAGAGCAAACGATCCGTGTCGAGGTAAAAAAAGACTTGACCACTTGATGAACCTAATCGGCGAGCTCGTTCTTGGCAAAAACCGCCTACTAGCAATTTGATGATGACGTAGAGAGAGATATGAGGGCGAGAAAATTCTTAGAAGAGCTAAATCAAGTAGTTTCAAGCTTAGCTAGTTACGACTGATATCCAGCTTGCTGTTATGAAGACAAGAATGCTTCCAATAGCAAAGGTATTTAATAAATTTCCACGTATGATACGTGATCTTAGCCGTGAGCTTGGCAAGCAACAGACCTTGAAATTTTCAGGTGAAGAGACTGAGCTTGATAAGTCAATCGTTGAAGAGATCGGCGATCCGCTAGTTCACATCATCAGAAACCTCATGCGACCACGGCATTGAGGACCCTGAGACAAGAAAGGCTCGCTGGAAAAACCCTGAAAAGGTATCGTTCAGCTAAAAAAGCTTTATAACGAAGGTAACCACATCGTTGTTGAGATAGTTGATGATGGTAAGGGCTTAGACGCTGATATGCTTAAAGCTAAATCAATAGAAAAGGCATCATCACTGAGCGTGAAGCTGACGCTATGAGCGAGAAAGAGGCATTTGGTCTTATATTTAAGCCAGGATTTTCAACTGCACCAAGGTTACAAAACGTATCTGGACGTGGCGTTGGTATGGACGTTGTTAAGACAAATATCGAAAAACTAAATGGTATTATCGACATCGAGAGTGAGCTAGGAAAAAGGCACTGTTATGAAGCTAGAATCCCACTCACACTTGCGATCATTCAGTCGCTACTTGTCGGAACACAAGAGAATTTATGCTATCCCACTTGCGAGCGTTCTTGAGACTCGTTCGCGTGCCTATCGATGATATCTATACGATCGATGGTAAAAACGTTTTAAGACTAAGAGATGAGGTCTTATCTCTTGTTCGACTTTCAGATGTCTTTGATGTCAATAAAGTCTTTGATGGTGGAGATCAAACTATGTCGTTATCATCGGCGTTGCTCGAGGCAAAACTAGGTATCATTGTAGATACTTTAGTCGGTCAAGAAGAGATCGTTATTAAGTCAATGGGTGATTATCTACAAAATATCCCAGGTATCGCTGGTGCTACTATTAGAGGTGATGGCCGCGTAACTCTTATCATAGACGTTGGTGCTATGATGGAGATGGCAAAGGATATCAAGGTAAACATTAGGGCCGAGATGGAAGAGGGTTCAAAAATCAAAAGAGAAACCAAGTGACTACAAAGGTCTTGATCGTTGATGACTCTAAGATGGATAGAACCATCATGCAAAAGTCGCTCGAGCCAATCGGTGTCACGATAATAGAAGCAACTAACGGAGTAGAAGCACTCAATATAATTAAGTCAGGCAGAGCATGCCTTTGATGCAGTGCTCATTGATATTGAGATGCCAAGGATGGACGGATATACTCTAGCAGGTGAGATTGCAAATACTCTAAGTATCGCACTTTACCGCTAATAGCAGTAACATCAAGAACGTCTAAAACTGATAGATTGCGTGGAGTAGAGGTCGGCATGACAGAATATATCACAAAACCATATTCGTCAGAGTACCTTGAAAAACGTTGTTAGAAAAATATTAAATTAGGGTTAGGGGTTAGGCGATGAATGATAAACTAAACCAAGTTTTAAGCAAAACAAAAACAGCAAATTGACGAGCCTGAGATAAAAACAATGAAGATATAGTCCAACTTGTGGCTTTGTTGTTGGCGAGGAAGAGTATACGATACCTATTTTAAATATCCAAGAGATAATCAAACCTATCGAATACACTCGTGTTCCTAGCGTGCCTGAGTATGTTCTTGGTGTGTTTTAACTTGCGTGGAAACGTTATCCCGCTTATTGATCTAAGAAAACGTTTTTCACTAAATGTTACAAAAGCAAAGCTCAAACACAAGATATATCGTTATGAAAGATGAGGATAACATCGCAGGCTTTTGTGATAGACCGCTTGACGGAGGCTATCAGAATGAGACCGCAATAGGATCGATCCGCCGCCAGAGACTTTGGTAAAAGACAAAGGCATGATCTATGGTATCGGCAAACGCGATCAAAAATATTCTTACGATTTTAAAGGGTTGAAAGCCTATTAAAGCGTGATTTTTAGGGCATAGCTTGATAAAACTTTGTGTTTTTGACTTTGACTCTACTATAATGGACGGCGAGACGATAGACATTCTCGCCGCCAATAACGCCAGTGATGAGGGTGGCTAATATAACTAAGCGTTCGATGAACGGCGAACTTGATTTTTTTGAAAGTCTTACAAGGAGAGTAAAATTTTTAAAAAGGAATGCCACTTTCAAAAGCAGATGAAATGGTGCATATACCTATCATGCCAGGAGCTAGCGAGCTTATAGACGCTCTAAAAGCAAAAGGGTATAAAGGTTGTGATTTTTTTAGTGGCGGTTTTCATATCGCAACCGATAAAATGCAAGAAAAGCTTAAATTTGACGCAAAATTTTTGCAAATGTTTTTGCACCATAAAGATGGGAATTTCTAACAGGTGAAGTTGGCGGAGAGATGATGTTTGGTAGCTCAAAAAGGCGAGATAATAGATCGCTTAAAGGGGCTACTAAATTTAGATAAAAGTGAGATTATGTGTGTTGGCGACTGAGTGCTAACGATGTGTCTATGTTTAGAAAATGTGATCTAAAAATTGCCTTTTGTGCGAAAGGAAATTTAAAAAGAGGCGACGCATTGCGTGGATGTCAAAGATCTGCGTGAATACTAAATTTTATAAGGTGAAAAAGATGTACGACAACGAAGCTAATTTTTCTCTTTGGTGTGATTTTTATTGAGAGGGATTTTGTACAAAATGAATTTAGCACTCCCTGCTAGAAAGTGGCGTTATAAACGGAGCTACAAGCAACCCAGCTATCTTTAAAACAGCTTTTGCATCACCTGCTTATAAACAGATCATACAAAAATAGCAACAAGCGTCACCCAAAAAGATCTCTGATGAAATTTTTAGCGACCCAAGATATCAAAAATCGCCGCATGTAAGATGCTAAAAAACTACGCAAATGGCGATGATGGCTTTGTTAGTATCGAGGTTGATCCAAACTTTAAGTGGCGAAACAGCTGCGACGATAGAAGAGGGCATCAGACTTCACAACCTTATCTCAATGCCAAATGTCATGATAAAAATCTCAGCCACAAAAGAGGGCTGATGAGGCGATGAGTGCGCTCATGGCAAGAGGCATTAGTGTAAATGCAACGCTCATTTTTCTCGCCAGATCAGGCTAAAAACTGCTTAGAGGCTTTTAGAGAGGGCAGTAAGGCATATGCGAGCCGCTTTGTGGATACCACTATGCGCAAAAGGTGTGATAAGCGTTTTTGTTAGTAGGTTTGATAGAAGACTTGATGAGACAATGGTCTGCAAAGAGCCTGCCAACAGGACAGATCGGTATAATGAACGCTGCAAATATCTATCATATCATTGAAGAATCTGGCCTAGAAAATGTAAGAACACTTTTTGCAAGCACTGGCGTGAAAAGGTGGTGGTTTAAGAGGGGATTATTACGTTAGGGAACTAATGTATAAAAACTCTATAAATACCGCCCCAATAGAGACGATAAAAGAATGTATAAAGAAAAAGCCGAGGCAAAAATGCCCCTAGCAAAGAAAATATCTCTAGCTTTTTTTCCAGATCGTGAAAAACAACGAGATCGATATAAATGCTGTTTACAAAGAGCTTTTGGCTGACGGCTTAAAAGCAGTTTGTATCGGCGTTTGACGACATTATGAAATCACTCTAATGACAAAAAGCAGACCTTGACTCATACTTATACTCTTTGGTTGATAGAGGTGGCAAGCGACCTTCACACAAAGTCTGCGAGCCTTGTTTATGGGAGATTTAACGGTGAGATCATGTCACTTGGCGAGGAGTTTTAGACCCAAGCGACGCATGAGCCCATCACAAAAAGAGCTTTTGGGGGCTAATTGATGACTTATGGAAAAAGGACATAGATTTTTCATATAGACTAAAACGATGAGTACTGCTTTCGTGTAAATATGTTTTTGCAGATAAATGGAGATTTCTGCCGTTTTAGAGTCACTCCCACTAAAAATTCCCAACCATAAAAAGATCTAAATTTACCAAGCGTAATTGAAAAAAATTTTGCGCAGAGACAACTCGTGGTATCATCTTTAGTAACTGGTCCCAACTGGAAGCGGTAAAACAACAACGCTTGCAAGTATGATAAATTCCATCAACCAAACAAAAAGATCGCACATCGTAACGATCGAAGATCCGATAGAGTACGTATATAACGACAATAAAAGCATTATAAACCAGCGCTCGATCAGCCTCAGACGCACTACGCTTTCTCAGACGCGCTAAGGGCTTCACTAAGAGAAGACCCAGATATCATTTTGGTGGGAGAGATGAGAGACCTTGAGACCATTGAGACTGCCATTAGAGCTGCTGAGACTGGGACACTTGGTGCTTTCGACACTTCACACGCTTGATGCAAAAGAGAGCGTAAACAGGATAGTAAACAGCTCCGCAAGGCGAGGCGAGACAAGATAAGTCTTATGTTCTCTTCAGTCCTTGCTGCGTCATCTCACAAAGGCTTGTTAAGACGCTTTTTGGCACAAGACGCCCAGCAGTTGAGATCATGAGAAAAAAATACCCGTATAAAAGAGCTCATAGCTGAAGATAAGTTGATGAGATAATTTAGCCATTGCTGAGTCAAAAAAACACCTCAGCATGCAAACTTTTGACCAGCACCTGCTTTGAGCTTTATGAAAATAAGGTTATTAGTGCTGAGGTGGCACTAGAGCATGCGAGCAACAGGGGCGACTTGCAGCTAAAGATAAAGAGCTCCGATTTAGCTGGAGTTGGTTTTGAGAGCAGGCTAAACTTCAGCAAAAAGCAAAAATAGATCAGACCAGCCAGAAGTGATCGCGCTAAAAGAGAATTAAATAAAGCTTTTTATCTAGAAATTTATAAAAGCTTTGGATAAAATCACCACTTATTTTTACGAAAGGAAAACGATGTTAGAGGGAATCGTTAGAGAGAGTATCGGTAGAGAAGTCTGCGAAGGCTTTGAGAAGAGATGGTTATCTAATCGCCAACATTTATGGCAAGGGATTGAGAATGTTGCGTACCGCTTTTAAAGTAAATGACTTTATTAAAGAGCGCGCAAAAAGAGAGCCTTGCTTTTGATGTAAAAAGTAGGCGGAAAAAGTTTATAATGTCGTTATTGTTGATTACCAAAGAGATGTTGTTACAAGCGATCTTAAACACGTAGATCTAAAAAGTAGCACTTCCCTGGCGTTTTATCAAAATATATGATCCCAGTTAAACCAGTTGGGAACACCTATTGGTCTTGAAAAAACAAGGGCGTTTTGATCCAGTCAAAAAGACGTCTTTGTGTAAAATGTACAGCTGAAAGTTACCAAATTCGATTTGATGTTGATGTAAGCAAACTGACATTGATGATACGATTTTGGTTCGTGATATCACAGCTCCTAAAGGCGTTACTATCATTGACGCTGACCGTGTTGCGGTACTTGGAGTTATTAAAGCTAAATAAAAAGGGCTTTTGTGACACTAATAGCGGGGCTGAAATCCCTGGCCCCAAATACGAAAAACACTAGACACAACATAGGGCTTTATGCTTATAGACCTCCTAAAAGACTCAAATTTCCAAAGATGTTAGCTCAGCTACATTTCAAGGCGAAGTTTTTAGTTAACGACATTATCTTGCTAAAACCAACGACATTTATGAACCTCTCAGGTCAAAGTGTTAAGGCGGTAAAGACTTTTTACAAGCCAGATAGGATCATCGTCATCCACGACGATCTCGATCTTAGCTTTGGTGTGGTTCAATTTCAAAAAGGCGGCAGTAGCGGGCACAACGGCATAAAAATCAATCGACGGGCTAATCGGCAACGACTACGAAAGAGTGCGCATTGGCATAGGGCATCTTGGTGATGCTAAAAGCATCTCGTCCTTGGTGAGTTTGACGACGATGAGAAAAAGGGCTTTAGATGAAATTTACAGCTACACAAAAATGCGGTTTGTGAGCTCGCTAAAGAGCGACATCAACGAAAATTTCACTACAAAATTTACGGTAAAAAGGCCTTTATCAAATGAAACTATATGCCAGATATGTTTGGCTGGGTCTATATAAAAGTCTCTTTTCTATCGTATTTTTAGCGCTTGAGCTATTTTTATGTTGGCATCGATCTGCTTACAATTTCAAAGACCTACCGCCATCTGCAAACCTTCAGCTACTCTACGTAGGTCTTACTTCGCTAAGTGCTATTAGCTATGTTTTGCCACTTTCACTCATCTTTGCGCTAATAATTTTACGTGTAAATATGGTTCGCTCAAACGAGCTGGTGAGCTTTTTATGCGCTTGGCATCAGCAAAAATAAGCTCATTTTGCCACCATTTTTCATCGCACTTTTTGTCACGATCGCATATGTCGGGCTAGATTCACGCCGTTTGCTTATGCGCATGATTATCAAAAAGCATTGCAAAAATACCGCTTTTTCAAAAAGCACAAACGACTCATTTTTAGAAATTTGAAGGAAAGAAATTTATCACATAAAGAGCTAAGCTCGGCCAAACAAAGGGCAAACGATGGGAGGATTTTTGAGATAAATGGTACCATTGATCTCGACAACCTTTTTGCTAATCACGCTACATTTTAAAAGATAACGAGTGGGTTTTAGAGGATGTTAATCAAACTAGCCTGCCGCGATTCGAGAGCTTGGCGAGGCTGGATTTGTCAAAAAGAGAGTGCCAATATGGACGCACTAAAAGGCTTTAAGCCAAAGAGCATAGAGAGCGCGGCAAGTGTTGAAAACTCGAGGTTTAACATACCTGATGCGATAAACGTTCATAAAGACATTTTAAAAACGAAGGCATTGGGCTTGACAGCGCAAAAACTGCCTTTACAACCTCGCCATTGCGCCATTTTTGCGCCATTTTTGTTGCTTATTTTTCTACTATCATTTGCCAGTGACTGGAAGGTTTTTCAACCTTGCACTTTCAACTTTTATATTTGTCGTCATAACTCTCGTAGTTTGGGGGACTTCTCTTTATCTTAAGCAAAGTTTGTCTCAGACCTCAGTCATCTTGCCAGAGATCGGCATAATAGTGCCTGTTATTTTTGCTTTTTGCATACGGCATTTATCTCATAAAATCGCATCGTTAAGCCAGATTACGGCAACTTTTCTGTAAAAATCAAGCCATTTTAACAAAGGCTATTTTATAGATTTCTAAAAGAGCTTGCAAGCAAATATAAAAACCCACTTTACGTCTATGATTTTAACCCACATAAAAGAGCGCTACGAAGCGCTAAAAACGCATTTCATGCTAGAAAATCTCTGGTTTGCTACGCTGTAAAAGCAAACTCGAGCCAAGCGTTTTTGAAATTTCTAGCTGAGCTTGGGGCTGGCTTTTGACTGCGTTAGCATTGGTGAGGTCAAAAGGGCGCTACTAGCAGGTGCTAAGAGATATCAGATCATCTTGTAGCGGAGTTGGCAAGAGCGATGAGGAGCTAAAGAGGCTTTGGAAAAGGTACATTTTGCTGATAAATGTCGAGAGTTTTGCCGAGCTTTTAAAGGCTTGAAAACTATCGCAAAAGGGCTAGAAACCAAGGCAAGGATCAGCATAAGGGTAAACCCAGGTGTTGATGCAAAAACGCACCCATACATCTCAACAGGACTAAATGAGAACAAATTGGTGTTGATGCAGAGACAGCTAAAAAGATGTATATCCATGCTAAAAACTCAGACTCACTTGAGCCAACTGGCATACACTTTCACATCGGCTCGCAGCTAACTTCTCTAAGCCCGATAATAGACGCGCTGCAAACATCGTTAGCGAGCTTTTTAAGAGAGCTAAAAGCGCTCGAGATCGACATCAGATTCTTTTGACGTTGGCGGCGGACTTGGTATCATCTATAACGACGAAAAAGAGATAAATTGTATGACTACGCACGCAAGAGATTTTAGGCGCTAAAGGGTCAAGACGTGACTATCGTTTTGCGAGCCGGGCCGCTTTATCGTTGGCAACGCAGGATACTTTGTCGCAAGTGTTTTTATATGAGAAAGATTAACGGCAAGAAAAAGATTTGTCATCACTGATGGCGCGATGAATGATCTCATCAGACCAAGCCTTTACGGCGCTCATCACGAGATTTTCGTCTACGGCAAGGATGAGGTAGGCCCACTGCGACGTGGTCGGCCCAGTTTGTGAGATGGCAGACTTTTTGGCAAAAGACATAGAGCTGCCAGAGTGCGAGAGTGGCGATCTAGTCGTGGTTAAAGGGGCTGGGGCTTATGGATTTAGTATGAGTTCAAACTACAACACAAGAAAGCAGAGCCGCTGAAATGTGCCTGTGATGGCAAAGATAGGCTGATAGAAGACGCGAGAGCTTTGAGGACGTCGTGGCTTTGAGAGAGAATTTTTGGAGAGCGCTGATGCAGGAACTAAATGAGCTTAGAAAAGAGATCGACGCGATCGATGATCTTATCTTAAACAAGCTAAATGAGAGAATGGGGCTTGTTGAGCAGATCGGCAAGCTAAAGCAAACGACTGGAACGCCTATATATCGCCCTGAGCGCGAGCGAGCTATCATAAACCGACTAACAAGCCTTAGTAAAGAAAAAGCATTAAATAAAAGCTGCGATCGAGGGCCATTTACCTTGAAAATTTGCTTTGCTGTAAAGTAGGGGTTTAGAGATGCCTCAAAAGACTCGTCTATCTTGGGCCCTGAGGGCACTTATACGCACCAGAGTCGCACGAGTAGATTTGGCGCGATGAGCTCATATCTGCCGCTTGCGACTATCGAGGCAGTCTTTGCAAAGCTAGCTCACAAAGAGGCAAAAATATGGCGTCGTGCCGATAGAAAATAACACAGAAGGCGCGGTCGGAGCTACGCTTCGACTGCCTTGCTAGAATTTAGCGACGTAAAAATCGTCGCCGAGCTTTATATCGATATTCACCACAGCTTTGTTAGTATAAACGAAGAGTTAAAAGAGATAAAGCGAGTTTACTCGCATCCGCAAGGCTACAATCAGTGCCGTAAATTACGGAAGATCACTTGCTAAACGAGGTCGAGATTGTCCCAGCAAAATCAACCGCAGCAGCGGCATATATGGCCTCTATGGATAGAAAATTCAGCTGCCATTTGCTCAAAAATAGCAGTCCAAAATTCTAACGATGCCGATCATATATGAGACTATTGAGGATAATATGGCAAATAGGACGAGATTTTTGATTTTTGAGCGACTTTAAAAATGCCAAGGTCGAAAAACTCAAAAGACTTCGGTACTAGCTAAGACCGATCACAGTCCAGGACGCCTTGCTGATCTGCTTCAAATTTTTAAAATGAAAATATCAATATCACAAAACTTGAGTCACGCCCTATCAAACAGCGCATTGAAGTCAATGTTCTATCTTGACTTTGAGGGGCATATCGACGATGAGAAGGTGCAAAAACGCCTTTGAGCTTGCAAAAAGAGGGCGGCGCTGAAATAACGTGGCTGGGAAGCTATTTAAACGGAGATGAGTGATGAAATGTAATGATTTTTTTAGATGATCTGGTAAATTACGAAGCCGGAAAGCCAATCGAGCTAGTAGTTAGGGAGTTTGGCATCGAGGCAAAAAGATGTGATCAAGCTAGCGAGCAATGAAAATCCATTTGGCACGAGCAAAAAGCGTAGAAGAGGCGCTAAAGAGGTCGCTAAGAACGCATATCTCTATCCAGACGACAGCTACTTTGAGCTAAAGAGGGCTGGCTAATAAATTGGCGTAACAAGTAAAAATGTAGTCATCGGCTCTGGAAGTGACCAGATCATAGAGTACGTTTTGCACGCAAAAGGCAAACAAACAAAGTGGCGTTTTGATGGCTGGTGTGACATTTGCGATGCCATGTAATTTACGCAAAGCAAACAGGGGCTAAATTACCGCACAAAGAGCTGAGCATGATCTAGGCGAGTTTTTAGAAATTTATAACGCCAAAAAGATGAAATTCCAGTCATTTTCTACTGTATGCCAAACAACCCTTTGGGCGAGTGCTTGGATGCTGAAAGAATTACCGTTATAGAAAAAGTCGATGAAAACACGCTTGTGGTGCTTGACTGTGCCTACAACGACTTTGACTAAAGTTAAAGACAGCAAAAGAGATAAAAGCCAAGCGAGGTGGTGAAAGCTAAAAATGCCATCTATCTTGGCACTTTCTCAAAAGGCCTACGCACTTGGTGGCATGCGCGTTGGATACGGCGTGGCAAATGAAGAGATTATAGGCGCTCTTTCAAAGCTAAGAGCCCCATTTAACATCACAACACCGAGCTTAAGAGCGGCGATCGGTGGCGCTTAGTGATGATGAGTTTGTGCAAAAACTATGCAAAAACAACTTCGAGCAGATGAAGAGATATGAGAGATTTGCAAAGGAAAATGGCATAGAGTTTATCCCAAAGCTATACAAAGTCTCATAACTCGTTAAATGAGCCAAAAATCAAGCCAGATATGCGAAAAGATGTTAAAAAGGTATAATTTTACGAGATTTAAAAAGCTATGCCTTAAATGCGGTGAGAATCACCATCAGTCAGAGCGTGGCAAAACGATAGAGTTTTTGAAGAGTCTAAAAGCAAATTACGAAAAAGTAGGGATATGGATTTTTAAGGCATTACTTCATCAAAATAAGTCACATTATCAAAAAGCTTTCTAAAACAAAAGATCGTTGCAGGCAGCTCGATCGTCTTAGTAGTGGCTTTTTGGTATTTTAACGCTTTACAAAAAGTAAAAAAGTGATAGCTTTTTGCAGGATATAGCGTCCTTTTTGAAAACATCAGCCCAAGCGACTCAGCCTTAATAGTCGATCAGCTAAACAAAGATGGCATAAAGTATAAACTAGCAAATGAAGGCACTATCCTTGTGCCAACAAGCGATGTATATAAAGAGCGTATCGCTGTTGCAACGCTTGGCATACCAAAAAGAGCAAGATCGGTTTTGAAGTACGACAAGCAAGAATTTGGCGCAACAGACGCCGAGCAGAGAGTTACATTTCCAAAGAGCGCTTGAGGGTGAGCTAGCTAGAACGATCGAGAGCCTCTCATCTATCAAAAAGCAACCGTCAAGAATAGCCATACCAAAGAGAGCGTCTTTACTGAAAGACAAGTCGCTCCGACCGCTTCTATCGTCGTTGAGCTAAAAGCCAGGCGTTAGTCTAAACGCGAAAGCAAATTTTGGCATTAAAAACCTTGTGGCGGCCTCTGTTACCAAATTAAGCACCGAAAATGTAAAGATAGTAAATCAAGACGGCGTTGCGCTTGGCGATGAGGACGGAGAGTTTGATAGTGACGCCATAGCTCAGCAGATCCGCTATAAGCGTGAGTTTGAAAACAATTACGAGCAAAAGATCGTAAATGTGCTAGCTCTATCGTGGGTAGTGCTGACAAGGTCGTAGCAAAGGTAAATATCGACTTTGACTTTGACAAAAAGATACAAAAAGCGAGGTTTATGACCCAAATAACGTCGTTAGAAGCGAGAGTAATATCGAGGAAAAAACGCCAAGGCTCATCTCAAATGAAGTAGGTGGCGTACCAGGTGCAGTTAGTAACATCGGCCCAGTTCAAGGACTGATGATAGCACTTTAAAGAGCAGTATAACAAGAGCTCGCGAGCAGACAAACTACAAGTCAAAAGAAAGTTACAAATATCAAAGGGCAGTTTGCTAGCATCAACAGAGTGAGCGCAGCTGTCGTTATAGACGGACTTTATCAGAGTAAAAAGGATAAGAACGGCAAGCCAACTGGCGAGCTAGAATTTACTCCACTTACAAAAGAGCAAAGAGATTCGATCACAAATTTGATCAAACAATCAATCGGTTACAATCAAAGCAGGGGCGACGAGGTTAGCCTTGATAACTTTGAGTTTAAAAACTGGTAAAGACGTAAGCGCTGGCGAAAGAATGGATGGGCTCTTAAATAATTATGTAATGCCGTTTTTACCGCTATTAAAAATACGTTTTTGCACTTCTTTTACTCTACTTTTTCTACAAAAAGGTCATCGTACCATTTATGCAAAAAGATGCTTGAGGAGACGAAAGAGGAAGAAGAGCAAGCCAGGACGATCTTGAAGAGATTGAGATGGATGCAGAAGATACCTCGAAATGTAAAAGCCGCTCGTAAGAAGGTCGAGGAGCAGCTTAGCCTTAGCGGTGAGTTAACGAGGACGAGTTAAAAATACGATGTTCTTCTTGAAAAAGATGAAGATAGTAGTTACTGAACGAAGCGAGAAATTTCGAAATTTACTCAAGATATGGTTAAAAACGATAGTGACTTTAACATGCGTAAGGAGAGTTTGATGTCTATAAAAACCCAACCGATAAGCAAAAGATGATATATGATGATCTTTCAATGCCTGAAAAAGATCGCTATTTTACTGATTCAGCTTGGTGAAGAGGCGACGAGTCTTATATTTTTCACATATGGATGTTGATATCATTACGGGAAAATTTCAGGGCTACATAGCAACTGCAAAAATATAGACAAACAGAGTGGCAGGCGCTATTTTTGGAAAGAATTTTACGCTCTCATGCAGTCAAATCAATATATGAGGAAGTGGCGGCTTAGAGTATGCAAAAAGAATTACTATACCGCACATTTGGTCCCAGAGGCTGCTCAGAAAAATTTTGAACAAACTTGCAAAAAGTATGGAAAACTCAAAGAGCTTTGGCTATCTTGATAAGATAAAAGCCACAACAGCTCGCAGACTTCATCGTAAAATGAGCATCCTCAAACTATCGCGCTAATCCTTGCCCACATGGACTCAACAAGTCGCCGCCGAGACGCTAAAGCTTTTTCTCAGATGAGTTAAGAAGCGAGGTGGTGATCAGGATGGCAAACCTCGGTGAGATCAGCCCATCAGTCATCAAGCGTGTCTCAACACGTGCTGAGGGAGCAAGCTGAGAAACGCCCATCTTACAAGGTCGAGGTTGGAGGCCCAAGGGCTGTGGCAGAAGTGCTTAACAGACTTGGTCAAAAAGCTAGTAAAAAGTACTATCGAGCGCATCGAACAAAGCGATGATAAACTTGCTACAACGATCAAAGAGCTTATGTTTACCTTTGAGGATATTAGTAACCTTAACGCAACCGCGATTAGAAAATTCTCAAAAATGTTGATAAAAAGACCTTATGATCGCATTAAAGGTGCCAGTGATGGTATTAAGGAAAATTACTATCAAATATGTCTCAGCGTGCGGCTGAAGCCTTTTAAGAGGAGATGCAGTACCCTTGGCGCTGTGCGTGTAAAAAGACGTTGAAGGAGGCGCAAAGACGCATAGTTGAGGTTGTTCAAGGCCTAGCTGAACAGGGTATCTTTCAAGTTGGCGAAGCAGATGAGATGATAGAATGAAAAGTAGCGTGATAACAAGTGAGACCTCGCCAGCTCACTTTATAGAAAATTATAGATTTAAGGTGCTTGGAAGTAACAGAAAAGAGCCCAAGAGGAAACACACCTGTTTTTGATAGAAGAGAACAACCTTAGCGAAGAGCTAAATGAGCAAAGCTTTGAGAGCAAGGTGGTGAAAACTTTGCACCTCAGATGCCACACACCAGATGCAGCCAAGCATGCAAAAATCACTTTGCGCCTCAGCCTCAAAACAGCCAAGCTCACCAGCCTGGATTTGACTCGAGTTTTGTCGAGGGAGCTGCTATAAAAAGACAGATGAGCTAGCGACAACATCATCAAAGCTTCAAATGCAAATAGAAAATCAAGAGAGTGAGATTGCAAAAGCGCCTTGAGGCTGAGACCATCCGTGCAAAGAGGGATGGCAAAAACGAGCATCAGCTCAAACAAATGCTTGCAAACGAGGCAAAGATAAAAGGGAGCTTGAGGCTAAATTGAGTGCTTCAGCTGCAAAGCTAGATGAGCAGTATGTTAAAGTGATGAGTTTTTGAAAAAGAGCGAGGAAGAGCTTGAGCAAACCGCGATAAAGATCTGCAAAAGAGGTGATAGAAAAAGAGGTTTCAACGTGCATCTAGCCAGATCGCTCACCACTATAAGCTCGCTTATAAAAGAGCTAAGCGACGTAAAAATATGAAATTCGCGTAAATCAGAAGATAGCGACTATCTAAAAAGAGCAATTTAGTAAAAACGAGACGCGTAAAAAGTAGTGCTCAGATGATGCCATAAGCAAAGGTGGCGTGGTGATAATAAGCGAGGGCGGAAACATCGATGCGACGATGCAAACAAGGCTTGAGAAGCTAAAAATGCTGGTAAATAATGAATAAAAGATGTTAAAAAGCCCTAAATGTCGATGAGCTAAACGCGCTTTAGCCACGACATCAGAGATAAAATTTCATCCACCGTTAGTAAAAATGGCGGCCATCTTAGCTCAAACATCGGCGCAGTCGAGATCATCGTTGCGATGCATAAAGTACTGACGTTACAAAGATCCGTTTATCTTTGACGTGAGCCACCAAAGCTACGCGCACAAGCTACTAACTGGGCGCTGGGACCGTTGATACAGCTTAGAGATTAACGGCATCAGCGGCTACACAAAGCCAAGCGAGACACCATTGACTACTGTAGCAGCGGGTCATAGCTCAACGTCCATTTTCACTAGCAGTTGGCGCCGCAAAAGGCGATCAAGCTAAAAATGAAGAGCGCTTGCCAGTAGCTGTCATAGGCGACGGCTCGCTGAGTGGGGAATGGCGTGCGAGGCGCTAAATGAGCTGGGGGATAGAAAATATCCTTGCGTCATCATCCCTAAACGACAACGAGATGAGCATAAGCAAGTCAATAGGTGCGCTTAGCAAGCACCTAAGCCAGATGATGGCTGGGCAGTTTTATCAGAAAATCTAAAGGCAGGGTTGAGCTCTAAGCTACATGCCAGACTCTGCAGCCTCATGGCTAGACGCATGGAGGAGGGCATCAGGCTCATCACTCCTGGCATGTTTTTGAAGAGCTTGGACTTGAGTACATAGGCCCAGTCGATGGACACGACCTCTCAGCGCTTCTTAGTACATTTGAAACTGCTAAAAATATGAAAAACCAGTCATCGTGCATGTGCAGACGCTAAAGGGCAAAGGGTACGAATTTTGCGAGGGTTACTAGAAAATTGGCACGGAGTTGGGCCGTTTGATCTAAAAAGTGGCGAATTATCAAAAAGACAGTCAAACAAGTCAGCCACGGCGATCTTTAGCGAGCAGCTTTTAAAAGATGGCAAGAGAGCATAGCGATATCGTTGGCGTAACGGCTGCGATGCCAACAGGCACTGGCATGGACGCTTACTGCAGGAGGTTTCCAGACCGCTTTTTGGGACGTGGCGATAGCCGAGCAGACGCAGTTACCTCGATGTCAGCCATGGCAAAGAGGGCTTTAAGCCATTTGTCGCGATATACTCGACCTTTATGCAAAGAGCATATGATCAGGTCATTCACGACGCTTCTATTTTAAATGTAAATATCACCTTTTGCGATGGATAGGGCAGGCATCGTGGGTGAGGACAGCGAGACGCATCAGGGTGCTTTTGACATCAGCTTTTTAAATGCCGTGCCAAATATGGTTCTTTTTGCCCCAAGATGCGAAGAGAGCATGAAAAATGTTATGGATTTGCCTACTCTTACAAAGGTGTGAGCGCGTTTAGATATCCGCGTGGGGCGTTTATCTTTAAGAGATGAATTAAAGGCTAAACCGCTAGAGTTTGGCAAGGGTGAAATTTACGGCTGATGCAGAAGGCGACATCACGTTTTTAGGCTATGGCAACGGCGTTGGCAAGAGCCAAATTGGTTAGAAAAGTACTAGCTGGCAAACTTGAAGCTATCCTTGTTGATCTAGTCTTTGTAAAAACCGCTTGATAGAGAGCTTTTACTGGGTCTTGCAAAACGCACCAAAAAGTGGTACATCTTTAGTGATAGCGCTAAAAAGGCGGTGTTGGCGAGATCGTAAGTGCGTTTTACAAGAAAATGGCATATCAAATGTAAGCGTTGTTTAGCTTTTGAATATGATGACAATTTATCCAGCATGGCTCAACAGCAGAGGTTGAAAAGAGCCTTGGCATAAGCGCTGAGCAGATGGCCCAAATTTTACTAGAGAATAAATTAATATCATTTAATAAAGTAACGTTTAATATATTTTTGCTAGCATATTGCAAAAAATAAATCGAAGAGGTACATGCAGTATGTATCGTTGTTAAAACAATCAGGCTTGAAAGTAACGCCGCAGCGCCTTAGCGTTTTAAAATTCTTGATCGTCACACACCCAACTATTGACGAGCTTTATGATGAAAGGTACAAAAGAAAATCCATCGGTTTTCACTCGCAAACTGTTTATAAAAATCTAAAACACACTAAAAGACGAGGGGCCTCGTGGTTGAGGTAAATATCGTAAACCAAAAAGGCAAGATACGACATTTACGAGTATCCGCACATTCACATGGTTTACGAGAAACTGCGGTAGCGTCGAGGACGTGAGCTATGATGACTCAGAGCTTGGCTAAATACCAAGAGGCGCTTGAAAAAGATCGGTAACATCATCGAACGCCTAAATATCGTTGCTAGCGTAAAAAGCTGTAAACACTGCCGATAAGGCCAAAAGTTATGTTGCACTACGCAACGCATGTACTCATCATAAAACACTTTCAAACAAGCCTGAAAATTAGCATTTTTCTCATTATTTTCAAGCACTAACTTGCTAAAATAAACAAAAATTTCTGGAGAAAAATGTGGGTTTGAGATAGAGCGTAGTTTTTCACTCAAAATTCTCAAATTCTAGATTTTTCTAAAAAGAGGCTGGAGTAAACCTTTAAGCACCTTGAAATTTCTCAGTTTTTATACCAAGATCACAGCAATGACGAGATCCGCTTCAGAAGTGAAGAGGCAGAATTATAAAAACGAGTCAAGGTCGGCAAAGATCTTTGATAAGAGAGAAAAATGAGGATTTTAGCGAAAAGGCGGAGTTTAAAAGGCTCTAAAAACCAGCATCGGCCACGTCATCACAAAAGATAGATATATCTTTTAGACTAAATAATAATCCCTGCAACATCGATGTTTTTCAAAGATGGCTTAAATGGGCTTTGCACGTTTGAGATCAGATCAGTGACGAAAACGAGGCTGTATATTTTAAAGCTGCCACCTTTTTGGAGCAGTTTTATAAAGCTGACGTCACCTGCGATAAAAGATATAAAAACAAATTCTCACCATCCACGCAAACGAAAAATGAACAAATCGACTACAAAAAGAGCCTCAATAGTCTTTAAAAACAGAAATTTTCGCCAGAATTACTGCGAATTTAAAAAGTGGCGAGAGCACTTAGAGCTTTGTTTTTAAGCATATATAAAGAGATAAAGAGGCTAAAAGAGCGACTCATCTGCAAGATCACGACGAAGAATTTTGCACAGCCTGCGAGTAGAAAGTTGAAAAGAGTTAGGTCGCTACTTAAAATTTTTAACGGCGTTTTTGATGAGAAAGTGACGCTTTTTTGGAAGAATTACAAGATTTTCAGCAAATTCAACCAACAAAAAGCGAGACTTAGACATATTTTTAGGCTTTTTAAGCGAGCAAAAGCACGCAAATGAGCTTATTTACTTTGTGCAAAAAGGCTCTAAATTTAGAGTATGAAAACGTTAAAAGCTACCCTGAGCGACGAGGAAAACTACGCATTTTTAAAAGAGTGGGAGATATTTTTAAACGAGGGCGAGTATTTACATGATCAAAGCTCTTTGATGTGAGCCTTTCGCGTCTTGGCTCGTTTAAAGCTAAGAACGCTTCTGGTATTAGCTCAAAAAGGGCTAAAAAGCCTCAGATCAAGACTGCCCAAACGATGAGCTTTCACAAGATCAGGATCGAGCTTAAAAAGGTGAGATACACTTACGAGGTTTTTGAGTGAGAATTTTATTTTGACGAGGCTTAAAAAGTATGAAGAGCGGCTAAAAAGATATGCAAGATATCTTTGGTGCGCTTCAGGACTATGACGTCTGGCTGGGCATATTGAGAGCGCTTGCCAGAGGGCTGCTGGCAAAGGAAAAGTTAGAGAGTAAAACTACACACAATTTTACAAAACCAGAGAAGAGATGCTAAAAAGCGGCTTAAATTTATAAAAAGCAACTCGCAAGATCTCGCGAAAATGGTAGTCACTACATATAAGGTCTGAAAATTATGCAAAAACAAGATAGTTGATATGTTTAACCAGATCGCTCCGACGTATGACGTCGCAAAACAGGGGTGTTAAGCCTTGGCGTGGATGTGAGCTGGAGGAAAATTGCCTGCAGATATATGCTGAAAGAGTACTAAAAAAGAAGCATAAATATCGTGGACGTGGCTTGCGGCACTGGCGATATGATGGGGGCTTTGGAGTGAAATGGCAAAAGATTGGCGTTGAGGGTTAAAAAGCCTTACTGGTATCGACCCATCAGTGGTATGCTAAAAAGAGGCGAGGCGAGGTTTCCAGATTACAAATTTATAGAGGCATATGCTGATAATACGACGCTTGCAAGCGGTGAGGCTCAAATTACAGCATAAGCTACGGCATCAGAAACGTGGTCGAGCGAAAAGGCTGCACTTAGGGGAGTTTAATAGAGTGCTTGCTTCAGATGGCTACGTCGTCGTGCTTGAATTTACAAAGCGCCAGAAAAAAAGGGCTTAATAACCGCGCTAAGAGATTTTTACCTAAGTAACTTTTTGCCAAGCATAGGCGGCTTTATCTCGAAAAAACAAAGAGGCGTACGAGTATCTACCAAGCTCGATAGAAAGAAATTTCCTCGATGCAAAGAGCTTTTTGCGATGAGCTTGTGGAGGCTGGCTTTGAGATAGAGCTTTGCAAGGGCTTTTAGCATGGACATCTCGACGCTATTTTTATCGCTAAAAGGTCAAAGATCAATGCTTAGCGTATCTGAGCTAAACTGAAAAAAGCAAAGGCTCTGCTTGAGGCAACCCTTGACTATGTCGAGGGTTAGTGAAGTTCGCGCCTTACAAAAGCACGCCTCTGGGCACTGGTACTTCACGCTAAAGGACGAAAAGTCAAGCATCTCAGCTGTCATGTATCGCATGAATAACCAAAGGTAAAATTCACTGCCAAAAGAGGGCTTGAAGGTCAATTATGGCAAAGTGACCATTTTATTCGCCAAAGTGGGTCGTATCAGCTGAGTGGCTGGTGCCATCGCTGCCTGATGGCGAGGGCGAGCTTGAGCTTGCTTTGGAGACAGCAAAGAAAAGCTCGAAAATGAGGGGCTTTTTGACATCACTGCGAAAAAGAGATACCGATTACCTAAAAAATAGCCCTTGTCACAAGCGCCACTTCAGCTGCACTTCAGGGATATGCTAAAAGTCGTCACGAGCCGCTGGAGGCTAAGTGAAATATATATTTGACGCATTAACTCAGGGCGAAAAGTGCTCCAAGCTCGCTCATAAAAGCTTTGCGTAGGGCCGATAAATACGGTGTTGATGTGATCGTTTTTGGCGCGCGAGGCGGCGAGCAAAGAAGACCTTTGAGTGCTTTAATGACGAGGTTTGGCACGTAAAAGTACGCTACCAAAAACGCCTGTCATGCAGCGCTATCGGACACGAGATCGACTACGTCATAAAGCGACTTTTGTAGCTGATCGCAGATCGCTTACGCCAAGTCGCAGCCATAGCTGATCTACTGCCTGATGAAGAGGCGTTTTTCAGTATCTTGATAGGCTCAGCGACGATCTTGATAGCGCTTTCATTTAAAAGATCACAAAAATCGTGATACGTTTACTACTTTTCTAGAGTACTTTCGTCAAACGCTCTAAAATCTAGGGATCGAGCTAAAATTTGGCGAGGGTAGCAAACAAGCAAAATGCCTAACAAACGCCGTTTTCAAGGAAAATTTTGAGTTCTTGGCTCAGCTCTTGGCTCGCTAGAAAGGCCTACGAGATGAGGGAGACTCTTTTTGAGAGCACGAAGGGGCTTATCGAGGTTAGAAAAAGATGGCAAGAGAGCTCGATCTTAGGGATTTCATTACAATGATGAGATCGAGCTTATCTCGCAAAATACACATAAAAAAAGCAATCATCAAGGAGTAAAAAATGAGTAGAAAAAATCAACTTTAGCGCAGGCCCAAGCGCGATACCACTAGAGCGTTTTAGAGCACGCAAAAGGCCGATTACCGACTACAGAGGCGAGGGCTACTCGATCATGGAGATCAGCCACAGAAGCAAGACCTTTGAGGAGATCCACTTTGGCGCGATGGATAAGATAAGAAAGCTTTTACGGCATCGGCGATGAGTATGAGTCTTTATTTTTGCAAGGTGGCGCCACCTGCAATTTAGCATGATACCGATGAATCTATACCAAGGTGGCAAGGCGCGAGTACGCAAACACCGGCGTTTGGACAAAACAAAAGCGATCAAAGAGGCAAAAAGTGCTTGGCGTAAATGTAGATGTCGTCGCAAGCGGCGAGGATGAGCACTTTCTCTTACATCCCTGAGTTAAGTAGCGATGACGCCGACTACGCCTACATCTGCTCAGATAAGTCACGATCTATGGCACGCAGTATAAAGGCTATGCCAAAGACCAAATCGCCACTAGTTGTCGATGCTTCGAGCGATTTTTCGCTAGACCGCTTGATTTTAGCGTATCGGCCTACTTTACGGTGGCGCTCAGAAAAAATGCAGGCCCAAGTGGCGTGACTATCGTCATTTTAAGAAAGACTTAGTTGATCGCGTGAGCAGCTCAAAACGTCCCTATGTTTTTTGCGCTACAAAACGCACGCAGAGGCAGACTCACTTTACAACACACCGCCGACTTTTTGGAATTTATCTTTTGGTTAACCATGCAGCACCTGCTGAACCTTGGCGGACTTGGCGAGGTTGAAAGATAAACGCCAAAAGCAAGCACGCTTTATAGCATCATAGACGCCTCTGGCGGCTTTTTATAAAGGGCATGCGAGGGGCTGATAGCAGGTCAGATATGAACGTGAGCTTTACGATACCAAAAGATCATGCGCTTGAGCCAGTTTTTCGTCGAAGAAGCGCTAAAAGAGGGGCATGCTGGACTAAAAGGTCACAGACATCTTGGCGGCATAAGAGCCTCTATCTACAACGCCGTTAGCCAAAAGCGACGATTGAGAAACTTGGCGAGTTCATGAGAGAATTTGTCTGAAAGCACGGATGATGAATAAAGCAAAAAGGCTTATGACGAGAGCCCTTATTTCTCGGCTGCATTTAGCGACTGCTCGCCTGTTAGGATAGAGGCGGTTGCTAAATTTCTAGGCTAAAACACAAATGGCTCAAAAAGGCTAGAGTGCTTGAGCTTGGCTCATCATATGGTGGCAACATCTTGCCATTTGCCGCTCTCGCACAAAGAGGCAAAGGTCGTTGGCATCGACATCTCAAGCCACCAAGTAGAAGAGGGCAACGAGATCGCAAAGAAGATGGGTTTAAAAATTTCACCCTTCTTGAGCGCGACTTTTGCATATGAATGAGCACGATATCAAAAGAGCTTGGCGAGTTTGACTACATCATCGCTCACGGCGTTTATAAGCTGGGTGAGCCCAAATGTAGAGAGACGCGCTACTTGCTACGATAAAGGCGCTACTTAGCAAAGGACGGCATCGCCTATGTCTCATATAACACCCTACCAGGCTGGAAGAGCCTTGATATCTTAAGGGACTTTTATGCTCTTTTGCGAGCGCAAATAGGGGCGATAAAGAGTCACTTCCTCACGTCAAAGAGGAGCTAATTTTCTTGCAGGATTATTTTGAAATGTAGCCTGCAAAACCAAAGTGACGTCGTCTATAAAGATAGTATGAAGCTACTTTTGACGCAGCTAAATTTCCTTTGCAAGGCATCATCGCAAAGGGTAGTGACTACTACATCTTGCACGACTTTTTGGAGGCTAGCAACGAGCCAACTTACTTTCACAATCTTGCCAAACATATCGATAAACACGGACTTTGCTACGTCACAGATGCCTCGCTAAACGATATCTTTGCAAAGCTCGACTGGGATTTTACCGCTTTTGACGCGCACATCGAGCAAAGCTACAACACTCGCATCAAAAAAGAGCAGCTAAACGACTTTTTGTTTAATAGATCCTTTAGAAAGAGCCTCATCGCTCACAAAGAAAGGCTTGAAGGCGCTGATGACTTTGACGCAGTGCTTGGAGAAAGCGAGCTAAATATCCTAAATTTTTGCCTACTTTGGCGAGCAGCCAGCGACAAAAACGCAAGAAAGGTACTAAGCAAAGCCTATCCGCAAAGCTTAAATTTAGATCGAGGTCAAAGCCGCTCTTGGCGAAAAATGAGAGCGAGGGGCTTTATGGGGCTACTTGTAACTAAACGATCAAAACACTGTAATTTCATCATCAAAGCTTATTGCGCTTGATTATGAGCCTAAAAACTAGGCTAAAACCTAGAGCATGCGGCCTATCTTGGGTATTTTTGGAGGCTAGCTCAGCCAGTCATATCTTTGGCAAATGAGCTAAATGGCAAGCTAAAGCTTTAAGCGATGAAGAGATCAAAGCTGCATTGAAATTTGACGGCAAAGCCAGCCTTTAAAAGAGATCGCAAAGTGCGTAATTTGCGAAGATGAGCTAAAAGAGCTTGCTTTTAAACTAAGTGAAGCTTTACTTTTTGAAGAAAGGTAAAAAGAGCGTGGCAATTTAGCCATGCTCTTACTCAAAACATATCTTTTTAATATCAAACATATCATCGCTATGTAAAAGACCAAAAACCATTTTTAAGTGTTTTTGTCGGTATGTTGCGTCTTTTTGGTGCCAAAGTATGCGCCTATTAGAGAGCCAAGACCTAAAAATGTGCCCTCAGCGTATGAGATGTGACCATTTAGTGAGAGCGAGATAGAAGCCAGCGATGGCTCGCAAACATAACGAAAAACACGCCCATAGAAACGGCTTTTTCAGCTCATAACGCAAAAAGCCAGCCAAGATAGGAGCGATAAAGACGCCTCCGCCGATGCCGATACTAATGGCAAAAACGCCAACAAAAACGCCAACTAAAAAAATAGCAAAAAGAGCGAATTATTCGCATTTGAGCCGTCGCTATTTGGCGAAAAAGTATAGCTTTATAAGTGAAAAGACAAATGTCGCAAGTAGCATAGACTCAAGTAAAGAGTGCAGGCGCGTGCGATACGATGATGCCGCTAAAAGCTGGCTCCAACCAAGCCTCCAAGCCCCAAAAAGACGCCTCGATTTAGCTTTTAAAGCCCAGCTTTGTAGTTTAGATACAGAGCCAAACGTCGCACTAAAGATCATCTGCATGACGCTTATGCCAATGGCAGTTTTACGTCGTATCCAAAGGCGACCATGATAGGAACGACGACCGTGCCGCCACCGATGCCAAAAATCGGCGATGTAACCAACGCCGATACCGATTATAAATAGTTCTACAAAAAGCATTTTTCTCCCTCGACTGGTGCAGATTTCAGCCAAGGGGCTCTTAAAAATAGTAAAAAGGCGTAAATTAGAGATTAGCCGAAAATTCTAAAAAGTAAAAAGCGAAACATTCTTTATAATCAATAAAAATTTAAAAGGAAAAAAATATGCTCTTAGAACAACCACTTTTTATTACGAAAGCGATCAGAGAGAATTTAAAAATAGCTACCTTGCTGAAGACAAGACGCAAACGATAATCGGCATCGACTGCGAATATATCGATGAAAAAGGATATGGACTTTTTACGGACTTAGGAGCTACTTTTGATACTAATCGTAACAGATCGCTCGCACCTTTTGCTGGACTTTTTGGCGTTTTTGCTTATGATGGCGTGAGATACTTTGAGTATATCGGCGAAGAGAAAGCTAAAAAGTATGAGTTTCAAATTTATCTACGCTGACGCTAAAGCATATCTGCACTTTGATAAGATGAGTAAAATTATACTTTTTATGGGGATAAAGAGAGGTATTATGACTTTTTGCTAAATTTAAAAGGCAGAAGCATAGAGCGCGAAAAAGAGTGCAATTTAGTATAAAAACTGATCTTAGTAGCGAAAAAGAAACACTTTGAAAAATATGGTTGAAGTAGCAAAAGAGTACATAAGAAGCGGCGACGTCTTTCAGGTGGTGCTTGGTGAGCTACTTGAAAATTTCAACAAATATGAGCAGTTTTAGACTTTTACAAAAAGCTAGCTACCGCAAATCCAAGCCCATATATGTTTCATTTTCCTACGCCTTATGGCGATGTGGTCGGCTCGTCGCCTGAGCTTGTTTTTGAGATGAAAAGTGAGCAAATTTATGTAGCACCGATCGCTGGCACAAGATCAAGAGGAGGCGACGCAAATGCTGATGTGGCGCTTGAAAATGAGCTACTAAGCGACGAAAAAGGAGCTGGCTGAACATAAGATGCTAATCGATCTTGCCAGAAACGACATCGGCAGGGTCTCAGAGCCAAAGAGCGTGGTCGTGAAAAATGCGATGCATATCCAGAATGTGAAAAGTGATGCACATCGTGAGCGACGTCTATGGTAAGTGCGCTAGGGAGCTTAACCTTTTTGACGTGCTAGCTAGCATCTTCCCAGCTGGCACGCTAAGCGGTGCGCCAAAGATCAGAGCGATGCAGATAATCAATGAGCTTGGAAGTTCGAGCGAAATATCTATGGCGGGGGCATTGGATTTTTGCATTTTAATGGCGACGCTCAGGTGGCGATCCTCATCCGCTCAGCCATCTTTGTGCCAGTTAAAAACGGCTTTAGCGACGTCTTTGTCGGAGCTGGAGCTGGCATAGTCTATGACTCAAAAAGCGAAAAAGAGTATGCTGAAATTTGCCACAAACGAGCCAGCGTGGTAAATGTCTTCTAAAAACAGCGCAAAAGAGGTTTTAAATTTAAGTCGCGCAAGTGAAAACTTTAAAAAAATAAAAGGATAAAATAGCCAAATAAGCGATGAAAAACATAAATTTTTCATTTCCGCAAGGAAAAATTTAGAAAAATAACTTGTTTTTAGAGCTTAAATCTAAAAATATAAAAAGGAAAGTATATGAAAAAGTTTCATTATTAGCATTGAGTGGTATTGTTGCACTAGTATTGTCAGGTTGTGGAAATGATGATGGTGTTAGTGGCAAAAGTGGCAAGAAGTTTTAAAGAAGCATGCCAAAACACAACAACAAAATATGACTGGCTTGTAGCAGATGTAAAATATAAACTAATAAATATTGATAAAAACGACAGAAGACAAAGAAAAGATATGTAGTTTATGATAAAGAAGATCAGAATTTGGAAGTTGGTGGGATAGGAAGATATGATCTAGCAAATTATGCACAATTTGAACTAACAAACGATAACAAATTTTAGATATGCAAAAATAAAGGTTAGAGGACAATTACAATGTGAAGATGCTGGTGACTACTTTGATAAAGCCCCAACTGATGTAAAACCATTAAAAACTTATATTCTTTAGTAGTGCTAGCACAACAGTAGATAAAATAGTAGTATCTTACTATTCGCCTGATAGTAAGATACTATGAAATAATATTACAATACTACTTTATACCATCCTCAAAAGGATAATCTATGAAAAACAAACATGTAACAACTGTATAGCCTTTGACGATTACATTAATGGTTGTAGATTACACAATCTTATAATAGGAGAAAAAAGTCAAAGTATATACAGATGACGAAAAATTAATAGGAGAAATAACAAATACTTTCATCCCATAACAAAATGTAATAAACCTAAAAACAAACAAGAATTTCTACACCCTAGTAAAATCTATTCAGTCATAATCACCCTATTTGATTTTATCCTATTACAATTTTTACAAAAGCATCTAACAATTTTTAGCTATTGTCTTTCACCCCCTTCAGCTCCATGGTGTTATGTGATCAGCTACCATATCACTTATATCAAAATGCTCATTACATTTTACACAAATACCTTTTTGTTTCTGGTAAGTTGGGTGTTTTATGGTATCGCTGAAAGCCCTGTATAAATACAAAAAAAGGATAACTAACGCTATAGTAAATTAATCCTAGTCATTTTTGTATGTATATAACGAGTATAAAAATTTAAAAAGTTAATTTGGTAGATTTTAAAATTCCTGTAAGATAAATTTCTAGACTTCTAGCTTGTATATTGAAAGAAAAATAAATTTGATATTTTAAAGAATGTCACAAAGGTAAAAACCTTGTAGATTTCTAGACATTAAACCCTAAAGTGCATAACATCGCCATCTTGCACGATGTACTCTTTTGCCCTCAAGCCTCATCTTGCCAGCCTCTTTGGTTCCGTTTTCGCCGCCATGTGCGATGTAGTCATCATAACTTATCACTTCAGCTCTGATAAAGCCCCTCTCAAAGTCGTTGTGGATGACGCTTGCGCTTTTTGGTGCTTTCCAGCCATTTGTGATCGTCCAAGCCCTTACTTCCACGACGCCAGCGGTGAAATAGCTTATCAAATTTGAGCTTTGTAAAAGACGTTTTGATGATCTTTTTCAAGGCCGCTTCACTCGTACCAAGAGATGCCAAAAACTCAGTGCGCCTCTCTCGTCGCTTAGACCTATTAGCTCCTCTTCGACCTTGGCAGCAAAGCTTGATCACCTCGTGGTCTGAGGCCTTAGCATACTCTTTTTAGCGCTTTTACCAAATTTATTATCTTCGCTAAGTCCCTCTTCATCGACATTTGCGCCATAAACTACCTCTTTTGCGCTTAGAAGTCTTAGCTCTTTGTTGAGCGCCAAAAACGCCTCGCTATCTCTTTTGCTCAAAGCTGCTTGCGCTTTTTGCCATCATTTAGGTGAGCAAGAAAGCAATTTGCTATCTCAAGCGCCTCTTTAGCGCCTTTTTGCGTTTGCTTTTTGCCTCTCTTGTGAGCTTTTCTATCTTTTTATTTAGCTGCTCGATGTCAGCTAGTATCAGCTCGGTTTGGATGATCTCGATGTCTCTTACTGGATCGACGCTACCCTCGACGTGAGTGATGTTCTCATCCTCAAAGCAGCGAACGATATGTAAAATAAGCTCGGTTTCTCTGATGTTTGATAAAAGTATTGCCAAGTCCCTCGCCAGAGCTTGCCCTTTTACAAGACCTGCGATATCGACAAATTCGATGGTTGAGTATTGAATTTTATTAGGACTAACTATCTTTTGCAAGCTCGTTTAGGCGCTTATCAGGCACTGGCACGATGGCTTTGTTTGGCTCGATAGTGCAAAACGGATAGTTCGCGCTTTCAGCGTTTTGCGCCTTTTGTAAAGTGCGTTAAATGTCGTTGATTTGCCCACATTTGGTAGGCCTACTATTCCAACTGAAAGTCCCATCAATTCTCCTTGCTAAGTGCTTGTAAAAAGTATAAATTCATCCTAACTCCTGCCCCGCTCGCACCTGCTTGGTTGTATCCCCAAAGCCTTTTCGCGGTATGCTGGACCTGCGATATCAAGGTGTAGCCACTTATCTTTATACTCATCTTTGATAAATTTAGCTAGAAAACATGCCAGCTGTGATTGCGCCGCCATATCTGCTTGAGGCGCAGTTGCTAACGTCTGCGATCTGGCTTTTGATAAGCTCGCTAAGATAAGTGTTAAAAATCAAGTGTAGTTGCTAGCTCGCCGCTATCTTTTATCTTGTTTTTAAACTCGCTTTTTAGGCTCTCGCTGTTGCCCATGATGCCTGTTGTGTATTCGCCAAGTCCCACGACGCAAGCGCCAGTTAGGGTTGCCATGTCGATTAGGGATGTCTGAGCCCAAAAGTCCTGCGCGTAGCTTAGGCAGTCAGCCAGCACCAAAGCGTCCCTCTGCGTCGGTATTTCTCACCTCTATGCTAACGCCGCTTCTTGAGATAAGCACGTCATCAGGCTTATAAGCGTTTCCGCCGATCATATTTTTCAGTGGCGCCCAAAATGGCGTGAATTTTCAAATGGTAAATTAGCTCTGCTGCACCTTTTATGATGCCAAGTGCATGCTGTCTGCACCGCTTTGTCTGACTTCATAGTGAGCATATAATCAGCCGGCTTCAAGCTAAGGCCACCGCTATCGTATATGTCAGCCCTTTGCCAACAAAAGATGATGCGTTTTTAGATTTTTAGGGCTTATAGGGTTAGGTGGATGAGTCTTGGTTTATGCACGCTTGCGCGATTTACCGCCAAAAATGCGTTCATATTCTCTTTAGCTAAAAGGTACTCGTCATAGACCTCGCACTTTATACTTGCGATGTTTTTGGCTAAAATTTCAAAGCGTCCTGCGCCATCTTTTGTGGTGTAAATTTCTGGGATTTCATTTACGATATCTTTTGTGAATTTGTAGCACTTGCTATTATCTCCGCCTCTTTAAAGCCATCGTTTGCTCGCCTTTAGATCGATCTTTTTGCAGCAGATCTCTTCAGTAGCAAAAGATGATCTCTTTTTCAAGTGTATTTCTCTTTTTCTCTTTATACTTGTTAAATTCATAGCTCCCAAGCAAAAAGCCCTCAGCTAGCGCTTCAAAGCTTTAGTTTTTGGCACTCCGCTACGTAGAAGCTAGCTTTATACTCTTGATGTTTAGTGACTTTTAGCGCGTTATAAGCTTTAGCGGCTGCAACTCTAAGCTCGTCAAGATCTAGCTTAGAAATTGGCGCGTAAGCTCTCTTGCCTCACTTAGGATGAGGACGCTATCGCCTTTGTAATTATTAAATTTAATAGCCTCTTTATCGCCTATAATTATGTTTTTAACTCCTTATCTACTACGAAAATTAGTTCAATATCAGCTTTTATATCTTTTTAATTTTTATCAACTATTTGAAACTGCATGTCTTCTGTCTCTCCTTTCGTTTAAAATTTTATTTTTCGATGCGCTTAAATGTATAGATCAAAAGCCCCATAAATATGGTAACCACTGGGATAGCGACATACCAGTGCTCTTTTGCTTTTTGAAGCAGCATAGTATATGCTCGCCAAGTATCCAAGCAGGTATGGTGGTGATCGCCGCCCAGCACCAAGCGCTGATCAAATTATAAAGGCGTATTTTTGGCGTCATAACCAGTAAGTCCTATGCAAAGCGGTATGATGACACGAAAACCATACATATAGCGTTGCAAAAAGATGATCGGCCAGCCGTATTTTTCAGCATTATATGCGCCACTGCAAATTTTTCTCCAGCGCGTGTGAAGCCTTTTTGCGATGTATTTTTATTGTAACGGCCAAGGTAGAAGTAAATGTGATCTCCCACAAAGCCTCCAAGTCCAGCCACAAATATAGCAAGCGCGATGTGCATATGTGTGGTGTGAGCGAGATCCAGCCATTATTAAGGCCATCTCGCCCTCCATGATACACCAGACAAAAAAAGTATGATGATAGCCGTACTCTTTTAAGCAGTTCTATAAAAACTCTTCCATTCTAAACCCTCTAAAACGCTGTAAAATTGTAGTAAAGCGACTTTTAGCTTTTCGCTACCTTTCAGATCGACTAGATCTGTTAGAAAGCACGCCTCTACGCAGGTTGCGTTAGTTTGATTGATAAGCTCAACTGGAAGCCTTTGCAGTGCCTCCAGTGGCGATGAGATCGTCCATCAAAAGCACTCTAGCACCTGCTTTTTCTCCAAAAGCATCGATGTGAATTTGCACCTTCATCGACGCCGTATTCTAGGCTATATTTTGAGAAAGCGTGATAAAAGGCAGTTTTTGGCTTTGCGAATAGGTACAAAAGGTAGCCTTAGTCTTGCAGCAAGCGCCGCGCCAAAGATGAAAGCCACGTGACTCGATACCAGCGATATGGTCGATATTTGCATCCTCATATCTAGCCGCCAAATGATCTATCAAAAGTTAAATGCCTCTTTGTTGTTTTAGTAGCGTCGTGATGTCGCGAAAAAACTATGCCAGGCTTTGGAAAATCGTTTATGCAGCGAATAGAGTTTAGTAAAAATCTTTTGCCTTTTTGATCTAAGTACCATACATTTCGCCGTTGAGGTTATAGTAGCGCTTCGATCTTGCCCTTCAAGCTCACGAATGCGTTGTCTTAGCTTGTCGTTTTCTAGGCGGTACTGTGAAATTTCTTGTGCGAAGTGAGGTTACGTCGTTTTTGGTTTTTGTTTTAGCTCGTCTGTCAAGATGTCGATGTTGCCCTAGACTTCGTTGGAGTTGGATCTAGAATTTCTCTTATGACGACCTCGGTGTCTTGGAGGTTATTTTTCATAAAATCTTTTTGTAGCACGCTCTTTTTAGAAGCGTTTTGAAGTAAAAACCATGACAGTTAGGGTAGATCGCAGCACAAACAAGAGCGGTAAAAACGATCCACTCGCCTATCATTTGCCTGCCTCAAGCTCGATTTTTGACTCTTCTTTCGTGTCTGCCACCTGCAAAACTCAGTCTTTAAAAAGGCTTCAGCCGCCGATATAGCCACACCTGCACCGATAACCCTTGCGCCAAAAGCGATCACGTTTGCGTCGTTGTGCTCTCTGGCAAGCCTTGCGAGTAAATTCGTCATGGCAAAGGGCGCATCTTACGTTTTCATGCCTGTTTGCGGCGATTGAGATGCCAATGCCTGTGCCACAAACTAGCACGCCGTAGCAGTTAGGCTCAAGCTTGCTCGCTAGCAAATGCGCATAATCAGGGTAATCAACGCTATTTTTATCATTTTGTGCCAAGATCAACCACTTCGTATCCAAAGCCCTTTAATGGCCTCTTTAGCTCGTTTTTAGCTCAAAACCAGCGTGATCGCTAGCTAAGAAAACTTTGTCTATCTTCATGAAAAAGTCCGTTAGAATTTTTATTGATTATAGTCAAAGTTGCATTAAAATAAAATACTCTCAGCCAAAATGAAGCTATAATTTACCAGAATTGAAAGGAGAAAAATATGAAAAAGCACTCTTTTTAGTGGCTTCTGCGCATTGCCTTTTGCAAATGAAAATCTAATAGAGAGTCTACACAGATCAAACCATCGTCACTCAAAAATAGTGACGCAAACAGCTCTTTTAGCGCCTTTGATACCAGAGGGTGCGCATGAGGAGAGCATCACTATAAATGGGGATTGTGACGCGAATGCTTATCTAAAAAGATCAGCGAAAAATATAGCCCAAAGTTATAAAAATGGAAGCAAGAAGTTGTAAATTAGTAGCAAGCTTGAGGCACTAAAAGCACAGAGGCAGGTTTATAGAACAAGCTTTGATAGCAGAAAAACAAAAAGTAACGATGTGACAAAAAGAGCTGATGAGTTTTTATACAGTTAGCCTAGAAAATATCGAGAAAAATTTTCAGCTGCTAAAAATGAGCTTGAAGCGCTCAAAAGAAAACGAGCCAAAAGAGCGAAATGGCTGGATTTTTGCAGCTTGATATGAAATTGCTTGCAGCCCAAAAGAGGCGACGCTTTCATACATGGATGATGAGGCGCCAAAGACGCTAAATGAGTACGCAGACACAAAAAAGCAAAAAATATCTTGATAAAAACAGAAAGTTTACACTCACCAAACCCATTTTGCAGCTGATGTCAAAAATTTAAAAGCTCGCCATCTATCCGACCAGATATCAAAAGGCGCTTGCTCAAAGCAAGTTTTTACCCTTGGTATGAGGAGAGCGAGGCGGAGGCTGATGGTTACGGCGCTTCAAAAAATATGCTAAGAGCCGCGAAAAATCGCCGCTGAGGTCGCTGATATGCGCGTGCAAAGAGATGAGAATGAGTTTGCCAAAATTTGGAAGATAGATGGGATAAATTTAGCAAAGGGCGAGCAAATATATAACTTATGACACGCAAAAAAATGGATGCAAATTTTGAGCGTTTTTTTGCTGATTTTTACGGCTCACTAAAGGCATATAACGTGAGCCAGCCTTTAAAGCTAAATGACTGATCTAACGCCAGCTAAAACGCAGTTTTATGTTAATGGTGTGAGTGTTGGTAGTCTAGCGAGTTTGAGATGAAAGCTAAAGATGAGCCAGTGCAGTTATTTTTAGGACAAAACGAGGCTAATCGAGCTTAAAAAAGAGCGATTAAATCAAATTTAAAAAGAGCTCGCTTCTTGGCAAAGAGCGAATAAGCGAAGAGGGCTATGAGATAAGTGTCAAAAATAACTCAAAGTAAAAAGTGTCGATGTCACCTTTTGGTCGATCGTATGCCAGTATCTGCCGACGAGGCGGTAAAGATCGAGATAAAAGGCTTTTGATAAAAAAGATATCAGCAAAGATGGCAAGGTGGAGCTTAAAGTTTAGCCTTGCGCCAAAAGAGAGTCTAAAAAGAGTACTCTTACAAGATCACAAAAGCCAAGTGAGAGAGATTGCTCGTAAATTTAGCGTTTATAAAGGCGCTTGCGATATCTAAAACGTATCTTGTCGGATAAAAGATAGGTATCTTTTAAAGGCGAGACGAGGGATGATGATAAGGATAACAAAGCCATATCGCGAGATGCCCTCAAGTTTCTCAGCTAGTGCGTGAAAGCCAAAACCATTTTCTAAGCGTGTACTGGGTCGCGTGAAAGCCGTCAAGTGGCGGGATCGGATAGAGATTAAAGATGGCTAACATCACATTTAAAAAGCGCAAGCGCAAATAAAAAACTGAGTAAATTTCAAAGGTTTCTATAGTTTAATAAAGCCTTTAGCACAAAAAGCGACAAAATGCCTAAGATAATGTTGTAGCAGATGCCAGCTAGACTTACGTAGATAGCTGCCTTGTAGCCGCCATTTCGCACGACTGTGTAGGTATTTACAGGCACTGGTTTTGCCAGCCAAACATCATACCAGTGCTTAGATAAAAGCACCAGTGGCACGATGATGGTGCCAACAAGATCGATGTGTTTTATGGGTTTATACTAAGTCTGCCAAGATTTTTGCGGTGTTGTCGCCAAATTTATCAAAGCGACATATCCGTGAGCGATCTCGTGACCGACGATGGCGATTATTAAAGAGAGGACGATAGTGGCGACTTTGATAGGGTCAAAATTAGTGAAGTCCATCAACTTCTCCCTCTTTTAGAGCTTGTTTTGTGAAAAACTCATCGTTTTCTATCGTATCTACAAAGCGTCCGATACGCTCCCAGCGTACATTAGAAGTTATGGTCCCAGCTAAAATATATAAACCAAGGCTGACCGACTATGTCTTTGCTTTACGCTTCCCAAAAAACAGCTATCGTTTGAGTGGTCGCGGTTGTCGCCTATCATAAAGTACTCATCTTTTGGCACTTTGACGTAAAATGCGTTAAAAGTTAGAAATCGATTTTGCGGTAGTGAGCTAATGAGCGCTGGCTTCATAAAGACGTTTGATTTGTTTGTATTTAGCATGAAAACCATCTGCTCAAATAAGTACATTTTTCATCGTAGTGGATGCCACTAAATCTATATGGCTCTTTTATGAAAAGCTTTGCCATCAAGCTCAGCTATATCACTGCATGAGGTAGCCAATTTACTCTCTTTGCCGTTTAAATTTTCCGGCAGTTTGCCTTTATAAAGCTATCTCCCTCTTTTGGGCGTAGATAGAGGGCTTTTTCCAGTAAAAACGATCTCGTCTTCGCTAGTTGCAAAGCAGCGCTTTACAAAGTGAGTTTTCTCATCGTTTTTGGATAGCGAAATACGACTATATCGCCCCTTGCAGGACCATCAGCCAGTTATAAGGTGACCATTGTCATTTTTAGCTCAGGTAAGATACACCTCAAGCCATAGAGATTCTTGGCGTTGGTATGCTATAAACATACTTTTTAGCAAATAAAAATCCCCAACCAAAAGCGTGTTTTTCATCGAACCAGACGGGATCACAGGCCTGAGCTACAAAGAAAATGACAAGCAAAACGATGATAACCGTGCCTGTCCAGCTTGAGCAAAAGTCATAAAATTTAGTAAAAAGCTCTCTTCATTATCTCACTCTTTAATTTTTAGCTATCTTTTTGCGTGTGCAGCAAGGATTGTGTTGTTTAAAAAGCATGGCTATGGTCATCGGGCCAACGCCGCCAGGGTACATGGCGTGATATATCGAGCATTTTTGGGTGCGACCTCGTCAAAATCCACATCGCCCACAAGCCTGCCATCATCAAGTCTGTTTATGCCCACATCAACGACTACTGCGCCATCTTTTACCATGTCAGCCTTTAAAAAAATGGCTTTGCCAATGGTCTGCAACGATGAGGTCGGCATTTTTGCCATTCTTTTTAAATTTTTCAGTCTTGCTGTGTCACCGTAACCGTTGCAGAGGCATTTTAGGAGTAAATTTGCCATAGGGTTTGCCAACGATGTTGCTTCTGCCGATCACCACCGCATTTAGCCCAGCTACATCTATGCCATACTCTTTTAAAATCTCCATCACGCCAAGCGGTGTGCAAGGCACGAAGCCATCAAGCCCGCTAACAAGTTTGCCAACATTTACAGCGTGAAAGCCATCTACATCTTTTCGTGGATCGATCGTCTGCGAAGCACGACGTTTGTATCGATATGCTTTTGGCAGTGGTAGCTGAACCAAGATGCCATGGATGCTATCGTCATACTAGCACGTTTATAAGGGCAAGTAGCTCGTTTTTGGGTTGTATTTTTCGCTTAGACGGTGAGCCACGCTTTTTATGCCGTATTCGTTGCAGGCTTTCTCTTTGGCTCTAACGTATGTTTGAGATGCCTTATCTTCGTCGACTAAGACGACGGCTAAGGTTGGCTCGACACCAAATTCTTTAGCTCATCAGCTCTTACTTTTACGCTTTCTTTGACCTTTAAAGATACGGCTTTTCCGTCTAAAATCTTTTCATATTTCGATCCTTACTTAAAAGCTTTTTTTAATCACAAGGGTGGTATCATACCTAAAAATAAATTAAATTTTTAAAAAGAGGTTTATGAGGTCTGTTTTTTGATTTTGCTTTTTGCGTGGCGATTTTTGGTGCTGATTTTATCACAAGACCGAGTACGCCAAGATGCTCTACCTAAATCCACGTGGCATGAGGCTGCGACAAATGTCACGGCGCAAAGGGCGAAGGCGAGCCTGATCTCTAAATATAAGCACTTCTGACAAAAAGGCAAACAAAACGGTTGATGATGAGCAGAGCACCAAAGATAAATGACATAGAATGTGAAAGCTTCAAAGCCGCTCTAACAAAGCCAAAAGGCGTCATGCCAAAGCTACTTTTTGACAGACGAAGGAGACAACCATCCTTTATGAATACATCACAAATCAGATGAAACCTCCCGCAAAAGTGGCAAAAATCGCAGAAATTCAAGCCAGCCACGCCCTGTGCTACGCAAAAACAGCCAGAGCAACCTGCTAAAGCTACTCCGCAAGCCAGCAAAAGCAGTAGAGCCAGCCAAAGAGCGCTCCTGCAAAGCCGAGCTAACACGCAGGCACCAAAGTCACCAGCAAAACCAGTAATAAATCAAAAAGATAATCAAAAGACAAATTTAAAAACACAAAATCAAAAGGATAAAAATGACAAATAAAGAGGCATTTAGCGAAGCTAAAAATATATCCCAGGCGGCGTAGATTCACCTGTTCGTGCATTTGGCGGCGTTGGTGGCGAGCCTGTGATGATAGATCACGCTAGAGGGTGCTTATCTATACGACGTCGAGGGGCAAAAAGTACCTTGACTTCATCCAAAGCTGAGTCCGCTCATCTTTGGTCACTGCGACAAAGATATACGAAGAAGCGATCATCTCTGCGGTAAAACAAAGGCGTATCTTACGGCGCTCCCGTCGCAAAAGAGACAGCTCTAGCAAAGCTAATATGTGATGAGTTTAAACAAATAGATAAAATTCGGCTTCGTTAGCTCTGGCACGGAGGCTACGATGAGCGCTATCAGAGTGGCTAGAGGATATGCTAAAAAGACGGACTTATCAAGTTGAAGGCTGCTACCACGGACACAGCGACGCACTTCTTATCAAAGCAGGAAGTGGCGCTACGACATACGGCAACGCTTCAAGCGGCGGCGTGCCACAAGATGTTGTGAAAAACTACATTTTGGCTATCTACAACGATATGAGAGCGTAAAAGCCATCTTTTGAGAAAACAACAAAGACAAGATGAGCGTCGTCATAATCGAGCCTATCGCTGGAAATATGGGGCTTGTGCCAGCTGATAAGAAAAGTACGCAGGAGCTTAGAGCGCTTTGCGATCGATTGGCGCAGTGCTCATACTTGATGAGGTTATGAGCGGCTTTTAGAGCTTCTCGCCTTGGCTCATATCCATTTCACGAGTAGATGCCGATCTTATCACATTTGGCAAAGGTTATAGGCGGACGGCATGAACGTCGCTGCATTTGGTGGTAAGACGGAGATCATGGACTGCCCTTAAGCCCAGAGGGCGCTGTATATCAAGCAGGCACGCTAAGCGGCAACCCAGTGGCGATGAGTGCTGGTATAGCGGCAATTTCAAAGATAAATAGCGACGTAAGTATACGCTAGACTTGAAAAACTAGCTAAAAACTAATGGACGGCTTTCAAAGAGGCGACAAAAAGCGCTGGCATTGCTATACAAACCGATGTTCGTGGCTCGATGTTTGGCTACTTTTTACAGAGCATGCGGTAAAAACTACGACGATGCGTTAAAAGGCGACACAAAACTCTTTGCTAAATTTCACCAAGCGATGCTTAAAGCGCGGGATTTATCTAGCAGCCAAGTCGGTTTGAGACGGGATTTATCTGCGATGCGATGAGTGAAGCTGATATCGATCTGGCGGTAAATGCAGCTAAAGAGGCATTTTTGGAGATAAAAAGCTTAATGGCAGTTTAAGATAAAAGATATCGTTGCTGGGGCTGAGCAGCTAAGCCTTGGTGTATCGATGGTCGTGGCTGTGGTGATCGGCACTGGGCTAGGGGATATCTTGTAAAAGGCTACAAATTTCACGCCAGCGCTTTTGGATAGGGCTTGCCTTTGGCATCGCAGCTGCCATTTTAAAACGTTTATAAAGACCTACAAAGCGCAGGTTAAAAAGCCTAGATGAGCTAAAGGACGAGACTAGATATAAAGGCTATAAAAAAGACGATGATGACGAGGACGATTAGCAGGCTTTTTATTTGCTACTTTGCGCTTTGGCTCGCCCTTAGCGTGGTTGGCAAATTATATCAAATCAATTTTTATAAAGCTCATAAACATTTTCATTTTTGCCTCGCTCATCATCCTAACAGCTAGCTTTTTGCCTATAAAAACCGCATAAAGCTCAAGGCTAGAAAATGCTAGAGATGAAATTACAGCCAAGATAGAAGAAGAGGACGAAGATGGGAGGATAAGTGACCTGAGAGTGCCAAAAAGGTTTAGCCTAAAAGATGAAAAAGACAAAGGCTAAAAAAGCAGAAAGTACTCATTTAAAGATAGAAGCTTTGCGGCAGCCTTTTATGCCTTACCGCTTGGTAGCTTATGTGATGCTTTTTGGGATTTTATATTTTTGAAAAATGAAAAATGTACTAAACGTGCCTGGCTTTTTAGTTGGGCTTGCTCCGATGCCTATTAGAGCTTTTATCTTTTAGGGATAATGCAGAAATAATTTAAGAAAAGGATGCAGATGGCAAGTAGCATGAGGATCATTCGCTCGATGGGGCCACTATTTTTGGGCATGAGCCTGCTTTTTATAGGGAAACGGCCTAGTCATCGCATCTTGTAGTGCGCTACTTAAGCAAAATGGCGTGGGAGGCTGCAAAATAGGCCTTATAAGCACAGCCTTTTTTATCGGGCGCTTGCTAGCACCATCTCAGCTCACAGAGTGATCTCAAACACCGGCCACATCAGGGCTTTTGCTATCTTTTCAGCTATATTTGCAGTCTCAGCCATGCTTCACGCCATAAGCCGAAAGTGATCTTTTGGGCGATACTGCGAGCCTTTTTAGGCTACTGCTACTACGCACTTTTGATGGTTATAGAGAGCTGGCTAAACGCTAAAATTCCAAAACAAGATAAGATCGCGCGTCATAGCCTTTTACGAGTGCGTTTTTCTACACGAGCTTTGGCCTTTGGGATTTCGATCTTAGCGCTTGATCTTAGCGCATTTGAAATTTTTCATCATAAGTGCTGGATTTTATCATGCTTTCAAGCATTCCATTTTCAATGTAATACGCATAAATCAGCCTCAAATCCCACAGCGCCAACCCTATAAATATCCCAAAAATTTTTGGTATAGTCCCGCTAGCTCTTGTGGGCGCGCTTGTCGCAGGGACTTGCGATAAATGGCTTTTTCTATGGCAAGCCTCTTTATCATGCTTCAAGGATATAGCGCAAAAGAGGCGTCATTTTTATGACTATAGCGATGGGTGGCGGCTTTTATAGCACAAGCGCATTAATAGGCGGTTTTTCTGATAAATACGGCAGACGCCCAGCCCTCATACTATGCTCCAGCGTAGCTTTGATAAGTGCGGTGCTATTTTTGCTAAACGGGAACGATCTAACTATTCAGTACATTCTCTCATTTTTCTTTGGCGGCGGCATCTTTTTGTACATACGGACTTTCGCTTGCTAGGGCAAATGACGAGATCACAGACAAGACAAAGAGCGTTCAGTGGCACGTGCGCTGCTTTTTAGCTACTCTTTTTGCCTCGCTTTTCTCGCCGCTTCTTATGAGCTACGCGATGAAAAATCTTTGGCTCATTTGGCTTTTATCTATGTCTATTTAGTGCTTTATGTTGGGACTCATCTTGTTTGCGCTAACGCAAAAAGACCATACCACAGCACATGAGAAAAGACTACAACGACAGGGCTTGTTGCAAGGACGGCTGGCATCGCTACTATTAAGCAAAATGGCAATTTTGCCGATAGAAAAAATAAAAAGTAGAAAAATGGACGTAGCAAATTCTCTAAATATCTCAAACACCTTGGTCCAAACTGGGCAAAATGCCGCTCAAAATGCGCCTGTCCGCAAAAATGAGGGCTCGCTTTTTAAAAGCTCAGCCAGCCCAGACGCTAGCGAGCAGACCGTCTCAAACGCTCTTGATAACGTTGGTAAGCTCGTTGCTAGAGTGCTTGACGATCTAAAAAGCGCTTCAAGCCTTAGCAAAAGCTGAGCAAATCTATCTCAGGCAAAGATACAAAGATCGCTCCAAATGTAGCTAGTGAGCTCTCAGACCTTGCAAAAAGCTTAGAGAGCGAGGCTATGCAAAGCGAAAAGCCCTGAGATAAAGAGCCTTGCACTAAAACTAAAAGATTTCTAAAAGCCAATAGCCGACCTAAAAGCTGGCTCACTAAATGATCAGATCAAAAACTCAGGTGTCATGCTTGAAGCAAATTTAAAAGATGCGCTTACTCCCAGAAAAACTGCCAAGCTCGATGCAAAAAGCTACTAAGCGATATCAAAAACCTCTCAAATCAAAAATTTACTTAGTCAAATTCTAACGCTAAAATGATGAGAGCTTGGATAATCAAAAAACTCATTTACGAAGCTACTTCTATGCTTGAAAAAAAGCGAGTAGTGACGCTAAAAATCTCCTTGATAACTCAAGCATAAAAAAACGCTTTTTAAAAAGATGTGGATAAGCTTGATAATGTGGCTACTCTAGATAAAAACTTCTCAAAAGATCAAAGCGGAGATATGATAAAAACCAGATCAACAAAATGGATAAATTTATCTCAAATTTGAGCGAGAAGGTAGCAAAGATAGCTAGCGAAACAGCTAAATCAAAGTGCGGCTTTTTAGCTCAAATCATAAAGAATTAAAAGCTATCCTTGAAAAACCTAAAAACGATCTAAAAATGCTAAATAACATAGGCGATGAAGCGGGGCTTGTAAAGGCATTTAACGAAAGTTAGTGACGTCTCAAAAGAGGGTAGCTTGCAAGATAAGCTCCAAAGTGCGGCCAGACGCCTCGCTCACAGCCTAAGTCTAGCTGACCCTAGATGCCAGCACAGCCAAAAAGCGAGCTATCTGAGAGCAAGGCGCTTTTAAAAACAGCTAAAACTAGCTACAAACGATATAAACAACATCACGACAAAGAGCGGCAGGTGAAATTTCAAAGGTGCTAAATCAAGATGTAAAAAAAGCACGCTTTTAAACATAAGCGAAAAGAGCCAAAACCCCCAAAACTGTAAATGCTGCAAACAAGATGATCTCTCAGATCGAGATGCACCAGATGGTCTCAAGCTTGCAAGGGGGCATACAAACTTATATGCCATACATCTGGGACGGCGTGGAGGGCGGAAATGTCGCATTTAAACAGGGGCAAAAAGGATAAATTTTTACGCTCAGATCGATCTAAATTTTTAAGAAAATTTGGGACAGATAAATGTGATGGTGGGGCTAATGGATAAACGCTATATCGATCTATCAGGTGGCAACGCAGACAAATGAGTTTAAAGGAGCTCATTTTAGGGAAATTCAAGCGAGCTAAAGCAAGCGATCTCAGAGCTTGGGACTGATCGTTTCAAATTTTCAACATCAAGACTTCGCCAAAGGTGAAGTTAAATGATAGATTTAAGATACTGCGGCCTTGATGTGGGCTTTGATACAGAATTGATGCAAGTAAATAAGAAAAAGCCGTCGCTCTTGGCTACAACCGATCGCAAGATAACGCTCCAAAGGTGCTTGCAAAGCGGTGCTGGCGAGATAGCAAACAAGATAATAAGCCTTGCAAAAGAGCACGATATACCCGATCAAAGAGGACCCTGATCTTATTGGAAATGTAAGCAAGGTCGAGGTCGATCAAGAGATACCGTACCATTATATAAAGCGGTGGCAGAAATTTTCTAGCTTTTTATATAAAGTTACAAACAAAAAGTAAAAACTACATAACATCTTTTAAAAATATTTATAAATTTAGCCAAACGCTATAAAAAAATATGGCTATAACAACGATATAGTAAATAGAAAAATATAAAAGGCAATTAGTGGCTCAAAAACTGGTCTTAATAGGGGCTTCAACAGGAGGCCCAGGTCATATAAAAAAGCTATTAAAAGATATAAAATCTAAATGGCGCGATGGTCGTCATCGCTCAGCATATGAACAAGATGTTTATAAACTCATTTGTCACGCAAATGGGCAGAGAGTGCAACCCTAAACGTTGGAAATTCTAAGCGAAAAAGACAAATTGAAAAAGAAAAATATCGTCTATATCTGTGATCAAATTTCTGAGATTTTCAGCGACTTTTGCCAGTTAGTGCAAAACCACAATCTGAGATAAAAACGATATATACGCCAAATGTTGATGTGCTTTTTAACTCAGGCGCGCAGATATCAAAAATGTAAATTTGACTTGCGATCTTGCTAACTGGCATCGGCGATGATGGTGCAGCTGGGCTTGATAAGCTCTATAAAGCAGGTGCAAAATGCATAGCTGAAAACGAAGAGAGCGCGATAGTTTGTGGCATGCCAAAGCGTGCTAAAGAGCTAAATCAGTATTTCAAAATCGTTAAACTAATGATGATAAGAAAAAGAGCTTGAGGAGTTTTTAAATGCTTTTTAACAAAGTGGATAAACAAAGCGAAGATTTTTAGAGGCAAAAAGCACCAAGCGATATGGATGGATTTAACGAATTTATGAGCACTATAAAGACACTTTGTGGTGTTGATCTAGAGCCAAAGAGGGACATCACTCTACAAAGAGTTAGTATATTTGCCAAAAACCGCCAGATCAAAAAGCTTTAAAGATCTAGTTTCGATGATCAGATTTGACACGCTACTTAGGCAAGATCTTTTTAATTTAGTCACCGTAAATGAGACATATTTTTATAGAGAGCTATCCCAGCTAAAAGACGTGATCTACTACGCAAAAGAGCTTGGGGAGGCTAGAATTTTTATGCGCACCTTGCTCGACTGGCGACGAGGTCTATTCGCTTGCCATGCTTGCATGCGATTGGTATCGCACAAAAAGCGACCTTCAAATAACTGGCATCGATATAAACTCAGAGGCGATCTCAGGCTGTCGTGCAGGCATTTACGGCGAGAGGAGCTTGCACAGACTAAGTGAGTTTCAAAAGAGAGATTTTTACAAAAAGATGACAAATTTTTTCATCAAAAAAAGAGAATTTTACCAAGGTGTGAGTTTAAAATTACTAAATGTCTTTGACGATGCGATGTTTAATCTTGGTAAATTTGACATCGTCCTTTCAAGAAATATGATGATATATTTTGACGATGCGTTTAGACTAAAGTGTGTAGAAAAGGTCTGCATAGCTACTTAAACCAGAGGGCAGGCTTTATGCTGGACACGCTGATCTTGTGCCATACACCCGCTTTTACACAAAGCGTTTTTCAAACGGAGCTACATATTACGAGCGTGCTTAAGGGTTAACTGTAACCCAGGTCGCTTTGCCCTTAGAAAGTTTTTATCAATTTTTAGCTAAAAATCCCACAAGCCAATTCTGAGGATAAAAATGAAAGACAATCTACTTGAATTAACTCAAGATATCGCTTCAGTTGATATCGAAGATTCTATAAAAATAGCTATCTTGACTACTCTATGAGCGTCATCGTCGGACGTGCTTTGCCTGACGCTAGAGACGGACTAAAAGCCAGTTCATAGAAGAATTTTATACGCTATGGATAATCTCGGCGTTGGCGCAGAAGTGCCTATATGAAGTCAGCTCGTATCGTCGGTGAAGTCATCGGTGAGTACCACCCACACGGCGACATAGCGGTTTATGACGCACTTGTTCGTATGGCTCCAGTAAAATTTTCTATGCGTTATCCAGTCGTTGATGGACAAGGAAACTTTGGCTCGATTGACGGCGACAGCGCAGCTGCGATGCGTTATACCGAAGCTAGAATGACTCATGCTTACTGAAGAGCTTTTAAAAGATATCGACAAAGATACAGTTGATTTTGTACCAAACTACGACGATAGAGAGGTTGAGCCAGATGTTTTTGCCCTAGCCGTGTGCCAAATGTATTATTAAATGGCTCAAGCGGTATCGCGGTCGGTATGGCGACAAACATCCCACACACAGCCTTGATGAGCTAATAGACGGTCTTTTGCTACTTCTTGAAAACAAAGAGGCGACACTTGAAGAGGTGATGGAATTTATCAAAAGGTCCAGACTTCCCAACTGGCGGTATCATCTTTGGCAAAAAGGCATCATAGAGGCCTACCGCACAGGTCGTGGCAGGGTCAAACTAAGAGCCAAAAACTCACATAGAGCCAAACAAAGATGTCATCGTCATCGACGAGCTACCATATCAGACAAACAAAGCTAGGCTTATCGAGCAGATCGCTGAGCTTGTAAAAAGATAAGCAGATAGAGGGCATTAGCGAGGTTAGAGATGAGTCTGACAAAGGACGGCATCCGCGTAGTCATCGAGCTAAAAACGCGACGCTATGAGCGACATCGTGCTAAATAATCTATTTAAATCAACCACGATGGAGAGCACTTTTTGGCGTTATTATGCTTGCTATTAATAACAAAGAGCCAAAGGTATTTAACCTTATCGAGCTACTTTCAGTTATTTTTAAATCACAGAAAAACAGTTATCATTAGAAGGACGATATTTGAGCTTGAAAAAGCGCGCGCAAAGAGCCCACATCTTAGAGGGTCTAAAGATCGCACTGATAATATTGACGAGGTGATCAGAGCTCATTAGAAATAGTGCTGATACGGCGGTTGCTAGAGAAGGCTTGATGAGTAGATTCAACCTCTCAGAACTTCAAGCAAACGCTATTCTTGATATGCGCTCTAAGCAAGCTTACAGGCCTAGAGAGAAAAAGCTAGAGGCCGAGCTAGCTGAGCTTATGGCTGAGATCGCAAGACTTGATGAAATTTTAAAAGAGTGAGACATTGCTTGAAATTTGATCAAAGAAGAGCTTTAGAGATCAAAAATAAATTTCAAAGTACCAAGAGTGACTGAGATCGTTGATGACTACGATGATATCGACATTGAAGACCTCATACCAAATGAAAATATGGTAGTAACCATAACTCACCGCGGCTACATCAAGCGTGTGCCAAGCAAGCAGTATGAGAAGCAAAAACGCGTGGCGGCAAGGGCAAAGTAGCGGTCACGACATACGATGATGACTTTATCGAGAGCTTCTTTACCTCAAATACTCACGACACGCTTATGTTTGTGACAGACCGCGGACAGCTTTACTGGCTAAAAGTCTATAAAATCTCAGAGGAAGCCGCACAGCAAAGGGCAAAAGCAGTTGTAATTTGATCCAGTTGCAGCCTGATGAGAAGATCAAAAGCGATCATCCCAACGACTGACTTTGACGAGAGCAAATCGCTAGCATTCTTCACTAAAAACGGCATCGTAAAACGCACAAATTTAAGCGAGTTTAAAAACATCCGCTCAGTTGGCGTAAGAGCGATCAGCTCTTGATGAGAACGACGAGCTTGTAACTGCGCTCATCGCTCAAACATACGATGATATCCCAGTAACTGACCCTGAAAATGAGCTAAGCGTAGAGAGCGAAGTGCTTGAGATAGAAGAGATACAAAACGAGATCGATGAAGATAGATGCAAATACCGAAGAGGACGCAAACTCAGGCGATGAGACAATGCTATTTGTCGTTACTAAAAAGGGTATGTGTCTTAAATTTAAGATCAGCAAAGTTCGCCAAATGGGAAGAACTGCACGCGGCGTAACTGGTATCAGTTTAAAGAGCCAGGCGACGAGGTCGTAGGGTGCAGCAGTCATCGAAAGCAATGATCAAGAAATCTTTAAGCATATCTCAAAAAGGTATCGGCAAGCGCACAACTCGCTGATGAGTACCGCTTGACAAACCGCGGTGGCAAAGGCGTCATCTGCATGAAGCTAACAAACAGAACAGGCGATCTAGTGGGCGTTGTGATGGTTGATGAAGAGCAAGACCTTATGGCTCTAACATCAAGTGGCAAGATGATAAGAGTAGATATGCAAAGCATCCGCAAAGCAGGGACGTAACACAAGCGGCGTGATCGTCGTAAATGTCGATGGCGATGATGTTGTAAGTATCGCAAGATGCCCTAAGGCTGAAGACGGCGAGGACGAGGATGAAGCACCAAGCGAAGATATGGGGCTTTTTGGAATAAAAATTGCTGTTAAATTTGTAAATAAAAAGCATAAAAAGGTTGTTTATGAAGATTAAAATTTTTATCTTTTGCTTTGATGGTTGCTATTTTTGGTGGCTGCTCATTTAACGGCTTTATGGGCGAGCCAACTAGCACATCAAACCGCAACGTAGTCATCCAAAAGGTCGATAAAGACGATCTTAGAGAGGTGATGAAAAAAGAAGATGATATATGATAGCGCTCCAAGAGAGACTACATTTAGAGCCACAGGCGAGGGGCATAGCTCCGCTAAATTCGCTCTCATACGCTCAGTCAGTCACTCTTGCAAAAAGAGCGAGCGATGGCTGATGCTTATTCGCAGCTTGCAGGTAAGCTTTATGGCGTAAAAGATCAATGCTGAAGACACTGTAAGAGATGCGATGCTAAACGACTCATCTATCACTTCAAAGGTTCAAGGCCTTGTCAAAAACGCAAGGATCGTGAATGAAAAATTTCAAAGACGGGCTTTATAAAGGTAAATATGGAGCTTAAGATAGACGAAGATAAGTGGCGAGAAGTCTTTTTCTTATTAACGATACTTTTAAATTTCGCCTTTTGCCTGGAGGGTTTATCTTCTGGGCAAAGGTCGATACGACAAAATCATATCATCGCTCATGAGGAAATTTCATTTTCAAAAGGCGATGACTCTAACGCCAAATCCAAAACCAAAATTCTTTTGCCAGATAGACGCTTTTTAAAGATGAAAATACCACAACTCTTGGCTTTTTAAATTTACACAAAGATGAGATATTTTGACTGCTTTGCCTTAAAAAGTGATGATAAAAATGAGCTTCATGTCAAAAAATGCACGAGATCTCAAACAGCTTCAAATTGAAAGTACTTTTACCAGTTAGATTTATGGTGGGAATTTAAGCCAAAAATCCGCTATCATCGGCACACTTCAATAAAAGAGATCAAATGAATATCGTCATAGTAGAAGATGACATCAATATGCGAAAGTCGCTTGAGATCGCGCTTGCGAGTATGATGAGCTAAACATCAAAAGCTATAAGAGCGCAGTTGAGGCTCTAAAAAGCTAGGCGACGACACTGATCTAATAATCACCGACATAAACATGCCAAAAATGGACGGACTTGAGTTTCATAAAAGAGCTAAACGGCAAATTTGACGTCATCATAATGACTGGCAAACGCCACGCTAAACAAGGCGATCGAGAGCGTTAGGCTTGGCGTGAAGGACTTTTTAGCAAGCCATTTGACGTCTCCACGCTTTACGAGGCGATAAAAAGGGTAGAGGCACTAAAACAAAAACCCTCAAAAAGCATCAAAAAGCTGAAGAAAAAGCGAAAAATAATGGCTTTTTGGCTACTTCAAAAGCACTTGAAGCGACGCTAAATATCGCGCTAAAAGCCGCAAGAACCGATGCTTCAGTCATGCTTAGTGGCGAAAGCGGCGTTGGCAAGGAGGTCTTTGCTAGAGTTTATCCACGCAAACTCACCTAGAAAAAGATGCGGCATTTATGTCGCTTTAAATATGGCAGCGATACCCTGAAAATTTGATAGAAAGTGAGCTTTTTGGCTTTGAAAAGGGCGCATTTACCGACGCAGCTACTACCAAAAAGGACAGTTTGAGCTGGCAAATGGCGGAACGCTATTTTTAGATGAGATCGGCGAGATGCCTATAAATTTACAGCCAAAAGCTGCTTCGTGCCTTCAGGAGCGCGAGATAACACGGCTTGGCGCCACAAAAGAGCGAAAAGATAGACGTTCGCATCATCTGCGCTACAAATGCAAATTAGAGCTTTGCGATGAAAGAGGGCAGGGTTTAGAGAAGATCTTTTCTACCGCCTAAACACGATCCCACTTTTCATCCCGCCACTTCGGAGCGAAAAGATGAAATTTTTGCCTATCGCACAAGATGCCTTTAGAAAAAAATGCTGCAAAGAGTATGGCTTTTGAGGGCTAGAAATTTCTCAAAAGCAGCCAAAGAGGAGCTTTTGGGCTATGATTATCCAGGCAACATAAGAGAGCTCATCTCAGTCGTGCAGCGTGCAGCGATACTAAGCGAGGGCGATGAGTATTGCCAAAATGATCTATTTTTGCAGGCAAGAAGTAAAAATAGTAGGATTTAAGTTTTTGGATTAGTAAAAAATTACGCAATTTAAGAAAATTAAAGAGAAACCAAGGAGAGCAGATGAGAAAAATTTAACGTAGCGGTCGTTGGTGCGACAGGAGCGGTCGGTGAAGAGCTTTTTAGAGTTATGGAAGAGGTTGATTTTTCCGGTTGGCGAGCTTTACCACTTGCAAGCGCCAAAAGAGTGTTGGCATGGAGATCAGATTTAAAGGGCAAACACTACAAAGTAAAAGAGCTAACCGAGAAAGTTTTTAGCGAGTATGAGATCGATATCGCATTTTTAGCGCAGGTGGCTCAGTTTCAGAAAATTGCCATTGCGAGCTGACAGCGGCGCGGTAGTCATCGATAATACCAGCCATTTTAGGATGGATAAAGATATCCCGCTAGTTGTGCCCGAGTGTAATCCCAAAGCGACATCGCCATGTGGAAAAACCGCGGTATCATCGCAAATCCAAACTGCTCAACCATCCAAATGGTGCAAATTACAAAACCACTAAATGACGCTTTTGGTATCAACAGGGTCGATGTTTCTACCTACCAAAGCAGCAAGTGGCGCTGGCAAAGAGGGCATGGAAGAGCTTGTCGTGCAGATGCAAAAGTTTTTTTGACTTTAGAGCTGATGAGTGCGAGCCAAGGTATTTGCGCACCGCCTAGCGCTAAACGTGATTCCTCACATCGATGTTTTTGGACAATGACTACACAAAAGAAGAGATGAAAATGGTCAATGAAACGCAAAAGATCCTTCACAAAGATATCGAAGTGAGCGCTACTTGCGTGCGTGTGCAGTGCTTAGAAGCCACTCTGAGGGCGATCACTATCCACTTTGATAAGGACGTGAGCGCAGATCGCGGCAAGAGAGGTTTTAAGCAAAGCTCCAAGCGTCGTCGTAGTCGATAATCCAGCCAAAAAGAGTATCCGATGCCTACTATCTCAAGCGATACAAACGAGACTTATGTTGGTCAGGATCAGGGTTGATAACTTTAGAGCAAATGTGCTTCACCTTTGGTGCAGTGCCGATCGAGATCCGCGTAGGGAGCTGCGACAAATGCCGTCAGGATCGCACAAAAAATGGATCGCAATGCAGGAGTAGTTTGCATTAAAATTAATTGCGATCTTTGCACCCTAAAATTTAAGGAAAAACTATAAAATACCCCTTTTTAAATTTCATAAAAGGGTTTTTATTGCGTCAAAAATATTCGAGAGAATACTGCTTGCAAGCAACAGTTTCACGCTTTTTCAGTAGTCTTTTTGGACTTTTAGGGTGCGATCGTGCTTTTTCATCATCGCAAGTTATGATGTCGGCAAAGGTGCTTTTAGAGGTTTATAAATATTTCTTTGTTACGAGATTTTCATGTTGAAAATTTTCACTCAGAAGTCGTTGGCGAGATCGTTGGAGCGATCGATCTATACTGATGGCGCTTGTTCTTTATATATTTAGCTTCGAGATTTACGAGCTTTTTCATCTCAGAGATCGCGCAGCTAAAGCAGTCAAAGCAGAGCAAAGTCCTAGAGGTTCACTCTCTTGATGAGCTAAAAGACAAGCTTGGCAAAGTGATCGTCATGGTTTTAATCGTGATCTCTTCCAAAGAGTGCTTCATGCAAGCTTTACAACACCGCTTGAGATGGCCTATCTTGCAGCTTCCATCCTCAGCTACTTTGCCTTGGACTTTACTTCCTTCACAAGGGGCGAACACTAAAATTTGTACAAGCGTTTTTACGCTTAAAATTCTTCTACATCTTTTCTTTTATCTATTTTTGGATAATATCCCTTTAAAAATTTAAAGGAAATTTTTATGATATTCATAGACGCTTGTTTGAAAAACCTACGCCATACACGCCTGTTTGGATGATGCGCCAAGCTGGTAGATATTTGCCTGAGTACATGCGAGTACGAGCGCAGGCTGGGGACTTTTATCACTTTGCAAAAGACTATAAAAAGGCTAGCGAGGTCACGCTTCAGCCAGTTGAAATTCTTGGTGTTGATGCGGCCATTTTGTTTAGCGACATCCTTGTCGTGCCACTTGAAATGGGCATGGATCTACGCTTTGAAAAAGGGCGAGGGACCAGTCTTTGCAGAGCCTTTGCGCGATGAGGCAGCTCTTGACGCACTTAGCGTCGAAAGATCGGTAAAATTAGCATACGTCTATGATACGATCAAAGCTAACAAGAGAAAAGTTTTAGCGCAGGATAAAGCACTGATCGGCTTTTGTGGTGCGCCGTGGACGATAGCTACATATATGATCGAGGGTGGTGGCAGCAAAAATTATGCGGTCTGCAAAAAGATGCTCTATCAAAAATCCAGAATTTCTTTACATCAAATTACAGAAAAAGTGACGCAAGCGCTCATCCTTTACGTCAAAGAGCAGATAAGAGCTGGCGTAAATGCCGTACAAATTTACGACAGCTGGGCGGCTGCACTTGAAGAGCAGGCATATTTTTGAGTTTGGATTTTAACTACATAAACAAGATAGTTGATAGCGTAAAGGCTGAATTTCCAGAGATCCCAGTCATCGTTTTTCCCAAAAGGCATAAGCGGCTATCTGGATAAAAATTTTGCAAACCGGTGATGTTTTTGGCGTTGATTGGAGTACGCCGATCGAGCTAGCAAAAGAAAAAAACTAAGCCCAAGATACGTCCTTCAGGGCAATATGGAGCCAACAAGGCTTTATAGCAAAAGGCGATCGATGAAGGCGTGGATAAAATCTTTAAGCACGATGAAAGGCACACCGCACATTTTTCAACCTTGGTCATGGGATCTTGCCTGATGTGCCAGTTGAAAACGCAAAATATTTTATAAAAGAGGTTCAAAGAAAAAGTGCAAGATAGCACTCCAGTCTTTGGGCCCATAATTCGCGCCGTTTTGGCATGAGCCTTGGCATTGATCTAAGTCCAAAGCAAAAATCATGCAATTTTGACTGCGTTTATTGCGAGCTAAAGGGCGCAAAAGCCAGTTGAAGAGATAGAAAAATCCACCAAGCGTTAATGAAATCATAAGCGCTTTAAAAAGAAGCATTAAAAGTTCATCAAAACATCGATGTTATCACGCTTACAGCAAATGGCGAGCCAACTCTTTATCCGCACTTAAAAAGAGCTGGTGGCAAAAAGTAAATGAGATAAAGGGCAAGGCAAAAACTCTAATCCTAAGCAACGGCTCAGGTGTGAGGGATCAAAAATTTGTGGAAGCCTTGCAAGGGCTTGACATAGTGACTTAGCCTTGATAGCGCCGTGCAAAGCACATTTTGAAAAAGATAGACCGCAACAAAAAGTGGCATAGAAGTAAATGAACTTATAAAAAGCAATGGCTAAATTTCGCAAGGAATTGAGGGCGAGCTTGTGCTTGAATTTTGGTCGTAGCTGGATTTAACGACAAAGAAGAGGAATTTATAGCGCTTAATAAGGCTATAAACGAGATAGCTCCGCACCGAGTGGATGTGGGTACGATAGATCGCCCGCCAGCTTACAACGTAAAAGGTGTTGAGACTAGCAGGCTTTGAAGAGCTAGCAAGCAAGATAAATGGCGTGCCAGTTGCCATCAGCTAGGGCTCACAAGATAGAGCAAAAGTATGAATTTAGCAAGAGTGAAATTTTAGCCATGCTAGAGCACCGTCCGCAAACTACGGCAAATGTAGAAGAAAAATTTCTCAGAGCACTCAAAGCAATTTTAAACAAGCTCTTGCAAAGATGGCGTAGTTTATCAAACTGACGTTGCTGGCGTTAAGTTTTATAAATTAAGATGATAGATGAAGCGAATTTTAACTATACAAGACATCTCGTGCGTGGGTAAATGCTCGCTCACCGTCGCACTTCCCATAATCAGCGCCCAAGGCATCGAGGCGTGCATCTTGCCAACGGCACTGCTCTCCAACTCACACTGGCTTTATTTTCACTTTTCGTGATCTAACTGATCGAATTTGACGCTATAACGCAGGTTTGGCACAAAGAGGGCATCAGCTTTTGATGGAGATTTACACTGGATTTTTAGGTAGTTTTTAGGCAGCCTTGAGCTTATAGAGAAGGTCTTTGCTGAATTTGACAGCGACTCTTTGCTAAAGGCTTGTGGATCCTTGTATGGGCGATAATGGCAAGCTTTATCACGGCTTTGATGAGAAATTGTGGCAAAGATGAGAGCTTTGCACAAAGGTTTTCACGTCATCACGCCAAACATAACTGAGGCAAGTTTTATGTGCGGCAAAGCAATCTTTTGAGCGAGGGATACGGCGAGGATTACATTTTGGAGCTGCTTGATGGCTTTGGCTGGTTTTGGTGCACGAAAGATCGTTTTAAAGGGCATTAGGTATAGGCAAAAATGAGTGTGGTATCATAGCATATGACGCAAAAGACGAAAGAAAAAGTGGAGTATTTTCATGAGTATTTACTGTTTCATGCAAGTGGCACTGGAGATATCTTCTGCTTCAGTGCTTTTTGGCTCGCTCATAAATGGCGAAAGCATGCAAAAATGCTATCAAAAAGGCAGCGAAACTGTGTGCTTGAGAGCATCAAGATCACGCTACAAGATAATAATCGCACAAAATATGGTGTGCAGTTTGAAAAATTGCTTTAGAGTAGCACTTTATGACAAGGAGTGATTTAAATTTGTCATTATAACCCCACAAAGTGACATAGTTAAAACAAAATTCAGATTTATTTAAATTAATTTTACTTTTATATAAAAAGTTGAATAATTACGCAAATATTGATCAAGGGAGTGATTTATGAAATCAATAAGGACTAAGATTTCTGTTATTTTTGACAGCTGTGATCGTGTCTGCTACTGGTTGGTGTTAGTATCATTAGTTACAACATAGCTCGCAACCCTATATACAGAAAAAGTTGTGAAAGATGAGCTACCACTAGCTGTCTCTAACGTTGCAGGTGAGATCGGCTACGCTATAGATAAGGTCATCAACACCTCTTATCAGATGACAAAAAAACGACTATCTTCTAAAAGTGGATAGACGAGGGCGAGCCAACAGATACGTTATCAACGCTTTTTACCTACAACACCGATCTTATGAAAGCGTTTAACCTCTCAACCGCGATGTTTGTCTCGGATAAAACGCTCAACTACTACACACACGATAAAATTTCTAAAGCAACTTAGTAAGGACAATCCACGTGATAGCTGGTATTTTTGACGTTAAAAATGGCAAAGAGACAAATTCTCTAAACATACAGGTTTCAGAAGCGACTGGATCGCTAACCCTTTATGTAAACAGTAAGGTCGAGAAAAAGACGGCAAATTTTATGGTGTCAGCGCGATAGGTGTGAACCTTGATGATGTTGTACATTTAGTCACTTCTAAGACTATGGGTGAGGGAAGTAAATTTCTTTAATGGTCGACTCAAGTGGCGTTATCAAGATAGAAAAGAGTGACAGGGTTGGCAAAAGTAAATGTAAAAAGACGTCCTTGGCAAAAGAGAATTTGATGTCTTGATGAATAAAAATGGCGGCGTCATCCGTCACTTTAACTGGGTACGAGAAATTTGATAATTGGCTCAAAAATATATCCCTAGCCTTGATTGGTATCTATTTGGCGAGATGGACGAGGATGTGCTTTTAAAAAGATTTGCATACGCTATTTTACTCAGCTATCGGTGTTATCTTAGCAGCGATCATCATCTCTGTGATAGTGTCACTTCTAATGTCATCTTACCTCCTAAAAATCATCCTCAAACTAAAAACAGGCCTACTATCTTTCTTTGATCTACTAAATCATAAGACAAATAAAGCAGAGCCTATAGAGATAACATCTAAAGATGAATTTGGTCAAATGGCAGAGCTAATAAACAAAAACACAAAGGCCATTGAAGATGGTATGAAAGATCAGGTGCTATTTCTATCTAAAGCCAACACCTTCGTAAACGAGATAAAAGATGGCAACTATGAAGCAAGCCTAGAAGCTGATACTAATAACCCAGCTCTAAATCAACTAAAAAATACATTTAAAAGATCTTCAAGTAGCTTTTAAAAGAAGCAATCTCAAGTAATGGTAAAGATGTATTAAATTTACTAAACACTTATAAAAAAACCAAGACTTCACAAAAAGACTTGATGATAATGGCAAGATAGCAAGTGGTATAAACTCTCTAGGGTATTGAAATATCTAAAAATGCTAAAGTGACAATCTAAAGCCAAGCCCAAAGTCCCTAGAAGAAAAAGCAAAACTACTAGCTAGCTCAGTATCAAAAGTAGCAAGCTCAGCAAACACTCAAGCAAATAGCTTACAAGAATCTGCAGCAGCAGTAGAGCAAATGTCTAGCTCAATGAATGCCATCTCTCAAAAAGACAGCTGATGTCATAAGACAACAGTGATGAAATTAAAAACATCATAACTATCATTAGAGATATAGCAGATCAAACAAACCTTCTAGCACTTAATGCTGCAATAGAAGCAGCCAGAGCAGGAGAGCATGGCAGAGGATTTGCCGTTGTTGCTGATGAAGTAGAAAAACTAGCAGAGAACTCAAAAATCACTAGGAGATAGAAGCAAATACAAATGTACTAGCTCAATCAATAAAATGAGATGAGTGAATCTATAAGAGAGCAAAAGTGAAGGCATAAATATGATAAAATGAATCAGTTGCTCAAATAGATCACCTAACAAAAGAAAAATGTTGCAATTCATAATGAAGCAAATGAAGTAACATCAGAAGTAGATGAGATGGCTAAAGGCTATAGTTGAGGATGTTAGGAAGAAGAAATTTAAAAAGGCTTTATTTGTAAAGATAACCAAAGACCACAATAAATACAAAAGCATAGCTCTCAAAACTTTAGAGGGCTATGTGAATTTAGACTACTTGTTTTTACTTTAGCTTTTAATGCTTTTTATTTTACTGCTTTATAATACAGCTCATAAAACTATCCATGTCAAAATTTGTACTCATGAACGAGTAATTTTCGGCTCGTAAATTTGAGCTGCTTTATAAGCGAAGCCACTTTAGTAGTCTACTCTTCAGTGAGTGAAGTGGGAATTTACTAAAAACTATGTCTATTGCAAAATACAGAGTTTCAATTTTTGATCTTTATCAAAAGGGAGACAAGGAGACTTGAATTTTGCTTCGCAGGCTCGCAACTGCAGGGCAGACACTAATTATCGTCCCTCTTATCTACGAGGCTTTGCATCCGAAGTCGCTCCAGTTACCCCCTTAATCAATCCCCCAACCCCGACAACGTTCAGGTGGCATGCAATGGTGCTAAAGCACTGCATGCTAGCTAAGAGCTGTAGCAAATTAATTTTTTATTTGACGATTGCTAAATTGTATTCCTAAATTTGATTACGCGTATTTAAAGAAGATAAAAAAGCATAAAGAGAATTTTGATAGCACAAGGCTATCAACTCTACTAAGGTCAGGTTTTCAATTTGACTCAGAAATCTCATTTAGATGTTCGCTCATTGAGTGTAGATGCGCTGCTGCAGCTGCGATCTCTTCAGTATTTCTCATATTTGTAGCGCTTATCTCGTTGATCTCTTATCTTCTCAACGAAGAAGTTGATATCCTCGCCAGTTTTGTTAAAGTCATTTGCGCTGATTTGCGACCTTTGCTCGCTTTTGAAGCATGCTTTGAGTGGCAAACTCCACAGGCTCTTCGGTCTTGCTAGCTACTTGCATAAGAGTGCTTATATTTTTAGAGTTTTCTCCATGCTAGCAGTCGCTGTTGAGATTGATTGAACGATCGTATTTACTGTTATGTTGATCTGATCTAGGCTTTTTTGCGTGCCCTCGGCCACTCTTCTTACTTCGTCTGCGACTACCGCAAAGCCACGGCCATGTTCACCCGCGCGAGCTGCCCTCGATAGCGGCGTTTAGAGCTAGTAATATTGTCTGATCAGCGATATCAGAAATGACATTTAGCACGTCTTTTATCTGGATAGCCTCTTGGCTTAGGGGCCTTCATGCGCTGAGCAAGGTCGGTCTCCTGATACGCTTGCATCTGAGATGCTTTTTGAGAAAAAGACAATATTTTTTTCGCGCTTCTATCAGCTTTTTAGACGAATTTTGGATATCTTCTGACATTTGGTTGACGTTTTGGATAGAGTTTTTGATCTCTTCTTTTAGTTCAGAGGACATTTTTAAAGGTGCTATCTAGTGTTTTAGATGTATTTTCGACGCTTGTGCCGACTATCCTTGATGTAGATGAGAGCTGGTTGGCGATGCTTGCATTTTCGCCGCTTGAGCTTTTTGGCGAGCGAGATAATGTTGCGGAATTTCTCCACCAGATCGTTAAATCCGTTCTGCGGTAGTTCCTATCTCATCTTTGCCAAATACCGGCACTTTCGTGGTTAGATCGCCCTCGCCGATGCTTAGTTTTACAGTGTTTGCTAGCTCGTCGATAGGTCTGATTAGATAAATTTTAATGATAGTCATTAAGATGATGATCGTTAGTATGATCACCACGATAGCAACGCTGATTTGTAGTATCATGCCACCTTCGCCATCTTGATCGCCTCATAACGGTTTATTTGGTGCAGCGATAAATATCTTGCCGACTGGGTTATCTTTTATAGTCGCTAAGCGTGATGCTAGTTACGAAACAATTTTCCGTGCTAAAGTAGGCGCTATCGCCTTTTTCCTCCACCTTTGCAAGCTCGGTAGCTAGCGCTTTGTCCATATTTTTCTTCTTTTTGCGCAAGGACAAATTTGTTATTTAGGATACGAGGTGCCTCTTTAAGGCCGCTTGCTATCTCAAGTAGCGACGTATCCATCGATATCAGGACGCTAGCATCCATCTGCGCCTTCATGCTTTTTACGATAGACTCAAAACGACTGTATAAACTCGACAGAGCCGATGTACTCTTTGTTTTCGTCGTTAAAAATAGGTGCGATACCGCGTATGGCAAGGCCAGCTTTTGCCAACCTCGATGCCGTAAACCGCCTTTTTGTCGTTTTTTTGACAGTGTGGATCATATGTCTAAATGAGCTTAGATCATCACCAGACTTTGTCGTTCCAGCTTCTTATGAAGCTTTTGATATCGGCTGTGTGAACGTGAATCTGAACGTTTTTGTAATCAGACGAGTCCTTGATGCTCTGAGTCACCCTTAGCTCCGCCTTAAGCGCACCCTTTGTCATTGCTCTTTAGTCCGTCGATAACAAATTTATTTTTGAGCGATCTCAATTGAATTTGTTATAGGAAATTTGAATGTAGCGTTTAGCTTATCTCCTGAGAGGAGCTCAAACTACTTGGCTTTTGTCATTTAAAAACCTGTTTTTTTCTATCTGACCGGTCTGCCAGAAAAGACAGGCTAACATAGCCAAGATCATAAGTGAAAAAGTAGGATCATAGGTATGTATATCTTACTACGTATGGGATAAATTTCTCATCTCGCACTCCCTTTAGAAAAATATTTTGCACGCCTATATTAGCATATTTTTGACAAAAATTTATATAAAAATGAATAAAATCATTTAATTATTTTTTTATCAAACTTACTTTAATGTTTACTTTTAATTTAAAATGAAAGTTAGCGTTAGAAAATTAGTAAATTTGATTTAAACAAATTTTTAATAGATAAATGCTGATAATTAGGGCTTTCATCACCTTTTAAAGGAGACGACATGAAAAAAGATCTTTTGCTCTTTTACTCGACAGCTTTTTGTTGCTCTTTTGTGCAAACGAGCTGTAATTTGGTACAGCGGCAAACTACCCGCCATTTGAATATATCGATGAAAAACAACAAAATAACAGGCTTTGACATCGATCTTATAGATGAAATTTTCAAAGCGTGCTGGCTTTTCATACAAGATCATAAATATGAGCTTTGATGGCCTCATACCCAGCGCTTAAAGCTGGCAAGATAAATGGCATCATAAGCGCGATGAGCGCGACTCCTGATAGACTAAAGTCGATTGACTTTTACAAAGCCATACTACCTAACTGAAAACATCTACCTAAAGAAAAAAAGGCAACGACGCTCTAAAAGGCTAAAGAAGAGCTCAGCTGGCAAAGAGTAGGCGTGCAACAAGGCACTATCCAAGAGCTAGCCGCAAATGCGATAAATGGCGCAAAAGTAGTGCCAGCAGAGGACACTGTGCCACTTATCATGGGGCTAAAAAGTCGGTGAAATTGACGCAGTTATCCTTGATAGCTCTATCGGATATGGATTTTATCAAGAAAAATCCTGAGGTTGAGGCAGTTTTTCAAAGAGGTTGATGGTAGCGAGGGCTTTTCAGTAGCCTTTGATAAAGAAATAAAGGAGAGCGAGCTTATCGCCAAGATAAATCAAATTTTAGATGATATGAAAAAGACGGCAGCTACGACGCACTGCTTAAAATACGAACTAAAATAACATCTTTCCCAACTAGCCTGCAAATTTTAGCAGGCTAGCTTTATCTTGCATTTTAAAAATTTATACTAAAAATCCGCTTTTACATAGAAATTTAAAGGACAGACTATGAGAAAAATTTCTGCTACTTTTTATGCTTGAGCACTTAGCCTAAATGCCTTGCAAAATGACAAAGATATGCTAAGTGGCGAGCTTGAAAATGGGCTTAAATACTATATAAAAGAGAATAAACTCCCACAAAAAAACGGCCATCTTTTTACCTAGTCGATAAACTCAGGCTCGACCGATGAGAGAGACGGGCGAGCAGGGGACTTGCGCACCTTTTTGGAGCATATGGCGTTTTAATGGCAGCCGTGACTTTAGCAAAAATGAGCTCATTAAAAGCAGCTTGAGAGCCTCGGGGTCAAATTTGGCGCTGATCTAAACGCACAAACCAGCTACGATCAGACGAGCTACACGCTAAGCATAAATGTAAATGAGAAAAATCTAAAAGGATGTTTTTAAAGGTCTTTTTCAAACTGGGATCGATGGCGTAAAGATCGACGCTGGGCGAGCTTGATAAGGAGCGTGGCGTCATAATGGAAGAGGAGCGCCAGCGAAAACACACCAGCTTATAGGCTCTATCTTGCCCAGAGTAAAGGAGCATCTTTTGCAGGCGCATCTATCAAAAAAAGAGTCGCCCATAGGCGACATGAAACGTGATAAAAAGCGTGGATGCTAAGCATATGCAAGAGTTTTACTGAGAGGCTTTATCAGCCAAGATTTATGAGCTTTGTGGCAGTTGGCGACTTTGATAAAAACGAGATAAAAAGCTCTGATAGAGAAAAAGCTTTAGCGCCGAAAAATAGCAAACTACTACGAGCATCCAGATAAAGATATCGCTTTTTAAAGATGGGCTAAATGTCTTTAACTACGACGCAAACGAGACTGGCAGCTCAGTTTGTAAGGCTTAGCTTTTTGATAATATGAGCCAGTCTCAGATGAGGCTGACGTGAAGAGAAATTTAGAAAAGATGCGCTTTAGCTCAAGCCTTTATAAATATGCTTTACGAACAGAAAAATGCAACAACTCATCACATCGAGCGTTGATTTTATGGTGCAAAGCGCTTCCAAGCAAAGCAAAAATTTATAGCTTTGAGGCAAATGTGATCGGGGATGACTTTTAACGCTAGCCTTAAAAGATATGTTAAGCGTTTTAAAGGGTATTGAGAATGGCTTTAATAAAGAGCGACTTTGAGGATGTGAAAAAAGGCATTTGTCGCAAAACATAGAGGCTAAACTTTAAAGCGCTCAAAAGACCAAAAAAATCAAGCGTTATATGCTAGGTGAAAGTTTTAAATATGATAGAAAAATGGCGGCTTTGTGCTAAGCGATGAAGATAGCAAAAGACCTTAACCTAAAAGCTCTTGTAAACGAGATCACGCTTGAAGGACGTAAATGCTAGATTTAGACAAATTTTAGCCATACCTGATGAGCGCGTGAGGGTCTTTAGTAAAGATGGCTTTAAGCTTAGCAAAGATGAGTTTTTAAAGCTAAAGGATGAAGCAGACCTTATGATACAACTTTAGCTAACAAGAGCCGAAAATAAGAGCCTTGGCAATGAGGATATAGAGCCAAAAGATGCCCTTTCTAGCGAATTTGACGAAAAGCATGGCATCTACACTTATAAGAGCGCAAAATGGCTCGCTAAGTCATCTTTAAGCCACTAACTACCAAAAAGATAGCGTATCTTGTTTGCAGCTATTAGCAAGGGTGGCACTTCAGATCTAGCTGATCCTAAGCTTGGTGGCTTTTGCAGTCGCGCTCTCAAATGAAAGTGGAGTTGGTACCGTAATAACCACGAGCTGTCAAAAAGGTGCTAAATGACAAGATAGTGAGCTACGAAAAAGAGCATCGAGGGCGCTTACACAGGGCATTTTATGGCTCTTCAAGCACGTGGCGATCTTGACTCGCTCATGGCTGTTATAAATTTGAGTTTAGCTCCCCAAGAGCCGATGCAAACGTGCTTTGAGAGGATAAAACAAAGAGCCAAAAGATGAGCTAGCTAAAAGAGCAGTAATTTGCCTGAAACTATAAACTTTAGCACCGAATTTAGCAAGTTTTTTACGAAAACAACAAGCGTGTAGCACCGCTTGAGATGGCAGCAGATCGACGCTTTAAATTTAAAAGAGCTTACAAAGATCGTGCATGATAAATTTGACAAATGCCGCCTCGTATATCTTTGTCATCGTTGGCGATACCGACGAGGCGACGCTCTTGCCGCTAGTTGAGAAGTATATCGCCACGCTGCCAGCAAAGGGAGACGAGGAGAAAAGTTTAAAGATGATGGCGTGCGAAGTATCAAAGGGCAGCACATCTTTAAAAAGGGAGTATCAGACCTCAAAAAGAAGCGACGTGAGCGTGGATATCGTAAATTTGACGCAAAAATATAGCTCATGAAGAGGTGATAAAGATAAAGGCGCTAAGCTCGGTTTTGAAAAACGGCACTTCGCGAGCAGATCAGAGAGGAGAAGGGGCAGACATACGGCTTTAGCCTCGCTATGAAGCTCTCGCGCTACCCTTACGAGCACTCAAATACGCTCATTGGCTTTACCTGCGATCCTGCAAATACAGACAAGATCGTCGCTGAGATAAAAAGAGCTGATCGCTCGTATCAAAAAAGATGGCGCGCTCTCGCCAAAGCACCCTAGAGGACTACAAGGCGCAGAGTAAAATTTCAATAAAAAGAGCATAGAAAAGCCTGAATTTTGGCAAAAAGCTATCATCGCAAACAAAATTTACGGTACGCCACTTTACACGGCAGATGAGTATATGAAGGCCGTGGATAGCGTCACAAACGAGGATATCAAAGAGGCGGCTAGGCTATATCTTGACGAGAAAAAAATATGGTGATAAGTATAAATAATCCGAAGTAGAAATTTAGTGGGCAAAGTGGGCTGGCTATTTAATGTAAGCCTGAGTAGAAATTTTAAGTCGCTAAGCTGGCTTTTTAAATTAAGCTTAAAAAATTAGCACGCTACCAGCCACTAAATCTAAGCTGAGTAGAGCTTTGAGTAGCCCTGCAATTTTCAGAACCCCTAAAGCCCTAAAAGCTAAGCTGTAGTATATCCTTTGGCTTTTAGCTTGTTTAGCTTTTTGCACCAGATCATCAAAGCTCGCGCCATTTTCGACCTCGCGCCTGATAAATTCCTCGAAAAACTCACGTTTTTATATCCTTATCCGTGTAGGTCACGCTCTTTTTGGTAACTTGCATAGGCTTACATTTCTCTTCTTCTATATCCTCATCGCCATCTTCCCTAACTGGCACAAGAGCGATATTTTGCAGCACATCAGCGATATTTTCGCCCTTTTCATAAAGCTTCTTTTTAGAAAATTTCAAAAACTCATCTTTGCTATTTTTATCAGCGTAGCTTACACGCTGTGGCATCGCTTGACCTATGATTTCTATGCGCTTCTTAGCCGATGTTTGCTCGTATTGCAAAGCCCCGTCTTTAAAAAGAAATTTCACATTTGCATGCTCGCCAAGTATCCTTTTCGGCGGTAAATTCGAGCCATTTGTCTTTAATTTCATCTATGCTTAGATCAGAATCTAGCAAACTTTTCTAGCTTCACGGCTTAGATGAAGTGCGCCATTATCGTGATTGATCATGATGCCAAGAGCGTCGGTGGCACTAGCGGATATATTGTAAGTTTTGTTAAACTCATCTACGCTAAAAGCCGTTTTTTTCCTCGCTAGTTAAAGATGGAGTTTAGCTCCAAAGCTTCGTGCTATCAACGAAATTTCTTAAGGCTAACGACTTCATCTTTGCTCATAGAGCTATCTAAGCCATTTCATCTTGCCCCAGATAGAAATTTTATCATTTGACGAGTAGCCAGAGAGCGATAAATTCTTGATATCTAGAGTATTAGGGCTGAAATTTCTGCTTTGCTCAAATTTGTGATATGTCGCTGGTGCTCTATTAAAAAGCGTCTTGATAGTTAAAGCTTTGATTAAAGTCCATTTAGTGCGTTTATCATGTCAGATCCTTCTAACACAATATCGGCAAATGGATTTAAATTTTAAGTGGGATTATTTTTATTGCGGTATTTTTTTCGAAAATGGCGATCATCTGTGCGAGTCTTGCGCGACTTTGAGTTTGTTTGGGTTTTTGCTAGCAGTTCTTCTCTTAGGGCGTCGATGAAATTCCTTTATCCTTTTTGCAAGCCTCAAAGCTCACTCGTCCCTCTAAGTATAGCCATAAACATAATATCGGCAGTCGCGTTTATCATCTCAAGCATCTTTTCTTCGCTCATTTTTCTAATTCTTGCCCTTTTTAAGCAAAATATTATTCCTTTGCGTCCACGAAAATTTATTATTTTTCACCTCTTGACTCTCTTTGCAAGCCTCCAGAGCAGCTGCATTTTTCACCATGTGAGCGCTCTTCATATGCTCTTTTTGGCTTTCTAAATCTTCCCCAGCTCTCCATAAAGCAGTACTCACCTCGTGCACTGCAACCCTGCCGCACTCGTAGCTTATGCAGCCTTTTGTCTTTTCTTGAAGCTGGCACGATCTCTTTTAAAATTCTTCAAACTTTGCCTCACATCCAGCTTTTTAACTTTACATTTACATAAAATCCTACCATTTGCCTATCCTTTAATATTTTTTTGGCTAAAAATAACGCAATTTAGACGCAAGTTTGCGTATCACATTACAAGGCCTTTTCATGACAAGATGATACAAAAATAGTAAATTTATAACTCATAAAACCAAACAAATTGAACCAAATATCGGAGAAAAAATGAAAAGACGAGACTTTTTAAAGCTTGGTGCATTAAGCGCAGCAAAGCCTTCAAGCAAAAGAACTTGACGGAGCAGCTCAGGCTCTTTTTGATAAGCAAAGCGGCCTATGTGCAAACAATTTGGCCCATTTTATGTAAAAACTATCGCAGGGCGCGTGGTAGAGACTGAGCCATTTTGAGGGCGATGCGTGCCCAAATGAGCTAAATAACGCACTTCTTGATCACATCCAAAATGAAAGCAGGGTCAAATTTCCATTTGTTAGAAAGAGCTTTTTGACTGACCCAAACAATCCAAAAGCCAGAGCTTCGTGGCAAAGAGGAATCAGTGCGAGTGAGCTGGGACGAGGCGATAAAGCTAAGTGCGAGTATTTTAAAAAAGAAAGTACGATAAATACGGCTCTGAAGCGATATACGGACAGGTTTATCAATGGGGTAGCCTTTGGCAAGTAGGTCACAGCCAAAAGACTGCAAAGAGGCTACTTAACGTGCTTGGCGGATACGTAAATGAGCTTGGCGGCTACTCATACGGCGCAGCGACCGTCATCATGCCCCACATCACAGGCTCGATCGACCCAACGCTCGCGCCAACAAAGTGGGAGGCTATCTTAAAAAATGCCAAAACGATCGTATTTTTGGGGCACAAACCCAGTCGTTTTCAAACAAGATCGCCATTGGCGTGCCGCTTCACAACTCATATAAATACTACAATGAGATCAGAAAAAAAGGCGAGAGCGGCGAGATGAAAATTTATAGCGTGGACGTTTATCACAACGAAAGCGCAAGATATTTTGGCGCAAAGTACCTTGAAGTCGTGCCTTGCACCGATACGGCGATGATGATAGGTATGTGTAACTCACCTTTTGAAAAAGGGGCTTTACAGCAAAAGTATAGAAAAAATACACCGTTGGCTTTGATACTGAAGAGTACATGCTTGGCACAAAAGACGGGGTCAATAAAAACCTAAGCTTGGGCAAGTAAATTTGTGGCGTGAGCGAGCAAGAACTGGCGAATGAAGCGAGGATCTAGCTAAAAACGACTCAGTCATAGTTAGCGGCTACGCGATTCAGCGGCAAGATCACGGTGAGATGGCGTATTGGGCGCTCATGACGCTAAATGCGATGCTTGGACACATCGGCAAAGAGGGTCTGGCTTTGTCACAAATGACGGCATGCACAAAAAACGCCGACGAGAGCTTCATAGCGCCTAAACTAGCGGCTTTTGAGACGAAAGTGCCACGTAATTCATTGACAGCGGCCTTGTGCCAAAGACTAAGGGCTACGAGCTGCCAAATCAAGGCTCATGACGACGCTTTTAAGCCCTGGCAAAGAGATAACTAGAAATGGCAAGAGCTACAAGCTACCAAAGATCAGAGTGATGTTTAACGCCAACGGCTCGACATTTACAAGGCACCCAGAGGCAAATAGAGCGATAAAAGCTATGCAAAAAGTTAGTGCGATCATCACTTGCATGAGCCATTTTGGACGAGCACAGCCAACGATAGCGACATCGTCCTGCCAGCTGCGCTTGAGTGCGAGCGAACAGACATCGAGTTGGCAAACTCAACTAGCGAATATCTATTTGCTATTAAGCCACTTGTTTACGCCATTTGGCGAGAGTAAAAGCGACTTCGAGATCGCAAGACTGATCGCAAAAAGAGTGGGGCAGAGAAGAGGCATTTAGCGAGGGTAAAACTGAGCTAGAGTGGGTCAAGAATGTACGAAGATGCCGTTAAAAAGGCTGCTGGGACTTGGGTATGAGAGCATGCCAAGCTTTGATGAGTTTTTGGGAGAAAGGGATATTTTAGATTTGACAAGGTTGATGAGTAAAACGCTACTTTACAAACTACAAGAAATTCCCGTGACGACCCAGTGGCAAATCGCTAAAAACGCCATCTGGCAAGATAGAAAATGTACTCTGAAATGGTCGCTGGCTTTTGGCTATGACGACTGCCCACCGCATGCGACGTGGCTTGAGCCGTTTGAGTGGCTGGGTGCGAAAAATAAAAAAATACCCTATCGCCGTCAGCGGCGCGCACTCCAATTTAGGGCTTCACTCGCAGCTAAATAACTCTGTGCTTCGCCATTTTAACGAGATCGCAGAGCGCGAGCCAGTGCTCATAAATCCCAAAAACAGCCGAGGCTAGAGGGATAAAAATGGGCGATGTGGTGAAATTTACAACGATAGGGGCGAAATTTTATGCGGTGCATTTGTGACAGAGGATGTGCCACAAAACGTCGTCATCGTGAGCGAGGGCGCATGGTATGACCCAGAGTTGCCAGGCGAAAGAGCCTTTGCTTGCACGGAAGTTTAAAACGTGCTCACAAAAGACGTGCCATCAAGCAAGATGAGCCAGAGCAACACCGCTCACACGAGCCTTGTCGAGGTCGAAAGGTAGCGGTACGCCAAAACGTGTCAGGGCGTTTGACGCACCAAAGATCAGCGCAAGAAAGGCCTAAAAAGTAACACTTTGAAAATTTAAAGCGCTAAAAGCTATCCTTTTTAAATAATTAGAGTTAAAATCTAAGAAAAAGAAAGGATAGCTCATGAAAATCACTGAAATAGACACTCCCAGCGCTACTCATAGACAGGAGATAGTGCTAAAAACTTAGAAAAATGCAAAAAAATATGCTGATAAAGTTTAATGTAAGCTTAAGACCACATACCAAAACGCACAAGATGCCTTATTTTGCGAAGACTGCAGAGGTGCGGGCTGCAAAGGCGTCACGGTGGCAAAAGGTGGGCGAGGGCCGAAGTGATGGCAAAAAGAGGGGTTAAGCGACATTTTCATCGCAAAATGAGATCGTCACAAGGCAGAAATTTGCTCGCATCATAGCGCTTCAAAAAGCAGGCGTTAAAAGTGAGCTTTTTGGCGTCGATAGCGTGGGCGTTTTAAGGCTCATTGATGAGGTATTTGGCGAGGCTAAAGAGGTGGCTGAGCTGCTTGTGGAGATAGAAGTCGGCGAAAACCGCTCGGGGCGTCATAGAAGAGAGCGATTTTAGAGCTTTGATGAGCGTTTTTAAAGAGTGCAAAAACGCGAGAATCTCGGCGTTTTTCTCGCATGATGGGCACTCTACTACAAGGCAAAAGATAAGCGTGAGTGTGAGCAAATTTCTTAAAGAGCAAGACTATGAGAACGCCAAAATTTTGCTGGATATTGCTCGTGAGTTTGATATGAAAAATTTACCGTTAGCATCGGCTCTACTCCATCGCTCATAAACGACTTTGAGATACCAAAGGTGTCACGGAGCTTCGCCCTGGCACATATATATTTATGGATGCGTCGCAGGCAAATGCTTATGGCGAGCTTTTGATATGAACGCTGCCAGCGTGCTTGCCGCCGTTATCTCAAGGCCGACTGCGACCCGCACGATCCTTGATGCTGGGGCAAAAGGCGCTAACTAAAGAGAGGCGCAGCGAGGGGCTTTTTGCACGACACCTGGTATGGGGCTCACCGCAGAGCATGAGGTGTGGATAGATAGCCCATTTGACGAGCATGCGATCATCTTAAACGAGAAATTGCTAAAAAGCGTGTGTGGGACGATCTTGCTGGCATCTATCCAAATCACATCTGCCCGGTGGTAAATCTATACGACTACGTCTATCTCGTAAGTGGCGATGAGGTCTGCGAAAAAGGTGCCTGTTTTGGCTCAGCGGAAGGATAGAGTAGAAGTTTAAAAGGTAAATTGTAGGGATTTGTCAATTTTTTGCAAATTAATGTCTTTGTGCAATTTTAAAAAGTTTACTCACTCGCAAGAATTGACTACTGAAATTTTAGGCTTCGCTATACAGCTTAGCTCAAAATCTAGAGCCGAAATTACTCGTTCATGACTAAAATTGTCAGAGTTTTTGTAATTTTATACATTTTGAGCTAAAATTTTGACTTTATTCACTGCCTTAGCAGACTACTACATGGAGTCTCGATAGCCACTCGCCACCAAATCTCTAGAGTCGTGCTATGCTCGACTTATACATTTCTGACTATGAGTTTTTCTTTAACTAAAACGCATGCGGTGTGAAGCACAATCGCATGCCCTCTAACGGGGCGAGGGGTTTGAGGATTTAAAAGCTGGGATAAGGGCGACGGCTTCGCAATTCAAGCCCCTTTGTCTCCCTTTTGAATAAAAAGAGTTTATAAATTTAAAGTTTGATTTCAAAAATAGCATACTATTTTGCACTTTTTAAAACTTTTACTCACTCGCTTTAGCAGACTACTAAATTGAGGCTGCACTGCGCTTTAGCACTACTAGAGCCGTGATATGCTCGCTCATGAATTTGCTTATTTTGTGCTGCAATTTTAGAGGCAAAATGCTTGTCTTATATTTGTTTTGCTAGTTTTGATCTTAATATCACCGAGCTTTCGCAGTTTTTCCAGCTTTGAATTTTGCTCTTTTGGGCCTATGTTTTTAGACCTCGAGCATTTCGATCCTTTGCAGCTGTACATTCATCAAAATCGCTCTTTATATCGACTCAAAATTTTTATTTAAAAACGAGTTATTTGAGCACATTAGATCGTCAAATTCTGTACAAACTAAAGGCATTTAGCATCCGTATCAAAGACCTCTTTGCGCTTGGTATATAAAGTGGCGTATTTGTTTTGCAGGTGCAATTTAGCGAGTTTTCCATCTTTTTGCTTTAGAAAATAAACCGCGAGCTTAAGCGCATTTTCGTAGTTTGAGGCAATCTTTCACATCAAGCTTTTTCAAAAATAGCGAAACCTTTTGCGTAGCCCTCAAATTTAGCCGTTTCAAACTCTCTTAAAAGTTCTCAAAGCTCTGCCCAGCGTAGGTATTTATCGACTTTGTCTCAAAACTAGAGCTAAGCTCCTCAAAGCTACTAAAATTTTTCATAGCGAGATTTGTAGATCAAAAACTCATTTTCAAGCTTTTTATAAAGTTCATCAAATGCCGATATTATCGCACTTTCAAGCTCTTTTAGATATCTTTTATAGCGTTTAAAAACCTGCTAAAGACCACGTCCTCGTAGATGAGCTTTGAAAAAGACCTCGTCAGTGTCGCAAGGCTGATCGCGTCAAAGCTCTCGCGCTTGTAAATTCTCTTGTTTAAAAAGGGTCTTTGAGCTGTAGATTTGGTCCTTGAAAAATGGCTTTAAAAGCTTAAATATCTCATCCGCCGCAAGCTTTACAGCCTCGTTCATATCACTATATCGAAGGGCGATTTTAGGCTTAAACTCCTCTTTTTATCTGCTCTAAATTCCCAGCAAGTTTGCCGTTAAAAGTCATCTGTACTTTCTTGCGCTTCATTGTAAAATCCTAAGCCTATTTTTCCTGCTCGTTTATTAAGAAATTTACGATCTTTCTAGCTCTGCTTTGATGAAACTTTTTTAAAGCTCGTGTCTAAAAATATCTCTTTTATCGCGCTTAATGCACCCAGCGAGATTTGACTCCCAAGCAAGCTCTCATCGTTATTTGTGATGCCAAGAAGCGCTTGCTTTGACGAGATCGCCACGCGCTTAGCAAAGAGCTCTTTTGTAGGTTTGCCCAACGTGCGCTAGTAGCGTGTTAAGCTCAGTCTTCGCTTAGTTTGTCCTTTTGGTTGATGAGGCAGATCGCCTTTAGGTCGTTTTGCTCTACTTTCTTTTTATGCTCCTCAAGCTCGCTCGCCTTTCGCAGCGTTGTTTGCAAAGGCTTAGCCAGATCGCACCGCAGACCTTTTTTTAGCGTATTTTGGTCTCTTTTGTGTCAGCGTCTCCTTAGCGAATTTAGCCCAGGCGTGTCGATGAAAGTTATCTCTTTTAAAAATTTCACTTGGCGCATAGAGCGTCATGCCGCCGATCTGCTCGCTCATAGCGTTTAACTCGCCAAGCTCGCTGCTAGCTAGCAGGCTCTCGCTACCGTTTGTGAAATCTCACGCTTAGAAGTGGCAGTTTGGCAATTTCTAGCCGCACAGCTTTAGCGGTGACTGGTGTGAGGCCTGAAGGGCAGGACGTCTGCGCCAAGAAGGGCGTTTAGGAAGGTTGATTTGCCGCTTGAAAACTGACCGATGACAGCGATGAGTGGGGCTCATTTAGCGTATCGACTAGTCAATTCGAGCTCTCCTTTATCTGCCTCGCTTGCGTGCAGACTTGGAGTCATTTAGCTCATTTACCAGCCTTGCTAGCTCGCCCTTAAAATCACTCGTAAAAACCTTAAAATACCTTGCCTTGTAGGCGTTTATAAACTCATTGAACATCTTTTAGCTCCGTTAAAAAGCGAGCAATATTCATCTTGCAGGGCGGACTTTTTCTTTTAGTTTTTAAAAGCGAGCTTTTGATTTTTGTAATTTAGCTCATCTAGCTTGCTATTTAGCGCGTCAAGTCTTTTTATTTAGCGCCTCTTTTTGCGCTATCTCATAGGCCTTTACTCGTTTTTCTAGCTGCTCTTTTTCGATGCCTAACTGAAAATTTCGCAAAAAGCGTGAGATATTTTGATCTTTAAAGAGATTTTCTCTTAAGCTTAAAAGCGCCTCGCTTGGCTCATTTTTACTTGAGAAATTTTAGCTCTAAACTCCGCTAAAAAGCTCGCAATTCAAGCTTTTACACCCATTTGCTCTAAAAAGTCATTTATGCTAAAAACCTCGCTTTTTACTCACCTCAAAGCCATCAAAAACTTAAAGCGATATTTTGCTCGCTTGAGCTTGATTTGCACCAAAGTCTCGTTTCTAGCCTCACGCATGAGCGCTACCACGCCGTCACGAAGCGTCGTTTTTTTGCTGATTTGGGTTAGGCGGTCAGAAATTTAGACTTTGTTTTTATTTTTGCAGTAGGCTATCTCGCTTTTTACCTTCTCATTTAGGGCTTTGCAAAGTAGCGTCTCAAGCCCCATTTTTATAGATATTTTGGACGTTTTCATTCTCAAGTTTTTAGCTCATTTTGTGAGAAAAATTTCAAGCCTTGTAAAGTTTTTCATTAAGGGCACTTTTTGATATTTGCTTGCTCGGTTTGTAGCTTCTCAAGCTCCATGGCAAGGGCCTGCAGTGATAAAAATTTCGCCCTTTGTCGCCCTCAAGCTTGCTTGATAGGATATTTTGCAGACTCTTTTTGATATGAGCTTAAAATGAGGGCTGATTTTTTTCGAGTTTTTGCCAAAAAAGCACATCGTAAAGATGCTCTTTAAACCCTCCACACCGCTATTTTCGCCGCCCTCCAAATAAGACTTTGCGCTAAGCACGAAGTAGTCGATCTCCACGCCATTTATCTGCTCGCCGATCGCCTTTTTGTGTAGCTAAGCGTGTCGTGAAGCTCTTTTGCGTTTAGCGTATCAGCGTGTGTTAGCACGATCGCAACCCTAACTATGTGCGAGTTTTCAAGGCAGGCTCTTAAAAAAGTGCGCGTCCTTTTGCGTGGCACTTTTGCGAGGCGTTCATGAGGGTGAGCCAAAGAGGTCGCACTCTCTCATGAAATGTGTCGTGATCTGTTCTCTTAAAAACCACGGCGTCATCGATACCAGGCGTGTCTATGATGCAGACATTGTCCTTTAAAAAGCTCCAAGTCGTCATAAAGCTCGACGCTTTTTACTAATTTGCCAGTTTTTGAGCTTGAAGATGTGTAGTTTTTGATCTCATCTATACTGATATCTACGCCGCTACTTGGTAAATTTTTCACTTGTCAAGCCAAGTGTGGCGAGCTCATCAATGCTGTAAAAATTTACCTCTTGCATGGCTATTTTTATCGTGCTTTAAAATGGTTAACCCTATAGTCTCTGGCACATTTGAAGCGCCAAGGACGGACTTGTTTTAAAAGGGCGTTTAGAAGGGTTGATTTGCCAGAGTTTATGACGCCGCTTACTGCAATGTTAAAAAGCGTTTTCGTTTGATCTTTTTAGACGTCTTAAGGGCCTCTATGAAGGCTTTGTCGCCATCAAGCCTGCTTGCTTTTTCATTTATCTCATTTAAAAAGTCCAAATTTACTTTATGAAAGTGATCTTTTTGGCTTGACGTGCAAAGATTTACAGTCCCATTGGCGCCTTTGTTTTTGCTAAGGATCTTTTCTAAAAAGTCAAACCTTCTCAGTGCTAATGATCTTTTCATCGCGTAGTTTTCAAGGTAGCCTGCTAACTCATCGCTTGAGATTTACGGGCCTCATTTATCGCCCTAGAGTAGCTAGCTGCGCACTTTGTATGCTAAAAGATATCAAGGCCGATCTGAAGCTTTTTAAGATACGCCTAAAACTCATCAAGCGCCATAAATTCATCTAAATTTCTCTCGTCGCAGGCTAGAAAGGAGTGCGAGCAGATCAGGGGTAAAACGGCACGCATAGCGTCGGTGCTGGTGTAAATTTTATTTGCACGCCAAGCGTGGTTTAAAAACTCATCCATAAAGACTCTTTGTCATTAAGATTTTAGATTTTATTAAATTTCTTACTTATGAAGCTATCAAAGTTTAAATATGAGAACTCTGTGATTTTTCCAGTAATTTGTATGCGTAAAAGTCAATTGCTAAGTCAAGTGGTATTTTTGCATGATAATATCTTGATAAAATACATTAATAAGATTCAACTTTATATAAGAAATTCCTCATGAAAGCAAGTAAAAATCGCCCTATCATTGGTCGCTACTAGCTGTCTAGCTACGGCTCTAAATGTCGCTGACACTCTTGCAGAAGCGCTTAGTAACGGCAAATTGAGCGCAGGCATAAAAGCCACATACGCTACGCAAAAAGATGAGCTGAAGTGATGATAAATATCACAGCATATTTGGTGTCGGACTTGAGGCTGGCTACGTCACAGACGCCTTTTTATGGCTTTAGAGTTGGTATGACAGGTCAAGCTTATGGCTCACCATTTACTCCTAAAAAGCCAGCAAAAACGATGTATGACAAAGAGTGGTACGCAAATGGCGCAGTCTTAAGCGAGCTTTTATCTAGGATATAGCATCGGCAAGACCGATATCATCGCTGGACGCCAGTACTACGTCTCGCCATTGGTCGCTGGCAACCTACACGGGGCTTTATAGGAGGCGTTTGAGGGCGTTAGCATAGAGAACAAAGATATCCCAGATACATCTTTTGAGGGCAGCTTGGTTTTTATACTCAAGGCCGCAGTAAGGTTGCTACGGAACGACGCTGGAAGCTAAATAACGATATAGATGATGTCGGCAGGGCGCCAAGCTTTAAAGATAGAGTGATAGTCGCTGGCCTTGGACCTTATGCGCTGCAATCTGACCAATATCTTCACTTGTGCTGTGCAACAGCTCTGTGCCAGGGCTAAAACTAACCGCGTGATACGCAAGGCCAGCGGCGTGGAGTACTATGCAAATGAGGCGATGACGTAATTATATACTCTTGAAGCAAACTACAGACTAGGTTTTGACGCATTTAAAGCTCGGTTTTTGACGCGATGTATAAGGGCTCGCGTACAAATGGACAAATGGGAGAGTCACATCTAGATGGCAATATGTACAACCTAATGGTAGGTATCTCACGAGCTTGCAGGCTTTAGCGCGAGCTATGCTTACTCTATATAATTCTAAAAACGACCCAACTATACTTCCTGGTATCGGAAATGGCCCTGGCTCTATACATTTTTGCCGATACGTGGACCATCTTTGTCTATACAGCCTACGCTGGCATGCAGGTGCATAAGATCGTACTTGACTATAACTTCAAAGCAGTTGGCATTGATGGCTTAAAAACCTCACTTCAGTTTGTAAAGGCGAGCAAGACAGCCTAAAATAACGGCACTCACAAAGGCCGTGGCATAGGTCAAGCAAAAAGGCACAAGTATGGATGTAAAGGCTCGGCAAAGAGTGCTTGTAGCTATGACATACCTGCAGGTTAAGTGGCTTTGGAGTATCGGCAACATATGCCGTGCTTGAGAGAGACCTTCATGCAGCTAATGGAAAAAGTGTCAAAAAGACAACAACGAGCTTTGGTTGCAAGCAAAATACAACTTTAACTTCTCAAAATAGTAAATCTGCTCTTATCCAAATTGGTAAGAGCAGATCATTTAAAATGTAATGCTTTTTAAACTTAAGAATAGTTATTTTAGCAGGACCAAATTTATCTTATAAAAACATCGCGACCATGCCGCGGTTGATATCTTTATATCGCCGTCATCTATCTTTGTAACCTTTGCGATATCGACGCTTTTATCGGTGTTTATCGTGAAAGTTAGCTCGATAACTCTCTCGTTTATCTTTTTGTATTTTCGCCAAAAGTAGATCACGTTTGGCTCTTTTTGCGAGTAGTAGACGGCGTATTTGCTTTGGGCCATGACGTTGTCAAAGACCCATTTTTGTTTGGTGTCTAAAATTTCTGCAAGCTCGCTTTTTAAACTCAATATCGCAACTAACAGAAGTTAGGGTAGCCACTGCTCTTTTGGCTGGGTCAAATTTGCAGTGTTTGTTTGCGAGTATTTAAAATCGTCTCTTTGTCTATATTTTTGCCATTTTTATATGCTATTTGCGCTGTCAAGTGCCAGCTGCAAGCAGTTATCCACGCTTTTTGTTGAGTAGTTTTGGCGTTATTTAGAGCCTTTATGTAGGCGTCATTTTTTTCTTTTTAAACTCGTCTTCAAGCACGTTTTTGCCGACCACACAGCTTGCTTTAACAGCTTTTTGGCTTTTCGCTACTGATGTCTTGCCACTGGGTGCTTGAGCAGCCTTTAAAGCCGTCTATCGCCGAACCCTATTGTTATTGATTTGTTACCTTTTTAAAGTGTAGTTCTTAACAAGACCTATGTTGCTATCCTTACAGCCTGTTAGTAATAAAAGTGCACTAAATGCTAGAAATAGAGCCTTTTTCATCATTTTACCTTTTGTAATTTGATGAAAAGTCGTACCAAATCAAACTTTAAAATATTATGATTTTTATTCAAATAAATTACATAAATATAATTTATTAAAATACTTTGAGAATTTTAAGCTTTGAAATAGCGTACTTCGCTATTTTAAATTTTAGAAAAATCTTGAAAGTAGTTTTTGAGGAAATGTAGATATCTAGCTCACTTTTTGTAAAGCTAACCCTTGGGTGTATCGTTAGTTCACTATGGCATCACAAACTCTTTTTAAGGTATTTTTCACGACCAACTCTTGCTATCATCAGCGCATTATCAGAGCAAAACTCAAGTGGAGCTAGCAAAAGCTCGCACTATGACAAAGCACATCAAGCCTTTTGCGTAAATTTAATTTGCGCTTGCTCCGCCAACGACGCCAAAACGTTTGAAATTTTTAGTTTAAAAACCTTTTTCAAGCTTTATTTTAAAAATATGATCGCAGGCTGTATTTTCAAAGGCATAGCAGATGTCGGCGATATCTTTTTGTGTGATGAGTTTCAAGCTTTGAAATTTTCAACCCTGACTTGGTTTTTTAGCCCTGAAAAGCTGTACTCAAGACGTTTATCGTGAAGAAGTGGGACGGTAAGTTTGAAACCTCTTTATCCTCACACAAAAGTGCGTTTTGCTGCACAACAGCGCCTCCTGGATAGCCAAGATCAAGCATCTTTGCCACCTTTTGTCAAAGCTCTCGCCAAAGCTATCATCGCCAGTGCTTGCAAGCTCTAAAATCTCGCCATTTTCGTCAATCTCGAGTATCATCGTATGTCCGCCGCTAACTAGCAAAAACGCCAAGCGGGAAATCGGCTTCATGGTCTAAAAATAGTGAGTAGATGTGGCCAACTAGGGTGATTTACGGCGATTAGCGGTATTTTTAGGGCGATGCTTAGCGCTTTTGCCATGCTCACACCACCCTATCAGGCTCACGCTTAGCCCTGGCTCGTTTGTCACAGCGATCGCTTTTATATCTTTTAAATGGCAAGATATCATTTAAAAGTGCTGGCAACGCCTTTGTGAAGTCTTGCTGCAAGCTCTGGGACCACGCCACCAAAGATAGCGTGCTCCTCTTCTTGTGAGATCTTTTATAATCAAATTTTGCTCCAGCGTCTCTTCATCTATGAGTGCAACAGAGCTGTCATCGCAGCCGCTTTCGATGCCAAGTATCATCTAAACTCCGCTAATATCATGCCAGCACTTTTCTCTTTGCCATTTTCACTTTTGTAAAACCTCGACCCTGTACTCTGCCATCTTTGTCTATGCTGTAGCTCTTGTTTAGGCTGTTTTTATCGACCTCTTGCTCACTCTCATCAACGCTTTTTGCGCCATATCCTATGATATTTACGCGCACATTTTGAGCGCTTTTATCTTAAAAGCTCTTTTTACGCTACAATCGATCGCCACTTTTTAGCACCCTGCTCGTTGCCATCGCTCAAAGAGAAATTTTATCAAGCGGCTTTGCAAACTCGAAAGTATTGTGGCTTTTAGTCTCGTGACAGAGCGGTTACCATACTGCACTTTGTAAGTGTCGTTCTCTTTTTATGACGGCGATTAGCGGATTTGGCGAGTAGTAGCTTGGCTCGCCCTTTTTAAACGGGACGAAATTTATCACAGGTTTTAAATTTTTAAGGCTTAAGACGTAGCTGTCAAAAAGTTCTAGTCTGATCTCTTTTTCGATAGCCTTTTTCACGTCCTTTGACGTCAAGCGCAAATGGCCTAACAAAGCTAATGCCAGCCTTTTTCTATATACTCCTCGATCGCTACAAGGTGATAATATGTCCTTTGTTCAGCGTTTACACTACTAGCTTCGTTTGCAAAGGCAGACTTGTTTTGCGTGATCGCGTAGTAGGTGAGGCTTTTTAGCATCTCTTTATCGCCCATCGCTGTGGGTGTTTTTGATGTGATACTGATGTTTTGGATCTATAAGATGCTTATTTAGCACGTCTTTTACACTTGAAGCGATGCTTTTCAAGCTCTGGGTACTTTGAGCCAGGAAGTGTGCTTTGGTCGATGATGCAGGTGTTGCCCCATTTGTCTGGATTTTCGTCCTTGCTTTATAATTTATCTCTGTAATATCCGCTACCATCGTGAAATTTCGAGATGAGCGTGATGTTTTTATCGGTATGACGTCTTTTTATGCGCATGACCGAGTTGTAGTCTGATCGTCCTTATCGACGTGGGCGAATTTTCTATTCATATCGCCTTTTTGTGCCGCGACTTCGCTCGATGATGCTTGGGAATAGATTTGGCACGACCCAAAGCGAGCCTTTTGTGATGTTGTAGTCGGTTGCGACGATAGAGGCCGCCAAAAGCCACCTGGCTCGTCGCCTTGGATGCCACCTATTAAGAGCATAGTATTGCTACTTGGCTCACCTTTTTGATAAGCGCATAGTCTAGTGCGCTTGCATTTACAAGGCTTGCAGCCACAAGAGCTGCTGAAGAGAAGTCTCACTACGCATTAATATCCTTCGTAATGCTTTGTCTTTGGCAAAAAGCACCGTAAAAACTATACCAGTAACAGCGCCAAGTCCGATACCTGAAAAATTGTAACAGCTCCAAAGGTCAAGCACCATGCCGCCAATGGCGAAGATAAAGATTAGAGCTACGATTATCATATTTCTAGGATCGGCAAGATCAACTTTGTTTTTATGAGCGTCTCCATGCCAACGCTTGCGATGATGCCAAAAGAGTAGCAGCATGATACCTCCGATAACTGGCGTTGGGATGGTTGAGAGCACCGCACCAAGCTTGCCGACAAAGGCTAGCACGATGGCAGTAATGGTCTGCAAAGGTCATGATAGCTGGGTTATAGGCCTTTGTAAGGCTAACCGCACCTGTGACCTCTGAATAAGTGGTATTTGGCGGACCACCGAAAAAGCTGCTAGCGAGGTGGCTAGGCCGTCGCCTAAAAGGGGTATTTTTAGCCCCTGGATTTTTCAAAAAATCCTCTTTTGTGACGTTTGAGATAGCGAGCATATCGCCGATGTGCTCGATCGCTGGGGGCGATGGCGATGGGTATCATATAGATGATAGCTGCTGGCTCACATTTCGGCGCTGTGAATGGCATCCCTAAGCCAAGGTGCGTTCGCGATAGGGGCTAAAATCAACCATGCCAAAGGCGTAGGGTCGCGATGTAGCCGGTGATGATGCCAAGTAGGATCGGTATGAGCCTTTAGCATGCCACGTCCCTAGCATCATGACAAGGATGGTGGCGACAAGCGAGGTGGCTGCGACTATCATCGCCTCGTTTTGAGTGTAGGTCTCGCTGGCTGAAGTTGCCATTTTGACGGCATTAGGAGCTAGTATGAGACCTATGGTCATGATGACAGGGCCAACAACCACTGGAGGCAAAATTTCATGCAGATACTCTCGCCGCCAAAGCGAACTATGAAGCTTAGCACAACGTAGAAAAAGCCCTGCAAATATAACGCCGCCCATGGTCACTGCTATGCCCCATTTTTCGATGCCGTACTGAAGTGGCGCGATAAAGGCAAACGAGCTTGCAGAAATATCGGCGGGACGTTTTTCTAGTGATGATCTGAAAAAGCAGCGTTCCAAGACCAGCCGTAAAGAGCGCGACGTTTTGCGTCAAGTCCCGTAAAGTATGGGCACTAAGCACCAGCGCGCCAAAGGCGACGAACAAAAACTGCACACCGATGAGGCTTTGTCTCTAGGTCACATTATACCCTCTCATACCTTTGCATTTAGCATCCTTTTTGCGTAATTTCTAACTTCTTTATCAATTTCGATAAATTTGATCTTGGGTTGTTATCTTTACATTTTCTACCTTTCTTTTGCTGAGCCTAAAATAAGCCTTGAGATATCCAAAAATGAGCACTTTTTCTCTAAAAAGCTAAATACTCAACTTCGTTTGCTACGTTTATGACAACGCCCAGGTCAGGGGCTAGCTAAGACTTCGTCTTTTTAGTGCAAAGACTGGATATTTTTAGGGCTGATCTTGTGAAATTTGATATTTTTAGATCAAGTAAATTGCGTGAGAGACGATATTTTCACTCACCTTTTCAAGCATAGCGTGCGCGATAGCTAGCTTCATATCAGGGCGTGAGAGGTGCATCGTGCTTGAGCCGTCGATAAACTCGACTACGGCGTGGATGGCTGAGGTTGGCTCTATCACGGCCTCGATATCTTTGATGCCGTAAAAGCCAGTAGGCCTCCATCACCTCAAAAAAGCTTGTTTGTCATCGTCGCGCTATCAATGGTGATCTTTGCGCCCATATCCCAGTTTGGATGTTTTAGAGCGTCGCTTGGCGTGGCATCTTTTAGAAATTTGATCGGTTTTTATAAAATGCACCGCCACTTGCTGTGATGATGAGCTTTTGGCTGGAGTTTTGTTTCTAGTAGAAATTTAGCTCAAAAATGCTCGCTGTCTATTGGTAAAATTTCCCTTGTTTTTAGAATTTACCGCCAACGACAAGGCTCTCTTTGTTTGCAAGGCGAGCTTTTTGCCAAGCGCTTGCGTCTTTAGACTAGGAGCAAGCCCAGCAAAAGCCAACAAGGGCGTTTATCACCTTTTTGAGCTTGAAACTCTCAAGCATCTCAAGCAGAGCCAGCTTCGCCAAAAAAGATAGTTTCTTGGTTCAATATTTTTACATTTTTAACTAGCTTTTCGTCACCCACGCAGACAAATTTTGGCCTAATTCTGAATTTGCTCGTTTAAAAGACCTATATTTTTAGCGCGACTTTTAGCGCCTCAACCTCTACATCCAAATTTTTCGCAAAGATTAAGAGCATTTTTACCGATCGAGCCAGTTGAACCAAGTATTACCACTGATAGCGACCAAAGTAGCGCGACAACGCCAAATAAATAGCCATCTATCCTATCAAGCATGCCACCGTGACCTGGAAACAGCGAGCCACTGTCTTTGACGCCGCAAAGTCTTTTTAGGTAACTCTCAAAGAGATCTCCCAGACCGCAAAGACGCAGACTAAGAAGCTTGAAAAATAGAAATTTGAAAAAGCCTTCTGTTACGAAATGTCCAACTACTGCGAGCCAACTACCGTGCCTAGCAAGACGCCGCCTGCTGCGCCCTCGATGGTTTTGTTTGGTGAGCTTGGGCTAAAAGGGGTGTTTGCCAAAGGCTTTTGCCGACGAAAAACGCGCCGCTATCGCTTGCAACTACGCTCTAAAAATAAGCCACGCAAGATAGCCTATCGCCGTACTCTGAGTAAAGCGTCCACATCGCAAATATCGGCGTGGTTGGGTATAAAAAGGTGCGACTGGTTTTAAATTTGCACTTTTTATGTGTGCTAATATCGAAGCTACCATCATCACAGCAAGGATGGCGATGAACATTGGATTTGTAAAATATGTGAGCACGTAAAATGCGAGCGCTGCTGTAAACTCAGCTGTTTGTGGTCGATCTCATAAAGCTTTAGCGACTCGTTGAAGGCAAAATAAAGCACAGCTCCGAGCAAGATAAAATTTAAAATGTAATTGTTTATAAGAAAAACTACCAAAAATAGCAACGAACATCAAAACGCCAGTGATTATGCGAGACTGCATACTCTCTCTCCTTAAAAATCGTTATTTTGCCGTAATTATAACACTTGTAAAGTAGACGGCGTTTATAAGAGTGGAAATGGTTTTAAAAAGTGTTTTGCTTTGGTAATTTGAGCTGATAAAAAGGGCGATGAGAAGCTAAATTTGTCTTTTTAAGCTGTAAAATCTTTTGCTAGAGGCAACAAAACCAAATGGAGTAGCGAATGGCGACTATTTATACTTTTTCAAAAAGTCAGTGTCGATCTTGCACATTCTATATATCTGGCTTGTTTGAACGCCCTACTTTATACTTTATCATTAGCTCAGCTCAGTCTGTCGCCATCTATCAAGACCACGCTAAAAGTTTTTGACTATCTTAGCAAACATCTCAGCCTCTTTGTAAATTGAGCTGTAGTGATAAAGACGCCCTTTTTGGTATTTTTTTGTTTGAGATAGCGCCGATGAACTGCTGTATCTCTTGCCTGTCTATGTTCGTCGCCATCTTTATACTCTCTTTGCTTGGATGTAATTTAGAAAGTCCTAGCTCATCTTCGTCTATTATGCCATCTATCCCGCCATCTGGTCCTTTATTTGTAAGGCTTCCAGTTCCATAGTCCATCCTTTCTAAAAGCTCTGTTACTAGATGCTCAAAAATCTCGGCTCTTTTTCCAAAATGCTAGATAAAATCTCGCTTTTTAACTCTTCTTTTATCTTTTCATATGCCTCTTTTTAGGCTGTCGTCTGGTGTATTTTCTACTGCTTCTTTCTTTTCTTGTTTGATCTCTTGCTTATAATTTCATCATACCAAGATATAAATTTCTCTTTTGCGTTCTTGCCGCTTATCAGCTCTTTACCAAAATTTGTTATAGAAAACAGACTTTTTGCCAACTTTCTCAAGAGGCTTCATCTTTGGTTTTGCCTTTACCTGTGCAGTGGTTGCCAGATACGTTAGAGCCCAGTCGGCACGGTTTATATAAGTAGGTGTCCCTCTTTTTATTCTTTGCAAAATATCTTCATCGTTTAGCTTAAACTGATTTATTATAAATTTGTAAATTTCACTTCTGTTTGTATTGTTATTTTGTGCGACAAATTCTAAAATGGGTAGCATCATCTCTTTATAGCTTGGTATCATTTTATATCCTAAAAATGACCGTTTGTTTGATGTCAAATTATATCAATTTTTACCAAAAATTTATTGTTTTTACATTTTTTTATGGATATAATCACCACATGAAAATACGTAAGCCTAACAGAGTTTTTCTCTGAAAATATCAACTTATTTATAAACGTAATCGCTTCATTGTTTGCGCTATACTTTAGTACCGGAGTTGATCTTTTATTTTTATTACTTTTGCCACTTGGCTATATAATGGGTATAGTCTTGTCGTTTCCGCTTTTTAATATTTTTATTTTTCTTATTTGCAGTGCTAGATATTTGTATTTGTATATTAGCGTCTATTTGTAGTATTAATGTGATAGTAAATCGAGGGGCTTTTTACAGCCCCTTTGCTACTATATGCACCATTTTTCCTGCGCATATAAGCTATGCGGCTTTGAAGTGGTAGGTGTTTTGGACAGTTGTCTTCGCAACCAAGCAAAGTCATACAACCAAATACGCCATCATCATCGCCGATTAGCTCGTAAAAGTCCTCGTCAGTTCTCTTATCAAGTGCGTCTATCTTAAATCTAGCAACCCCTGTTTAGACCAACAGCGCCGATGAAATCAGGTCTCATGATAGCTGTTCCGCAAGATGCAACACGAAATCCCGCACTCTATACAGCGGTCAAGCTCGAAAACTTCTTGAGCGACTTCTGGCTCAACTTTCTCTTCAAGCTTAGAGATATCTGTCTCGTGATCTGTATGTATCCAGCTCTCGACACGTTTACTCATAGCGTTCATCCAGTTGCCAGTGTCTACACTTAGGTCTTTTTAGTAGTTTAAAGACAGGTAGTGGCATAAGCTCGATAACGCCGCTTGGATAGTCTTTTTGTTAGTGTGCGGCAAGCAAGCTTTTGGTGTGCCGTTTACTAACATACCGCAGCTACCACAAATGCCAGCGCGGCAAACAAAGTCAAAGCTAAGGTCTGGGTCACATTCTCGCGACGTTTGATTTAACGCGATAAATAGCGTCATACCAGGAGTCTCTTCAAGCTCATAAGTCGCAAAAATGAGGCTTAGAAACTTTGCTTAATGGATTATATTTAAAAGCTTTTATGGTTATTTTTCTACTCATTTCCCTATACCTGCTCTTTCATTTGGTGCTTTGTATTTTGGTTGAAGGTCGTAGTGCATCAAAGCTTCTTGAATTTCTTGTCTGCTCTTGCCTTCATTTTGCATTTTTCACGGATATCATCAACCTCTTTTTGGCGGATAGCGCTGTCTGGATGCTCAATGATATTGCCTTTTTGCACCATAGCCTCTAAATGCTGGTGGCATCTCCATCTTCATGATATCTAGTGGCTCATAAGTGATAGTTGGCAGAGTGTCGCCTTCTTTCCAGCTTGTAAGCGTTCTGTTTAGCCAGTTAAGGTCATCTCTCTTTGGATAGTCCTCACGGCAGTGAGCGCCACGGCCTCTGTTCTATCAAGCGCACCTTTTTGCGATACAAAGTGCTAGTTTTAGCATCTTTGGCACGCGGTAGCCTCTTCAAGCTCTGGGTTGCCAAATAGCGCTTTATTAGCCACTTTAACATCAAGTGACTCTTTGTAAAGTGCTTCAAGCTCTTTAACCGCAAGCTCTAGGCCTTTGCCTGTTCTAAATATCGCAACGTGCTCCCACATTACCTCTTTTCATCTTGTTTTTTTGATATCAAAGACGTTAAAGTTTACCCTCTTTGCTAACAAGGCTATTTAGATACTCTTCTTCTCTTTTTACAAATTCTCGATATCAGCTGTGTTTATCTCGATCTCGTGTTTTGAGCAGTACTCAGCGAAATAATCACCAACGATCATGCCAGCGACGACTGTTTCAGAAACTGAGTTACCACCGAGGCGGTTAAAACCGTGCATATCCCAGCAGACCTCGCCCGCGCTAAATAGACCAGCTAGTGTTGGACTCTCGCCAGTTGGTTTTGTTTTGATACCACCCATTGAGTAGTGCTTTGCGCATAGGAAGGATCGGTGCCCAGCCTTTGCCGATACCATTTTCATCGACTTCTGTGTCAGCTGGATCGATGCCGTTAAACATCGGCAATTCTCTTTGAACGTCACGTAGGTTTTTCTCGATATGCTCACGTCCGAGGATCGAGATGTCAAGCCAAACGTGGTCGCCATAGGGCTGTGTACGCCTTTGCCTGCACGGATGTGCTCCATGATACGGCGACTAACGACGTCACGGCTAGCAAGTTCTTTTTCTCAGGCTCATAATCAGGCATAAAGCGGTATCCATCAACGTCACGTAAAATTCCCCGCCATCGCCGCGGCGATCTTCTGTTAAAAGGATACCAGATGGGACGATCGGAGTTGGGTGGAACTGAACAGCTTCCATATTACCAAGCTGTGCTACGCCAGTCTCAAGTGCGATCGCAGCACCGATACCCTCGCAAACAACAGCGTTTGTGGTGTGTTTATAAACTCTGCCGTATCCGCCAGTTGCTATAAGTGTACCTTTTGCAACATAAGCTGTGATCTCACCATTTACAAGGTCACGAACGATCGCACCGTAACAGCGATTATTTTGATGTATCAAAGCGATCGCCTCTTTGCGGTCGTGAATCTCTACATTGTGTTTAAGCGCTTCATTTGCAACAGCAAAAAGCATGGTGTGACCAGTTGCATCAGCTGTATAGCAGGTTCTCCATTTTTGTACCACCAAAGTCACGTGAGTGGATAAGTCCGTGAACCTCTTCTTTTTCAACGATAGTTGTCTTTTTGAGCGTTGATGATAGCGCTTCTTTTCGCCTTTTGTGATCCTGGTCCAAAGGCACGCCCCAAGCTGCAAGCTCTCTAATAGCTTTTGGAGCAGTTTGACAAAACATACGTGCAACTTGTTGATCACAACCCCAGTCGCTACCTTTTACTGTGTCAGCAAAGTGACATCTTCGTTATCGCCTTCACTCATTTTAGAGTTACTAAGGCTTGCTTGCATGCCACCTTGCTGCACGACAGAGTGAGAGCGTTTTTACAGGGGATGAGGCTCAAAACTACGGTGCTTAAACCCTTTTCTCCAGCAGCCACAGCAGCTCTAAGACCAGCTAGACCACCACCAATTACCAATGCGTCATAATATTTTACATTCATCTTCTAGCTCCTTTTTAATGGCTGATCCACACGAAATCGGCGATTAGCGCGATCACAGCAAGTATGCCATAAACATGACAAAATACAACTGTCTTTTGCCTTATTTCTTTTTGGCAAACATTTTCGTGTTTATTTACGCCATCGATGCTTACCCACTTGACATATAAGCGGTACATGCCAACGCTAGCGTGAACGACCATGAAAACAAGTAGTGCGAAGTAGAAAATTTCTGGTTTGTGGAAAGCATCAACTGACTTGTCAGCAGTGATGTGTCCGCCAAAGATAATATCTATAAGGTGGGCGCTTGCTGCGAAAAATAGAGCAAAACCCTGTTAAAAACTGAAACCACCAAAGTGTGGTATCAAGGTGCTTCATGCGGTCTTTATGGCCTCTAAAACATTAAATATTGTCTGTAATTTGCAGAGAATTTTCCTCATGGCCAAGAAGGCGTGAGTGACAAAAACTACGAAGATAACAGCAGCTGATGACGTTTGTGATCCACCAAGTAGCCTCACCAAATAAAAATTTAGCCTCTGCAAATCCTACGACAGCGTTAAATGCGTCTTTGCCAAGTAGTATAGTAGAAGTAAAAACCATATGGCACAATATGAAACAGGCCAAAAACAAAAACCTGTAATACTCTGCCATCTATCCCAAGCGGCTGGTGTGCGGCTTTTTGCCGTCCGACCGTTTCCCCAAAAACCTCTATAAGCCCTGGTCATGAGCCCTCTAAGAAATTTGAAATAAGTTATCATTTTCTTAATACTAATTTAAATATTAGCATTAATTGATAAAGCTAATGTATCAGAATTTACTTTAATATTTTTAAACATTTACATTAAATTTTCTGCAACACGTTTTTCGAAGCATGATATAAACGATTATTCCAAAGAAGCATTATGAGTGATAGAAATCTGTCCCATAGAGAGTCCAAGGGCGATAAATCAAGTCCAGAGTCAGGTTCTCTAAAAATTCGCAAATAAATCTTGCAAATGTGTATAAAATGGCGTAAAGTGCTATGAGTTCGCCATTAATTTTCTTAAATTTGACGGGTATAAAAACAAGATGACAAAAACGACTAAACCTTCCAAAAATGCCTCGTAAAAGCTGGCTTGGATGTCTTGGCTGTCCAAAGACATTTATCGCCCAAGGCACGTCTGTGACCCTGCCAAAAAGCTCTTGGTTTAGAAATTTCCGATCCTGCAAAGGTGTAGCCAAAGGTATGCAAACAGCGCAAAGATCGAGTAGCTCGCATATATTTGCTTATATCTTTTGCAAAAGAAAAAAAGGTCGCTAGCAAAATCCAACCACCGCTCCGTGGTAGCTCATGCGCCGCGAATCTCTCTATACGCCGTTGTGAAAAGGGTTGGTAAAGCTAAAGGCCGCGTTAGATAGTATCCTGCCTCACCAGAGTAAAGCACGACCCAGCCAAGCCTAGCACCCAAAATAACGCCGATCTCGACCCAAAAGTGAGTTATCCAAAAGTTGGTCTGAGATGGGGAATTTTTCGTCTTTTTGACTAGGTATTTTGCTGTGACAAGTGCCGAAACAAGGGCAAAAGATATACATGAGTCCGTACCAGTGCACGCTAAAGCCAAAGAGGCTAAAGGCGACTGGGTTAAAGTGGTTATAAATGTCGTTCCAATTTCCATTTTTACTTTCTTTTTAAATTGTGCGATTTTACAATTAATAAATAAACAGCGCTTTGATCGCTAAGTGGCAGGGCTAGAAATTTAAAACTCACTTGCTTCGATCTTTTGCAAGTTTAAATAGCTCAGCAAACTCAGCCCTCGTTTAAGTGACGCTCCAGATCGCTCCAAGGTCATTCAAATTCTCTTTCAAACTCACTCCAAATTTTAGTGGAAAAAATAGTGCTCAAAGCGGCTCATCAGTGAAAAAGGGGTAGCATAGCCTCATCTTTTATCTCACCCATCACGCCACCACTTCTTACAGCCCTCGTTTATCACCTCATTTACAGCCCCTGAGTAGGCTCTAACAAGCCCTCCAGTGCCAAGCTTTATCCCGCCAAAGTAGCGAACTATCAAGACGCCAACGTTTATAAGCTCGGCGCCTCGCAGGGTATTTAGGCTGGGCTGGCCGCCAGTGCCCTTTGGCTCGCCGTCATCACTTTGATTTTCAACTATTTGTCCGTATTTGTTTAGTTCTCTTGTCGCCCAAACTACGTGAACAGCCTTAAAATGCTCCTCTTTTTAGGCTCTCATGCAAGCTTTTAAACGAGCTTATCGGGCATAAAAATGCTAAGAATTTGACTTTTTATATCAAGCTGGGCTTTAAAAATCCTGTCAATCGTCTGCAAACTTTACTCTTTTTTAAAATCTAAAAATCTTATCAATTTGCTAATTAAAGCCTTTGTAAATTCAAACAAATTTATATTATTAAGGAAAAGATAGTAGTACGCAATTTTTCACGAAGGACTAAAATGATACAAACTTGCCTATTTCCAGCGGCTGGATATGGAACGAGATTTTTACCAGCTACAAAATCGCTCCCAAAAAGAGATGCTACCGATCCTTACAAAAACCGCTCATTCACTATGGCGTTGATGAGGCGCTACGAGGCTGGCATGGATAATATGGCATTTGTCACAGGACGCGGAAAAAGGGCGCTTGAGGACTATTTTGACATTAGCTACGAGCTAGAAAAAGAGATCGCAGGTAGCTCAAAAGAGTCACTGCTTAGTGAAGTTAGAAAATTTAATGAGTTCGTGTACATTTCATTTACTAGGCAAAATGCTATGAAAGGCCTTGGGCACGCCATTTATACAGGTAAAACTCTAGTTCGTGATGAAGCATTTGGAGTCATTTTTGGCAGATGATCTATGTATAAATGAAAATGGTGAGGGCGTGCTTTCACAGATGGTTGAACGGATGAAAAGTATCGTTGTAGCGTAGTTGCAGTAATGGAGGTGCCAAAAGAGCAGACCAAGTCTTATGGTGTCTGTAAGTGGTAGGTTTATAGAAGATGATCTCATAATGGTTGATGATATGGTTGAAAAGCCTGATCCCGCCGAGGCTCCGACAAATGAAGCGATAATTGGGCGCTATATCCCTAACGCCAGATATTTTTAACATCTTAGAGCGAACAAAACCGGGCAAAAACGGCGAAATTCAGATCACAGACGCACTCAAAAACGCAGGCAAAAGATGGCATGGTCCTAGCTTATAATTGAGGGCAAGAGGTTTGATTGTGGTAGCATAGATGGCTTTGTCGAGGGCTACAATTTCTTTTACGAGCGCAGTAAATGATAGAGACTTCATTTAAATTAACTTTGCAAGCAACGATGTCATCGACTCTTAGCCAAACGCATCAAACGACGAATATGAAAGCGGCGAGATAGGCTACCACCACCTGCCAGCTCTTGGGGTCACATTTTACTTGAGAGATAGAGGAGTACGAAAAGAGCCTTACTCATATCAAAAATGTAGTACTTGTTGGTATTGGCGGCAGTAGTCTTGGCGTAAAGGCGCTAAAATCAATGCTTGATGGGACACATGGGATAAAAAGAGAGCTTTTATTTTTAGATAACGTCGATCCTTGCAGTTACAAAAGCACGCTTAGTAGGCTAATTATGACGAGACGCTTTTTATAATAAGCTCAAAATCAGGCAACACGATCAGAGACGATCACTATTTTTAAGCTTACTTGATGACTTTAAACCTCGTAAATTTTAGTGCAAAGACTTTTCTCATCATCACTGACCCTGAGACAAATTGCAGAAATTTTCGCCAAAGAAAATGGCATTAAATTTCCTTTTAATATCCCAAAAACGTTGGCGGGAGATTTAGCGTGCTAAGTGCGATCGGCCTTGTACCTCTTTGAATTTGTGGCTACGATATAAAGGCACTACTGAGGGCGCGCTTGCTTGCAAGAAGCAATACATCGAGCAAAAGATAGCTCCATAGTCGCAAGCCTCACCACTACGCTACCAGCAGAAATGCCAGCATAAATGTCATCTTTTAGCTATTGCGATAGATTTTGAATTTAACGACTGGTACGTGCAGCTTTGGGCGGAGAGCCTTGGTAAAAAGAGGCTATAAAAGGGTCGGCCTTACGCCAGTTGGACTTGTCGGCGACCGTGATCAACACAGCTTTTTACAGCTTACTCATGGACGTAAAAAGATAAAGAGTGTGACATTTATAAAGATAAAAGATCACGCGAGCGACAAGACTATCCCAAGCTTTTAGCCTAAAAGGGCTTGAAGAGTGCGATTTTTGTGGCGGGTCTAAGCCTCAAATGAGCTTATAACTGTGCAGTGCGACGCGACGGCTATGGCGCTGGTGCAGAGGGCATAAGTGTCGATACGATCAGTGCTTGAGAGGCTTGATGAGTTTCATGCTGGCTGGCTTATTTTTACTACGAGCTACTAACCTCGGCAACTGGTATCATGCTCAGGCATCAACACCTACGATCAGCCAGGCGTTGAGATAGGAAAAACGTATCTTAAAAACCATGCTTTTAAAGTAGAAAATGAAAGCTTTTCACTTTTAGCCTTTTGCCACGCAAATTTTTTTGCCTTTTTCGGCGAGTACTGTGTAAAACGACGCTAGGTCGCAGATCGGCGTGACGCTAGTTACGATCCAAGCTACGAGCGGCTCGCTTACCCAATGGGTGACGTGGATATCAAAAGGGCGTTTGCACGGACGCTGTGGTAAAGGGCTTTGCGGTATCAGATATGGATCTGCAAAGGCTCATTTTTGAAGATATGAGTAAAATTTTTTCAGTTTATCCTAAAAATATGGGGCTTAAAAAGGCTGATAAAAACATCGATCACAGGCGTGTTTTTAAACATCGCTACCTATCTAAAAAGAAAAGGTTTTGAGGTGAGTGATGACAATTTCTACCAGGCGATATCGTCACTTGGATGCTACCAAGAAATTTGCCTCACATCGGCGTGATCTCAGATACATTGAAGGCCAAACACCGCTTGTTATTCATAATATCGGCTCTGGCGATGCAAGAAGAAAACATACTTTATAGCTATAAGATCACAGGGCATTTTAGGCAAGTAGCAAATGGCTTTTTAATCACCCTAGGCAAAATCGCAAAAATAATCACAAGGAAAGATAATGCTGAAGTTAGGGGACTTTACTCAAAGATTTGCAAGCAGTTTGCTATTTGAGGATGGGTAAGTTTAAAGCTAAATCGCCACAACAGATACGGGCTCATCGGTGCAAATGGCGCTGGTAAAATCGACATTTTTGAGTAATTTAAGCGGAGCTATCGAGCCAATCCAGCGGCGAGATCGTCATAGAAAAATGGACTAAAGTTGGCGTGCTTGGGCAAGATCAGTTTGCGTTTGATATTCACGTTAAAAAGAGTGCAGTGCTTTATGGCAACAAACGCCTATATGACGCTGTTAAAGAGAAGAAAAGCTCTATGAGCGAGGGAAATTTACAGATGAGATAAATGAGCGCTTAAGCGAGCTTGAGATGATAAGTGCTGAAGAGGATCCAAGCTACAGAGTACGAGACTAGGATAGAAAATCCTAAGCTCGCTGGGCTAAATGAGATTTGATAAGCTGATGAGCGAGGTTGAGAAACTCAGATAAAGTTAAAGTTTTGCTGGCTCAAGTGCTATTTCCAAAGCCAGACATCTTGTTCCTAGACGAGCCAACAACACAACCTTGACATGAGACGCGATTGCATGGCTAGAAAACGAGCTAAACCGCCACGAGGGCACACTTGTGGTTATCAGCCACGACAGGCACCTTTTTAAATAGGGGTTTGCTACAAACATTTTGATGTGGATTTTAAGAAAATTCGCGAGTTTTCAGGTAACTACGATGATTGGTATATGGTACGCAGATTGATCATAGCAAAGATGAGATGGAGCGTGATAAGAAGCTAAAAGAGAAAGAGGAGCTGGAGAAATTTTATCGCGAGATTTTTCAGCAAATGCGAGCAAGGCAAAGCAGGCGACCCTCACGTGCAAAGCTAGCTGGAAAAGCTCTGATATCGCCGAGATCGCAGTATCAAGCAGACGATCCAAGCATTCTATTTCGTGCAAATCGTGAGATAGGCAAATGAGCTAATAGAGCTTAAAAACGTAAGAAATTTGATGATAAAGTGATATTTGACGGGCTACATTTCAAGCTCGAAAAGGGCGACAAGCTTGCCATCATCGGTCACAACGGCGTTGGTAAAAAGCACACTTTGCTAAGATAATAATGGGCGAGCTAAAGTCTCGACGCAGGCGAGGTGCACATAGGTGCAACCATCGAACTAGGATATTTTGCGCAAGATACGGTAAATAAGATAGAGGGCGAGCTAAAAGCTTTATGAGGTACCTCAAGATGCCACACACAGGACATCGACGAGATCAGAAAGTGCCTTGGCAGGATGCTTTTTAGCGGTGCTGAGCAAGAAAAGGCAGTAGGCGCGCTAAGCGGTGGCGAAAAACACCGAGTAAGACTGGCTCAGCTCATGCTTCTATAGACCAATTACTTTGTCATGGACGAGCCAAAACAACCACCCTCGACCTTGAGGCTATCATCGCACTTGGTGAGGCGTTTTACAAACTTTAGCGGCTCGAGTTATCTGCGTGAGCCACGACAGGGAGCTAATAGACGCCTTTGCAAATGAGATTTTCACACCTAAAGGGCAATGGCGAGGTCGTTGACTCAAAGGAACATACGAAGAATACAGAGCAAAGTTTAGGGCCTTGATGGCTAAATGCTTTACTCTTACCCCTAGAAAATTTAGGGTAGCTAATTTATCCCTTAACTCTACCATCCAAAAGCAAACTTTTAAATTTAAAAATATCTGCAAATTTGAATTTTATCACAAAAAGTGTCACGAAGTAGTATATATAAAGAAAATTTAATCTAAATTTTTATTTTTAGGTGGTGAAATTCTAATTGATATTTATTTTGTGTGTTAAAATTTTTACTAAAAAGGGACCCTTTAGCTTATAGAATAAATATACATTATTTTTACCATTTTTATATTATAAAAGAGTGATATTATTATCTGGATAACAATTTATTGAACTAAATTTCTAAGAAATTTGCTTAAATATAACATATTATTTTTGGGGGCAAATATCGTCACACCAGCTCCAAAAATGAAAGCTTATAAGTAGTTATTAATGTTTAAAAGAATAAATGCTTATATAATTTCGACCGATAACAATTTTTACTAAGGAGAAAGCTGTTATGGCAACCAGAAAAAGAACATGATTTTTATCTGCGAGTTGGACCCTGACAATTTTCTATGGCATCCAAACATTTAGGGCTACTGAAAACTTCCACATGAGTGGCAGAACATTAAAAGAGTATCCATACTTTGTAAAGGCATTTGCACAGATCAAAAAGTCGCACGCACTTGCAAATCAAAGAGGTCGGCGTTTTAGATCCAAAAGATAGCTGATGCTTTGGCAAAAGCGACCGATAGAGTAATAGCTGGTGAGTTTTTAGATCAATTTGTCGTTGATATGGTTCAAGGTGGAGCTGGAACAAGTACAAACATGAACTCAAAGTGAGGTCATCACAAATATCGCACTTGAGAGCCTTGGTCATAGGCGAGTATCAATACATCCATCCAAACGATCCACACAAACCTTGGACAAAGCACAAATGATACTTATCCAAGCCTCTATTAAAGTAGCAACTTATGCAAAACTTACAGACTTGCTTGCTATGATGAATCTACTAAAGATGAGCTTGAGAAAAAGCAAAAAGAGATTTAAAAGATATCATCAAAATGGGTAGAACAGAGCTTGAAGATGCCGTCCCTACAACACTTAGCAACACTTTTAACGCATTTGCAAGCTACATCAAAAGTGATATCGAAAAAGATCACAGCAGCACGCGAAGCTAGCGACATACCTAAATATGGGTGCAACTGCGATTGGTACAGGTATCAACTGCCATCCAGAGTATAAAAATGTAGTTGTTAAAAAACTAAAAAGAGATCACTGGCGTTGATTTTAAAAAGGCTGATGACTTCATCGCTGCCACGCAAGATACTGCGGACTTCGTACACGTAAGTGGCGCGCTTAAAACAGTCTAGCAGTTAGACTTTCTAAAATAGCAAACGACTTAAGACTACTGAACTCAGGCCCAAGATGCGGTCTTGGTGAGATAGATGTACCTCAAAATGCAACCCAGGTAGCTCTATCATGCCAGGTAAAGCAAACCCAGTTATAGCTGAGGGTTGTTGGCGAGGCTTGCTACGAAGTAATGGGTAATGACGTAACTATCATGCTTTTTGCTCTGAAAGAGGCGACTTTGAGCTAAAAATGCGTTTGAACCAGGCATCGCTTATGCGCTATTTAACTCTATATTTATCCTTGAAAATGCTATGAAAAACACTAGCCCAAAAAAAGCTATCAAAAACTTACAGCAAACCCTGAAGCTTGCTTTCAAAAATCAGTACTTGGCCCAGTTGGTATCGTAACAGCATTTAACCCATATATCGGTTATGAAAAATCAGCAAGCATCGCAAAAGAGGCTCTTGACAACTGGTAAAGCAGTCGGCGATATCTGCTTAGAGAGAGCTATCTAAGTAAAGAAGAGATCGATAAGATCCTAGAGCTCTAAAAATATGCTAAAATCCAAGCATGGTTAAGTAGAAATTTACAAAGTATTATTAAAGCGTGCCGAACTCTGGCACGCTTAAATGGTAATTTTAGTAGTAGTAATCTAATAAAAAGGAGTTTTCGATGGATATAATGCTGATTTTACAGATTATAGTCCCATTTGGTGGCACTCCATCTTGGTGTCAAACTAGGGTGGTATGGGCGTTGGCTACGCAGGTGGTCTTGGCGTTGTGATACTTGCTCTGCTTGGTATGAAAGTTGACATGAAAGACATCCCCTATGGATGTTATCTTGATCATCGCTTCAGTTATCTCTGCGATCACAGCTTTACAAGTTGCTGGCGGACTTGACTATTTGGTTCAAGTGGCATCTAGAAATTTGCGCAAAAATCCAAAGCAAATCAACTTCCCTGTCCGATAGTTACATATCTTTTAACCATACTTGCAGGTACAGGTCACACAGCGTTTTCAATGATCCCTGTTATCGTTGAGGTTGCAAAAACACAAAAATATCAAACCTTCAGCTCCACTAGCGCTTTCAGTCGTTTCTTCTCAGCAGCGATCACTGCTAGCCCTATCTCAGCTGCGTTTGTTGCTATGGAGCGGTCTATGAAAAGCTAGGTGTTAGCTATCCAGTGTTGCTATTTATTTGTATATCAACTACATTTGTAGCGATGGTTATCACTGCGTTTATTATCAACAACCCATACGATCTTGACCTTTCAAAAGATCCCTATCTATCAAGATAGACTTGCAAGAGGCTTGGTCGAAGAGGTTAAAGTCTGCAGAATACCACGAGCCAAAAACTATATGCAAAAAGATCAGTTGCTATCTTCGCAGTTGGCGTTTTGATCGTTGTTTGTTATGCGCTATGTATCTCAAAAGAGCTTAATTTAATAGAAAAACCTATCCTTTCAAGAGATGCGGCTATTATTAGCTTCATGCTAACAATCGGCTTTACAATCGCAGTAGCTTGCAAGGTTGATACTGGCAAACTTCTTTCAACAAGCACTTTCCAAAGCGGTATGAATGCGTGCATCTGTGTTATTGGTATCGCATGGCTTGGTACAACATTTGTTAATGGACACCTTGACTCTATTAAAGAAGTAGCGAAAAACTTTGTTACTCAGTATCCGTTTGTCCTAGCGGTTGCACTATATTTCCTAAGCTGCTTGCTATACTCTCAAAGCTGCTACAACTAGGGTTATGATGCCGGCTGTTGCTCGCTGCTTTTGGTATGACAGCACCTGAGAAATTCCACAAGATATCTGGATCCTTGTAGCTTCATTTGTCGCAGTTTCAGGTCTATTTGTATTGCCAACATACCCTACAACACTAGGTGCTATTGCGATGGATGATACAGGAACTCACAAGAGTTGGTAATTTGTATTTAACCACTCATTCTTTGTTCCAGGAACGATAATGGTTGCATTGTCTGTTATCCCAGGATTTATAGTAGCTCCAGTTCTTTTATAGAAAACTTAAGCCGAGATCTCTCTCGGCTTAATAATCTTATCCATATAATATTTCTTTTTAACACTTTCCTTAAAAATAAAAATAGCCAATTTGATTACATTAAATTTACTTTTATCTTACCCCTACTTGGACTTTTATATTTTTACTCATTTTTAAAAATCATATGGATTTTGATATTTAATCTTAAGTTTTTTTAAAAATATATATACTAAGAATAATTATTAAATAAAATTTAATTTTAGTTTCAACTTTAAATAATAAAATAATGAAAGTAAAAATTTTCTTTTAAAAGGGAGAAAGATGAGCTTAAATAGAAGAGAATTTTCTAAAATTCAGTGCAGGAGTTAGCGCGCAACTGCATCATCTCTATCAGGTGGTGCTTTGCAAGGTGCTACAAATGGAGGCGAAAAAGCACGTTCATAGCTTTTTGTGAGATGTGCTCTTCGAGGTGTCCCTATCGAAGCAAAAAGTCGTTGATGGCAAAGTTCGCTTCTTAGTGGCAATCCAAAAAGCTGGCGGCACGGCAACCTCTCTTTGTGCAAGAGGCGGCTCAGGCCTTAGTCAGCTCTATGATGAAAATAGGATCAAAAAGCCATTAATTAGAGCTGGTGAGAGAGGTGAGAATAAATGGCGCGAGGTTAGCTGGGACGAGGCGCTTGACTCATGTAGCTTCAAAGATGCTTGATATCAAGCAAAAGTATGGCCCTGAAAGTTTTGTATTTACCTGTAAAAGCTCGCAAACGCACAAGCTGATGGTAATTTGCTCAGCTTATGGCTCGCCAAACTGCTTTTCGCACTTTTCAAGCTGTCCGATCACCTACCAAATGGTCTGTGAGCAGATGTATGGCATCGCTAAGTTAAAAAGAGACTTTGCAAATGCAAAATACGTTGTAAATTTTGGTCACAACTCTTTGAGGGCATCGTCATAGCTGATGCCAAAAAGCTTGCTAATTCGGTAGCTAGCAAGGATACAAAGCTACTTGTGCTTGAGCCAAGATTTAGCGTTGTAGCTGCAAAAGCTGATGAGTGGCTACCAGTTAAACCAGGAACTGACCTAGCGTTTGTATTAGCACTTATCAACACTTGATACAAAATGGCACTTACAATAAAGAATTTATTGAGAGATCTACAGTCGGCTTTTGACGAGATTGTAAAAAGTGTCGAAGGCAAAAACACCTGAGTGGCAAGAGAGCATCACTGGCATAAAAGCAAGCGATGTCAGACGCATCGCTGATGAAATTTACAAAAGCTGCTCCAAAAAGTTATTTTTTGATTTTGGTCACAACACAACCACCACAAGAGCTGAGTACATGAGAACAAAAGCTATAATGGTTGCAAATGCTATGATGGGCAACTGGGAGGTCAAAGGCGGTCTTTTTGGTGGCAAAAACGCAAAAACCTTTAACAAACTAGTTGGCGAGGATAAATCCCTCAGTTCTTAAAAACCCAGATGATAAAGTTTAAAGTGCCAAAAAGTCACTAGGGCTAGACTTCGCAGGCGACGCTGGAGTGCATAAATTTGTAAGCAGAAAAACACGGCGTTTTAATGGATATCAATGAAGCTATCTCAAGCTCTAAACCATACGAGATAAAGGGTTGGTTTAATATAAGATTTAATCCACCTTATAAACGTGGCTGGAACGATGAAGAGTATCGAGGCTATGAAAAAGCTTTGATCTTATCGTAGTAAGTGACGTTTATCTAAACGATATGGCGACATTTGCTGATGTCATCTTGCCTGAGAGCAGCTACCTAGAGCGCGACGAAGGTATCGAGGATAAGTCAGGTCTAAAAACCAGCTTATATGATAAGAAATAAAGTCGTTGATCCAGTTGGCGACACAAAAGATGCGCATTTATCTTTAGAGAGCTAGCACGCCGCTTGAAGGTAGACGAGCTTTTATACATGGAATGATATGCGTGAGTTTAGAATGCAACAAGCTGGCGGAGATGCACCATTTGCTTGCTCTAGAAAAAGATGGCTATATCACATGGGACGAGCCGGGCATTTTATTTTAGAGAAAAAGGCATGATCGAGAAATTTTAGAAGCTAAATATCCAAACGCAACTCAATCTGATTGGTGAAAATGGCCTAATGGACGATATGGCGAAGCTTAAAACAAAGAGCGGCAAGATAGAGCTATTCTTGCCAGAGGTTGAAGAGCAGTTCGCAGGATATGGCGCTCTAAATGACAAAGATATGGATACTTTTTGATGGACACGATCTATGCCTAACTTGCGGCAAGACACCCTATCCATACTAACGGCCACACGCAAACTGTTCCTTATCTAAACGACCTTATGAGTGATAGTCCGATCTGGATACATCCAAATACAGCGAAAAAGAAAAATTTAAAAGATGGCGACACAGTCCTTGTCAAAAACAATGGCGAGCAAAAAGGTCATCTAATGCTAACAGAGGGCATCAGAGAGGATACACTCTTTGTTTACCACGGCTTTGGACACATCACCCCAGGCCTAAAAACTATCAACCACGTTGGCTTAAATACAAGCGTGCTTTTGACCCAGCTGAGGGCCCAGTAGCTGCAACTATGGTCACAAACGTTGGCGTTAGCATAAGTAAAGCGTAAGGATTAGAAAATGAAAAATATATGATGATACATGATGAGTAATTTGATGCATCGGTCGCCAAAGGCTGTTCGGTAGCATGTAGAAGTGCAAACAAAGTACCAATGGGCGTTTACCGCTTGCGTCACATGCGAAGATGAGTGGGACTTTTCCAAAGCTAAAGACCGACTTCTTACGCCAAAGCTGCGTTATGTGAAGATGCGCCTTGTGTTGAGGTTTGCCCAACTGGAGCTAGCTTTAAGACAAAAGACGGCGTGACTTTAGTTGATCACAAGACTTGTGTTAGCTGCAAATACTGCATCCTAGCCTGTCCATATGATGCACGTTTTGTGTTGCCTGATGGTGAGATAGGTAAATGTACATTCTGCTACGAGAGCAGACTAGAAGAGGGCAAAGACCCTGCATGTGTGAGCGTATGCCCCTACAAATGCACTAACTTTTTGGCGATATCAACGATGAGAATTCTAAAGTATCAAAACTACTAAAAAGAGTCAAAAATACTACTTGCCAAAAGAGGAGTTAAAGACAAAACCTCTACTTGCAATGATCGCAAACACAAAAAGGAGCACACAATGAATAGCATGTCAGGAAGTCTAGCTCAGTACACTGAAATGTACTGGGGCTGGCCAATAGCATTTTATCTATTTTTAGCAGGACTTAGTGCAGGTGCTAGTATCGTTGCAGTGCTTTTAGCTGGCAAATGCTGCAAAGATAACCACTCACTCAAAGCAGCCGCTCTTATCGCTCCAGTAGCGATCATCTTTGGTCTTGCGCTTTTTGGTAGTTGACCTTGGTAAGCCGCTAAGCTTTTTACTGGATATTGCTGCTTTACAACTTCGACTCAGTTATGTCAATAGGTGTTGCGTTGCTTCTAGTTTATACTCCGCTAAGCGTTGTATACGCAGTTGGCGCGTTTAAAAATGAGATCGCGCGACTTAAAAATCTCTATCTGCGACGTGGTTGCAAATATAGCTGATAAGCTTTCAGGTTTAATAGGAATTTTACTCTTCATCCTTGGTATTGGCGTTGGTGCATCATACAGGGCTTTCTTACTAAGCGCGACTCATAAGATAGTACTTTGGAACACACCAGTTCTACCAGTATTATTCTTAGTCTCTGGTTTAGCTGTGCTGGCGCATTTACGCTACTAATCGGCGTGCTAAAAGACAAAGAGAAAAAGCATAACGATGTCTGCACACTATTTATTAAAATTTGACTTTTTGCGATAATAGTTGAGTTTTTACTTATAGTTGCTCTTTTTCGTGCTTGTTTCAAATGCAAGTGCAAGCGGCGCAAACACAGTTGCAAACGCATTGAGCGCAAATCTCTTGGCTTGATGTTTTATGTAGGTGTTATTGGTTTTTGGGTATGGCGTTGCCTATCATTTTTAGACTTAAGCGTTTTAAAAGCGCATGATTTCAAGCGCGAGATCGCAGTTCTAAACGCTATTTTTTTGTTATCTGCGGCGTCTTTTTATTAAGATGTTACATAGTTTACGCAGGTCAAATTTTTATTTAATACTTAAAAAGAATTTTAATTTGGAATTTACCTATTAAGTATTAAAAATAGATACAATTCTTATTAAAGTTTGTTTTTGGGAGAGCGTTTTGAAGATTTTGCTTTTAGAAGATGACTTAGGGTTTCAAGAGAGCGTCTGTGAATTTTTGCAGACGCTTGGTTATGAGGTTTGTGCGGTTAGTGATGGACAAGAGGCTTGTGATCTGATAGAGAAAAATTCTCTATCATCTTTTTCATACTTGATATAAAAAGTGCCTAGTGTAAATGGACACGAGGGTTATCAAGTATATAAGAAGTCTGAATCCAAGCGCTCCTATCATGATAACAACATCTTTAGTTGATATTGATGATATGGCGATTGGCTATGAGCTTGGCTGTAATGAGTATCTAAAAAGCCGTTTGAGCTTGCTGAGCTTAATTTAGAGTAGCTGAGCTTATGCGAAAATACTATGGCAATTGATGATAAGAACATAGTAAAAATAAATAACGAGTTTAGCTTTAATCTAAATAAGCGTGTGCTACTTAAAAGATGGCAAGATGGTTGATCTTAGTGCAAAAGAGGTCGCTTTGGTTGAGTGCCTGGTCTCGCACCCAAATTCTTACGTCAGTATGGAGGAGCTTTAGAGATCTTGTCTGGAACGACAAAGATATCGAGGGCGCTGATATAAGGATGCACGTTTTAAAGATAAGAAACAAGACAAACAATAACTTCATCATCTCAAAGAGGCGCATAGGCTACAAGATAGATGCACAAGAGCTTTTAAGATCCAGATCATAGCGACATTTGTCATAATGTCGCTTTTTTGCTTTCAAAAGCTTTGTGATCTTAAACTGAAAGCCAGAAAAACAGCAGCTCAAAAGCCCTTTTTGGTGCTATGAAGCATGAAACCATCATCAAAAATTCATTTCTAAAAAACGAAAATATAGCTAGCTCATTAAAATATAAATTTGCGATTTACGACGTAAATTTTAAACCAGTCATCTCAACCTCTTACCAAAGAGCCAAGCAGCTTTTAAATTTGTAACCCTAGAAGAGGGCGGGTACCTCTTTACAAGAGCTTTTTATAAAAAGATAAGACCCTTATTACATAGTCGTTGAAAAGGAGCTTGATAACAAAAAGAGCCTCTTTTTAACAGCTATCATGCTACTTGTCATCCTTGTGGCAGTGCTTTTTATCGTCTATTTTTTATACCTAAGCAGTGTTAAGCCTTACAAAGAGTTTCAAAAATATATGAACAACTTTTTTAACGACGCCATGCACGAGCTAAAGACGCCCCTTGGCGTGGCTGGTATGAACCTTGAGATGCTTGGACTTGAAAAACAAGTATATAACCCGCATCAAAAACGCCCTAAAAACAGATGCAGATAACCTACGAAGATGTCGAGTACTTTCATAAAGCGTGGCTACATCAATTCCCCACTTGAGAGGCTAATGAGGGCGAGTATGTTAAAGAGCGAGTGAAATTTCTCTCAAGCGTGGCGGAGGTCAAGAGCATCGAGATAAAGACAATCTAGCAAGCGAGGGCATTTACTATGTTAAGTAAGGTCGAAGCCCAGCGTATCATCGATAACACCATCACAAACGCCATAAAATACAGCCCAAAAGAGAGTGAGATAATAGTAAATTGAGCTTGAAGCAGATCGCATAAATCTTAGTGTGCAGGACTTTTGGCAAGGGGATAAAGGACGTCAAAAAGGGTCTGGAAAAAGATACGTGAGAGAGGATGAAATTTCAAGGCGGTTTTGGTCTTGGGCTAAAATATCGTCAGTGAATTTGCCAAAAACATGAAATTTTATACAGCGTTGATAGCGTTTATGGCGAGGGCAGCACCTTTTACTACAAATTTAAAACGAGCTTAGATTAAGCATAAAAGCGTAAAATGAAGCCTCAATTTAGAAGGAAAAACTTTGGATAGAATCGTTGAAATCGAAAAAGTAAGCTTTGAAAACGACTTTGAAGTCTCGCTTAGACCTAGCAAATCGAAGACTACATCGGCCAAGAAAAGATAAAACAAAATTTAGACGTCTTTATAAAAGGCGACCCAAAAAAGCGAAATGAGTGCCTAGATCACGTGCTATTTTACGGCCCTCCAGGACTTGGTAAAACCACCCTTGCTCACATCATCGCAAATGAAATGGGCGTTAGCATAAAATGACCGCAGACGCCGATGATAGAAAAAGAGCGGCGACCTAGCGGCGATCCTCTACAGGTGCAAGAGGGCGACGTGCTTTTTATCGACGAGATCCACCGCCTAAGCCCAGCTATCGAAGAGGTGCTTTACCCTGCGATGGAGGACTTTAGGGTTAGACATCATCATTGGCTCAGGGCCTGCAGCTCAGACTATCAAGATAGACCTGCCGTACTGTACGCTCATCGGCGCGACCACTCGTGCTGGTATGATCTCAGCGCCTTTAAGAGACCGCTTTTGGGATGGACTTTAGGTTGCAGTTTTATACAAGCAGCGAGCTAAGCCGTATCGTGCAGATAGCCTCTGTCAAGCTTGGCAAAGAGTGCGACAAAAACGCCTCGCTTGAGATCGCCAAACGCTCACGTGCCACGCCTAGGGATCGCTCTTAGGCTTTTAAAGCGGATTCGCGACTTTGCCGAGGTAAATGACGAGCTAGTTATCAGTCACGAGCGTGCAAAAAGAGGGGCTTAATGCGCTTGGTGTAATCCCGCTTGGATTTGACGAGATGGATATAAGGTATTTGAGATTTTGATCGCAAGCAAAGGCGCCGTCCGATGGGGCTTAGTACGATCGCAGCTGGCACTCAGTGAGGACGAGGGCACGGTTGAGGACGTCATCGAGCCATATCTGCTTGCAAATGGCTTTTATCGAGCGCACCGCAAAGGGCAGGATAGCAAGCGCGAAGTGCTTTGAGACCTTTAACGTCAAGATCGACATCGAAAAAGGGACTTTTTGAGTAGGAAAGGTAATTTGGAGCAAAAATGGGCGAGCCACATCTTTGTCCCTAAGTGCGAGCAAAGGACGATTTACTTTGACGGGATCTGCTACTGGTGCAGGCAAAAAGAGAAGCTGGAGTTTTATGAGGGCTTAAGCGAAGATGAGATCAAAAGAAGCAGAAAAATATCCTCTGCTCACATTGACGAGCTAGATAAATTTGATGAAATTTACAGCGACCTCACATATATTTTTATCTGCATGGCATTTTGCGATGAGCAGATCATTGAAGAGGTGACAAAAAACAGCGAGTACTACCCACCTGAAATTTACAAAAAGGCCTCAGAATGGCTTAGAGATGAGCTTATAAGCAGGCTTTCAAGAAGAAAAATATAGTCAAGCTAAATCACATCCTATCAGCACTTGCCTGGCAGGGCGATGAGGTGGTGAGAGAGCTATTTTTAGCTTTTATGGTGCGCCAAAGCCTTGGAAGACGAAGCTTTATGCCGACACTGATGGATACTCGCAGACTGCTGGCTGGAGCTTTGATAGCAGTGGCAAGAGAAGAAGCCTTGTTTTTGATAAGTGTTTTGTTTGCGAGCCAAGCAAAATGCAGACGCAAGCGTTAATTTGAAGCACAGAAATGATGAAAAATGTACATTTGTAGCGGCGAGATGGTGGGAGCTTAGTATCAAAAAAGAGAGCCCAAAGCGGCTTGGTTTGGAGCTTAAAAACGACGCTGTGCTTAGATGCCCTCACATGCGTTGGCTTTGCAGTACTTTTGCCAAAATGACGGCAATAACGTGCAAACTGACATCGTTGGAGAGGGCGAGAGCGAAGACTATGTAAGGGACGCTGTGGCGGTGCTTGACGGGCAGTAATTTGAGCTAGCAAACGAGGTCTGTATGCACTATGCGGCTATGATCGATGGTGAAAGTTTTGCTTGGAGGATATCCGCAGTGGCTGCAAGACAGCGAGTATCTAGCCCGCCCAAAATGCGGTAAAACGATGAAATATCTAGCGCAAATTCTCTTTGGTGGTTTGATAGACGGCGAGGGCACGATCTATATGCACATTTGTGATGAGTGCGAGGTCGTCGGAGCAAATTTCCAGTGCACGTAAAAGGTTAAATCGAGTAGGAGCTTTTGAGCTAGGGAAATTTTGCGTAAAACTTGCATAGGGCAATTTATGAAAATTTACTTAGCACTCAGCGCCACGATAAAAAGCACCCAAAGTATAGTCTTTGCAAGCTTAGTATCAAAGAGTATGAGCAATTTGGCAAGCAGATGAAGAGCTTTTATAAATCTGCTATAATTACTCCCATTTTAAGGGAGCGAGATGAATAACAGGTTGTTTTTGGAATTTTTGTGGTTTTTGCTTTGGCTTTGGTGGTCTATCTCTTTAGACCATTTTTACTTGACATTTTTTATCGCAGCGACTGCTTGCAGTGTCCGTTTCTAACGTGCAGATCGCATTTTTGTCGCTTACGAAAAATCGCAAGACGCTCTCGTCAGGACTTACGACATTTGCGCTTCTTTGCTTATTTATCGCGCCACTTATTTACGCCGTCATCGAGATCGCAAAAGTACGCAGCTGGATTTTGATATAAACAACGTCACAAAGACGATTGAGTTTATCAAAAACTACGACTTTTAGCCTGCCAGAGCCGATACTTTCTTAGAGCCAAAGATCAGGAATTTGTAGGTGGGCTTGATATCAAGATGCTATTTTCGCAAGTCGCTGCTAATCTCGCGAGTCTTGGCAGGCTAAGCTTTTAGATTTTGTGTTGACATGATCATCATCCCTAGTCTTTTTCTTTTGCAACCTTTACGGCAACGAACTTATAAAGCTACCTAAAAGAGGTGCTTCCGCTTAAAAAAAGAGGACACTGAGTCGATACTAAGCGAGGTTGGCAACGTAATGGGTGTCGTTTTTACTCAACCATTGTAAATATGATCATTCAGGGCTTTTTTTATTTGCCATCATAACTAGCTTTTTACGGCTATAATGGCATGCTAACTGGCATCTTTTTAGCTTCGCTTCACTCATCCCAGTCGTTGGTGGCTTTTTTGGCATGGGTGCCTATTAGCATCTACTGAGTTTGCAAATGGCAACACAGCAGCCGCTATCACGATCACACTTTTACACCATTATTGTGATCTCATTAGGCGCTGATACGCTGCTAAAGCCGCCTATCATTACATTTGATAAACTCAAAAATTAGTCAAGATACCAACAAAGATAAACGAGCTACTCATCTTTTTGCCATGATCGCTGGCATCTCGACGTTTGGCTTCTGGGGCGTCATACTAGGCCCCTGCGATCGTGACATTTTTTTATCTCAACGATCAAGCTTTACACGCTTTTGCGAGAGAGAAATTTTGCATAAAAATAGGGGCAAGATTGATATATGAAGATAAATTTTATAAGAGTTGAGCGCGAAGAAAAACGAGCTCCGTGGGTGAGTACTTTACTGCTAAGCCATATAGGGAGTTAAGCGAGTGCGATGAGGCGAGCAGGGCTAGGCTTTTTGAGGCGATGCTGGTGGCTGAAAAGGCCATGCTTGAGTTTTTATAAACCGACTAAAATAAACATCGCAAGCTTTGAAAACTACGTGCCACACGTGCATATTCACGTTATTGCGAGATTTCAAAAACGATGCATTTTTTCCCAGATAGCGTTTGGGCTAGCCCAAAGAGAAAAGCGAGCTTGTACTGCCCAATTTGATGAATTTCTAGCAATTTCTAGAAAAAAACTAAGGCTTAGTTTTGAGTAAATACAAAAATATTTTAATATTTATATTGTTTTTAGTCGTTTTTGCGGTGCTTGTAGCCTTTTTACTTTCTTTATAGCTCATACATGGCTGAAAAAGCAAAAACAACATGCGTGTCTTTTTGACTACCATGTAAAGCAGCTAAACAAAAAGCATCGATGATGAGAAATTTTCATCAATGGCGATCTCGATCTTGCTTGCTCAAAATGAGTCTCATACAGATGTGCTTGCTAGGTCAAAACCGCGACGAATGCGTAAAAATATCGGAAAATTTGACCAAAACTCTTGGTGCAGCGTCGATGTATCAACATCAAAGCTTTCATCTTTACGACAAAGGATCTCAAAAAGCTACGTAAGAAGCTGGGATCTCAAACAGATATGGCGATATGATCGCTAGTGGTAGGTTTTTAGTCCAAGAGTCAAGGCGTCAAGATAGGCCCATGGTTGGCATCGAGGCGTGGTATGCTGGAGTGCATACGGGGCTGTTTCAAATGTGATGCATGAGGGCAAAAACATCGGTAGCATCGAGGTTTTACTAAACTACGACTCGCTTGGAAATTTTTATAAAACGCAAGGCATCGACCTCTTTGTGCTCCTATCAAAAGATAAGATGCCAGCACATAAAAAGCGCGCCGAGTGATCACTCTGAGTGATTATTACATCTGAAAATTTCAGCAGTGCAAATTTAAATATAGTTGGAATTTTGCGTGATATCAACCTTTAAAAAAGTATGAATTTTACGTATATAAGACGCACTATTTTTGCGTTGTGCCACTACTTGATGCTAGCAACACGCAGATAGGCTACTACGTCCTTCACGTAAATACCGACGAAACAAAGAGCGAAACATCTCGCAAAACTATCTTGAATCAGAAGAGCTTTTTAAAATATAAAGTATGCTCAGCGCTTTGGTGCTCGCTAGAGCTTTTTACAGAGTTTTTGAGCTACTTTACCAAATTTGAGTATAATTTAACCCTATGATGAGAAAACTCTTCGCTTGGGAAAATCTTATTTTTACTTCGCTAGCGTAGCTTTGCACGCCTTTTTCGCACAAGAGTGGCTCCGTCAAGATAGCGCTTAGACAATTTGAGGGCTTAAAAGTCCTCGAAAAATCCCAACATATCAGACCAGACAAGCACCTGTCCATCGGACGTCTGCTCCAGAGCCTATGCCGATAACTGGCACACGAACCTGTCTTGTTATCTCGCTTGCCACGTTGCTAAGCGTGCCCTCAACAGTATGCTAAACGCACCAGCTTGTTCAAATGCCAAGGCCTCTTCAACTAGCCTTTTGCCTCAAGCTCGCTTCTGCCTTTTTATCTTATATCCACCCTCAATTTATAAAACTGCGGCTTTAGTCCGATGTGAGCCATCACGTTTATGCCCTCTTCGCAGAGCGTTTTTACTCAATTTACCTGATGCATGCCAACTTCAAGCTTCACAGCATCGGCATTTGTCTGCTGTGGATATTCATCGCATTTTTGATCGCTTGCTTTTTCGTTTGTGTAGTCGCCAAATGGCATATCTGCTAGGATAAAGTCTTACTAGCTCCGCGCAGCAGCCTTTGTGTGATAAAGCATGGTGGCTCATATCAGCACTTAGCGTGCTCTCTTTCATGTTAAAGCTCATATTTAAAGCTATCGCCAACAAGGATAATATCGGCGTAATCATCAAAAATCTTCGCAAATAGCGCATCATAGGCGGTTATCATCACGATAGGCTCGATGCCTTTTTTGTTTTTTATATCATTTATAGTGAGTTTTTCTTTGCGATTGTTTCATCTCTCATGGCTAAGTCCGGTAAATTTTGTGCGATAATGCTAACAATTTTATCAAAGTATCTTGCTACAATTACGCCAATTTCTTAAGGACATGAAAATGGGTATATTAAAAAGGCTTGAAGTCGATTATTCTTATGATATAGTTGAGGAGTTTCTCTCACTACACTTTTGATGTGCGATTTACTAGAGCCTTTGATAATCAAATGTAGGAAGAGCTGATAAGTATAAGGAGAGCATTTTAGAGCTTTCTAGGATCTTTCACAATATCAAATCAGCGGCAGGTTTTATGCATCTTGACCCGATCTTTGAGCTGACGACTTTGGCTGAAGAGGTCACCAAGAGGCTAGAAGCTTAAAAAGGTCCAGCAAATGATAATTTATAGATTGGTTGCTGCTCATTAGCGATCAGTTTCATAAATACAAAGGCGACGTCGAGAAAGACCTAGAGTATTTTAGCGTCCTTGAGCCAAAGATCATTGACGTACCTGCAAAGCTTGACTAAACAATCCAACTAAACCATTTCATTTTTATGGGAGCGACTTGGCTTTTCGACAGGAGCAGAGTGTGTACTGGTGGCACGTCGCTTTGAGCAAAGCTGTAAAAAGCTCAAATTCAAATTTAAACGCAAACAACGTTAATTTTCGCTCCTGCTTACGCTAAAGCTCGTAAAGTTCAGTTGAGCCTCGCTTTGTCTCATTCTAGCTAGGATGTAAGCGAGTAATTTAGCTAGAGTAAAGGCCAGCAAAGTGACTGCTTGCTAGCTGAATTTCTAGTCTTAGTCTAAATTTTGGTTTTGGAAAGTGAGCCTTTTTAGATGAAATTTCTCACTTTTTGCTAAGCGTGTAGAGGCTGTACGGATTTTGTTTTTTGGACAGGGGTTCGATCCCCTCGCTTCCACCATCTTGCTTTTCATTCTCTTAATTTACTTACTTTTTAAAAATAATATAAACTAAAAATAACACAACTCATATAAACAAAGGAGAGGGATATGTTTTTGGGGATTTGATGGTGCTGGTAACTTTAAAGAAGGCTTTTCTGCTGTTAAAAAGATGGCAAATGGGGATATATAGACACCAAAGGTGAGCAGATTATAGAGTGTACAGTTTGATGATACTAGTTACTTTAGCGAAGGCTTTGCTCCTGTTCAAAAAGATGGCAAATGGGGATATATAAACACCAAAGGTGAGCAGATCGTAGAGTGTCGATTGATGGTGCTGGTGACTTTAGTGAAGGCTTTGCTGTTGTTTTTAAAGATGGCAAATGTGGATATATAAACACCAAAGGTGAGCAGATTGTAGAGTGTAAATTGATTATGCTGATAGCTTTTAACGAAGGCTTTGCTTTGCTGTTGCAAAAGATGGCACAGTACGGGATATATAAACACCATGTGAGCAGATTATAGAGTATCGATTGATGATACTAGATTACTTTAAAGAAGGCTTTTGCTCTGTTTTAAAAGATGACAGAGGGAGGATATATAAACACCAAAAGGTGAGCAGATCATAGAGTGTGAGTTTGATGATACTAGTTACTTTAGCAAAGAAGGCTTTGCTCCTGTTCAAAAAGATGGCAAATGGGGATATATAAACACCAAAGGTGAGCAGATCGTAGAGTGTAAATTGATGATACTAGTTACTTTAACGAAGGCTTTGCTGCTGTTAAAAAGATGGCAAATGGGGATATATAAACACAAAGGTGAGCAGATCGTAGAGTGTAAATTGATGGTGCTGGTAACTTTAACGAAGGCTTTGCTGCTGTTAAAAAGATGGCAAATGGGGATATATAAACACCAAAGGTGAGCAGATCGTAGAGTGTAATTTGATGATGCTCGTGACTTTAGCGAAGGCTTTGCTGCTGTTAAAAATATGGCAGATGGGGATATATAAACACCAAATGCGAGCAGATCATAGAATATAAATTTGATGATGTTGGTTTATTTTACGAAGGCTTTTGCTCCTGTTGAAAAAGATGGCAAATGTGGATATATAAACACCAGGATACCTGCCTTTTTGATAAAAAGCAAAAATGAGATAGAGGTGGTTGATAAGGTTATAGACAGGTCAAATAACACTTTCTACTTATCACGGCTAGGTGATAGGTGGACTTTTGGATGAAAACTTTAGTGTCGTTATCAAAAATAGCATTTATGAGTAAAGTTTGAGGTGCTTCAAAGGATAAATGAAACTACTTTTTGATAAAAAATAGCAGGGCGAGAACTTTTTGTGGATAGTGAAGGAAAATTTCAGATAAGCTAGCTAAAAAGCTTTGCCAGCCAGTTCAAATGTAGCCCTGGCTGGATGCTTTTTCTATCTAAGCTTTGTCTCAAAAATGCACCAAAAAGCGAGTTTATGCCTTGCTTTGTAAATTCTCCATTATCTTTTCGAGCTGCGGTTTTTTCTTGCCAGACGGGCTCATCTACGAGGCTTATTTTTGCTAGCTCATCTTGAGCGTCTATGTAGCTTCTAGGGGCTGTCAATTAGCCCCATTTTTAGGTCATTGTGCGCCAAAAAGACTCTTTGCGTTTGCCCACTCGTCTTTTTCTTGATATCTAAATTTCTAGCCTCCGCCACGTCGCTTACAAAGAGCATGTAAGCGTCATTTACCTAGTCCTTGCAAGCTCTCACGCTCCTGCTTGCTCAGCTCCCTCATAAAGGTGCCAGCCTCTTTGAAACTCGCCAGCCTTTCACCACCTGCTCGCTCACGCCTAAGTGCTGGCTCGATGCTCGATGTTTGCCCCTTGCATGATGACGCCGATCGAGCCTAGTGAAAGCGCCAGGGTTTGCGATGATGGCGTCAGCATTTACGCCAGCGTAGTAACTGCCACTTGCCATGTTGCCAGCGGCGTAGTGCGAGCACTTTTTGCTCTCTTTTGGTCGCCTGACCGCCATGGCTGGCTCCACGCTCGGGCTTAGCGCGCCGCCTGGGCTGTCGATGTAGAGCAGCACGCCCTTTGATGTTGCTATCAAGCTCTTGCTTTTCGAGCTCGTCTAAAACATTTCGCTGAGTATCCACTATCGTGCCCAGTGATGTCGATGCGGGCTAAATTTGGCTCTTTCATCTTGCCATCTGAGTTGCAAATATGATAGGATGAGTAAAAATATGAGCGCCTAAAAGTAGCTATTTATAAATTTAAAAATTCCCAAATGTCCTCTAAAAGATAAAGCCTTAAGAGTATCGATTTTGCCTCCGATATATAGTTTTTAGCCTCGTTTGTATGAAGTATGAGCTGAAGTATTAGCTCGCTATCATCGCACTCTAGGGTCGTTATAGACTGCGAGATCAGCCGCGCGTCCTGCCTTTATCTCGCCGTTATTTGTCCTAGAGTGCTGCCTTTTGCACTGCGTTGCGGCGACAAAAAAGTCTGGAGGCAAGCTCGTTTTAGATCTGAAAGGCTAGCGTGGGTAAAAAGGCGACTCTTAGTTCATGCCAAGAAAGTTTAGGCTGATATTTGAGCTAAGGCCGTCTGTGCCGATGTTTTAAGCGACGTCATGTTTTGAAAAATTTCTTTTTAGATTGGCGCCTTTTTGCCAAGTAGCCTGTTTGAAACGGCGCAGTGTGTCACGCTGTGATGAGGCTTCGATTGCAAAATCGCTCACATAAACGCAGTGTGTAAAGAGAGTATCTATCTCACGAAACATCGCAAAATAGCCCTGCGCGTCGTACATCGGCCTGGATCTTGGCTCAAATCTTAAAAGATGCTTTTTAAAGCCACCGCTGCCGTGCTCTAGCCACTGCTTTTCAGCCTTGCTCTCTAAAAATGCGTGCTTACAAGCAGGTCCTCTTTTTAGCGATCTCAAGATGCAGCTTTGGCGAGCTTTGGGTGCACAGAGTAGGGCGAGTGCAGCGAGATAGCTGGGGTGAAAGTTCTAGCTTTTCATAGCCCTTTGTCTTTTTCAAATTTGCTAAAAGTACACAAATTTTTGTTCGCATATTTGCTCGCTTGAGCCCTAAAATTTCACTAAAACAGCGACTTTTAGCGGACTAGCGGCTAAATTTCAAGATCACTACCAAAGCTAGATATCTCGCCAATGCGGCACAAACTCCGCTTTTAGTAGCACCGATTATAAAAGCTTCACTCATCGCCTTTTTAGCGTCCATCTTGGCTAGCTCGACACCTTTATCGACGATAGAAATGAAGCCACTTTATAAAATCACCATATTTTTAGTGTGCTAACGTTTGAGCTAAATTCCAAATGAACGTGCGTATTTACGAAGGCTGGGGCGATCACGCTCTCACCAAAGTCGCTAAAATTTTCGCATCTTCAAAATTTCTTTTGCGCCTCTTTTTCGTTTGTAATTTCGTACCTACCCTCATCAATGACAACACAAGAATTTCGGTAAGTGCGGATTTTTCTCCGCCAGTGATGATCTTTTTGCCTTTTAAAATTCCATTTCTAGCCTTCAGTACACTATTGTATGGCGAAAATTAGGAACGAAAATGTATAATTTGGGCTATTTAATCAAAAGGGTGACATGGATAAGAAGCTAAAAATAATGGTTATCCAAGGCCCAAATATCAACATGTGGCGCTAGAAGGCCCAGGGAATTACGGCATTATGAGATGGAGGATATCCACTCTCAAAATGAAGATCGTCGCCGATCAAAATGACGTAGAGATTGAGTTTTTTTCAAAGCAACCTTGAGGGCGAGCTAGTCGATAAGATACAAGAGTGCGCAGGCGATGCTGACGGCATCATCATAAACCCAGGCTGCCTATACTCACACTCAATAGCTATCCGTGACGCGCTAAGTGCGGTTGCGCGCCGGTTATCGAGGTGCATATCAGCAACGTTTATAGAAGAGAAGAGTTCCGTCACAAAAGCCTTATCGCGCCAGTTGCGGCAGGCCAGATCGTGGGCTTTGGACCAGTTGGCTATCATTTGGCGATGATTGGCGTAGCTTCAAATTTCACGAGGCAAATCAAAGCAGTAAGAGCAAATCAAAAAGCACAATGAATTTCATCTTAAAGGACGAAAACGCCGTATTTTTACAGGTGTGGCTACAGCTGCGACAATGAGTTTTTGCTATGCCTTGATGGTGTGAAATACTTTTTCACGGACGCGAGGTATTATTTTCGAGGCAAAAAGCTGCGTAAATGCTGGCGTGGTCGTTCTTTTGGCGCAGAAAATTTAATAAACGAGGTTAGGGCATTTTTAAGAAAGATGAAGCCAGAGCCTCGTTTTTAATCCTGATGAGCTAAGCTTAAGCGCGTTAACGCGCTTAGCAAGGGTTTTAAGATACATTTCAAATCAAAAGGCAAATTCTCTAGGCTAAAGAGAATTTGCAAAGCGAAGATGAGATCAGAATACTAAAAAAGGCTAGCAGATGGAGCAAAAATGCTTTGATGGAATTTTCATTGTGCATCAGTGAAAATGGCGAAGGAATGAGCGAAAAGAGCTTCATTTTTAACGCCCTCGCTCATATTTAGGCACTGAGCTAGGTCTTAGCTTTGATCCGATCGTGGCGATAAATGAAAATGCCGCAAAGGCGCATGCCGCTACCTGGGGATAGAAATTTTAAAAGGGGCGATGTTGCTGCTACTTGACGCTGGGGTTACATTGAAAAGCGTTACTGCTCTGATCGCACCAGAACTGCTTGCTTTGATGAAAAATTTTAACTTCTCAAAGGAGCAGAAGATTTAAAAACGTAAGATGCAAGAGTTTACGAGATCGTAAAGAGGCTCAGACTCGCTGCGATAAAGGTCGCAAGAGCTGGCGTTAGGGCGTGCGAGATGAGACCTTGCGGCAAGAAGTGTGATAGCAAAGCTGGATATGAAAAGGCCTTTTTCACTCGATAGGACATGGCGTGGGTGTTGATATACATGAGCTTCCAGTTATCTCAGCAAGGAGTGAGCAACGCTCATAAAGAGGGCATGGTTTTAGTATAGAGCCTGGGATTTATCTAGAAAATGCGTGGTGTCGGGATCGAGAGACGTGGTGGTCACGCAAGAGAAGGTGGGTGCGAGATTTTTATGAGGCTAGCTGGAGCAAGAAAGATCGTAAAAAGCCGTTTTTGCTAGTGCAAAAAGAGATGAGTTTAAGTATGAGGGCGCTAGTTGGCATGGGTGGCAACATTGGCGATAGCGCAAAGAGGTTTGATAAATTTGATAAGAGCGATTAGTGAAGATAGGCGTTTTTCACGTGGTTGAAGTCTCGCCTATCCTTACTAAAGTGCGGCGTTTGGCTGACGAAGAGCAGGCTGATTTTAGTAACGCTGTTATAAGTTACAAACATCTATGAGCCCTAGAAAATTGCTAAAATTTCACGGGGGCATTATGAGAGTAAATTAAGCGCGTGAGGACGTTTAAAAATGCGCCACGCACGCTTGATCTGGATATTTTTGTATTTTAGTAAAAAGTCTATAAGACGCCGCGCTTATCGTCCCGCGCAGGGCGCAGATGAAGGCTAGCGTGATCGTGCCACTAGGGGCTTATGAGGAGGTTAAAGGATATAAATGGCTGCAAATTTTCATGCTTTACAGGCGAGAGCACCATCGAGGGCTTTGAAAAAGGCTCAAGAAGCGTGCGGTGAAGGCCATACTCGTCACCACAAAGCAAATTCAAGCCAAAACGATAAACAAAAGCCGCTTTGATGAATTTTCAGTAAGCGTCGAAGAGGACGAGGTAAAAGCAGCCATAAAGCCAAATGTAAAAGCTATAAACTATGAAATGCCTACTCTAAATTGCTGAAAAACTACGAGCCGCCAAAGCCAAAATTGAGATAAAGAGGGCCTGCTAGAAATTTGAAGCAAAGACAACGTCGCCTGAACCTTACGACCCAAACGAGCGTGCTTTTTAAACATCTCAGACGTCGCAAAAAGAGATAAGTGCGATCGCAAATGTCGATATGAACGAGATAAAAAGAGCTCAAATACAAATGGCATGAATATAGACGACGTGGCAAAACAAGTAAGCGTGCTAAGCGAGAAAATAGGGCTGATAACGACGCTGATCTCGGGACGAAAAAGCCCCAAATCGCAACAATCTCGCATCCGCCAGAGTTTGCTACTATCTACAAAGCTCGCAAAACAAAGCGGCATGAAAGAGGCATTTAGAGGCGATCATGCAAACGACAGCGAAAATTACATGATCTCTATGAAAAACAATCCAACCGCGGTAAAAAGGTACTTTTTACTCGCTTTTGCGAAATATGCTTCTTGCAGAAAAAGAGCTAAAGTGATAAAAACAGCGCATAATGATGCTAGTTGGTCCAACTGGAGTTGGCAAGACGACGACTCTGCAAAAGCTTGCGGCTCGTTTTGCATACGGCACGGCAACGCGCTATAAAACAGGCATCATCACGCGGTACGTACCGTATCGGAGCGGTCGAGCGACTATTTCAGTATGCTAAGATGATGAAGCTGCCGATCGCTTGACGTCATAGAGGGTCGAGGACTTTCAAAAACGCCATAAAGCAACTTAGCTACTGCGATGTGATACTAATCGACACCACCGAAATTCACAATACGACAAAGAAAAGCTTGAAAGACTTGATAGATTACAAAGCATAGCGGTGCAAAGATCGATGTAAATTGGTACTCTCAGCTGGCTCAAAGGTCGAGGATCTGATAGAGTTTATAATGGATTTTTCATTTTTGGAGATCGACACTTAATAATCATAGAAATTGACGAGACCAAAATTTACTGGTAACGTCTTTTCGCTCATATGAGACAAACACGCCAGTTAGCTACTTTAGCGTGGGTCAAGAGGTGCCTGATGATCTTGTGGAGGCAAAGAGCGAATTTTTAGTAGAGTGCGTGTTTGACGGCTTTACAAAAGCAAAAAGGCTAGCGATGAACAGCCAAGCGCAGCTAAGAATTTGGTCAGTCTCAAAAATAAGGCTAAAAATACTCATTTATAGCGATCACAAGTGGCAAAGCGGCGTTGGCAAGAGCACGATAAGTGCAAATTGTGCAAATGTTTTGTCGCAAAAATGGCTATAAAGTAGGGCTTTTTGACGCTGATATCAGCCTTGCAAACCTTGATGTGATCTTAAACGTTAAAATGGGTAAAAACCCTGCTTCACGTCCTAAAAGGCGAGTGCGGCTTTAAAAGATATCTTGATACCTATAAATAAAAATCTCATCCTCATCCCTGGCGAGAGCAGAGATGAGATACTGAGTGTAACAATCAATTTTTATTTGAGATTTTTAGATGAGGGCGAGGCGAGCTTGATCAGCTTGACTTTTGATCATTGATACCGGTGCTGGCATAGGCGGCGACTGCGGCTATTTTTCAGAGGCGGCTGATGAGGGTTGTCGTGGTAACCGTGCCTGACCCTGCGGCGATAACCGATGCGTATGCTGTCATAAAGATCGTTTCAAGGTTTAAAAATAACGAGCTTTTACTTAAATATGGTAAAAACGAGGCTGAGGCCACTAGAATCTATGAAAATGTAAAGCGAGTGGCAAATGCAAATATCGGACCATTTGAGATTTAGGAGCTAATTGGCTACGTGGCTTCTGATAAGAGCGTGGCAAGGAGCATAAAGCAAAGGACGCTCTTTACAGATGATGAAGCTTTACGGCTCTGCTAGCGTGCAGATCAAACAGATAGCTTCCGAATTTGCTTTATAGGTTGGAACGAAAAGTGCTTAAAGATGAGCAAAGCAGGAGCTTTACGGGGCTACTAGCGTTTGATAGAACAATTTTAATGGAGATTGAGCTTTTGCGTGCAGAAAAGTTACTATAGCATTTTTACGGTTTGTGGATTTTTCACTAGGCATAGTTTTTACCTTGCTAAAGGTGAGCGAGCCTATCGAAATGCTCGTTTATACGCTAGTTATTACTTTATTTTTACCTTATAATTCACATCGTGATAATGAACTACGTCGATGTAAAAAGGACTTTGGAAAGAAATGTGACAAGCAAAGACATGAGGAGATCGCGGACTATCTCATCTCTGGAGCTAAACGTTAGGGAAAAAACGGATGGAAAAATATCATGCTAAAAGTAACCACCGGATTTAGACTCTGGTAAGCAAAATGTACAGAACTAAAGCAAAAAAGCAGACTTAACGCTTATAAAAGCACCATTAAAAAGAGCAAGACGAGATCGTCTTAAAATATATACCAGCTCTGCGCGCGATGGCGTTTAGGCTAAAGAGCGCTTTGCCTTCAAAGTATCGACGTAAACGACCTTATAAGCGTTGGCGTTGAAGAGATGATAAAGCTTAGCAGGAGAGTATGATAAAGAGCAAAACGACTCATTTTTGGGGATATGGCAAAGAGAAGTTTATGGCTCGATGCTTGACTACCTAAGAGCGCTTGATGTCGTTAGTAGAAGCGATAGAAAGCTAGTAAAGAGCATAAATACCGAGATAGATAACTACTTTAACACTCACGAAGAAGAGCCAAGCGACGAGTATCTGGCTGAAAAACTAAATGAAGATATCGAAAAGATAAGAAGGCAAGGGGAGTTAGTGGCATCATCACCATCTTGCCAATAGACGAGCAAATGGAGCTAATCGGTCAAAGCGATGTTGAAAAAGCGTAGAAAAAGAGGATCTTATCTTAAAGATCGAAAGTGCGTTAAAAGACTTTGACGAGGCGTGATCAGATGATAGTTCAGCTCTACTACTACGAAGAGCTCAAATTTAAAAGAGATCAGCGAGATAATGAACATCAGCGAGGTAAAATTCACTAGATTCGCAAACGTTTGCTTGATCGCATCAGAGCGCAGCTTGGGGGTTTAATGGCTGATATTTTAAGTCAAGAAGAGATAGATGCGCTACTTGAAGTCGTCGACGAAGACGGCGATACGAGCAATATCGAGATAGAAGAGAGCCCACAAGGCGAGCAAAAAAACAGATCATTATCTATGACTTCAAGCGCCCAAACCGCGTTAGTAAAGAGCGGCTCCGTGCGATAAAAGGTATCCACGACAAAGCTTGCTAGAAATTTAGCTAGTCAAATTTCAAGCGTTATGAGAAGTATCGTTGAGCTTTAGACTACAGCGTCGATCAGATGACATACGGCGAGTTTTTGATGAGTTTGCCAAGCCCAACTAGCTTTAACGTCTTCTCTATCAAGCCACTTGATGGAAACTGCATCTTAGAGATAAACCCAAGCATAGCATTTCCTATGATAGACCGCTTGCTTGGCGGAACTGAGCGAAAAATTTCGAGGCAAACAGAGGGCTAACTGACATCGAGGTAATTTACTTGATGCGGTGCCCAGGATGATCATCGCAGCGCCTAAAAAGAGAGCTGGTCGATGATAACTGTATGTATCCAAACGTCGAGGCAAAAAAGAGAGCAGTCAAACGTCGTGCAGATCGTATCTCAAAACGAGATCGTCATCATGGTCGTCATGGAGATCATCGTTGGTGGCTCAAGTGGCATGATAAATTATGCTATCCAGTCATCTACCTAGAGCCGATCCTATCGCGCCTTGCAAACAGAGACATCATGCTTGGCGAAACTAGCGCTAAAAGAGTAGAAACAAAGAGCTAAAAACGTTAATAGGCCGTGCTGAGGGTGCTTTATGAGGCGATACTTGGTAAATCAATCGTTAGCGTAAATGAGTTTTTAAATTTAAAAAGAGGGCGATATCACTCGAGGCTTGATGAGAGGCGCTGATGATAAAGCGATCGTCTGTATCGACAAAAAGAGGTATTCTTAGCTGAGGTTGGACTTCATAGATTTAGAAGTCTATCAAGATCGAGCAGTTAATACGCTCCGATAAAGACGAGATCAAGCACATCCTAGAGATACGAAGAAGAGCGAAAAGCAAAACTAATGGCATACGACGAGGGCCCTAACGAACACAACAACAGAAAGAAGAGGCGAAGATAATGACGAATGCGATTCTCAACATCTTTTTCAAATGAACTAAAAGCGACCATCGAGGCTAACTGGCAGAGCGCCAGAGATCGGCGAGAGAAACGCAATTTGACGCACCAGCGCAAAATGGCAAAAACCGCCAGTTGTTATGGCTGGCGTGACATTAAGCGGTGATATCAATGCAAAAGCAGAGATCGCCTGCACGCCAGTGCTATAAGCGCAGTTAGCGAGTGGATGATGGGCGAGGAGGAAATCTCAAAACATGAAAACCTCGGTAGCGACGAGGCTGATGCTCGCCAAAAGAGATATTTTCAAACCTCTTTAGCGCCTTTGGCACCTCTCTTGGAGCACAAAAGGGCATGCCAAAGATCAGCTTTGAGGTGATAAATGTAAATTTCTTAGATGAAAACTCATCGCTTGATTTTTGGCCGTTTTTGAAAAGCTGTTTAACATAAAGATCGAGGATCTAAATGAGCACGTGGCTTTTGTCTGCGATCCACGCTTATAGAGATGAGCCTGCTAAAAAGCGAGGCAGCAGATGGCGCAAAGGGCTCAAAGCTACTCCTCATGCACTGAGGCAGATTTGGCGCAGAAGGATGAGAAATATCAGCCTTATCATGGACGTAAGACTTCCTATGCGCGTTCGTATCGGCTCAAAAAGAATGCTCTTAAAGATGTGCTAAGTATGGATATAGGCTCGTCATCGAGCTCAAATCAACGCAAACGATCCGCTTGAGGTACGATGGGAGATAAGGTGATCGCACTTGGCGAAGTGGTCATAATAGACGGAAACTTCGGCATTCAGATCACACAAATAGGCTCAAAACGCGAGAGGCTCGCGGCAGTTAAAATAATGAATAATGATCTAGTAAACGACCTTAAAATTTCCAAGCGTTTTAGACTACAAAAGTCAAAAATGTCACCTTCTTTTGGCTCAGCTAGGTTTGATGAGGAGAATTTCACTGCAAAAAGGCCTACAGAGCTAGCTTACAGGCTCAGGTCTCTTGGCTACGCTATCTTAACAGGCGGAGGATGGCATAATGAGAGTTTGCAAACAAGGGTGCATTTGATAGCGCAAAGTCCCCAAGCATCGCGCTAAACGTGAGGCGCCGTTTGGACAACAAACAAATCCATACGTCACCGCAAAAATATCTCTTTTTCAATTACCAGCCCAAGAAAATTTGCGCTCACCAACAGCTCAGTCGCATTTGTCGTATTTCCTGGCGGTTTTGGCGCTTGATGAGCTATTTGAAATTAGTCCCTAGCTCGTTGCCGGCAAAAGTGAAAATTTACCTCGCTATGGGCGCGAGGTTTGCGCAGGTCTTATAAATTGATACGTGAGGACGCTAGTTCGTGAAAAACTATAAACAAAAGAGGATATGATTTATACAAGATCACCGATGATCTAGAGCTTATCGCAAACGAATTTTGGCTATTTAAAAATAAGATATAAAATATCCGCTTTAATTTTAATCGAGGTAGGTCATGAAAAATAATGGTTGCAATGAGCGGTGGCGTCGATAGCACGATGACGCTAGAAATTTCTACAAGAGGCTGGGCATGAGGTGCAGAAGTCTGCTATGATGCTTCATCAAAAGCCCGGATATCACGAAGAAAAACATCAGAAAAGTCAAAAAGTGGGCGAATACCTTGGCATCAAAGTGCATATCCTCGATCTGCAGTGATAAATTAATGAATATGTCTACGATCCATTTGTGAGACTTTACAAAGAGGGCAAACGCCCAATCCTTGTGCCTGTGTAATAGTCGTGTATAAAGCTTGGTGCGTCGCTTGACTTGCAAAGGCAAATGGTCTGCAGAAGCTCGCCACAGGGCATTATGTGCAGGTGGTTGATGGCTTTATAACCTGCGCCAGGACCCCAGCAAGGATCAGAGCTACTTTTTGGCTCAGGTGCCAAAAGAGGTCTTAAAGGATGTCATTTTTCCGCTTGGGGATAAAGTTTAAAAAGATATAAAAGAGCTAGCAAAAGGGCGTAAAAGTGCTTGAAGAGTTTGCCACTCAGGCTGAAAAGTAGCGAATATTGCTTTGTTGAGAACACCTACATCGAGGTTTTTAAATAAGCACTACAATACAGATTGCCGAGGCAACGTGGTCGATAAAGATGGCAATATCATCGGCCGCCACCAAGGCTTACATGCACTATACCATCGGCAAACGCCGTGGTTTTGAGGTTTTTGGCGCTCATGATCCGCACTTTGTCATAAAGATAAACGCTGATAAAAACGAGATAGTTGTCGGCGGCAAAAGGACGATCTAGCGCAAAGTGTAGTCGAGCTTGAAAATGTAAACTTATTTATAGATGAAGATAAATTTGAGTGCGAAGCAAAGATAAGGTATAGAAGCCCCTAAACTTGAGGGCTTTTGTTGAGGTTGATCAAAAGCTAACAAAACCGCAAAACTAACAGCTAAATCAAAACGCACTTGGCGTGGCGCAAAGGTCAGCTTTGCGTGATGTATGAGGGTGATCGCGTCATCGCAAGTGGCTTTATAAGATATTAAGCGCCTCTTTTATCACCTTAACGTGGCTCAGCACTGGCTCTTGACAGCAGTCAGAAGTGCCACGTTTTTATACTCTTTTTCTGGCTTTTTAGCTCTTTTAGCCCCTCTTGCTCCTCTCTTTGCCATTTAGCTCTTGTCCTAAATCTTTTGCAAAACTCATCAAATCTAGCCTCTTTATCTTCATGAAACCACGATCTTAGCTCATTTGAGGGAGTGACCGACTTTAGCCAGATAAAGGCAGAAAATATCTCCTTTTTCACGCCTCTTGGATATAGTCTATCAACAAAAACACCTTTTAAATTTCTCTATCACCGCTTTTATAAAGTCGTAAATCTCTGTAAATTTTTAAACATGAGCGTGATTTTTAGTCCTTATAAAATAAAAAGTTAAAAATATTTTTAACTAATTATCTTCTTTCATTTATATTGCTGTGAAATAGAATAACACTGATTTATTTCAAGGAGGTTATGATGAAAGTTTTAAATTTAGCTCTACTTTTGCGTTGCTGCAGGTCTATTGTCTGGTTGTGTTGCTCCACAGTTTGAGCCAAAGCCATTGTTGGCAAATTCTAAAAGGAATAGCCACTGTAAGGTCCACCCCTTATAACTGCAAAGTTTTAGGTGAGGCTGAAGGCAATGACGAGGCTAATGGCAGAATAAACCCAACTATTGATAGATTAAGACAAGGGCGATTAACGATTTGAAAAATGAAGCTGTTGAGATAGTCGGTCTTCATAAAAGAGTAGTACTTTATATCGTGAGTGAAACTCCACTTTGCTATTACGGAAATGAGCTTGATAGATGCCCTAGAGGTAGTCAATTTGCTGCTAGTTACAGGGTAAAAGCGCAAATTTGTGATTGCGGAGATAAAAACTAACAATTTAACTTTAAATAAAATAGCTGGAATAATAAATTTAGATTTAAAGCTCATTTCGATAAAATCGCAATATAAATATTACTAAAAAAGGTTACTATTATGAGAGGCTATAAAATTTTCTCAGGCACCGCAAATATCGAGCTTTCGAAGAAAATTTCGCAATATCTGTCGCTTCCGCTTAGCGAGGCTAGTATAAAAGATTTAGCGATGGCGAGATCAGCGTGCAAATCGGCGAGCGTGCGCGGAAAAGATGTCTTTTGTCATCCAGCCAACATGTGCCCCAGCAAATATAAATTTGATGGAGCTACTCATCCTAACTGACGCTTTAAAACGCAGCAGTGCAAGCTCTATAACAGCGATCGTGCCGTACTTTGGCTACGCTAGACAAGACAGAAAAGCAGCTCCAAGAGTGCCTATCACCGCAAAACTAGTGGCAAATATGATGCAAACAGCAGGCATCGACAGGGTCGTCACTATGGACCTTCACGCAGGGCCAAATTCAAGGGATTTTTCGACATTCCCAGTAGATAACCTTTATGGTAGCATCATCTTTAACGACTACGTGCGAGCTAAATTTACCAAATCCAATAGTCGCAAGCCCAGATGTAGGCGGCGTAGCTCGTGCTAGAGCTTAGCGAAAAATCATATTAGATATGGTCATCGTTGATAAGCGCCGTGAAAAAGGCCAAACGAAAGCGAAGTGATGAACATCATAGGCGACGTGAAAGGGCAAGACGTCATCTTGGTCGATGATATGATAGATACCGCTGGCACCATCGTAAAAGCGGCTGGAAATTTCAAAGAGCGCGGCGCAACTAGTGTAATGGCGTTTTTGCACGCACCCAGTGCTAAGCGGACCAGCGTATGAGAGGCTAAAACTTGGCTTTTTAGACGAGCTCGTAGTGACTGACACGATCCCACTAGCTGAAGAGCTACCTTGTATCAAGGTGCTAAGCGCAGCCTCACTATTTGGCGAAGTGATACGCCGTGTTTATCACAACGAAAGCGTAAATAGCTTGTTTTTAGTAACCCTTGCAGGCTGGAGCTCTAGCCTGCTAACTTTATCTGTTTTGGCTGATTGATATTTATCTTTTTGAGTTCATTCTAGCCCAAAAGACTGAAATACCTGCTTGCGATAAGCCCTAGCTATGAAGCCAAATAAATACAAATCGCAATGAAACATTACCACTAAATTCTACACGCTAGCCACTAAATTTAAGCCGTAATCAAAAGGCGAAGTACCGATCAGATCCGCGTGTGAGCTGCGACAAATGCCGTCAGGATCGCACAAAAATGGATCGCGATGCAGGAGTAGTTTTACATTTATTTTTTGGCTAGAAAGGATCAAATTCTAGCCTCAATTTATCTCGCAAGTTCGTCTAGTAAGTCTTGCAAAGTGACGCTTTTTAGCTCGTTTTCTAGGGCAGTTTGTGCTCTTAAAAAGTGCCTGTCAAAATCTCCTCTATCCTGCCACCAAGCGGGCAGGCTTTGGGCGAGTCAGAGTGAATTTTAAAAGAGTTTTTCTTTGTCGTTTACTGCGTTAAAGTACTCAAGTACATTATATCTTTTGGCTCTTTTGCAAGGCTCACTCCACCAACTCCAGCTGCGACATTTACGAGCCCTGCAGCCTTTAGAGTGCCAAGCAGGCGTCTAACGATAACTGGGTTTGTATTTATGCTGCCAGCTATAAATTCAGCTTGTAACCTTCTCGTTTTTCGAAAAATTTAGCACATAAAAGCGCGTGTATCGCGGTTGAGTAATTTAATGCCAACTTGCATAAGCTCCCTCAATTTTTTCGTGATTATACTGAATCTTTCTGCTAAAGATAGTCAGTCAGTGACTTACAGCCTTTGCCTGCTCAAATATAAACTCACGCCTCTCGCCAACTGCAGTGAAGCGCTTTTGGATACATTTCTTGTTTTTAGCTCGTCTATGATCGCAAGCGCAAGGTCTGCGTAGCTTATGTAGCTCTCATTTTTGAGTTTAGTATGAGATCGTCCTCGCCAAGCACGTATTTGCCGGTGCGAGCGCCGTTTTCATCGTAGTCGCCTGCTGGACTTACGTATGTCCAAAGCACGTTTGTGCTACCTTTTAGCTCAAAATAAGACTCTGCCGTAGCCTTTGCCACGCCCATATATGCCGCTGGGAAGTCTGGCGTATCCATGAGCATAGTGCCTTTTGCTATCAACAAATAACGTGCCAGCGCCGCCAGCTACGATGAGCCTTGTACTGGTGCCTTCTAGTACATTACAAGGTGAGCGGCCACTTTTTGTGAAGCGGGAAGGTTTCTTCGCTCCATGCTGCAAATGCGCTGATAACCGCGTCAAAGCCTGCTAGATCAGCCTTTGTAAGCTCGAAAATATCTTTATAAATGACCTTTACGCTCGTCGTTTTTATACTCTTTGTTTCTAACGATCGCCGTGACGTCGTAGCCTTGTTTTATGGCCTCATTTACCAATTTGTACCGCTTTTGCCGTTTGCACCTATGATTGCTATTTTCATTGTTTCTCATTTGATAGTCTACTCTTTTAAATTTACAGCCAGCTTGGCTTTTTACGTCATCAACTATCACGCCGTCACTCATTGTGTATTGCTCTAGGCTACCGCGTTTTGTCTGGATACAGATCATTTTGATGCCGTTTTTGCCAGCTCTAAAAGCACCTCTTTACCCTCTGGGTCTATGCGGATCGCCTCACCTTTACCCTACAGCCATCACTTCGCCGTCGATGAAAAAAGCTCGCCATCACCTTCTAGGATGATGTAAAAGCTCCTCGTTTTGCTTGTGTGCATGGACAAATGGCACGCTTGCATTTGCTGGAAGCTCGTTTATAGATACCTCACAGCCAGTCAGGTTTAAAGCCTCTTTTAGCTCGACTCTTGACTCGTTTTAGCGATCTTTGCAACCTGATAATTTTTCATTTTATTCTCCTTGTTTTTATGTTGTAATCTTTTTATTTACAACAGATGAGCGAAGTATAGTGATTTTTTGTTGTAATGTCAAGAGTTACAACAGAAAAATTCTCAAATTTATAATTTGAGCTAGAAATTACATAAAAATTTTATGGGAGTAAATTGCAAAAAGAACGCCTTTAAAACGCTAAAAGGCATAGCGACCGAGCATAACAAAAAGCTCATTTTGACCTTTGCTTTGAGTGCTAGCAGAGAACGGGACTTTTTCTAGCTTATCCGATATTTGCAGGCTTTGCGATCAACGCAATCATGCAAGGAAATACGCTAAATGCCCTCATTTACGCACTTTTTGTGCTCATAGCGTGGCTTGTAGGGAGCCATTAGGCGCCGCGTGGATACGCAAGTTTTTGCAAATATCTACGCAAAAGCTCGCCGTAAATGTCATCATGAACGAAAAGCAAAACGCCAAAGACGCTCCGCCATCATCGCTAGAGTAGCGCTCTCACGTGAGTTTATGAATTTCTTTGAGACGCATTTTTCCGATGTTTTTACATCGGTTATTTCTATCATCGGCTCAGCATTTATGCTCATCTTTGTCGAGCCAAAGGTCGCTGTGGCGTGCTTTTGCAGTGATGGTCTTTTTCTTATATTTTTGCCAAGATATATTAAGAAAAATGACGACCTTTATATTCAGCAAACAACCGCCTAGAAAAGAGGCAAAAGGTGATAGGTGCTTTTTAGCAAAAGCATGCTAAATAGGCACTACGATGTCGTTTCTAAATTTCGTATGCGATCTCAAAGCGGAGGCGATGAGCTACTTTTATCATCGGCGTTACGCGGCTTCGCTGCTCTTTTTGGTGGCGATAATGGTGCTAAGCTCACAGCAGACAAACGCCAGCCACATCTACCTGTGATGACTTATATCTGGAATTTCGTCATCAGTCTTGATGACTCGCCAAAGCTAATCGAAGAGTTTTCAAATTTAAAAGATATCGGCAAGAGGATCGACGCTTCAAAAAAGGACAACAATGCACAACAAGAGCGTTCTTAGAAAATTCGTTTTTACTCATTTTTGCGTTTATGGTGGTTGAGGCCGTTTTTGGCTTTGTTTCAAACTCACTGCGCTTATTAGCGACGCATTTCACATGCTCTCAGACGCCGCGGCGCTATTTTTATCGCTCGTGGCGTTTTAGAAATCTCAGAAAAAGAGCAAATTTTACAAAAAGACCTTTGGCTACAAAAGGGTCGAGATCATCGCTGCATTCATAAACGCCATTGCTCTTATCGCGCTAGCCGTCTTTGTCATAGCCGAGGCGATAGTTAGGCTTTTTAATGAGCCGCAGATAGAGGCTAAAACGATGCTTTTTGTTAGTATTTTGGGGCTTGTGGTAAATTTGAGTCGTGGCTATCTATATGCACAAAAAGTGCTGATACGAAAGAAAATTTAAACATGAAAGGTGCTTATCTGCACGTGCTTGGCGACACGCTTGGCTCGGTTGGTGCCATCGTCGCGGCGCTTCTTGTGATGAAATTTGACTTCACGCAGGCCGATAGCATCGCAAGTATCTTTGTCTCGCTACTCATCATAAAAAGTGGCACTAGCTTGCTAAAAGATAGCTTTAATATCCTAATCGAAGCTGTGCCGCTTAAGCTTGATACGGATGAAATTTTAGGAGTTATAAAGGGCGTAGATGGCGTTAAAATCGTGCATGACCTGCATATATGGGCGATAAATGCTGGTACAAATGCGCTCATAGCCCACGTGGTGGTGGATGATGCGCTAAGCGTTGCTGAAATTTCAAGTATGATAAAGCAGATCGAGCATGAGCTCTCACGTTGGTATCGGTCATGTCACGCTTCAGTTTGAGAGCGAGGCCTTGGACACAAAGACGATCTCATCTGCGAGCTAAAGGACAAAGATGAGCACGGACACTTTGGGCATCATCACTAATCTAGGCTTTATTAATAACTTTTTTGGTTGCTTCTATCTTTTTATCAGCCCAAAGCACGACGTCTTTTATAACTAGCTTTTCGATAGCTTTTGTAAAGTACTCATAAAATCGTAGTCGATTTCGCCGTTTTTCGTTTATTGGTGTAGATATTTGTTCAAATTTATAATTTCTCAAAATCACTGTCCATAAACCACTTTGCCAAATAGCGCTCGATTATACGACCTATGAAATATGAGCAATGTCTCTACGTAATGTTTGTGCGACATTAGATAAATCGCTTATCGTCACCCCTGCACGCGTACATAATCCTTTTCCTATAGAAAATGTGCATTCCGTAGCATTCCGACGTTAATGAATTACCTTTAATTTTATGATTGGCATCAAATAATCAACATATCCTGCTACTCCGTTATTTGAAAATCGTGCCATTATATATGGATATTCGCCATCGTCACTAAATTGAAAGTCTATCTTTATTAAGTCTGTGCATCTGACACATACTGTCACAGACTCACCTAATGTGAAATCGTACTACCCCCATCATGTCATTCGTCAGATTTCTTAATAGCGGATTTTTCGGCATCAGTTGTTCGTAATTTTTAAGTCCAGTTACCGCGAGATACGCGTCGAGCTCTTCGACGCGTTCGCGCTCGAGCTCTTCGATAAATTTTACCATAAAGGCTTTATCTTTGCCGCCCATAGCGTCGGCAAAGATGATTTTTTTCGTTTTAATGTTTTTGCCCGAGCGCATATTTTTCCACTAAGAATTTGTATCTCAAAACACGCCATTCTATTTAACAAAGTCGCAAAATAAAGCCTTGCGACTGTTTTCATTTGATTTTAAACATCGGTCTCAAGCATATCCATACGGTCGCTAGCGCTAGAGTTACCATTTTGTATCAAAAAGCCGCGCTAAAAACAGCGTTTTCCATCATATCGTTGTGCATTGTGTTCGCGTCCAAAAATTATGCAGCTCATGTCAGATCTGCATTTAGTACGCCGTATCTGCCAAGACCTGCAGTAACGACATATTCGCAGTCCATTTGCTATACTCTAATTTGAATGTCTACTGCCGCTAAAACTCTCAAAACAAGTCTTCGAGCCGATATTCCCAATCGATCCCCGCCACTTGCTTTAGATTCTCGTTCATACGATTCGTCTGATTTCTACGATACTTTACTCTTTGGGACTATCCTTTTTCAGTACGCGACACTTCCCAGCTTAGATAGTCGCTCACTCTTTTTAAAATCCGCTCACGTAGGCATAGCATCGACTGGGGCGGGATTTGTTTCCAGTCTGCGCCGTTATCTGGATCGATTGTCGCTTCGTAATATTCATTTTGCGTGAAAGTACTTCAAAACACTTGCGCCAAAACGCACCGTTACTCAGCTCGTCGCTAGCGTTCGTGTGCGCGGTCGGCGATTTTTAGATTATTACTCGCTTTTGCGATTTGATCTTGCGTAGCCGTCGTTTGAAAAGTCAATCAAATTTCACCATTTCGTCTTTTCGTGCTTTTCTCTTTAAAAGACATAGATATTTGTTTGCACGCTTGAGTTGCCGACGAAAAGATCGGTCGCATTTTTGATACTCGCGATAAAGGGTGTTGTGTACTTTATTTATACTCACGTGCTCTTGCCGCTGCAGCTGAGTTTGTGTATGATTATGCGCGGCGTGCCGCACTCATCATATTTAAAGCAGTCTCTACGATCATGCCATTCTCAGGCGCAGAATATGGCGGATTTAGCACAAAAGCGGTTGCAAGGCACTTCTCTAATACCAAAGCCATATACGCCCTCAAAAATCATTTAAACTATCTTTGTTTAAAATATTTTGAGCTCCATCGCCCATCATTATCATATTTAAAACTGCCAGCATATAAACAGATGGCGAAGCCTCAAGCCCTAAAAAGTTGCTCTGCTTTTGATTTGTTTAGTTCTTTTTGCTTGAGTTCTCGAGGGACATCTATAGTAACTGGCGTTTTATCATCTCGTTCCATAGCGCTACTAAAAGTCCAGCTGAGCCGGTGGCAAAGTCCCAAACCTAGCTATCTTTATTTACCCGTGCAAGCGCACTAAAAGCGTCGCAACGTATGATAGGCGTAAGAACAACATCGTTTAATTTATCTTGCGTGAAGCCCAGCCATGAATACATTTCGTTAAAATAGTCTGCCAGTAAAAATCAGTGGTGAGTCCGATTTTATAATAAATCCCAAATCATCAACTATTTTTGCAAAATACTCTTTTAAGTTGTGTTTGCCCATCTGAAATATATATTTCTCAGATTAAAATCGTATTTGAGAGTGTGCGAAGGATGAGGTCTATCTGTTGGAAACATATTTTTGCACTCTAGAAAAGCTTTTATCTTTTTCCATTAAATTTCGCCATCAGTGTTGCCTTGCTCTGGTGATGATTTTAGCTGTGATTTTTCTAGTGGAGCGACCATGCCAGGTATGCCAGAGGGTAGCGATGATAGAGAGCTGCGACTAGATAGACGCGGTCGTTTCGCCAAGTCCTTTTTCGATATTATAAATATCATTATTTAGCTTTACTAAGCTTGTATCGATCTCTTTTCGCGCTTTTGTTTTATCTTTTTCAAGCTCATCGTGTGATAAATTTAGATCTTTTAGGCTTTTGCAAATTCATCAAATTTGATCCTTTTAAAAATGAAAGGTCGCTCAAAATCGCTAACTTTTTGTCCTATGCTCACTGACTTTGAGACGTAATAGACTCCGATTTTTGTTTTGGAGTTTGCCTTTGTTGTCTTTAGAGCCAGTAACACCAATGGCGATGATGTCAGTATAAGCTTGTGGTGAAGTAGGAGCGTTTGCATAGTGGATCGCTCCGTTTACTAGCGTATTCTTTTATATTTTAAATTGGCTCGTGGCTGTTTTACTTTTCATGTTTCCGTCAATATCTAGTTTTTCCTAATTTGTCTGCATAGCCTTTGTATTCGATTAAAGTGGGTAAGACGTAAACTGCTATCTTGCAAAAGCAACTTCGCATCAGGTCTATTACCGCCTTTGCCTCCACCTTTAGAGGCGTATTCTAGCAAGGCGTTGTCTATTTCTTGATTTAAACTTTCTTGTTCTAATTTGTAGTCTAGTTTATATGATTTTAATTCGCTATTTATTTTATCAGCTACATTTGGTTCTCGCTTTGGATTGCCATTTTTAACCTTCATGATTTTTATTTTAAAGTTGTGATTCTAACTACTTTTGCCAATATTTAAAATTAGATTATGCGCTTCTAAATCAACTTTAGGCAAAATAAAAGCCCGTATTGAGTAAAAGCTTTTATATGAAAAACATTAGAATTTTAGATCATCACTCATCATCGACCACGGCAAAGCACGCTTGCCGACCGTCTCATTCAGGAGTGTGGCGCTGTTAGCGACCGTGAGATGAGCTCGCAGATCATGGACACGATGGATATCGAAAAAGAGCGTGGCATCACGATCAAAGCCCAGTCTGTCCGCCTCAAACTACGCACTAAAATGGCGAGTACTTTTGTTCTAAATTTGATAGACACCCCAGGCCACGTTGACTTTTTAGCTACGAGGTGAGCCGCTCTTTGGCTAGCTGCGAGGCGCGCTACTTGTCGGATGCTTCTCAGGGCGTGGAGGCGCAAACCATCGCAAACGTCTATATCGCGCTCTGAAAAACAACCTAGAGATCATCCCAGTCATCAACAAGATCGATCTGCCGGCGGCTGATCCTGCTAGGGTAAAAGACGAGATCGAGCACATCATCGGCCTTGACTGCTCAGAGCGATCGAAGTGAGCGCAAAAACAGGGTTCGCATAAAGGAGCTGCTTGAGGCGATCATCACGAGAATTTCCTGCGCCAAATGGCGACGCTGGCAAGCCTACCAAAAGGCGCTCATTTATGATCAGTTGGTTTGACAACTACCTTGGCGCGTTAGCTCATCGTGCGTGTCTACGATGGTGCAATATCTAAAAATGACGAGATTTTCTAGTCATGGGAACAGGTAAAAAGCATATCGTGCTTGATCTCATGTATCCAAATCCCGATCGCACCGATCAAAGACAAAAAGCCTATCGCGGCTGGCGAGGTCGGTATAGTCGTGCTGGGACTTAAAAACGTGTAGCGACGTGCAGGTGGTGATACGGTGACGCAGGCTAGAAATCCCACTAAAAGAGCCAGTTGGAGGCTGAGAGGGCTAAGCCTTTTGTATTTGCGGGACTTTATCCGATCGAAACTGATAACGAAGATCTGCGTGACGCGCTGGATAAGCTAAAGCTAAAACGACAGCTCCATTAGCTACGAGCCAGAGACCTCGGTCGCACTTGGATTTGGCTTTGGGTTGGCTTTTTAGGTCTTCTTCACATGGAGGTCGTTAAAGAGAGGCTAGAGCGCGAGTTTTGATCTGATCTCATCGCCACAGCGCCGACCGTGACTTACGAAGTGCAGCAAACCGACGGGGTACCGGTATCCAAAACCCAAGCCAGCTACCACCAGTCAATAAAATAGACTCAATCCTTGAGCCATACGTGAAAGCGACTATCATCACGCCAAGCGAGGTGGGCAACATCATCACGCCTAAACAACCGCCGTGGCATACAAACAAAGATGGACTATCACGACTGACCGCGTTTTACTCGAGTACGACATACCGATGAATGAGATCGTGATGGACTTTTTATGACAAGCTAAAGTCAAGCACCAAAGGCTACGCGAGCTTTGATTATGACCCTAGCGACTACCGCGTGGGCGATCTAGTAAAGCTTGATGTAAAAGTGGCTGGCGAGACGGTCGATGCGCTCTCTATCATCGTGCCTGAGAGCAAGTACAGACCAAGGGCAGGGACTTTGTAAAGGCGATGAAAGAGATCGTGCCACGCCAGCTTTTGCGAGGTGGCGGATACAAGCCAGCATCGGCAATCAAGATACAGCTCGTGAAACCGTAAAATCAATGGGTAAAAACGTCACAGCCAAGTGCTACGGCGGCGACATCACTGTAAGAGAAAGTTGCTAGAAAGCAAAAAGAGGTAAGAAGCGGATGAAGGCCATAGGTAAAGGTGAATTTGCCGCAAGAAGCTCTTTTAAGCGTCCTATAGATCATGAGGCTGTTGTGAGCGTTTTGAATGAGTTTTGTAAATCCTCTCTCTCGATGGACTATTTGTCCTATCTGATCGAGTCACGGCACAACATCCAAAATCATCTCACGACATTAAGGGACTTGCCTGCGCTGTTTTTATAGGTTTTAAAATTACCAATACAAAAAGGAGTGCTATCGCCATTTGTGAGAAATTCCAGGACAAAAGAGAATGATAGCCCAAGTGTGGAGCAAAAAGAAAAGATGATAAGCGGAGTTACAAAGCTGATACAGCGAAATTACAGGCAGAAGCGCTACACACACGGTCGTCATCATCGACGAGATCGATACGAACAACTACGGCATCGCAGGCGAGAGCGTGAAAAATCTCCGCAAAAACAAAAGAGCAAAAGGAAGCGAGATGTTAAGAACGAGCGTTATTGGCGATATTTGCGGTATCTATATCAGGTTGCTCGGCAAAAAGCGAGCCTTTGTCTCTCTGTGCGAGGGCATAGACGGCGTGCAAAGTGCGAGCATAAGCAGCTAAGATAAGACCTATTTTTGAAGAGGTTTTACGCATACCAGCTGACTGCAGCGCTTGCAAGGGCAGGGGCGATGGCGTCTTTATAAATGGCGTCAAGTATAGAAGCGACGTGGCGATAAACTGCTGCTTAGATATGATCGACATAAACGTCTGGGGCTAAAAAGGTATATTTTCATGGGATCGTGGATGCTAGAAGCAGCGCAAGGTCGATTTATTACACAAGAGACGATGGTAGCGGCGTAGTCTTTAGCTCAAACCCACGCCTAGAAGTGCTCTTTTATATGTTTTTACAGACGTGAGGCTAAATTACTCGTGGCATCGTGGTCGTGGATACCAAACATCGCCGTATACATATAGGCGATTTTAGGTTTGACGAGCTTAGGGGCACTTACCAAGAAGCTCGGAGATATTAAACGGCACATCTATACGGCGACTTGTCGCTTTCAGATATACATTCAAAAACGAGATTTGCTATCTCTGACTAGAGCACCATGTGGAGGAGCTTGAGGCCACAAAAGCTGGGTCAGTTTGACTTCTTTATTGTGCTTTTAGTCAAGCAAGCTGCCATAAAAGTAGCTGATGAGATCACGTAAACTTCGAAAGGAAAAACGATGAGCAAATTTGAATTTCTAGCTATCTTTTGGGACTTTTTGTCCTATTTTTGAGCAGGTTGCGCGCCTACTCAGACGTAGTCGTTTGATCCTACAAATACTGCTGCAGTCAGCAAATCAACGGCTTTGCAGGGCTATGTAAGCGCGGTGCATGATAGTCGCAAAAAACAAAAGTACTATTGCAACTATAACCGATGGCAGAGGCACTGTAAAAGAGTATGTCGTGCTTCAAAAACGACCTCGCGACGTATTTTAGTGACTCGCTCAAAAAGAGCTCTGCAGCACGTGGCGCAAATGTAAATGGTATGGGTGGCGTTGTGGTTGAAGTTTTCATAAACGATTTGAAGCAAATATGAGCGGATATAACAGCGACAACACAAAGGGCAAGATAAAGATCACTCTTAAAGATTCAAAAAGGCGATCAAAAGCATCATCAAAAATATCTCAAACAATCAGACCAACTTGAGCTTAGTTCGCACTGGCGGAGCATTTAAGCCATTTTTAACAGACATCATCAACGACGCTGTTAAACGCACTAGCGATCGCTATCTTAAATAGCTGATGTTTTGTGCGTTTTGCAAGAGCTTTACGCTAAAGACATTTTGTAAAACCTGCTCGCAATTTTAAGCGAGCCAAGCCCTGTGGTAAGAGAGCTGAGGGCTTTAGAATTTATAGCTTCTACGCTACTCTGAGATCAAAGAGCTCATTCACTCAAAAGCACCATATGCACGGACTTTTTATCTATGAAATTTAGCCAAATTTGCATTTAAAGAAAATTTGCTAGCTACCTTTTCCAGAGCAAATTTACGCCTTGCCGATAGATGATAGAGTGCATCACGGCTACTCGTCACGGCTATTTTGGCAAATGAGCTTCGTGCTAAAAACCTTAAACCGATATTTCACGCTCTGCATGCGACAAGCAATGTTAGTTACAGTGGCAAGGAGCTAAAGTTTAGACAAAACAATCCAAGAAATACCGTTTACAAAAGATCGCCGCACAGTTATTTTGGTAGATGATATCGTAACCACTGGTACGACGATACTTGAGGCCAAAAAGAAGCTAGAAGATGACGGCGTAACAGTCCTCTTGCCTTAGTTTTGGCTGACGCAAAAACTAAATTTGTGCAATATTTTTCTTCTAAAGATATCAACATATAGAAATTTCTTTTACCGATATTACTATTAAAAATTACAAAATATTTACAAGGAGGTTTGCTGATGAAAAAGGCTGGCAAATAAAATAGCGCTCATCATCGTCGCGCTTTTAGTTGTCTCTTTGGCGTGTTTTCTACCATAAACTACACGAACACTAAGGAGAATATTTATGATCTAGCGAAGGAGACCAAAGACCTCTGTCATCTAAACTCTACAGTTTTATATGAACGCATTGATGATAAGGTTGCAGACGGTTGAAAATTTTCGCCAAATATCTTGAGTCGCATCCAGAAGTATCTAGATGATAGAGAGGCTTTAAAAAGAGTGATCATGAATGGATCGCAAGCGACTGAATTTTTCTGAGGTTTTACTTTGCTTATGCAGAAAGACGGAACTGCTTATAGCGCTGTGCTTGATGGCAATAGCGTAATTTTATGATTTTTGATCAGAAAACAAAAACTTTGATGCAAGAACTAGAAACTGGTATAAAGACGCTGTTGCAAAAGATGGGTGTCATATTCTCAGCTCCATACACGTAGCTCAGCTGGTGGCTTACATTTAACTATTGCTAAAAAGGTAGTAGTGATGGTAAGGTTGTTGGCGTCTTTGGTGTGGATATGGCTATAGACAAGCTTGATGAAATGAGCTTGACAAGATCAAAGCCAACCCAAGCAGTGCAATAGCACTATTTGATCTAGAACACTAAAAAAGATCATTTCATTTTCAGAATTATAAAGGAACTTGTTCTATCTAGACTCTAGCGAAGCTATGAAGATCATTGATGATTACTCAAAATGAGTATAAGAAAAATGGCGATAAAACATTTACATATAACCTTAGAGGCAGAAAGACTAGTGGCTTGCGAGCATTATGATAAAAACCAAACTGGCTTGTTTGTTCTGCGTACTCTGGACAGACTATGACGAGAGCTTACATACAGACATTTATTTCACAAATCATCTCATCAATAGTATTTATAGTAGTCATTGTTCACTTCTTCTTATTCTGTTGTTAGCAGATCACTAAAAACCACTCTCAGCTCATATCTGAGTCATTAGTCTCATTCTTTAAATTTCTAAACTACGAGATAAAGAGCCAGTTAAGTCAAACATCGCTTCTAAAGACGAATTTGGTCAAATGGCAAATCTCATCAACGACAACATCCAAAAAGATACAAACAGCTAAAGAAAAAGAGAATACCTTCATCCAAAAAGCCAACACCTTCGTAAACGAGATAAAAGATGGCAACTATGAAGCAAGCCTCAGAAGCTGATACTAATAACCCAGCTCTAAATGAGCTGAAAATACATTTAAAGATCTACAAGTGCTTTAAAAAGAAGCAATATCATAGTAATGGTAAAAGATGTATTAAATCTACGTAACACTTATAAAAACCAAGACTTTCACAAAAAGACTTGATGATAATGGCAAGATAGCAAGTGGTATAAACTCACTAGGTATTGAGATATCTAAAATGCTAAGTGACAACCTAGCTAAAGCCCAAACCCTAGAAGAAAAAGCCAAAACTTCTAGCTAGCTCAGTATCAAAAGTAGCAAGCTCAGCAAACACTCAAGCAAATAGCTTACAAGAAAGTGCTGCAGCAGTGGAGCAAATGAGTAGCTCAATGAATGCCATCTCTCAAAAGACAGCTGATGTTATAAGACAAAAAGTCGATGAGATCAAAAACATCATAACTATCATTAGAGATATAGCAGATCAAACAAACCTTCTAGCACTTAATGCTGCAATAGAAGCAGCAGAGCAGGAGAGCATGGCAGAGGATTTGCAGTTGTTGCTGATGAAGTAAGAAAACTAGCAGAGAAACTACAAAAATCTCTAGGAGAGATAGAAGCAAATACAAATGTACTAGCTCAATCAATAAATGAGATGAGTGAATCTATAAGAGAGCAAAGTGAAGGCATAAACATGATAAATGAATCAGTTGCTCAAATAGATCACCTAACAAAAGAAAAACGTAGCAATTGCTATAACCAAGCAAACGAAGTAACATCTGAAGTAGATGAGATGGCTAAAGCTATAGTAGAGGATGTTAGGAAGAAGAAATTCTAAAAATCAAACTACTACAATAAAATACAAAAGCATAGCTCTCAAACTATAGAGGGCTATGTGAATTTAGACTACTTGTACTTTAGCTTTAAATTTAACTTATAAAAACTATCCATAAAGTACTGATTCAAGATAAACTGGCTCAAAATTTGAGCTAAGCTGGTAAGCGAAAAGCCAAATTACAGTAGCCAACTCTTGAGGAGTGAATCAGTGTCAAAGATAGTTTATCCAGATGAGACAAGCGGGCTTAAACTAGAAATGCTAGAGCATGAGTAAAATATCTGTACAAACAATACTTTGATTCAATATGCGATGCTTTTATCCAAAAAGGATAGACAAGGGGCACTGAAGTAAGCCGTCTCATTGCCTCCTTTATAACTTTAAAGTTTATGCTTGAGGGGAGGCTGTAAAGTTTAATTTATAAAAATACTTAAGATATTTACATGTATCGTACTTTCATTTGCTAAATAAAACATAATTTTATCCCATTATATGTGTTACTTTTTCTACTCAACTATTTAAATAGTAATTATAATATATATTTTTAAGATGTACTTGTAAAAATACCTATAAATATGTAAAAATTGCTTTAAATTATCATTTCTCACCTCTTTTTATAAAAGGGCTATTTAGTATAATTGTTACTTAAACTAATATGTAATTTTGTACCTTAAGATTATTGAAATATTATATGTAAATCAGGGGTAAATAAGCTTTTGTAAAGTTAATACTATTTAACCTTGTTTTTAAATCTTTGAAGGAGAAAAATGAATCGACGAGATTTCATCAAAAGTGCTGCAGCTAGTGCTGCTTGTAGCTGAGTGCTGGCATCGCTGTGCCAAGCTCGCTAAGTGCGGCAAGCGAAGCTGAAAAAGGTTGGCGTTGGGACAAAGGCTGCCTGTAGATTTTTGCGGAACGGGATGTGGCATCATGGTCGCAACCAAAGAGGGCAAGATAGTAGCTGTAAAAAGGCGATCCAGAAGCGCCAGTAAATCGCGGTCTAAACTGTATCAAAGGCTACTTTAATGCTAAGATCATGTACGGCGAAGATAGGATCACTCATCCACTTTTACGCGTAAATGAAAAGGGTGAATTGACAAAAAGGCAAATTCAAGCAAGTAAGCTGGAAAGCAAGCATTTGACGTGATGGAAGCTCAGTTTAGAAAGACTTACAACGAGCTTGACCTCACGGCGTATCGGGCGTGTTTAGGTTCTGGTCAATATACTATTCCCAGAAGGTTACAGCGCTGTTAAAGCTTATGAAAAGGTGGTTTTAGAAGCAACAGCATCGATCCAAACGCAAGACACTGCATGGCAAAGTGCGGTTCTTGCTTTCATGCAGACATTTTGGTATCGACGAGCCATCAGGCTGTTTTGATGACATCGAGCTTACGGATACTATCGTAGCTTGGGGCGCAAACATGGCTGAGATGCACCCGATCCTTTGGGCGCGCGTGAGCGATAGAAAGCTTAGCGATCCTGATAGAGTTAAGGTCGTACCTAAGCACCCTACTCAACTAGAACATCAAACCCAGCCGATATCGAGATCATTTTTGCTCCGTCATCTGACCTTGCTATCTGGAACTACATCGCTCGTGAGATAGTCTATAACCATCCCTGAGATGATAGATGAAGAATTGTTAAAAAACACTGCGTCTTCACAGCTGGCCAGCTGATATCGGATATGGTCTTCGCCCAGACATCCACCACAAAAATATGCTCCAAGCGAGCTAGACACAGCTGCGACTGAGAAAGTCAAAGGTAGCTAAGCGAGGCTGAGGGCGTTACACTTTCTTATCTTGGCCTAAAAGCTGGCGATACACTAGAAAACAAAAATGCTGCAAAAAGCTGGTGCGATCACTGGCAAATAACATTTGAAGAGTTTCAAAAAGCTCTTGCGCCTTACACACTTGACTTTACAGCTAAGGTAGCAAAAGGCAGATCCAAACGAAGATATCAATGATCTAAGAAAAACTAAAAAGCACTTGCTGATCTTTACATCGAGAAAAACCGCAAAGTCGTTAGTTTCTGGACGATGGGCTTTAACCAACACCAACGCGGCACATGGGTAAATGAGCAAGCTTATATGGTTCACTTTGCTTGGCAAGCAAGCACTTCCAGGCTCAGGCGCCTTTTCTCTAACTGGTCAGCCAGTGCGTGCGGTACTGCAAGAGAGGTTGGAACATTCGTTCACCGCTTGCCAGCTGACATGGTTGTCGACAATCCAAAACATAGAGAGATCACTGAAAAACTTTGGAAACTACCTGCTGGCACACTAAATGCCGTACTCGCTTCTCACTACATGTAAAATGATGCGTGATCTTGAAGATGGTACAGGTTTATCTGGGTTCAAGTAAACAACCCATGGCAAAACACTGCAAATGCAAACCACTGGATCAAAGCAGCTCGTGAGATGGATAACTTCATCGTTGTAAGTGATCCTTATCCAGGGAATTTTCTGCAAAAGTAGCTGACCTTATCCTCCCAACTGCGATGATCTACGAAAAATGGGGCGCATACGGCATGCCGAGAGAAGGACACAGCACTGGAGACAGCAAGTACTCCCTGTGGGCGAAGCGATGCCTGATATCTGGCAGATGCTTGAGTTTAGTAAGCGCTTTAAAGCTAAAAAGATGTTTGGGGTGAGAAAAAGTAAATGACAAAGTGACACTTCCAAGCGTGCTTGAAGGCTGCGAAAGCTATGGGATATAGCGAAGAAGATACGCTATTTGACGTGCTTTTTGCAAATGAAGATGCTAAGAAAATTTCAGCGCAAACGATCCGATCATGGAAAACTATGACAATACAGAAGTCTTTGGCGATAGCAGAAAAGTGATCGGCTCTGATGGTAAAGGATTTAAAGGATATGGATTTTTCATCCACAAAATATCTTTGGGAAGAGTATAGAGAAATTGGCGTTGGTCACGGCCACGACCTAGCTGACTTTGACACTTACCACAGAGTAAGAGGTCTAAGATGGCCAGTTGTCGATGGTAAAGAGACTCAGTGGAGATTTAACACCAAATTTGACCCATACGCTAAAAAGCCGCTCCAAATGATAAATTTGCATTCTACGGCAACAAAAACGCAGCCCTTCCAACAGGCGATCTAAAAAGGCGTGATCAAGAGAAACATCCTCTTGCAAACAAAGCAAAAATCTTTCTTCCGCCCTTACATGGATCCATGCGAGATGCCAAGCAAAAGATTATCCATTCTGGCTATGTACTGGCCGTGTTCTAGAGCACTGGCATACAGGCACGATGACTATGCGTGTTCCTGAGCTTTATAGAGCCGTCCCAGAGGCACTTTGCTACATGCACGAAGATGACGCTAAAAAGCTTGGCGTGCTTCAAAACGAGATCGTTTGGGTCGAGTCACGCCGTGGCAAGGTAAAAGCAAGAGTAGATCTAAAAAGGGTAGAAATAAGCCGCCAGTAGGATCTTGTCTATGTGCCTTTCTTTGACGAAAAACGTATTTATAAATAAAGTCTGCCTTGACGCTACTTGCCCGATCTCAAAAGAGACTGACTATAAAAAGTGCGCGGTTAAAATTTACAAGGCGTAAAAGTGGCTGATATGGGAATTTTTCAAGTAGGCGTGAAGCTTTGAGTTTGGAGCTAAGGCAGCGATTTTGGCACTGGTGGAGGCTTTGTATGGTCACTAGTGCCAAAGCCTCACCGCTTATACTTCTTAGACCGCCTGGTGCGAAAGCAGAGGAGCAGTTTTTAAAGAGCTGTATTAGGTGTGGGCTTTGCGTAGAGGCCTGTCCATTTGACACGCTAAAACTTGCCTCGCTTGAAGATGGTATAAGTATCGGTACGCCTTATTTTGAGCCCTAGAAAAAATTCCCTTGTCATATGTGCGAGCATATCCCTTGCGTGCCAGCCTGTCCGACTGGGGCACTGGATGCAATTTGAGTTAGCACAGCTGGCAAACTAGACATAAATAAAGCCAAAATGGGCGTTGCAGTGGTCGATATGAAAAACTGCGTGGCATACTGGGGCATACAGTGCGATGCTTGCTATAGATCCTGTCCGCTCATAGATAAGGCCTTGTATCTTGAGTATCGCCGCAACGAAAGGACGCAAAAGCATGCATTTTTGCTCCCAGTAGTTGATAGCGATATCTGCACAGGGTTGTGGCGTGTGCGAGCGAGCCTGTATCACCGAAAAAGCAGCTATTACCGTGCTAAACCGCGAAGTTGTGCTTGGCAAAGTTGGCGATAACTACGTCAAAGGCTGGGTAAAAGAAGATGAAAGGCGCGTGGATGATGCCAACAGCAAGATAAAGCTCGACATCAAAAAGGCGACTGACTATCTAAATGGCGGTGAGCTATGAATGCTTTAATCTTAAGACGAATAACTCAAATTTTCCATCCTAGTGCTATTTATCCTAGGAAATGTTTATGGCTTTAAGATACTTAGCGGAATGTAAGCTCATCTTTGCTTTTTGGACAATTCCCACTAAGCGATCCATTTGCGGTGCTTCAAATTTTTACTAGCAGCTTTTAGCGTAGGCATAAATGGGGTAATAGGCGCGATCATCGTCTTTGCATTTTACGCACTCATCGCTCCAAGGGCGTTTTTGCTCGGGGGTTTGCCGGTAGGTACTAACCGACATTGCTTACAAGCTAAGAGAGAATTTGGCTTTAAGAGTGAGAAAAGTACTTAAACGTAAGTAAATTTACGCTACTACTTGCTAGCGCTCACTCTTATCTTAAGCCCTAGCTCTCTCAGTGCCAGCATTTGAGAGCATTAGCTTTTGTTGGCATCATCCAGCGTGGCATCATCTACGGCTCAGTTAGCGCCATTGGCATCGCCCTTGGCATAGTGGCATTTGATATGTTCGTGCTAAAAGCGCGGGATTTGCTCCCACGTCTGCCCGCTTGGTGCATTTTACGCGGTGATATCAAAATTTGCTCTTATCAGAGTAAAACACGACGCAAATGCCTGCACAAAGTGCATGAAAGTGCAAACTCATCTGCCCAGAGGTGCAAGTGCTAGATATGATCGGCAAAGAGAGCCGCGCGGTTAGCTCAAGCGAGTGCATAAGCTGCGGTAGATGTATCGACGTTTGCGGCGACGGGGCGCTAAATTTTAGTATTAGAAATGTAAGGAGAGAAAAATGAAAAATGAAAAATAATGGCGCTTGGAGCACTATGCGCTGCCTTTTTTAGCGGCATGTGCATTGAATAATCCAAGCATTAGTGATTCGCAAATCGGCCTTTAGAAATGTCGATTTGTTAGATGATAAAGACGTTGTTTTTAAAAGACATCAACTACACAAAAGAGCCAGCAGGTATGGCAAAGAGATTTGATAGATCTTTTGAAAAATGCACCTCCATTTATCCCACACGACACTGAGGGTTTGGTGCCTATCACAAAAGATTCAAATATGTGCGTAACCTGCCACATGCCTGAGTTTGCAAAAGATAGCGGGAGCAACTCCTATCCCAGCTTCTCACCTTTATGACATCAGAAACAAAAAGATCTTGCAGGCAAGCTTGATGACGAGAGATATAACTGCACAACTTGCCACGTCGAGCAACAAAAATGGCGTAACACAGCTTGTTGGCAACAAATTAAGCCTGACTTTAGAGATAAAAACGGCTCACACAAGTCAAATTACTAGACGTTTTTAAATGATGGCGTTAGATAATGCAAAGCAGGCGCGAGCTTTTTAGCAGAAATTTCTGGGGGCAAAACCTGCTCCCAAATTTATAAATCCCACCATTTTTAGCGGTGAATTTGACTGCGCTGGCTGTGAGGCTAGCTGCGTAAAGTGCCTGCGAAAAAGAGCTTCTTAGCTTTGAAAATGAAAGAGTTGTTTTTTTAAAGTTAAAAAGCTAGGCTGTGACTTTTGTGAGGAGTGCGCGAAAGGCTTGCCAAAAGTAGCGGCCGAGCGACACTAAAGTTTAAACTCGCCAAAGAGCATAAACGCAAAAGTTAGCATCAATGTCGCTAGCTGCCCTGGCGTGGAACGACACGATATGCTACAACTGCCTTGATGCTTGTAAATTTAAAAGCGGTTGAGTTTCTTGGTGTTTTTCGTCCCTATAATCAATCAAAATTGCGTAAGCTGCGGCGAGTGCTTTGATGTTTGTTTTAAAAATTCACTTCAAATGGAGGCTTTATGAGAGCTTTTGTTTTTCTTTTTACCCTGCTAAATTTTATCTTTGCAAATGAGATCACTACGCCTATAAAGAGATAGAAGCTAGTGCAAATGTGCTTAGCACGACGCTTATTTCAGGCAAACTTTTTCATAGCGACTGACGGCGGCACGGTTGAAATTTACGATCCAAAAAGAGTCAGATGTGAAGAGATCATCAAAATGGATGATATAAAAACATATGTGAGCGACCATGAGAGGCCAAAAATTTTAAAGCGTCGATGAGCTTGGTGGGAGATCCTCATCCTAAGCGAGGGTGACTACGCTACAAAGGTGCTTTATCTAAGAGAAAAATGGGCAGATGAGAAGCATAAAAATGGCTAAATCAAGCGATAAAAAAGCTCTATTTTTAGATGATGAGCACGTAGCACTTGCCTCGATTAGCAATGAGTTTACTTTTAAACCTAAAAAGTGGCGAATTTATGATAGTTTTAAAATATCAATCGCAATGCTCTCAGACATGGAGATAAGCGAAGATAGAGGCACGCTAGCCATTGCTTGCGAGAGCGGGTAAGGTCTATTTTACAACGTCCTCGCTAAAAAGATGGATAGAAATTTTAGATATCCACACTGATAATATCTACGACATCGCCTACAAAAATGATGTCATGATCAGCGGAGGCACCGATAGGATCGTTGGGATCTTCTCAGCTGGAACGTCTAAAAAGATAAATACTGGCTTTTTGGTTTATGGTGTGGGGCTTAGTAGTGACGGCAAGATCGCTGCGTATATGAGCGATGAGATGAGCGATGTAAATTTGGTTGATAGTGCTAGCCTGGAAAAATATCGCGATGCTAAAAAAACTGGGCAAAGCACGATAAATAGCATAGTTTTCATAAGCGACAACGAGGTCGTTACCTCTGCTTATGAGAAGAAAAATTTTTATTTTGGAGAGTTAGATGAATATTTCAAGCCTGATAGTCTATACGGATAATAAAAATGAGAGCGTTAAAAAGCGAGATAAGCAAGCTAAAAGAGTGCGAGATCATCACTGACGCGGACGATAGGATCGTGGTGGTCGTTAGCTCAGAAAGAGCATCGAAGATGAGATCAGAGTTTTTAAGATGATAGAGGGCATTAGCGGCGTGGTGAGCGTTGCGATGGTTTATAGCTATCAAGAGGACGCTCAGGAGAATAGAGAAAGGCTTGAAGCAAAGCGGCAAGATAAGGTGAAAATCTTAACAAGCGATGACGTAAAAAGCCGAAGACATCGCATATGGCGGTAGCGTGCACTATAAGGTGAGATAAATTTAAATCTATGATTTTGGTACTTAATCAATGCTGATAGTTTTAAATTTGCAACTTACTTTAGCAGTTTGTCATCAGCTCACTATTAGATTTGAAAGCTCTCTTGTCCATCTGGATACAAATCTATGAATCTATGGTGATTACTAGTAATCCACTCACTGCGCTGAAGAGATTTGGCATACTGTAATTTGGTTTTGCTCTACCGACTTAGTCTCACAATTAAGAGCCGGAGACGATGACTCGTTCTGAAAGTCTTTAGACATTTTATGGAGAGCTTTGTGATACAGTCTCGGTACAAAGCTTAAAGTCAAAACTAGCCTCAATTCACATCAGCCCTCAATAGTTTTAGAGAGCTATGCGTTTTTGTTTTATTGTAGATAGATTTGTTTTTAAACCTCTTCTTCCCTAACATCCTCAACTATAGCTTTAGCCATCTCATCTACTTCTGATGTTACTTCAGTTTTGCTTGGTTTGGCAATTACAACGTTTTTCTTTTGTTAGGTGATCTATTTGAGCAACTGATTGATTTATCATATTTATGCCTTCGCTTTGCTCTTTTATTGATTCACTCATCTCATTTATTGATTGAGCTAATACATTTGTATTTGCTTCTATCTCACCTAGAGATTTTTTTGTGTTCTTTCTGCTAGTTTTTCTAACTTCATCAGCAACAACTGCAAATCCTCTGCCATGCTCTCCTGCTCTGCTGCTTCTATTGCAGCATTAAGTGCTAGAAGGTTTGTTTGATCTGCTATATCTCTAATGATAGTTATGATGTTTTTAATTTCATCGACTTTGTCTTATAACATCAGCTGTCTTTTGAGAGATGGCATTCATTGAGCTAGACATTTGCTCTACTGCTGCTGCACTTTCTTGTAAGCTATTTGCTTGAGTGTTTGCTGAGCTTGCTACTTTTGATACTGAGCTAGCTAGAAGTTTTAGCTTTTTCTTCTAGGGTTTGGGCTTGGTTTTAAATTTGAGTTTAGCATAGAACAAAACTACCTCTCCATGTTTTTAACGCCAAGTATCATATCTTTTAGGTCGGCTTCAACACTATCTGGGACTTCCATAGTTGGTGTAAAAGTCATTCTTAGAATATGTATTTAAGATAGTGGTTACGCTTCTAATATTGTGAGTTATGCCAGCAAAGAAGCTGTTTAGTAGTGTTTTTAGCTCAGCCAAAAGAAGGGTTGTTTGGGTCTTGGTTGATATTAACGCCCTAATTTGCCCTTTATTATACAGTATTTACAACTGCATTGAGCTCACCAATCATCGCATTATCTTTTGATGCCTTCAATAACCTCGCTAATATTTTTCATTTATAACCTTACTCATCTGTCCAAATTCATCTTCTCTTTTTATGTCTAGTTTAGACGGGCGTCAGCCTTATATAGTAACAAATTTAAAGACCTCAGTTGGTTTATCTTGTATGGTCTTGATAGGACTTAGCGACACTTTTTAAGGAGGAAGAAGACAAAGGCAGATAAAATAACAATGAAAACAACAGCCATGATGGCTTGGATCTTAAGTAGTGGCATGGTATTTGCAGTAAATACATCTTTTTGCATAGCCGAGATAGCTATCCAGCCACGATCATTTAGCTCGATAAAGTCAGCAAACTCTCTTCGCCTTTTTGAGTTTTTTTATAAGCGATAAGGCCATTTTCATTGAAGTCTTTTATTTTTATATCTTTCAACCAGCTTTGTCGTTGTGGCATTTTTCTTTGCCAACTAGCTCTTTGTTAGGGTGGATGATGATCTTGCCGTCTTTATCCATCACATAAACATAGCTATAGTCGGTCTTTGCTAATATCCATGATCTCGTCGCTAAGGCTTGAGATATCAGCATTCATAGCAGCGACACCTTTATCGCCGATAGGTGCTGAAAAATGCGATCATCATGGCATTTTGAGCTTGATGACTTATAAGGATCGGTAAATGTTGCCTTTGCGCCCTTTTGCGATCTTATACCAGTCTCTAGTTCTTAGGGTCAAAGCCTTTGTCGCTTGGCATCTCATTCTTGCCATTTGAGCGGTACATCGCGCCATCGCTCATATCCTGCGAAAACTCTCTCGATCTCAGGTGAGACGATGAGTTTGCCTGTGCTTAAAAACTTCATTTATCTGGCTTCTGTCCTCTAGTTTTTCTAGCCTTTGGGCGATGCCATTTGCAGCGTGGGTATTGTCGTTAAAAAATGTATCCATCGCATACATCTTTTTAGAATTTGACGCTGAGTTTGTATGACTAGCTCGACTGTCTTTGTCTTGTGCGGTGTAGTAGCTGGCAGCTGAAAATGCCGCGAAACGATAGACATAGAGCGACTATTAGCATTAGTGCTATTTTATTGGTGATTGACTTCACGTGAATCCTTTACATATGATTTACATTCACCCAATATCGGCTAGTTAAAAATAATTGTATAGTGGTTTAAAAAGTTTTTACTTTTTAAATTTTAAAAGATAAATTATGGTCTATCTTTTATTAAGTAGGAGATTTTCTCTGATATTTTCGTTGGTTAGAATTTGAAATTTCTTTTATAAATTTCCATCTTTGTCTATCAGAGTAGATCGACGAGCTATGAGCGACTGAGTAGCCCATAGGCTGAGTTTTTCAAGGCGCATCTTTTGAGTATCTTTACGCCGTAGTTTTTGAGCAACACCTTTTTAGGTCATTTAGCTTTTAGTCCGTCAGCGTCTTTGTAGAGAGTGCAGCCATTAGGGTTAAACTTTTTCAGGCGTATCGCGCTCAGGATCAAGCGTGATGAAGAGTAACTCAAAGTCATCTCTTTTTAGCTTATTTTAGCTCATCGCCCACAAGAGAGCGTGGTAGGCGAGACATCAGGGGCAGTAAAGATAACCAAAATATATAGCCTTATATTTTTCCATTGTAGTTTTTAAGACTCACCTCGCCATTTTGCGAAAGTGCCTTAAAGTCGTACTTGTTTGGTTTTATGACTAGAGTGCAAGCCTGCACAAATTAAGATTATTATTAAGCCCCAAAGTGTCTTTTTCATCATCTGCCCTAAATTTCCAGATCAAAATCCACAAAAATCCAGTCTCTTTCTCGCCATCAAGTAGCTTAAACCTATATCTCATGATCTCGACCACGCAAGCGCTTAGCACGACTTGAGCGACTAGGGTTATCGCCCCTCGTCTCAAGCCTCGCTTTGATCGTTCCCATATCCATGTTTATGCCATCGATCGCAAGACTAGGCTCTTTTTAGTCCCCTAGAGCCTTTGCCGCCGATGATCTTAAAGCTAAATGGCCTCATGGCGTAGATCGGCCGTGGCGTCATATCTATCTTTAGACTGACGCCATTAAACGTAACCTCGCAAGCGCCTTTGTTTGAGGTCGCATTTTAGAGGATTGGCTGAGGTATTCATATCGGCAAATTCAGGGCGGGTCGTCATAGCTGGTGGTCACTGATTGTGCCTATCCAAAAAGCGCCCGCCGCGATAAAGATAAGTGAAAAATAGCTAATATCATTATTTGAAGTTTTTGGTTACTCCGACATTGTCAAGCATGATGGTCTCGCCGTTGCTAACTAAGCTCAAATCAACCTTTGTCGCCGTCATTTACTGAGCTTGTTTAGATCCATAAGCATGATGTGAAGGCCACCAGGTGCTAGCTTTGTTTCGCCATTTTTGGGATCACAGCGTCATCTATCTTGAACCATAGCCATCATGCCATCAACCATCTTGTGAGTGTGGATTTCTGTGCTTTTTGCAAACGCGAGTGAGCGCTAAGTAGCTTTACATCAGCATTTTGAAGCATTTTTGATATCCATGAAAATAGCGCTGTTGTTTGTGCCCGGCTTTGTATCTCTAGCTCTAACATTTTCTAAAGCTTATATCAGCCGCCATAAGAGTAGAAGCTGCTAGCATAGCACCAAAAACAAATTTTTCATATATTTTTCCTTTGATGGTGATTAATAATTGTTCTCACATTATACATTCAGACGAGCTTAATTTACCTTTAAAATTCACTAATCTAAAATTTTTGGAGTTATAATTACGCACTACTTTCACTTTTTGGGACATTTCACTTGAAAAATAATATTTTTCTTCATCGCTTTAGCACCTTATCTTTTTGCCCAAAATTACGAAGAAAGGTAGCTTAAAAATGGCTCAGCTGCCGTCATCGAAGCCATTGACATTTTAAGTAAGGACTACTGGCTTAAAAAGCTTGAAGGCAAGGACGTAAGATACGAGATATTACGACAACGAGATACTAAGCGTGGTTGATAAGACAGACAAAGAGCTAGAAGTCATCTCATATAACGACGGCGTGACGAAAAAGCTTTTTAGCTCAAGCGTTATCGTTGGCAAAAACGGCGACAAGCTGCTTGAAGGCGACCTAAAAACGCCAGTTGGAGTATATCAGCTCACTACACGTGAATTTACGCCAAATGATAGATATGTTAGGGACCCGCTTGCCTTTTCTCTCTCATATCCATTGTCGATAAACTTGCAAAAACGCAAACGGCGTGAGCATCTGGATACATAGCTATCCTCTAGATGGCCAAAGGACAGATGAGCTAAAGACAAAAGAGGCTGCGTGGCCATGCAAAATGACATCTTGATGAGTGATGAAAGTGATAGACCATAAAAACACTGCATTTTATCTACGAGGACAAGCGTCCAGAAGCCACTGCAAACGACATCGCCGTGATCATCTCTGGGCTTTTGGCTGGACTTGGAGCGAAAACGACATCGAGAGCTACCTTTGAAATTTTACGATAAAAATTTTTCGAGCGATACGACGGCATGAGTCTAGAAAATTTCGAAAAATATGAAAGCGAGCGATCTTTTCTAAAAAAGGAGAAAAGCAGATCGTATTTTTCAGATGCTCTCATCACACCTTATCAAACCTTAAAAACGACAAGCTTTTTCGCGTGAGTTTTTATGAGGATTATGCCTCGGATACGCATAAATTGCGAGGTCAAAAGACCCTTTACGTCAAGCTTTACGGCGATGAGATGAAAGATTCTATATAGAGGGTAGAAGTGGAAAAATCCCAAATAGTAAAAAGAAAAGAAGATAGAAAAATTTCTAGAAGCTAGAGTCTGCATTTTCGCTGAGCTGGACCGCCAAGTGCCAAAGATAAATGGCACAGACGCTCTTTGACTTTAGCAAGGTAAAAGAGGCTGATCTAAAAGAAGGTACGCTCATTCTACGCATTTGACTACAACGTAAGAAAGCTTTTGCCAGACGTTTATAGCGCTTATGATGTGAGCTTTAATGTCTGAAATCCGCTTAAACAAAGCAGCTTACTATACACAACTCAAATTGGCGCCAAAGCTGGCGGAAAAGAAAAAGTGATCGTCGTGCTAAAAGATAACGCTATGGGCACGGCGCAAGGCTGATTGCCGGCGAGGCTAAGAAGGTGGCATAAAAACTGCGCTGTAAAGAGCGAGCGTGAAGCAAATGAGATCGCTGATATCTTTGAAAATATCTTGATCCTCTCGCACATCCCAACAGGCGAAGGGAGCGCTAAGTATCTACGCCGTAAACGACATAGACGCACTCTTTTAAATATAAAAGAAAATATAAAAATCAAACCTCGCCATCGACACAGGCATGCACCGAAGCAGCCTAGATATAAGCGAGCTTGACTATGCGTTTGAGTACAGCTAGGAAAAATTTTAGAGCTTCATGGCGCATACACGCACTTTGGGGCGAGCGATGAAGTAAAGTGCCGACTACTTCGTGCAAAGAGAAAATTTCAAGGCTGCAAAGGAGAAAAATTACGCGTCTTTGTGATGAGCTTGGCTATAAAAAGCCCGATCTTTCACCGCACAACTCAGCTGCCCTTGAGCGAGCGCAAAATTTAGAACGATGAGATGGTGCGCGTTGGCATCGCTCAGTATGGATATGCCCAGTTTAACGGCTCTTTGAGGCTAAAACCAGTGCTTTCACTTTGGGCAAAAGAGTTAGCAGACGGTTTTAAAAAAGTGGCCAAAGCGTTGGATATGGGCGAGTAGGTGAGCGCAAAAAGAAGATATAAACGTCGCTACCTACGACCTTGGATATGGCGACGGGCTGCTAAGATATAACGGAGAGGGCGAGCTAAGACTTACAAAACGGCGAGCTGATACTTCGTAAAATTCCCGATGGATAGCTGGCTGCAAAGATAGCGGCGAATGGGTCTGTGTCTTTTGATGATGCAAATGTCTGGGCGGAGTTTTTGGGACGATAAACTACGACATCTTGGTCAAACTCTCGCCAAACATCACTAGAAAAATTTATATAAAGGTAATATGTGAAAAAAGATCGTTTTTTAGCTCTTGCAAGCCTTGCTTTTGGCGCGCAGGAGAGTGAGTTTAAAATTTACGAGCAGATACTAAATCAGCTTGATGCTAAAGCAGATCAGCCTTTGTCGTCCAAACTGCAAAGCCAATTTACCAAGCAGGGTTGATGATATGATCACGCTTAAGGATGTCAGCCAAAATGGGCTAAATATCCACGGAGATTCATTACTAAACGAGACTAAGGATAGAAAAGCTAAAAAGCTATGATAAGACAATATCTAGCTTTGAAAAAAATGAGTTTTATCAAAACGGAAACGCGCTTTGCAACTCGGGCATGGCGCGAGCGGTGCTAAATCGCGGCATCACACTAAGTGGTAGCTACAGCTTTGATGGGCAAACATCTTTTTGATCTAGTGGATAAAAAGCAGTTGCGAGTAGCCGTTTTTGCGCTCGTTTTTTGCTCGCTTGCTCTGGCTCTGACGCCAGACATGGCCGCTAAAAATCACGCGATCTACTCAAAAAGCTTCCATTTGTCTGCACGCCGACACTAACGCTTAATGATATCTTAAACGTCGGTGACACGCTCATCTCAGATACGCCGTCAAACACGCAAGAAAAGCAAGAGATCAAAAAGGCTCGAGGAAAAGGAGTTTTTGAACTCATGGAGGCCATAGAGAATTTAAGGACCGCTTGCAAGGATAAAGAGATCTTAAATATGCTAAGCATTGGTGTGAGCTTTGGATGAAATTTCTACTCAGAAAACGGCGAACTACTCTTTTGAATACACTATAAAAGACGAAGACTGCAAGAGAATTCAGTGAAAGTAGGGATACAGTTTTACGGTTTTTCGACTTGTCAAACTGATCTTTTTCATGAATACAAATCCCGCATTCAGTGCGTCAGCACTGCTATGAAATGACTACTGATAACGTTGCTTTCGCTTAGCAGCTTGTTAAGGGAAGTAGCTAGGCCAAAAGTTTCACTCGCTACCAAGCTCTTTCCCTTAACAAAGAAAACATAAAACGATGTACTATGCTTCTGATAACGTTTTCGGGCTTACTTCGACTTCATCTCTAACTCCAAACGACAGGGGATTACTAGGAAGTGGCGATTTTCGCTTGCAGCTAGCTCACCTAGAGCCGAGTACTCGTTCATGAAATAAATTTGTGAAACTTACTACTTGTAAAACTATTTTAGCAATATTAAAAACTTTACTCACTCGCCTTAGCAGACTACTACACTAGGGCTGCACTGCGTTTAGCACTAAATTTAGAGCCGTGATATGCCAGCTCTAATTTTGGAATTTGTTAAAGTCTCACACGCTTTCAGGCTGAGCGACTGCTGCAATTGAACTTCGCTTGTAGCTTAGCTCAAAGTTAGAGCCGAAAGTACTCGTTCAGCGAGTCAAAATTGACTACTATATGTTTGGATTTAAACCAAAAACGAGTTGCTAGCCCAAATTACTACTAGGGGGCTAAAATTTACATATCTCTTTTTATCTCGTGTTCTAGTTTTTGAGCTCAGCGATCCTGTCGCTGGTGCTTGGTGCGTTCTAAAAAGCACGCTAGCTTGCTAGTTAGCGAGCCAAATGGATTTACGATAAACATATGCGCGCTTTGCTCGCTTGCGTTTTGCATGACGTAAGATTGAGTAGCTCTCAAGCTGTTAGCGCGCTAGCTAGCCACTCTGGGTGTCCTGTTAGATAGGCTGCGCCTTTGTCCGCCTGTATTCGCGCTCCCTTGATATCGCCATTTGGATGACCGTGGCAGCCAGAGGCATCGCAACGCGATGATTAGCATAATCACTGGGTTGGCGTTTCGCTGCGAGTTTTGATTTTTGACCGGCGAGGGTGCCTATCTTGGCGAATTTGCGACCATCGCGATAGCCCCAGCTAGTATGGCAGCAACTGAGCCAGTTAGAGATGTCGTAGTGCCTTACGTGGCTTAGCTCGTGAGCTAGCACGCCCTCGATCTCGTTTTCATTTAGTAATTTTTAAAAGCCCATCGGTCACCGCGACGGCTGCGTGGCTTGGTTGCGGCCTGTGGCAAAGGCATTTGGCACCTCTTCTGGGATGATGTACATTTTTGGCATCGCGATCGCCTTTTGTGAGGCGTGAGACGATCTCGTAAAGGCCGTGAGCGTTGCTCCCATCGACTGGGATGGCGTTATATCTTTTAGGAACGAGCTTGTCGCTGAAAGTAAGAAAAATAGGTTCATGCCAGCTGCCATCAAAAAGGCGATCATCATGCCTTGCTCGCCGCCCACGTAGCCACCGCCAACAGCGATGAAAACTAGCATCAGCAACCATTAAAAAGCGGTTTTGGTACTTTCCATTTTTGTCCTTATTTTATAGCATTTGGCAAGATCGCTGCGTCGATGCCGAGCTTCGCAAGCTTTTCAAAGCTCGTCTTCACTCTCTATCAAAAACAGCGACAAGCGCGTCAAATAGATAATAGCGATCTTTTGCTCAGATCTTTTGCTAGCGTAATATCGGCAATAATAAATGTTTGCTCCAGCGGCGTTTGCGATGATAGCTTCGTTTATGTCATTTGCGATGATGCTAAAGTTGCTCTCAGACTTCTAGCGCTTTTTATCACTTTTCTATCAAATTAAAGAGATTTTGCCTGACTTTGCAGTCATCTTCGCTTTGCAAAAGAAATAGCGGCTCAAGTCCTATCAGCTCATCACCCTAAAAATCTTCATCTCTCACCCTTTATGCACTCTTTGCAGATGTATTTTTCCGTCTCTTAGCACCATTTGATCGATGTCACTAAAGACACCGCATTTGCTGCACTCTTCGAAGTTGCTGGTGCTTATCTTGTCGCTCTATTTTTAAAAATATGATGTAAATCGCAACCAAAATCGCTACAAAAAGCAAGCATTTCAACGTTTTCCTTTTGATTTTTGAGATTAAAAATATGTAGTTTCTGTTTTTCATTATAACTGCGCGTCGATGCCCGGAATTTTCCTCCATGACGCTTGAGCCCTTTGTAGATGAGAAAGTTTGGTGCTCTTTCATCGTAAAATCCCTCCTCGAAATTACTTTATAAGCTCTTTTGTCTTACTAAGCGCCCTTGAGGTGATGAGATCAGCTATAATTTATCTGCAAAGCTCGATCTTTTTGGCTATGAACTTCAAATGTTTCTATGCCAAGCTCGATTTTAGCGTAACTGAAATGATGACTTTTTGGCTATCGGCTCAAAAAGGTGCCACTTCGTTTGAGGCATCGCAAGCGCTAAAAAATATCGCTGGAAAGCCAGCTCCACTACCAACATCGATCGCCGTTTTAGCACTCAGGTCAGACATTCAAGCGGCTTTATGCTATCAAGCACCTGCTCGCTTATATCTTTATAGTTGCTTAAGCTATGAACTCGGTTAATTTAGCGTAACTTTGAGCGTAAGCCTTTACTTTTTCGTTAAATTCAGCTGGCAAACAGAGTTCATTTTTCATCACAAGATGTGTCCCATTTGCTCTTTTTGATCTTTTAAGTAGTCTTCGTTAATTTATTTGGTTTTTATGACGATAGGCACGCGTTTTTACGATCTTTACTGAACTTAGTCCGTGAAGTTTTAATGGGTTGTTTGTAGAGTAAATTTACCTCTTTATGCCGTAGTGATTTAGGATAAAATCAACCACTTCATATGTCCTCTCATCTAGCCTAAAACCTAGCTGGTGATTAGCCTCATGGTGTCAAAGCCCTTGTCTTGCAGGCTGTAAGCGTTTATCTTGTTTAAAAAGCCCGATATTTCTGCCCTCTTGACGCAGGTAGATGACCATGCCGCCATTTTCTTCGATATATTTTTAGGCTCGCTTCAGAGCTGGTCGCGGCAGTCGCACTTTTTGAGGCTTCCGATCGCATCGCCAGTTAGGCACTCAGAGTGAATTCTAAGATTTACAACTTCGCTTAAAGGCTCTTTTATAGATCGCAAGGTGCTCTTTTTGCCCTCTTTGAAGGCTTGAACCTTATAAGTGCAAATCTGAGGGTAGATTTGCGGCGTTTGAAATTTCTATTTTTCATTTTGATTTACTCCAACTGTGCTAAACTAGCTAAAAATCACGCATTTTAACAAAGAAAAGGCAAAAATATGTTTAAACGTTTTTAGAAGATTAAGAATAAATCCAGCCCTAAGAGATATGGTAAGAGAGACTAGCCTTAGCGTAAATGACTTCATCTATCCGCTCTTTTTGTGGTCGAAGGTAGGGGCATTAAAAATGAAAATTTTCTTCGATGCCAGGCGTTTATCAAATGAGTATCGATGAGATTTTAAAGAGTGTGAAGAGATAGTACATTTAGGGCATAAAAATCGATCATTTTATTTGGCATACCAAGCCTAAAAGATAGCGTTGGCAGCGACGCACTAAGCAACGACGGCATCATCGCAACAGCGCTTAGAGCTATAAAAAGATAATTCCATTATTTGTCATCACAGACCGCTTTGCTTTTGCGAGTACACAGACCACGGCCACTGCGGCACAATCGATCACGTACATAACACACATCGACAATGACGCAACGCTTGAAACTCAGCCAAACAAGCCTTGATACACGCTCAAAAATGGCGCCGACATGATCGCGCCAAGCGGCATGATGGACGGTATCATCGCAACGCTAAGAGAGGCGCTTGATAGCAATGGCTGGAAAAATTTACCAGTCGCTGGCGTACTCGACTCAGTTCGCCTCAGCCTACTACGGACCGTTTCGTGACGTGGCGCAAAGCGCACCAAGCTTTGGCGATAGAAAGAGCTACCAAATGGACAGCGCAAACCGCCTTGAAGCTATAAACGAGAGCTTGCAGGACGAGGCGCAAGGCGCGGATATCTTGATGGTAAAGCCAGCGCTCGCCTATCTTGGACGTCGTTAGAGGCTAAAACTTAACACTTTCTGCCGACTCTGCGTCTATAACGTAAGCGGCGAGTACGCACTGCTAAAAGCTGGCGCAAAAGCTGGTATCATCGACTACGAGCGTGTTATGATGGAGACTTTGATCGGCTTTAAAAGAGCAGGGCACTTTGATCATCACCTATCATGCAAAAGAAGCGGGCTAAAATGTAAGGGGGCTAAGATGAGGCACTTTTGACGCTAAATGACTTTAGCAAAGATGAAATCTAGCAATGATAAATTTAGCCTGCAAGATCAAAAAGAGGCGAAGGCTAGACTGAAGCTCATATCTTAAAAGACCAAAAAGCTTGCGATGATATTTGAAAAAGCTCAACTAGAACTAGAGTGAGCTTTGATGTTGGCATGCATGAGCTTGGCGGATATGCGCTATTTTTAAGCAAAAATGATATACAAATAGGGTCGTGGCGAGCCGATCCGTGACACCGCTAGAGTGATAAGCAGGGATGTGTGACATGGCGATGCTAAGGGTCGATAAACACGAGACACTAGAAGAATTTGCTAAAATTTTCAAGCGTGCCAGTGATAAACGGCCTAAGCGATACTCACCCAGTGCAGCTCATGGCAGACTATCTAACCATGCTAGAATTTGGCGCCGGGCGAGAAGGTTGCCTACGTAGGAGATGGCAACAACGCTGACTCACTCGTGGCTCATGCTAGCAAGCAAACTAGGACTTGAGCTAAGAGTACGCCACAGGCTATGAGGCTGGACGCTGAAAGGTACAAAATGAGCTAATGAAAAACGCAAAAATTTCAGGGGCGGTAAATTTTTATCACAAATGATATAAAAAGAAGCGGTAAATGGTGCCGATGTAGTGACTACGGACACTTGGGTATCGATGGGACAAGAGGCCGAGAAAGAGAGAGGCTAAAGACTTTGCTGGATACTGCGTGGATGAAAATTTGATGAGTTTAGCTAAAAAGATGCGATATTTTTGCACTGCTTGCCAGCTTACAGAGGCTACGAGGTGAGCGAGCGGTCTTTTGAGAGCACGCGGATGAAAATTTACTAGCGAGGCGGAAAAATAGACTTCATGCCCAAAAAGGGCGTGATGGTCTGGTTAGACGAGAGAAGAAGATGAGTGAAGAGAAAGATATATGATGAGATAGATGAGATCGGTAATAACCTTGGGCTAAGCGAGCCCTGAAAAAACGGTCTTTGAGATAGTTTCAACGAAAAATCCAAACGAGCATATCTTAAATTAAAAAGTGGCTCTTGGGACTCGAAAGAGCCGTGGTTTGGCATTGATGAAAATCGTACTTACACACGGTCATTTCTGTACAATCGCTCTCAGCTTTGATAGAGGCCTTAAAAGAGTCGCAAAAAGAGATATCGACCTAAGGCTTGAAAAGACGATCTGGCAAAAATATCCCAGTTGATTTTTAGCGATGTTTGGGTGGTTGCGATGGATGAGATCAAAAGATCGCTCACGATAAAAAGAGCGAGCAGTTTAACATCGACCTTGATAAGCTGGTAAAAATATCAAAAGAGCATCCAATTTATTTGTAGATATAAAAAGAGATGATCCAAATGGCAAGCGAGCAGGGCAGATGATTGATTTTTAGTGCGTATGTGAGTATTCAAGGCCAGGGCCAAGATATACGAGCTATCCGACAGCACCGGAGTTTAGTGACAAATTGAGCTATGAGGCTTACGTAAAAGAGCTTGAAAAACCGCGATAAAAAGGCCGCTTTCGCTTTATTTGCACTTGCCATTTTTGCAGGAGTGCTTGCTATTTTGTGGCTGTAACGTCATCTACACGAGCAAAGAGGACCGCAAAGAGAGATATAAGATATATAGAAAAGAGCTTGAGTATAGCTCGCCACCTAGATACAAGCACCGAGGTCTTGCAGATGCACTTTGGTGGTGGTACTCCGACATTTTATAACGCGGCTCAGCTTGATGAGATCATCAAACTTATCAAGGCTAAAATTGGGAAATCTCTCAAAAAGAGGCTGAGATAAGCTGCGAGATAGATCCCGAGATTTTTGACAAATGAGCAGCTTGATGTGCTCATATCTCACGGCTTTAACCGCATAAGCTACGGCGTGCAAGACTTTGATGAGAGAGTGCAAAAAGAAATTCATAGAATTCAGCCCCTACGAGATCACTCAAAATGCCGTAAAATGGCTAGAGCAAAAGGGCATAAAACTCAATCAATATGGACCTGATCTACGGCCTGCCATACCAAAAGTCTGAGAGCTTTTAAAAGACGCTCGAGCTTGCTCTTACACTTGATCCAGATAGGCTCGCAGTATTTAACTACGCTCACGTGCCGTGGATAAAAAGTCGATGCGTAAATTGATGAGACAACCCTGCCAAATCCAGAAGTGAAGCTTGAATTTGTAAATTTACAGCTGAGTTTTTAACTAAAAATGGCTACAAAATGATAGGAATGGATCACTTTGCAAAGCCAAATGATGAGCTTTTTGGCGCTTTGGCAAATGGCACTTTTGCATAAAATTTTCGAGGCTATACGACAAAGGGCGGCGCTGATCTCATCGGCATAGGCGTGACAAGTCATCGGCGAGTGTAAAGACACTATGCGCAAAATCATAAAGATATGGATGAGTATGAAAAAGCGATCGATAGTGGAAAACTTCCCATATGCAAAGGGAGTTTATCTAAGCGATGAAGACTTGCTTAGAAAAAGTGTGATAATCGAGTTTGATGAGTAATTTCGGGCTTAATATCAAGGCAGTCGAGGATAGAATTTCATACATTTCTTTGAACATTTCAAAAAATGAGCTTGAAGAGCTAAAGATCTGAGTGAATTTGTCGATGTTACGACAGATAAAATCAGTGAATGAGACAGGAAACGCTGATAATACGAAATATTGCAATGTGTTTTTGACGAGTATCTTAAAAAGAATCCCATGACATTAAGGCGATTTTCTAAGACGATATAAAAATTATTTTTGTCATAGAGTGTTTAAAATGCATTTAATATTTTTGATGTATAATTCGCAACAAATAGCCAGACGTTGTGCTTGGCAATAAAAAGGTAAAAAGGATCTCAGTTATGAAAAAGATGTTAGCAATTAGTGCTTTGGCTGCAGCTACTGTGCTGTCTGCTCAAGATGTTCCGTATAGGATTTCTTTTCTAGCTTCGTTTGCTCAAAGTGACAGCCCAGCTAGAATAAACAGTGCTATCAATAAAGTAAATAGCAAAATATCAGATAGCAGACTAACTACTGGCGTTTATGAAGTTGGTGGAAGAAAGTTTTATATGTTGATACAACTCCAGTTTCTGAAAATGAAGCTAATGAGTTGTTAGCTAAAGTTCAAAAATGAGTCAGGTTACAAAGATGCTTTAATGAGAGCTAAGTTACCTGTAACAAATGCTCAATCAGCTAAAAATCTAATATAGAGCAAACTATATCAACTGAGCCTAAAGCAGCAGCTACAGCACAAGCTGATGATAGCGTATTGACTTTGGATCAAGTTGTAAAAACTATTTTAAGCGAAAACCCAAGCCTAAAAGCTACAGAATTTAACTATCTACAAGTTGGTGAAAGACCTAAAAATGGCTAAAAATGCCTACTATCCAACACTTGACGCAGCTGCTAGAGTAGGGATATGAGAGAAAAACGCCTTGACGATGGTATCTCAACAAGAAGAGGTGACGGCAGAGTATCTGGCGCATCTTTAACTTTAGTTGAGAACATCTACAACGGTGGCGCTGATATGAACAGAATCAACTCACAAAGCGCAAGACTTGACTCAGCTGCTTACACAGTAGCTCAAGCTGCAGACAGACTAACACTAAGCGCTGCAAATGCTACTTGCAAGTACTTCAAACAAAGAGAATTTCTTTGACATTGAAGAAAAAACGTAAAAAGCCACGAAGAAAGGTATAGCCGGATCAAAGATAGAGCAAGATCAGGTTACGGCGTAGCTTCTGAGGAGAGACAAGCTGGCTCACGCTACACTTTGGCTCAATCAAACTACATAGCTGCTAAAAACAACTATGAAGATGCGCTTTCTACATTTGAAAAACTATATGGAAGAAAAGTTGCTGCTAAAAACTTAGTAATGCCATCAGTTTTAATCTGCCATTATACAAGCACAAAAGAGGCAGTTTATGACAAAGCTGTTCTTTGTAACCCAACACTTCTAGTTCAAAGATCAAACATCGCTAGCAGCTGGAGTCTGTCGTAAAAGAAAAATGCGCCATTCTTACCAAAACTAGACCTTGTTGTATCTGGCAGCTATGATCACTCGGATGTTTCTATGATGATGATTATGAAGAGCAAAACATTTGATGCTCCTTTTGCAAGACTAAACTATAACCTTTACAACAAAGGTAACGATAAGCTAGATAAAGAGAAGAGCCAACTTGCTGTTCAACAAGAGCAACAAACTATGGATAACCTTGTAGAGAGCTTAAAGAGTCTTTAAAATTCTCATGGCAAAACTATGTTCTTAACCAAGGAAAAATGGGCTACCTAAATCAACACGTAGAGTATGCAAAAGCTACACTTGATGCTTACCAAGATGAATTAGAATCGGCCGCCGTGACCTTATCAACCTGCTTGATGCAGAAAACGAGTACAACACAGCTTTAAAAGAGATCGCTACAACTGAGACCAGCACTTTCCTATGCAAAATATAGATTGCTAGATAACATGGGTATGAGTTTCAGATAGTTTTGAGCCAGGCTTTGCAGAGATATATTCAAGGCGCTTGCAGTATTCAAAACGACTGTAAGATGAAAATTTAAAAGGATGACCATGAGGGTCAGCATAATTTGACGCTTACTTTAAGCGTCCTCGTTATTATCATAAATGCTGTTGGGGATTTTGTAAAAACAAACAACGATAGCAAAGGTGGCTAAAATTTATGGAGAAGATGCAAGAAGAAGGGCATCGGCATTCAATTTTAATGACTTCTATTGCAAGATGCAACGAACAAGAGAAATTAATAAAAGTAAATGACTTTTTAACTCTTTTTAGATGGGTTGATGATATGCAACTTTGGCATACAAAAAGATTACTGGGCTACCAGAATGGAATTATGGAAAAAGGCGCTGGTAGACTGCTGAAGACTACGTTATCGCAAAGTATTTCACCCTAAAGCAACTTGGAAATTCCCAACTCAAAAATTATACTTCACATACGTTAAAGCCTTTAAGATACAACCAAGCACATATGGTTTTGCATATTATGATACACCAAAGTCTATTCCATTAATTTTAGACAACATAAATGGTAAAATAAAAATCGCAACTCAAAGAACAGACCTCGTGCCAGTTTATAGTTTCAACGGTGATTCGCTATACTTGGCAAAACAAGAAGGTCTTGGTCAGGCAATACCAGGTGGAAATAAAAAACAAAATCCTAAGTGGATGGAACTAATAGATAGGATAGGAAAAGAGGATTTATGACGCTATTTAAACAGATTATGATCGCTGTGATAGCTTTTGGCATCGTGATTTTTATGGCTGTTGGCTACTGCAATTTAAGAGCCTAAATGGATAGCATCAACGACCAGCTCGGTGAAAACGCAAGGCACACAGCAAACTCACTTGGACTTGCTTTAAAGCCGATTGTTGATCCACTGAGGATATGTCTTTGGCACAAAACGATGATAAATTCCAGTGTTTGATAGCGGCAGATACAAGCTCATTAAACTTGAAGATGTCGATGGTAAGGTGCTTATAGTAAAACTCTCAACAAACTATCGTTAAAGATATCCCTGGGTGGTTTTATCAAGATTGCTAACGAAGCTCAGTGGCAACAAGTGAGATCATGACTGGCTGGGCACTGGCACACTTTATGTTCAAGGTAGCACAGCACTGCATTACAACGAGCTTTACTCAAACTCAAAAAGTATCTTTTAACTTTCTAGCTATTAATGATCATCAGCTTGCTCATCGTGGCATCGCCTCAAGCGATAGTTTAGACCACTTATGAAGGTTCAAAGTCACGCTGAAGCGATACTTGATAATCAATTATCATTCAAAAAGAGAATTCCCATTTACAACTGACCTTAAAAGATGGTGCTTGCTATGAACTCGATGGTTAGCAAGGTTCAAGACATCTTTGAAAGAGAGGCTGCACACTTAGCAAAGTACCAAGAGCTTTTATATAAAAGACTCTATGAGCGGCACTTACAATAGAAGATCAAACTAAACTTTAGCGAGTATCTAGCGAGTGAAAGAGTACTCAAGTGGCGTTGCATCGCTTATCAGCTTTAAAGACCTAGCTGGCTTAAAAAGGCGTTCTTGGCTTTTGAAAAATGGCAAAGTTATCATAAAGATCGCTCAAATTTTACAAGAAAAATCGATAGAAAATGACAAAGACGCGATCGTTGCAAGACTAAATGACAACGACTTTATCGTGCTTTCATACGGCAAAAACTCATCAAATTTCTCAGCTCTAAGCGAGAAGATCATGGCTGAGCTTTAAAAAACTTTATGTACCTGCACTAAAGATAGGGCGTGTGCCCAGTAAATGCCGCTGTTGTTGAGTATTCGCCAAGCACCGATATGAAGACGCTGCTTACTTCAGCTGACGTCACTTTGGCTAGCTCAAGGCTCGCTGGATGCTTTGCTTGCAAGGTATTTAATGAAAATCAAAACACGCTAGTTATGGGTAAAGAGCAGTATAAAGAGCTCATTTTTGACTCTGATAAAAAGAAGATAAATTGAATTTGCAGCTCAAAAAGTTGTTGGCTTTAACTCAAAGCTTTGAGCAGTACAGAGCTCTATCTAAGGCTTGTCGATAAAGAGGGCACAGCGTATGGCGTCATGCTATGCCGATGGTAAATGAGCTACCCGTGAGGTGCTATGCCGACCTTCACATACTAAATAGAATCGCTAGAATTTTACCTGATTAGCATCTTGCCTCAAGGAAGTTTGAGCTATAATTTAGGAAAAGAGATATTAAACTCGGACGAAATTTCTCAAAACTTGAAGCTACGCTTAAGAAAATAAGTCAATTCAAAAATACAAAACTATATAGAAATCTCCAAACAAAGACGATATTAGTATCAAAGTATAGATAAAACTTACTCAAAAGCTAAAAGAACTCTGGCTTTGGTTTTGATTTGACCACTTTGAGCTTAACGCAAAATGGCATCGAAAAGCTAAAAGACTTTAATCCAGACTACGTAAAAATCCAGTCAAATGTCTTGATCGACTTCCTAAGCGACAAGTCTGAGCAAACACAAAACAATCACTAGATGTTGTTTTTAAGCTCAAAAGATATCATTTTGATTTTGCGATTGGTGTTGAGAGTGAAGAACAAAAAGAGTAAGCTAATTGAGCTTGGCATTAAAAATATGCAAGAATTACATAGATGAAATCAAAAAAATATTGGATGATAGATGCATAGCGATAAGATAAAAGACGAACTGCTTCAATGTTTGGTGATCTTTACCAAACTACATACAACTCATATAGTGCCGATGCTTTTTGACTATCGGTCTGCCTGTAAAAGATGGCGAAGAGATCGAGCTTTTTCACTCAAAAGAGCTCGAAGTCTTTATTTTTCTCGTGCAGCTTCACGTGCTGGCTTGCATCGACGCTTGTTAGAAAAGACCTTGATCACATTCGCACTAGTTTTGCCTTGCATCTTGATGCTTAGAGGTAAAAAGCTAGCATCTTGCAATCTTTCAGCGAAGACAAGATGTGAAACATCATCACGCCTGATCTTTCAACTGGCACTAGCACGATAGAAACAAGTAAGCTAAAAAGATGAGTATCTACTATGCTTACTACCTAAAACGTCGAATTTGTCCCAGAAGATACAAGCTCGACAAAGTTTCATCGACGCTGGCAATGACCACTGGTTTTGGGGGGCACTTTAAAGCGCTCTAAAAAGATATCTATTGACGTCGTGATAGCAAGCTTTTATCATAAACTTATTTGTCGCTGCAAGCCCGCCTCTTTACGATGAACGTCTATGACCGCGTTGTGCCAAATAACGCTGTTGAGACACTTTGGGTTCTAGCGCTTGGCGTGAGCGTTGTATGGTCATCGATCTATTTTTGTAAATTGTTCGTTCATATTTTCTTGAGATCGATAGCAAAGAGAGTGATATCATCATGAGCTCGATCCTCTTTGAGCGCGTCATGGATATGAATCGTAACAAAGCCAAAGTCAGTTGGCTCATTTGCTAGCAACTTGAAAGATTTGATACAGTTAGAAAATTTCTCTCATCTGCGTCGCTTGCTCATATGTGGATCTGCCATTTGCAGTTAATCTTTCTTGATAGTGACTTACTTTATAGGAAGCTACCTTGTGCTAGTGCCGATCGTCATGCATGATAGCAATTTTGTGCTACACATTTTTCATAAAAGATCCCACTTCAAAATGCGATCAAAAGCACATTTGAGGCTTCAGCATGAAAATGGTATCTTTGATAGAGAGCCTTAGCAGCTTAGAGACCATTAAAACCCTTGGTGCTAGCGGCCACGTGCAGTGGAGCTGGGGAAGAGGCGACTGGCGAGATAGCAAACAGAAGTATCAAAGTCAAAGATAATCACTACTTCAATCACGACTGTCACGTCATTTTTGGTGCAGCTAAACACTATCGCTATCATCGTTCTTGGCGTTTATATGATACAAGGCACGCATCTTACAATGGGTGGTTTGATTGCTGCTGTTATGCTTAGTTCTCGTGCGATCGCTCCTATGGGTCAAGTAGCCTCACTAGCTGCTACTCGAGCAGACAAAGACAGCTTATCAAAGCCTTAGCAAGATCATGCAGATGCCAGTTGAAAGACCTGAGGGCAAGAATTTGTTAGAAGAAATTCTTTTGATGGCAAAGATAGAGTTTAAAACGTTAGTTTACTTATCCAGACACCACAAAAGGCTCGCTTGACAGGGATAAATTACAGGGTCATTCAGCTGGGTGAGAAAAGTAGGGCATCATCGGTAGAAATGGCTCTGGAAGACAACCTTTACAAAGATAATCCTAGGGCTCTTTACTGCACCGACTGAGGGTTCAGTGCTGATTGATGGTATCGATATCAAATCAGATCGACCCAGCTGACCTTAGAAGAAACATCGGCTATGTGCCACAAGACGTCGTGCTATTTAAGGAACGGTTAGAGAAAATATCGTTCAAAAAGCTCCATATGTCGATGATATGCAGATCATCAAAGGCTGCAAAAGTGAGTGGCGTGGACGAGTATGTAAACGCTCACCCGCTTGGATTTGACATGCCAGTATTTGAAAGAGGCGATGGCGCAAGCGGTGGTCAGCGCCAAAGCATAGCGTGGCAAGGGCATTCTTGCTTGATAGTCCCGATCATCTTGTTGACGAGCCGACAAACTCGCTGGATAACACAGTCGAGAACAAGCTAAAAAGCAATTGAAGTCAAATACAATAAAACAAAACCATGCTGCTGGTCACTCACAGAACGTCGATGCTTGACTTGGTAGATAGGCTGATAGTTGATGGATAACGGTAAGATTTTATTAGACGGTCCAAGAGATGAAGTTTTAGCAAGACTTAGTGGGAAGTGATCATGCAAGAAGATATCAAAAATCAACAAAATGAGAAATCTAAAAGCTGACGAAAAACCAGTCAAAAAGCGATATAAAAGAGCAAGAGAGGCTGCGAGATCAATTTTAAAACAGCGTAGATGGCATCAAGTCAAACATCCAGGCAAAAACTACGACGCTTATGACTTGAAATTTATGTCAAGCCTCCCAGAAGCGGTTTTTGGCAAAGGCGCCATCAACCTCTAAAAAGATACTTTACGCAGTTAGTATAACTGTAGTCTGGCTTATCATTTGGGCTTCATGGGCGCAAATAGATGAGATCACAAGAGGTAGCGGCAAAGATCATCCCATCTGGCAAAAACCAAGCGGTGCAAAACCTGAAGGTGGTATCGTCGATCAAATTTCTTTCGTAAAAAGAGGGCGATGAAGTTAAAAAGGATCAATTCTTATAAGACTTGATAATAGAATTTTCACAAGTAGTTACGGCGAGTCAAAGCTAAGGCTTGATGAGCTTCAGGCTCAATATGAGAGCTTGATGCTGAAGCAAATGATAAAGACCTGGACTACAACGAAACAAGAGATATGAATAATATGCAAGGCTGTAAGATACGAGATAAGTTTTGACACCACTCAAATAATCGACCACCTAAACGAGCAAATAGGAATTTTAACAGAGCAAACTCCACCAGCGCCAAAGTGAGCTAAACTGAGCTTAGAAACAAAATTTCTCAAACTCAAAATAGCTACAACCTTGTCTTTAAAAGAGAAGGCGATCATGGAGCCTATCTTTAAAAAGGTCTTGTGAGTGAGGTCGAGTACATCCAGCTTCAAAGACGTAAACGACCCAAAGGGCGAGCTTGATGCAGCGATTTTGTCTGTGCCGAAGGGTCGAGTCTACTATAAAAGAGGCTAAAAATAAGATAGAAGAAGCAAAGCTTGCGTTTACAACGCTAAAAAGAGCTAAACGAGGTCTCAGCGGAGATCGCTAGGATAAACGAGTCACAAATCAGCCTAAGCGATAGGGTCGAGAGAACTATGTAGAGATCGCCGGTAAAATGGTATCGTTAGCAAGATGATGGTACTACTGTTTCAGGCGTTATTAAACCAGGTGAGAATATCGCAGAGATCGTCCACCTGAAGATAAGCTCGTAGCAGAGGTAAAGGTTAAGCCTGCTGACGTTGCGCTTCTTAAGACCTGGTCTTGATACGATGGTTACCCGATTACGGCTATGATTTTAGTATCTATGGCGGTCTAAAAGGCACGGTTACGCAGATCAGTGCTGATACCGAGACAAATGAAAAACAGGCGAGAGCTACTATCGTGTAGGATCGAAACTGAGAAAAACTACCTTGGTAGCGAGGAAAAAGCCACTTAGGATAAAGGTCGGCATGATCGTCTCAGCCGACATCATCACTGGTAAGAAAACGATACTGATTATCCTTAAAGCCTATTTTAAAGCGCAAAACAAAACGCGTAACGGAGAGATAATGAGCAAAATAGCTAACTTTTGAGCGAATGTAAACGAATATCACTCAAGAGCAAAGCTGGCTGATGAATTCGATTGTGTAAGCGGCGAAAGTGTGATCTCATCGGTAGAGAGTGGATACATTATCTTTAAAGATCTGTGAAAAAGCTTTGGATAAGATGATAATCGGGTAAAAGCGAAATTGTATAAGATTTAGCTGGCGCAGAGATCAAAGACGAGTTTATAAAGAGCATAAAATATCAATAAACGGCTACGATGAGGAGCCACGATAGTTTGATTTTGACCTAACTGATCTCGTCATTTAGCGTGCCATATCGATATGCGATATCAAATGGCTGCTTTGAGATGAATATATTTTTTAAAAGAAAAAGAGGTAGATCGAGAGATTTTTGGCTACTTTTAGTTATAATTTGAGGCAAATAGTGGCAAGGAGCGCCACGTGGTAGCCTTTCTGTAAATGAAGACTAATTACGAACAAACCTGTCTGTGATATAAGGGAATCGGGGATGAATGTTGTTTTTTACACAAAATGGATCGCTAAATAATTTATGGCGGGATATTTTCCAGAAGAAAATGTGAAATCGCTCCACAACAAAAAGATTTTTTGAAATGAATGACGAGGTCGATATCGTTGGCATCGATACAAACGCATTTAAAGATAGTCTTGATGAAAATATCAAAACGATCCAGTGAGAATTCTCCAAATATCACATTCTCATCCCTAGCAAACAGAACCAGTATTTAGTAGGAAGGCAAACACCTGCGCTAGCACTTGGTGTCAAGGGTTACGCAAACTCACACATGAGAAAAACTCACTTTGAAGACGCTTTTGAGACGATACTTAACGGCAAAGTTTGGCTATATCCTGAGTTTATCCAAGCTATGATAGGGCGAGCTAACTGGCTCATATATCAGCAGTGAAAGTGAAAAAGAGGATAAAAGAGCGACCTTTTCTGGAGCTTAGCTCACGCGAAAGAGAGGTTGCAAATCGGATCTATCAAGGCCCAACAACAACTGAAATTTTCTGAAAAACAGGCATCACACTAAGAACCGTAAAGGCACATACGACTTCTATTTACAGCAAGCTAAATGTCAAAGATAGAATAGGTCTTGTACTTTTTGATGAAGCAGCTAAATGCGTATAAATTTTTACTTCTTTCTGGCTTTTTGTGCCTCGCTTTTTGCGGATAATTTTGTACTTTCACCAAAAATATACATTGCGTAAAAACCAAATTTGCAGAAATATCCTAAATCACTATGTCGACTTTATGAAAAAGACCCAAAACGAGAGCTTTATGAGAAAAGCTCGAACTCGTAATCCATACCTAAATACAATAATGCCAAGATATGATGACTTTTACAACACAAATGTCGATGTTTGGAGCACTAGAGCGAGTTTTTAAGACGTGGTGGCGGCGACTGCGAAGAGTATGCGATATCAAAGCGAGACAGCCTAAAAGACCTTGGCATAGACAATCAAAAATGTTTGCTAGTCGTTAAAGAAAAATACAAAAAGATACCATATGGTTTTAGCTGTTTGGGAGATTTGGCAAAAGAGCCGCTCATATTAGACAATCTCAGCTTTAGAGTCCTGCCGCTTTCAAAGCGGATATGACCTCGAACCAGAGTACGCCTGATGGATGGGAAATACTCAAGATAAAAAGATGGCATAATTTTAGAGCCTATAAATATAAGAATGCAAACTTATGAAAATTTGTTAAGGAAAGGAAAAAGAAGAGAAATTTTGGAAGAATTAATCTTCCAAATCGATATCTATTTTCTCAACGTTTGTTGTGATATCTTTGCTGTTTTTCTCGATGTTGTGTTTGTTTTTTTCTCGATGAGTGATCTGTTTTGACCCTATGAGATCTCTATTTTCTTTGATACCAGCGCTATTTTGCTCGATCAGTTTAGTAAGCGTCGCGATCTCATAGCGGATCATCAAAAATAGATCACATATATTAGCAATAAAATCACTGCCCAAGGTAGAAATTGCATATTAAATCCTTTGTAATTTTTCGTAATTATAGAAATTTTAGCTTTTATAAAATTGAGCTATTACGAGAGCTTTTATAAAAATAATAGTTAAAATAACCTATTGTTTTTATGTGAAAATAACGACTTTTAGTGGCATTTTTGGCTCTATTTTTAAATTTTTAATTGTAATGAAATATTTTTCAAATTATTCTTGACTTTTATTTTTATTTTTGAGCTATAATTGCCACTTCACTAAAACAGGTGCTGGTGTAGCTCAGTTGGTAGAGCTACTGCCTTGTAAGCAGTGGGTCGGCGGTTCAAGTCCGTTCACCAGCTCCATTTTTGTAACAGTGTTTGACCAGAAAAATACCAAGAAATAACTTATTAATGTTTAAGGTGAGATACTCAAGCGGCCAACGAGGGCAGACTGTAAATCTGCTGACTATCGTCTTCCGTGGTTCGAATCCACGTTCACCACCATTGTTATGCGGGAGTAGCTCAGTTGGCTAGAGCATCAGCCTTCCAAGCTGAGGGTCGCGGGTTCGAGTCCCCGTTTCCCGCTCCGGAAAATTTGGGAAAGTAAACTGGGAGCTGTATCTAGATTTTTACTAAACGCAGTTATTCCAATTTTATTTTCATGAATTTTTAGTTGTTTGTATGTTAATTAAAAATCATCTCAGCTAGCGTTTTCGCTCATATGGCTCAGAGGTAGAGCACTTCCTTGGTAAGGAAGAGGTCGCGGGTTCAAGTCCCGCTATGAGCTCCACTGGTTTATAGTGATTTTATGTAAACATGCAATTTGATTAGATAAGACACATCATAACGGAGGAAAAAGATGGCTAAAAGCAAAAATTTTCACGCAACAAGCCACACGTAAACATAGGCACTATCGGTCACGTTGACCATGGTAAAACTACTTTAACAGCTGCAATATCTGCTGTTCTTTCACGCAAAAGGTCTTGCTGAGCTAAAGATTGATAATATTGACAATGCTCCAGAAGAGAAAGAGCGTGGTATTACAATTGCTACTTCACACATTGAGTATGAGACAGAAAATCGTCACTATGCTCACGTTGATCGCCCAGGTCACGCCGACTACGTTAAAAACATGATTACTGGTGCTGCTCAAATGGACGGCGCTATTCTAGTTGTTTCTGCAGCAGACGGCCCAATGCCACAAAACCAGAGAGCACATCTTGCTATCTCGCTCAAGTTGGTGTTCCTTATATCGTTGTTTTCATGAATAAAGCTGATATGGTTGACGACGCTGAGCTACTTGAACTAGTTGAAATGGAAATTCGCGAACCACTTTAATGAGTACAACTCCCAGGTGATGACACTCCAATCGTAGCTGGTTCAGCTCTACAAGCTCTAAATGAAGCAAAAAGCGGACAAGACGGCGAGTGGTCAGCAAAATTATGGAGCTTATGGCTGCAGTTGATAGCTATATCCCAACTCCAGTTCGTGCTACAGATAAAGACCTTCTATGCCAATCGAGGACGTTTTCTCAATCTCAGGTCGTGGTACAGTTGTAACTGGTAGAATTGAGAAAAAGGTGTTGTTAAAGTTGGTGATACAATCGAAATCGTTGGTATCAAACCTACACAAACAACAACAGTAACTGGCGTTGAGATGTTTAGAAAAGAGATGGATCAAGGCGAGGCTGGTGACAACGTTGGTGTTCTTCTTTAGAGGTACTAAAAAGAAGACGTTGAGCGCGGCATGGTTCTTTTGTAAGCCAAAAATCAATCACACCTCATACAGTAATTTGAGGGTGAGGTTTATATCCTAACTAAAGAAGAGGGTGGTCGTCATACTCCTTTCTTTAACAACTATAGACCACAATTCTATGTAAGAACAACTGATGTTACTGGTTCTATTACTCTTCCAGAGGGTACAGAAATGGTTATGCCAGGTGATAACATAGAATTTCTGCTGAGCTAATCGCTCCAGTTGCACTTGAAGAAGGTACTCGTTTTGCTATCCGTGAAGGTGGTAGAACAGTTGGCTCAGGTGTTGTTTCAAAAATACTTGGTTAATTTATAGTACTTGCCAAAGGGAGTCCCTTTGGCTTTCTATAAGGAATATATATGAGAATTAAAAATCGGTTTAAAATGCTCTGAGAGTGGTGATATAAACTATACTACAACAAAAAAATAGTAAAACTACTACAGAAAAGGTTGAGCTCAAAAAAATATTGCCCAAGATTAAAAAACATACTGTTCACAGAAGTTAAAGTTAAAAAGCTAATTAAGAATAAGTAGCTATTAGGGCAATAGCTCCAACGGTAGAGCGCTGGATTCCAAATCCAATGGTTGGGGGTTCGAATCCCTCTTGCCCTGCCACAACTAAGGTTAAGATTATGGAAAAGAACTTTATAAATTATATTAAAGCTATCTAAATTGGAAATTAATGAAAGGTCATCTACCCTACTAAAGAACAAATTAGAAATGCTTTTCATTGCAGTTTTTATCGTAGTCGCTGTTGTTTCACTTTTTAGCTCTTTGTTGATGTTATTATGTCCTTTGTTCTTTATCTAAAGTTATATAGGATGAGGAAAAAGTAATGTCACATAAATGGTATGCTATACAGACTTACGCTGGAAGCGAAATGGCAGTAAAAAGAGGAATTGAAAACTTAGTTAGAGATCATGGAATAGAAGATCAACTAAAAGAAGTTATAGTTCCTACAGAAGACGTAATTGAAAATAAAAATGGCAAGCAAAAATCAACGAAAAGAACTCTTTATCCAGGTTATGCTTTTTGCATGCTTAGATCTTGATACAGCTCTTTGGCATAGAATTCAGTCTTTGCCAAAAGTTGGACGTTTTATTGGTGAGGCTAAAAAACCTACGCCATTGTCTGAAAAAGATATAAATACTATTTTTAGAAAAAGTTCAAAAAGAGCTGCACCAAAACCTAAGATATTCTTTGAGGATGGTGAGAGTGTTCGTATAACAGAAGGTCCTTTTGCTAACTTTACAGGTATCGTTGAAGAGTATGACATGATACATGGAAAAACTTAGACTTAATGTTTCTATTTTTGGTAGAAGCACCCCTGTTGATATTTTGTATTCGCAAGTTGAGAAGATAATTTAAGGAGCAAGAAATGGCTAAAAAGTTATAGGTGAAATAAAAATTACAAATTGCCGCAACAAAAAGCAAATCCTAGCCTCCAGTTGGTCCAGCACTTGGACAAAAGGGTGTTAATATTATGGAATTTGTAAAGCCTTTAATGAGAGAACAAAAGATATGGTTGGATTTAATATCCCAGTTGTTATTACAGTTTATGCTGATAAAAGTTTTACGTTTATCACAAAGCAACCACCTGCGACTGACCTTATTAAAAAGCTGCAGGCATAACAAAGGGAACTGATAATCCTTTGAAAAACAAAGTAGGTAAATTAACAAAAGCTCAGGTTCTTGAGATAGTTGAGAAAAACTTGTTGATTTTAAATACAAATGATAAAGAGCAAGCAGCTAAGATCATTGCTGGTTCAGCTCGCTCAATGGGTGTCAAGTAATAGACTAAAAACCTCTACCGTCAGGTTGATTTTGCAAAAAGACGGAAGCAATTTATATGCGGAGAAATTTATGGGAAAAAACTAGTAAGAGATTTCAAGAATTGCTCAAAAAAAGTAGAGCAAGATAGTATCGAGTAACCTTAGTGAAGCTATCGATACAGTTAAAAACTCTAGCTTTCTAGCAATGTAATGAAACAGTTGAGATCGCGTTAAAATTAAACGTTGATCCAAGACATGCTGATCAAATGGTTCGTGGTTCAGTTGTTTTACCAGCTGGTACAGGTAAAAACTGTAAGAGTTGCTGTAATTGCAAAAAGATACTAAAAGCTGATGAGGCTAAAGCTGCTGGTGCCGATATCGTTGGTGCGGATGATTTGGTTGAAGATATTCAAAAAGGTATAATGAATTTTGACGTTCTTATAGCTACTCCAAACGTAATGGGTCTTGTGGGTAAAGTCGGGTGAGATTTTTGGGACCAAAAGGTTTAATGCCAAAACCCAAAAACTGGAACAGTTACAATGGACGTTGCCCAAGCTGTAAATAACGCAAAGAGCGGTCAAGTACATTCCGTGTTGACAAACAAGGAAATATCCATGCTGGTCTTGGCAAAGTAAACTTTACTAAAGAACAACTTAGTGAAAACATTTCAACATTTATAAAAGCAATAAATAAACACAAACCAGCTGCTGCACAAAGGCAGATATGTTAAAAATGCTTCATTGTCTTTAACGATGAGCCCATCTATATCTCTTGATGCTCAAAGAAGTTATGGATTTGAAAATAAGAATTTAGAGAAATTTTATATCTTAGATTGGAGATAGCCGAGGCCATTGAGCTTTAATTGATTCGACCCGCTCTGCTTGAGATTACCGGTCGGAAAGGAGAAAAAGTGACACGTTGAAAAACTGAAGTTGTTGCAAAATTAAGTGAGTTAAAAACTGCTGAAGCTATTGTAGTTTGTGACTATCGTGTGTCTTTTCAGTTAAAAACTTGAAGTTTAAAGAAATTCTGCAAAAGAACAAAATGTAAAAGTTCAAGTTATTAAAAATACTCTTTGCGAATATTGCTCTTAGAAATTCTGATAAAGTCGGAATGGAACTTAAAGATACAAACATCTATCTTTGGAGTGAAGATCAATTAGCAGTAACTAAAGTAGCCTGAGTGAAGAGGCAAATGCTGACCTTTTCAAAATTAAAACAGCTTATATTGATGGCGAAGTTGCAAGCGTTGATAAAGTTAAAAGCTCTATCTAAAAATGCCTAGCCGTGATGAGCTTATTGCGATGCTGCAAGTTTGGAATGCGCCAATTCGAGAATCTACAATTGGTTTGAATGCGCTTAAAGAGAAAAAGAACAATCAGCTTAATTAAAATTAAAAATAATAAGGATTAAAAATGGCAATTACAAAAGAAGACGTATTAGAGTTTATATCTAATCTTTCTGTACTTTGAACTTAGCGAACTTGTTAAAGAGTTCGAAGAGAAATTTGGCGTTAGTGCAGCTCCCTGTAATGGTAGCTGGCGGTGCTGTTGCTGCTGCTGGTGCAGCTGCTGCTGAAGAGAAAACAGAATTTAACATCGTTCTTGTTGATTCTGGCGATAAGAAAATCAACGTTATTAAGGTTGTTAGAGCACTTACTGGTCTTGGTCTTAAAAGAGGCTAAAGACGCAGTTGAGGGAACTCCATCTGTTCTTAAAGAAGGCGTTAGCAAAGATGAAGCTGAAGCAGCTAAAAAGAGCTTGAAGAGGCTGGTGCTAAGGTTGAACTTAAATACTTTTTATTATTTAGGCTTAATATTTCAAGAGGGCAGAGGCCTCTCTTTTTAAATTTCAGATGCCTTGTTAAAAGGCTATACTTTTCTTTCAAAATTACCACGAGGTAGATGCAATGTTAAATAGCTTATACTCAGGAAATCGTCTTAGGGTTGACTCTCTAATGTCGTTAAAGAGATAGACGTTCCGAACCTACTACAACTACAAAAAGAGTTTTGATAATTTTTAAATCTAAATAACAATCAAACAGAAAGCGGTATCGAAAAAGTTTTCTGAAGTCGATTTTTCCCTATACATGATCCGTAAAATCGTTTGACTTTAGAATATGTTAGCTCAGAAATTGGAAAACCAAAATATACAATCAGAGAGTGTATAGAAAGAGGTCTGCATACTCTGTAAATTTTAAAATGAAAATACGCCTTATCGTCCATGAGAAAGATGATAAGACTGGTGATAAAGTTGACGTTAAGATATAAAAAGAGCAAGAAGTACTCATACGTGAAAATTCCGTTGATGACAGATAGAATTTCATTTATTATAAATGTAGTTGAGCGTGTTGTTGTAAATCAACTTCATAGAAGCCCTGGCGTTATCTTTAAAGCAAGAAGAGAGTGCGACTGTTGCAAATAAACTGATCTACACAGCTCAAATAATCCCAGATCGTGGCTCTTGGTTGCACTTTGAATATGACACAAAAAGATATTTTATATGTTAGGATAAATAAGCGCAGAAAAGTGCCTGTAACTATCTTGTTTAGGGCATTAGGATATAAAAACAAGACATTATTAGCTATTTTATCCGATACAGAAATTAACGATAAAAAAATAATAAATTCTTAACTCTTTAATCCCAGAAGATTATCTAGGAAGAGTTGAGTATGATATAAAATGAAGAGGGCGATGTTCTTCATCAAGCTGGCAAGCGCCTAACAAAGAAAAAGCTGATAAATTAATCGAAGATGGCGTTAAATCGGTCGAGTATCCGATCGAAGCACGTATAGGTAGGTATTTGGCAAACCCTGTGATAAACACAGAAAGCGGGAAATTATATGACACACTATCTGCTCTTGATGAGAATAAACTTGCAAAAGTACTTTTAGCTGAGCATGAAAAGTATCGAGATCATAAACAACTCTGCGGCCGGCGTTGACGACGCTATCATAGAATTCATTTATCGCTGATACGATATGCTTAAAGTTTCTAAAACAAACCGAGGGCGTTGATGATGAAAAATGACCTTGCTGCGATTAGAATTTACAAGGTTATGAGACCTGGAGAGCCAGTAGTTAAAGAGGCCGCAAAAAGCTTTGTAAATGATATATTGTTTAACCCTGAAAGATATGACTTAACAAAAGTTGGTCGTATGAAGATGAACCACAAGCTCTCGCTTGATGTGCCAGAGTATGTTACTTTGCTAACTAGTGAAGATATCATCAAAACTGCAAAATATCTTATAAAGTTAAAATGGACAAGGTCACATTGATGACCGCGACCACCTTGGCAACCGCCGTATAAGATCGATCGGTGAGCTACTTGCTACAGTGAGCTTCACCTGGCTTTGTTAAGATGCAAAAGGCTATCCGTGACACATTTACAAGCCTGAGCAACAACACTGACGAGATCATGCCTTATGATCTTATCAATCCAAAAGATGATCACAGCGACACTATGGAATTTTTCACAGGGCGGTCAGCTAAGCTCAGTTTATGGATCAGACAAACCGCTTAGTGAGGTTACTCACAAGCGCCGTCTATCTGCGCTTGGCGAGGGCGGCTGGTAAAAAGAGCGTGCTGGATTTGAGGTGCGTGACGTTCACCCAACTCACTACGGCAGAATTTGTCCGGTTGAGGACCCAGAAGGTCAAAAATATCGGTCTTATAAACACTCTTTCAACTTATGCAGTAAATGACCTTGGCTTTGTTGAGGCGCCATAAAAAGGTCGTTGATGGCAAGGTGACTGATGAGATAGTCTATCTAACTGCAACTCGAAGAAGAGGGCAATGTTATCGCTCCCAGCATCGACCAAGCTCGATGAAAACGGACATATCGTTGAGGACTTGATCGAGGTTAGAAAAAGAGGGCGAGATGATGCTTTGCTCGTAGAGAAGATGTTACCCTGATTGACCTTTGCTCTGGTATGATAGCTGGTGTTGCAGCTCGCTTATCCCGTTTCTGAGCACGATGACGCCAACCGTGCGCTTATGGGCTCAAACATGCAGCGTCAGCAGTGCCTTGCTTCGCCTCAACTGCCCAATCGTTGGAACAGGCATGGAGAGCGTTATCGCAAGAGATGCCTGGGAGAGTATAAAAGCAAAGACGTGGCGGCGTGGTGAAAAGGTTGATAACAAAAATATCTTTATTCTTGGTGAAGATGAAGCTGGTCCATATATTGATCACTACTCTTTAGAGAAAAAATTTAGAACAAACCAAAATACGACATTTTCACAACATCCGATCGTTAAAAAGGCGATGAGATCTTTGCTCGGCCAAATCATAGCTGACGGTCCAAGCATGGAAAAAGGCGAGCTGGTATCGGTAAAAACGCACTAATCGCATTTATGCCCTTGGAACGGCTACAACTACGAGGACGCGATCGTTATTAGTGAAAAAATGATACGTGAAGATGCCTTTACGGCGTTCATATCCCGCAAAGAGATCGAAGCTCGTGAGCTAAAAGACGGCGTTGAAGACAAAAGATATACCAAAACGTCAAAGAAGAGGAACTTATGCACCTTGATGAAAGTGGTATTGTTAAAAATTGTACAGAGATCAAGCCTGGTATGATCCTTGTTGGTAAGGTATCTCCAAAAAGGCGAGGTCAACTCCAGAAGAGACTTTTGCGTGCGATCTTTGGTGAAAAAGCAGGCTCATGTGGTAAAATAAATCGCTCTATGCTTCAGCTTCGATGGAAGGCGTGGTTGTTGATGTTAAAGATTGCTTCACCAAAAAGGTTATGAAAAAGATATCAGAACGAATAAAGCTTATGAAGAGAGAAGACACTTTTAGAAAAAAGAGCATCACGATAGACTGTTTATGCTAGACCGTGAAGAGATGCTAAAAGTTACAGCGCTTCTTTCTAAAAAACTCGCTAGCGAGCGATCAAGAGGTAAATAAAAAGAGTATAAAAAGGGCTCAAAGATCAACAAGGCTGACTTTTTGAGAATATCAATCAGATTTACTCTAAATGCTATCGTAAAGAGCTTTTTCAAAAAGATATCCAAAAAGAAATATGATGAGCTAAAAATTACTTCCCTATGAGAAGAAAGCTCAAAGAAGAGCACGACGCTAAGATAGAAATTTTAGAAAAAGATGACATTTTACCAGCGGCGTTGTAAAAACTTGTAAAAGTTTATAGCTAATCAGCCGCAACCAAAAGTTGGCGATGAGATGGCTGGACGTCACGCAACAAAGGTATCGTTTCAAATATAGTAAGAGAGTCGATAGCCGTATCTTCCAAGCGGTCAGATCGTTGATATCGCGTGCTAAACCCATCGGGTTCCAAGCCGTACGAACATCGGTCAATTTATGAGAGCCACCTTGGTCTTGTTGGCTACCGCTTAGGTGAGCAGATCAATGAATTTCTTTGAGACCAAAAAGGCGAGTGGATAAAAGAGCTAAGAGCTAAGATGATAGAGATAGCAGGCGTTGCTAGCTCAATGGATGCCAGCTCTTGGTAAGATGAGTGATGAGAAGCTTCCGAGTATGCAAAAAGATTGGAGCAATGGCGTAAGATTTGCAACTCCGATTTTTTTGAAGGCGTTAAACCTGGACGAATTTGCAAAACTATTTGAGATGGCAAAGATAGATAGCTGACGGCTAAAACTGAGCTATATGACGGACGCACAGGCTCAAAAGATAAGAGAACGCGTTAATGTTGGTTGTATGTATATGCTAAAACTTCACCACTTGGTTGATGAAAAAGTTCACACGCAAGAAGTACTGGACCATACAGTCTTGTCACACAACAACCTGCTCGGCGGTAAGGCGCTATTTGGTAGGTCAAAGGTTTGGTGAGATGGAGGTTTGGGCACTTGAGGCTTCATGGTGCTGCTCACACTAAGAGATGCTAATCTGTAAAATCAGATGATGTTGAGGGAAGACTTTCTGCTTACAAAGCTTTTAACAAGAGGTGAAAAACGTTCCTGAGACTGGTATCCCTGAGACGTTCTTTGTTCTAACAAACGAGCTAAAAATCACTAGCCTTGATGTGGAAGATATGATGAGGATGAGACAAATGAAAACTAACTAATTTGAAAACCAGTTGAGATAAAAGAAGAGCATAGACCTCGTGATTTTGAGCTTTTCAACTTCGTTTAGCAAGTCCTGAGAAGATAAAATCTGGAGTTATGGCGAGGTTAAAAACCAGGAAACTATCAACTACCGCACACTAAAAACCTGAGCGGATGGTAGTTTTGCACAGTACCCGGACCGATCCGCGACTCACGAGTGCCTTTGCGGTAAATATAAAAAGATGCGTTATAAGGGCACTCAAGTGCGAAAAAGTGCGGTGTTGAAGTAACAACATCTAAAAGTTCGTCGCTCGCATGGGTCACATAGAGCTTGTAATCCATGTGGCTCACATTTGCATGTACATTTTCTACCAAGCCGTATCGGTGCGCTTCTAGGTATCAGATGAAAGATCTGGCGCGTACTTTACTATGAGGCATAGCATCGTTGATAATGCTGGCGAGGCTTACATATGACAATGAAAATTCTAAAAAGTTGAAAAATATGACGTTTTAAACGAGGAGCAATACCAAAAGCCTAGCTTCAAGATATGAGGAGACTGGCTTTAGTGCTAGAATGGGTGGCGAGGTCATTTATGATATGCTAGCCGAGCTTGATCTAACTCAAATTTCTAAATCAACTAAAAGAAGAGTGGAGGCTACAGATTTGAGGCTAAGAAAAAGCCATCGTAAAACGCCTAAAAAGTTATCGAGAGTTTTTAAATTCAGGCAACCGCGGAGTGGATGATGATAACAATTTACCAGTTCTTCCACCTGCATCTTAGACCACTAGTTAGCCTTGATGGTGGTGAAATCCCTGCGTTTCAGACGTAAAGCGACCTATATCGCCGTGTAATCAATAGAAATAGCCGTCTAAAAACGCCTACTTGAGGCTTGACGCACCTGGAGATCATCATCGAAATGAAAAGAGAATGCTTCAAGAGGCTGTTGATGCACTACTGACAATGGCCGTAGAGCAAATGCGGTAAAAGGTGCAAACAAACGCCCACTAAAAATCATTAAGTGAGATCATCAAAAGGTAGCAAGGCCGCTTCCGTCAGAATTTACTAGGTAGCGTGTTGACTTTCTGGACGTTCTGTTATCGTCGTTGGTCCAAAGCTAAAAGATGGATCAGCTGTGGTCTTCCAAAGAAGATGGCTTTAGAGCTATTTAGCTACATTTGCTTGCTCGTCTTGAGAGGCTATGCGACAACTGTGTAAGCGTTAAAAAGATGATAGAAGATGAGACAAATGAGGTTTGGGAGTGCCTAGAAGAGGTCGTTAAAGACTATCCAGTTATGCTAAACCAGTGCTCCGACACTTCATGGCTTTCTATCCAGGCGTTTCACCCAGTGACTTGTTGAGGGCAAGGCGATCCAGCTTCATCCACTAGTTTGTGCGGCGTTCAACGCCGACTTCGACGGTGATCAAATGGCTGTTCACGTGCCACTATCTCAAGAGGCGATCGCTGAGTGTAATATTGATGCTAAGCTCAATGAATATCTTGCTCTGCAAGCGGTAGGCTATCACAGTCCCTTCACAAGACATGGTTTTGGGAATTTATTATCCCAGCGAGAGAAACGATGAAAAAGGTGCAAACATAAAACTTTCTCAAGCGTCGATGAAGTAATGATCGCTGAAGAGGCTATACACCGCCTTCACGCAAAAATTAAGACAATGGTTGATAATAAGATCATCTTACAACAGCTGGTCGTTTGATTTCCTAAGAGCGATACTACCTGATTTTGTTCCTGATAAATATGTGGAATAAGATCATGAAGAAAAAGATATTGCAATTGGTTGATTATGTTTATAGAAATGGCGGCCTTGAGTAACGGCTGACTTCTGATAAGCTTAAAAATTTGAGGGCTTTAGATATGCTACAAAAAGCGGGAATTTCTATCTCTATCGCAGATATCATTGTGCCAGATGAAGCAAAAGTATATCGACGAAGCTAAGAAAAGTTCGTGAAATTCAAAAAGCAATACGGCGCTGGTCTTTTAACAGATAGTGAGAGATATAATAAGATCATCGATATCTGGACAGATACAAACAATAGTGTTGCAAGCGAGATGATGAAGCTTATTCAAAGTGATAAGGGCGGATTTAACTCAATTTATATGATGGCTGACTCTGGTGCGAGAGGTAGTGCGGCGCAAATTCGCCAGCTAGCTGGTATGCGTGGTCTTATGGCAAAAGCCGGACGGCTCGATCATCGAAACACCGATCATTTCAAACTTCCGTGAAGGTCTAAACATAATGGAGTACTTCAACTCAACCCACGGAGCTAGAAAGGGTCTTGCAGATACCGCGCTAAAAACAGCTAACGCTGGTTACCTAACAAGAAAGCTAATCGACGTTGCTCAAAACGTTAAAAGTGACAATGCACGACTGCGGTACGCACGAGGGTGTTGAGATCACAGATATCACAGAGGTGGCGAGCTAATAGAAAGCCTTTGAAGAGAGTATTAGGGCCGTGTTTTAGCAGATGATGATCGATCCTGTAACAAATGAAATTTTATTTAGCGAAGGCACATTGCTTGATGAGGAGAAAGCCAAAGACTATAACTGAAGCTGGCATAAAATCAGTAAGCACTTAGAACGCCTATCACGTGCAAGGCGCCAAAAGGCGTTTGCGCATGCTACGGACTAAACTTTGGGCGAAGGCAAACTTGTAAAACCAGGCGAGGCTGTCGGTATCATCTCGGCTCAGATCCATCGGTGAGCCAGGTACTCAGCTAACGCTAAGAACATTCCACATCGGTGGTACGGCTTCTACTGAGCAACAAGATCGCCAAGTCATCGCTCAAAAAGAGGGCTTTATTAGGTATTACAACCTTAGTACATACGAGAACAACGGCAAGAAAATCGTTGCAAACAGAAGAAGTGCAGCTAGTGCTACTAGTCGAGCCAAAGATAAAATCAACAATCGATGGTAAAATCGAGATCGAATATGCTCACGAAGACGTAAATATCGTCATCAAAGGCAAAAAGAAGAGTTAAATACACTATCAGAAGAAACGACCTTGCTAAGCCAAACGAACTAGCTGGTGTTAGCGGTAAGATCGAAGGTAAGATGTATATACTCTTTATGTAAATGGTGACAAAGTAAAAGAAAACGAGAGTATCGTCGAGATCATCAAAGAGGGCTGGAACGTTCCAAATCGTATCCCATACGCAAGTGAGCTTAAAATTTCAGACGGTGATCCAGTAACTCGTAAAATTTTTAGCTGACGCAAATGGTGTTGATACTCATGTTAAATGGCGACTATCTTGATAGAATAAAGAGATATCAAAAAGGCTACAAAGTAACTGAAAAAGGCTTCTTTGTGGTAGTTTCTGATAAAAGATGGACGTGAGGGCAGTTCGCCACTCACATCCCAAGAAATTTATCCTTCAAATTTCTGACAACGACGCAGCTGAGTCAAAAACTGTTATCTCATTGCCTGAAAAAGAGGACAAACTAATCATCGCCGAGTGGATCCATACTCAACTCCAACTATCGCTGAAGAGGCTGGTGTGATCAGCTTTTTGATGATGTCGAGCCAGGATATAGCTGCGACCGAGCAAGCTGACGAGGCAACTGGACAAAAGACGTCTTGTTATCAACGAGTATTTTGCCAAGTGGCGTAAAACCAGCGATCATTATCACTACAAAGAGCGGACAGTTGATCAAGTATTCGCTAGATCCAAAAACTGCGATCTTTGTTTCAAGCGGCGATGAAGTAGCTCAGGCTGACATTTTTAGCTAAGACTCAAAAGCTGTCGCTAAGTCAAAGATATCACCGGTGGTCTTCCAAGAGTTAGTGAGCTGTTTGAAGCAAGACGCCCTAAAAATACAGCTATCGTTGCAGAGATCGACGGCGTGGTTAGATTTGAGCAAAGCCACTTCGCTCAAAAGAGCGCATCATCATCCAAGCAGAAGATGGCACGACAGCTGAGTATGTTGATCGAGAAAGAGCCGCCGGATCCAAGTAAGAGACGGCGAATTTGTCCATGCTGGCGAGAAACCAACAGACGGACTTATCTCAAGCCACGATATTTAAATTCTTGGCGAAAGGAGAGAGAGCTACCGCTGTTTGATCGGTGAATTAACCAAGTTTATCATATAGTGATCAACAGTAAACAGGGGATCGTGTCTCTCAAATGCTTCACTTCAAAGTCAAAATCGTCATTAATTGGAAATTACATCGTTGGCGGCATGTTTCAAAACAAATTTGAAGAATTGTCGCTGAAAATGAATTGGTGTTCCAGCCTCTGAACCCGATGTGCGGTATTTACCGACGGCGGATCAGGTATTGGCAGTCTCATCATTTCAAGACAATGAGTCTTTCTGGAAACTCAATCGCTGCTAAATTATTCTTGAAGATGCAAAGAACGTCATCCTTGGACGTGATCCAGCTGGGGTGGTACTGGCTATAAGATAAAAAGGTCAAAGATCCATAATAATGGCCCGTTTTTTGCACGGGAGTGACTTCTCTCTATTTTATGCATTACAAGTCTAAAATTTTAAGCTAATGATAATCAAATAAAGTCTCACAACTAAAGCTTTTAACCGGGATATTATGAAAATGTCTTGATCTTGGACTTCTCTTGGGTCGGATTGCCTTTTTATCGCCAGCTTTGTAGTACAGGTTAGTGGCGTAAAACATTTTCGTGAATTGTGGCGCTGGACTGCCGGACTTTTGGCAGCATGTTGCCTATCTTGGCAGATCTAGCCCTAATGATCGCTGTTGTACACTCAGGTTGAGCCATTACTAGTTTTGGCTCTGTGTGGTCTTTGTGTTCGTTTGGTTTATCGTTACTTGGATGTTGCCTAATTATAACCATGGAGTGGAGAGAACTTTGGGAGCCAGATGATGCCTCCTGAGGTCGTCGATATCTCGTTCAGGTGTGGTAGCGATCTTAACTCAATTTGGCAGATGAGGTAATGACCGCTCTGGAGATTTTCCATTTGTTCGTTGGTGGTTTTTCATAGGTTTGTGCTCTGACCCCGATATCTCGTTAGGACGGCGAGGCGGCGGGCCCACAGCACACACGATCTGGAACGAACCTTCGTTTTGCTCTGATCCTGTTTAAGTCATGATCGGCGTAGGCTCGCGGTTAATTGGCAGTTATATAGAGCCTAAGGTCAGCGAGCCTATCGGTAGCCCAGCAGCCAGCTGGTGTAGGCGCTTGGAGGAGCTGGGACCCTGCTGCTGGAAGAGCTTCGAGGGCGTCATGATTCTGGCTCCAGCGCCGCCCTTGATGCACTGCACACAGGCGGTCGGTCTTGTGGTTCGTGGGCACTATCTATTGTTG